>WNFD01000002.1_pt1 | contig 196091 bp, 155 predicted proteins | sample 5400491 | NCBI WGS metagenome assembly WNFD01 (sample SAMN13153343, study PRJNA577476) | soil metagenome | isolation source: 120 cm saprolite under Douglas fir tree site 2 hole 2 replicate 2 | place: USA:California | collected 2015-04-18 | reverse complement strand
CGGAGACCTCGAAACGCGAGGTGTCCTACGCGCTGTGCAACGACCGCCGCACGTTGCTGTGGTTCGCCAACCAGCGGGCGGTGGAATACCACCCGACCCTGGTCCGCGCCGGTCACTGGGACCGCCCCACCCACCTCGTGCTCGACATCGACCCACCGTCCGCGGACGCGTTCCCGCTGGCCGTCCGCTGCGCCTGGCTGATCCGCCAGGCCCTGGCCGAGGCCGGCCTGGCGGGTGCGGTGAAAACCAGCGGCGCCAAGGGCCTGCACGTGTTCGTACCGGTCAGCGCGCAGGCAACGATCGACGACGTGGCCGCGGCCACCCGCGCGATCGCCGCGCGTGCCGAGCGCCTCGACCCCGCACTCGCCACGACGGCGTATATCCGGGACGACCGCGGCGGCAAGGTTTTCCTCGACTCCACCCGGGCCGGCGGGGCGACGGTGGCGGCGGCGTACAGCCCGCGACTGCGGCCGGGCGTCCCAGTGTCGTTCCCGGTGGCCTGGGACGAGCTTGACCGCGTTGAGCCGGGCGACTTCACCGTGCACACCGCGGCGCGGCTGATCGCGGCCGGTGATCCGTGGGCCGGCCGGATACCCGTTCCGCAGCAATTGGACTCCGGGCTGATCGAGGAGGGCCGCGCGATCCCGGTCGCCCGGGTACAGGCGATGCACGAGGGCAAACGACGCGCCCGCGCCCGCCGCACCTGACAGGGGTGCCGCTGGCCGCCTCGCGGGCAAGGACATAATGAGCCGAACGAGAGCGGGGTGCGGCAGACCCCGGCCCACGTCTGGCGGCCGGGACCGCCAGGCATCGGGCCGGGGCTCAGTTGCAGTTGTGCTGCGTAACGTCGAAGGCGCCGCTAGAGAAGATGTCGGTCGGGTCTCGCCAGGTTCGTGGGACCATTGCCAACAATGGGCCGGGATTACCACTTCATCGGTCTGGGTATTAGTTGCACCGGCATATGGCACGTCGAAGGCCGTGCTTTCCCCAGCGTAGTTGTAGAACCAGAACCTGTAGCCGGTACCGATATTCCTGACAGAGGCGTCGAACACTACCCCTGGAGTGGCGTAATAATTAATGGTGGTGAGGTTGTTGAAGCCGACTATCTGCCACCACGCCTGGTGAGCGTCTACTCCGTTGGAGTTCCATGCCGTGCCGTTCTGGGCGAGCGGAGTGTCGCCGTTCCAGCCGCCGAGGCCAGCCCAGGTGACTTCGGTCGTGGATGCGCAGCAGCTCGCGCCGAACGTCGGCTCGTACCACCAGCCCTCCGCGTGCGAGAAACTATAGGGAAGGCTGAATCTGGCTGATATGGCCAAATGGGCGCATTCTCAAGTTCTGACACAAAACAACCGTGGCGTGTCATCACGTGAGGTTGATCGGGGCACGGTAGCGTTGCCGCAGGCCGATGGGGACGGGGCTTGCGGGGGATGGTGTCGGTGTTGCCGGTTGGCACTGACGTGCTGCTGCAGTAACTGGCGGCGTGCCGCCCAGGCCGACACGACAACCTGATCTCGCTCAGAGTCCCGATCACCGTGGCGGGGAAGTGATGCCTGCGATCTTGTTGCTGACGCGATTACGGGGGTCCTCAAGCCATGCCCACTGGCCTTCTGCCGTGACGGACATGCCAAACCGGTCGCGGTCCGGGCGCCCGGCTTCCACCCACCACGCATAGGCATCGGCTACCTCGTCCCACAGCCTGCGCGGCCCGTACTGGGCGACCGGGAAGCGCGGCTGGCCGGGATGGAAGTCCACGCGTGCCCACGAGCCTTCCCGGGTGCGTGTCTCGAACAGGTAGAACGTGCGTACGCCCGCGGCACCGGGCTCGGTCAGGCGAGACTGGCAGCCGGGCACCCGTTCACCAATGGCCAGGTCGGCGCCGTAGGACTCCCAGGCGACCGTGCGGGGATCAAGGCAGGTGCTGCTGGTCTCGGCCTGGTCCTCGTGGTGAACGAAGCTGGTGGCCTCACCCCGCAGGTGCCGCTGGGACCGCATCATCATGAAGCCCGCCGACTGGGGGAACCGGCCGACAGCCGAGCCGCGTCCGGTGACGACCAGGCGTGCCAGGTGCCCGAAGGAGTAGCCGGTCGTGTAGGGGGTGACGATCACGCCGCCAGGACGCACCTGGCTGACCCATTCCCAGGGAATCCGCTCGACGGAGCAGGTCACATGAACACGGTCGTAGGGTGCGCCGGGAGGGTGGCCGCTCGCGCCGTCGCCAACGATCAGATGCGGCTGGTACCCGGCGGCCTGGAGATTCTTCTCTGCCTGCTCAGCCAGCCCAGGGTCGATCTCGACCGTGGTCACGTTCGCGGCGCCTAGCCGCCGCGACAGCAGAGCGGCTGTCCAGCCGGTGCCGGTGCCTATCTCCAGCACGCGGTGATGGTCGTGGACCCACAGTTGCTCCAGCATGGAGAACACGCTTCCCGGGGCCGAGTTGGAACTGGACGCGCTGCCCTGGCCGACCGAGATGTCGCCGCGCCCGTCGTCTACCTGCGTGACCAGCACGGTGTCGCTGTAGACAGCGGCCCACCAGCGCTCCGGGTCGGCCGCGCGGTCGACCAGGTACTCATCTGGTAGCTGGTCGTTGGGGTCTGCCAGCACGACATCGGGGACGAACAGGTGCCGGGGCACCTCCTGCAAGGCCCGGCGCCACCTGGCGTCGGTCAGGTCCCCGGCATCCTTGAGCTGATCGGCCAGGCGCTCAATGCGGTCTGCCAGATCGGCTGGAGCGCCGACGTCCATTCACTTTCCCTTGTCATCACCTTTGCCGTGCTTGCCGTCTCCGCTCTCCTTGGGCGGTGTCTTGGGCGGGACCGGCTTGTCCGGCTTGTGCCCGTTCTGACCAGCCTTGTCGTCGTGCTTGCCCATGTGACCTGTCTCCTCTCCAGCGCCTCGGTGGGAGCGGGGCGCCTGGCCCGGCAGGCGATAGTGAATGGCTGCTACCGTGCTAGGCGTGTACGGGGTATGCGGACAGGGCCTCACGTACCGCTTGCGCCTGGGAAACCGCGCCAACGTTGTCGAGGACTGCGGCGGTTTCGACTAGTTCTGTCCGTGCCCACGGCACGCTCGCCGACGGCTCGGCCATACGCGTGGCCACATCCTCGGCACGCTCGGCCTCGCCCAGCTGAGCATGCGCCCGCGCCTGGCACGCGCCGTATGAGATACGGTCGCGCGTGAAGGACTCCGGAACACTCCGGATCGCCACCGTGAGCGAACCGGGCGCGTCGCGGCTACTGACACGCGTCTCGACCACACCACGAACTCCCGGTGCGGAGACTGGTACCCAGTACAGGTAATCGGGCTCATCCTCCATGTGGCTCGCGGCAGCCGCTGCGAGACGGTCAGCTTCATCGAGCAGCCGCTTCACAGCCTCGGTATTCTCCAGCTCGGCGTACCCGCTGGCCGTATACACTGCCGCCGGTGCCAGAGTCCCCGGTGTCACGCGGTTTCCGTGCTCAAGCGAGGCGCTCCCCAGGCGGACGCATCGCCACGGATCACCGGAACTCAGCGCTAGCTGAGCCTTCAGGCTCAGCGCGGTTACCGTCATATTGGTATCACCGGCTTCGGCCGCCCAGTCGTGCGCGCGGTCATACCAGGCAAGCGCGGCATGGTAGTCGCCAGCCGCCGTGCGCATCCAGCCGAGCAGCCGTGCATACTGCGCCGCCAGCGACACCAGCCGGGCTGCCTGAGTCCCGCCGGAGCGTCTGGCGAGGGCGGCTACGTCGGTGAGTTGGGCTCGTGCCGTGCTCCACAGCGGACCCCCGCCCGCCGAGTCCTCAGAGCGCAGGAGTCCGGCGATCGACTGCTCGAAATAGCTGATGGTCGCCTCATCGGCGCGGGAGGGCGTAGTCACAGCCTGGGCGACCCGCTCGAACAGGTCCGGATCCGGGGCGAAGGCCAGGGGGCCCGCCGCCGCGGCGGCGGTCAGCACCGCGCGCCGTGACAACTCGGACATTTCTACTCCCAGGGCCTTCGCGTACAGCAAAGCGTACCTTTCGGACACCCGCACCGCCCCGCGCTCATGTCTGCGGATATAGCCCTTGAGGATCCGGAGATCCGGCACGGGCATGCGGGCCTGCCGTGCGGCATCTCGGGCGCGGCGTGCAAGCTCGGGCACATCCCAGCCCCGTTCATGCCGCAGCTCCCTCAGCAGCCCTGGATCCACGTGCATGCCTCACCCTCCCATGCCCGCCCCACCCGGCATCCGCGCAAGTCCACGCCTGCCTCCGGCGTGCCCGTGCGTGCCCGTCTGTAAGCGTAGCGCGTTTACCCAGATCAGAGCATGGTAAATCGCACCTGCGCCTTCAACCGGGGGACAGGAGCGGGATACTGAGAAAGTCCTCGCACTTTGTCACCCGCGCTGCTTGCCCCTGCCCGCGACCGGATGCGGTGTGGTCTTCGTCAGCGCGGATTTCCATCGGCTGTCGCTCGCAGACCTGAGCGCGGGACGTAAGTATCAACGGAGAAAAGTTTCCACCGTTAACTTGACAAACCCCCGCGCCCCTGGGCCGGATCTTGCGATGGAGGGCGCTTTCGGCAACACCGTTCGCTGGTACGGGGCTGTGGCTGCATGATGCCGTTATGACCGAGCAGACCGGCACGACCGGGCAGCACAGCAACCACCGCCATGGGGATTGGGCCGTACGTGGCGAGGAGCTTGCTCGTGAGGGCGAGGTGACGGCGCCGATGGTCGATCAGGCGCTGAGATGGCTGGCGGGGCGAGTGCCGTTCACCCGGGACGTCCTGGACGTGGGCAGCGGCCCGGGAGTGGCGGCGTGCACGCTCGCCCAGCTGCTGGCGCGAGCGCATGTCCTCGCGGTCGATGGCGCGGCGCCGCTGCTGGCCATGGCGAAGGAGCGGGCCTCGCGGCTCGGCGTCGGGAACCGGCTCACGACCCGCCTGGTGTCGTTGCCGGAAGGACTGGCTGATCTTCCGCAGGCTGACCTCGTGTGGGTCAGCGGAGTGGTCCATCACCTGCCGGATCCGGTGGCGGGGCTGCGTGCGCTCGGCACCCTGGTCCGGCCTGACGGCCTGCTGGCCGTGCGCGAGGGAGGGTTGCAGGCCCGGTTCCTGCCTGACGGCGTGGCACCCGGCCTGCTGGTGCGGCTGGAGGCGATCAGCGAGGATCTGACTGCCGCGGCAGAGCATCCGGGGGGAATCGTGCCGCACTACGGCGGATGGCCCGATTTGCTGCGCGAGGCGGGCCTGCAGCCCGCGGGGAGCCGGAGCTTCCTGCTGGATGTGCCCGCGCCCGTGTCACCCGCGGCGCGCACGTACCTGCACGGGCGGCTCGCGATGCTGCGAGAGTTCGCGGGCGGCCACATGACCCCGGCGGACTCGGCCGCGCTGTCCGTCCTGCTCGATCCGCACGCCCCAGGCAGTGTCTTGCATCGCCCCGACGTTTTCCTGCTCGCCGCGACCACGGTCCACACCGCCCGGCCCTGATATCCGGTCCATCGACCGGCAGCGGAACATTCGCATTCATATCGAACGGGAGCGTGGTGGCGCGAGTCACCGTCATGCTCCCGCGGCGCGATCGCCGACCGGTCCGCTGACGACACCCTGATCGCCGGACTGTCACGACCCCATCACGATGCGGGCACCGCGGCGGCTTCTGTCAGCCTTCCGCCCTCCTGTCGCGTCCTTTCTTGGTATCTGTACACAAGAGAGCGTAGCGTTTTGATACGTACGCCCGCTTGCAGTCGATCTGCACGGGCTTCGCCGGGGAGCGCGGGGTAGCAGCAGCGCTCGCCGTGAGGGGACAGACATGGGTCACAGGCTCCCGCGCCGCCGTTCCGCCACCGCACTCGCCGCCGGCGCACTCGCCGCCGCCGCGGTCGTCGTCGCGGCGGCCCGCGGGCTCGCCGTCGCGGCGGCCCGAAGCGCCGTCACCGGACGCGGCCGGCCACGCCTCCCCCTGATCGCCGCGGTCGTCGTCGCGGCCCTCCTGGCCAGCTTCGCGGTGGCGCTCACGGTCTCCCCCGCCCGCGCGGCGGCGAAGGTCCCGGCCGGCTTCCAGGAACAGGTGGTCTACGGCGGCCTCGACCAGCCGACGAACATCGCCTTCTCCCCCGACGGCCGGGTGTTCGTCTCGGAGAAGACCGGGAAGATCGTCTACTTCAACTCGCTGAGCGACACGACGCCCAAGCTCTACGCGGACCTGTCGAAAGAAGTCGACGACTACTGGGACCGCGGACTGCTTGGCCTCGCGCTGAACCCGAACTTCCCGACGGATCCGCGGATCTACGTCCTCTACAGCTACGACGCCCCGATCGGCGGGACCGCGCCGGTGTGGAACGACAACTGCCCCACGCCGCCCGGCCCCAACACCGACGGCTGCGTGATCAGCGGCCGCCTCTCCTACCTGACGCCGGACGCGTCGAGCCCCACCGGAGTCCACGAGACGGTGCTCATCAACGCCTGGTGCCAGCAGTTTCCCAGTCACTCCATCGGCACCGTCACGTTCGGATCGGACGGCGCGCTGTACGTCGGCGGCGGCGACGGCGCCAGCTACGACCAGGCCGACATCGGGCAGTTCGGCGGCTCCCTGGCGAGCACCCCGACCCCGAAGAACGCCTGCGGCGACCCGCCGGGAGGCGTCGGCGACCCGAACAACCTGATGCAGCCGCCGAACGCCGAGGGCGGCGCGCTGCGCGCCCAGTCACTGCTGCGCCAGCCCGGCGAGCCGGCCCTGCTCAGCGGGACGATCATCCGGGTAAATCCGGACACCGGCGCGGCCATGCCCGACAACCCCCTGGTGAAGGCCGGCAACGCTGACCCCAATGCGCAGCGGATCGTGGCGGACGGGATGCGCAACCCGTTCCGCTTCACGGTCCGCCCCGGAACGAACGAGCTGTGGATCGGCGACGTCGGGTGGAACACCTACGACGCCATCGACTGGGTGCCGTCCCCCGCCGGCGGCAGCCCCGCGACGCCTGGCGGCGTCCCTGACTACGGCTGGCCCTGCTACGAGGGCCCGAACCACACCGCGACCTACAAGGACATGGGCCTGTCCATCTGTAAGACGCTGTACAGCAAGGAGGGCACGGCGGGGGCCCGGGTGGCGCCGTACTTCTACTACACGCACAAGGTGCCGGTCACGCCGGGTGAGAGCTGCGGCACGGGCAGCTCATCGCCCACCGGTGTCGCGTTCAACCCGGGCGGCGCCTACCCGGCGGCGTACGGCGGCGCGCTGTTCTTCGCCGACTACAGCCGCGAGTGCATCTGGTCGATGCCGCTCGGCGCCAACGGGCAGCCCGACCCGGCCAAGGTCACGCCCTTCGCGCAGGGAGCGGGCGGGGTCATCGCGCTCGTGTTCGGCCCGGGCGGCAACCTGTACTCCGTCGACCTGCTCAACGGCCAGATCAAGCGCTACGTCTACTACAACGGCAACAACCCGCCCGTCGCGGCGGTGAAGGCGTCGCCCACCTCGGGTAACGCCCCGCTCAAGGTCAGCTTCGACGCCTCAGGGTCCAGCGACGCCGACCAGGGCGACACCCTGACGTATGCCTGGGACTTCGGCGACGGCAGTCCCGCCGCCACAGGCGTCACGGCAGTCCACGCCTACACCAAGGACGGCCAGTACACCGCGCAGGTCAAGGTAACCGACTCCAAGGGCGCCAGCGACATCGCCACGGTACCCATCGACGTGGGCGCGACCGGACCGGTGCCGCATATCATCGCGCCGGTGTCGAGCGCGACGTACAAGGTCGGCGACGTCATCAACTACGCGGGCAGCGCCACCGACCCGGCAGACGGAAGCCTCGCCGCATCGGCCCTGTCCTGGGACCTCATCATCCACCACTGCCCGTCCGGCTACGGCTGTCACATCCACGACCAGACCTTCACGGCGACCGGGCTCAACGGCAGCTTCGTCGCACCCGACCACGCCTACCCGTCCTACCTGGAACTCAAGCTCACCGCGACCGACTCCAAGGGGTACACGGGAAGCACTAGCGTGTTCCTGCAGCCCAAGACCGTGGACCTGACCTACGCGTCGACCCCGGCCGGCCTGCAGCTGGCCACTGCCGGGCAGGGAACCGCCGCGCCGTACACGGTGCGGGTCATCCAGAACTCGCAGGTGACCGTGGACGCCGCGTCACCGCAGACGTTCAACGGGCATGCCTATGCCTTCAGCGGGTGGTCCGACCACGGGGCGGCGTTCCACACCTTCAACGCCCCGCTCACCCCGGCTACCTACACGGCCAGCTACCACGAGGTGCCCGGCAACACCGGCCTGGTAGCCGCGTACAGCCTCAAGGAGGGGTCAGGGACCACGGCGAACGACCTGTCAGGCAACCACAACACCGGCGTGATCCACAACGGAACCTGGAGCGGCGGCAACGTCGCGTTCAACGGCACGAGCACCGTCATCACCGTGCCCGACAGCCCGAGCCTGCGGCTGACCACGGGCATGACCCTCGAGGGATGGGTGCGGGCCACCACGCTGCCGTCGTCCGGCTGGCGCGCGGTGGCCGGCAAGGTCCTGTCCGCCCACGGGCTCTCCTACGCCCTGCACGAGAGCGACGGCTCTGTGCCCGACACCGTGCTGCAGACCGGCGGGGCCAGGGTCCAGCTCAACGGCACCGCCGGCGTGCCAAGACGGCAGTGGGTCTTCCTTTCCGCGACCTACTCAGGGCGCAGGGTGCGGCTGTACGTGAACGGGCAGCAGGTGGCCGTCGGCAAGGCCGGCGGGGCCCTCTCCGAGAACGGCGGCGCCCTGCAGATCGGCGGGAACTCGGCCCTCGGCCAGTACTTCGCCGGGTCGATCGACGAGGTCCGCGTCTACAGCCGGCCGCTCGCCCAGGATGAGATCCAGGCCGATATGTGGAGCCCTGCCGAGGCCGTGTACGCCACGTCCGCCGCGCGGAGCAGCCAGGCCAGCCCGACAGCCAGAACCACAATCAGATCTATGCCGAACGGGAGCGGGGTGGCAGCCAGCCCCGGGTCACGCGCCCAGCCGCCGGCCCAGCCGGCCGCGCCGGGCGGCCTCGTCGCCTCGTACGGCTTCGACCAGCCGTCGGGGGCGACGGCCGCCGATTCCTCGGGGATGGGGAACAACGGCACCATCCAGGGCGCGACCCCGGTCGCCGGCGGCAAGTACGGCGGCGCGCTCGCCTTCGACGGGACCTCGAGCGTCGTCACCGTGCCGGACAGCCCGAGCCTGCGGCTCGGCCCGGCGATGACGCTTGAGGCGTGGGTCAGGCCGTCAGCCGCGGACGGCTGGCGCGCGGTGCTGGCGAAGCAGCTCACCGGCGGGCTGTCCTACGCGCTGGCCGGCGGGCAGGCAGCGGCCGCCGAGCTGCGGATCGGCCAGGCCACTGCCGCGGCGACCGCGCGGGCGCCGCTCCCCCAGGACGTGTGGTCCTTCCTGGCCGCCTCCTACGACGGACACGACGTGCGGCTGTACGTGAACGGAGGGCTCGCCGCGACCTACGCCCTGCCCGCGGCCAGCGGCAGCGGCGACTCGGACGCCCCCGTGCCGCAGCTGGCCGAGGACGCCGGGCCGCTGCGCATCGGCGGGGACGGAGTCACCGGCCAGTACTTCGCCGGGCTGATCGACCAGGTCCGCGTCTATGACCACGCCCTGACCGCGGCGCAGGTCCTCGCGGACATGACCAGGCCCGTGCGCTGACCGAGAGCCCGTTCGGTACCTGTGCAGCGATCTCAGCCTCGGAGAACAGCGATCTCAGCCGGGGAAGATAGTCTGTGACGATGCGATCCGACATCACCAATTCGCGGCGACCCGCTGGCGGGGCGCTGCGCAGATACCTGGGCGCGACTTCACCTGACCGCATCGACTCAGGGGCGGCGGCCTTTTACGCGGGGCTGGACACGATCGGTGCTATAGCGCCTGAGGTCGCGGCCTCGATTGTCCGCGAGCTCGCCGACCAGCGATCTAACGTAAAACTGATCGCGAGTGAGAACTACTGCTCCCTGGCGGTGCAGCTGGCTCAGGGAAATCTTCTTACCGACAAGTATGCTGAGGGTTTCCCCGGTCACCGTTTCTACGCTGGCTGCGATAATGTCGATGCGATCGAGCTAGAGGCGGCCGAGCTCGGCCGCAAAGTTTTCGGTGCTGACCACGTATATGTCCAGCCGCACTCCGGTGCCGATGCCAACCTGGTTGCCTTCCTTGCCGTCCTGGCGGCGACGGTCGAGTCGCCCGCCCTCGAGCTGCTCGGCGAGCGGAATCCGGCGAATGTTCCCAGGACCAGCTGGGAGCGGTTGCGGCACGAATTCCTCGGCCAGCGGCTGCTCGGGATGGACTACTACTCGGGCGGCCATCTCACTCACGGGTACCGGCATAACGTCTCGAGCAGGATATTCGAGGCACATTCGTACACGGTTAACCGCGACACCAGCCTGCTCGACTTCGATGCGATCCGCCGTCAGGCACACGAGGTGCGGCCGCGGATCCTCCTCGCGGGGTACAGCGCATACACCCGCAAGATTAACTTCGCAAAGTTCCGTGAGCTGGCCGATGAGGTCGGAGCGACCCTCATGGTCGACATGGCGCATTTCGCGGGCCTCGTCGCCGGCAAGGTATTCACCGGTGACTACAATCCCGTGCCTTTCGCGCAGATGGTAACCTCGACGACCCATAAGACCCTGCGGGGCCCGCGCGGCGGGATGGTCCTGTGCACATCAGAATTCGCGGCTGCCGTCGACAAGGGCTGCCCGATGGTGCTGGGAGGCCCGTTGCCGCACGCCATGGCGGCCAAGGCCGTCGCACTGCGCGAAGCGCTCGAACCGAGCTTCCGTAACTACGCGCACGAGGTCGTGGACAACGCCCGGGTCCTGGCGGATGAGCTGCGCAGACGCGGCGGCACGGTGGTCACCGGCGGCACCGACAACCACATCGTCCTGCTGGACGTGACCGCCTCGTACGGTCTCACCGGCCGGCAGGCGGAATCGGCTTTGCGGTCATGCGGGCTGACGCTCAATCGCAACTCGCTGCCCTTCGATGCGAACGGGCCGTGGTATACGAGCGGCCTGCGCCTTGGCACGGCCGCGGTGACTACGCTCGGTATGGGCGCCACCGAGATCGCCGAGATCGCCGACGCCATCGTCTCGGTGCTCAGCAAGGTGACCGCCGTGTCCACCACGAAGGACGATGGCACCACAGTCGTCAGCCAGGCCAAATTCGACCTGCCGGGCCCGGTCGCCGACAGCGCGAGGCATCGGGTCTCCGATCTGCTTGCCAGGTACCCCCTGTACCCGGAGATCGACCTCGATTTCGTGCGGACTGCCGAGGACGGGACGTGACAAACGTGACGACCAGACCGATCAGGAATCGAGAAGCGCGAGTCACCGAGCCGCACCTAGCCTGATCGCCATGGCTTCCATCGAATCCGTCACCCTTGAGGTGGCCGACCCCACCGCCGTCAACCGCCACATGGGACATCGATGAAAGGAGTTCTCTCATGTGTCGCCCCTCGTGGATGCGCGCACTCGCCGAGGCGCAGCGCCTGAGCGACCTCGCGCGGCTGCGCCGCGTCCGGGACAGGATCGACCGGGAGTACGCGCAGCCGCTGGACGTCGAGGCGCTCGCCCGCGGCGCGCACATGTCGGCCGGGCACCTCAGCCGCCAGTTCCGGCTTGCCTACGGCGAGTCGCCGTACGCCTATCTGATGACGCGTCGCATCGAGCGCGCGATGGCGCTGCTGCGTCGTGGCGACCTCAGCGTCACCGAGGTCTGTTTCGCGGTCGGCTGCTCGTCGCTGGGCACCTTCAGCACTCGCTTCACCGAGTTGGTCGGCGTGCCGCCCAGCGCCTACCGGCGCCAGGCGACGGTCGCTGCGGCCGGGATTCCGTCGTGTGTGGCGAAACAGGTGACCAGACCGATCAGGAATCGCGAAGCGCGAGTCACCGAGCCGCACCTAGCCTGATCGCCATGGACATCACCATTCACGCGAGCTTCCTCCCGCACGACGACCCGGACGCCTCCCTGGCCTTCTACCGCGACACCCTCGGCTTCAAGGTCCGCAGCGACGTCGGAAACGGCAAGATGCGCTGGATAACGGTCGGCCCCGCCGGCCAGCCCGGCACGTCCATTCTCCTGGCGCCGCCGGTCGCCGACCCTGGGGTCACCGACGACGAGCGCCGCACCATCGTCGAGATGATGGCCAAGGGCACCTACGGCTGGATCCTGCTGGCCACCGCCGACCTCAACGGCACCTTCGAGAAGGTGCAGGCCGGCGGAGCCGAGGTCGTCCAGGAGCCGACCGAGCAGCCGTACGGGATTCGCGACTGCGCCTTCCGCGATCCCGCGGGCAACCTGGTCCGCATCCAGGAGCTGCGCTGAGCCGTCCGGCAATCGCAGACCCGGCTGACAGCTGGAGAGGGCGCTGCCGACTCTCCACAGGTCAGCGTCCTCTTTCCGCTCTGACCACCGCTGAGCAGGACGAATGCGGTGCGACCGGCAGACCGGAGGTCCAGCAGGGGATGAGCGCTCACGTCTTCAGCCTTTCCAGGCCCGGCGCGCGCCGCCACGACGACGAGACCGCCCGGCCGCCGCTGCCTGATCCATACTGTCGTTGTGACGTTCGACGAGGCAGGTTCCTTCGAGCTGGGAACCGACGGCCCGACGGCGATTCTGGTCGGTATCGACGGTTCCACCACCTCTCTGCGGGCAGGCGCATACGCGGCGGGACTGGCGCGCCGACAGCGCGCCCCCGTCGTCGCCGTCTACGTGGGGCCAGTCTCGTCGATGTCCGCCGCGGCACCCGGTGTCGGCGCGGCGGTCGCTGCCGCGCATTCCGAGGCCTTCGAGCAGACTGCTGCCGACCTCCGCAACCTGGCCGAAGAAGGGGCCAGGGAGCGGGGCATCTCCCTCACCTTCATCGCCACCCGCGGCGACCCCTTCGCTGAGCTCCGCCGGATCGCCGACGAGGTCCGCGCCGACGCCATCGTCGTCGGGGCATCCGCCAAGGCTGGCCACCGGCTCGTGGGCTCGCTAGCCGTCCGGCTCGTGCGGGCCGGCAAGTGGCCAGTCACCGTCGTGCCCTGAAGGGAGTGCTGCCGTTTGTATCGGCGGGGTCTCACCGGCGCGTGCGGCGGGCGGACGTGACAGCCCTGGCCAGGCCTGCGCTGACCCGCGATCAGGAACGGTCATTGTGGCTGCACCGCGTGGTGGCAGCGCGGCTGGCCGTTGACCCTGACTCCGTGCTTGCCCAGGTGCGCAAGAACCTTCAGCATCTCAGCCGGGTCCATCCCGGCGGGATGACCGCGTCGTGGCTGGCGGAATGGCAGGCGCTCCTGGACGCGGATGAGGATGCGGTATTCACCGCTTTGACCTCGACAGAGCCGAAGGCGGTAGAACTGCGGCAGAACAGCCCGTTCGCGGGCGTCCTCAGCCCGGAAGAGCGGACAGCCGCGCTCACCGCGTTCCGCGATCACTGGGGCAGGGCGCACGCGGCATGACCCGTGAGCAGCTGGAGCATGTCCTGCGGGCCGCATCGCAGATTGCGGCCGAGCGCGACGTGCTCGTCATCGGCAGCCAGTCGCTGCTCGGCAGCTTCGCCGAAGACAGGCTGCCTCATTCGGCTACTACGTACCCCTGGCGTAGCTATTCACGTGGGATGAAGGCTTGACGGCGTGTGGTCCGTCCGCGCTGCGGCCGACAGCGGCCAGGTGGGCGGGCATGGTGGCTGGTGGCCGGGTGACACGCCGGGGCGGGTTGCTGACTGGCTGGCCGGAATGGTGATCATTGCCTGGTGTGCCCGCTGTGCCTGGTGTGCCCTCTGCTGAGGAGCTGTCCGCTCTGCCGGCCGCTGAGCTGGCGGCGCGGCTGGCTGAGGCGTACCGGCTGACCGGCGAGCTGACCGCGCAGGCGGAAGGGCTGACCGCGCAGATCGAGCGGCTGCCTGCCCGGGTGGAGCAGCTGGAGCGGCAGGCCCGCAGGGACTCATCCACGTCATCGCGGCCGCCTTCCCCCGATAGCCCGTACAAGAACCGTTCGCTGCGCGAGCGCGGGAAACGGCGGCCGGGAAAGCAGCCGGGCGGCCCCGGACCGGCCATGAACCTGGCGGACGACCCGGATGAGAGGACCGAGTGCCCGCCGACGGCGTGCTGCGGGTGCGGCGCGGGCCTGGCCGGGGCGCCGGTCGCGGCGCAGCGCCGTCACCAGGTCACTGACATCGAGCCGGCGCCGGCGCCGGGGACGGCTGAGTACGTGGCGCAGGCGAGGGAGTGCGCCGGGTGCGGGACGGTCACCGCCGGGGAGCTGCCCGCGCATGTCCGGGCACGGGCCAGCTACGGGCCGGAGACCTGCGCGCAGGCCGCGAACCTGGTCAGCGGCCACTACATCCCCATCTACCGGGCGACGCTGCTGCTGTGCCAGCTCGCGGGCATCGCGGTCTCCACGGGCTGGATGGCCGGGATCCGCGGCAGGGCCGCCGCGCTGGCGGCGGCCAGCGGGTTCACCGGCCGGGTGCGGGAGCTGCTGAAGACCGCCCCGGCGGTGGACGCCGGCGAGACCCCGGCCCGCGCCGCGGGCGGCACCCGGTACCTGCACCTAGCCTGCACCCGCTACCTGACCTGCATGCACACCGGTAACCGGTCAGTGGACGCGATCGACGCAGGCGGAGTGCTTCCCGGCTACGAGGGCGTGATCGTCCGCGACGGCTACGCCGGCTACGGGCACCTCACCAGCGCGCTGCACGCCTGGTGCGCGGTCCGCCTGCTGCGCGACCTGAAGGGCCTGTACGACTTCGAGCCCGCGAGGCAGGAATGGGCATCCCGGATGGCGAGCCTGCTCATCGGGGCCCGCGACGCCGCCGCATCCGCCCGCGCGGCCGGGCAGCCCGCCCTGGACACCGCCATCCTGGACGACCTGGTCACCCGCTACCGGGCACTGGCCACCGCAGGGCTGGCCGCTAACCTCTGCCGACGCACCGCCACCGCGAAGGACGCCCGCCGCCTCGCCCGCCGGCTCCCCGGCTCCGAAGACATGATCCTGCGGTTCGCTACCCGCCCTGACCCGGACATCTTCTCCAGCAATGAGGCTGAGCGGACGATCCGGCCCGCCAGGGTGCAGCAGCGCAGCTCCGGAGGCTGCTGGCGGACACTCACCGGCCTCGCCGAGTTCGCATTAGCCCAGTCTTACCTGTCCACCGCCGCGAAATGGGCCATCAGCAAACCCGGCGCCTTCCGCGGCCTGTTCAACTGTAACGTCCGTTCGGCGGATCACCATTCATGAATGTATTAGCAACAGCATAGTACTGATTGTTCCATGGCGAGGAGGCGATCCGATACCAGTAGCCGTCCGGATTGACTGATGCGATAGAGCCTGGTGCATAGACTTTACAGGAGACCTGCACCCAGGCACCTGCAGGGATCGATGGCCCCTGCCCGGAGGCGTTCGAGTAATTCGTGAAGTCAGGAACGGGTGATGGATGCTCGCCTGCTCTGCGTGCGTAGCTGGGGGCGGGGAAGCCGCTGAGAGTGACGGGATACCGGTAGCCCCGGGGCGCGGTCGGACCCTGAGCAAGCCGCACTGCGGCGGAGCCCCGCCCGCCACCTTGTAGGCGGCTTCGATGACGCCGGGGGTCAGGGCCTTCAGCCCGGATCGGCCGAAAGCGAACGCCACGTTCCCAGCACATCATAGAGCTGTTCAGCCCATACGTAGGCTTTCATCTGGCCCTGCGGAGGAAGAACCAGGCTAACGGCCGTCGCCTGCCGCGAGACAGGAATAGTAAGCCGGTAATGCGGAGGCGTCAGACCGTCTCCGGCGGGCGCCATCAGAGACGTCAGGGAACCCGGGATGGTTGCATCGGGCATCGGGCTCACTACCGGGATCCCTTCGCAAGGTCGCGGGGCTGCGCCGCGAGGAGGTCGCGCAGCTGGCAGCGATCAGCGTCGACTACCTCACCCGGCTTGAGCAGGGCCGGGTGCGAGCTTGCCCCTCTTCACCGGCGAGGACCTGCTCACTCTTCACGCAGGCGACGACCCGCCCGGTCACGGCGAGCCGACCGGGCTTGGCATGGTCGTGGTGGGGCAGCGGGCTGTTCGTGCGTGCCTACCGCGGCACCGGCTCCCGGTGGTATCAGGTCGCGCTCGCGGCCGGGACAAGGCTGGATCACTGCGCAGGACACGGCAGGGTCGGGGACCCGGCGATCAGGCGTTGGCAACGTGAGCGCAATGCCTGCGGGGTGAGCGGGGAGCCGCCCTGTCTTACCGGCGTGGCCGGCCCGCAAGAGGGGATCCGCCCACCGCGGGTGTCCCTCCGACGGGAACCCAGGCGGCGCTCAGCATGAGGCTGAGGAGGGAGATGCCGGTCAGCATGACGATCGATGAGCCGATGTGGTCGCCGGTGATCCAGGCCGGGACGCTGGTCGCTCCCTGCTGGTGCGCGAAGGCGATGGCCTGCGGGTCGCGGGCTTCCAGGCTGACCGCGCGGGAGGTAAGTACCATGTTCACGATGAACAGTGCCGGGCCGCCGAGCAGCCCCGCCCACAGCACCGCTCCGATCCCGTTTCCCGGGCCGCCGTCATACCGCGTGGCCAGCGCGCCCGCGGCAAGCGGGGCGGCGAGCGCCGCGGTCCAGGTGGCAGTGCCGGACACGCCGGACTGGTCCAGCAGGAAGGCACCGGCCACCACCAGGGCCGCGGCCAGCCCGAAGACGCCGCTGCGGCGCCCGGCCAGCGGCCGGGGCTGCCGGAGCGCCAGCCAGAGGTAACCCGCCAGCTCGGCCGCGAACAGCAGGGTCATCCCCCGGTCGTGTGCGGGCCCGGCCGCCCCGGCCGGGTAGCGCGAAACCTCCCGCAGGGCGAGCACGGGGCACGCGGCGATCCCGGCCACCGTGATGACCTGGACTATGCGCCCGGCACCGCGGATCCGCCGTGCCGGGCGCGGCCTGGCCAGGACGGCCAGGGCACAGAGCGCCGGCAGGCCAGGCACCGCCACCGCGGCCGCGACCCCGGCACCGGGTGCCAGCGCATGGATGGCAGCCCCCGCCGCGCAGGCACCCGCCGCCAGCACGATCGCGGCGAGCCACGCCAGCCTCGTGCTGCGCGGCGGGACCAGCGCTGCCCGGGCCGCGCCGAGGGCGAAGCGCCACCGGGCCGGGCGGCCCCGGACCTGATCCAGCTCGGCGAGCATCGCCTGGCCCCAGTCACGGCGGACGGCGGGCATCCTGGCCGCAGCCGCGGCCAGGAACCGCTGCGCCAGGTCACCATCCGGCGGCCCGGTCATGCCCGGGTCACCGGCGGCGGCCCGGGCTTCCAGCGGGCTTCCAGCTGTCCGCGGTCGGCCAGCCGCATCAGGATCGGGTAGAGCGACCCGGCCTTGAGGCCGGCCTGGCGGCCGGGTTCGCAGCCATGCCGCCAGCCCGCGGGGCCGGCGGCGAGCGCGTGCAGGACAGCCGTTGGCTGCCCCGACGGCCTCCCTGGACGGGTCACGCAGGAATTCTATGTGTATAGACTTATGACTGCAAACCCCAGATGGCCGGAGTTCCCGGCCGATGCAGCCTCCGCGGGCCGGGGACACATGCCCCCGCGCCGCCGGCCCGGCGGCAGACACGCCAGGTCCGGCACTGTCCGGCCACCTTCTGCCGGGCCGGCGGACAGGAAGCCTGCGATCATCCCGGTGCACAGCCCCGGCTTCTCCCGCAGGAGGCCATGCGAGGTGCCAGGGACGATGGCCAGGCCGGATTCCGGCAGGCGCCGGTACAGCGCGTGGGTGTGCTCCAGGCTCACCAGGTCATCGTCCCCGTAAATAGACCGTGCCCCGGTTTGTTCGCCAGTCGCGTGGATATTACGTCTACCCTGGCGGCGGTCAAGACCTTGACCGTGATCTTGGCAGGCTAACCTGAGACTGGGTCGGTGTTTCTCCAGCTCTTTGGCCGCGCTTCGTCGGCGCGTCCGAGGGCACCGGGCTCGTGACCGCGCGCTGGAAGCTTCGCCGCTCGGGCCATACCAGCCGCAGGCGGCGATCGCCGCCGTGCACGCCGAGGCATCCCGGGCCGAGGACACCGACTGGGCGCAGATCGCCGCGCTCCGCGAGCTGCTCGAGCGGATCTCGCCCAGCCCGGTCGTCCGGCTGAACCGGGCCGTCGCGGTGGCGATGGTCGATGGGCCAGCGGCCGGGCTCGACCTGCTCGCGACGCTCGGCAGGGGACGAGCGGATGGCCGCGCACCACCGCGTCGCCGCCGTCCGCGCCCACCTGCTCGATCTCGCTGGCGACCACGACGCTGCCCAGTCGAGCTTCCTCGACGCCGGCCGGTCGAGCACAAGCCTTCCGGAGCGGCGATACCTCGAGGCCCAGGCGGCGCGGCTCAGCGAGCCCCGATGATCCGGCGCAGTCTCGGCCGCCAGGGCCCGCCTCCTCGACGCGCCGTCCGGGGCGCACCTCTCGCGTCGTACCTGGTGACAAGGGTCGTTCGTCCGGGCTGCCACGACGCTCCCGTTCGGTATATGGCTGAGACTCGGATATACGGTAGGCGTCACATGCGAAAGGAGCCACCACGATGAGCACGTACGCCGGCCCGCGCCGGGAAGTTCTTGATAGCGCCCATCGGGCACTTCGCCCGGCCGTCCTCGGTGTCGCCCCGCAGGATTGGAATCTGCCCACACCGTGTGCGGAGTGGAACGTCACTCAGGTACTCCAGCACGCCGCCGGCGATCAGCTCGCTTACGCCTCGGCGATCACTGGCGCGCCGGGACCGTCCGAGAACCCGTTCACGCCCTCTGGCCATCTCGGCCAAACCCCGCTGGCCGTCATCGACCCGGCGATGCAGGCCGCGGCCAGCGCCTGGGAAACCGTCAGCGAGGATGCCGGGGACACGCCGACACCGCTCCCCCAGGGTGCCCTGCCGCCTGAGACTGGCGTTGGCGCATGCGCCCTCGACGCCGCGGTGCACGCCTGGGACATCGCCCTGGCCACGGGACACCTCGGCCGCCGGCCAGACTGGACGCCATGACGGGCTCGGGCAGGTGACACCCTCGTTCCGGTCCAGAGCGACGTTACGGCGCATGGCGGGCCGGGCCGGCCTACCCGGCGGTGCGGGCCAGCTCGGCGTGGAGGGCCGCGGCGCCGATGAAGGAGGTGTGGGTGCCGGGGGTGCCGCAGGCGAACGCGCCGGCGATGGTACCGGCGCGTGCGGCGGCGTCGAAGGGCATCCCGTGCAGGCGGGCGTAGAGGAACGCGGCGGCGAAGCTGTCGCCGGCGCCGTTGGTGTCCACGACCGGGCGGCCGGGCAGGTCAGCCGCGGGGATCGCCCGGACGGGCTCGCCGCGGACGGCTAGCCGCGCGCCGTCGGCACCGGCCATGGTGACGACGGCCTGGGCGCGGCCGTTGCGGAGGATGTCGCGGGCGATCTCGTCGGCGCGACCGCCAAGCGCGGCAGCCGACATGAACACGATGCCGGCCTGGTAGGCGAAGTCGCGGTGGTAGTCGCTGGCTCCGTCCCAGTCGTGCAGGTCCGTTGACGTCGGGCGGCCGACGGCCACCGCCGCGGACAGGGCGTGGCGGGCCCAGTTCATGATCGACACGTGGACGTGGCGGGCCCGGCGGATGCCCGGCTCGTACAGGGCGGGATCAACGTCCATATCGAAGGGGTGTCGCGGGTCGTACAGGGACAGGCGGTGACTGTCCGGGGCGACGAGGTTCACGCTGCGGCGGGTCCCGCTGGCGTGCACGCGCCAGGTGAAGGGAAGCCCGGCCTTCTCATAGGCCGCCAGGAGGAGCCTGCCATAGTAGTCGTCGCCGATGACGTCGGCGAACTCGGTCACCAGGCCGAGGGTGTGGCAGCCGAATGCGACCCCGTTGCCGGTGTGGCCGGCGAAGTCCTCGATCGGCGGCACCAGGATCGAATCCCTGCCCGGCAGCGGCAGCGCCGGGACACGCACGATCGTGTCGACGCCCGCGCCGCCGATGACGAGCACGTCGGTTCCGCTCACCACGCAGCCCTTCCTGCTTACATCAGGCCGGTGAGCCCGGCCTGGCCCCGGTGACAGTCTGCCGTTAAAGGATCACGGTGTCGCGAATATCGGCACCCGTGTCCACCGCGCGGCCCGCCGGGCGCCGCGCGGCGCCCGATCCGCGCGCCCGGCGCCGCCGAGCAAGACGGCGCGCACGTCACGCATCCGCGGCTGCGATCGTCACCTCGTCCCACGTGGCCTGTCCGTCCGGGGAAGTGATCAAGAGCGCTATGTGGCCGGTGCCGGGTTCCGGGACCCGGCCGCAGAAGGAGCCGTCGGGTTGCGGGCCGAGGGGGATGATCTCCGGTGGCCGTCCCGGGTCCTGGCCGCCCATGACGGCCTCGACCCGGGCAGCCGCCGCGGGACCCCAGCGGATATGGATCTGTCCGGCCTGAGGGCGTGCCTGCACCGTACGGCCGGTGAGCAGGCCGACCCGGCGACGGTCGGTGAAGGTGGCGGGCTCCGGCACCGGGAGGGCGTCCGCGGCGCATGCGGAGAAGATCTCGAGGAACCGGTCGGCGGTGCGCTCCCAGGTGAACCGCCGGGCGACGGCGACGGCTCTGGCCCGCAGGGTCTCGATCCGGTCCGGCTGGGTGCGGACCAGGCCAAGCAGGTAACGCAGTCCCGCGGCGATGGCGTCGGTCAGGACCGGATCGTCGGCGCGGAACGACCGGGGCAGCGCAAGGCCGGTGGCAGCGGGATCATCGAGATCGAATGCGTGGCCGAAGTGCCGCATGCCGCGTTGCGCCGTGGCAATCGGTACGGCGCCGCAGGCCATCGCTTCGCCCATGGCCATCAGGAAGGTGTCCATCTCGAACTTCGAGGGATACAGGCACAGGTCGCTGGCCACCGCCCAGTCGATCAGCTCCGCCTCGGCCATCGGCCCGGTCCGGACCCGCACGAGGTCGCCATGATGACGCATCAGCGCGGCAAGCCCGGGGTCGTCCGGCGGGCGCGGGGCCAGGCAGTGCAAGAGGACGTTGCAGCGTTCTCCGGCCGTCGGCGGGGTGACGGAGCCGGAGCCGGAGCCGAGCACGCGGAGGAGGGCGCGGAACATCTCCTGCTGGCCTTTGTGCTGGATCGCGTAGCGCGCGTTGTGGTAAACGGTCGGCAGCGCCGGGTTCAGCCCGAGTGCGGTCAGGGTCTTCTTACGGCGTTCGTCGCTGCGCTGCGCATCCAGCCAGGCGGCACCGATCGCGCAGCCGCCGACGACGAGCCGGCCGGGGCGGGCCAGGAGCTCCCGCCGCACCGTGAGGTGCTCGAAGAGCTGCTCGAACGGGGTGCCGGACTGGGTGACCGCGTGTTCCAGCTGGCCAGGTGACAGGAAGTCCAGGGCGTGCACACAGCGGACGACCAGGCCAAGCACGCTGACATAGTCGTGTCCTGGCCGCTCGGGGTAATCGTTGTACAGCAATGTGGCTGGGAGGAAAGACCGCATCGTCCGCTGCAGTGGCGTGTCCAGCGGCGGGTCGGCCAGCTCGTCCGCCACTGCCGGGTCGCCGCCGAGATGAGACAGGAGTGTCCGCACCTCCGGCCCGTAGACCTTCTTGCTGACCGGCATGTTGCTTTGCACGGTCGAGACCGTGACCACTCCGCGATCGCGCAGAGCGGCCGGGATGAGGTAGTGATAGTACGGCTCGTGCAGGTGGACGATGGTACCCGGGGCCGCGACATCGGCAAGGAAGCGCGCGGCGATGACCTGGAACACGAGGGGCTTGAGAAAGGACAGGTCGCGTCCTTTCAGCTCGTAGGGCGGATAGAACGCGTCGGTGTGCTGGTCGAGCAGTCCGCCGGCGAGGAAGACGATGTCCACTCCGTCGATGCGCAGCCTGTGCGCTGTCGCGGATACCGGCAGCGTCACCTGTCCGGGGAAGCCAGGCCAGACCCGCGGGTCGAGCCGGACCGGTATGGCGGCGCTGGCACGCCAGCCGAGTGTGGTGATCTCATGCCGGTCACGAAGGCGCGGGATCAGGCCGTGCGCCGCGGTCAGCCCCGTCACCTGATGACCGGCGGCCCTGAACTGCCGGCACAGGTTCCACAGATAGACCGAGATCCCGCCTTTGACCAGGTGGTCGTCGAAGCCGCCGAACTCGAAGTGACACTCGATGATGTTCACGCGGCCGCCCCTCGCCGATGGCCGGTGCGGGGCGTGAGGAGCCGGGAAAGGTGCCACCAGGCCAGGTCTGCGTAGTAGGTCGCCGCGCGCTCGGCGTGGTAGCGCAGGTCGTGCAGGAGCCGGGCGAGGTAGAACAGCTCGCCCGCCGGGCCGCGGCGCGGCCCCGCGAGCTCGGCCACGACATGTGCGCACCAGCGCTCCGCGAGCCGCGCGGTGCTGGATCCGGCCATGGCCAGGGCGAGACCAGCCTGGCCGCCGTCCGCCGCCAGCGCCGCGGCCCGCAGTGCCGTGGCGATGTCGTGCTGGCCGGCCCGGGTCGCCTCGGCGGCCAGGGCGATCTGGAGGTCCAGGCAGAGGCATTCCACCGCTCGGTGCAGCGCGGCCTGGTCGTCGAGCGGGCTCGGTGCCGTGACCGGGCCCGTCAGGTCGACGAACCGGATCTGCTCACGATCCACCAGAACGTGGGATAGGTGCAGATCGCCATGTGCGGGCGCGGTGCGGAACTCGCCTACGGCGGCGAGCGTGGCGGCCCGCCCCGCGGCCAGGTCGAGGAGGCGGCGGGCGGCCGGTGCCCGGCCTTGCGTGCCGGAGTCCGGCACCACGTAGGGCAGGAGCTCGCGCACCACGTTGATGTCGGTCAGCACCCCTGGAAGCCGTAGGGCCAAGGGGCGGCTCGTCACCGGGCCGAGGGGGGCAAGCTGCCCATGGAGCGTTTCTAAGGCGGCACGGACACTGTGCAGGAGGCTCAGATCGGCAGGGCCGGGCCGGGCGCGACCGGCCTGCCAAGCCTGCTGGAGGCTGTGACGCAGCGGCACGTCGAGGGTCTGGCCCGCGACGGATTCCGTCACAAGCGCGATCAGGCGCTCATCGGCGCAGACGGCGGCACGGTAGCCGACGCGCGCCAGTACCCGCGGCACCATCCGGCCTGCCGACGCGGCGGCCAGGGCCTGTTCCTCCGCCTGCCCGTCGCCGACAACGCGGTAGGCCTTGAGCAGCGCATCCCGTCCGCCGAGAGCGATGCGTGCGACATCGTTCGTGGCGGTGGCACGGACCTGGCCGATGAACCGGGCGGGACCGGGCAGCCCGGACCAGTGCACGATGCCGCCCGCGGCCGTGGGCCAGGCGACGCGGTCCGCCAGCGGCGCGATGGCCGCGGCCGTGGACGTCAGCTCCAGCCGGGCACCGTCGCGGCGCGCGGCCAGCAGGACCGGCCGTGCGGGCGGACCGCCGATGGACACCCATAGCAGGACGGCGCCGTCCACGACGAGGCGGTCGACGATGGACACCGAGCGCGGGCCTGGGCCGGCGCGCGGGAACCACTCCGATGCGCGCAGCACGCCGACCGCCCAGGTTTCGGGTGCTCCGGTGAATGCGAAGGGCACGACGCTCACGGGACGGCCCCTTGCACCGTGTCCCTGATCGCCTTGCCCAGCCGGCCGAGCGCGTCCCGCAGCGTCTCTTCGTCGATGTTCAGCGGCGGCGCGATCCTGATCACATGCCCGCCGGGGATGACCCGGACGCCGAGGTCGGCAGCGCGCCGGATGATGTGCGCGGCCAGTTCGGGCGCGGCCCGGCGGGTGGTGCGATCGGCGACGATCTCGATGCCGCACAGCAGGCCGATCTGGCGGATTTCGCCGACGGCCGGCTCGGCGGCGAGCGGGCGCAGCGCGTCGGCCATCACGATGGCCAGTTCGCGTGCCCGGGCCGGGAGGTCATCGCGGGTGATGGCTTCCAGCGTGGCGCTCGCGGCGGCCAGGCCGACGGGGCTGCCGGCGAACGTACTGGCGAACCCGCCCGCCGCGCCGCAGTTCTCCTCGCTCAGCACGGCGTGACGCCCCGCCAGGGCGGCGACCGGATAACCGGAGCCGATGCCCTTGGCCAAGGTGACCAGGTCGGGTTCGATACCGTAGATATCGCAGGCCAGGAAGGCGCCGGTGCGACCGCCGCCGGTGAGCACCTCATCAGCGACGAGCAGCACCCCGCCGCGGCGGCACGCCTCGGTGAGGATCTCCCAGTATCCGGGCGGCGGCACGATTACCCCGGCGGCACCCTGCACCGGTTCGGCGATGAACGCCGCGACATCGGTCCGCTCCAGCACCTGACGGACCGTCAGCCGCGCGCACAGCAGGTCGCAGCGTGGATAGGCCAGGCCGAACGGGCAGCGGTAGCAGTACGCCGGATAACCGAGACTGGCCGCCGCCGGCGGCTCGGTACCGACCTCCCACTGCACGATCGACCGCGCCCCGTAGGTCTTGCCGTGAAAGCCCCGGCGAAGCGCGGCGATCCGGCGCCGTGCCGGGTCGGCGGCGGCGTGGACGACCCGCAGCGCGGCCTCCACCGCCTCGGCGCCCGTGGTCAGGAACGCGACCCGGTCCAGCTGCGGCGGCAGCAACCTGGCCAGCGCCTTCGCGGCGCGCAGCCGGACGGGCGTCGGGCAGTCATGGACGTTCTCCAGTTCACCGGCCTGGGCGCGGACCGCCGCGACCACGTCCGGGTGGCAGTGGCCAAGCGTCTGGGTGAATGTCCCGCCGCCCAGATCGATGTGGTCGCGGCCCTCGCCGTCGGTCACCAGCGCACCGCGGCCGGCCCGCCAGACCCGGCCGGTCAGCCGCGTCTCCTCGCCCGCCGCCCCGGCCAGCACCGCCGCTTCCTCGCCGCGATGCCGCGCATTCGCGCCGCTGTGCGCCGGCGCGCCACCGGTGCTCATCGCGGCGCCTGCCGGGACATTGGCATGCCGAGCTTCGCGGCGAGGAGCATGCGCTCGGACAGGCCCGGGTCGCCGCCTGCCGCCGCGGCCTTCCAGGACCGCACGAGCGCGCGGAAGGCCGTCGTGTCGCCGGCCTGGCAGTGCCGCCAGGCCATCGCGCGAAGCGCGTCGATTTCGGCGGGATCGCCGCGGGCGGCCAGCTGGAGATCAGCGCGGCGGGGGCTGGCGAGCGATGCCGCCCCCGCGTGCGGTGCCGTGGCGAACGGTGCCGTGACGAGCCTGGCCGCCACCTGGGGCCCGAAACAGGCCGCGAGCGCGGTCCGCCGCCGCGCGGGTAGCCCGTCGCGGATCAGGCTGGCGAGGTACAGCTCTTCGGGGTGCCCTGCCAGCCCGCCCCAGCCTGCCAGCCGTCGCACGGGGAGGCCGGACAGCAGCGCGAGCGCGGTGACCGACCGTGCGGCGGCCCGCCGGCCTGCCGCGGCCAGGAGATCGCCGGCCAGGCCACACCAGGCCGCCAGCTCCGACCGGCCGAATCCGCCCGGCTCCCTGCGGGCTTGCCCGCCGGTGCCCCGGCCGTCCTGGCCGCCGACCGGGAAACGGTCCAGCCAGGCGTTCCAGAAGGCCAGGTGAATCCGCGGCGAGGCGAACGCGAGCCGGGCGGCGTCGCCGCTGCTGGCAAGTGCGATGAGCGCGGGAAGAATGTCGGTGTACAGCAGCCGGGCCAGCCGGTGGGGTGTGCGCTGCACCCGCCAGCAGTCCTCATGTGCATGATCGGCCAGCACCTCCTCGACCGCGACCACTCCGGCGGCGAGGTCGCTCACCGCGCCGGCGCCGCGCCGCGCGGCGAAGTAGTAGAGCTCATCGACATGGCTTCCCGGCCGCAGCGTCAGGCCCTCCAGCCGACCGAGCAGCCCATCGGTCGCCGCCGACAGGCCGCTCCGGTCCTGAGCGCCGGCCTCGCCGAGGCGCTGCACCCATGATTTGATCTTCCCGAGTTCTTCCGAGACCGCCTGCACGAGGAAGCCGGTGGTCAGCCGGTAGCTGATGGCGAGCCCCAGGTAGGGAAAGACCGCGCACCGGCGGCAGCCGGGTCGTTGCCCCACCTCTTCATCCCGCACCCGGATGAACTCCGGATCCTCGACGAGTTCCCGGTAGGGCCGGTCCCACGCCAGCGAGGTGTCCCACTCGTGATAGCAGGGCAGCAGCAGACGCCCGTCGGGCCCGATCGTGACGATGCGGGAGTCGGCGCCGCACGCCGTGGGTGCCGACGGGTCGAGGGTGTCCACATGCCGGAGGAACGCCAGGTTCACCACCGTGTACGGGGTGTGCGCGTGTGCCCGGACGGCGGCCAGCAGCCGCCGGCGGTCCTCGTCCACGGGTGCGGGCCGCGTCGGCGCGTCGCCGGCGGGCCGCCCGTTGACCTCCAGGAGACGCAGCGACCGGACAGTCCGCGCGGGATCACGCAGCTCACCCTGGCCCGCGAAGTAGGTGAACATCGGGGACAGGTAGACCGGAACCTGATGGCGCCGGGCGAAGCCGATGACCTCGTCGATACCGGGCAGGCTCTGGCCGGTCACGACCGTGATCAGCTTGAGGTTGGCGGCGCCCTCGCGGCGCAGCCGTTCGATCAGCGCGACCGTCCGGTGCAGGGTGTCGGTGCCGCGGATCGCGTGGTACCGCTCAGCGCTGAGCGTGTCGATCGAGATGTTGACGGTATCGGCATAGGGCACGATATCGGCTGCATGCGCCCCGAAGCGAAGCGCGTTGGTGGTCACCTCGGCGCGCATGCCAATGTGCTTGGCATGGCGCACGGCCACCGCAAGGTGGTGGTGCAAGACTGGTTCGCCGCCGGTGAAGTCGACTAAATCGACGCCGAGCTCACGCAGCTGGTCCAGGCAGCGCCGCAGGCCGTCGGGTCCGAGCTCGGCGTGACCGGAGAAGACGGGGTCCTGCCAGACATTGCAGTACCCGCACCGGGCGTTGCACCGGAATGTGAGGTAGAAGCGGGCGTGCCGGAACCGGGTCGGTGCGCTGGTCACCATGTGCGGCCCTCCGGGTTTTGGGGCCAGGGTACCGAGCTATAAATAACTTTAAGTGAACATATTAGCACTTTTAAGGTTCGGCGAGGACCGCGCGCCTGGAACGTGAACGTCACGGCACGAAGCGCTCCTGCTGACGCAGGCACTGGACGGCAATGTCATCGCCTGGTATTCGTCAACGTGCGCGGCATCACCTGTGTCGACTTGCGCGGCCTCGCCGCCCTCGACTGAGTGGCGCACTAGGAACCATTCTCCCGGCGGCCGGACCGCTCGCGGCCCCTGTCCCCCCAGGCGGCACTCTCGTTCTGGTCGAGAGCGACGTTACGGCCGAAGCCGGGCCATAGTGCTCGCACAGAAGGCCGGGCAAGCTGCGCCTTCAGGGCCGCGTCGAACTGGATTTCCTCATCGGTCGGCGACAGCACGATCACCAGCGACAGCACGAACGTAAGCACGCTGATCCCGGCCACAAGCGGGAAGAGGAAGCCAGCCGCGGTCGCACCGGACGTCATCCCCGCGCCCTGGTCCGGCGCGGGATACATCGTCATGGCCGCCATCCCCGTGTAGTGCATCCCGCTCACGGCTACCCCCATGATCAGCGACGCCCCCAGCGTCGACCACATGCCCCGCACGTGCAGCCCGGCCCACAGGGCCGCGGTCCCGGCGAACACCGCGATCGCCACCGATGCCACGACGAGGACGCTGTCATAGCGGACCGCCGCGGGCATGCGCATCGCCGCCATCCCGATGTAGTGCATGCTCGCCACCCCCAGCCCGATGATCAGTCCGCCCAGCAGCAACTGCGGGCCGTCACCGCCGAACCCGACGATCAGCAGGCCGATGCCCACCACCACCACCGCGACGGCGGCACTGAGCACGGTCACCGGCATGCTGTAGGTGATCGTCTCCCCCGGGATCGTGTACCCGAGCATCGCGATGAAGTGCATCACCCAGATGCCGGTCACCCCGATCGACACCGCCGAAAGCAGCAGCCACCGCACCCGCGCCGCACTCTGGTGGGCTCTCGCCCGCGTCATGCATCGCAGTCCGAGAAAGCAGCCCAGGCACGACATCGCATAACTGAGTCCTGGCGTCAGGAGTCCATACGAGAAGTTGTGGACGGGCAGCATGCCTACATTTCCTTTCCACGAGAAATACGGCTGCCCCCCATTTAAATATCGTGTAAATTGTCCTGTTAGTCATACCTTATATCGCCACTAACGCAGCAAGCCAGGACATAATCTAACAGCCGATCCGCGGCGATGTAGGTCAGATCACAATCTCGGGCCGACTCACTCATTGCCCGACCTTTCCCAGCTGGGCGAACGTGCCCATCGGGCAGCTGGCTGTCTCACACGGCAGCGACGTGCTCGATGGGATCGCCGGCAACCCGGACGCCAAAGCGATCTGGGACGGGCTCGGGCTACAGCGTCAGCGGGCGATCCCTGGCCGTCTGTGCACACGGTGACCCTTCTCCCCGCCAGGCGAATGGGTCCGGGTTCGACCCTGACTCCGTGGCCATCGAGCCGAAGTAGCCGCAAGTCGGTATGAATATGTGTAAGTCCGTTCGAGCCCTGGAGGCCGACCGCGAGGTCACGGACCATCTTTCGCGTAGGCGGAGAGTCTCCAGTGCCCGTGCGCCGCATCGCCGCAACTACAGCAGTGGTCCATTCACACAGTCTGGTGTGCGTGAATGGACCATTGCTGTAGTTCGCTGCTGGCCGTGGCGAAGGTCGCCAGGCTGCAACCACGCTAAAGCCTGGCCCCGGACGACCCGGGGCATCGAGGCCCCTCATCTGCCGCGCGTGCGTTGCCAGGCGGTTTGTACCGCGTGCGGATGCACGACGGTTTCGAGGCCGCCGACGCGTTTCTCGAGGTCGTGCCGCCACAATCGTCTTGTGCTCAGCTCGGGTGGGCTAACGTGATCACGATCAACTTAGCGGAGATCCGGGCGGTTCGAGGGGATTGCCCTGTCGGCCCGCCCGCCGAGAGCAGCGTTCGCGGCATGAGAGGTGGCGGGGACCTCCTGGCGGAGCACCCGATGGTATGCGCTGGTCAGGTCCGGGCCCGGCCGGATGCCGAGCTGGTCGTCGAGGCGGAACCGCAGATCCTCGTAAACGCGCAGGGCCGCCGCCTGCTGCCCGCTGCCGGCCAGCACGATGATCAGGTGGGCGTGCGCCTTCTCGTTCAGCGGGTCCCGTGCGGCCAGCGCCCGCAGGTGCGGCAGGACCCGGTCATGCCATCCCGCGACGGAAGCGGCCTCGGCGTACTCCATCACCACGGTCGCCCGCTGCCGGGTAAGCTCGGCCACCGCGAGATGGTCCCGCAGCAGGTCCACGTCAGCGAGCGGCCGCTCCCGCCACAGTCCGAGCGCCTTCTCGTACAGCCGGCAGGCGGTCACCGCGTCACGCGCCGCACGGGCATTGCCGGCAAACCGCCGGAAGTCGAGCAGATCTAGCTGGCCTGCGGCGACCTGGAGCCGGTAGCTGGCACCGGCGGACACGAACAGCCCGCCAGGAACTCGCGGGGAACGCACCCGGTCAAGGGCGCGGCGCAGCCTGCTCACATAGGTCTGTACGAGATTCACCGCCGTCGCCGGCGGCCGCTCGCCCCATAGCGCGTCGATGATCGTCTCCCGGTGCACGAGGGTGTCCGGCTCAAGGGCGAGTAACCCGAGCACTGCCCGCTGCCTGGGCGGGCCGAGCTCGACCGATGCGCCGTCACGCCAGGCCGCGAGGGGCCCGAGGACCTGAAACCACAGGGTGGCCGCGGGCCGGGCGGGCTGATCCGTGGTCCGGCCGAAACCAGCGGCTGACGCGGCGGCCGCGTCAGGCACGGCCCTGGTCAGCTCCCTGGCCTGGCAGGCATCGAGGCCAAGCGCGCCTGCTAACCGGGCGAGCGAGCCTGCCCGCGGCCGGAGCCTACGGCCCTGCTCGAGGTCCCGGACAGCCGCCACGCTGATGCCCGCTAATTGCGCGAGCCCCTCCTGAGTGAGTCCGGCCGTCCGGCGGTGGGCACGCAGGAGCCCGCCGAAGGTCCGCCTATGCTCACCTGTTTCCCGGACCGGGGCGTCCCGGCAGAGCGCCTGGACCCGCGGGGCGGACCGCATCCGCGGCGCGGGCACGGGCGCGTGGCCGTTAGCCGCGGTCACCGGGGGCTCCCGCCAGCGACGCGGTTCCGTAACGCGCTCCGGTCCTGCGGCCCGGCCGGGCGCGAGCGGCCGTGACGACGAACGCCAGGAGGTAGCAGCCGGAGGCGACCGCGAGTATCCCGAAGCTCGGCGGAACCTGCGGAGCCGCATAGGCGATGGACAGCCCGGCCCAGGTGGCGGCGACGGAGATGCCCGCGGACAGCCACATCGCGCGGAAGGGCCGGGCCGTGAGCCGCTGGGCGGCACCGGCCGGCGCGGCAAGCAAGCCCATCAGCAGCAGGGCGCCGACCGCCTGGGTGGCCGCTCCGGCCGTCACTCCCACCAGGACGAAGAACACGTACCCGAGCAGCCGGACGGGGACCCCGCGAGCGCTGGCGACCGCGTCGTCGATGCTGGCGAAGAGCATCGGCCGGCCGATGCCGACGACGGTAACCGCCACGCCGAGCGCGATCAGGGTGCCGGTTACCGCCTGGGAGCTCGAGAGCCCGAAGATGGAGCCGAACAGGACGTTCACCCCCGCCGTCGCGTCGGTGCCGCTCGACGAGCTGGTGTAGATCGTGAGGAACAGGGCCCCGAGCCCGAGGATCCAGGCGAACACGCTGCCGATGGCCGTGTCGTCCGCCTGGCCCCGCGAGCCAAGGGCCGCCATGGCCAGGGCAACGACGACGCACGCCACGTAGAGGCCGAGCAGCAGGTCGATCCCGGCCGCCAGGGCGGCAAGCGCCCCGGTGAACGCCACGTGGCTCAGCGCGTCACCGCTGAACACCTGCGACCGGAGCACGACGAAGTAGCCGACAAGCCCGGACGCGAGCGCGATGGCCGTACCGGCGAGGAAGGCGTACCGCAGGAACGGGTGCTCGAGCATGTGGGCGATGCCGGCCAGGACTATCATGCGGCGACCGCCCGGCGAAGGCCGCGGCCGACGGCGAGCCGTGTCGCGGCGGTCCGGGCAGCCGCGGACAGTACATAGGCGGCGAAGCCGAAGGTGGTGATGTAGAAGCCGACGGGGTAGACGGAGAAGTAGGCGACGGCGAGCCCCATCCAGGCGATGACAAGCCCGAGCACGATGGTGATCACGAAGCTCAGCGCGGGACGCGCCGTGAGCTGCTGGGCGGCCGCCGCCGGCATGACCAGCAGGGCGAACACGAGCAGCACCCCGGTGATCTGGCTCACCTCGGCGGCGGCACATCCGAGCAGGACGAGGAAGACCGTCGACAGCAGGCGGACCGGCACCCCCCTGGCCCTGGCCACATCGGAATCCACCGTGGCGAACAGCAGCGGCCGGGCAATCACGGCGAGGGCGGCGAGGGCGGCCGCGGCCACGATCAGCAAGGTGGCGACCTGGCGGTCGGAGATGCCCAGGAACGTGCCGAACAAGAGCCCGGTCAGGCTGTTGAGGAATCCCCCGTAGAGGCTGACGAAGAGGGCGCCGCAGGCCAGGGCGAACGTCTGAACGGTGCCGATGACCGCCGACTCGGAGCTGTAGCCGTGCCCGCCCGGGGAGCGCGGGACGAGGGCGATGACGAGGGCGGCGGCGATGCTGGCGGTGAAGTAGCCCGCGGTGGCGCTGACGCCGAGCAGGATCGCCCCGGCCGCGCCGGGGAAGGACACGATGGCCAGGGTGTGCCCTGCGAAGGTCTGACGGCGCAGCACCATGAACCAGCCGAGGGCGCCCGCGGCCACCGCGACGACGGTGCCTGCCCGGAAGGCATTGACCATGAAGTGCAGCGCGAGGAGCTGGCGGATGTCGTGAACGATGTTCCAGCTCAGCCCTACGGCGCTGACCGGGCTGCCCGCGAAGGCGCCGCTCACCATGGCAGCGCCGATTGCTGGGCCGCGTGCTGGCCAGCGTGCTGCGCAGCGTGCCGGTCGGTGTGCCGGGCGGGGGCCTCGGGCTGGCCGACCACCACGAGCCGGCCGTCGGAGGTGCGCAGCACCTCGATCGGCGTCCCGTACAGGGCGCTGAGGGTCGCCGACGTGATCACTTCGGCCGGGGTGCCCGTCACGGCCCCGCCCCTGGCGATGTAGGCGACCCGGTCAAGGTAGGACAGGATCGGGTTGACGTCGTGGGCTACGAGCAGGACCGTGACTCCCTGCTCCTGGCAGACCCGCGAGATCAGCGCGGCCACCCCCGCCTGGCTGGGCAGGTCGAGGCTGTCGAGCGGCTCGTCGAGGATCAGCAGCCGGGGCCCGCGTACCAGGGCCTGGGCAATGAGCAGGCGCTGCTGTTCCCCGCCAGAGACCTGGCCGATCGGGCGGCCGGCGTAGCCCGCGGCGCCGACGAGCTCGATGACCTCGCTCACCCGCTGGCGGACGGCGCGCCGCGAGGGGAACAGGCGTGCCGCGCCGGGGAAGGGGACGCCCCAGCGATCCCCGTCGGCGCCCAGGCTGACCACGTCGACGCCGCGTACCCGCAGCCCGGCGTCGAAGCTCCGGCGCTGCGGCAGGTAGCCGATGTCCCGTCCCGCCTGGCCAGGGGCACGCCCCAGGACGACGGCCGAGCCAGCGGAGAGGGGAAGCAGGCCCAGGGCGGCCTTGACCAGGGTGGACTTTCCCACGCCGTTCGGCCCGAGGACGGCGACGAACTCGCCGGGCGCCACGGTGAGGTCGACGTCCGACCAGATGGTCCGGCCGCCCAGGCGCACCGCCGCCCCGGCGAACCGCACAGCCGCCGGACCGGCGGGGTGCCGCTGCCCCGCCGACGCGGGCCGGTCTCGGGTCCCGGCGGCGGCCACGGACCCCACCGCCTGGTCATCTACGCTCATGCTTGACACGCTTCCATCTCGCTGAATGCCTCCTAGCCACCCTGGGCTGCCTTCACTGGGCTGCCTTGGCCAGGGCAGCCTGGATGCCGAGCAGCTCGCTGGTCTGCCACGCCTGGTAGGTGGCGGTCGCCGGCACCAGGGTCTCGGTGATCGTGGCGTAGGGGATGTGCTCGGCCTTCACCTCCGTCAGCTGGGCCTGCACGTCCGGGGTGACGTTCTGGCTGTTGTACACGTAGATCTTGATCTTGTGGTTCCTGATCTGGCTGTCGATGGTCTGCTTGTCGGCGGCCGAGACGTCAGTGCCCTCGCTGATGGCCTTCAGGAACGAGTAGGGGGTGATGAGATCGAGCCCGAGAGCGGGCGCCAGCATGGCGAAAATCGACTCCGAGGCCCCGACAGGGGTGCCCGGGTACGTTGCCTTGACGGCAGCGATGGTGGCGTTGTACCGCTGCAGCGCCACGGTGTCGAAGCGGGTCCGCTGCTGGGCGAAGTAGGCGCTGTCCGCGGGGTCGAGCTTCTGGTAGCTGGCCACCATCTGGCTGATGATGGTCTGCACGTCCGCCGGATTGTACCAGCGGTGCGGGTTCCCCCCGTTGGCAACACCGAGCAGCGTCCCCACGTTGAGGGTGACCGGGTTCTGCTGGTCGGCGGCGAGCAGCTTGGGCAGCCACGGGTCGTAGCCGATCCCGTTCTCGATCACGAACTGCGCCGTGGCGACCGTCCGGGCGTCCGCCGGGGTCGGCTCGTAGGTGTGCGGGTCGGTGGTGGGGTTCGTGATGATGCTCACCACGTGGACGTGGCTGCCGCCGATCTGGCTGGCGATGCTGCCCCAGAAGTTCTCCGCCGCCACCACCGCGATCTTCGCGCCCGCGCCGCCGGATCCGGCGGGGGCCGATGCCGCCGTCGAGCAGCCGGCCGCCGCGAGCGCGACGACGGTCAGCGCCGCCGCGACGATCGCGGGACCCCGCCCCCTCCTGCGGTGGGCTAGGGACGATCCGGGTTTCAAGGCAGAACCTCCTCGTAAGCACCGCACGGCGGACGCGTGCACCGGTGGCGTACGGGCCGCCCGCCGCGTCATCCACGGGCGGGTACTGGAACTGATCACGGTTTTCATATCTACTTGAAACCGAAGAATAATGAAAATCGTTTCCATCGCGCAAGGAGAACTGGCGGAAATTTAGGGCAACCCAGCGCGGGAGCGTCACCGGGCGCAGGACCGCCACCACCCGCGGAGCGCGTTCGATATCTGGCTTGTGCCAGCAGAACCGACGGCGAGACCGGGGCGCTTCCTGATGCCCCCGCTACGGGGGGTGCCTGCCCCGCCGCGGAGGGACATCTTACCGAAGGGCCATAGACCGGACCGGCAGGCGCCGCCTACCGTTGCAAGCCTCTTCGTGGAGGTGGTGTCATGTCCCTGACCGTTTCCCCCGATCTGGTGGAGCAGGCACAGCGCGGCGAGGTGGACGACGCGGCGTTCGTCGACTGCGTCCGCACGTCCCTGCCGTACGCGTGGCAGGTGATCAGCGGCCTGATCGGCGAGCTGGAGGCAGGCGGCGCCGAGCTCGCCGACAACCAGGTGCCGCCGCCGGACGAGGCGGCGCGCGGCCAGCTGCTGCGGGTGATGGCCAGCGACGCGATGCGCGGCTCGCTCGAGCGGCACTTCGGCGTGCGGCTGGCGTTCCAGAACTGCCACCGGGCAGCGGTGTTCCGCCCCGGCGCCGAGGATGCCTACCGGGAGTTCATCACGGCGCGCTCGCAGATCCTCAACCAGCGTCCCGAGCTGGTCGACTGCTGACCCGTTCGCGCAGGCGGGGCAGCACCTCGGCACCGAGCCGGGCGATGTTGTCCCGCGTGCGGACGGGGTCGCCGACGCCTTCGACCATCAGGATGAGGTGCCGTATCCCGGTGCGGGCGGCGGTCGCGGCCAGGCTCTCGACGCAGTCAGCGGCGGTGCCGACCGGGTGGATCCTGCACAGGAGCTCGGCGTAGTCGTCGGCGTTCCTGGCCGGCGGTGGCTGGCCGCCTATCGGTACATAGCCGGCCAGCCCTGGCCGCAGCCAGCGGGGCAGCTCGGCGCGCAGCGTTTCCCTGGCCTCGGCGCGGCTGTCGGCGACGTAGGCCACAACGGTGCCGACGTGGGCGGCCCGCGGGTACGTGCGCGGGGCGGCCGCGGCGTCGTAGCGGGCGATCATCTCCTGCTTGCCGTCATCGCCGGTATGCATCCCGAGCAGCATCGGCAGGCCCCGCCGGGCGGCCAGCGCCGCCGAGGCCGGCGAGGTGGCGGCCATCACCACCGGCGGGCGCGGGCGGGTCCGGGGCCTCGGCACCATCGCCACCTCGCGGAAGGCGAAGGTCGGCCCGGCCGCGGCGATCCTGTCCCGGCTCAGCGCGGCGAGCAGCAGGTCGAGGCTCTCGGCGAAACCGGACGCGTACCGGTCAAGCCCGGTGCCGAACACCTCAAGCTCGACCCACGGCCCGCCGCGCCCGACCCCGAGCCGGAACCGCCCGGCCGAGACCTGGTCGAGCAGCGCGGCCTGCTCGGCGAGCGCGACCGGGTGCTGGGCGGACAGCACGCTCACCGCCGTGCCCACCGCGATGCGCTCGGTCCGGCCCAGGACGTAGGCGGCGAGCGTCACCGCCGAGGGGCAGACGCCGTAGGACATGAAATGGTGCTCGGCGAACCACACGTCATCGAAGCCTGCCCGCTCCGCGGCGACCGCCGATTCGACCGTGGCCGTCAGCACCTCGCCGTGAGTCTGCCCAGGGAACTGCGCCGCGAGCAGGAACACCCCGACCCGGAGCACGCGGCTCTCCCCGGGCATTGAGCCGGGTCCCGGGGTCGCAGCCAAGCGCCCGCCACCGCCTCTCGTCAGACCGTGGATCATGCCGCCTGCCCACGCTCCGCAGCTTCGCTAAACGGCGTCCGGGAGCCGGCGAAGGGCAGTTGACGGACATCGATACCGAACACGGGAGCGGCGTGGCAGCCCGCCCGGTCCGGATCCCCTCAGAGCGTGGCATACCTGACAATCCGCGTACAAGCCCGGCCCAGGGAGTGAGTATGCCGGGGCACTCATCCGCCTGCCGGGAAGATCGAGCCGGTTTGACGAGCGTGTTTTGCCGTAGTACGGCTATCGGCTTGCCGTAGTACGGCTAGCCGCCAGGAGCCTGATCCTGGCCGCGGCGGGAAGGGACGGCGGCCTGGTCTCCTGACCTCGCACAACCTGGTGCATCAGGCGCTGGCTACGGCAGCGTGCTGTCAGCGGATCTCCAGTCAGCCAACCGGTCCCGCTGGCAGGCTGGTACAGGAGGCCAGCAGACTGCCTTCACGCTCGCCGATGAAGCCGCCGTGCGTGCCATGCGCGGCGCCCGTCCAGCACCGCCGGGAGTACACGATGCCTACCGCTATCGCCCACCAGCCCCACACTGGTCACGAGCACGCGCACGGGGAGGGCTGCGGACACGCCGCCATCCCGCACGGCAACCACGTCGACTACGTGCACGACGGTCACCTGCACCGGTCGCACGACGACCATGTCGACGAGTGCGCCGCCGCCGATCACACCGCCCACGAGGCCCACCAGCACGCACACGGTGAAGGATGCGGGCACGTGGCGGTCCCGCACGAGGGCCACGTCGACTACGCCCATGACGGTCACCGCCACGCCGCCCACGAAGGCCACTGGGACGAGCACTGAGGGTTCCCGCGCCGATCGCGGCGGGCGACAGGCCATCCCGATGACGTGCCGAACCCGGGCAGGGCGGGGATGCTGGTGACGGAGTCATCGCGCTCCCGTTCGGGATAAGCGAGGACGTAGTCGTAGTCGAGGATCCTGCCGGGCTGGCGCGGGAGACCGGCCGCGATGCGGTCTACCGGTCTAGACCGGTCTAGACCGCGCTGCGGCAGGTTGATGAAGTTGCCAGCTATTCGTGTGGATGCCTCGCTGGTGCAGTTCTAGCTACACCAGCGCGGCATCCACACTAATGACTGGCAGCGCTTCCCCGGGGCCGGAGGCATCGCGCAGTCTGGGAGAAGGCGGCAAGGCGTGACATAACGGATACTGGGCGAGATTCTCCTGCTTCCGAGGAACGGGGATGCTCACCTTGGTATCCGAAGGCACCGGGTTCACCGGGTCCCGCTCGTGGTGAAACGACCCAGCTCCCTGCTGCTGGCCGCGCGAGAGGGCGCCGCCGTGATGGTGGACCGGCTGGGTGAGCTCGTGTCGTGTGAGTCGCCCCCCGGATCGGTGCAGCACCTGACGTCCTGCGCCGATCTGGTCGCCGGCTGGGGCGAGGCGGTGCTCGGCCGGGCGGCCGAGCGGGTCGTCACGGACGGGCTGCCTCATCTGCTCTGGGCCGCTGAGGACCAGCGGGTGCTGCTGCTTGGCCACTTTGACACGGTGTGGCCGGAGGGCACGGTGCGGGAGTGGCCGTTCACCGTGACCGGAGACACCGCGAGCGGACCCGGGGCGTGTGACATGAAGGCGGGCATCGTGCAGATGTTCGCCGCGCTTGGCCTGGTGGCGGACACCTCCAGGGCCGGTGTCCTGCTCACCTGCGACGAGGAGACCGGTTCTGTCACGTCGCGGGCGCTGATCGAGCGCCAGGCCCGGCGCTCGGGCGCGGTCCTTGTCTGCGAGCCGGGCACGCCCGAAGGGGAGCTGAAGGTGGCGCGCAAGGGCGGGTCCGTCTACCGGCTGACGGCCCGCGGCAGGGCCGCCCATGCCGGCGTGGAACCCCACCGGGGCGTCAACGCCACGATCGAGGTGGCCCACCAGGTGCTCGCCGTGCAGGCCCTGGCTGCCGCATCGGACGGTACCAGCGTGACGCCGACGGTGGTCGCCGGCGGCACCACGACGAACACGGTGCCGGAGACGGCTACCGTCTGCGTGGACGTCCGGGCGTGGACCGGCGGCGAGCTCGACCGGGTTGACCGGATGATTCGTGAGCTGACCCCGCGGCTCCCCGAGGCCGCACTGACGCTGGACGGCGGGGTCAACCGGTATCCGCTGATGCCAGCGGTAGCGCTGCCCCTGCTCGAGCTGGCACGGGCAGCCGCGATGGACATCGGCGTGCCGCCGCCGGAGGGCGCGCACGCGCCGGGTGCGTCGGACGGCAACTTCACCGGTGCGCTCGGCGTGCCTACCCTGGACGGGCTCGGCGCGGTCGGCGGTGGCGCGCACGCCCGCAGCGAGTATGTGAACGTCAGCATGATGCCGGAGCGGGCGGCGCTGCTCGCGGCGCTGATCGGGCGGCTGCTCGCGGCCCCGCGGAGGCCGGAGACGCCGCCCGACGGACGCTAGCCGCCCGGCCCCCGATACTGCCTGGCCCCCAATACTGTGTGGCTGGGCCGTCGTCCATCCCCGCGGCCGTCAGGATCTACCGTGAGGCGGCGGCGTCGGCATGAGCATCGAGGACGAGCTGCCCCCTGCCGGGCCTGCCGCCCAGGCCGGGGCCGCGGGGACCAGTCCCCGGTTCGGGGTGGAGGAGGAGTTCCTGGTCGTCGACCCGGTGACCAGGGCGGCGGTCCCGCGCGCCGAGGCGGTGCTGCGCCGCGCCAAGGGCCGACTCGGCGCCCAGGTGTGCGGGGAACTCACCACGTTGCAGCTCGAGACCAAGACCCTGCCCTGCCATACCGTAGAGGAGCTGCTCGGGCAGCTGAGCGAGGCGCGCGAGGTGCTCAGCTCCGCGGCCGAGGCCGAAGGGCTGCGGATCGTGGCCAGCGGCACGCCCGTGCTCGGTCAGGTGGTCCCGCCGACGATTACCGAAGGGCCACGGCAGGCCCGCGGTATCGCGACCTTCCGTGGACTGCACGACGAGCACACCATCTGCGCTATGCACGTGCACGTGGAAATGCCGGAGCGGGAGCGGGCGCTGATGATCAGCAACCACCTCCGGCCGCACCTGCCGGTACTTGTCGCGCTCGCGGCGAACTCGCCGTACTGGGCCGGGCGGGACACCGGGTACGCCAGCTGGCGCACTGTCGTCGCCGGCCGCTGGCCGGTGGCCGGCCCGCCGCCCTACTTCACCTCCGTCGCGCACTATGACGAGCTTGTCGCGATCCTGCTCGAGGCCGACGGCCTGGTCGACAAGGGCACGATCTTCTGGGACATCCGGCCGTCCGCGCGTTATCCGACGCTGGAGGTCCGGGTGGCCGATGTGCCGATGACCGCGACGGAGTCGGCACTGCTCGCGGCACTGGTCCGGGCCCTTGTGGTTGGCGCCGGCCCGGCCGTGGACCGTGGTGATCCCGGGCCGGTCGTCTCGGCCGAGCTGATGCGGCTCGCCTACTGGCGGGCCGCCCGCGACGGGCTGGACGGACACGGGATCGATGTCTACACCGGACGGCCGGTGCCCGCGGCCGAGCTGGCCGGGGGACTGCTCCAGGCGGCCAGGCCGGCCCTCAAGGAACACGGCGACCTCGACCGCGTTACCGGCTGGCTGCGGAGGCTGGTCAGGGACGGGGGCGGCGCGGCGCGGCAGCGCCGGGCCGCCGCGCGGCAGGGCAGGCTCACCGACGTGGTGGACCACCTCATCGCGCAGCACAGCCCGCGGAGTGAGCAGCCCGCGGAGTGAGCAGAGCACAGCGGAATAAGACAGCGTCCCGGTTGCCGGGCGATCCTGAGGGAACGGCGCATAGACGAGAGGCGTTCCCGTTGACCGAGATAGCGCGGCATTCGATGATGCCCCTCAACCCCGTCCGGCTGTCGCCGACGGACATGGTGCGTGCCGTGGGGGCATTCGCCGACCGGATGTCGGTGCGCCGGTCGGTGCGGGAATTCTCGCCTGATCCCGTGCCGGATGGGGTGATCGAGACGGCCATCCGGGCCGCCGCCAGCGCGCCGAGCGGGGCCAACGTGCAGCCGTGGCGGTTCGTCGTGGTGACCAGCCCGGCCCGCAAGCGGCGGTTGCGCCAGGCCGCCGAGGCCGAGGAACGAGAGTTCTACGGACACCGTGCCCCGGACGAGTGGCTCAGCGCCGTCGCCCCGATGGGAACCGACTGGCATAAGCCGTTCCTTGAGATCGCTCCCGTGGTGATCGTGGTGTTCGAGGTACACCAGGGGCCGAGCAGCCCTCGCCCGTACTACGTCAAGGAATCGGTGGGCATCGCGGTCGGCCTGCTGATCGCCGCGCTGCACCACGCCGGCCTGGCGACGCTGACCCACACGCCCAGCCCGATGCGCTTCCTCAACGAGGTCTGCGGACGGCCCGCTGAGGAGCGCCCGTACCTCGTGATGCCGGTCGGGTATCCGGCCGGCGACGCCCGCGTGCCTGACCTGGCCCGCAAGCCCCTCTCCGACGTGATGGTCCAGTGCTGACGGCCGCCCAGGACGGCCTGGCGGCCTCCGGCCAGCCCGCGGCCTCCGGCTTATCCCAGGCCGGCTGCGAAGAAGTCAAGGAGCGGCGCGACGTGCCGGGCGGGACGGCGCCACTCGGCGAGCAAGTCCTCGAGCAGGTGCTGCTCGGCGACGAGCTCGGTGCCGCGGTAGCGCCGGATGACCGGGTGGATGAAGGCGCTTTCCACCGCACGGTCCGGCGCCGGATGCCGCCCGATGGCGAACACATCCGGGTAGTCCTGGCGGCCCCAGCGCAGCGCGACCGTGTAGTAGTGCGCCGCGTCATGGAAGCGGGACACCGCGTAGTCCTCGGGCAGGTCCGCGTAGTGCCGGACCTGGCCGGTCGCCTCGTCGAGCAGCAGCACGTCGCAGAGGTACTCGAACTGGGTCCACAGCGCTGAGCTCCAGTTCACCCGGTCGAGCACGAGCGACGTCAGCCGCTGCGGGTCCGCCGGCACCATCTCATACGCCAGCGGGACCCCGTCGTAGCGTTCGCGCAGCAGCGTGGTGAGCGTCCGCAGGTTGTAGCGGAACCCGTCGATGAACGGCGACGACGCATGGCGGCAATCGCGGTCCTGGGCGATGGTGCCGGCGAAGTAGAGGTCATCCACATTGGCTGACTGCCAGTCAGGCCGGAGCGCCGGGATCCGCCCGTCGCGAGTCATCTCGGGACGGCAGGCCGGGTCGAAGGCGGTGGTGTCCATACGGAAGCCGGTGCACCTGATCACCGACTCGTATTCAAGCACCTCCCGCTCCCCGTCGGCGTGGCTGTAGGTGATGCGGACTTCGAACCGGTCACCGACGGGGCGGATCTCGTCGATGGTGCAGTCGAGCACCGAATGCAGCGTCTTGAACTGGTAGCTGTCCAGGATCGCGCCGAACTGGCCGCGCACGTCGCCCGGATGCTTGGTGTTCCACGCCAGGCGCAGCGGCATGCGGCTGGCCAGGTGCACCATCGATGCCTGCCCGAGGATGGCCGCTGAGGTCTCGAACGCCGAGTTGCCCTTGCCGATGATGAGCACCCGCTGGCCGGCGAAGGCCAGCGGGTCGATGGTCATCTCCTCGTAGCCGACGGCGTGCTCGATCCCCGGAATCGGCGGTATGTACGGCCTCCCCCAGCCCGTCGCCGCGATGACGCAGCGGCAGCGCAGCGCGGCATCGGCGGTGTGCACAGCGAACCCGTCCCCGGTCCGCTCGATCCGCTGCACCGCCGTGCCATACCGCACCGCGAGCCCGTGCAGCCGCTGGAACTCGGCGAGATAGCGGACCAGGTCGTCGGCGTGCGGGAAGTATTCGCCGCTGAACTTGGGAAACATTAATCCGGGTGAGTCGTTGAGCAGCGAGTTCCAGTCCCAGCGGAGCCGGATCTCCGGATCGGTGCTCACCGTGTGCACCTTGTTGAGCGAGATCAGCCGACGGTGCCGGGGATAATGCCGGAAGAACTGCGCGGGCGCGGCCTCGCGCTCAAGCGTCACGTAGTCCGCGCCTGCCTGCTGCAGGAAGTAGCTCAGCTGCAGTCCGGCCGGGCCAGCGCCGACGATCACGTACTGGTGCGCCTGCGCTGCCCCGGCGGTCGCCGCGGTAGTCCCGACTTCAGCCATGCACGCCTCCACGCCCGCTACCCCTGTGGTCTAGTCGACGATGCGGAACGAGCAGTTGCCTGTCAATGACCCGCTTCTTCAACGCCGCACTCCCGGAGCACAATATCGAGAGGATGCCGAACGGGAGCGGGATGGCAGCCCCCGGCCAGGCCGCCTTCACACACTGGATGTCACCGGTCGCGCCCCCCGGTGACCGCGCCCGCACCTGCCCCCGCGAAGCCGGGGGAACTAGCGGCTGGGGGGCGTCTTTATGCACGGCCACGACGGGACGCGCGAGAACGCCCCGCGTAGATATCGACGATCCGCTATACTATGACTCATGGGTCACGGAAGGGGCGCAGCCGGGGTGCTGCTGCGGCGGGCCCGTACCGGCGCCGGGCTGTCGCAGGCGGAGCTGGCCGCCCGGGCGGGAGTGACGCAGAGCGTCATCAGCGCCTATGAGTCCGGGCACCGCCAGCCTTCCCTGCCGACGCTCGCCCGGCTGGTCGAGGCGGCAGGCCAGGAGCTGGTGCTTGGCGTCAGTCGACCGCCGCGCCGCCTGGCCCGGCTGTCCGGGCCGGTGGGCACGCGTGTTCGGGCCTGCCGCCGCGAGCTGGCCGCCGCGGCGGCGGTGCACGGGGTGTCGAACCTTCGGGTGTTCGGCAGCGTCGCCCGCGGCGAAGACCGCGCCGATAGCGACGTGGACCTGCTCGCGGACCTGCCGGCCGGGATGGGCCTGTTCGGGCTGGGTCGCGCGCGGGCCGAGCTGGAGGCTGTCCTGGGCGCCCCGGTCGACCTGGTACCGGCCTCCGATCTCAAGCCCGGGGTCCGCGCCCGCGTGGAGCGCGACCTGGTGGCGCTATGAGCTACCACGCCCGCCAGCGTCTTGCCGACATCCAGGCCGCGATTGACGCGATCCGCTCACACCTGAGGCGCGGAGGCCTGTCCGACGGCCTGGTGTTCGACGCTGGCCAGGGTCATCGAGAGGGACGGTCTTGACAGGCCATGCCTCCCCCTGGCGCCAGTTGACGGGAGCGTCGGCTCCGACTTGAGCAACGAATCGCACGGAGGGCACTCCGTGGAAGCGGATCCGGTGATCTGGGCACCAGTCCCAGGTGTGTCCGTTCTTGTCCGGGGCGACGTCGAAGATGGCCAGCATCTAGCCCCGGAAATACCCGATGACCACTGCGATCCGGTCGGGATCGAAGTCCATTGTGCCGACGGAGCGGCCTGCCGATCAAGCGCCTTCGGTCCAGTAGCGCTGAAGCCGGGTGATCGCTTCCGCCCTGCTCATCGCGGCGACCTCAGGGGCAGGGAGGCCGAGACGGGTGATCAGCAGGTGGACCAGGTCCGCAGGAAGAGTCTTCTCGGCCGACGGCTCAGGAAGGCCGCGCTGCGGCTTTACGCCATCGCGGACGCAACTCCAGAACTCCGCCTCGGATACCTGGAGCTGGTCGCGGAGGATGTGGCTCCAGATGCTCGGCCCGTAGGACTCCCGGCCGACGGGATGCGAAATCCGGGTCCGCAGGATGCCTCCGTCCGGCAGATCGAACTCGTAGGTCACGTGATGTGTCCCGGCGCGCCCCCGCGCGTCACGTACTGGGCGCCAGCCCTCGGTACGACAGAATGTGTCGTGATCCTGGCGTGTGGGCTGCGGCCATGTCATGGCCCCGACCCGACGAGCCAGTCCCGCAACTGGTCGTCGTCGCTGAGGCTGATCAGCTGCACCAGGCCCCAGTTGTTCCGGTGGTTCGGCGCATCGAGCAGGCGCTCCTGCCAGTCCTCGGCATACTCGCGCAAAGCGACGATCATTTCGGACACCGCATCATCGAAGGCAGCCGCATCGGCCGCGACAGGCAGCCCGGGGATGAAGACCGACCATCCATCCGCCTCCGCGACGACCTTCGCGCGGGATGGGCTCACCGAGGCGAGGAAACGCCGGAGCCGCTCGACGTCCACGACGGCCGTCTTCCCTGCGTCCCGCCGGACCGTGGCCACACGGCCTCTCTCGGCTGCGTCCAGCAGATCCTTCAGATGCGCGCGAGCCTCCGTGTAGCTGTCATAGTGCACGACCGTCGTGAACACCTCCACTCTCCTGAACAAGCATGCCTCATCTACATAAGTACGTCAAGTACGCGACGTACTTATAACAGGTCGCTGACAATCCGGACCAGACCCTCGTCACCTACCCTGCAACTGTCCAGGGAGAATGACGGAGGATTGCGCCACCACGCTTCCGTTCGGTATAGAGGTGGCCCAGCCGTCTTCGGGCTAGGCGGTTGAGACTCTGACCATGCGCACCTATCGCGAGCTCTTCCGGGCACCGGAGTTCACGCCGCTCTTCCTGACCACCGCCGTGCAGGTGGGGGCCCAGACGCTGAGCGGGCTGGCGCTAGGCACGCTGGTCTACATAGCGACCCGCTCACCCCTGCTCTCCGCGCTCGCCATGTTCGGCCCCTCCCTCGCCCAGGTGATCGGCGCGACAACGCTGCTGTCGGCCGCCGACCGGCTTCCGCCGCGCGCCGCCATGACCGGCACCTGCCTGGCCTTCGGCCTCGGCACCGCCGCCCTGGCCATCCCCGGCCTGCCGCTGTGGGCCACCTTCGCCATCATTCTCAGCCTCGGCCTGATCGCCTCACTGGCCGGCGGCGTGCGCTCCGGGCTGCTCAACGAGATCCTCCCGAGAGAGAGTTACCTGCTCGGCCGTTCCGTGCTCAACATGTCCGTGGGCATCACCGCTGTACTGGAGAACCAAGGGCTGCGACCGACTACTCGCGGCGGGCATCTAGCCGTATACCACGCGACCCGCGCGCAGCTCGACCCTCCCATGGACTGATTGACCGGATTCCCTTGCCCAATGTTACTATTTGACTACAGAGAGTGAATACTGCTCTCTCGAACCCAGATGGGGGGATGGCACGGCGATGAGACATCTGATGCACACGACAAAGAGGCGTCTCGCTCGCCTCCTCGGGGCCTGTGCGCTGCTGACCGTGGGGATCGGTGCGCCGGTCCTGATCCTTGCGGGAACCGCCCAGGCGGCACCGTGCGGTACTGCGACAGCAGCCGGGACGTCCTGCACGCTGACGGGGACGCTCAGCCTGACTTCCGGCTCGCTGAACCTGACCTCACCATCCGCCCTGGGGTGGGGAGCCACGCTGAGCGGCCTCGACCAGGTGCTGGTCGACACGACGACCGCGGACCAGTCGTACCTGATCAATGACGCCACAGGAACCGCCATCGGCTGGCACGTGACCGCCGCGGCCACGACGTTCACAACCGGCGGCGGCACCCCTAGCACGCTGGCGAACGCGGGAACATTCGCGACCAACGGGAGCGCCACCTCGATAACGGCCACCACGGCTCCGACCGCTGCCTGCCTCACGGGGTCGACGTGCACGCCGCCGACCAACACGACGACGTACCCTGTGGCCATCACCACCGCGGCGACGGCGCCGACGGCCGCCACCATCTATGACACGAGCGTAGGCACCGGCCTGGGGTCGAACACCATCGGGATCGGCACCAATCCGGTGGCGTGGTGGCTCAGCGTGCCATCAAACACCCTGCCCGGCACCTACACCTCTACGGTCACACTGCAGATCATCGCCGCACCATGAGCCGGTAGCCGACCGCCACGGCCGCGCGGCCCAGCCAGCCTGCTGGCTGGGCCGCGCGCAGCCGGGAGCATCAATTCCATTGACTGTTGCTAAATCAGATTTCATCCGTTCGGTGCGCCCGCTACCCAGGATCGGGCTGATTACCCGCGATCCTCGGTAGAATGTCAAGCCTTGCGTTCCTCATTGGTAAATGCCCGTTGCGCGCCATACGTGAACACGCAGGGCTCATTCCAGCAGGTATTTGGCCGCATGATTGAGCATGCTAAAGTAGCGATAAAGTTTGTCTGGCGAGTCGCCGACGCATAAATGGGGGCGTGCGGGGTAGATTCGGTTGGCCGGGGAATCAGGCCAGGACCGGCTGCTGCGCGATAGCCGGGTGAGGACGGGGGACAGCAGGTCTTGGCCTACGCGGGGACGGGGCCGCGGCGGCGCGCAGCGGCTGTTGCACTGCTGGCGCTCATTGCCGGAATAGGCGCCCTAGGGCAGGTCATGTCCGCGCCGCCAGCGTCCGCGGTGTCGGCCACGACCACGATCTCGGCCGGGTACAGCCACGCGTGCATGATCCGCAGCGGCAAGGCCTACTGCTGGGGCGACAACGCCTACGGTGAACTGGGCGACAACTCGGCCGTCAGCAGCGGCGTGCCCGTTGCGGTGTACACCGGCGGGGTGCTGTCGGGGGTGACCCTGACCCAGATCGTCGGCGGGCACGACTTCACCTGTGCCCTGGGCGCGGGCGCCGTCTACTGCTGGGGTTACAACAACTCAGGCCAGCTGGGCAACAACTCGACAAGCAACGCCGCCGTGCCCGTGGCCGTGACCACCAGCGGCACCCCGATGTCCGGGGTGACCGTAACCCAGGTCAGCGCCGGATATGGCTTCGCGTGCGCGGTGGGCGGGGGCGCCGCCTACTGCTGGGGGACCGGCGGCAACGGCGAACTGGGCAACAACTCGACAAGCAACGCCGCCGTGCCCGTGGCCGTGACCACCAGCGGCACCCCGATGTCCGGGGTGACCGTGACCCAGGTCACCGCCGGGCCCATCTCCACGTGCGCGGTGGGCGGGGGCGCCGCCTACTGCTGGGGTTACAACGGCTTCGGCCAGCTCGGCAACAACTCGACCACGCAGAGCACCGTGCCAGTTGCCGTATCCACCTCCGGGGTGCTGTCGGGCAAGACCGTAACCGGGATCACTGGCGGCACCAACTTCATGTGCGCGCTGAGCAGCGCGGGCGCCGCCTACTGCTGGGGCGGCGACGGCGCCGGCCAGCTGGGCAACAACTCGACCACCGAGAGCAACGTGCCAGTTGCCGTGTCCACCGGCGGAGTGCTGTCGGGGGTGACCCTGACCCAGATCTCATCCGGGCAGGATGCCACGTGCGCGGTGGGCGGGGGCGCCGCCTACTGCTGGGGCAACAACCCCGACGGCCAGCTGGGCAACAACTCGACCACGCAGAGCACCGTGCCAGTTGCCGTATCCACCTCCGGGGTGCTGTCGGGCAAGACCGTAACCCAGGTCGACGGCGGGCAGTACTTCGCGTGTGCGCTGGACTCGCTCGGCGCCGCCTACTGCTGGGGGCTGAACAGTTCCGCGCAGGCCGGCAACACCGACACCGCCGTGAACGTCAAAGTCCCCGTGGTCGTGGGGCCGTCCCGCGCGACCACGATCGGCGCCGGTTCCTCGCACTCGTGCGTTATCAGGAGCGGTAAGGCCTACTGCTGGGGTGACAACACCTACGGCCAGCTGGGGAACGGCACCATGTCGACAACTCCGCAGACCACGCAGGTGGCGGTGTACACCGGCGGGGCGCTCTCTGGCGTGACCCTCACCCAGATCGCCGCCGGTACCAACTTCACGTGCGCGCTGTCCAGCACGGGCGTCGCCTATTGCTGGGGCCAGAACAACGATGCCCAGCTGGGTGCTGACTTTCCTTCCACAGAGAACGCGCCCGTCGCGGTGACCGCAAGCGGCGTGCTGTCCGGCGTGATACTGACTGAGATCAGTTCCAGCGACCAGCATTCGTGCGCGCTGTCCAGCACCGGTTCCGCCTACTGCTGGGGCTACAACGGCGATGGCGAACTCGGCCAGGGCAACCTCCTCCCGGACCTCACGCCGGTGGCCGTCACCGCCGGCTCGGTGTCCGGCAAGGCCCTCGCAGAGGTCAGCGTCGGTCATCTCCACTCCTGCGCGGTGGATGCCGCCGGTCTCGCCTATTGCTGGGGTGACAACAGCGCCGGCGAGATCGGTGATAACACCATCACCCAGCGGACCGCGGCGGTGGCCGTCTACACCGCCTGCGGGTCACCCTGCAGCGCACTGGCCGGCAAGTACCTAACCGAGATCACCGGCGGTGCCAACTTCACCTGCGCGCTTGACAGCACTGGCCTGGCCTACTGCTGGGGCAGCAACGCCACCTATGGCGAGCTCGGCAACGGCAACTTCACCGAGCAGAATTTGGCGGTCGCGGTGACCGCCACCGGCGTGCTGTCCGGCGTCACGCTTACGCAGATCGGCGCGGGCGCCTTCAGCGCCTGCGTGCTGTCCACCGCCGGCGCCTCCTACTGCTGGGGAAACAACGCTGACGGCGAGTTCGGCAGCAACAACTTCACCAGCCCTTCCACTGTCCCGGTGGCCACCTACACTGGCGGCGCACTGTCCGGCCTGACCATCATCCAGCTCACCACCGGCTACTACCACACCTGCGTGCTGGACGATGTCGGCACCGCCTACTGCTCTGGCTTGAACTCATCCGGCCAGCTGGGCAACAACTCGACCACCAAGAGCAGCGTGGCGGTGCAGGTGCTGAACCTGGCGCCGGGTGCTCCTACGGGCGTCACCGCGTTCCCCGCTAGCACGACCGCGACCGTGTACTGGGTCGCCCCGGCCAGCCTGGGCACCGGCACCCTGACCGGCTACACCGCCACCGCCAGTCCCGGCGGCGCCACCTGCACCACGAGCAGCACTACCACCTGCACGATCACCGGCCTCAGCAACGGGACGACCTACACGGTCACGGTGGTAACCAATACCACCGACGGCGACTCGAACGCCAGCGCGGCGGCCACCGTGACCCCCTGGACGCCTCAGGCTGGTATCGAGGCCGGCAACCAGAACTCGTGCGCTATCTCGGCTGGCCTGGCGTACTGCTGGGGCGACAACACCTACGGCGAGCTCGGCAACAACACGACCACCTCCAGCAACACCGCTGTGGCGGCGTACACGGGCGGCGTGCTGTCCGGCAAGACCCTCACCCAGATCACGGCCGGCTACCAGCACACCTGCGTGCTGGCCAGTACTGGCGTGGCCTACTGCTGGGGTTACGGCCTTGACGGCGAGCTCGGCAACGGCGGCACTGCCAGCTCCAGCGTCCCGGTGGCCGTGACCGCCAGCGGCGTGCTGTCCGGCGTCACCCTCACCCAGATCAGCGCGGGGAAGTACTTCACGTGCGCGCTTGGCAGCAACGGCGCTGTCTACTGCTGGGGCCTGAACAGCAACGGTCAGCTCGGCAACGGCAGCACTACCGCCTCCAGTGCGCCGGTGGCCGTGACCGTCAGCGGGGTGCTGTCAGGCAAGACCCTCACCAACCTCGCCGTCGGCGCCGCGTCCGCGTGCGTGCTGGCCAGCACCGGCCTGGCCTACTGCTGGGGCGACGACACCTACGGGCAGCTCGGCAACAACACCACCACTACCACCCCGCAAACCACGGCGGTGGCCGTGACCGCCAGCGGCGTGCTGTCAGGCAAGACCCTCGCCGCCGTCCAGGGCGGCTACTTTCACTACTGCGCGCTGGCCAGTACCGGCGTGGCCTACTGCTGGGGTTACGGCCTTGACGGCGAGCTCGGCAACGGCGGCACTGCCAGCTCCAGCGTCCCGGTGGCCGTGACCGCCAGCGGCGTGCTGTCAGGCAAGACCCTCGTGCAGCTCACCGGCGGGCAGTCTCACGCATGCGCGCTTGACAGCGCGGGCGCTGCCTACTGCTGGGGTCTGAACACCTCCGGCCAGCTCGGCATCAACTCCGTCACAAGCCCGCAGACCACGGCTGCCACCGTCTACACCGGCGGCATGCTGTCCGGCAAGATCGTCTACCAGGTCGGTGCGGGGCGCGCCCACACCTGCGTGGCGGACAGCACGGGCACCACCTACTGCTGGGGGCTGAACAGCAGCGCCCAGGTCGGGGACGGTACCACCACGCAGCGGAATGCGGCTGTGCTGGTCGGACCCCAGGCGCCGACCGGCGTGGGCGCGACACCTGGGGACACCACGGCGGCCGTGTCCTGGACCGCGCCGGCCTACCTGAACAACGGCGCCCTGACCGGATACACGGCCACCGCTAGCCCTGGCGGTGCCACCTGCACTACGACCGGCGCGGCAAGCTGCACGATCACCGGCCTGACTGACGGGACCACCTACACGATCACCGTCACCACCACGGCAAGCACCGGCACCTCCGCGCCTAGCACCGGGACGGCCGTCGTGCCCGTGGGTTTCCTGACGCTGACCTCCCCCAGCTCGCTTACCTGGGCCGTCACCGGGGGCGGCAGCGATCAGAGCGCGGTCGACACTGTCTCCGGTGATCAGCAGCTCACGGCGACCGACAACACCGTGACGGGAGCCGGCTGGCACATCACGGTCTCTGCGACGACGTTCACCAGCGGGACGCACACGCTGCCAAGCACCGGCGCCGTTACCTTCACCGGCAGCGTCAGCTCTCTCGGCAGCACCGCTCCGAGCGCGACCTGCGTCGGGTCATGCACGCTGCCGACGGATACCACGACCTATCCCGTGGCTATTAACACGGCGGCCAGCTCACCGCCGACCTTTACGATCTACGACACCTCGGCCGCCACCGGCGAAGGCTCGATGACCATCGGTGGCAGCGGCGCAGCGCATCCGATTGGATGGTGGATTCAAGTGCCAGCCTCTGCCTACGCAGGCTCATATACATCGACCCTGGCTCTCGCCGTGGTGTCCGGCCCGTGAACGGGCTGCGCGGCCGGCCAGGCCGCCATCCCGGCGACGATCGCCGCGCAGGCCCGTGCCCGCGGTTCACGTGGAGCCTGGCGGCGACCGTCGCTCTGGCGGTGCTGGCTGCCGTGACCCCCGCGCTGCCCGCCGCGGCGGTCGGCACTGGCGGCAACGGGGCATTCGGCCTTGCCCCGGCGCCAGGCAGCGATGGGCGCGCCGCCCCGTACTTCGACCTGACGGTGGCCGCCGGCCATTCGGCCGCGGGCACCGCGATCCTCAGCAATCTGGGACAGACGACCGAGAGGCTGAAGGTGAGCCGGTCCACCGGCGCCACGGCAGCCAACGGGGGCAGCGCCTTCAGCCGGTATTTCCAGCGGTGCTCCGGCCCGGGCTGCTGGGTAACCGGCCTGCCGGCAGCGGTCACGCTGCCAGCCGGTGCTGATGAGAGGCTGCCGTTCACGGTGAGCGTGCCCTCAGGAACAGCACCTGGCCAGTACCTGGCCGGGATCACGGCGGAAGCCGCCGCGAGGCCGCGACCGGTGAAGGTCGGCTCGAGCGGGAAGACAACGGCAAGAGCGGTCATCATCGAGCAGGTCACGGTTGGCGTGGCGGTCACCGTGGGGTCGCTGTCCGAGCTGACGACGCGCCTGAAGATCCCCGGCGTCTCAGCGGGAGTCGCGGGGCCAACCGCCCGCCTGGACATCGGGCTGGAAAATACCGGGCAGACGTTCACTCACGCCGCGGGCACGGCATCCTGCACCGTGACTGGCACGCGTCACTCGTTCGCCGTAGTCGCATCTACCGTCCTGCCGCGTGACCGGGCGGTGATCGCGGTCAACGCCCCGGGACTCCCGGCGGGAGCGACCATGCCATGCGCGGTGCGGCTCGGTTACGGCAACGGCCTGATCGTGAGCTGGGCGGGCTCGGTCACCGTGCCCGCCGCTGCGCGCGGCCGCATCATCCACACCGGGCCGGGCGCCTACTCGGTCGTCCCCGCGGGCGGAATCCCGCCATGGGCGATCGCGCTGATCGTCATCGGCGTGCTGGTCATGGCCGCTCTGGCAGTGCTGCTGCTCCGGATAACGCGCAGGCGCAACCTGGCCACGTGACGCGGGACATGGGTGGCACAGTCGGCCCTCGGCCGCTGATCAACGGGAGAGGCTTGCCCTCTGGGCGGGACGCGGCTGCGGCAACGCGGCAGCAACGTCGGCTAGCGACCCATCATTGCTAAGTGTTACAGTAAAACACTGAGAGTAGCTAAACTCTCAAGACCTTAGCGGGGATGGCACTGTGATGAGACATCTGGTGCATATGGCCAGGAGGCGTCTTGCGCGTCGCCTGGGGGCCTGCGTGCTGCTTGCCGGAGGGATCGGCGCGCCTGTCCTGGTCGCCGCGGGAACAGCGGGGGCAGCAGCGTGCGGTACCGCGACCGTGGCCGGGACGGCATGTACCCTGACGGGCACGCTGGGCTTCACCGCCGGCGCGCTGAACCTGACCTCGCCGAGCGCCCTGGCGTGGGCAGCCACGGGGAGCGGATTTGACCAGCAGCTTGTCGACCCGACGACCGCGCACCAGTCGTACCTGGTCAATGACGCGACCGGAAGCGGCGCCGGCTGGCACGTGACCGTCTCGGCCACGACGTTCACAACCGGCAGCGTCACGCTGGCGAATGCGGGAACGTTCTCGACCACGGGGAGCAGCACCTCGATCTCGGCCGTCACGGCTCCGACCGCTGCCTGCTCCTCGGGGTCCACGTGCACGCTGCCGACCGACACGACGACGTACCCGGTGGCCATCACCACCGCGGCGTCGTCGCCGACGGCCGTCACCATCTATGACACAAGCGCGGCCACCGGCCTGGGGTCGATCACGATCGGGGTCGGTGCCAATCCGTCGGGATGGTGGGTCAGCGTGCCGTCAAAGACCCTGGCCGGCACGTACACCTCCACGGTCACTCTGGAGATCATCACCGCACCGTGAGCCAGAGGCTGCCGCGTTCTTACGAGCGCCCTTGAACGGCTCACCGTCGGACTTCACATCCATGAACCGGCCGGTCTCGCCATCCGCTTGACCCAGCCCACAGGTGTTTCAACCTGGAGCAGCCCCGGCATCTGGTCGCGGTAGAGCGCCTCCGAGCCCCGGCCGAAGTCGATCGCGCTGAGCCGGGCCAGGACCAGGCGGGCGGTGTTGCGGCCGGCGTGGGCGTCGATGCCATAGCGGAGCGTGGGCGCCCGTCGTGCTGACGGCCTACAACCGCCAACACGGCTTGCCCTGGCTGGTCAGACGGATCACCTGACTAGCCACATCTCTTGTTGCATCTGATGCAATACCGCTCACTTTTAGCTGCAGCCCGAGGTTGAGCCGCAGCCTTCGCAGACGTAGCAGCTGCCGGCCGGGCGCATCTTCGTGCCGCAGGTGAGGCACAGCGGCGCGTCCGCGGCCTTGCCCTGCATCAGCTCGAGCAGCTCGGTCGAGGAGTGGGCGCCGCGGGCCGCGCCTTGCGGGGCAGCCGGTGCCTGCTCCGCTGGCCTGGCGCCGGGCCGCGATTCCACGGGGGCCGAGGCTGCCATGGCGGTCAGGTCGACCGGGGTGTCGCCGCTGTCCTCGCGTAGCTGGCCGACTCGCTCACCGACGGTAAGTATGCCCATTTCAGCGCGGCGCTCGTAGGGCAGGAAGTCCAGTGCGAGCCGCCGGAAGATGTAGTCCATCACCGAGGCGGCCATCCGGATGTCCGGGTCGTCGGTCAGGCCGGCCGGCTCGAATCGCATGTTGATGAACTTCGAGACGTAGGTCTCGAGCGGCACGCCATACTGCAGGCCGATCGAGATGGCCACAGAGAACGCGTCCATCACGCCGGCCAGCGTCGAGCCCTGCTTGGACATGCGCAGGAAAACCTCGCCGGGCCCGTCGTCAGGGTAGCTGGACGCGGTGAGGTAGCCCTCGGCGCCGCCGACGGAGAACGAGATGGTCTGGCTGGGGCGCTTCTTCGGCAGCCGCCTGCGGACCGGCCTGTGCTCGATCTCCTTCGCCGCCTGGCGGCCGGGCGTTCCGGGCGGAGTGGCCGCCGTCGTGGACACTGACAGCGGCTGGCCGACCTTGCAGCTGTCCCGGTAGATCGCCAGGGCCTTCAGGCCCAGCTTCCAGCCCTGCATGTAGATGTGCTCGACATCTTCCACCGACGCAGACTCCGGCATGTTCACGGTCTTGCTGATGGATCCGCTGAGGAAGGGCTGAACGGCGGCCATCATCCGGACATGCCCCATCGGCGCGATCGGCCGGTCGCCCATCGCGCAGTCGAAAACCGGGTAATGCTCCGGCTTGAGGCCGGGGGCATCGACGACGTGCCCGTTCGCGCCGATGTGCTCAGTGATCGCCTCGACTTGCTCCTCCTGGTACCCCAGAGTCCGCAGCGCTCGCTGGACGGTCTGGTTGACGAACTTCATCGAGCCGCCGCCGACCAGCTTCTTGAACGTCACCAGGCCAAGGGCCGGCTCGATGCCGGTGGTGTCGACATCCATCGCGAGCCCCGACGTGCCGGTGGGCGCGAGCAGGGTGGCCTGCGCGTTGCGCCAGCCGTTGCGCTCTCCGGTCCGCAGGCACTCGTCCCATGCCTTGATGGCGGCCGCCCGCACCGGCCGGTCCCGTTCATCGATGCCAGCAGCCCCCTGCGCCGCCGCCTGGTGCTTGCGCATGATCCGCTTGTGGCCTTCCGCGTTGCGCGCATAGCCGTCGTAGGCGCCGACCACCCCGGCGAGCTCGGCCGAGCGGCGGTAGGCGGTGGCGGTCATGAGACTGGTGATCGCGCCCGCCAGCGCGCGGCCCCCGTCTGAGTCATAGGGCAGCCCGGCGGCCATCAGCAGCGCGCCGAGGTTGGCATACCCCATACCTAGCTGCCGGTAGGCCCGCGTCACCTCGCCGATCTTGCGCGTCGGGAAGTCGGCGAAGCAGATCGAGATGTCCATCGCGGTGATGACCAGCTCGCAGACCCGGGCGAAGTTCTTGACGTCGAAGGTCTTGTTGTCATCGCCGAGGAATTTCAGCAGGTTGATCGAGGCCAGGTTGCATGAGGAGTTGTCCAGATGGAGGTACTCCGCACAGGGATTGGACGTCGTGATCCGGCCGGATTCCGGGCAGGTGTGCCAGTCGTTGATCGTGTCGTCGTACTGGATGCCCGGGTCTGCGCAGGCCCACGCCGCCTGGCACATCTTCGCCCACAGGTCACGCGCGCTGACAGTCTCCATCACCTCGCCCGTCATGCGCGACCGCAGCCCGAACTCACCACCGGCCCCGACCTTGCGCATGAACTCGTCGCTCACCCGCACCGAGTTGTTGGCGTTCTGGTACTGCACGGAGTAGATGTCATCGCCGCCGAGGTCCATGTCGAACCCCGCGTTGCGCAGGACGCGGATCTTCTCCTCTTCCCGGACTTTCGTCTCGATGAACTCCCCGATGTCGGGGTGGTCGATGTCGAGGATGACCATCTTCGCTGCCCGCCGGGTCGCGCCGCCGGACTTGATGGTGCCGGCGCTCGCGTCGGCCCCGCGCATGAAGCTCACCGGGCCGGACGCGTTACCGCCTGAGGACAGCAGCTCTTTGCTCGACCGGATCCGCGACAGGTTGACCCCTGAACCCGACCCGCCCTTGAAGATCAGGCCCTCTTCCTTGTACCAGTCCAGGATCGAGTCCATCGAGTCGTCGACCGAGAGCAGGAAGCACGCCGATACCTGATGCGGCGAGGCCGTACCGACGTTGAACCACACCGGCGAGTTGAAGCTGAAGACCTGGTGCAGCAGCGTGTAGGTCATCTCATGCTCGAAGATCTCCGCATCCTCTGGCTCGGCGAAGTAGCCGTGCTCACGGCCGGCCTGGACGTAGGTTCCCACGACCCGGTCAATGAGCTGCTTGAGGCTCCACTCCCGCTGCGGGGTGCCCAGCGCCCCCCGGAAGTACTTGCTCGCCACGATCTGGACGGCGTTCGGCTGCCAGAAGTCAGGGAACTCCACCCCGCGCTGCTCGAAGTTGACCGACCCGTCACGCCAGTTCGTCAGCACCACGTCGCGGCGCTCCCAGGCCACCTCGTCATAGGGGTGCACGCCGGGCGTCGTGTAGATCCGTCCGATGCGCAGGCCCTTTGCCGCCTTCGCGCGCGCCGCCCGCGGCTGGCCGCTGCTCGTGTGTGCCATCAGCTTCCTTCTCCCCTCGGGATGTCCTGCTCATACGTCGTTGATCACGCGCGGCACCGCCGGCCCGTGTTGACTGCGTGGTTCTCGCAACGCTGATGGGCGGCTGCCGCCGCCGTCTGCTCGTCAGGTTTGCGCGGTGATCAGCAACCGCGATGACCGCACCGGCTCACGAGTCCCGCGCAGCCTGGCGATCTCCGCCTCGAAGTCCTCCAGGGAAGTGAACCCCCGGTAGACGGACGCGAACCGCAGGTACGCCACTTCGTCCAGGTCCCGCAGTGGCTGCAGGGTGGCAAGACCCACATCGTGGCTTGGCAAGACCGCCCGCCCCGTCGCGCGCACCGCTTCCTCCACCTGCTGCCCGAGAAGAGCCAGGGCGTCATCGCTCACCGGCCGTCCCTGGCACGCCTTGCGCACGCCCGCGATGACCTTGTCCCTGCTGAACGGCTCGGTTACGCCGCTGCGCTTGCCCACAAGCAGCGCCGCGGTCTCCACCGTCGTGAACCGGCGGCCGCACTCAGGGCAGCAACGGCGGCGACGGATCACCGTGCCATCGTCGGCGGGCCTGCTGTCGAGTACCCGGCTATCGCTGTGCCGGCAGAACGGGCAATGCACACGGACCAACCCCTCCCATACGTGCCTGCAGGCATGCCACGTCGAGCACGCAACCCCTGCACGGCAGCCGACCCGCAACCGGAACACACAACCTCTGGTAGTTACACGGTTGTTGTTCAGCTATATGTAGGGAAGCTACCCGCTCGACACCGCTCAGCGCAACACGACACGCGAAGGAGCCGCTAGAAACCTGCAGCCGGTCGCAGACGCGCCCCCGGGCCGGCCTTAGGCCGGCCCGGGGGCGCGTCTGCGGTCAAGCCCTCCGACCGCGGCGAGATAGCTCAGGTCTGAGGCGCGGGACTCTAGCGGCGGCCTGGGCGCCGGCGAGCGACGATCAGCATGATCGTCCCGAGAGACAGCAGGCCGAGCGCGCCGAGAGCGGGAGCGATCACTGAGGCCCCGGTGACCGGAAGCTCATATTCGTGCCAGGCCACGGCCGGGGCGGGCGTCCAGGGCCTCAGCGTCGTTGCCGGTGTCGGAGTCGGCTTGGGGGTTCTTGACTGGGTTGGCGAGGGCGTGGGCGTAGGGGTGGGGGTGGGGGTGGGAGTGGGAGTGGGAGTGGGAGCCGGTAGCTGCATCGTGACATCCGTGGTGGCCGTGGCGGAGATCACGGTGCTTTCCGCCAGGATGACTTTCTGCGCGGCGGCCGGCTGCGGAGTGATGGGGTTGTCTGGCGTGTAGAGGAAGACATTCCCGGACGGAGCGGTGACGCTCGCATTGGCCTCGAGACGTACCGTCCCCGGGTCCGGTGAGCGCACGTAGAAAGGGTCCCCCGCATGCAGCGTGGATCCACTGGCAATGGAGGTCTTGCCCGCGGGATCGGCGTAGAGCTCGCCACCGGCAACGGTAATCACCGCGGTAGCGGCGCTTGTCTGAATGGTGAACGGCCCGGTGACTTTGCCGGATGTGCCCGTCGACGGCCCTTTAATGGCCAGTGAAGGGCGGATCGGCTCAGGCAGCGGGCCCGCCGCTAGTACCCGCTGCACGATCGCCCGGGTGACGGGAAAGAGCGGGTCGGTACCGGACACTACGAACTTGTCGGAAAAGAACCAGACCGCGGCCTGCGCAGCCGCGGCTTTTTGTGCGCTGGTGGTCGCCGTTGTCGGCAGGTTCGTGGTGGGGAAGTACTCATTGAGGATGCGCGCCACGTAGCCGGTGTTGGGTACGCTGGCCTGGCCCCATGAGCCCAGGTTGTAGGACAAGCCGACCCTGGTGGCGGTCAGCAGATTGATGCAGTAGAGACGCAGGGTGTCCCCGGCCGACGTGGTGGCGATGAGGGTGCCAGCGAAGCCGACGTCATGGGTGGTGTATCCGGTGGTGGCGTAGCCGGGAAGAGGATAGCCGTCCAGCGGCTTGAGCGACGCCGGGGCAAGGTAGCCATGGACGCCCTGCCCGTCGCCGGCGGCGGTGATGGTCAGGCCAGCGGATGCGCTCGGGTTGGCCTCCGGCCTCGCCCGCGACAGCGCCGGATACAGTCCCGCCGAAGCCGGCGAGGCGAGCAGCAGCAGGCAGAGCGCGGATATGAGCGCCGCGGGCAGTCGCAAACGGTAGTGAGCCATCGATCCCCCAGAACAATGATTGGTTCCCTTAGGCTCACGAGCATACACATCATTCCGCGCTTGATTCGGGATCTGGCCAAAAAAAAAGAAAGGCCGGGATCTCACTCCGCATATTTCTGGCCAAAACACGTGATGCCGGATTAAAGCTTTTATTCAGAACGGCTTCGCCGGTTACGGCTCCCCTTGCTGGGGGTCGTCCCCCGGGGCTAGCACAGCCCCGTGCCCGGGTCGGCGCGACCGGCAGCGTTGGTTTCTCAGTAACGCTCTAAGTTCCCATCCTGACCGCGTAAGGAAAGCTGAGACGAACCATCCATGGACCACCGTCGGCGTCACAACCTGTCAGCCTGGAACGCCACAGCCGGTGATCTAGCTGACGTTAATAACCGTGATACATGGATCGTTCATAATAAGTGATTATGTGTGGCCCTGCGCGGTGGCCGTATTCGCCTTAAGACGCATATCGGCCACACCGGGAGAACCTGCTTCCCGGACGTCCTCCCGGCAGATTTTGCCGACGGCGCCCCTGCCCGGCCCGTGCGGCTCCATCAATAACCGTGCCCTTCGCTCCCGTAGCCGTACCCGTCGGTCCCGTAGCCGTACCCGTCGCCCTGCGGCCCAGCGTCGCCGCTGTCGTAGGCCGGGTGACCGGGGATGAGGTCGTCCGCGGGCTCGTAGCCGGACAGACCCCTGGCGCCATGGTGGTAGTCGCCGTGCGCATGGCCGCTGTGCCCGTGGTCGCCGCCAGACTCGCCAGCGCTCCCATGAGCCCCTGGGTGCCCGCCTGACTCGTCGTGACCGGCAGGCTGGTGGAGCAGGTGGAACATCTCGGCTGCCGCGAGCGCCCCGGCCGCGCCGCCGACGGCGGCGGTGCCCATCCTGAATATGGTTCCGAAGTCGGTTTCCGGCGGCAGGGGGTCGTCGAACCTGGAACGGCGCCCGACGGCGTGCGGCGGCCGGCCGGGGACCAGGATCCACGCCTGGGCCCGGAAGTGCTTCTCGGGTATCGCCACCACCACGCTGCGGAAGTCGTCGGGAGGCAGACCGGGATAGCCGCCCGCGACGACATCGGTGAACAGGTCGTCGGTGACGATCAGGGCCAGGTCGCTCTCCTGATGCTCGCTCAGCGCGTCGTGCAGGACCCTCGAGTCGAGCAGCCGGCACGCGTTGATCACCGCATCACCCGCGAAGCCCGCCGCCGCGACATGCACGACTCCCTGGCTGAGGGCGGCACGGAATCTCAGCCTGCCCGACCCTGCCGGTCTCACGTTGGCGTCGTAGAGCGCCTCATTGAGACCGTTGACGAGTCCGGGTAGCACACGGGCCTCGTCTATGCCGGGCGGCAGCACGATCAGCTGGCCATCGCCGGTGTCCTGACGGCCGGACCTCGCCAGGCTGATGTTCGCGTCGGCGCAGGTGCGCCGCAGGGTGATCAGCAATCGCCGCTGTATTTCTATCTGCCCGGGATTTCGATGGCGGCTGTAGCCCTCGACATCCACGACCAGGCAGACGCGGCGGATCCCGGGCGGCTGATCAGTCATCACGTTCCTCCACATGACAATCCCGCACTCGCTGGCCGGCCGGCGCGGCTATGCGTCTTATTCAAAAGTCGCATTATGGTGAATAGTGCTCTATCCGGGCTCGGCGGCGGTCAGGGCAATGCGAAGCGCGAGGCGAGCCCGCCGCAGCCGGGTACGGACGGTCGCCTCCGGGACTCCGCAGATGTGCGCGATCTCCGCGTACGGATAGCCCAGCCGGTCGGCGAGCAGGCTGACCACCTGGTACTTCGGCGGCAGTGCGGCCAGCGCCCAGCGCAGCTGGGACTCCTCGACCACCGCTCGCTCGGGGGACTCCTGCGTCCTGCACACTTCGTCGATGAGCGTGCCGGCCGGTACCGGGCCGCGGCCGCGGCGGCGATACTCATCGACGGCAGCGTTGGCCGTGATGCGATATAGCCAGGTAAGAACGCTTGACCGTGCATCGAACTGGCTGATCTTGCACCAGGCCTTGATCATCGCCTCTTGCACAAGCTCGTCCTGGTCATGCTGATCGCTCAGGAAGCGCCGGGAGTACGCGGCGAGGTCGGTGCGGTAACGGCTGATCAGCACGTCGAACGCGATGCGATCGCCTGCTGAGCTCAGTCCGACGAGTACCGCATCGGATTCCTCCAGATAGGCGCGTTCGCGCCGCCAGTCCGCACCCGGTGCCAGGCCGGACAGCCGGCCTGGCACCGGCCGCTGAAGTGTTGCGGGCATCAGCCCCCTCCCCCCGGTTCCTCGTGCTCGGCGTCGCCCCTTGGTGACTACGGAGCCAGGCTAGGAAGACCGGCGGCGCCCGGTCCCCGTCAAACGATGGGATTGGCGGCGGAAAACGGCGAAGCCGCAGAAATACCGTCGCGATCGCGGCTCACTGGCTGAAACACCTGACCTGGCCGGAGCGTCCAACCGGCGTGCGAGGCGAGGGAGGGACGGCGACGGTGCGCGGATGGACGCTGGCGATCGACTTCGGCACCAGCTTCACGACAGCCGCGACCTGGAGCGACGGCCAGGTCAGCGTGCTGGAGATCGAGAACAGCCGGTATCTGCCGTCGCTGGTCTGCCTCGGCGAGGACGGCTCGCTGCTGACTGGCGCCGCGGCCAGGCAACTCGCCGCGCAGCTGGCTGGCAATGCGGAGCGCGCGCCGAAGCGTTCACTGATCAGGTCGCCGGAGGTGCGGCTCGGCTCGCGCACGGTTGCGTGCACCGACCTGGCCGGTGCCGTTCTAGGGCGCGTCTACGCCGAGGCTCTCGCACACCACCCTGGTGACCCGCCCGGCCGTGTCGTCCTCACGCACCCCGCCGCATGGCGCGACCATGAGCTGAGCCTGCTGGTGAAGGCGGCACAGGCAGCTGGACTCGCCGAGCCCGTCCTGCTTCCCGAGCCGGTCGCCGCGGCGCTGCACTATGCCCGCGAGCGGGAGTTCCCCGCGGCCGGTCACGTCGCCGTCTACGACCTGGGCGGCGGGACCTTCGACGTGGCGGTGCTCCGCCGGACGGCCAGCGGCGCGGGGTTCGAGGTCGTCGGCTCGCCGGGCGGAGACCCGGATCTCGGTGGCGAAGACCTGACCGAGGCCCTGCGCGAACTCGTCGGGCGGCACGCCCGCGAGCGGGACCCGCGGCCATGGGATGAGCTGTGGGCCCTGGCCGGGGCAGCGGGCGCCCGTGAGCGGGCAGTCGCCCGCCGGGATATCTCCGAGGCGAAAGAAGCGCTCTCCGCGACCACGAGCGTGCGAATCAGCGTGCGCGGTTACCCAGAGCCGTTCCTGGTGGGCAGGCACGAGTACGAGGAGGCGATCGAGGACTGCCTCCAGCGCAGCATCACCCGGCTAGCGAGCACGGTGGCCTCGGCCGGCCTCTCGCCAGCGGATCTCGCGGCCGTGCTGCTGGCCGGCGGTGCGAGCCGCACGCCCCGCGTCTCCGACCTGCTCGCCGGCCAGCTGGGCCCCCTTCCCCTCACCTCGGCGGATCCCAAGTGCGCCGTCGTGCTCGGCGCCCTGGCCGGCACCGTCCAGAGCCCTGCGCCCGCGGACGCCAGGCGGCACGGACCGGAGCGGGACACCCGCGCCCCGCGGCTCTTCCACCACGTAACGGCAGACCAGTTCGGTGAGGCATGATCCGGCGACCGGGAGGCGGCAATGAACATTGTGATGCTCGGCCATAGCGCGGCCGGTAAGACGACCTACGTGTCGCTGATGTACACGATCATGACTGAGGGGATCGGCGGGTTCTCCGTGCGCGCGAAGAACCAGGACGACCATGCGAGCCTCACGCACGCGGCCAGGGCTATCCGGGCCGGCCGCTACCCGGGGCCCACCGACCAGCGCGCCGTCTTCGAGCTGGTGCTACGGCACCAGGGCAGCGACGTGTTTCCCTTCACCTGGCGCGATTACCGCGGCGGCGCCCTGGGGGAAAAGACAGACAGCCCTCAAGCCAGGGAGCTACACGAGGACCTCAAGCGAGCCGATGGCATCGTCGTCTTCTGCGACTCGCTCAAGCTGCTGACCCATTCCCGGGCCGGGCGGGAGGTCCGCACCCTCGTCAGCCACGTGCAGCGCGCTCTCGACGCGCGCGGCACAACGCTCACCCCGCTGGTTCTCGTGCTGACCAAGGCGGACCTGGTCGACCTCGACGATGAGAAGGTGGCCGGGCGGCTCACCGAGCCCTTCCTGCCGTTGATCCAGGCAGTCTCGGCCGCCGAGCACGTGCTCGGCACGCTCACTCCCGTCGCCTGCGGACCGGATCCGTTCAACGTCCATATTCCGGTGCTCTGGGCGCTCAGGTTCGGCATCGCCGGCCGGGCGCTCGATCTTCAGCGCAGGGTCGAGGCGAACATGGCCGACGCGAAGAGCTTCGCGGCCAGGGACACGCTCTGGGACCGCTTCCGCAGCTGGGCCAACGACGAGACGCCCGCGTGGCGGCACGCCGAGTCGAGCAGGCAGGCGGCCATGGCCGAGTACGAGAAGTTCGAGCCGCTCGTTGATCCCGCCAACCAGCTCGGCGAGGTCATCGACGGCGTGCCAGGGTTCTGATCCAGTATGAGGAGCGCACCGTGGAAATTCCGAAGATCACGTTGACCATGCTTGGCGCGAGCGGTTCCGGTAAGACGCTCTTCCTGCATGGGATGTACGCGATGCTGTCGGCAGGCATCGCCAATTACTTCATGTATACGAGCGACCCCGACGACGACATCGATCTCATCGATGCATGGGAAATTCTGTGCGAGAAGGGTGAGCTCCCGCCGGCGAACGATGTCGACGGCCAGAAGCGGCATGAGTTCGTGCTCAAGTACGGCATCGATCCATTGCTGACCATTGATTGCGTGGACTTCCGCGGCGGAGTCACGGACGGCAAGCGCGGCGACGCCAAGGACACCGAAGAGATCAGCGAGCGACTGCAGAGAACCGACAGCATCTACCTGGTGCTCGACGGCCAGCACGTAGCGAACTGGGTCGCCAAGATCAAGAACCTTGGCGAGGACGAGATCATGACGTTGAACCGGGCGACCGACCCCATGAAGATCGCCCGGCTGACCCGGTTCATTGACGACGCGGCCCAGGCACGCCGGTCACGGGGCAGGCTTGCCCCTTCGGTCGTGGTGCTCATCACAAAGTCGGACGTGATTCCCGACATCACCGGCATGCCCAAGGGAAAGGCGCTCGGCATTGCCGCCAGGCGCCTGAGCACCATCGTGCCGATAGCGTACGCCAAGGGGATCACGGCCCTGATCTGTCCCGTCCAGATCGGCGCGTTCGGCACCGACCTGCACCAGCCGGTGAACCCGGCCGACCTGGACCCGGTGGGCCTGCACCAGCCGTTCATCTTCTCGCTGTGGCGCTACCTGACCGAGGCGATCTCCGACGACAGCGAGGCGCTGCGGCTGCTCCGTGAACAGCAATCCGACGCGTCTGCGAAGGTAAGCGACCTGCGCGGCCGCTTCGCTGGCAACTTCTTCCACGGCAAGGAGATCAGGGACCTGGAAGGCGACATCGGCGACAAGGGCCGCCGAATCGCCGACGTGGGCGACGGCATCAGCGACGCGCAGTCGATGGTGACCCGGCTGATGGACCAGCTGGGCAGGCTGCCCATCATCAAAGACGGAATGTTGCAGGTATGAGCGACCCCGGCGAGCCGACGAGGACAGGCCACACGAACTCACTTTCTACACGCTATCACCATGATCGTGCCCGGTATGGGCGGAGATGCGGTCGCGGGACGTGTATAAAGTGACCGCCACCGACGTGGCCGGCCCTTGGGCGCCGGTGGTCTACGGGCGTACCAGGCGGGCCGACTTCTGGTGGCGTGCCGTGCCCGCGGGCCTGGGGCACCGCGGCTGGCTTGCCGACGTCGTCCCTGCCGCGGTGGCCGGGGGCAGGCTGCTCGAGCGGCCGCGCTTCCTGCTGAGCAGAAGCGAGGACGACCGCATCCTGATCGGCGTTGCCTGCCGGGCCGCTGAGCTCAGCGAGGACATGAATTCACACGAGCGCCGCCCGCTGTACTGCTTCGTCGGATGGGTAGCGCCGGCGGCTGTATTGGCCTGGGGGGACACAGTACCCCCAGGGACAGTGTTGGCCAGGGGGGACAACCCCCCAGACCCCCCCCGCGAGGGCACTTCCCGGGGACTGAGCTTTTCCGGGGGGATACCCCCCGGACCCCCGATGGCCCCGGACCCCCACGGCCCGGACCTCGATGGCCCAATACCCCCCGCAGGGGACATGGCCTGGGGGGACGACCCCCGGGAGCCGAAGGGCACCTTCACCCCCAACCAACCCCCTCAAGGGCACCGTGAGGGAAACCCAACCCCCTCAAGGGCACCTTCACGGGGTGAAGCTCGGGGCGCACTTCCTCCCGCGGCCTCGCCGCCGATCCTGGACGAGCTGCGGCGGCACTGGCGGGAGTGGGCCGGGCCGGTGTACCGCACCTGGGTCGGCCGCGACTGGGAGGAGCCCCCGAGCCGGGTACGCGAGCCACGGCAATCCGGGCCGTCCCCGGCTCCGTGGATCCAGGCGAACGCTGCTGACGAGCCTGAGAACCCGCACCTCCCGCCCGCGCGGGAACGCCCGCATCCCCTCGACGTCAGGTCCGGGTGGGTCTGGCTGGTGCCAGGCGCCGAGGCAGGCACGCTCTGGCGGCGCGGTCTGGCGACCCCCCGGCCGTACGCCCTTGTCGCCGGCTGGGCCGAGGCTCGTCACGCCCGGCGGGAAGGCGCCACCCACGTCTGCGCCGACGACGCTGCCTTGCACATCGAGGCGCAGCGGGTGACTCCGCCGCCCGCGGCCCCAGCCACCCCCCAGCCCGGGCGGCCGGGGCGGCCGGGGCAGCCGGCCGGCCGGGATCCCGGCGCCGCGCGGCGGCCGGCCGGGGGGCAACGGCAATCCGCGCGTGAACAGCCTGTTCGAAGGGACGACAAGGAACGGCACAGGGGCTTCAACCCCGTCGGGGCCGCGGGCTCGGTGCTCGGCTCGGCATGGGACATGGTCAAGGCCCTGGCGGGCGAGCCGGACGACGGGGGCGGCGCGCCCGGAGCTAGTACCTGGCAGTGGCCCGGCCCCGCGGCCGAGGGCGATCACAAGACGCCGGGGCATGGCCACCATCCGCCGCAGCCGCCGACGCAGCCCAAGCCGAAGCCGGCCGGGCCGGCAGCGTCCGGGCCCGGGGCAGCCGGGCCCGGGGCGCCGGAGCCCGGGCCGACCATCGCCGGGCTGCCGCCACGGCCGGAACCGCGGCCGCGGCCCGGACCGGTGCCCGGCAGGAAGGCCGAGATCGATCCCACGGACGCCAACTACGACGACCTCTTCGAGTGACACACGCCCTAATCCGGAGGCGGCACCAATGTCAGATGACCAGCATCCCCTCACCGCCACGATCGCGGCGGCGTGCGGCGAAGCCGCCACCCTGGTGGGCAGGCTTGGCGACGATGCGACCCGCGCGGACACCGCCAGGCTCATCCGCGCGGAACTCGACCGCATTCACGCGGGCGCGGCCACGCTCGTGGTTGCCGGGGAGAAGAAGCGCGGCAAGAGCTCGCTGATCAATGCGCTCGTCGGGCAGGCCGACCTGCTGCCCGTCGAAGTCGATGTCGCGACCAGCGTCCACATCACGGTGCGCCAGGCCGACGAGCCAGGTGCGCAAGCGTACCTGGAGGGCATCCCGGAGCCTCAGCCGATCGAGGTGTCCAAGATTGCCGAGTATGCCTCGGTGGATCCGGTGACGCAGCAGCCGCGGCGGGAAGACGTGCTGCACGTGGAGGTCGGCGTGCCGTCGCCGCTGCTGGCCCAGGGACTCGCGCTGGTAGACACGCCAGGCGTGGGCGGGCTCGTTTCCGGCCACGCCCAGATCACCATGGCCGCGCTGGACCGGGCCGACGCCCTGGTCTTCGTCGTCAACGGTTCCAGCGAGCTTACCCGGTCGGAATTGCGCTTCCTCGAGCAGGCGACCGAGCGAATCGCCACGGTCTACTTCATCCTGACGCAGACCGACAAGTACGACGCCTGGCAGCAGATTCTCGAGCGTAACCGTGCGCTTATCCGAGAGAGAGCGGCGCGATATCAGGACTGTCCGTGGTTCGCGGTAAGCAGCCGCGCCAAGCTGGACGCCGATGCCGCGTCCCTGGCGGGCAATGCGGAGCTGGCCGCCCGCCGCCTCGCGGACAGCGGATTCGCGGAGCTGACCAGCGCGCTCAGCAACGGCGCGGCACGGAGCGGCGAGGAGATCCGGCTGCGCAACGCACTGCACGTCGCCCGGGTGGCTGTCGAGCCCCTTGCCGCCCTCTTCGAGCGCCGGCTGCGCTCGCTCGCCCAGGATGAGCTCCTGGCGGAGGAGGTACACGCACGCGAGGTCGCCCTGAGCCGGCTCCAGCAGCAGGATGCGGCCTGGCACACGATTCTCAGCGCCCGGCTACAGGAACTCGAGGGCGCGGCGAAGATCGGCTTCCAGCGTAGCGTCAACGACCTGCGGGCACTCGCCGAGGAAAAGATCAACACTGCCGGTCAGGAAGGGCTTTCCGAGCTGGCGGGCGATCTCGAGGCCGGCATTCGCGGGGCCTGGATGCAGCTCGAGAATGCCATCCGGGACGGAATCGGCCGTATATCAGCCGAATTGAGCCGCGAATTTGACACGGCCGGCCTGGCAGAGGTTGCCGCCGAGCTGGAACTGCCCGACCGCATCCGGCAGCTCCCTGCCCCGGTCGCGCAGGCCGACGACGGTGCCGGGCTGCGCGGCGGTCTCGAGCGTCTCGCGGTGTCCTCCGGCTCGGGCATGGTGGCGTTCAGCGTGCTGACGATGCTGACCGGCGGCGCAGCGATGCCGGTACTGGCGGGATTGGGCGTGACCGTCGGCCTCATGGGGCGGCGCAGGCGGCGCGAGGAACTGCTGCGGCGGCGTGGCGACGCTGGCAGGTACCTGCAGCGCGTCATGAATGAGCTGTACACCGAGGGGCCGCCAAGGATCCATGAGGGCATGGTGGGCATTGGCCAGCAGATCGCGGTATCGATAGCCGACAGGCTCGGCCAGGAGCGCGTGCGCCTGGAAGCCGAGCTAGCCGAGTACTACAGGAACCTGCAGGCCGCCGAGGAAGAACGCCAGCAGCAGCGTGAGCGTATCGGCGCGGACGCGCGGGCCTTGCGCACGGCGGCCGGCCAGCTTGCGGAATTGCAAGGCCGGCTGACCACCGCATGAGCACCGCGTACCCGGAGCCCGCCGCGCACCCGGAGCCCCCCGCAGCGCCTGCCTGGGGGGACGACCCCCCAAAGCCCCCCGCGAACCCGGCACCACTGTGCCTCCGGATTCAGGAAATTGTCGCCCGCGTACGGCCGGCGCTCGGCGCGGGTGACGCCGCCGGGATCGTCGACGCGGCAATGGCCAGGCTGCGCGATGACCGGCTGCGCATCGCCGTCGGCGGCCGGCTGAACGCGGGCAAGTCGACGCTGATCAACGCGCTCGTGGGCCAGCAGGTCGCGGCGACAGGCGCCACCGAGTGCACGACCCTGGTGGCCTGGTTCCGTGCCTCGCACCAGAACCGGATCGAGGTACGGCGGACCGACGGCGGCAGCTACCACGTGCCGGGCAAGCCGGGCGGCGGCGTGCCCGGCGACCTGTCCGCGCTCGGGTCCCCCCGCCCGGAGATCAGCGAGATCGTGGTCGAGGTGGTGAATGACCGTCTCGCCACCGAGTACACGATCGTCGACACGCCCGGGATGGACTCTCTCAGCGGCCTCGATGACGTCGCGATGGACGCGCTGGCCAGGGCCGACGCACTGCTCTACGTCATGCCTCACCCCGGGGAGGGTGACATGGCCGCGCTCGAGGCGCTGCGGCGGCGGGCCAGCGCCTCGATCACGTCGGCGAACGTCCTCGGCGTGCTGAGCCGCATCGACGAACTCGGGGACGGCGCCGCGGACCCCTGGCCGGACGCGCGCCGCCTCGCGGCCACCTACAGTGCCAGGCTCAGCGGGCTGGTCGCCACGACGATTCCCGTCGTCGGCCTGCTCGCGCAGACCGCGCTTGGCGACGCGTTCACCGAGGATGACAGCCGACTCGTCGGCCGGCTAGCAACGACCGCCACCACGTCCCCGTTAGGCCTAGAAAATGCCCTTTATTCCACCGGCAGCTTCCGCACCTGGGAGAGCGGGCCGCTCGCCGCGGCCGAGCGTGAGCGGCTGCTGAGCCTGCTGGGCCGGCACGGGCTGCGGGCGGCGGTGGAAGCGTACGGGCGCGGTATCACCGGCACCGCCGGGCTCCTCGACGAGCTGCGCCGCCGCTCCGGCATCGACGAGCTGCTCGCGGCCATCCGCGCCAGATTCGTCGCGGCGGCGGACCGGCTGCGGGCCGTGACCGCGATGGCGGCCCTTGACGATGCGAGCTCAGCCGGAGGACGGACTCCCGCGGAGCGCGACGCCCTGGCCGCACTGCGTGCGGAGCTGGCGGAGGTGCGCCGCCATCCGCTGCTGCGCCAGGCGGAGCTCGGCGCGGCACTGGCAGACCTCGCCGCACGACGGCTGCGGCTCGGCGGCACCGAGGCCGGTGCGCTGCTCGCGCTCGCGACGGGCACCGGCGCCGCGGCGTGCCTGGGCCTGCCCGCCGACGCCTCCGGACGGCTGATCGCCCGCGCCGCCGATGCCCAGATCCGGCTGTGGCGCCAGCTCGAAGACGCATCCTCTCGGGTCACAAGCCGGCACGCCCGGACGGCCCGCGAGCTTTGCGAGGCGCTCTACTTCGGCGCGGTCGCGGACCACTGACAGAGCGGAGCATCCTTACCTCAAGCGATGCGCTACCGCCACCGCCACCGCCACCGCCGACGAGGGCATTTGCACGGTTGATCCGAAATGACAACCGGTGAGCCCTATGGAGCGTCGTGCTAGTGGTGATCGACTTAGGGGCGGGATTTGGTCGATGGATATGAGGCGAAGGCTTCCTGGGCGGCCAGGGCCCAGACCGGTGAGCTGGCCGCGGCGGACCGTACTCGGCACGCTGAGCGAGGCGACGCGGGAGGCATTACTTGCTCTGGGGACACCGCGTGAATACGCGGCGGGCAGCACGCTCATCATGGAGGGAGACTCCTCCACCGAGGTCATGGCACTGATCGACGGCTGGGTCAAGGTCGTCGGGGCGACCGAGGAAGGCGGGCATGCGCTGCTGGCGCTGCGCGTCGGCGGAGACATGGTCGGCGAGCAGGCGGCTCTGGAGAACGAGCCCAGGTCAGCAAGCGTGATCAGCTCGGGCGTGACCGTCGTGCACGTCATCAGGCAGAGCGAGTTCCTCCGGTTCCTCGCCGAACGGCCGGACGTGAGCATGGCCATCAGCCGCGCTCTGTCCGCCAAGCTGCGCTGGGCCACCCGCCGCAGGATCGACTTCAGCGGGCTTCCCGTCCTCGTCCGCCTCGCCCGTGTCCTGAGTGAGCTGGCCCGGCTGGACGGCAGGCAGGTCGCCGGCGGGATCGAGTTCGGCTACACCCTCACCCAGCCCGAGCTCGCGGCGATGGTAGGGGCATCCGAGCCGTCCGTCCACAAGGCCCTGCGGCACCTCCGCGCGGAAGGCGTGGTCGGGACCGGTTACCGTAGGGTGGTGATCCGTAACCCGGTGGCGCTTGACGCTATCGCCGGCTCGGCGTGGACGGGTGGCTCGCTAGCGTCCGCCTGACCGCGGAGTCCTTCCGGACCATGTCCCTGGCGAAACCCGTCACACGACGGGGTCAGCGCGCCAGCCAAGCGATCAGAGTGGTATTGAAGCCCGCGCCTCATGCACCAGTGAGCACGTCAGCGGCTGGCACACAGTCAGCGGGCAGCGCGAGGAGGGACGGTTCGTGGACGACAGGCCCCCTGGGATCCGGCGCGTATGTGTCGCGGTGGACACCGAGCCATGCAGCGGACGCAGCGACGAGGAGAGGACATCAGCCGCGCGGCGGCTGTCCATGGCCCTCGCCGCGGCGTGCAGTTCGTCCGGCCTGGACCGGATGCTGCTGAACAGCCGGGACTCTGGCGACGGGGAGGTCGCCCTGCTTCCGGTCGGCATCGACGAGCCGCGAGCCGTCGCCTTGCTGGTAGACGGGCTCTTCGAGGCGCTTCACCGCATCAACGGCCCGCTGAACGGTAACTCGCGAATCCGGCTCAGGATGGCTGTGCACGAGGGGATCACGATCCTCGCGGCCGGGGGCTTCGCCGGGCACGCGGTGGTCAAGACCCGCCGGCTTCTCGATTCGCGGCCGCTGCGGGCGGCCCTCGCGGGCAGCCCGCATGCCGACCTGGCCGTGCTGCTCTCCGACCAGGTTTTCGAGGATGTCGGCCGGTTCGGGCACCCCCGCCTGCCGGCCGACCGGTTCCAGCGGGTCGAGGTCGACAATCCGCCAGGGGAGTTCTGCGACATCGGGTGGATCTATGTCCCGGGCCAGGGAGACGGGGGCGTCAGCGCTCGCGATCAACGATGAACAAAGCCAGCGCGGCGAGCTGGCTCGCCGCTTCAGGGTCCAGCGGTACCTCCCCGAGGATCCTCAGGGCACGGTCCAGCTGCTGCCGGGCTTCCTCGCGAGCGAACGACTGCCCTCCGGCCGCGCGGACCAGGCTGGCCGCGCGCCAGGCCGTCTCCTCGTCGGCGGGCGGCCAGGAGCCTGAGCCAAGGAGACGTGCGAGCTGGCGCCCCGCGTCGGTTCCGCTGGAAAGCGCGGCGATGACCGGAAGGGTCTTCTTCCCCTGCCGCAGGTCATTGAACACGGGTTTCCCTGTAGCGGCCGGATCACCCCAGATGCCGAGCAGATCGTCCACCGCCTGGAAGGCAAGCCCGAGACAGCGCCCGGCCGTGGACAGGCCCTCGGTCAGGTCGTGCGGCGCGCCCGCGAGCGCCGCGCCGATGACCGACGCGCAGCCGAGCAGCGCGCCGGTCTTGCGTATGGCCATGGCCCTGTACTGCTCGACGGTTACCGCCTGCCGGCCGGTCCACGGACGTGCCTCGAAGCTGAGGTCCTCCGCCTGGCCGTCGATGAGTTCCGACACCGCCCGGACGAGGTGGCCGGCCGCCGAAGCGACATGCTCGCCCGGCGCGCTTATCACGGCCCCCATCGCGAGGGCAAGCAGCGCGTCGCCGGCCAGGACGGCCGGCCCGATCCCGTACGCTTTCCATATAGTGGCGCGGTGACGGCGCCGCTCATCGCCATCCATGATGTCATCATGCACGAGGGAAAAGGCGTGCGTTAACTCGACCGCGACCGCCCCGGCCACAGCGACCTCGGCCGGCCCTGCCGCGGCCTCCGCAGAGAGCACGGCGAGCGCCTGCCGCACCCCCTTACCGCCACCGCCGGGTGCGGGGACTCCGTCCACGTCGCACCAGCCGAACGAGAACGCGGCCATCCGTCCCAGCCGCGGATGGAGCCGGCTCACCGCGGCCTCCAGGGCCGGCCGCACCAGTTCCTGGCAGCGCGCCAGAATATGAGGCGGGCTCACCGCGACGTCCTGATGGCCGGGGACCTGCGCCGTCATCGGAAGGTCCCGCCCCCCCCGCAAAGCCCCCGGCTGATATCCGCGACGAAAATCCTGTCTAATAACATCCGCGCTACGACTCCCCCGGCCATGGTGAACGAGCTTTTTTCCGAACGGAAGCGCGGTGACGCATCACGTCACCCTCGCATACGTGATCTATGGCTATTGTAACGCCCCGTCTTGCCTATCAGAGGTCAATACCATCAAATTCAGCCACCCGCCGAGGGAGCACCGGCGCGAGGCGCCCCGCAAAGAAACCACCCTTCAGATCCGGCAAAACAAGACATGTCATACTTCACGTACGTTTATAGCATTTACCGTGAGGGCTATTCAAAAGCCCTCATGCCGTGATCTTGCCCGGCCGCGCGCCGGCCCGGCCCGGGCGCCGCATCGCCGCATCGCCGCAACTACAGCAGTGGTCCATTCACACACACCAGACTACGTGAATGGACCATTGCTGTAGTTCGCTGCCGGTCGTGATCAGAGTCTTCCGCGCCTTCGGCCGGGACTCAGCCGCACAAGGCGCCGCCAGGCGACGAACGTGAACACCACCGCGAGCCCGAGCTGCAGGCCCATGTCCATCAGCCACACTTTCGGCTCGTGCCGCCAGAACGGGTCGGGGCTGACGGTGGCCATGCGCGGCGTTATCGTGGAGAGATCGACGGTGGATGCTGTCGCGCCGAGGCCCCACCGGGACGGCGACAGCCACGCCAGCTGCTCCAGCCCTGCCCTCCCATTGACCGGCAGCACGTCGCCTGAGAGGACCAGCTGCGCCATCGTTAGCAGCACGAGGAACGGCATCGTCCGCTCTGACGTACTGACCATGGCGGAGACGAGCAGCCCCAGGGTCATCGACGCGACCGCCAGCAGTGCCACGGCGAGCAGCACCTCGGCAAGCGCCGCATGGCCGAGCAGCGCCCCGTGCGCCGGCATCGGCCGGCCGAACAGCCCGAGCGCCACCAGGATCACCGCCTGCAGGCCGCTGATGGCGCCAAGTATCACGAGCTTGGAGCTCAGGTAGACGCCAGCCGCCAGGCCGGCCGCGCGTTCTCTGCTGTAGATGGCGCGTTCCTTGACGAGCTCCCTGACCGAGTTGGCGATCCCGGTGAGGCAGGCACCGACCGCAAGGACGAGCAGCAGCGTCTGGGCATCGGCATTGGTGCGGGGCGCTCCGCCCAGCCCTTCCGCCGCGGGGAAGACGCGGATCAGCAGCCCGAGCACCACCGGCATGATGGCCAGCGCGGCCAGGTACGCACGGTCGGATGCGATGACCGCTATGTACCGCCGGCAGAGCGTTCGCAGCTGTGCCCACCGGCCCCGGGGCGCCGGAGGCGGTGCCGAGCGGGCGGGCTCCCGGCGGGCCGACGCGGGTGCGGCGTGTCCCAGCCCGGCGGTGATGTACTGCGCATGCAGCGCCGACGAGGCGAACTCCGCCGCCCAGTCCCTGTCCGGCTGCCGCTCGAACGCCTGGAACACCTCGGCCCAGCCCGGCTGGCCGAAGTGGCGGAGCCCTTCGCCGGGCGGCCCGTAGAAGGCGACCCGGCCGCCGGGCACGAGGACGAGGAGGCGATCGCACACGTCCAGGTTGGCCACGCTGTGCGTGACGACGATGATCGTACGGCCGTCGTCGGCGAGCTGCCGCATCATCTGCATCACGGACTTGTCAAGTCCCGGGTCAAGTCCGGAGGTCGGCTCGTCGAGGAACAGCAGGGACGGTTTCGTGAGCAGTTCCAGCGCGACGTTGACCCGCTTCTGCTGTCCCCCGGAGAGCCTGTCGGCACGAGTCTTCGCATGCGAAGTCAGCCCGAGCTCACCGATCACCTCGTCGACCCGCCGGTTGCGCTCGCCCGCCACCGTGTCCCCCGGGAAGCGCAGCTCGGCCGCGAAGCGCAGCGAGCGGCGGGCGGACAGCTGGGTGTGCAGGATGCTCTCCTGCGGAACCAGCCCGATCCGGTGCCGCAGTTCCGGATAGTGCCGGTAGAGGTCACGGTTGTCGTAGAGCACGATGCCCTCGTCCGCGGGCCGGATCCCCGTCAGCGCCCCGAGCAGGGTCGACTTGCCCGCCCCGCTCGGGCCGATGATGGCCAGCAGGCAGCGCTCGGCGACAGGGAAGCTGACGTGATCGAGGAGCACCTTGCCGCCGCCGACTCGCACGGTGAGGTCTCGCGCGTCGAGCGACACGTCACCCGTGTCGATGAACTCCCGCAGTTCCTGGCCGGCGAGGCGGAAGGTCGCGTGTCCGATGGCGACGATGTCCCGCTCGGTGAGGGCCGCGGCGGTCACGCTGGCGCCGTTGACAAAGGTGCCGTTGTGGCTGCCGAGGTCGACGATCTCGTACTGTCCGCCACCGGAGTTGCGCAGCTCGGCGTGGTAGTGGGAGACGCTCAGATCGGGCACGACGAGATCGTTGTCTGGCGCCCTTCCGATCCTCAGCGCCCGTACCGGCAGGCGCATCACGGCGGTAGGCCGCCGATCGACGCCAGATCGCGAGGCGTGGCCAGGATCACCGTCCCGGCCGCCGCCCGGCCCGGCGGCGGCCGGGACGGCGATCGAGCAGCGCACGACCGGCCCGCTGTCGGGATGACCGAGCCGCAGGACACACTCAGAGTCGATCTCGATCCGGTCTACCCGCAGTGATCCGACGAACGTGCCGTTGCTGCTGCCCGCGTCCTCGAGGACCCACACCTCCTGGTCGAGCCGCAGCACCGCATGGCGCCACGACACCCGGGGGTCGGCGACGACGACATCGGAGTGCGGATCGCGGCCGAGCCGATAGGAGGAACCCGCCTGCAGCCTGTGGTCAGAACCCTGAATCCGGAGCACGAGCACAGGCGTGGCATGCGACGAGACCGGGCGCTCAGCCGACATATCCAGAGAGTGTAGGTCGATCCGGCAGATCGCAGGAAGGCCGCGTTGAACCCTTACTGGATCATTACGCGTATTGACACATGATGAAGCATCACGGACATACTGGAACGGTTCCCGCAACTCCGCGTGATCGTCGCGTTTGCCCGGCTGCGCTACGGGCAGCGCCACTGGGCACCGGAACGGAACCTGAACGCCCGGGGGGCGCGGGTGAGTGAAGAGATCGATTCGGCTCACGGCGGTTTCGCCGTCGGCTCCTATGTCGCTGGTTACCGGCTCGACGAGCAGATCGGCCGCGGCGGGATGGCGGCGGTCTACCTCGCCCACGACAGCCGCCTCGACCGCCGGGTCGCGCTGAAGATCCTGGCACCCGAGTTCGCCGACGACCCCGAGTTCCGGCAGCGGTTCACGCGGGAGTCCAGGGCCGCCGCATCCGTCGATCACCCGCACATACTCCCCGTCTTCGACGCCGGCGCCGCCGACGGAGCGCTGTACATCGCGATGCGCTATGTCCAGGGACGGGACCTCCGGACGCTGCTCGGCTGGTACGGGACGCTGCCCCTTGACCGGGTGATAAGCATCGTCACGCAGGTCGCGTCCGCGCTGGACGCCGCACACCGGCACGGACTTGTCCACCGCGACGTCAAGCCGGCCAACATCCTGCTCGACTCCGGCACGGGAAGCGACCACCCGGATCACGTCTACCTCTCCGACTTCGGCCTCGCCAAGATGTCGCTGGCCGCGACGGGCCTCACGTCGGCCGGGCACTTCGTCGGCACGCTCGACTACGTCGCCCCTGAGCAGATCGAGGGCCATGCGGTCGACGGGCGCGCCGACCTCTACGGCCTTGCCTGCGCCGCCTACGAGATGCTGTGCGGCGCTCCCCCGTTCAAGCGGGACCAGGGCGAGGGCCTCTCGGTGCTCTGGGCGCAGCTCTCCGAGGCCCCGGCCCCGCCGACCGCCCACAGGCCCGACCTGCCGGCGGCGATCGACCATGTCATGGCGAAGGCGCTCGCGAAGTCACCGGATGACAGGCACCGCAACTGCCTCGACTTCGCGGCCTCGCTGCGTCATGCTTCCCGTGGCGCACCGGGAGCGGACCACTCGGCGGACGAGGGCTGGATGCTTTCGCCCGCGTCGCCGTCGGCCACGGCACCGCACCGGGTCCCCGACCTGGCCGGGCACGCCGGCCTGGCGGCCCTGGCCGACGCGGCGACGGGACACGACGGCCCGCGCGGCTGGGAATTCCCCGAAAGGGCGACAGACGCGGCGTGGCGCACCGAAACGCAGCTGGCGGCGCCCGGCGATCCCGCAGTGCCTACCTGGGGGGACGACCCCCCAATACCCCCCGCAGGCCGCGACCGGACGGACCAGTTCGAAGCGCCGGGCCTGGGCGCACCTTATGACCACCGGCCAGACCACGACGGGCAGGCTCGATCGCGCCTGCGCTGGACGCGCCGCATGGCCGTGCCGATCGCGTGCGTGGCCGCGCTGGCCCTGGCGGGCGGAGTCGTCGCGGTCACCATCGGCGGCGGCAGCCCCGCGGGCGTGACACGCACGCACCACGCGCAGGTGCCATCCATCGGGACGTCCTCGCCGCATGTCCGGACGAGCCCGGCGAAACCCGCGCCGCCCCCGCAGCAGGTGGTGCCGGTCGCGCCCGCGGCTACGGCCACAACGCCCATGCCGTCGCCTACAGTGTCACCAACGGTTTCGCCGACACCATCCCCCACCGTCTCCGCCACGGCATCACCGACGATCTCGCCCACCGTGTCACCGACGGGCACCCCCACTCACGGCCCGATGTCTTCGCCGCCAACGCACAAGCCGTGAGCGGCGCCAGCCGCCGGGCCGTCCGCGAAGCAACTTCAGACACCGGAGTGTCGTGAGCGCATACACGTCAGGCCCGCCGCAGACCGCGGCGCGGCCGAGGAGGACGACGAGGTCCAGCCGCGTCCTGATCACCATCGGCGTGATCCTCGTCGCGGCGATATGCCTCGCCGTGATCGGCGATCGCGTCGCGGCCGCCTATGTCGAGGGCAGGGTCGCCGGGCAGATGCAGAACCAGGGCTTCACGAGCAAGCCCAAGGTGTCGATCAACGGCTTCCCGTTCCTGACCCAGCTGACCGGCCGCGACTTCCACAACGTGACCATCACTGCCACCAACCTGGCCGAAGGCCCCGTGCGGGTCAGCCGGCTCGACGCGACCCTGCACGAGGTCCGGATCAATTCGGCCTTCAGCGGGGGCACGGTCGACCAGCTGGACGGTACCGCGCTGCTCACCTTCGCCGACCTGGCCAGCGCGGCGGGCACACCAGGCCTCACGCTGTCCGCCGCGGGCAGCGACCAGGTACGGGTCGGCGTGGACCTGGGCGTCATCACGGGGACGGCGACGGCGCAGGTCACGAAGGTCAGCCGCAACGAGATCAACATCCGGGTAATCTCGGCGGAGGGTATCCCGTCCTCGGCACTCGGCTCGCTTGGCGACCTGAACGTGCCCATCCCGAACCTCCCGATGGGACTCGCCATCCAGAGCGTGAGCGTCGCCGCCCAGGGCGTCCTGGTGCGTGTCACCGGACAGAACACCACCTTCGGCCACTGACCCGAACGCCCCCGCGCTGACACCCCGCCCCGACGGCTCACTCACTGCCCGCGGACACCGGCGCGTAAAGGTGCCCTTGTGCGGCTCTGGCAAGGTGAAGGTGCCCTTCATGCGGTGAGGACGAGGCCTGCGAAGGTTCGCGGGAGCGGGAGCGGGAATGGCCCATGATCATCGTGCTAGCCGAGGGAAAGGGGCACAAATAATGACTGAGCAAGCCGCCTCGCGGCCGGTTGTCGCGCTGCTCGGGACGGGGATCATGGGAAACGGGATGGGTCAGAGCATGCTGCGGGCGGGGCTGCCGCTGCGTGCCTGGAACCGGACAGCTGCCAGGGCCAAGGCGCTGGAGGCCAGGGGTGCCATCGTCGAGGATGATCCCGCGGACGCGGTACGCGACGCGGAGGTCATCGTCACCATGCTCGCGGACGGCGACGCCGTGCGCGAGGCGATGGGGGCCGCCGCCGCCGGGCTCCACCCCGGCCAGGTCTGGGCGCAGGCAAGCACGGTCGGCGTGGCCGCGCTCGAACCGCTCGCCGAGTTCGCGCGCCGTCACGAGCTTGTCTTCTTCGACTCACCGGTGCTCGGTACCCGCCAGCCCGCGGAGCGGGGCAAGCTCACCGTCTTCGCCGCGGGGCCAGATTCCGCCCGTGCGCGCGTCCAGCCGGTGTTCGACGCGATCGGGCAGAAGACGACGTGGCTGGACGGGGTCGGCACCGCGACCCGGCTCAAGCTCGTCGTCAACAGCTGGGTGCTCGCGCTGAACACGGCGGCGGCGGAAGCGCTGGCGCTCGCCCGGGGGCTTGGCATCGACCCGCGCCTCTTCCTCGAGGCCGTGTCTGGCGGGCCGCTTGGCTGCCAGTACCTGGAGACGAAGGCGGCGGCGATCCTCGCACAGGACTTCGCGCCCAGCTTCGCCGTCACGCTGGCCGAGAAAGACGCCCGCCTCATCGTGGCGGCCGGCGAGCTGGCCGGTGTCCGCATGGACGTCGCCGAGGCGGTGGCGCAGCGGTTCCGCCGCGCCGCGGAACTCGGCCATGCCGGGGACGACATGGCCGCGACCTACTTTGCGAGCTTCGCTGATTCCAGGCATGAGGCCGCGTGATCCGTCAGCCCCGGGTCTTACGCCGGAAGAGCGCGACAGCGGCCGGGGCGAACACCGCCAGCATGCCGGCTGACCAGGCCAGCACGGCCAGCTCGGGATGCTGCATCGGCCAGGCGCCGATCGACGCGGCCGGATCCGGGTTGCCGAACAGGTGACGGCATGAGGCCGCCAGGGCGCTGATCGGGTTCCAGTCCGCCGCGGCCTGCAACCAGCCGGGCATGCCCTGGGTGGGCACGAAGACGTTGGACACGAACATGAGCGGGAAGAAGCCGACGAAACCGATCTGCTGTGCCGACTCCGCGGATCGCATCAGCATGCCGAGGAAGGCCCCGAACCAGCTCATCGCGTAGCCGAACAGCAGCGCAAGGCCGAACGCGGCGAGCGCGTCACCGACGCCGGAGTGGATCCGCCAGCCGATGGCCAGGCCGCAGGCCACGACGACAGCAAGGCCGATGATCTGGGTGCCGACATCGGCGATGGTGCGGCCGGCCAGCACGGCGGCACGCGACATGGGCAGCGAGCGGAACCGGTCGATGAGGCCGGTGGCCATGTCCGATGCCATCCCGACGGCGGTGCCCATCGCGGTGCCCGCCAGTCCGATGCCGATCATCCCGCCGAGCAGGTACTCGTGGTAGTTACCGCCGCCAGGGATGCGGATCGCGGAGCCGAAGACATAGCTGAACAGCAGCACGAAGACGAGCGGCTGTATCGTCACGTCGCTCAGCGTCTCGGGCTCGCGGGCGATGCGGGCAAGGCTGCGCCGGGTCAGGACGAGGGTGTCCCTGGCGGCCCAGGCCAGCCGGCGCGCCAGCGAAGGCCGCCCGACGACGACGGATTTGGTGAGGGTGGTCAAGGCTGCTCCTTAGTTCTCTCAGGCCAGTACGGGCGTGCCGGCCTCGGACGGCGCCTCGCCGGTGAGGGTCAGGAAGACGTCGTCCAGGCTGGGCTGCCGCACGCTGAGGTCCTCGACGGTCACGCCCGCCTCGTCGAGATCCCTGACGATCGCGGCGAGCTGGCGCGCGGCGCGCGGGACCGGCGCGTCGAGCCGTCCCTCGCCGGGGTCAGCGTGCAGCGGGCCATCGGCGTAGCGCCCGAGCACTTCGGCGGCGGCGAGGTCCGTGCCCGGCTGGACGACCAGCTGGATCCGCTCGCCGCCGACCTTCGCCTTCAGCTCGGCCGACGTGCCCTCGGCGATGACCCGCCCATGATCGACGACTGCGATCCTGTCGGCGAGCTGGTCAGCCTCGTCGAGATGCTGGGTGGTGAGCAGGACCGTGGTGCCGTCCGCGGCGAGCTCGCGGACCATGTCCCACAGGACGAGCCTGCTGCGGGGGTCGAGGCCGGTGGTGGGCTCGTCGAGGAACAGGACCCGCGGGTCTGCGACGAGGCTGGCCGCGAGGTCCAGGCGGCGGCGCATTCCGCCCGAATAGGTCTTCACCGCCCGGCCCGCCGCGTCCTCGAGGTCGAAGCGGGCCAGCAGACTGCCGGCACGCCGCCTCGCCTCGCGGTGCGACAGCCGCGAGAGCTCGCCGATCATCACCAGGTTCGCCCGCCCGGTGAGGTACTCGTCGAGCGCCGCGTACTGGCCGGTGAGCCCGATCCGGCGGCGTACCTCCGCGGGCTCGGCCGCCACGTCACAGCCCGCCACCCTGGCCCGCCCGCTATCAGCGCGCAGCAGGGTGGTCAGGACGCGGATCGCGGTCGTCTTGCCGGCGCCGTTCGGCCCGAGGAGCCCGCAGACGCTGCCCGCCGCGACGGTGAGGTCGAGGCCGGCCAGCGCCCTGGTCCGGCCGAACGTCTTGACGAGGCCCTCCGCCTCGATTGCTGGCTGCGCCATCTCGCCTCCATATAGTACGTCGTACGACTCTAGTACGGCGTACTATACAGTACGATGTACGAGAGTCAGCCAGAGCGCGGGGAAAGGCACGTCGTGGACGAGCCGGAGCAGGACGGGACAGGGCAGGCCCGGCAGGACGGGACAGCGGAGCCGCCCGCGGAGCCCGATGCGGAGGAGTTCTGGCTGCCGTTCACCCGCTCGCGGGACTGGAACCGTGGCGCGCAGCGCAGGGATCACCGCGCACGCGGGCGGGATCGCCGCGGGCCGAGGCTGTCAAGGGACGAGATCGTGCGGGCCGCCATCGCGGTCGCTGACGCCGAGGGCGCCGACGCGGTCAGCATGCGGCGGATCGCCAGGGAACTGCGCGCGGGCACGATGTCGCTGTACTGGCACGTCGACAACAAGGACGACCTGCTCGATCTCATGCTCGACGCGCTCGTGGGAGAGGCACGGCCCCAGCCAACCGGGGACTGGCGCCGTGACATGGAGGCCGGCGCCCGCAGCAGCCGGGCCGCGCTGCTGCGCCACCAGTGGGTACTCGACTTCATCGGCGGCCGGCCGCCGATGGGACCGAACACGCTGCGGAACGTGGAGCACTCCCTCGCCGTCCTCGACAAACTGGAACTTGACACCGCCACCGCGATAAACGTCCTGATGGCCGCGGACACCTACGTCATGGGATTCGTGTTCCGTGAGCTCCAGGAGGTCCGGACCGCGCGGCGCGATCAGGAGCAGCTAGCCAGCCTGAGCAAGGCAGAGGCGGAGGAAATCGTCGCTGGCTACCGGGAGCGGCTCAGGGCCACCGGACGCTTCCCCCGCCTGGTCCGCATGATCGAAGACAACGTCGACCCGGACGCCGCGGAGACGAGGGACGAGCGGTTCGAGTTCGGCCTGCAGTGCGTGCTCGACGGCATCGCCGCGCAGGTGGATAAGAGTTCAGGAACAGCGTCATCCCGCTCCCGTTCGGCACAAAAAGCTTGAAAGAAGCGGGCCGGGGGGGTAACCGGGTAGTGTCGCCTGGACCCACGGGCGGCGTGCCGTGCGTGTGGAAGGTGTCGATCGTCTTCAGGCCCCATGCCTGCCCCTTGGCGCGTTCGGCGGCTGACCAGGATACCGGCCGCCAGTCGGGCGCGAGCAGCAGGCGGGCGCCCGCGTTGCAGAGCTCGACGCGGTTGCCGCCCGGCTCCCAGACATAGAGGAAGAACGTCTGCTGGATCGCGTGCTTGTGCGGGCCCGTCTCGATGTGGACGCCGGCCTCCAGGCAGACGTCTGCCGCGCGCAGGATGTCTTCCCGCTGGTCGGTGGCGAACGCGACGTGGTGCAGCCGGCCCGCGGTGCCGGTCCAGTCGCTCGTGTACACGAGGTCGTAGCTCTTGTCGCTGACGTGATACCAGACCGCGGAAGGGACGCCGTCATCGGCGACGATCTGCTCGGTGAGCCTGGCGCCGAGCACGCCGGGGAGGAAGCTGTCGATGGCGGGGATGTCCGCGGCCAGGTAGTTGACGTGGTCGATGCGCCGCACGTTCGCACCGCGGCCGGGGAACGCCGCCGCCTGGTTCTTCAGCGCGGGCCGGGCGTCAGCCGGCGCCTCATACCACTCCGTGTCCCAGTAGAGGCCGAACTCGTGCCCGTCCGGGTCGCGGAACAGGTAGGTGCGGCCGATTCCTTGTTCCCCTCCGGTCCAGCCCTGGCCGAGACCCCTTTCCTCGATGGCCGCCACCCGGCGGCGCAGGGCCGCGGGGCCCGCCGCGCGCAGCCAGGTCCGGCCGATCCCCGATACCGGCGCGCCTGTCACCTTGACGGTGAAGCGCTCGTAGTCATCCCAGGCGTGCAGGTACGCCGAGTCGCCGTCGCGGGCGACCTCTGTCATGCCCATGAGCGCGGTGAAGAAGCCGATGGTCTGCTCGGGCACGGCGGTGCGAAGCTCGACGGCCGACAGGTGCGCGATGTCCCTGCATCGCTCGGATGTCATGCTGGTCCCTCCGCGGGGGGTTCGGGTGGCACGGAAAGCCCGGGGGGCTCGTAGGGCTGCCCGCCTCTGGCCAGTGCTGCCTGCCGTGCCTGCCGCGCCTGCCGGTCAGGCAGCGACCGCAGCGCGTCGACGACGCTGGCTATGTGCTCGCGCATGGCAGCCTCAGCCGCGGCCGGATCGCGGGCCACGATGGCAGCGACGATCCGCTCGTGCTGGCCAAGCGACACGGCCGGCCGGCCGGGGAGAAGCGCGAGCTGAAACTGGTGGCGTGCCATCTGAGCGCGTAGCTGCTCGAGGATCCGGGTCGCCGTCCCGTGCCCGGAGATGCGCCGTATGGTCGCGTGCAGGGCCACGTTGAGCTCGCTGTAGCGCAGCAGCTGAGCCGTCCGCACCGCCTCGCGCATCTCCTTGACGAGGCCGCGGAGCTCGGCCTTCTCGGCCCTGCCAACCCGCTGGGCAGCGCGCGCGCCCACCAGCGCCTCGAGCGCCATCCGCACCTCGCTGATCTCGACAGCCTCCGCGGGCGAGACCTCACGGATACGGGCACCCTTGTTGCGCTGCACCTCCACGAGCCCCTCCCCCGTCAGGGCCTGCAGCGCGGTCCTGACGATGAACCGCGTCGCGTCGAACTGCTCGCAGAGGTCAACCTCTGTCAACCGCTGCCGTGGCGCGTAGTCGCCGCGCAGGATCGCGGCACGCAGCGCGTCAACGACCTCGAGCTCACCGGCCACCGTGAATCCTGCTTCCTCACCGGCCCGGCCCGCACCTGACGCCGAGCCGTTAGCCGGTAACCCTAGCGTGGCTGATGTCACCCCGCGGAGGTCCCTGGGCCATGAACCGCGCGCTCTGCCTGGTGCTCCATGGCCTCGATGAGGCGGTCAAGCGTGCCGAGAAACTGCTGCTGGTCCCCCAGGGGAAGCCCCTCGAAGAGATCGGCCATGGCGTCGAGCCTCGATCCCAGTGCCCGCTCGGCTTCCTCGACGCCTGCTGGCGACAACTCGACGAGCGTGGCCCTGCGGTCCGTCGGGTGCGGACGCCGCGCTACCAGGTGCGCCTCTTCGAGAGCGTCAACCATCGCCGTCATGTTCCTCGGGGTTACGCCGAGCTGGTGGCCGAGTGCCCTCATGATGGCGGGACCACCGCAGTGCAGCGCCTCGAGCAGCCGCATGCGCTGGTAGGTAAGGCCGTCGCAGGCGTGCGCATCCGTCCACCGCAGGAAGGCGGCGGTGAAACGTGCAGTCTGTGCCACGAGCGCCCGGCGCCGCCCTGCCTCGTCCATCCGCGCCAGCCCGCCCGCGCCCGGATCGTGTTCCACCATGTCAGCGTACCTGAATTATCTCACTACGGTGACTATTACATCTGATACTATTGCAGTGGTGACTATCATGATAGACATCATCCGGTAACATCCCGGCATTTAGTGACGCTTTACACCACGGTACCCATCAGAGAGAGGCTGGACCGGCATGGCCGCAACCGACGGGAACTCGCTTCCCACCGCAGAAACGGTTCCCACCGCGGACACGGTGCGGAGCCTGCTCGACTCCGCCACTGGCACGTGGACGCTCGATGCCTCGCGGTCATCGGTGCGCTTCCAGAGCAAGACGCTCTGGGGTCTTGCCACGGTACGCGGCACGTTCGCCGAGCTGGCAGGAACGGGCGAGATCGGATCGGACGGATCCGCGCATGGCCGGCTGGAGATCGTTTCGGCATCGCTTGACACGAAGCGCACGGCGCGAGACAAGCACCTTCGCTCAGCTGATTTCTTCAACTCCGCGGCCCATCGCGAGATCGTGGCCACGGTACAGAGCGCACGGCTGGGTGACAGCGGCGATGTCGCGGTCGAAGGCGAGCTGGCGATAGCCGGCATCACCCGGCCGCTCAGCCTCACGGCCAAGATTACCGAGGCGACGCCCGACGCCATCTCGCTGCAGGCCGAGCTGACGATCGACAGGGCTGACTTCACCATGACCTGGAACAGGATAGGCATGCTGAGGGGCGCGTCGACGATCTCCGTGACGGCTCGCTTCACCCGGTCCGCCACCTGACCCGGGCTGCCGCGCGGCTCTACGTCGCTACGTCCGGCGTCGCGGACGCCGCCGATGGCGGGGGAAGCAGCACGACCCTGGCGTGCAGCAGGGCACGATAGGCACTGACATCCTCGATCTCTTCCGGCTGCTCCGGGCACTCGCCCGCGGCGATGGCGCGTTCCACCCGGGTACGGGCGTCCACCGGATCGATCATCTCAAAGATGATCTTCGGATAGCGGCGGGCCAGTGCCCGCGTCCTGGTCAGCACGTGAGCGGCAGCACCCACCCAGGCATCCTTGATCCCGCCGTGCACGCCGTTATCGATCAGGACAGAGACGGCGTGGCGCTTCGTCCCGTAGCCGAAGCTCATCGTCACGGCTTCGCCGAGCCCGGCCTCGTCGCCGTAGCACCAGCACTCGCCGACGTCGGGTGAACCGATCGCCGCCGCCCACTCCGGGTCGGCCACTCCACGGGCGGCAAGCCCGTCGGCCGCGCCACGGGCGGCGGCGCGAAGTTCCGTTGACCCGATCGCGCTCAGCACCCGAAGCAGCGCTAGCGCCCCCGGGGTCGCCGCTTCCTCGGCCGTCGGCACGAGCGCTTCACGGAGCGTGTCCATCGCTTCCGCGGGGCTGAGATCGCCTCCGGCCAGCGCGGCGATCATGTCAGAGCCCCACACCTCGGCTTCCAGGGGGCTCCGCACGTCTTCGAGCATGGCCCCCGCTTCGCTGAGCACCGCGCCGAAGGCGTCCTCTAGCGGCAGCGGCTCGAAGATGGCCTCAATATCAAGGTCCCCGAATGGGGACGCGGCCGGCTCATCACTGGGCGTCGGAGCCATGCGGCGCATCCTCCCATGCAGGTTCTTCGCGGCGGAACCGCCTCGCGAGATCTGCCGCAAGCGCGCCGGAAGAGGCGGGCACTAAGTTCGAAGTCCTCGGCTGGCGATAGGCGCGCGGCGGCGGCGCCCAGACGTCGATGGTGTCCCTTTGCTCATTGCCCTGGTCGCCGTAGGGTTCCTCCGGTTCCCGCGCCATCACGGTCGCCGCGATCCCGATGGCGAGCAGGGCGACGCCGAGCAGCCCGGCGGCCAGCGGAATGATGGCCGTGAGCAGCTCGACCTTCGTCCGGTCTGGCCGGTCGCCACTGACGCTTCGCTGAATGCTCTGCGGTGTCATGTTCAGGCTGCCCTGGATGAGCACAAGGCGCTGCACACCCGCGCTGTCCTGGAGGGTGATCTTCAGATTCTCCGTCGCGTCGAGGATCGCGCCGGTAGCCGGGTCCACCCAGTAGGCGTCGTCGGCCTGGTAGAACTCCGGCAGGGTCACTGGTGACTGACCGATGATGCCTGCCAGGCCGACAAGGGCGGCAGGCAGTGTCTGCGTCGTGAACTGCTGCTGCGGCACGTGCGCGACATAGCGGTACGCGGGCGTGCCCTCGACCGTGGCCGTCCCCGAGTAGCGGAACGCTGTGGGCTTGTCCAGCGTGTAGTCGAAGACCATGTATGTCTGCTTCTTCGCACCGATCGGCCACACCGCCGCGAGCCCGGACTGCCGGACTCCCGTGTTCGTATTCGAGCCGACAAAGGCGCCGCAGCAGTTGACGAGCTCGCCGCTGCGGCGGCTGAATGCCTGACGGCGGGCCGTGTACTGATAGGCGGTCGCGTTGCTGACGTCGTATAGGTACGTGAACTCGTTCCACACCGCCCGCGCCGAGCTGCCCGCCTCGACGTCGCCCTCGATCGTGTCCGTGACACGCATCGTGACACCCGAGAGGTCTTTCAGCTTGACCGGGCTGAAGTAGGTCACGTTGTCGCCCTGCAGCGTGGTCACGCGATATTCGTTCAGCGGGAACTTGATCACGTGGGCGGCGACGTAGAAGCGCGTGAGCAGGGCCGCGGCGATGAAGAACGCCCCTAGCCCGCCAAGTACGAGCCCGATGACCCGGCGCATCGATCCCTCCCCGGATGTTCGGCTGCCGCGCTGCGTGTCCTTTCGGTGCGTCCTTTCCGGTACCTACCTATGGTTTTTACCGATTCGAGGTATGGTACTGGAACCAGCGGTCCGCATCACCGGTGATCGGGAAACATGACCGTGACAGGCTCGCCTTCGGCCAGTGGAGAAGCGGCCAGTCAGGGGGGCAAGCCCGGTACAACAGGGGACCTTCCTGCGATCTCCGGTCACCAGAATGCGCTGGACGGGCTCCGCGTCGTCGCCGCGTTCGCTGTCCTGGCCACGCATGTCGGCGGCGAGACAGCCTATGCGTTCCAGGGCACCCCCGCCTCCTGGGTGGTGAGCCGGGGCGACGTCGGAGTGCCGATCTTCTTCACCCTTTCCGGGCTGCTCCTCTACCGTCCGTGGGCGCGCGCCGCCCTGGAGGGCAGCGCGTCCCCCCGCGCCCGGCCGTACCTGTGGCGCCGCGGGTTGCGTATCCTGCCCGCCTACTGGGCAGTGGTACTCATCGCCCTGCCCACCATGAGCGCCGTCCACGTACGGTCCGCCTGGCCATGGCTCCAGTACCTGTTCCTGATGCAGAACTACGACATCCATCCCTGGTGGAGCGGCACCGGCGCCCAGGGGCTCGGCCAGATGTGGAGCCTGGTCGTCGAGGCATCGTTCTACCTGATGCTCCCGGTGATCGCGGCAATCCTCACCTGGTTCGCCTGCCGCGGCGCCGGCAACCTGCGGGGGGTATCGGGGGGCGCGAAGCGTCGTCCCCCCACGCCAGCACCGCGGGGGATATCGGGTGGTCGTCCCCTCAGGCAGCAAGCGGTAAACGCGCGCGCCAGGCGGCTGCTCACCGGCATCGCCCTGCTCGGCGCATCCTCCTACGCCTTCACGGTCGTGGCGTTTTATCCCAGCCCGCAGCCCTGGCTCATCGCCACCCTGCCGCGCCTGGTCACATGGTTCGCGCCCGGGATGGCGCTCGCCGTCGTCTCGGTCTGGGCACGGACCGAGTCCCCGCGCGACGGCCAGGTGAGCCGGTTCTGCCGCACCGTCGCTTCGTCGGCCGGCGCATGCTGGCTCATCGCGATCCTCGCCTTCGCCATCGCATGCACCCCGATGACCGGCTCCGAGCTCATCGCACCGCCGACGCTGTGGCAAATCGAGATCAAGACGGCTCTGTACAGCATCATCGCGGCCGCCCTTGTCGCACCTGCCGCCTTCCAGCCCGGACAGGCCGCCCGCCTCTCCCGGGTGCTCGGCAATCGCGTCATGCGGTTCCTCGGCAAGATCTCCTACGGCGTGTTCCTGTGGCAGTTCCTCGTCATCTACGCCTTCTTCGCGATCTTGCATATGAAGGATGGCTTCCACGGCGGTTCCTACACCACCATCGACTTCGTCGGCCTCCTGATCGCGATCAGCCTGCTCACCGTCGCCGTCGCCACCACTGGCTATTACGTGATCGAAAGGCCGACGCAGCATCTCTACCGGCTGGTCCGGACCAGTGGCGCCGGCCGGCACGCGCGGCGGCGGCCAGAAGTCGTCATTGTGGCGGCCCGGCAGCGCCTGCCTGGGGGGACGACGCTTGGCGCCCCCCAGCACCCCCCGCAGCGCCTGCCTGGGGGGACGACGCTTCGCGCCCCCCAGCACCCCCCGCAGCATGCCGTGCCCGCCGCGCCGGACCCGCCGTATCCTCTGGCGCCTGCGGCCGCTCCGCAGGCGGCCACGGTGGCCGGCCCGGCGTCACAGGGGAGCCCCCCGCCCGATCCTGCTCCTGCTCCGCTGGCTGTCCCGCCGCGTGGCGGCCCGCACGCGGCGGGTCGCCCGGGTCCTCGCCAGCCGGGACGTGCGCCGGGCGGCTGGCCGCCGCCGCAGGCGTATCAGCGCTGGGCAGATCAGCCTGCGCCGGACCGCCGTTCAGGCCGCCCGCCGGCCGGGTTACCGTCGCGAGACCGGCGTCCGGCCGGCCGTCGGCCAGGTCCGGCGGGCCGACCAGGTCGGGAAGGAGCAGGGCTACAAGGAGCCGCCCGGCAATGACCAGGCAGACGACCTGCGGAATCGTGTCGAGCAGAAGGTCAGCGACCGTCGGTGAACCGCCAGCCTGCAGCAGCCGTTCGCCCGCGGCAGCGCAGCCGGACGCGGCAGCGAGCAGAGCCGCCACGACCCAGGGACGGGTGAGTTCGAGGCAGAGGCGTGAGGCGTACCTGCGGGGGGTATTGGGGGGCGCGAAGCGTCGTCCCCCCAGGCAGATGCCGCGGGGGGTATTGGGCCATCGGGGTCCGGGGTGTCCCCGGGCGGGACTGTGTCCCCCCAGGCAGATGCCGCGGGGGACAGCGACCGCGAACGCCACCATGCAGCCGGGCAGCAGGATCGCGCCTGGATATCCGCCCAGCCAGAACCCGGCTAGCGACGACGCGGCAGCGGCACCTGCCGCCTGCGGCGCCGTCACGGATTGCGGCACGCGCGATCGCCTGCCGCGCGAACGGCGCGGCGGGAGGGGCGCGGCGAGGCGGCGGCGCAGCGGCACCGCCGCTGCTCCCGCGACAAGCCCGAGCGCGCAGAAGCCGCCGAGCAGCGCTCCGCGGTAGAGCGAGTCGGCCGTGTAAGTCAGCGTCACCAGCCCATCGGTCCCGGCCGGCAGCAGCCATGCCTGCTTCCAGCCGTCGAGCCGGACCGGCCGCAGCACCTTCCGGCCGATCGTGGCCTGCCAGCCGGTGTTGAAGTTCTCGTCCACCACCAGGTAGGAGGACCGGCTCGCGGTGACCCGCAGGACCCGCAGCGACGATGTCCACTGCCGCACACCGGCACCAGCGCCCGGAGCAGCGTCAGCGTCGGCAGCGGCAGCGGCACCGGCACCGGCACCGGCACCGGCACCGGCGGCAGCCAGCGCCTGCGAGCCGGCGGCATCGACCACCGCGGACTCCAGATCGAACGCATCCAAGGCGGGCTCGACGACGCGGTTGTCGCCCGCGGCGACCGCGACCTGCGAGCATGCCGTGAACTCCATCGGCTGGCCGGTGAGCAGGTCGGCGAACGTGCCGGACACCCTGGTCCGCACCGCGGTCCCGTTGAGGAGTATCCGCGGCCCGAATCCGCACGGCAGCCGGAACGGCGACGAGGACGGCGTGTTCAGCCGCGGCACTCCGGGGATGTCCACGTCGGTGATCTGCAGCGGCGTCTGGGACGGGGAGAACTGCAGCGTGAGCTGACTCGTCCGCATCGGCTGGAAGCTCAGCCTTCCCGATGCCGCGACGATCCCGCCGCGCACCTGGCCGCCGGAGCCGGTCACGAGGACCTGGAGCAGGCTGGACGCACCAGGGGGCCGCCCGATCGTCAGCTGGCTGACCGTCCGGCTGCCGTCCCAGCGGATGCTGAGGGAGGGACGGGCATCCGACGGGCTCGCGATCCAGGCCGTCGCCGGATTTCCGTCGAACGCCGACCTGGCAAGGTCCTCGGGGTCAGCCGTGTCGGTGGAGGAGGCGGTGACCCGCGGCTGGTGCGGGCCGAACTGCGCATACTTCTGGATCAGCGACGGATCCGTGAGCACCGCCGTCCCGTAAAGCTGTCCCAGCCTGGTGGCCCGTTCGGTAAAGGTGTGGTCGAAGCCGTACTGCTCCTCCGTCGGCCGGGCCAGCACCGGCGAGCACACCCAGCGCAGCGGGGTGAGCATGCATCCCGACGGCTGCGCCTGGGTTTTGGACATCACTACCGCGGTCGGGTCGCCGCCGGGAACGGGCACCTCAGGCACGCGGATCGTCCGGCTCGCCTTGACCCCGGGCACGGAGATCTCGGAGATGGCGACCTGCGTTCCGTAGCCGGGGCTCGGCGATGCCAGCCCGGTGACGGTGATCCGGAGCCACCGGCTGGGGCCGGCGGGCACCCGCAGCGACTGCGGGCCGCTGACGGCCTGGACCGCGTCCGTCACCCGGCCCGCAGCAGTCTGCACGTCGACCCTGGTGACCGCCGGGCCGACCGTCGGATTCGTCGCGATCGTCGCCTCAATGGCGCCCGGGTTGACTACGTCATCGAAGTCGATCTGAAGCCACTGGCCGAGCGGTCCCGTCGAGCTCCCGGACTCCCACTCGGTCCGGGCATCCCCGTCGACCGCCGCGTACGGCAGCAGGCCGGTGCCCCACTCGCCGGTGAGGGCGCCGATGTCGGCTGACGACGAGGACGCCGTGACGTCCTTGACGCCGAGGTACTGAGCGACGCTCAGGTACCGCGTCCAGCCGGGATCAAGGTAGTCGCCGGTAGCCTCGTACGTGCTGGCGGGGTCGGCGACGGTGAGCGTCGGTGAGTACTCGGTCCGGATCTCACCGAAGTCACGGACCCGGCGGCGCAGCGAGTCCGTTGCCACCGACTGGGCGGCCGGCAGGCCGGCCGCGTCGCCGTCGAGCAGCACCGGGCGATTCCCGAGCAGGCCCTCGTCGCCGAGCGTGAGCAGCGCCTCCGGTGCGCCGAATACGCGCAGCGCGCTGCTCGCGGATACCACGCTCGCAACCGGCTGCGCGCCCTGGACCTGGTAGATCTGAACAGGCGGATATGGCGGGTCGAAGTTGCTCACCGCGTCGTTCGGCGACGTGGCACCGGCCGGCGACTGCTGGCCGAACTGGGCGACCTCGGAGAGCCCGGGTGACGTGTCGAGCGCATCCTGAACGCGGGCAGGCCACGCACCGCGAAGGTCAGGACGGCTCAGATCATTCCTGACGACGACGTATTTCACTCCCATGCTGGCAAGCACCTGGGTAAGGCCGGCAGAGCCCTCGCCCGCGGCCAGCCGCTGGTCGACCGCATCGAGTAGCCGGGCGTAGCCCGCCGAGCCGATGTTGGTGAGCTGCCTGTCGCCCCAGGTGACCGTTGACAGCGGCTCCATGACGTCGTCCAGGGGCCTTCCCCAGGTGTACTCGCCGAAGCGCGCGCCAGGAACGACGAGAACTCCCTGTTGGCCGGCATGGCTGTTCAGCCAGTCAGCAGCGCTCACCCAGTACTGCGGAACCTGCGGGAAGTCCCCGGTACCGGAGAGCCCGTTGACGAATGCGGGCAGCGCCACCCCGCCGATGGCAACGGCGGCGACGGCGCCGGCCGCGGTCCGCAGCCGGGGGAAGGGCATCGAGCCGAGCAGGTGCGCGAGCCCGAGGACAAGAGGCAGGCGGATCATCGGATCGAACTTGCGCAGGTTGCGCAGCGGCGCGAGCGGCCCGTTGATGAGGTGGTGGAGCGAAGCCGCAACCGGGTTCCCGAGGCCGCTGACGTACCCGGTCGCGATGATGAGGATTCCGGCCAGCAGGACGCAGAGCAGGAAACGGCGTTCTGGCAGCCGCCCGCGGACGAGCCCGGTGAGCCCGAGGCCGGCCGCCAGCCCGGTCAGCAGGATGGGCAGCGCCTCAGTGGAGATCTTGTATCCAACAGGAAACCAGGGCTGGCCGTTCACGACCAGGTAATTGACCCAGTCCTCGGTGCCGCGCAGCGTGTTGGCCAGGCTGGTCACCGATGTGGTGAGGCCCGCGCTCTCGGTGTAAGGGAGGGCCGAGAAGCCGTACTTGTCGAGCAGCAGCAGCGGAACGGTCCACCACAGGGTCGCCAGCACGACCGCGGGCACCCACCACGCGAAGATCCGCCAGCGCGGCGCGGGCCGGCGCGCGGTGAGCAGATACGCGGCCGCGGGGACGAGCACCGCGATCGTGGCGGCGGCGTTGATCCCGCCGCACAGCGCGACCGCGGTCGCCGACCTGGCAGCCGACCGCATCCGGCTGCCGCCCCGTGCCGCGGTGACAAGCGGAAGCAGGATCCAGGGCAGCATCGCCGCCGGAAGGAACTCGGACGACAGCTGGCCGAGCAGGCCCAGGCCCCGCGGGGCCATCGCATAGGCGAGCCCCGCGGCGATCTGCGTCCATGGCGTGCCGATGCCCAGGCGTGCGGTGAGGCGGACGATGCCGAGGAAGGCGGTGATGAGCACCGCCGCCAGCCAGAATCGCTGGATCACCCACGCGGGAAGAGCCATCAGCTTGCCGAGGACGAAGAACGGCCCCATCGGGAAGAAGTAGCCGAACGCCTGATCCTGCAGCTGGCCGAACTGCTGCGAATCCCACAGGTGCAGCGCGCGGGAGAGAAATCCGGCCGGGTTGATGGCCAGGTCGAGCTTGGTATCGGCGATGATGTTGCCCGGCCGGGTGACGAAGGCGAGCGCGGCGAGCAGCAGGCAGCAGGCCAGCAGCCGGATCGTCGTCCTCAGCCGCTCGTCCACGCCCGCGTGATCCCGCGGGCCCGCGGGCCTGTCGGGCTGCAGCAGCCATCCCCTGAGCCGTAGCAGATCGCCCCGCAGACCCCCAGGACCCCCAATGGCCTCAGGCCCTCGTGGCCCGGACCCCTCCGGCACTTCGATCAAAACGGACGGCCCGCCTCCTCGATCACTCGTCCGAGCAGCCGCTCGAGCGGCTCGGCGGGCCGGAGCACCGCGGCATGCGCTCCGCGCTCCGCCACGATGTCGCGCACAGGCCCCTCCGCTACGACCGTGCGGTCCCTGCCCCGCTCCCGGTAGCCCATCACCCAGGCGCCCGGGTGGCTGCCGCGGGCCGTTCCGCGCTCGATAGCCGCGCCGAGCAGCGCCGCCATCCGCTCCGCGCTCCGTTCCCAGCCGAACTGGGACGCCCAGGCACGGCACGCGGCCGTGATCTCGCCACGGCGGCCGGGGTCAGCGAGTTCCTTGACCGCCCGCTCGGCGACATCCTCGATCAGCTCTCCGCCGGAGACAAGCCAGCCGGTCTCGCGGTCGCGTACCGCGTCCCGCAACCCATCGACGTCATAGGCCACGGTGGGCACGCCGAGGGCCGCGGCCTCGAGCACGCACAACCCCCAGCCCTCGCCGCGGGACGTGTTCAGGTGCAGCAGCGCCCCCGCCACGAGCGCCTGCTTCTCCGTCTCTGGCAGGAACCCACGCAGCCGGACCACGCCGTCAAGGCCGCGCGCCGTGATCTCACCGGACAGCGGGCCGCCGCCCGGCCCGCGCCCCACCACGTCGATCACCACGCCGGTATCCCGGAGCCGCTCGGCGATGTCGAGGACCTGGCCGGCCCGCTTGTGAGCGACAAGCCGGCCGACCCAGACGAGCACGGGGTGATCCTGCGGCGCCACCGGGCTGGCCTGCCGCGCAGCGGAGCTGGCCTGCCGCGCAGCGGAGCTGGCCTGCCGCGCAGCGGAGCTGGCCTGCCGCGCAGCCGGGCTGGCATCCGCCGAGCGATCCGCCGCGACCCCGTTCGGGATCACGTAAATGTCCCCGCCCCAGCGGAGTCGCTCCCGCATCGTCGCCACAGTCGACAGCGAAACGGCTACGCAGGCGTGCCGCCGGTAGGCCCGACGGGCCGCAGGGCCCTCGAGCAGCCTGCCCGCGAGGGCTATCAGGCGCGGGAAATGGAGCCCGAACTGGGCATCGTGCACGTGATGCATGACGCAAAGCACAGGTACCCGGCGGGGCAGTACCAACGGGGTGAAGAACGGGATGCCGTTCTGGCAGTCGAGGACGGCGCCGAAGGACCGGCGGTGGGCGAACAGCCAGCCGAGCGCGAGGGGATACACGGTAAACCGTCCGCCGAGCCTGGTTATCTCGATGCCTTCGCGGTGCTCGGCGCGTGCCTGGCCGGGCGCGCGGGCGGTGAGGTAGCGGACGCGCGCGCCGCGGCGGAGCAGGCCGAGCGACATCTCCCAGGCGTACCGCTCTGCACCGCCAGCCTCAGGATGCCACGGATCTCGCCAGTTCACGACGGCAATGCGCACGCCATCCAGCCGGGCTGGCCCCGTCCCGGCCCACGCCGCGCGGCCGGATGCGGACCGCATGTCCGCCACGTTAACTGCGCCTCGACCGGATCGCAGCGCTGCTGTGCCCCTCCCGCGACCGCGGTAATACCCGACCTCGGCGGTGGCAGCGGCAGCGGTGGCAGCGCCGTCTCCCCTGACGGCAGCGAGCCGGTGGCGACGGCCGCGAGCGACCGCGGTGCCCGGCGGCGCCGGCTGCCCGGAACTCGCAGCCTCAGCCAGATGGAGGCGACATCGCCGAACGCCCTGAGCGAATGACGCCGCACAGAGAACGTCGACCCAGGCACATCGCGCCAGATGACCGGGATCTCCGTCAGGCCGGCACCGAGCACCGAGCACCGGGCAAGCAGCTCGACATCGAAAGCGAATCCCTCCGTGGTCATGGCGGCGGCGGCGGCGCGGGCCAGCGGCCCGGCGAAGAACTTGAACCCGCACTGCGTGTCGGTGACACCCGTGATCACCGTGCGCGCCCAGGCGCGGAAGGCTGCTGCCCCCATCCTGCGGATCTTGCTGTGCCGGACTTCCACCACAGAGTCCTGGTGCGCCCGCGACCCGATGACCGCCGCATGGCCGGCCGCGAGCAGGCTGACCGCTGCATCGAGCGCCGACAGGTCGGCCGCCATGTCCGCATCGCAGAACCCTACAAACGGGGCGCTTGTGGCGAGGAGCCCCGCCCGCACCGCCGCCCCCTTGCCAAGCCTGTCGCACCGCACAAGCCGAACGGGAGCGCCACCGTCGGGCCAGTTCCTGACGACGTCCGCCGTCCCGTCGGTGCTGGCGCTGTCAACAACAACGATCACTACGCCGAACGGGAGCGCGGTGACCTTTTGACTGAGCAGCGCGAGCCCGGCGGGCAGCCGCCTGGCTTCGTTATGCGCGGGAACGACGATCTCGAGCAGGTTCGGCGTCATACCCCACATGGCGTCGCCATGCTCGGGTCACCGTGAGCCGTAGTTTGTGATCACCATGTTGACCGGCTTGGGAGCCGGTGTCGCGACGCTGGCCGCGGCGAAACTCAGCCCGGTGGCCACCACTGCCCCGATGAGGACAGCGACGAGCAGACGAACCACGACGTTCCTCCTCCCCCCTTGTCCCCAAGAATCAATAGGACAAGCACTGAGACGAGAGTAGAGGGTTCCGGCAGTTACGGACCACCACTATCGCTGAAATATAGGGACATAACCCTAAGTTCGGCAGGCGGTAGACGATGAGATCGGGGCGGGCGAACACGACCTGACAGCCGGGCAGGCGGCTGGCGAAGGGATACGCGTCGGCCGGGCGGCCGACCGTCAGGTCGTGCGAGCTGTCAGCGGGGGCGTCGACGATCACATAGCGCACTCCCGCCTGGCGCAGCGCCGCCGTGAGCGGGGCCGCCGACCGGACCAGGTGATCAAGCTCCCTTGCCTGCGGGTCCTCCGGTGCCAGCCTCAGGCTGCCGACCTGCACGCCGTCATCCCGGATCACCGGGCGGGACAGCAGCCGCGGCCATGGGTCGAGCACTACGGCGCCCTCATTCCACGGATAGCCCCGGTACGCCGCCCAGGGCAGCAGCAGCGCGTCCCCGCCCGCCGGGTCCGTGTCGATCAGCCGCTGCGCGGTCAGCCAGTCCGCCGGATACCCGACCGGCTGCAACCGTCCCGCCGCACCCCACGCCAGCCCGGGGAGGAACAGGACGGGAGCGAGCAGCCCGGCCACGCCGATGGCCAGGCCCGGCTTGTCGGGCCTGGCCGGCAGGCCAGGCCCGACCCCGCGCTGGAAGCCAGGCTGAGCCGCCGGGTGGGCTTGGGATGAGCCAGCATTGCTGAAGGTGCCCTTCATCGGGCGGAGTCGACGGCGGGGCATCAGCCACGTCACGGCGGCGCCGACCCCGCACGCCTCGGCCAGGGCGAGCGGCGCCACGAACTGCTGGCCGTCACGGAGCACGGCGAACCCGGGCCACGCCCCGATCAGGCCGCGCAGCAGGGTCCGGCCGGGCGCGGACACGCCGATGCACGCGATCGCCAGCCCGGCCGCCGCCGCGATAGCCAGGCCGCGCCAGTAAGCCGCCCCGCGGGCGCCCGCGGTGAATCCCGCGATCGCGGCTAGCACGAGGGCGAGCCAGTATGCCGATTCCGCGCCGCCGTACCCGCTGGGTACCGTCTGCGCGTTCCACAGGCCGCCAAGCATCAGCAGGCTGCCGACGGAGCCGAACGGCGTGTCAGCGCGCGCCGCGAACGCGTCGGCGCCAGCCGGATCCGTGGACACCGCGCGCAGCAGGGACGGGATCAGCCAGGGCAGGCTGAGCACCACAAGCACAAGCAGTGTCGCCGCGACGGCGCGGACGCGCTGGACCCGCCTCGTGCGCTGCCGGGCCGGCCGGCCGCGCCGACGCGGCATCCGCGCGCCGAGGACGGCATGGCTGCGGGATCGATGCCGCTGGCGACCGGGGCCGACCGGGGCAGCGGTCGCAGCGGCAGCGACCGGGGCGGCCACGGCGGCGGGAATCGCGAGCAGCGCGGATACCGTCATCGCGGCGAAGCCGCCGGCGGCGGCGGGCAGCAGCGCCAGGCAGAGCCGCCACGCCCCGCGCCACGATCCGGCCGCGCCCATGCCGGCGGCCCGCAGCACCCACGGCAGCCCCGCGTAGCCGAGCAGCAGCGCCCACTGGCCTATCAGCAGCCTCTCGGCCACGAACGGGTTCCACGCGTAGAAGACCCCCGCGGCCAGGCGCGCGAGGATGTGCTCGCCGCTGAGCAGCTCCGCCGCGCCCGCGCAGGCCAGCACGAAGACCGAGAGCAGCAGCAGCTTCTGCGCCACGTCACCGGGAAGCACCCTGGCCAGGGCCGCCGCGACCGCGTCACTCGGCACCGCACGCGGCAGCGGGCCTGTCAGCCCGAACGTCGCGGCGGTGATCGGAGGGCGCGGCACGAACACCATGTCGTACCTGAGCAGGAATCCCCTGCCGAGTGCCGGGCCAAGCGCACCCGCGCCGAGGCAAAGTCCGGCCAGCACGGGAAGCGCGCCGGCGGCCGGGCGCCTCATTCTCCCGGGGACCCCGTGCCGGGCAGGAACAGCACAGAGTTGACGTAACGCGGGTATGGCCACAGGGCCGTCCGGAGCAGACCGCGCCGCGCGACGTGCACCGTCGCGGCCTGCCTGCCCGCCAGGTCGAAGTCCGCGAGCGCCTGCCACGCGCCCGCGTCAAGCACCCAGCCCTGATACCCCCAGCTGGTAAGCAGCCCGATCAGGCTGCCGACGGGCTTCATACGGGACTCGACCTCGATGAGCAGCCGCGGCCGGTCGCGGCGGATGGTCGCCTCGGCGCCGCGCAGCACGGCCAGCTCATGACCTTCGACATCGATCTTCATGAACGTCACGCCGGCCAGCCCGAGATCGTCGATCCGGATCAGCGGAACCTTGACCGCGGTGCCATGGATGTCCCGCCTAGACATCGACGCGAGCCCTTCCGCGCCATCCCCCGCGCCCGTCACCCACAGCTCGCCCTGGCCCGCGCGGTCGGCGGCGGCAGCCGCGATGACCTCCGCATTCGCGGGCAGGATCTGCCGCAGGATCCGGTGCCGGGACGTCGGCTCTATCGCGACGAGCCGCTGTCCGCGACGGGCGAGGCGCCGCGACCATGGGCCGTACCAGGCGCCGACGTCGACCATGACGCCGCCGCGACCGCAGATGTCGTCCAGTCGCCGCAGCTCAGGCTCGACTCGCGGGTACACCAGGCAGATCGCCGTCGCCACGGCCCGTTCAGGCAGCCGCGACGCCAGCCGCGACATCAGGGACAAAGAGGCCAGCCCTTCCGCGTCAGCCGATCATCAGGCGCCTCAACCTAGCCACGGCACCCTCCCCCTGTCCACACCCTGCCATCCACTCCTGAAAGGACGGGGCCGGCTCACATGCGAGCGAAGGTGCCCTTGTGCGGCCCTGTCAGCAGATTCCTCATGTCTTTGTTACATCGTTGTCCTGGGCGCCTCGGCACCGCCGGACGGGCCTACCCAACTACAGCAGTGGTCCATTCACACACACCTGACTGCGTGAATGGACCATTGCTGTAGTTCTGGCCGGATGAAGGTGCCCTTCATCCGGGGGGGTTGCGGGGGCCTGGCGTGTGAAGGTGCCCTTGAGGTCGTCCTGACGGGCATGAAGTGCCCTCCATCACCCCTGCGGCACGGGGGCCCCGGTGGCCCGGGCGAGGGTCAGTGCGGCTCGACGTGGACTTCCGGCATCAGGCGCTCGTAGGCGGTTAGGTCGATCTCGCCTGAGGGGCTTGCGGCGGCGGATAGGGCGAGCGCGTGGCGCAGGCGGTCTGGCCACGACCAGGCCAGGAGCACGCCAGGCACGAGCCCCGCGACCAGGGCGCCCCGCGAACCCGGGATGCCCATGGCCGGGTCGAGCCGTGCGTGCCACTCCCCCGCCGCGGTCACCGCGGTGACCGACTGGCCGGAAAGGACCGCCACCGCGCCGGCCCCGATCCCGATCAGCCCATGGGCGCCGATGCCGTCGGCGACCCGTCCGCCGCCAGCACGCCCGGTGCCGTCGCCCCTCACGCTGTCGGGAATGACGAGGGCGGGACGGCGCCTGACCCCGTGCAGGAGCGGGCCCCCACCGGTGTCGAGTATGGCGGGCACGCCCGCCTGGGCCGCCCACGTGGCCAGGGAGCCGTAGATCTCCGGCGGCAGCCCGGCGGGCAGGCTCCCGCAGAGCACGACAGCCGTGGCGTCGGCGAGCAGCCGACGGTAGTCGGCCGCGAAACGGCCGAGCTCCTCTGTCGTGATGTAGGGGCCCGGCTCGCGGAACCGTGCGGTACGCCCGTCCGTCGTGTCGGTCACCTCGAGGATGCGGCGTGACTCCCTGCCGATCCAGGTGAACTCGGTGGGCACCCCCGACCTGGCGAGGTCCGTCCTGATCAGCTCGCCCGCGGTGCCACCCGCCAGCCCGGCCGCGACCACCTCGTGGCCGAACGTATGCAGCACGCGGGCGACGGCCACGCCCCTGCCGCCGGCCATCTGCCGCACGCTGGAAACGTGGTTCGTCGCGCCCCACGCCACCCGCTCAGCCTTGTATGCCACTTGGAGCGCGGCGTTCAGGGTGACGGTTACGATCATGCCCCACATCTTTCCCCGTTACCGGTGATGTACAGAACGGCGGCCAGCAGGGACACTTACGGGTGAGATTGTTTGATTCGTCGTGCGATGCAGTTCGATTCTGTAGCAATGTCAGCAGATCATCGACGCACGGCCGGGAGCGCAACCGGTGCGATCCGCGTATCCATACGCACCCAACCGGTGCGATCCGCGGATTCACCCGGTTCGAGGAGGAGCCATGCAAGCTGATCATGTCCGGGACCATGCGCGATCGAACGGCCGGAGCGTCTCCCGGCGCACGCTGCTCACCGGCGTGCTGATGGGCGCGGCGGCCGGCGTAGCCGCGCAGCGGCCGTCCGCCGCCCTCGCGGCCCAGCGCGGCGCCGCAGCGGTCACCGGGCGCACGGGTGACGCGGTGCGTACGGAACTCCCGCAAGCGATCACGTTCGACAAGTACTCGCTGATGATCAACGGGAGCCGACTGTTCGTCTGGTCCGGGGAATTCCATCCCTTCCGGCTGCCGAGCCCGTCGCTGTGGCTGGACATCCTGCAGAAGATGAAGGCAAGCGGCTACAACGCCGTCTCGATGTACTTCAACTGGAGCTACCACTCCGCCTCGTCCGGCGAGTACGACTTCACCGGCGTGCGCGACATGGACACGGCACTCGAGATGGCCGCGGACGCCGGCCTCTACGTCATCGCGCGCCCCGGCCCGTACATCAACGCCGAGGTCAACGGCGGCGGCTTCCCGGGCTGGCTGGCCGCGACGGCGGGCGCCGCGCGCAGCGACAACCCTGCCTACCTGGCCAGCGCCGACCAGTGGCTGACCGCGATCAACGGCATACTGGCGCGGCACCAGCTGACCGACGGCACCGGAACCCTGCTGCTGTACCAGATCGAGAACGAGTACGCGAACAACGTGGGCAGGCCCGCCGGCGTGAACTACCTGGCCCACCTCTACGCCAAGGCGCGGGCCGACGGGATCACCGTCCCTATCTTCCACAACGACAAGGGCCGCAACGGCTTCTGGACGCCGGGGAGCTTCCCGGCCGGTGACAGCAACTACCTCTACGCCTTCGACGGCTACCCCTCCGCGAGCGGGGCGCCACCGGACTGGGGATACTTCGGGCCGGGCGGCGCCAAGGGCGGCTCTACCGCCAGCCCCGGCACGCCCGGGTTCGAGGCCGAGTTCGGCGGCGGCTTCTTCGACCCCTGGGGCGGCGCCCCCTGGCACGGTCAGGGGTACGCGTTCGAGCGCGGCTTCGACGGCCCGGCGTACGAGCGCCAGTTCTACCTCACCAACGTCGCCAACGGCATCAAGATCCATAACGTGTACATGACGTTCGGCGGCACATCGTGGGGATGGCTGCCCGCCTCCGTCGTGTACACCTCCTACGACTACGGGGCCGCGATCGACGAGAACCGCCAGCTCACCGCGAAGATCCCGGCGATGAAGCAGATCGGGTACTTCCTGCGCAGCGTCGGCGACATCACCAAGCTCGACCCCGCCGCCGCGGTCAGCGCCTCGGATGCCTCGGTCAGGACCTACCACCTGACCAACCCGGACACCGGCACCCATTTTTACTTCACCCGCAACGACCATTCCGCGAACCTGGCCTTCACCCTGCCCGTGAGCACGACGGACGGCTCCTACACGGTCCCCCAGTCCGGAGCCATCCAGCTGGACGGCAAGGACGCGAAGGTGATCGTCGCCAGCTACGTCATGGACGCACAGCACCTCGTCTACACCACCTCCCACCTGATGACCCACGCGGCCATCGGCGACCGGGACGTCGCGCTGCTCACCGGCCCCGCCGGCGACGACGGCGAGACCGTACTGCGCTACCCGGAAGAACCAAACATTGGATACCTAACGGGCTCCGCGGCAGTGACAGCTTCCTATGACGCAACTTCCGGCGACCTCAGGCTGAACTACGTCCACGGCGGACTCATCCAGGTACTCATTACCCCTGCCGGGGCGAGGCCGCCGCTGCTGCTCCTGCTCGCTGACGATGACACGGCGGCCTCGTTCTGGCGGCACGACTCGCACGCGGGACCGGTCCTCACCCGCGGTCCCGCACTGGTCCGGTCCGTCGAGGCGCACGACGAGAAGCTCGAGCTCACGGGTGATACCACGGTCGCGGCGGCGCTCGAGGTGTGGGCGCCACGGCTCTTCCGTTCGGTACGCTGGAATGGAGACTCGGTCCCCGTCTCGCTGACGTCCTCGGGGAGCCTCGTCTCGCGGGCCCCCCTTCGCGCGGCGCCCGCGGCCGCGGTACCTGCGCTCGAGGACTGGAAATACGCCGCGGAGAACCCGGAATCCGGCGTCGGCTTCGACGACAGCTCCTGGCTTGTCGCAGGGAAGACCACGTCAAACAGCGTGACACCCGTCCCGGCCGGCCAGCCGGTGCTCTTCGCCGATGACTACGGCTTCCACTACGGGGACGTGTGGTACCGGGGGTCGTGGTCGGGGACCGCCGGGGCCACCTCGGTCAGCATCAGCTACCAGACCGGTCAGGTCGGCATGCTCCTCGCCTGGCTCGACGGGCAGTTCCTCGGCTCCGGGCAGATGCCCACGCCGATTTCCAGCCAGTCCACCCAGCAAGGCTGGGCCGCGACGGTCGCGCTGCCGGTCCCCGCGGCGTCGCAGGGCGACGGCCCGCACGTGCTAGCCGTGCTCGTGCGGTCCATGTCCCACCAGGAGGACGGCGGGGCCAACGACGCGTTCAAGGCGGCGCTCGGCCTCACCGCGGTGACCTTCGCGGGCGCTGCGCCGGCCGTCACCTGGCGCATCCAGGGCACGCTCGGCGGCGAGAGCGGCGGCGACCGGGTCCGCGGGCCGCTCAACAACGGCGGCCTGTACGGTGAGCGGTCCGGCTGGCACCTGCCCGGATATCCGGACCACCGCTGGGCGGACGTGCCGCTCCCGTACGCTGACCCGCGTCCCGGGGTCGCCTGGTACCGGACGACGCTCCGGCTGCGGGTACCTGAGGAGGTGGACGCCTCGCTGGGGCTGACCATCACCGACGACCCGGCGAAGGCGTACCGCGCGCAGATCTTCGTCAACGGGTGGAATCTCGGTCAGTACGTGAACGGCGTAGGGCCGCAGGCCACGTTCGCGCTGCCGAACGGCATCCTCGACCCGCGCGGCGAGAACACCCTGGCCATCGCCGTCATCACCAATGGCACCACTGCCGGGGGCCTCGGCAGCGTGTCACTGGCCAGCCTCGGCAACGCGGCCGGCGGCGCCCCCCTGTCCCTCGTCCACTCCCCGCCCTACCGGGACCGCTGAGCGCTTCCCGAAACCGGCACCTCCACCACCCGCGCCGCCGGTCTAGACCGGTCTGGACCGGTCCGGCAAGCCATTCACTCACCTGCTGCCAGTCATTAGTGTGGATGCCTCGCTGGGGTAGCTAGAACAGCATTAACGAGGCATCCACACTGATGACTGGCGGCCACATCTGGATCGGAATCTGGTCCGTACCACGTTTGTTGTCGCGTAGTCGGGCGGACTTGTCTGGCTTGAACCGGGAGCGCGATGCCGAACCGCCAGCTGTCCCGCGGCCTGGTCTGCCTGCTGGCCGTGACCTGCGCGGTCACGGCCGCAAACCTGTACTACGCGCAGCCGCTGCTGCACGCGATCGCCGCTTCGTTCGGCACCGGGCAGGCCGACACGGGACTGATCGTCACCGTCGCGCAGCTCGGGTACGCCGCCGGCCTGGTGCTCGTCCTGCCGGTGGGGGACATCGTAAGGCGGCGGCCGCTGCTTTCGGCGATGCTCGGCATCGACGCGGTCGCGCTCGCCGCCAGCGCCCTCGCGCCGGACTTGCGCGTCCTCGGAGCGCTCGCGCTGCTTGTCGGGGTCAGCTCGGTCGTCGTGCAGATGATCGTGGCCTACGCGGCGACGCTCGCCGGGGACGACGAGCGCGGCCAGGTGATCGGAGCGATGCTGAGCGGGCTGCTGCTCGGCATCCTGCTGTCCCGTACGTTCGCCGCCGCCGTGGCCGCCGCGACAAGCTGGCGGGTCGTCTACGCGATCGCCGCGGGCATCATGGTGGCGATGGCGGCTATCTTGTACCGGTCGCTGCCCCGAAGCCCCCGTGACCTGCGGATCGGGTACGGCGCACAATTGCGCGGCGTGCTCGATGCCGCCCTGCGCATGCCCGCGCTGCGCTGGCGATCCGTGATCGGGGGGTGCAGCTTCGCCGCGTTCAGCTGCTTCTGGACGACCGTCACCTTCCTGCTCACAGGCCCCTCGTATCACTTCAGTCAGCTCGAGATCGGCCTGTTCGCGCTGGTCGGCGCGGCGGGCGCGGCCACCGCGGCCTTCGGCGGGCGCCTGCTCGACGCCAACAGGCACCTGCGCTGGCTGATCACCGGAATCGAGCTGGCCGCGCTGACGGCGTCGTTCGGGCTGATCGGCCTTGGCGGACACGGGCTCGGCTGGCTGATCGGCGGAGTGCTCGTCATGGACGCATGCGCGCAAGCGGTCAACCTGACGAACCAGAGCGTCATCTACGAGCTGCTGCCCGAGGCGCGGTCACGGCTCACGACTGTCTACATGACCACGTTCTTCGTCGGCGGCGCGCTCGGCTCCGCCCTCGGTTCCCAGGCGTACCGGGAGTGGGGCTGGGCGGGCGCGAGCGCGACCGCGGCCGCGTTCTGCGTCGCCGGGCTGCTGGCCTGGCTGGCGGCCCGGCGTGGCGAGCGCGCAGCCGTCGCGACAGCCCCTGGCCGACAAGGTGCGCCGCGCGGCCTGACGGTCGTCGAGCCGAATTTGCCGCCCGCCTGAATAGATGCCTCTCGCTCCGGGTAACCCGCGAGGGGAAGCGTCGACTTGACGACGTGGCAAATTATCACTAAAAAGATAGGGATAGTTGGCAATAGGCTAGTTTGTACTGCCTTCTCTGCTGAGGAGAACCAGATGAGCTTGCCGGATTTCCTCGTGATCGGCGCGCCCAAGTCGGGCACGACGGCCCTGCACGCCGCGCTCGCCCGGCACCCCGCGCTGCACATGTCGGCGATCAAGGAACCCAAGTTCTTCCTCACCGACGGGCCGCCGCCCGCCCGGGGCGGGCCGGGCGACGCCAAGACGTACCGCGAGCACGTATGGCGCAGGGAGGACTACGAGGCCCTGTTCGACGCGGCTCCCGCGGGAACGCTGCGCGGCGAGTCAACGCCGTTCTACCTGTATGACCGCCCCGCGCAGCGCCGCATCCACGCGCTGATCCCGCAGGCCAGGCTGATCGCGATCCTGCGTGACCCCATCGAGCGGGCCCACTCGAACTGGACCCACCTATGGTCCGCGGGGCTGGAGCCGGTCGGCGACGTGGTCCGCGCCTGCGCCGAAGAGGAACGCCGGGTAGCCGCAGGCTGGGCGGCCTTCTGGCACTACACGTCGCTCGGCCGGTACGGAGAGCAGCTCGAGCATCTCTACACGCTGTTCCCGCGCGAGCAGGTGCACGTCTTCCGCTACCGCGAGCTCGTCGATCAGCCGGCCGAGAGTCTCGACCGCATCTGCGCCTTCCTTGACGTCGACCAGGGCGTCGTCACCGAGGTGCCCAGGGAGAACGTCACGGCGCACCCGGTGCCGACGCTCGGCCACCGGGCCATATCCCAGGCGATGCGGATCGCCGCGGCGGCGGGCAGGTTCCTGCCCGGGGCGCCGGCACAGGCCATGACCGACCGCCTGGAGCAGCGACTGCAGCGCAGCGCCCGCCCGCGGCAGCCGCTGACCTGGGAACAGCGCCAGGCGCTCATCCCCCGGTTCGAAGCTGATATCAGGCTGCTCGAGAAGGTCACCGGAGAGGACTTCAGTGACTGGCTGCTGCCCAGGGACAAGTCAGGAGGCCTGGTCGGCAGCAGGCCGGCCGGGCAGCGCCAGGCCCGGAACGGCCAGCCCCGCAACGTCCAGCCCGGCGTGCCCTGACAGCGGCTCAGCGGATCTCGGTGCACAGATCATGCGCGCCGTCCGCCCGCGCCATCTCGTAATACAGGCGGTGACGGCCGTCGGGGAGCGGGAGGACGGTGAGGTAACGCAGGCCGCCGCCGCTATGCGGTGACTGGGCGAGCGGGCCGGAGCCGAGCGCCGTCAGCGCGGTCGGTTCCTTGCCCGTCGCAACGCCGGTGCGCTCCTCGTAGTTCTCCGCGGCGCTGGCCCGCCCGTCGTAATAGGCCACGATCATGTCGCCCGAGAAGTGCACGGCGGTGATCCTGGTACCCCTGGCGTCCCATTCGCCTGGCCGGCTGCTCAGCGCGGTGCCGTGCCAGGTCCACTGGAACCCGTCGGCGCTCGTCGCGTAGTCACTGACCATCTGGTCCGCCTCATCGGGATCCCGCAGCGGATGACATGACGCCCACACCTGCCACAAGCCGTCCCTGTACACGATCACCGGGTCCTTCACCCCGGTCTTGGCGTCACCGGGGAGGGTTACCAGGCTCCGGCGGGCGTCGAACCTGGCCGGATGGCTCGCCTCGATCATCTCGACGCGCCAGTGCTTGCTGCCGTAGGTGGCACAGCTCAGGTAGAGCCGCCAGTTACCCTCCGGTGTCCGGACCAGTGCCGATCGCTCGAGCGACTCGGCACCGACTTCCTGTCTGCCGATGGTGAGCAGGGTCTCGAAGCGCTCGCCGTCGGCTGAGCGGGCCACCGCGACACTGTAGCCGCGCCCCTGGCCGAGGGGCCGACGGAGCCGGTATGCGAGGTACACGTCACCGTCGCATTCCACCGCGCTCGGCGCCCCGGCCCAGTAGCCCGGTCCGTCTCCGGGGGCGGCCACGGCAACGGCGCAGCGGTCCGGCTGGGGCAGGAGGGCCGCAACCCCTGAGCCATTTTCACCTGTAAGCACATCGGAATAATAGGCAACATCGGCCTGTGGATGGGCGTTGCAGCCGCGATGCGCCGGCGTTACGGCAAAAAACGCTGGTCAGGGGCGCGCCCACCGCCGCGCATATGAGTTCCAGGATGCCGGCGAGCCCGGCAGCGGCTCCGCGGGGGGACAGCGAAGGCCGTCCAGGCCAATGGCAAGCAATCGCTGGCAGCCGGCATCGCCTGGGACGCGCCTGCTGAACAGCTCGATGAACTGGTGAATGTCAACGCTCCCTATGTCCCGGCGGACGGCACCGGCCTCGCGGGCCCGGCTCACAAGCCGCTCTAGCAGCTCATGCGCGCGCTGTGCCGTGGCCCGCATGCCAGCGGTGACCGGGATGGTCCCCGCGACGGAGGCAAAGGCACCGACGCGAGCCGCCACGCAGGTCCTGATGAAGCCGGAAAGCGCGTCCCATGGTTCGCCGCCGCTTGCGAGGGCGCGCTCCGCGATCGTGACCTGCTGCTCCATGGATGCCTGGCACAGGTGCCTGAGAAGTTCGTCCTTGCTGGCATAGCGCCGGTACAGGCTGCCCATGCCGACGCCTGCCTCGGCCGCGACGGCGCTCACGGGCGCGTCTGGTCCATGGACCGCGAATACGAGCCTGGCCGCATCGAGCACGGCATCGTCATTTCGCCGCGCTTCCGCCTGGCGCCCCCTGGCGCACCGTCCGGTCTGCTCAGCCGCTTGAGCGCCGCAGTCGCTGTGCGCCGCCCATTCCGGTTCCCCGGCTGTCCCGCTGCCTTGCGCGGTCCGACGCCCTGGCATCGCGCCTTCCTTCCTCCCCGCCGGTAGCGCCTCTCTTGGCGTTCCCGCCGCGGCTGGTCTTTCCCTGCCGCCGCCGCGCGTCCCAACCAGGACTTGACGGAGCGTATCACTCCGATATTCTCTAGATTCTCTATCCGGAGCGAACCACTCCGATAACGGGAGGGCATATGCGGCAGGTGCGGATCGACTCCTACGGCGATCCCGGAGTTCTCCACGTTGTCGAGGTACCGGACCCGGAACCAGGACCTGACCAGGTGGTGGTGCGTACCGCGGCGGCCGGTATCACATTCGTCGAGACCCAGATCCGGGCCGGCCGCCCGCCATGGCCCGGACCCAGGCCTGAACTGCCCCTCGTACTCGGCAACGGGGACGAGGGTGAGATCGTGGCCGTCGGCGCGGACAACCACGATCCGTCGCTGCCAGGCCGCCGGGTGGTGACCGCGACGGGAGGCTTCGGCGGTTACGCCGACTACGTCGCCGTCAAGGCCGCCGACGTCATCGCCGTTCCTGACGGTCTCGAGCTAGGCCAGGCCGTTGCCCTTCTCGCCGACGGGCGCACCGCGCTCGCCCTCGCCAGGGCCGCGGCCATTACTCCGGCTGACCGCGTGCTTGTCACCGCGGCGGCCGGCGGGGTCGGCAGCCTGCTCGTGCAGCTGGCGCGCACCGCCGGGGCCAAGCATGTGATCGCCGCCGCGAGCAGCGAGCGCAAGCTGGCCGTCACGAGGGAACTAGGCGCCGATGTCACTGTCGACTACACGCGAGCTGGCTGGGCGGACGAGGTGCGGGCCACGACCGGCGGGGTTGATGTCGCCTTCGATGGCGTCGGCGGTGGGATCGGCCAGGCGGCACTAGGCCTGATCGCTCCCGGCGGCCGCTTTCTACAGTACGGTGCGGCCGGCGGGGCGTGGGCGGACGTCGACGACGTCGGCAGGCGAGGTGTCACGCTCATCGCGGGCCATACCCTGGTGCGCTCGCCAGAAGACAACAGGCAACTGGTCGAGCAGGGTCTGGCCGCCGCCGTCGCTGGCCGGCTCCGGCCTGTGATCGGCCAGACATTCCCGCTATCGCGCGCCGCCGACGCGCATGCCGCCATCGAAGCACGCAAGACGATAGGCAAGACCCTGCTCATCCCGGAATCTTGAGCGGCGCCGTTTCGCACCTGGCTGTGTCCGCGAAGGTACTCCCAGCAGGGACCTGCCGCGGACGCCGGGCGGATCGGGTTACCGCTTGCGACAGCAAGCCTCACGCTGGCTCTCAGCATGCGCACACCACACAAACGCCGTTGGTGGTGCTGGCAGCACCACCAACGGCGGCAGAGACTCTCTGTCGGCGGCACTCGCCACGGCTCTAGCTGGCCGGTGTTCGAGTAACGCCGATTGGGTGGAGGTGGCGGGAATCGAACCCGCGTCCTTCAGCACCTCACCAGGGCTTCTCCGGGCGCAGCCTGCTGTGTTTTTCTCAGCCCCGGCGGTCACGCAGGCGAGCCGCCGACGGGCTCAGCCGCTGTTAGATGTCCCGCTCAGTCCCGCGGCCGGGCTGGACGGTGGATCCTCCTCGCTTATGCCAGGCACCGGGTCGGAGGCGTCCCCGGGCTGACACCCACTATGTGACGTTACGCCGCGAGGGCGAGAACGCTCTTGTGGGAAGTGCTATTTGAGTTGGCACTTGTAGGTTTGCGGTCACAGGATTTACGAGGTCGTAACCGCGACCCTCGGCCCGCTTCTCCTGGATCAACTACCGAAGTCGAAGCCTGTCACCCCCTGCTGGGTTATCTGGGTCCCCGCCGTGGCCGACGAGTACCACGGCTGACCGTATCTCTTTAACGCCGCCCAGCCAAGCTGGATTCCCCGGCGCCCAGCCACGTTCCCGGCGCCTGGATGTGGGGTGCGTCGATGTGGTCCGTGAAGCCCGGAGAGGACGGGGGTGGTGGCGAGCGCGGCGGACGCCTGGCACAGAGCCAGGGTGCCCGATGGCGCCCGGTGTACGGGCAGCCATCGGGCGGGGTGGCGATGAGAAACCCCCGTGGACGCTGGCGGTGGCCGAGAATGCATCCACGGGGGCTGACCGGCAGGGTCGGAGCCGGTCCTACGCCGGGCCTCCCCCGAGATGAGGCCCGGTTCTCATCACGGCGACTGGGCCGCAACCCCCCAGGCGGCTCCCAGTCATTTGATAAGACGCCTCTCAGTAGTCAAATGGTTGCACGGAGTAACGATAAAAAGATCACACTTAGGTAACGGGGTAGGGCGCGGCTGCGGGGAGCCGGTGCCAGATGCCTCGCGGTTCACCACTGGCTGGTGAGCCTCACCCTGCCATCGCCTGCAGGAACCTGGTGGCGAGCGGGACGGCCGATACCTGGGGCGAGTTGCCGAACTCGAGCACGGCGAACGCCACCCCGCTGCGGAATCCGACAAACCAGCTCGCCCAGGTATTCTCCCGGCCATTGCCCACGGGGGCGACGCCAACCTGCGCGTAGACCGGCGCGCCAGACAGGTTCGCGGCTGCCGCCGCGCCTGAATGCACTGTCTGGCGCATGAGCTGACGGAGGAAACCCAGCGTATTCGCGCTGAACGGGGCCCTAAGCGCCGCGGGAGGGTCGCCCGCATTGGTGACAAGGGCCGGCGGATGCACGACGCCGGACTCCACCTCCGCGGCTACCAGGGCCATGCCCAGGGGGCTCACCTGAACCTTTCCCGAACCAATCGTGTCCGCCGCGAGCTGCGCATCGGTCGTGGGGGCTGGCACCGATCCGGCGAACGCGGGCAGCGGCAGCTGCCAGCTGGCGCCCAGGCCGAAGTCGGCCGCCGCCGACGTGATGCCGCTGCCCGTGAGCCGCCTGGACAGCCCGGCGAAGGCCGTCTCGCATCCGTTCGCGAAGTCCTCGCGGAACAGGGGCTGCGTCCCAGTCCCGAGTCCACCCGGAGCGTTGGTGAACGTCTGGCCCCCCACGCTCTGCACGCTCGTGCAGGGAATTGTCGTGTCCACGGAAAACCCGGTGCCGAGCAGCGCGGCGGTGGACACGATGGTGAACGCGTTCCCCGGCGAGAGATGTCCGTCGAGCACACCTCCCCGCGGCATGCCCTGGCCCTGCACGGCGTGATCAGAGACGCCGAGGACTGCCCCGCTCGAGGACTGTACCGCGACGATCTCCCCCGCGTTCGGATCCGACGCGAGCGCGGTATCCGCGGCGGTCTGGACGCTCGGATCGATCGTCGTGCGGACTGGCGTACCCGGCTGCCCCTTCCACTGATCGAGCACAGAGACCTGATGCCCGGCGGCGTCCTCGGTGACGACCTCGGTTGTCGGCGTGCCGACGAGCATCCGCTGATACACCTGCTCCAGACCAGACAACCCGATCGTGGCGCCCGGCTGATAGGACGCGCCCACCGCGCGCAGCGCGGAGGCGTTCTCCGTGCCGACCGAGCCGACGACCTCGCTGGCCTGGGCATCGAACAGCCGCCCCTGGACCTGCCGGACCTGCAGCCCGTGAACGCGCCTGAGCCGGTGGTGAAGCGACGCGTAAGAAGCAGGGCTGAGAGTCAGCAGTTCCATGAACGAGGCCGGCGGTGCACCCTGGATGTAACCAAGAATCTGCCCCGGATCAAGCCCCGTAGCTTTTCCGAACGAGAGCGCGGTGGCAGCAGGGTCAGCAAGCTTGTCCGGCCACACGCCGAGCACGTAGGCAGACGAGGACGGCAGGAGTGGCTGCCCGCGGGTGTCCTGTACGGCTGCCCGTGGCGGCATGCTGGTCAGTACGGCGAGCCGCTGGCCAGGGTGAAGGCCGGGATTGATGACGGCCGGACTCCACTCGACCTTCCAGCTTGTGCCGATCCTGCGCAGCGTGAGCCGCCCATCGTAGTTCCACGGGGCACCCCCCCTGCCGAGGTCAACGGATGCGAAAAAGCTCGCGTCCGCGGTGTTCCCGTGCTGCGCGATCCGGCCCATGCTCAGGTAGACAGCCGCCGCGTCGAGCTGCCGGTATGACGTCTCGAGCGCGCTTGTGACGGCGGCGGGCTGGCCGGTGGTGAGCGCCGCGGCGGCACCGTAGCGCTGCTGCTCCCAGGCGAGCAGGAACGCCTGGACCGTCGGCTCCGGCGAAGGCTCGCCCGCGAAGCCGCCGAGCAGGCCCGTCGCTAGTATCGCGGTGACGATGATCGCGGCGCCGATGCGCACGACCGGTGACCGGGGCGTGAGGCTACTCGTCCACCTGTGCACATCCGCAGCGAACGGGCTGGCACTCAGTCGCCTGCCAGCTCCGTGCAGGCCGGCCCGCTCACGGGCGCGAGTGGGCGCGTAGCGCACGGCCCGCCTCCCTGCCAAGCGCGAGCGTAGGCCCAGGCGCGACGGGGGGTTCCGGGGCCGTGGGGGTCCGGGGGTGTCCCCCGGGGAAGCGCTGTGTCCCCCCCGGGCAGCCATTGCGGGCTGCGCCGAAGCTGGCCGAAGGCAAGCGGGCAGCGTCGCCCGCCTCGTTACCTCCGCCGCCGGAGCGCACGGTCTACCTCCCTGGCCGCATCCCGTTTCGCCAGGTCATGGCGCTTGTCGTAGGTTCGTTTACCCCGTCCGAGCGCCAGTTCTACCTTAGCCCTACCGTCCTTGAAGTACAGCGAAAGCGGGACGAGCGTCAAGCCGCGCTCCGCGGTGCTGCTCGTAAGCTTTTCGATCTCCTTGCGGTGCAGCAGCAGCTTCCGGATCCGCCTCGGCTCATGGTTCGTCCACGTACCCTGGGCATACTCAGGAATGTGCACGTTGTGCAGCCACACTTCTCCGTCGGAGATCTGGGCGAACCCGTCTGTCAGGGAGGCACGGCCCGCCCGAAGCGACTTTACCTCGGTACCCGTGAGTACAAGCCCGGCCTCGTACACGTCCTCGATCTGGTACTCGTGGCGGGCGCGCCGGTTGCGGGCGACAACCTTGTGTCCCTGCTCCCGAGCCACGGCCATCCTCTCCGCATGGAGTTGTGTCACACCCGCAGGTAGCGGCGCAGTGTCAGGAACGACGTGGCGCCGCACAGCAGGACCCCTACGCACATCGCGAGGATCACGACCTGGATCAGGTCGGTCGCGCTCAGCCGCACGTTGAAGGTGAAGTACTGCTGCAGCGTATCGAGCCAGAGCACCTTGACAGCGACGAGCAGCCCCGCCGCGACCAGCCACCCGAACAGGCCAGCGATCACGCCCTCCAGCAGGAAGGGTAGCTGGATGTAGAAGTTCGACGCGCCAACGAGGCGCATGATGCCTGTCTCCCTGCGCCGGTTGAACGCGGACAGCCGGATCGTGTTCGCCACCAGGAGGATCGCCGCGACGATCAGGATCAGCGCGATGATCACTACCGCGTTCCGCGCGCCGTCGAGCAGCCGGTAGAACCGGTCGAGGATCGCCCGGTCATCAATGACCGAGTCCACTCCTGGCGCCCCCTCGACGGTGCCCGACACGATGTTGAAGTCCGCTGCCGGATTGCGCAGTTTCACCTGGAAGGAGTCGGGGATGTCGCCCTGCTGGACGGTCGATGTGAACGAAGGGTTGTTGGAGAACTCCCGCTTGAACCGGGTGAACGCGGCCGTCTGCGACTCGTACTGAACATTCTCGACCTGCGGCAGAACGTCCAGGTCGTGGCTGAGCACCGCCCTTTCCTTGTCTGTCGCCGGACCGTTGTCCTTGCACTGCGGGCTCAGGCTCGTCGCCGTGCACAGGTAGATCGAGATCTCGACCTTGCCCTCCCAGAAGGTTCTCGTGTTAGCGACCTGCTTGATGAACAGCAGCCCGGTACCGAGCAGGGAGAGGCTGATGGCCACGACCACGACGAGCGCGATCGACATGGTGAGGTTGCGGCGCAGGCCAACCCAGATCTCCTGGAAGACGAACTGTGAGCGCATACTTACCGATCCCTCGATAGTCCTCGGTGGTCTGCTGCCGTCGCGGTAACGACGCGAGGCCGTCAGTACGCCTGGCCGTATACGCCGCGCGACTGGTCCCTGACCACCTTGCCGTATTCGAGCTCGACCACCCGCTTGCGCATCGAGTCGACGATCGCAGCGTCGTGCGTGGCCATCACGACGGTCGTTCCCGTCCGGTTGATGCGGTCGAGAACCTTCATGATGCCGATGGATGTCGCCGGATCGATGTTGCCCGTCGGCTCGTCCGCGAGCAGGATCATCGGCCGGTTCACGAATGCGCGGGCCATGGCCACCCGCTGCTGCTCGCCACCGGACAGCTCGTCGGGCATCCGCTCATGCTTGCCCTCCAGGCCGACCAGTTCGATCACTTCGGGGACCACCTTGCGGATGAAGCGCCGTGGCTTCCCGATGACCTCTAGCGCGAACGCGATGTTCTGGGCGACGTTCTTGCTCGGAAGCAGGCGAAAGTCCTGGAACACGCAGCCGATCCGGCGGCGCAGATGCGGCACCTTCCAGTTGGTGAGCCGCGCGAGATCCTTGCCCGCGACGTAGATCCTGCCCTCGGACGGCCGCTCCTCCTTGAGGACCAGCCGCAGGAACGTCGACTTGCCCGACCCGGACGGGCCGACCAGGAAGACGAACTCACCCTTCTCCACGTCGATGTTGACGCTTTCAAGGGCAGGACGGCTCTGACTCGGGTAGAGCTTGGTGACATTGTCGAAATGAATCACAGGACCATCACAGGCGAACTCGGAGATGGACGAAGGACACCGCTCCCGCGGGTCCGGCAATTAGTTGAGCCGCCGGACCTGCTGGAACGCTCTGCCGCAGCCTAACCTGGTACTTGCGGGTAGCCTGGTTTGGGCCACGGGACAGTCTAGGGGGGAAACCGGCTCCGAATGCCCAACACCGAGGAACTGATGCTGCTCGGCGGCTTGCAGCCGCCTTCGCCGGAGCCCGCAATACCTGCCCAGGGGGACACAGCGCTTCCCGGGGGACACCCCCGGACCCCCACCCCCCACGGTGCAGGTGCTCGCCCGGATCGCCCTGTGCCGGGTTCGCCTGGCGGTCTGGGTTCGAGTGGGACCCCGGAAGGTGCACCATTGACTTGTAGCTAGGGGCGACCCCCGGATCTACGGGAGAGAGGGGCTCAGATGAGCTGCGAACACCTGATCTGCGCACAGTGCGCTGGACTGGTCGTGGAAGGAAACTGTCCAGCCTGCCGCGCGGCAAGAGCGGAGGTCCACCATCCTCAGTCCGGCCTCGGCCCGCAGCTGGCCATCGCCGCCCTGGTAGCCGTGCTGCTGCTCATGGTGGCCATGCACGTCATCAGGTAGCACCACACCAGCGGCTAGCCAGACGAGGCGGGCAGCGCTGCTCGCTGGCCGTGGCGGATGTGCCTGCCCGCTGACCTGCGGTCAGCTTCGCCGCTGCCCGCAATACTTACCCGGGGGGACGACCCCCTGGAACCCCGTTGCGCTGTGTTGCCTACGTGCGGCTACCTGAGGACTGCGCGTGGCTCGCCGAGGACTGGGCACGGCGCAGCCAGCGGATCTCCGCCTCGATGAATTCATCGATCTCGCCATCGAGTACAGCCGTGGTATTCCCTGTCTCGAATCCCGTCCGCACGTCCTTGACGTTCTGGTACGGGTAGAGAACGTAGTTGCGGATCTGCGTTCCCCAGCTGCTCGTGTTCTCCCCACGCAGCGCGGACATCTTGTCCGCCTCCTCCTGGCGCCGGCGCTCTAGCAGCTTGGCCTGCAGGACCGCCATCGCGGTGGCGCGGTTCTGGATCTGGCTGCGCTCGTTCTGGCAGGAGACGACGATGCCGCTCGGCATGTGGGTGATGCGGACAGCGGAATCCGTGGTGTTGACCCCCTGGCCGCCCGGCCCGCTCGACCGGTAGACGTCGACCCGGATCTCGTCTTCCGGGATCTCGATATGGTCGGTCCGCTCCACTACCGGCACGATATCGACGCCCGCGAACGAGGTCTGCCTGCGACCCTGGTTGTCGTACTTGGAGATGCGGACCATGCGGTGCGTGCCGTGCTCGCCGCGGAGGGTGCCATAGGCGTACGGAGCCTTGACGGCGAACGTGGTCGACTTGATCCCCGCCTCTTCCGCGTATGAGGTGTCGTACACCTCAGTGGGGTAGCCGTGCCGCTCGGCCCAGCGCAGGTACATCCGCTGCAGGTTCTGCGCCCAGTCGGCGGCGTCCGCGCCGCCCGCCTGAGCATTGATCGAGATGAGTGCCTCTCGCGAGTCGTACTCACCTGACAGCAGGGTGCGTACCTCCAGCTGGTCGACCTCCTTGCGGAGCGAGGCGAGGTCCCGCGTGGCCTCGGCGCGGGTGGGCTCGTCCTGCTCGCTCTCGGCGAGCTCGAACATCACCCGTGTGTCGTCGAGGCGCCGGCGCAGGTTCTCCAGCCTGGCCAGCTCGCCCTCGAGGTACGAAAGCCTGCGGGTGACCGACTGCGCGCGTTCCTGGTCCTCCCACAAGCCAGGGTCGGCGGCCTGGTCACGCAGGCCGACCGCTTCGCGCCGCATCGCGTCGGGATCGAGGACGGCCTCCACGCTGACGAGCTTCGACGACAGTTCCGAGATCTCATCACCAGGGTCGGTAGCTGCCATGCCGGACAGCCTACGCGACCCAGTGCTCGCGGAGAGCGTGGCACACTCACCGCGGGAGAGCCGGTAGTCTGCCGCCCAGATCCTCTGGCACGACCATACAGCGCTAGCCCGGGGGACCACCCCTGACAACCCGCAGCGCCAGCCCCAGGGACCACCCCCTGAGAATCGCCGCGGGGAACACACGGAGATGAAGGTCACAACAGTGCGTGGACGGCGCCGGATGATGGCGGGCCTGGGGACAGTGGCGGTCGTAGGCCTGCTGCTGTCCGCGCAGGGCTGCGCGGGCAGGGCGACATCGGCGTCAGCCATCGTCCAGCCTTCGGATCGCATCACCCTGGCCGCCGCCAGGGAGGTGTTCGAGTCCTACGTAACCACCAGCGACGTGGCGGAAGCGAGCAGCGATGAGCTGCTGGCGCTCTCACTGGTCACCGACGGCCAGCAGCCGCTTGTGGCGGCGCAATTCCGTACGGCGATCTACGTCGGCGTGCCGCTGCTCAGGTACCAGTACGGGCAGCCATCGATATACGTCCCCCGCCTGACCACGTTCCCGCTGTGGTTCGTAGCGGTCACGCCGAGGCGGCCGACGGGCGGCGGCCCGTCAGCCACCACGATGATGGTGTTTGACCGCCCCTCCCTGCAGGCCGCGTGGCGGCTGAGCATTTCCGCGCTGCTCAATCCTGGAGCCCCGGCGCCCCGCGTCGCGCTCGACGGCAGCGGCTACGCGACAGCCCTGGCCTCTTACGACCAGTCGCTTATGGCCAGCCCGCAGGCTGTCGGACCGCTACAGGCGACGGTCGCCGACGACGGGTCGGCGAGCCAGGCAGCCAAGATCGTCGCGGCAGGCCCGCAGACAACCGGGCTGCACGCGACTATCCACGCGGCGGGAACGCAGGCGAAGGCGCTGGGCTACATCTACCAGGCAGAGGTCGAGGGAACGGACTTTCCTGAATTCGCACTGCGCACGAGCGATGGCGGTGCGCTTGTGCTCTACGCGATGGCCGAGAACGTGCTGATCACGCAGCCGCCGCCGCCGATCCCGGGGGTGCTTGCGACGCCGATCCAGATACCGTACGGGTTCAGCGCGCTGCTGCCGCCGCACCAGGCGCTCATCCGGCACACTCTGACCACCACGGCGGTACAGCAATACGCCGCGGTGGTTCCGCCTGCCCGGGTGACCGGACGCAAGATCCAGGTGATCGCCTTCGCAGGCGGTCCCACCATGGCGAGCGGGCACTAGGGCGCTCCCGTCAGGCCGGGTCGGGGAGGGCGCTCGCCGTCACCAGGGTCCTTATCGCGCGCACCGCCACGGACAGCGTGGCAAAGGTGAACCTGTCGCTCTCCCAGATCTCGGTGAGGGTCTGTCTTGCCCGCGTGACGGCTGCCTCGTTGCGCCGTACCCAGGCGGCGAGCCGCTCCTCCGGGCTGCCGGGGCCTGTCACCCCGAGCACGTCGCGGGCCAGGGCGGCATGCGCCGCGAACAGGTCATCGCGGAGCGCGGCACGGGCCATGGTGCTCCACCTGTCTTCACGGGGCAGCGCGGTGATCCGGTCACGGAGCCGCGCTATCTGCAGCCTGTCCGCCAGGTCGAAGTAAACTTCCGCGGTCTCCTCGACGCCGCGCCTCGTCCCCGCGGCGATGCTTTCTCCTGGGGGCGACCCCCGGTCACCCCCCGCGATCTCCACGATGTCGAAGGCGGAATAGGCGGGTACCATGCCGGCTGCCCTTTCGGCCAGTTCCGATGGCACCCCGCGTGCCGCGAGCGAGTCCCTGCGCTGCTCGAACTCGGCCAGGTCCCTTCCCGTGAGCAGCTTCGGCAGCCCTGAACCGACCGCGAGCACACCGCCGGCGAAGAACTCGACCGTAGCCTCGACGCGCAGCGGCGGCCGGCGATTGTGCAGCAGCCATCTGGTGGCCCGCTCGGTGAGCTTGCGGCCCTCGAGCAGCAGCGCGAGCTGGGTCGGCACGTCCAGCTGCCCGTCGAGACGCTCCACCTGAGCCCAGAATCCAGGCATCTCGAAGACCTCGCGGGCGACCAGCCAGGCCCGGGTGATGTCGGGCACGGAGGCCCCGGTCTCCTCATTCAGGCGGAACGTGAACGTCGTGCCGGAGGTGTCCACCATGTCGTTGACGATCGCGGTGGTGATGATCTCGCGGCGAAGGGGGTGGGAGTTCATCCGGCCGGCATACCGCGCCCGCAGCGGCGCGGGGAAGTAGCCCTCGAGCGCGCTTCGCAAGTGGGGGTCATCCGGCAGGCCCGCGGCGAGCACCTCCTGGCTGGACGCGATCTTGGTATGGGCGAGCACGAGCGCGAACTCTGGCGCGGTCAGGCCAAGGCCCGCCGACCGCCGTTCCGCGACCTCCCTGTCGCCGGGCAGCGCGTCCTGCCCCCTGCTGACCCGACCGTCGCGCTCCAGCTTGCGCAGGTAGCGCGCGTGTACGTGCAGCATCTGCGGCGCCTGTGCACGGGCAGCCGCCAGCGCGATGTTCTGGTGATAGTTGTGCCGCAGCACGAGCTCGGCGACTTCCCCGGTCATTTCGTGCAGCAGGCGGTTGCGGTCCGCCCTGGTGATCTCGCTGTCGCGGACCGCCTGGTCGAGCAGAATCTTGATGTTGACCTCGTGATCGGAGGTGTCCACTCCGGCCGAGTTGTCGATGAAGTCGGTGTTGACCAGGCCCCCGGCATGCGCGTACTCGATCCTGGCCGCCTGGGTCAGCCCCAGGTTCCCGCCCTCCGCGACCGCCTTCGCCCGCAGCTGGATGGCGTTGACGCGGACAGCGTCGTTGGACCTGTCTCCCGCGTCGGCGTGCGACTGGGTGGTTGCCTTCACGTAGGTGCCGACCCCGCCGTTCCATAGCAGGTCAGCCGGTGCCGAGAGGACGGCCGAGATCAGCTCGTCGGGGGAGAGCGCGGCAGCGGCGCTGTCAAGGCCGAGCGTCGCCCGCGCCTGCGCGGATACCGGCACCGACTTCGCGGTGCGTGACCACACCCCTCCCCCCGGAGAGATCAGCGACGCGTCGTAGTCCGCCCACGACGAGCGCGGCAGAGCGAACAGCCGCTGCCGCTCGGCGAAGCTCGCCGCCGGGTCCGGGCCGGGATCGAGGAACACGTGCCTGTGGTCGAAAGCGGCCACCAGCTTGATGTGCCTCGACAGCAGCATCCCGTTGCCAAAGACGTCCCCTGACATGTCCCCGATGCCGATCACCACGAAGTCGTCCGAATCCACATCAAGCCCGCGCATCCGGAAATGGAACTTCACCGACTCCCACGCACCGCGCGCCGTGATCCCCATCCTCTTGTGGTCGTAACCCTCGGAGCCGCCGGAGGCGAAGGCGTCCCCCAGCCAGAATCCGTATCCGGCCGCGACCTCGTTGGCCACGTCAGAGAACGTCGCCGTGCCCTTGTCGGCGGCCACCACCAGATAGGGATCGTCTCCGTCGTGCCTGACCACGGCGGGCGGCGGCACCACCCGTCCGCCGCCGGAGTTGTCCGTCACGTCAAGCATGGCGCTGATGAACATCCGGTAGCAGGCGAGCACCTCGCCCAGGTATGCCTCACGGTCCGCCGGATCCGGCAGGCGCTTGCACACGAACCCGCCCTTCGCGCCTGCGGGCACGATGACCGAGTTCTTCACGTCCTGCGCCTTCACGAGGCCGAGGATCTCGGTCCTGAAATCCTCCAGCCGGTCCGACCAGCGCAGGCCGCCCCGTGCGACCTGGGCGAACCGCAGGTGCACCGCCTCCATCCGCGGCGAGTAAACGAACAGCTCGAACCTGGGGCACGGCATCGGCAGGCCTGGCACGCAGCCGGGGTCGAGCTTGACCACCAGATACGGGGCACTGGCCGCCGACGGCGAGGAGTGGTCGGGCTGGTAGAAGTTCGTACGCAGCGTCGCCTGGATCAGCGCGAGGTACGACCGCAGGATGCGGTCGTGATCGAGGCTGACAACCTCGTCGAGCTCGCCGCGGATCTCCTCGGCTATCGCCTCGCTCCGCTCGGCCTGCCCGCCACGACGTGCGGGCTCGAACCTCGATTCGAACAGCCGGACGAGCAGCCTGGTCACCGTCACGTTGGACCGCAGCACCCGCTGGATGTAATCCTGGCTGAACGCGGTGCCCGCCTGGCGCAGGTACTTGGCATAGGCGCGCAGCACGAGTGCCTGGCGCCAGGTCAGGCGAGCGTCGAGCACGAGAGCGTTGAACCCGTCGTCCTCGATCTCCCCGTTCCACAACGCGATCAGGGCATTCTCGAACATCGCCTTGACCGTGCCGTCGCGGACGCTGCCACGGCGGGACCGAGGTGCCGCCCCCGGTAGACGAGCCCCGGTGATCCCCCGCTCCCCCGACGCCGGCTCTTCCCCGGTGCCATCCCGCAGCCCGAAGTCGTAGATCCAGAACGGCTGCGCGGTCAAGGTGCTCGCCTGGCGCGACACCGTCTCCCCAGGGACAGCGCCTCCCCGGGAGATACTCCCGGACCCCCGTGGCCCGGAACCGGACTGACCCCTCGGCAGACCCCCCCGCGCGGCGAATTCGTACGGGTGCTCGTCCACCACTTCGACTCCCATGTGCTGGAGCTGCGGCAGCACGTCGGAGAGCGTGATCGGGGCGCCCGCCCGGTATACCCTCAGCCGCCAGCCGCGGGGGGCCTCGAAGGCGTCCCCCTCGGCCGGCCCCGCGAGGCTCAGGGCTCCCTCGGCCGCGGGCTCACGGAGATCTACAGCGAACGCCTCGCCTGACTCCTGCAGGGCCATCACCCGGATGAGATCCGTGACCGCGGTCACAGCGGGCACGGCCGCCTTGTAGCTCTCCGGGATCGCGTCACCGTAACTGTCGATGAGCTGCTGGGCTCGCTCCGCACCGAGGCTACCCGCGGCTTCCTCCGCGAGGTCGTCATCCCATGAGCGGACCGATGCGGCCAGCGCCTTCTCCAGCTCCCCGGCATCTACGTCAGGCAGCGGGCGGCCGCGCTGCCCGCGGACGACCACATGCAGCCGGGCGAGTGCCGACTCGCCGACCATCGCGCTGTAGTCCACGGAGACGCCGCTGAGAGCCACACGCAGGATCTCCTGGGTGCGGAGCCTGACCTGGGTGGTGTACCGGTCCCTCGGCAGGTAAACCAGGCATGACATATACCTGCCATAAGCGTCCTTACGCAGGAACAGCCGTGTCTGCTTCCGCTCGCCCAGCCTCAGCACGCCGAGGGCGATGGGAGTGAGCTCATCCGCGGAGATCTGGAGCAGCTCCTCGCGCGGGTAGCTCTCGAGGATCTCGGCCAGGTCCTCGCCGTCATGGCTGTCCTCGGCCACGCCCGCCGCGTCGAGCACCCCGGCGAGCTTGCGCCTGAGCACCGGGACGCGAGCGACACTCTCGGCGTACGCGGCGTGCGTATACAGGCCGAGGAACCGGAATTCGCCTGCCACTTCGCCGGTCTCGTCGAGCTTCTTGACCGCGACGTAGTCGAGGTAGTTCGGCCGGTAGACGGTGGACCGTGAGTTCGCCTTGGTGAGGATGAGCCGCTGGCGCTCGCGTGCCTTCGCCCGGACGTCGGGAGGGAGCGCCGCGAAAGAGTCCGAGCCCTGCCTGTCATGGCGCAGGATGCCGAGACCGGTGCCGGCCACCGCACGCAGGGCCATCCCGTCCGGGGCTTCGAGCAGGTCGTACTCGCGGTAGCCGAGGAACGTGAAGTGGCCGTCGGTCAGCCAGCGAAGCAGTTCCTCCGCCTCCCGGTCATCGTCCCGGTCGCGCTCTGCTGTCCTGGAGGGGCGACCCCCCGAAGCCCCCCGCCCTCCGGCCTCACCCAGCTCGGCCGCCAGGTCGTCGGCCAGGTCGTCCGCCAGCCGGGTCGCGGCGGACCGCATGCGGGGCTGATCCTCTACCGCGACCCTGACGTCATCGAGCACCCGCCGCAGGTCATCTTCGAGCTCGTCCTGCGTGCTCCGGTCCGCCGGCCTGCCGATCTCGATGTGCGTCCACGACTCGGTGATCTCACCGGGCACTACGGCGAGCCCGCCCACCGGGCCCGACACGGCGTGCAGCAGGCCGGCCACGTCACGGCGCACCCGCAGCTGGGGGTGCACGATCACGTGGATGTCCAGACCATGGCGATTGAGTTCCATCGTCACCGAGTCGACGAGGAAGGGCATGTCATCGGTGACAATGTCCACCGCGCCCCTGCCCGTGACGAACGCCGCTTCCGGCCCGTGGCCGGAAGGGGAAGTGGCGCTGCCAGCGGGGAGCCGGACGCGGACGAGAGCGCGGCCCTGCGGACGATGCGCGCCGAGACGGGCATGCTCAGCGGCGACGGCCGCGATGCGCTCTGAACCGGCAGCGACCAGGTCCTCCACGGCGACGTGCCGGTAGTAGGCACGCAGGTAGCCGGGCAGGTCACCTACCTCGACGCCGTCAGGCGTGCCGCCGCCCGGCCGCCGCGCGGCCTCGTCAAGCAGGGCCTGTCTCGCCTCATCTTCGTTTTCCGGCATCGGCTCGCACTCCTTTGTCTCGCCGCATTCTCCGCCGCCGGCCCGCTGCTGAGAGCGTGCGGGCTTCCCATCCGCACGGGCCGACCGGACGGGACTCCACCACATCTTTGTGGCGGCCATGTGTCACAGCGATTACGTCCGGTTATCGGGGGTTCCCGCGGCCTGAGCCCAGCACGGTTAATCATCACAAGAGGCGGCCCCTTCGGGCAGATCAGCTGCCGCGGCAGGCACGAAGTACCCGAGTGCCTCTGGATTGGCGAGCGCATCGGGATCGGCCGCCACTCGCACCGGCGTGCCGAGCAAGATCTTCCGCACCGGCACTTCGAGCTTCTTGCCCGAGAGCGTCCGCGGGATGCCTGGGACCTGGTGAATCTCGTCAGGCACGTGCCGCGGCGACAGCTCGGCGCGCAGGACGCCGCGCAGCCTGCCTGCCAGGTCATCGCCGAACTGGTGCCCCTCGGCGGTCACCACGTACAGGATCAGCCGTCCCTCCTTTCCGAGGTGCCCCGTGTCGATCACCAGGCTGTCAGCGATCTCGGGCAGCCGTTCAATCACGCGGTAGAACTCGCTGGTGCCCATCCGCACGCCGCCACGGTTGAGCGTGGCATCAGAGCGCCCGTAGATCACGCACCCCCCATCCGGCAGCACCCTGATCCAGTCGCCGTGCCGCCATACGCCCGGGTACTCCGCGAAGTAGCTGCCCGAGTAGCGCCTTCCGCCGGCGTCGTTCCAGAAGCCGACAGGCATCGACGGCATAGGCTGGGTGATCACCAGCTCGCCAACCTCTCCGATGACCGGCTCGCCGCGCTCGTCATATGCCTCCACCTTCGCCCCGAGACACCGGCCGGAGATCACGCCAGCGCGCACAGGGAGCAGCGGGCACGGCCCCACGAATCCGGTGCACAGGTCAGTTCCGCCGGAGACCGACCCCAGGATAAGGTCGCGAGAGGCCCTGGCCACCTGGTCATATACCCAGCGGAAGCCCTCTGGCGGCAGCGGGGACCCGGTCGAGCCGACGCCGCGCAGCCGCGACAGGTCAAGCTCACTGCCCGGCCGCAGGCCGGCCTTCATGCAGGCGAGCAGGTACGGCGCCCCGGTGCCGGCGTACGTGACGCCTGCCTCCGCGGCGAGCCGCCAGAGCGCGTCGGTCGAGGGGTATGTCGCGCTGCCGTCGTACAGCACCACCGTGGCGCCGGCCAGCAGTCCCCCTGCCAGGTAGTTCCACATCATCCAGCCGGTGGTGGTGTACCAGAAGAAGACGTCACCCGGCCCCAGGTCCTGGTGGAACGTCAGCACCTTCAGATGCTCGAGCACGATCCCGCCGTGCCCGTGCACGATCGGCTTGGGCAGGCCGGTAGTCCCCGACGAGTAGAGCACCCAGAGCGGATGGCCGAAGGGGACCTCCTCGAAATCGGCGTCGCATCCGGCCGCCCCGTCCTCGGCCGCTGGGACGCCGAGCGTGTCCCAGCCGATCACTGTCACACCGGGCTTGAACTGCGGGGGGCCTTGGGGGGTCGCCCCTCCAGGCTGGTACTGCCATCCAGGATCCCCGTTCGGTATCGGTTCTCTGCCAGGTTCGCCGGGTCCAGTGCCGGGTCCGGTGACCATGACCACGGTCGCGAGCCCGGGCAGCGCCGCCACGATATCGCGCAATGCGTCACCGCGCTTGTGCAGCTTCCCGCCGTACTCGTAGCTGTCAGCGGCGATCAGCACCTTCGGGGCGATCTGCGCGAACCTGTCGATGACGGCGGGTGCGCCGAAGTCCGGTGAGCACGACGACCAGATCGCGCCGAGGCTCGCCGTGGCGAGCAGGGCGATCAGCGCCGCTGGAGTGTTTGGCAGGAAGGCAGCGACGCGGTCACCCCTGGTCACGCCGGACTCCCGCAACCCGCTACGGACCCTCGCGACCTCGGCGGAGAGCTCTCCGTAGGTCAGGCTGCCACCGCGGCCCCGTTCGGAATAATGGATTATCGCGGTGCGCCCCGGGTCAGAGGTGGCGGTCCTGAGGGCATTTCGCGCGTAGTTGATCGTGGTCCCGCTGAACCAGGTGACGTCCGGCATCGGGCCGCCGCTGAGGACGGGCCCGGTGCCGCGGTGCCCGATCACCTCGAAGTAGTCCCACACCGTTGCCCAGAACTCGTCCGGCCTGTGCACCGACCAGCGCCACAACTCGTCGTAGCCCTTGACCGACAGGCCTCGCTCGGCGGCGAGCCACCGCATGTATCCGGTGATCTTGGCGCTTTCCCTGACCTGGTCGCTCGGCTCCCAGAGCGTCGCACCGTAATCCACGGTCGTGAACTGGTCGTTGGCCGACATAGTCCCAGCATCGAACGTCCGCCGCCTCGCCGCAACGCCGAGAGCTCCAGCTGTCCATGATCTCGATGGACGCTACCACCGCCACAACCCAAGAGGGGACAAATCCTGAAATTTCATGATTTGGGTACGTCCCTGCGCCCAACCGGTGCGATCCGCAGATTCATCCCGTTGCCGGGGAGCGCTTCCGCGGTTGTGCTACCGGCTCATGGGTACCGGATCCCGCGGATCATGGACGTGGAGCGGTCGCGGGGGGCTGGGTCAGGCGCTCGATCGCGCGGACCACCGACGCCGCGTTCGAGAGGTCCGCAAGCGCGATGTCCGCGCCCGCCTCGCGCAGATCGGCGAGAGTGGAGCGCCCGCTGGCCACCCCGATCGATCGGGCGCCGCCGATCCTGGCCGCCTCGACGTCCCGGGTCGAGTCGCCGATGTACACCGTCGCGTGCTCGCCGTAGGTCACGTGATATTTCTCAGCCGCGCGGGACCGCGCCACCTGTAGCAGCGTTCCCTTGGGATACGCCTCCGAGCCGTACCCGCCGATCCCGAAATCGAAGAAGCGGTCAAGGCCGAAGGCGCGCAGCTTCTGGACGGCGTTTGGCCTGATGGTGCCGGTGAGCACCGTCTGCACCACATCACGCAGGCGACCCACCGCCGCGACCGAGTCCCTGGCGCCGGGGAGCAGCCGTCCTTTCTGTGGCAGCAGGTCGCGCCGGGCGGCGAACGAGGTCGCCAGCTCATCGATGAACAGCGGCAGCAGGCTCTCCGACGAGCCCATATCGCTCAGGTCGATGCCGTTGAGCGCCAGCGCCTCGAAGAAGATCCCCGACTCCGACCGGCCCGCCATCTGCGGCAGCTGCACAAGCGGGCGGCCGGTCACCTTGCGGAACGCCTCGGCGTACGCCTCCCGGGTCACCCGTGCGACGTCAACCAGGGTCAGGTCGATGTTCCACAGGACCAGGCGGTGAATGAGGGCCTCCTGTGGTTTCTCGGCGTCGCGAGGAAATGGGCGCGCGCGACTTCGCTATGTCATCCCATGTGCGGGTAACGGTAGTCGACTGGGGGGAGAAATAGCTCCTTGATCGTCCGAATATTGACCCACCGGATGAGGTTGAAGATCGAGCCACTCTTGTCGTTGGTGCCGCTCGCCCTTGCGCCACCGAACGGCTGCTGGCCGACCGTCGCCCCGGTGGGCTTGTCGTTGATGTAGAAATTACCTGCCGCGAAGCGTAGCGCCTGCGTCGCCTGGGCGATCGCGCATCTGTCCTGTGCGATGAGCGCGCCGGTAAGCGCGTAGGGCGCGACGTCCGCGGCCTGGGCCAGTACATCCGGGTACGCCGCGTCGTCGTAGACATGGACGGCCAGGATCGGCCCGAAATACTCCGTCGTGAACACCTCGTCAGCGGGATCAGAGCACTCGAGCAGGGTCGGCTGGACGAAGAACCCCTCGGTATCGTCCACCTCGCCGCCGACCAGGACCCGGACCGACGGCCTGGCCCTGGCGCGGGCGAGCGCGCCCGCGTGCTTGGCGAGTGCCCTCGCGTCGATGACCGCGCCCATGAAAAGGGACAAGTCGGCGGCCACGTCCCCGAAGGTCAGCGACTCTACCTGGGCGGCGAAATCGCCGGAGATGCTGTCCCAGATAGACCGGGGCAGGTAGGCCCGGGAGGCCGCCGAGCACTTCTGGCCCTGGTACTCATACGCGCCGCGGATCAGCGCCGTGGTCAGGACGCCCGGATCGGCGGACGGGTGTGCGATCACGAAGTCCTTGCCGCCGGTCTCGCCGACGAGCCTCGGGTAGCCGCGGTATCCGGCGATGTTAGTCCCGACGGTGCGCCACAGGTGCTGGAAGGTGGCTGTGGAGCCGGTGAAGTGGATGCCGGCGAGGTCGGGATGAGCCAGCGCCACTCTCGACACCGCCTGCCCGTCGCCGGTCACCATGTTGATTACTCCTGGCGGCAGGCCGGCCGCCTCGAGCAGGCGCATGAGGTGATGTGCCGCAAGCTGCTGCGTCGGCGACGGCTTCCACACCATGACGTTGCCGAGCAGCGCTGGCGCGGTCGGCAGGTTCCCCGCGATCGAGGTGAAGTTGAACGGCGTGATCGCGAGAACGAAGCCCTCGAGCGGCCTGTACTCCATCTTGTTCCACATGCCGGTGACGGACTCGGGCTGCTCGGTGAGAAGGCGGCGTGCGTAGTGGACGTTGAACCGCCAGAAGTCGATGAGCTCGCAGGCCGCATCGATCTCCGCCTGGTAGGGGGACTTGGACTGGCCGAGTACGGTCGCGGCGTTGAGCGTCGCGCGCCACGGGCCCGCGAGCAGGTCCGCGGCCTTGAGGAAGATCGCCGCCCTGTCGTCGAAGGACAGCGCCCGCCAGCCCGGAGCTGCCTGCCCGGCGGCCTCGATCGCTGCCGCCACGTCCTCGTCGGTGGCATTGCCGAGCTGACCGAGCACGTGCCTGTGGTTGTGCGGCTGGACCACGTCGATCAGCTCGCCGCCGCCCATCCGCGCCCGGCCGCCGACGGTCATGGCAAGCTCGGCCCGCTCGCCGCCGAGTTCCTTGATCTTTCCCTCCAGCCCGGCACGCTCGTGGCTGCCAGGGGCGTACTGCCTGACCGGCTCGTTGACCGGAACCGGCACCTTGGTGACGGCGTCCATCGCTGCTCGCTCCCTGCTCTTCCTTGCGGGCTCTTTCCTCGCGTGTTCCCCTGGCTTTTCATCGTCGCACGCCGCGAAACCCCGCCGCACCCGCGACCGCGGCTCTGGAAACGCGTGCGAAGCCAAACGCTAACTACAGCAGTGGTCCACTGACACACACCTGACTCGGTGAATGGACCGCTGCTGTAGTTCCGCACTTTGCAGGGCTTCAGTCGAGAAGATCGCGGAGTTCCTGGGTGGCGTACCACAGGAGCTCGTGGCCCTCCGCGCTGTCGACCGTGAACCCGGCGTCGTCGTCACCGCTGTCGGCCGCGGGCAGCGCGGCCACGGCGGCCAGGATGTCGCCGGCCGCCGTGAGGTCGTCGACGTGCCCCGAGGCCACCATGGCCAGCGGGACCGCCACGGAGATCTCCACCGCGGCCGGGTCGTCGAAGCCGCCGCTAGCGCCGATCCGGTCATCGGGGACGTTCGCGGCTAGCACAACCCGCCGGGGCGGCGCGGCAGGATCGGCGGCAAGCAGACGCAGCGAGGCCCTTGCGGCCTCGGTCAGGGCGACATACTCGAGTTCCTCGATGTCACCGCTCGCGTACCACTCGCGCAGCGCGGGCGTGACCGCGAATCCGGCTATGGGAGCCGGACCGATCTGGCCAGTCCGCAGCGCCGCGGCTAGCGCCGGCAGCGTCGACGGCAGGTAGACGCGCATGGACTCCTCGGACATGCGGGTGATCCCGCGACCGCGACGCACGCCGCCCGGCCGCGCCGGCGACGCCGGCTTCCGCAGGTGATCAGAGTTTGCCAGTCTTAACGGCTGGCGAGTGGGAAATCCCCGTGCTCATGCGCTATTTGCCGGCGGCGCATCCACAAGCGCAACCGACTGCGGCGGGACGGTCACGACGGGCTGACTCTCACCCGGCGCGGGCGGACCGCCATCACGCTCCCGTTCGGAATCATGGGACTCGCTGGCATCTGGTTTACTGGCGTCGCGCGCGCCGCCGCGCGAGCCGAGCATCTCCACCACGGCCGCGACGGCCGCCTCGATCGGCTCGTGTTCCCAGATGCGCACGACCTGCCAGCCTGCCGCGATGAGCGCGGCCGTGGCGACGCGGTCGCGCTCGACGTTCTTGCGCAGCTTGGGCGTCCAGTACCACTCGTTGACCGCGGGCTTGGTGCCGTGCTCCGGGCAGGCATGCCAGAAGCAGCCGTCGACGAACACCGCGATCCTGCGGGCGGTAAAGGCGATGTCCGGGCGCACCCGCCTGCCGCCGTCCAGGTCGAGCCGGTAGTCCTTGCGGTACCGGTAGCCCATCCTGTGCAGTGCGCGGCGCAGTGCGAGCTCGGGCTTGGTATCCGTGCGCCGGTTGGCGCGCATGTTGGCCGAACGCCCTTCGCTGGACGGCCGGGGGTAATCCGACACGGGGTCCTACGTTAGGCCATCTGGGGTCCCGGGGGGCGTCCCCCCGGGCTATGCACCCGGAATCTGGCCTACATCCACCCGCAAAGCCACTGGTGGCCATCTCATCCTCGGAGTCCCGCCACCGCGCGAAGCCAGCGGCAGCGCGCACTTCGCCCGGCCCGGCGGATCGGAGCGGCCCGGCGGAGCTGCGCCCGAGCGCGCAGCGACCCGGGCAGGGCAGGAATCATCCGTCACCGCTCAGCAGGTTTTCACTAACCGGGTCACCGAAATCAGCGCGTTCAACAATTCCCTGAAATTAATGGAGGCCACTCTTGCCACTGCCGAGGTATCTCCCGTCATAAATCTGCGCTCGCCACGTAAGAACGTGCTGGTGTATTTCGGAGTAGGCGGGATAGGAAAGACGACTCTCTCGCAAGAGATAGAGAGGCAGTTCGCCGAGGTCAACGATAAAGGGAAGCCGCGTGCGGCGATGAGGTTCGATTTCGCCGAATCAGCTGCGCTCGACATGGAATCCTATGTCTTACGCTTGCGTGCGGGGCTTGGCCGTCTCTCAAGGAGCTGGCCGACCTTCGACATAGCGTTCAGCGTGTACTGGCAGCGCGCCCACCCAGGCGAGCCGCTGGATGAGTTCATCAGCCGGGACTCGGTCCTGCGAAGAGCCGCTCACGGCGTTGGACTATCCGAGCAGATCACGGCGACAATCGTCGAAATCGCAGGGCTGGCTGTTCCGGGGGCCGCCAAAGCAGCCCACTCGCTCGGCGGGCTCTTGTATGGCCACGCCAAGAAAGCGATAGCCCGGCATCGCGTGCTGAGAGAGTGCGAGCTCCTTAGCGATCTTCTCGATGCTGAAGCCGATACTGAGACGCTGTCTTATCTTCCGTATCTGCTGGCATGGGACCTTGATCGTCTCGCGCCGCCGAAGCCCAGGGCAGCCGTGCTGCTGGATACCTTTGAAGAGATCACCTCGCGAAACACCGCCGACATGGAACGCTGGCTCCAGAAATCTGCGTACTTGATGCCAAACGTGCTGTTCGTGATCACCTCCAGGAACCGCCTCGACTGGGCAGACCGCACCCGCCCGCTTGACCTTGATTTCAGCGGCCCGCAGCGGTGGCCCAACCTGGTGGCGGGTCACGCGGGCGAAGAACCACGGCAGCACCTTGTCGGGTATCTGTCCGCGACGGACGCGGACAGATACCTGATGACGGCGCTGACCGAGGACGGCCAGCCGACGATCTCGACAGGGATCCGCGAGCGCGTCGTCGCGGCAAGCGCTGGCCTCCCGCTGTACCTCGATCTAGCGGTCACGATGTACCTGGATATACTCGCACGCGGAGGGACGCCCGCTGTGGAAGAGTTCGGCCAGCCGCTGTCAGCCGTGACCTCGCGGATACTGCGTGACCTTCAGCGGGATGAGCGGGATCTGCTGAGAGCGGCGGCGCTGCTCGACGCGTTCGATCTCGATATGTGCAGGGCGGCGTGCCCGCATGTTCCGGACGCCGCGCTACTGCGGTTCAAGGACCGGCCGTTCCTGGAAATGGATCCCGAACATACCTGGCCTTATTCCCTGCACCCGATCCTGCGGGACGCGATCCGCAACGCCGATGCCGACCTGAGCGATTCCTGGTCGCCGAGAGAACGGGCTGAGGTTGCCGCCAGGATCGGCGAGCACCTACGCGAGGTTGCAATGTCGGCGGCAGCGTCCGGGGATCGCAGCACTCAGACGGCGGCGGTCCTCCAAGCGATCAAACTGTGCCTGCTATCTGGGCAATTTTTCGAATGGCTGACCGATGGGGCGCAGCAGCTCCTGGCATCCGGGGGCTGGGGCCTGCTGCCGGAGGTAGCGCCGGATGCCAGCGGCCCAGTCGCTGCGCTCCTGCTCGGGCTTCGGGGCGCGCGGGAACGCCGCTCGGGCAAGCTGGACGATTCAATCGCCCTGACCAGCGAAGCGCTCAGCCAGCCAGGTCTACCCGGCAAGCTCCGACGTTTCCTCCTACTGCACCAGGCCCATGCGCTGCGGGTCGCCGGGCGCTACGCCGCCGCGGCGGCAGATTACCAGGCGCTCTGGCAGGCGCCTGGGGATTTCAGAAGCGACGCCGGGTACTGGCTCGCCGACTACAGTTTCCTGCAGGGCCGGTTCGATGAGGCTTTGTCTGACCTGGACCAGCTGTCCGGTCCGTCGGCGGAACTCCGCGGCGAGATTCTAAGGCTGAAAGGCCACATCTATCGAGTCAACGCCCTTTTCGACCGGGCGGAAGCGTCATACCGGGAAGCCCTTGACCTAGCCCGCGAGACCGTCAACGTCGCTGCCGAAGGCAAGGCCCTTACCGACCTCGCCCAGACCCTGGCCTGGTGCCGACCGGCCGATGCGCGCCATGTCCAGGGACGTGCGCTGGAGGTCAACGAGGCTCTGCATAACCTGGTGGAGGTGGTGAAGATCCGCGCTGCGGCGGCAGTCGCACTGGTGAACCTGGGAGATCTCGACGAAGCAGACGCCAAGATCGGGAGCGGCCTGACCCTCGCGGACGACTGCGGCTACCCCGGCGGACTTGTGTGGTGCTGGGTAGCGCGGACGCTGAGCAGGCTCAGGCGCTCCGACACCGGTGGAAGCCGCGAATCAGCGGCTCGCGTCGCGACTATAACCAGCCAGCTGCAAGGTAACCGTTTCTGGAGTGAGATCACGGACTGGTGGACCGGCGCCGACAGCCGACAGCCGGACAGCGCCACGAGATGGCTAGGAGGTGAGGCCGCTGCCAGGTCGAGATGGCTGGCCATCTACCCCGGCCTCAGTGAATTCGATGAAGCCTGACGTCCCATGGCAGGCGCAGCGCATGATTTCCTCATCGTCGGACTCGGAGCCGTTACCCAGACACATATCAGAGTGCTGGAGCAGATACCGGGCGCCGAGATCATCGCCGGCGTGGACACATCAGGCCATTCCGGCCTAGAGTTCCGCGGGCAGGCGATCCCGGTCTACGCAACCCTGGGACAGGCCCGCGACCACCATGATCCCGGCATCGTCGTGGTTGCCACGCCGACGCCGACGCACGCCGCGGTCTGCGGTGCGGTAGCGCGCTGCTTCCCGGCCGCGCGGACACTAGTCGAGAAACCCGTGGCGGACAATCTCGCTGACGCGCGACATGTGCTCAGCGGCATTGGCCGCAGCCAGCCGGTCGATGTGGCCTATCACATGGCGTTCTCCCCTGAGGTGGCCTGGGGCGTGCAGATCACCCAGGCCAGGGCCGCCGACCTCGGCACGCCAACGGCTATCGAGTCCTCCTTCACCGATCCCTACCAGGACGAATCGTCGGCGCGAGCCAGGTTCACGAGCAGCTGGATCGACTCTGGGATCAACGCGCTCAGCGTCTTGAACCGGTTCACCGAAGTGGCCCGGCGCAGATCCCTGCGCAGCCTCGGTGAGGCAGGGTGGTCCGCGTTCGAGGCGCGCCTCGTATGCCGCGCCTACGGTAGTGAACTCGAGGCGCTCATCCTGACAAGCTGGCATGTGACGGACGCGGCCAAGACGACTAGGATCCGGTACGAGTCAGGCGCCGAGGTGATCATGGATCACACCGCCGTCGCTGGCTACCTCATCCAGGACGGGCAGATAACCGGCTTCTTCGGCAGCGATCGCAGCGTACCGCGAAGAGAACGGCATTACCGCGCGCTCTATCAATGGTGGCTTACCGACGGCAACCGGATCGCTTCGCGTGAAACCCACCTGCGGCTCCACGAAATGCTTCTCAAGCCCGAGGACAACGCCCCGGCCAGGTGAGTTCAGCGCCGTGTGGCGCTGACATCACGTCAAGAGACGACCCGACTATGTACTTGTTAACTGAGCGGGAACCCGAGTAGGTCGGTAAGCCGGGCAGCGGTCAGGTCCGGATCGCTGTGATGCACGCCGGTCATGCCGGACGCTATCGCCGCCGCCACGTTCGCCTCGATATCGTCGATGAAGACGCACTGCCGCGGCGGCAGGCCAAGCAGGCCGGCGGCGTGCAGGAAGATCCGCTCCTCCGGCTTGCGCATGCCGACCTCGGCCGAGATCACCACAGCGTCGAACAACTCGGGAAAGACGTGCCTCGGGTAGCCACTGCTGCCCCAGGAGTTGGACAGCAGGCAGGTCCGGATGCCAGCGCCACGCAGCGTGCGCAGCAGGTCGTACATGGCGGGAACTGGCGTGGTCGCTGCCCACATCCTGTGCAGCAGGCCTTCCGCGGGCACCGGTCCCCCGTCCATCCGTACCAGCCGCGCGGCGAGCAGGCGCTCGAACTCCTCGGGAAGGCACTCGCCGCGCTCGAGCGCGTGAATCGGGTTGCCCTGCCCATCCGCACCGTACGCCTGGAAGATCCAGGGACGCATGACCGCGGCGTAGCTGCCGGCATCGATGCGGTCGGCCGCCAGCCAGGCGCCAACCGTATCCGTGATCGGGTTGGTCAGCACGCCGCCCCAGTCGATGATCACGCCCCGCGGCGCCTGGTGCTGGACCGCGTCGGCCGCCGCGGGCCGGAGAGCTGCTTCCGCCACATCCCCGATCGTAGGTCACGGCGCCGGAAGTCACCGCGAATGCCCAGTCTCCAGATTCGCTGCCCAGTCCCAGGCCACCCCTCCGTCCGGATGAAAGGCACCCGCGCTCCCGCCCAGGGGATGAAGGTGCCCTTCACCTCCGCCCGAGCGGCCGGGGCGGGGGCCCAGCGGGATACGAAGAGGCAGACGGGTAGGGCGCCACCCCGCTCCCGTTCGGGATAGAGGGCACTTTGACGTCCACTCGAGGGGGTAAAGGGCACCTACATCTCAGAGCAAGGGAGGATAATTCCGACATTTCTAGTTGACTTTATAGAGAATATCGCGGACCATGGTGGGGTGTGTCCCAGCGAAACGCTGGTCTCCCGGCCGCACGTTGACCTCCGTCGGCAGGCCAGCGCGATATGTATGCGGTCCGGTCGTGCCCGCGGGGCGCTGAGCCGGATCGCCGCCGCCTGAGGAACGTCCCCACGAGGATGATGCCGCGCGCGGCGTGAATCACCCGCTCCGTGCGGGTGTCGTCGCCGATCCCGCTCCCGGCTGTGCCCGCTGGCCGCAGTCGCGCTCGGCCGGGCCGCGACGTATGGCTCGGGTGCCAGCCGGACGGAACTTCTTACGGAAGGGGCTCGCCTGTGACCCTACCCACACGCGCCGGACCGGCGCAGCGGGGTGACTCGCTGCAATCCCCCGGAATCGTGCCTGCCCAGGGAAATCTTCCCCGCGGCAGCGCCGCGCCCGGCATGCGAGCACGATCACGTGCCCCGGCCGCCGGGACGGGCCACGCGGGCCGCCGCCGGCTGGCGGGCACCGGCTGGCGCCGCCTCATCAGCCCCGTCGCCGTCCTCGCGCTCTGGCAGCTCGTGAGCACCGCGGGCCTCGTGTCGCCGCAGAAGCTGCCGTCGCTGACAACGCTCTGGAGCACCGCGGTCAAGCTCATCACGACGAACTCAGCCGTGTACGGGACGCTGCAGGGCGCGATGGCCGTCTCGCTCGAGCGGGTGGCGACCGGGTTCGCGATCGGCGCGGCGGCGGGCGTGGGCCTGGCCCTCATCGCCGGGCTCAGCGGGCCGGGGGAAGCGTCGGTGGATCCGCTCATGCAGGCGGTGCGGACGCTGCCGCTGTTCGGGCTGATCCCGGTGTTCATCGTCTGGTTCGGGATCGGCGAGCTGCCCAAGGTGGTGCTGATCGCGCTCGCCGCCGCGATCCCGCTGTACCTCAACACCTTTTCCGGCATCCGCGGGGTGGACGGGAAGCTGGCCGAGCTCGGCCAGGTGCTCGGGCTGCGCAGGGGCGAGCTGATCCGGCACGTCGTCCTGCCTGGCGCGCTGCCGCAGGCCCTCGTCGGCCTGCGGCTGAGCATGGGCGCCGCGTGGCTCGCGCTCGTGGTCGCCGAGCAGATCAACGCGAACGGCGGGCTGGGCTTCATGATCAACCAGGGGGAGACGTTCCTGCAGCAGAACGTGATCTTCGTGGCGCTGCTCGTCTACCTCGTGCTCGGCCTGCTCACCGACGCTCTCGTCCGGCTCATCGAGAGGAGGGCACTGGCATGGCGCCGCGGCTTCCTGGAGCACTGACACCCGGTCAGGGCACGGCAGGGACGAATGGGACGAATCATGCTCTATCGGACGTTGTGGCCTCGACCCGCGGCCTGACCCGTGCCTTCGGCGCGCGCCGGGTGCTTGACGGCCTGGACATCGATATCGGGCGGGGAGAGTTCGTCGCCATGATCGGCCGGAGCGGTTCGGGAAAGTCCACGCTGCTGCGGGCACTAGCCAGGCTGGATCGCGAGGTGACGGGCGAGCTGGCCGTGTCCGGCACGATGGCGGTGGCGTTCCAGGAACCGCGCCTGGTGCCATGGAAGCGGGTCTTGGCGAACATCTGTCTGGGCCTGAAGGCAGCGGACCCCAGGTCTGTCGCCCGCGCGGCCCTGGAAGAAGTCGAGCTCGGCGCGCGAGCGGATGCCTGGCCGCTGACCCTCTCCGGCGGCGAGGCACAGCGCGCCTCACTGGCCAGGGCGCTGGTCCGTGAGCCCGATCTGCTCCTGCTAGACGAGCCGTTCAGCGCGCTTGACGCACTGACCCGGATCACGATGCACGAGCTCGTCCTCGCGCTGTGGGTGCTGCACCAGCCCGGTGTCCTGCTCGTCACCCATGACGTGGACGAGGCGCTCACCCTGGCCGACCGGGTGCTTGTACTCACGGACGGCCGTATCGGCTACGAATGCCGCGTTGGCGTTCCCCGGCCCAGGGACCGGGATCACCCTGACCTGATGTCCCTGCGTGCCCGCCTGCTCGGGGAGCTTGGCGTTTCCGCGCGGACAGCGACGTGACTCCTACCGGACCTGAAGGAACGACATGACGAACATAAGCCCCGCCCGCAGTTCCGCAGCCGCCGGGCGCCACGCCGCCGCCGCGCGCCCGCGGCGGATGGTTCTGCTCGCGGCGGTGATGCTGGCCACCGGGCTGGCCGCCGCGGCGTGCTCGTCCGCCAAGGCGGGCGGCCCGACGACGGCAGCGACCGGCTCCGCGGCCAGCCTGTCCGCGGTGACCCTCCGGGTCGGCGACCAGAAGGGCACCGGAGCGCAGGCGCTGCTGACGGCGGCCGGCCTGATCGGCAAGCTGCCGTTCAAGATCGCCTGGTCCGACTTCACCTCCGGCCCGCCGATGCTGCAGGCCATGGGCGCCGGCTCCATCGACATCGGCGGGGTCGGCAACGCGCCGCCCGTCTTCGCCGCGGCGGGCGGCGAGAAGATCGCGATCGTCGGCGCCCTGCGGGCGAACCCGCTCCAATCCGCGATCGTGGTCCCGAAGAGCTCGCCGGTCACGTCCATTTCCCAGCTCCGCGGCAAGCGGATCGCGGTGGCACAGGGCAGTTCGGCCGACTACCACATCCTGACGGTGCTCGAGAAAGCCGGGCTGACCGTCCGCGACGTGACCCTGGACTACCTGCAGCCGGCCGAGGCCCTTGCCGCCTTCAACTCGGGTCACGTGGACGCGTGGGACATCTGGTCGCCCTACATCGAGCAGGTCGTGGCGCAGGATAACGCCCGCGCCGTGGCCAGCGGCACAGGTTTCGGCAGCCCCTACTTGTTCACGGTGGCTTCCCGCGCCGCGCTCGGCGACTCCGGCAAGGTCGCCGCGATACGCGACTACCTGACCCTGCTTGGGCAGGCCCATGCCTGGGCAAACGCCCACTTGCAGGCATGGGCCGACGTGTGGGCCCAGGCGACGGGGCTGCCGGACAGCATCATGCTCACGGCCGCCAGGGACGACTACTCCACCCAGATCCCGATCACCGCTGCCGTCCTCGCGTCCGAGCAGCAGGTAGCGAACGCGTTCTACGCCGCAGGGCTGGTGCCGGCCAAGGTGACCTTCTCCGATTACGCTGATCTCAGCTTCAACAGCGTCCTGGGATCCTCGTGACAGGAAAAACAGGAGGAACGTTGCGTTTTGTCACTGTGGTAGGAAATCCCCGGGCCGGATCCCGCACGCTTTCCGTGGCCGTGGCGGCGGCCGCCGAGATCATGCAGGCCGCGAGGCTGGAGGCCGGGCATCAGGTCATCGACCTGTCCGTGCTCGCGCGGCGGCTGCTGCTCCCCGAGCCTTCGCCGGCCATCGAGGATGCGATCGATCAGGTCAGGGAGGCCGACCTGCTGCTGGTCGCGAGTCCTACCTTCAAGGCCACCTACACCGGGCTGCTCAAGGTCTTCTTCGACCGGCTGCCGCACCGTGCGCTCGACGGCGCGGCCGCGTTCCCCCTGCTCGTCATGGGCGCGCCGCAGCACGCGTTCGCGGTGGAGGTCCACTTGCGGCCTCTCCTCGTCGAGCTGGGCGCCACGGTTCCCGCACCGGGACTGGCGGTACTCGAATCCGACCTCGGCAATCTGGAAGCCGTGCTGCGGCCGTGGGCGCAGCAGATAGCGACGGCCCTCAGGAAGGAGGAGGAGGCGGCATCCGGAACCTGGGCAGCGGGGAAGGCAGCAGCCACAGGAACCCGGTGACGGCGCCGGCGGTCGCGATCCAGAGCGTGGGTCGCAGGCCGATCAGCGCGCCGAGCGCCCCGCCGGCTAGCGAGCCCAGCGGTCGCGTCCCGTAGTTCACCGCCTGGAAGGCGCCGGTGACCCGCGAGCGGACCTGGTCGGGGATCACCGCCGCGAAGATCGAGCCGATGCTGATGTCCAGGACCATGACGCCGAAGCCGGAGAGGAACTCGGCGAGGAACAGCAGGGTCAGCACCAGCGGGACGGGGCCGCCAGCCAGCGGGACGATCATCAGCGGCGCGGTGAACACGACGCAGCCGATCAGGTAGGCCAGGCCAACCCCGAGCCGCGCCGCCAGCCGCCGGGTGACCATCGAGCCGATGACGCCGCCGACCGCCGCGGCGCCGAGCACCAGTCCGAGCAGCCCGGGCCGCAGGTGCAGCACGCGGATCGCGTACAGGACGTACAGCGCCCAGAACATGAAGTTGAAGAAGTTGATCGTGGCGACCGCGGCGAGCGACGCGCGGACGATCCCCGAGCCCAGGATGAACCGGGCCCCGGCGGTCAGCGAGCCCCGGCCCCCCTCGTCCGCTGGCGGCTCCGCGGGCCTGATGCGGCCGAGGAAGAACGCGGAGCCAAGGAACGACAGCGCGTCGGCGATGATCGCGGCCGGCGCCGAGAGCACCTGCACGAGCACCCCGCCGAGGCTCGGCCCGCCGACGAAGGACAGGGCGCGGCTGGCGTACACAAGCGCGTTGCCCTCCACGTACCGGTCAGCGGGCACGACGGAGACGAACAGCGCGCCATCCGACACGGTGAACAGCACGCTCAGCGTCCCGGCGCAGAAGGCGACGGCATAGAGCTGGCCGAGCGTAAGCACGCCGAACGCGTAGCACGCGGGAATGCTCGCAAGCAGCGCCGCGCGGCCGAGGTCGGCGGTCATCATCGTGGCGCGGCGGTGGCCGTGCCGGTCCGCCCAGGCGCCGGCGTGCAGCGCGAACAGCAGGCTGGGAAGCCACACAAGCGCGCCGAGGTAACCCATCTCGGCCGGACCCGCCCGCAACGCGAGCACGCCGGCGAGCGGCAGCGCGATAGCCGATATCTGGTCCCCGAACATCGAGATCGTCTGCGCGCTCCAGTACCGCAGGAAAGACCGGTCACGCAGCAGGACGGGAATCCGCCCGGTAACGCGCCGCGTCATGGCGCGCGGCGATGCCTGCGCCGGCGCGCTCACCGGGACGCCCCCGGTCCGCCAGGATCGTCCCTGCCTCCCGCGCCGTCTTCGCGCGCACGCGCACCGGAGAGGTCCCCCGGGAAGGCAAGGTGGAGATATGTCACCATCCGCGCTCCTGGCGGCCGGAGCTCGGGCCGCGCCTGCCGTTCGGCGAAAGAGTCGAGGAGCGCCATGATCTGCTCGGCGAGGGCGGCGAGCTCCGCGGCGGTGACATAGACGGGCGTGTCGCCGAAGTGCGCGGCCTCCTGCCACTCCTCCGGTTCCCGCTCCTTGCTCTCGAGCCAGCGCATCAGCCGCTCGAAGTACCGCTCTGCCAGCACGGAGTTCAGCAGGCCGGCGGCGGCGGCCGCTTCCGGGCTCTGCGCCACCTCGGGCCAGTGGGTGAACATCGTGGTAGCCCGCCAGGGTCGCTCCCGCCCCTTGCCGCCGCCCGCCTCCTCGACCAGTCCGTACCTGGCCAGCTGCCGCAGGTGGAACGAGCAGCTCGCGGAGCTCTCGCCGAGCAGCTCACCCGCCTGAGTCGCGGTAAGCGGGCCCTCCCTGCGGAGCAGCCCGACAAGCGAGAGCCTGATCGGATGCGCAAGCGCCCGCAGCGCCCGGGGATCGCTGAGCCGCGTTACTGACCTGCCAGTGTCCTCTGCCATGCATGCAAAGATAGCTTTGCAAAGGTTTCTTTGGAAGAGGTTCGAGCTTCATCCGAAGACTTCTTTCGATGATCCCGAACGGGAGCCGCCCTCCCGGGCGCTGACACCACCCCGCAAAACGCTGTCCGGAGGGCCTCGCGGGGCGGGACGGGTCTCCGGGTGGCTGGAGGGTCGAGGCGAGGCTGACGCCAGCCGCCGCTGACCCCCTCCCATCGGGCGCGGTCTAGACCGGTCTAGACCGCGCCCGATGGGACATGTATGGCCATCGTTTGCCAGGCGTGCGGGCGGCGTCAGGCTCAGGGCGGCCAGGTGATCTTGGTTAGGTCGGCGACGACAAGATCCGCGCTGGCGAGATCGGCCGGGTCGTGCGTGGTCGCCACCGCGACGCAGCGCATCCCCGCGGCCTTCGCCGCCGTCACCCCGGCGGGAGCGTCCTCGAACACGACACAGCTGGCCGGGTCAACGCCGAGCGCGAGGCCCGCGGCACGGAACCCCTCAGGGTCCGGCTTGCCGGCGTGCACATCCTCGGCCGTTATGACGACGCTGAAGAACTCGAGCAGGCCGAGCTTGTCCAGGGTCCGCTCGGCGTAGGGGCGGCTCGCCGAGGTGACCAGGCCGAGCGGCCGGCCGTGATCGTGAATCTGGCGCACGAGGTCGACCGCCCCCGGCAGCGGCCCGTCGGGCGCCAGGTCCGGGGCGTCCCCGTGCCACCGGGCCCGCGCCATCAGCCGTTCCGGATCCAGGCCGGGGTACGTGCGGGCGAGCACGGCGAGGATGTCCACGCCGCGGCGGCCGATGAAGGACCGGATCACGGCTTCGTCATGCGCAAGCCCGTGGTCCTCGAATGCGCGGCGCCAGGCGGCGGCGCTACGCGGCTCGCTGTCCACGATCGTTCCGTCAAGATCGAAGATCGCGGCGAGCGCGGGCACATCTCCGGGACTGACCACGGCCCTCCTTCGCGGCTCTGGTGTGGGTGGCAATGTGCTGGCCGGTCTAGACCGGTCTAGACCGGAGCCGTGGCCATGACTGCCCGGGGTCGCTGGCCGGACGGCGGCCGTTTGGTGTGGATGCCTCGGTAGTGCAGTTCCAGCTACACCAGCGAGGCATCCACACCAATGTCTGGCGCTGGGCGGGTGGCGGCCGGACCGGTCTAGACCGGTCCGGACCGGCATTGGTGGGCGGGTTGACGGAGGTGCCGTATCGCGCGAGATGCCTCGCTGGTGCTGTTCTAGCTACACCAGCGAGGCATCCACACCAATGCTTGCGGCTGCGGGCATCATGATCTTGTGTGGGCATCAGGCGGTCTGGGTTACCTTGCTCAGCCCGCGGGGGTGATCCGGGTCGATGCCGCGCCGCCGCGCGAGCGCCTCGGTGAGCAGCTGGCCGGGGACGATCAGGCCGATCGGCGCCAGCCACTCGGCCAGCCGCGGCCCCGGCAGCGCGCGGCTGCTCACCGCGGCGAGCCCGGAGCCGCCTCCGATGCCGTACACCCGCGCGCCTGCGTCTGCCACCCTGCCCGCAAGCGCGATCGCGCCTTCCAGGGTGGGCCCCGTGTCCGATGCCACCACGATCGCCGGGGTATCCGCGTCCACGACCGCGATCGGCCCGTGCAGCAAGTCGGCGTAGGACAGTCCCATCGCGCGCAGGTAACAGGCCTCCTTGAGCTTGAGCGCGAGCTCGAGAGCGGCCGCATAGGCCAGCCCCCGGCCGGATACCACCACGCCTTGCGCACCTGCCAGTTCCGCCGCGATCGGGTCGACGTCAGCCGTATCCGCCAGCAGCCGCTCGACCTCGTCGGGGACCTGCCGCAGCTCATCGGCGTCGAGGCCTGTCCCGAGGCCGAGGCCGAGCACGGCGATGGCGGCGAGCTGGGTGGTGAACGTCTTGGTGGCGGGAACCGCCCGTTCCGTCCCAGCCTCGGTCACGAAGGCGGTTTCTGCCACCCCGGCGAGCGGAGAACCGCCGCCGTTCGTGATCGCGAGCGTGCGGGCGCCGCAGTCGCGTGCCCAGGCAAGCGTCTCGACGATTTCCCCGGTCCGGCCGGACTGGGAGAGGGCCACCGCGAGCACGCCGGAGAGATCGAGCCGGCTCCGGTACGCGGTAGCGATCGACGGTGACGCCAGCGTTGCGAGGCGGCCGGCATACGCCTGCACCAGGTAACTGCCGTAGACAGCGGCGTTGTCCGAGGTGCCGCGCGCGATGAACAGCACCTGACGGGTGCCGCGGGCCAGTGCCGCGACCTCTGCCGCCCGGGGGAGCAGCACGTCGAGAGTCGCGCGCAAGGCGCCGGGCTGCTCCGCGATCTCGGCCCGCATGTGGCTCGTCACGTGCGGCGTCGCGCGTTCGCCCATGCTGTCACCACTTCCCGTTCGGTATCCGCTTGATGAATGAGCTCGCCGCCGACCCAGGTCAGCCGGGCCCGCATGTCCGCGCCGAGCCAGGCCAGGTCGGCCATGGCTCCAGGGGCGATCCTGCCCAGGTCTGGCCGGCCGATCAGGTCCGCTGGTACCCGCGTGGCCGCGGCTACGGCCTCGGGCAGCCCGATCCCCGCCGTCACCATGTTCGCCACGCCGGCATCCATCCGCAGCGCGGAGCCGGCCAGGACGCCGTCGGGCCGCACTGGCGGCACCCCCTCGCCTGGTGGCAGCTCGATCGGCCTGCCTCCCAGCGTATAGCGGCCCGGCGGCATGCCAGCGCAGGCGGCCGCGTCGGTGACGATGCAGATGCGGCCGGGAGCGGCGGCGAATGCGATCGTGCAGACCTGCGCGGCAACGTGGTGCAGGTCGGCGATGAGACCGCTGGTGAGCAGGGGATCGGAGAGCGCCTGGCCGACCACGCCGGGTTCGCGGTGGCGCATCGGGCGCTGGGCATTGAACAGGTGCGTGACCATGCGGGCTCCCGCTGCCGCGGCCGCGGACACCTGCCGGGCCGTCGCGTCGCTGTGACCAACGCTGACGAGCACACCGGCTTCGGCCAGCGTTGTGATCGCCGCCGCGGCGCCGTCGCGTTCGGGGGCCAGGGTGAGCAGCCTGAGCACTCCGGTTCCCGCGGCGACGAGTTCCCCGACCGCCTCGGCGGACGGTCTGATGATCCAGTTCTCGTCGTGCGCGCCCTTGCGGGCGGGCGAGATGAACGGCCCTTCCACATGCACGCCGAGCACGCGCGCGCCACGGGGCAGCTCCGGCAGCAGCCTCGCGGCGCCGCGCAGGGCCGCGGCAAGCGCGGGAACCGGCGCGGTGATGAAGGTGGGCAGGAACGCCGTCGTGCCCGTCTCCGGGAGCCGGCGCACCACCTTCGCCCAGCCCGCTGGGCCGGCCTCGGCCATGTCCACGCCGAAGTAACCGTTCACCTGCAGGTCCACGAAACCCGGGACAAGCAGGCCCTCCGATAGCTCGACGTCGGGCGCGCGGGGTGGCGGCCCCGCGCCGACGTCGGCGATGCGGTCACCTGCGAGCCGGACGTAGCCGGGCGAAAGCACGCCCGTGCTACCGGACGCCGGCACGATCCGCCGTGCCGCGATCAGCGTCTCGGCCATCGTCTCTTGCCCGTCCTCTCCCGCGTGGCGCGCGGTGTCACGGATGACGGCCGATATGGTCCCGTCCGGCCGTGCGTGAGCGGTCGCCCTGCCGGCTGGCACCACGCCGGGCCGACATCCTTGACAGCTACGCTACCGATCTGGTCTAGTCCGGTCTAGACCAGTATGGACCGCGAGGCGGACCAGGCCCGTTCACGGCATCGTTGGGAGACTGAGCATGGTGGCCATCGACTCAGCCAGCCCGGTGCCCAAGTACTTCCAGCTCAGGGAGATCCTGCTCGAGGAGATCGAAGAGGAGGAACTGGGCCCGGGCGCGCCGATCCCGTCCGAGCGAGAGCTTGGCAGGCGTCACGGCCTCTCGAGGATGACGGTCCGCCAGGCCATCGAACGTCTCGTCTCGGAAGGGCGCCTCAGCCGGGTGCCCGGCAAGGGGACCTTCGTCTCCCGGCCCAAGATCAGCATGGCGGTCCGGCTCACATCCTTCACCGATGACATGCGGGCTCGCGGCATGCAGCCTGGCGCACGCGACCTGACCAGGCAGGTGATCAGGGCGACAGCACACCTCGCCCGCAACCTAGGCCTCGTTCCCGGTGCCGAGGTGCACCTGATCGAACGGGTGAGGCTCGCCGACGGCGAGCCGATGGCCATCGAGCGCTCACACATCCCGGCCGTGCTGGCTCCTGGCCTCACCGACATGCCGTTGAGCGGCCGGTCGCTTTACCAGGTGCTCGAGGAGCAGTTCGGCATTGTCCTCGACGAAGGTGAGCAGACCATCGGCGCCGGGATCGTGGATCCCGCCGATGCGAGCGTGCTCGAAATCCCCAGGGACAGTGCCGTGCTGCACATGCAGCGACGCTCATCCGCGGGCGGCGGCTGGGTCGAACTCGCGGTATCCACGTACCGCGCGGACCGCTACCAGCTGCACTCCGTGCTGGAAAATCCGCGCCGCCTGAGCCGCGAGTAAGAGCTTTATTCAGAACGTGCTTCGCTGGTTACGGCTTCCTTGCGGGGGATCCCGGGGGCCGTCCCCCGGGGCTATGCCCTGCGGGGGATCCCGGGGGCCGTCCCCCGGGGCTAGCACAGCCCCGCGCCCTGCGCCGGCGCGACTGGCAGCGTTGGTTCTGAATAACGCTCGCAGCAGTAGGAGCACGCCAGGGCTATTCCGACATTTCGCGTTATGCAACCGTCGAAATCTCCTGAGCGCCTGCCATAGAATCACGCGCCCCGCTGTGAGGTGCGTCGATGTGGCATCGCTGCACCTATAGCCACAGCGATGCCACATCGACGCACCTCCGTGAAGGTTATTCAAAAGTAGCTTCTGATGAAGATCAGCACCCCGGCGATCCTCGCCACGGCCGGCAGCGAACTACAGCAGTGGTCCATTCACACAGTCTGGTGTGTATGAATGGACCACTGCTGTAGTTGCGGGGGGTGCGGCGCCCTGGGCCGGGCCGGGCGCGCGGCCTGGGCAAGATCACGCCATGAAGGCTTGTGAATAAACGTCCGTGTACCTCGGATCGGCCTGTTCATGAGGAAGGGCCGTATTGACGCTATGCCCCTTTAGCATGCATATCTGGTGATGGCGGGTTTTCGAAAATGTCACTGGCGCCCGGTACAACACATGAGTGCCGGAACATCAGGCACTGACTACCGAAATGACGCAAGCATTTGCCCACATCCCACGGGAGGTCACATGCCGACCCCGCTCTCTCCCATGCAAGGGCCTGACGGGGGCGCTGGGGGATGGTCCCCCGTGCCGACAGAGCCGCGAGCGCCGACTCCCGCGTGCATCCCTGCCCGGGAGAGGCCACTGCCTGATCCCGCCGCATTTCGGCTCTGCGTGATTCCTGACTCCGCGCCTCCGTACGACGACGAAATGCGCGCTGGCCCGCCGCCAGCCGAGCGATCTCTTGCGCAAGCGGCGCCGGGGGCCCGCTCCCCCGGGCCAGCGGGCAGCGTGGCGGCCACAGGGCTGGCCAGCCCGATGGCGTCCGGCAGTCCGGATGATCACGATGAGCCCGCTGACGAGCCGGCCAGGCCAGCGGGCGGGGACAGCGAGCCGCAGCGGACAGGCAGCGGTGACGGAGCGCCCGCGCCCGGCGAGGCAGGCCGCGGCCCCGCTGCGGAACCGGGCTGGCCCAGCCAGTTCGCTCAGGTACTCGCGGAGACGCTCGCCGGATCCCGCCCGGCCAGGCAGATCACTCCGTGGACGACAGAGCGCGCCCGGACGCACATCAGGCGGCTCGGACCGCTGCTCTCGCTGGAGCGACAGCCGCGCGTCCGGCGGATCCTCACCTCCCGGCCCTCGACCGGCGTCGTCGAGATGACCGTGGTCGTCGGATCCGGCTGCCGTACCCGAGGGATCGCCGTCCGGCTCGAGCACGCCAGTTCACGGCCCGCGACTCCAGGCCGGCCAGCCAGAGACGCGAGATGGCTCTGCACAGCAGTGGAGGCAGCATGATCCCCGTCGCGGCACGGCCAGCCAGAAAGCCAGCGACCCGCCCCCGCTCCCCTCCAGCGTCAGGACGAAGCCCCTGCCCGAGCGCTGCGGGGATCTTCCCGAGCCACCAACGCAACGACACATGCATCAGTGTCGCGGCGGCGGGCGGCTGCGGAGCATGCGGTAAAGCGCTGCCAGTGCTCCGGTCCCGATTCCCGCCCACAGCAGGCGACGGCGCATCGCCGCACGCGAGGACCGGAGCGGACCTTCGGGCGGCGGCCGGTCCGGTCGCGACCCGGCTCGGGGGTGCTCGGCAAGTGCGCGGCGGTATTCCTCGTCGAGGATCTCCTGGAACCGACGCTCATGGCGGTTTGCCCAGGTCGTGAGCCTCAGCTCTCGTGCGCTTTGCCAGAAGTCCCGCCCCGGCTGTCCCTGGAACATCTCGTTCGCGTGCGCCCGCAGCCGGTGTTCGGGGGTCAGCTTCATCTCGAACGACGTCTCCCATGCCGTGAGGATCATGTTGGTGTAGAGCTGCTGCTTACGCATCTTCGGATCATCGGGAAACTCGACCGGCCCCCAGCAGTCTTCAAGGTCGGGATCTTCCATCGCCATCTTCAGCAGCTCGGTGTGCGCCTGGCGGCGGGTTGCCTCACGGGCACGCGCGATCTCGCGCGCCTGAAGTCGCAGGGTCACCACGACGCCGACCAGCGCCACGACGGCCACCACGGCGGATGCCGCCCCATAAGTCTGGCCGATGAAGCTCAGCCGCTCCCAACGGACTGTGGTCCCGTGGAACAGCCCGAGCGCGAACGGGGAGACACCGATGAGACCGACAGCGACCAGCACGATGAGCAGCGTAGTCACAGCGGGGGAAGGCCGGATTGCCCCCCGGGCCACCAGCCAGCCACGGAAGGCGGGAACGCCGGAACCGCACTCGTTACGCAGCAGGGACGGGCAGCGGTGCGATCTCCCGGGCGAAGTAGGCGGCCAGCGGTTCCGCCATCGCCCAGAGCCGGGCCATCTCCGCAGCGGCCTGCTCGATCACGACGGGATCGTCGATCCGGTGTGCCCCCTCCGCCGCCCAGTGCTGGTCGTCGTAGCGGACCTCGAAGAGCACTTGCTGCCCGACGATGACCAGTTCGGGCAACTGCTGATCACGTTCGAGATCGCGTACTTTGCTGGCGTCCAGGACACGGATGGGCAGTCCGCTCTCATCCGAGATCTTCAGCGCGTGCAGTTCCCACTGGAGGTACGCCGACACCGGATGCTCGATGATCCGGACCCGGCGGAACTCGCTGCCCTGGCGGGCATACCTGTCTGCCTCTACCCGCCGGGATGCCCGCTCGCTCTCGAAGACGGCGAGGGACCGTTCCCAATCACCGGAAAGGAACGCCTGCCATGCCGGGTCGTCGTCGTCCTCGGTGAAGACCTGGGCACGCTCCAGCTTCCAGATCACGCCGGTAAGCCGCCCTGTCTCATGATCATACTGATCGGAGTAGGCATTCTGGTCGAGAAGAACGCCGGGCGTCGCCCGGATGCGATCAAGCATCGGGGATGTCCGGCTTCGCCGCACGCAGCATGTTGCCGGGGATCACCACGAGCCGCTCGTCGGCGCCGATGAGCATCCCGGCGGGGAGCCGGTCCGCGAATGCCGCCGTCACGTCGCGCCCCACGATCGCGATATCCCCGTTGTCAAGCTGCCAGATGTCCGGACACTTGGTGCCGTCACGAGTATCGCCTAACTCTGCCGCCGTCTTGCCGAGCCGCCGCTCGAACTTCGCGTGCGGGTTCACTTCCCATGGTCGGGCCATGGCCATAGTGAGATTCCTGCTTCTGTCGTGGAGTCTGCTGGCGTCTGCATTCTCCCACCAGGCGGAGCGGACGGGAAGCGGGTGGCGACAGACTGTCGCCAGATGAGGCTGGCCTGGCCGGGGGGGCTGGCATACTGTGGCTGGCCTGGTGTCCTGTGTGGGGAGGTCGAGGGATGCTTTACCGGCGGCGTGTCCCGCGTGCCCGGAGCGGCGGCTGGCCGAGCGGCGGGAGGACCCGCTGTGCGCAGCCTGCATGCGGGCCGCGCGGGAGCCAGTGCCCGGCACGTTTGCCTGGCTGTTCGACAGCCCGCTGATGCGGCCCGGGAGGCTATGTGCCGATGGGGCAACTGTCACTGCTGCGTAGCCCGTTCGGCACAGAATGCCCTGCGGCACACCACGGGAGAGTGCCATATCGGGTTCAGCCGTCCGCGCGGGTGCGCGGGTCGCCGTGGCAGCGCTTGAACTTACGGCCAGAGCCACACGGACAAGGATCGTTCCGTCCGACCCGGGCGAAACTGTCGTCAGAAGCGGAATCGCGGCGATGTTCCACCTGACCCGGTCCGTCCACGCTTGGCGCGCTGTACTGCAGCTGACGCGGCCGTTGCGGTGGAGCGAGCCCTGCGGGCATGGGCGCCCTCGGTGCGCCGGGCTGAGCGCCGTCCCTGCCCCTCGCGGGGGCGGGCTGCCCGCCTCGCCGGGACACGCCAGGCTGGGTTCCGTCCCGGCCGCCGCGGGCGGGCGCGGACTGTGCGCCGCGTCCAGCGGAACCAGGCTGAGCCGCCGCGCTACCGCGAGAGGCGGACGTACCCCTGGCAGGTGCGGGTGGTGCCTGGCCCGCGATAACAGGCCGGCCGCCGGGAGGACCGGCCGCCTGCGCGCCTTCGGCCGGAGCTTCCTCCACGATCGGGTTCTCCTGTACCTCCACCTGGAGGTTGAACAGGTTGCCGACCGACTCCTCCTTGATCCCGTCCATCATCGCGCCGAACATGTCGAAGCCCTCGCGCTGGTACTCGATCAACGGGTCGCGCTGCGCCATCGCCCGCAATCCGATGCCCTCACGCAGGTAGTCCATCTCGTACAGGTGCTCTCGCCACTTGCGGTCCAGCACCGACAGCACCACCCGGCGCTCGAGCTCGCGCATCACCTCGGACGTCAGCTCCTCCTCGCGCCGATCGTAAGCGGCCTGCGCGTCCTGCGTGACAGCCTCGGTGATGAACTCGCCCGACAGCCCGGAACGGTCGCCCCCGGCCTCCTCGATCAGTTCATCGACGCTGATGCCAACGGGGTACAGCTGGCGGAACGCGCGCCACAGCTTGTCCAGGTCCCACTCCTCGGGGAATCCCTCGCTGGTGGCTCCGACCCCGTATCCCGCCACGACCTCATCGATCATGCGCCGGATCTGCTCGTGCAGATCGGCCCCCTCGAGCACCCTGCGCCGCTCACCGTAGATGACCTTACGCTGCCGGTTGAGCACGTCGTCATACTTGAGGACGTCCTTGCGGATCTCGAAGTTCTGCTGCTCGACCTGAGTCTGCGCGGACCTGATCGCACGTGAGACGACCTTCGACTCGACAGGCACGTCCTCCGGAATGCTCAGCCGCTCCATGATCGCGGCGACCCGCTCCGAGTTGAACATCCGCATCAGGTCGTCTTCGAGTGACAGGTAAAACTTGGACTCGCCGGGGTCACCCTGCCGGCCGGACCGGCCGCGCAGCTGGTTGTCGATACGGCGTGACTCGTGCCGTTCGGTACCGAGCACGTAGAGGCCGCCAAGCGCTACGACCTCCCCGTGCTCCTCGGCGACGGCCCGCTTGGCCTTCTCCACCGCCTCGGGCCAGGCCGCTTCGTAATCGTCAGGCGTGTCCACCGGGGACAGGCCGCGCTGGTGCAGTTCCTGGTCCGCGATGAAATCCGGGTTCCCGCCGAGCATGATGTCGGTGCCCCGGCCGGCCATGTTCGTGGCCACGGTGACGCCGCCCCTGCGGCCCGCCTGGGCGATGATCGCTGCCTCACGCTCGTGGTACTTGGCGTTCAGCACCTCGTGGGGCACACCGCGCCGCTTCAGCATCTTGGACAGGATCTCGGACTTCTCCACGCTCGTGGTGCCGACGAGAACCGGCTGCCCGGCCCGGTGACGCTCGACGATGTCCTCGACGCACGCCTCGAATTTCGCCTGCGCCACCTGGTACACGACATCGGAGTGGTCAGCCCTGATCATCCGCTCGTTCGTCGGGATCGGCACGACGCCGAGCTTGTAGATCTGATGGAACTCGTTCGCCTCGGTCATCGCGGTGCCGGTCATGCCGGAGAGCTTGTCGTAGAGGCGGAAGTAGTTCTGCAGCGTGATCGTGGCGAGGGTCTGGTTCTCGTCCTTGATGACCACGCCTTCCTTGGCCTCGATGGCCTGGTGCATGCCCTCGTTGTAACGCCTGCCGTGCAGCATGCGGCCGGTGAACTCGTCCACGATCAGGACCTCGCCGTTCATCACGACGTAGTCCTTGTCTCGCTTGTACAGTTCCTTGGCCTTGATCGAGTTATTGAGGAAGCTGACCAGCGGCGTGTTGACCGCGTCGTAGAGGTTGTCGATGCCGAGCCAGTCCTCGACCTTCTCGACACCGGACTCGAGGATGCCGACGGTCTTCTTCTTCTCATCGACCTCGTAGTCGCCTTCGCCATCCTCACCCCGGCGCAGCCTCGGGGCGAGCTTGGCGAACTCGGTGTACCACCGCGCGCTCTGCTCAGCGGGGCCGCTGATGATCAGCGGCGTGCGCGCCTCGTCGATCAGGATCGAGTCGACCTCGTCCACGACGGCGAAGTGGTGACCCCGCTGGACGCACTCCTCGAGGCTCCAGGCCATGTTGTCGCGCAGGTAGTCGAAGCCGAACTCGTTGTTCGTGCCGTAGGTGATGTCGGCCTGGTAGTGCCTGCGCCGCTCTTCAGGCGGCATCTGGGCGAGGATCACGCCCACCTCGAGGCCGAGGAAGCGGTGAATGCGCCCCATCCACTCGGAGTCGCGCTTTGCCAGGTAGTCGTTGACGGTGATGACATGCACGCCGTCACCAGAGATCGCGTTGAGGTAGGCGGGGAGTACGGCGGTGAGCGTCTTGCCCTCGCCGGTCCTCATCTCGGCGATGTTGCCGAGATGCATCGCGGCCCCGCCCATGAGCTGGACATCGAAATGACGCTGCCCGAGGGTCCGCCGTGCCGCTTCGCGCGCTGTGGCGAACGCCTCGGGAAGCAGGTCGTCGAGGGACTCCCCGTTGGCGTAACGCTCCCTGAACTCGCCGGTCATCCCGCGCAGCTCGGCGTCGCTCATCGCGACGAAGTCCTCTTCGATCGAGTTGACCTGCTCTGCTATCCGCTTGAGCTTGCGAAGGATCTTGCCTTCGCCTGCGCGAAGGACACTGTCGATGATGACTGGCACTTCGGGTCGCGCTCCTTGCGGATAGATTCATCTAAGCCTGCCGCCCGCCCCGCGCGCCGTGGCTGCTGGTGCTTGCGGCAGGAGGCAGGCAGTAGCAGGCATAGCCACCGTCTCGAAAGTCATCGTAGGCGAGACGCAGACCGAAACCGAGCCCCGCGCGAGCCATCCTTTGGATATGACCAGGCCAGGAACGCCGAAGAGGGGTCGGGTGTCCGGCACTGACCTGCCCAGACCACAATAGTCACCAGCGGCGGAGTGATTTGCCGCCGACTGCCATATCCACGGCCTGCCGGGCAGGATCCTGGCAGCGGCCGGCGAAGCGCCGCAGCCAGCGGCGGCTGAGCACTACGGCCTACGACGAGAGGAGCGGCGCGCATGGCCGACCAGGCGGTACCAGGCACCCTGCAGGGCACCATGACCGAGCCGGAGGACAGTCCCGCTCACGATGTGGCACGCAGCGCGTCCCAGCAGCACGATCCGCTCGGTGTACACCACGGACGGCCCGTCTCCTGGGTAGCGGTCTCCATCATCGTGGCCGGCTTCATCGCCGGCGGCCTCGGCCTGGTCATCGGGCCTACCTGGTGGCTGTTCTGGACCGGCGCGGGGATAGCCGCGCTCGGCGGCATCCTCGGCCTCGCAAGCGGTATCTTCGACGACTGGTACTGAGCCGGCCTCCGGTCAAGCACGACCGGTCAGCACCTGGAACTGTCGGACCCCGGCGCTACGCTCAGCTGTCGTGGGCACTCCGATCCATCCGGTTTCACATCTCACCCTCACGGCGGGCGATGTCCGCCGGATCACCTTGCGGGCGCAGGGTTTTCTCGGCGCGGCCGGACGCCGTGGCGGGGTCGCCGGCATGGTGCGCCGGCTTGGCGCGGTCCAGCTCGACACCATCAGCGTGCTCGCGCGCTCGCACGAGCTAGTCGCGTACGCGAGGCTTGGCCCCATTCCGCGACACACGATCGAAGACGTTTACTGGCACCCGCACCGCCCCGCGGCGTTCGAGTACTGGTCGCATGCCGCGTGCGTCCTGCCGATCGAGCACTGGCCCTTCTACGAATTCAGGCGCCGCGGGTTCCGTGCCCGCGGCCTGCGCTGGCACCAGAGCCATCAGCACACCTGCGACGGGGTACTTGCCAGGCTCCGCTCGGAAGGACCGCTCACCGCCACCCAGCTCGGGGGCGCCAAGGGCGGCGGCACCTGGTGGGACTGGTCGGACGTGAAGATCGCCGTCGAGTGGCTGCTCGACACGGGCGAGGTCATCTGCGCCAGGCGGACGGGCTGGCGCCGGGTGTACGACCTGCCAGAGCGCGTGCTGCCCCGTGAGCTGCTCGGCTCAGAGCCATCCGACGAGCAGTGCGTCACCCACCTCGTCGGCGTCGCCGCCCGCGCGCTCGGGGTGGTGACCCGCGGCGACCTGATCGACTATCACCGGCTTCGCAGCTTCGGCAGCGAGACGGCCAGGAAGGCGGAGCTCATCGATGACGCCGCGCTGGCCGCCGGCCTGACGCCGGTCACGCTCGACGGAGTCGGAGGGCCGGGACGCACGGCCACCCAGGCGTGGGCTGATCCTGTCGCGCTGGCCGAGGCTTCGAAGGCACCCAGAGGGCGGCACCGGGTCACGCTGCTCTCGCCGTTCGATTCACTCATCTGGGATCGCAAGCGAACACTCCGGACGTTCGGCTTCGAGCACAGCCTCGAGGCGTACGTGCCTAAGGCGAAGCGCGTGCACGGATACTTCACGATGCCGCTGCTCGCCGGGGGACGCCTGGCCGGGCGCGTCGATCCCGCGCGCAGCGGCAAAACGCTCGTAGCCCAGAAAATATCACTCGAAACGCCGTCCGCCGCCGAGGCCATGGCACGGGCACTGCGGGAGGCAGCCTCCTGGGTCGGCTGCGACAATGTCCAGCTTGGCCACGTGGAGCCCGCTCACTGCGCCGGCAGGATCCTCGCCGCCCTCTGACTCAGGTGAACTCGATCAGCTTCTCTCGCACGGCGATCATCACCGCTTCCATCCGGGAGTGGATCTGAAGCTTCTCCAGGATGTTGCGCACGTGATTCTTCACGGTGTTCTCGGAGATGAACAGCTCCTTGGCGATGTCACGGTTGTTCATGCCCCTGGCGACCAGCTTGAGAACCTCCATCTCGCGATCGGTGAGCTTCGGCGCGGGGACCTGCTGCGCCCGCTGTTCCCCATCGCCCCGTCTCGCCAGCGTCGCGAACTCCGTGAGGAGCTTCCCCGCCATTGAGGGGTTGATGAGCGACTGGCCGCCGTGTACCGCCCTGACCACCTCTGCCACATCGTCGAGCGGAATGTCCTTGAGCAGGTAGCCGCTCGCGCCTGCCCTGATCGCCTCGAACAGGTCCCCCTCCTCGTCGCTGATCGTCAGCATCACGATCTTCGCGCTCGGCGCCACTTCCTTCATGGCCCGGCACGCCTCGATCCCGCTGCTCCTGGGCATCCTGATGTCCATCAGGACGACATCAGGCAGCGACTCCCCCGCCTTCTCGACGGCTTCTGTCCCGTCGCTCGCCTGGCCGACCAGATCGATGTCGTCCTCCTCCTCGAGGACCATCTCGAGTCCGCGGCGGAACAGGGCATGATCATCGACGATCAGCACGCGGATCGGCTCAGGACGCCGCCCGGTGCCCGGCGTCCCGATGGTGGCGCCGGAACCCTCGCTCACGGTGCCTCCTCCCAGTGACCCTGCCGTTCCTCGCTCCCGACCGGTATCTGAGGCGGCACAGGAACCCTCGCTCACGGTGCCTCCTCCCAGTGACCCTGCCGCTGCCTGCTCCTCACGCTCGGGCCCGCGTGCGCGGGCCACACTCAGGTCTCGCCGGACAGCCACGTGATCAGACTCTGGCTGACCTGGCCGCGTGACGCAAGCTCAGCTCCCGCGACCACTTCGCAACAGACCCCTCCACCTCGGCCGGTCCGCCTCTCCTGACGAGCCTTCGCGTCCGCTGGCCCACTGATGCTAGTGACTTGCCGCGGCGGCCGGGCGCCCGGCTCCCTGGCAGGCCCGCGCGGCCGCCGCCCTTCCGCCGTCTTACTCCTCGACCAGCCGGATGACACCGTACTGGTAGCCGCGCCGCCGGTAGACGACGCTGGCCTGGCCGCAGTCTCCGTCCCGGAACAAGTAGAAATCGTGCCCCACCAGTTCCATCTCGAATAGTGCCTGGTCGATCGTCATCGACACGGCCGCGTGGAACTTCTCCCGCACCACGAGCGGTCCGTCGCCCTCCATCTGGACCGGGACCAGGCTGTCGGCCGATGGCCTGGCCAGGGGCGGCCCCGGAGCCGTCTCGCCGGCATCCGGCGCGGGCTCGTATCCGTCCCATCCTGCCGCGGGAGCCGCAGCGCCGGCCACGCGGACCGTCGCATGATCGCTGTGCCGCTCCTTGCGCCGGTCACACGACCGGCGCAGCCGCGACTCTAGCTTCGCGAAGGCGAGGTCGAGCGCCGTATACCGGTCGTCCGCCGCCGCCTCTGCCCGGATCGCCGGTCCCCTGGACCGTATGGTCAGCTCGACGCGCTCACTCCGGCCGGACTGACGCGGATTGCGCTCCCTGGACACTTCGATATCGATCCGCGTGGCTTTCTGATCCAGCTTCTCGATCTTCGCGAGCTTGCCTGCGGCATGCTGGCGAAACCGCTCCTGCACGCTCGTGTGCCGTCCCTTGAAGATCATGTCCATCCCGGAAACCCCCTTCGGCCTTCCGTCCGACGTAACGGATGGCACCCGCCCGGCCGACCTGGTCTTCGTCCCCACATCCGCCTGCTGAGGGCTTCGCGGACAACCTGTCGCCACTACTGCCCTTCTCCCTGCCCGAAGGACTCCAGATCCCTCGACGGGGCAGGACTTACCTCTAAGCCGCACCGTGATCGGTCGACGAGAAGTCGCCTTACGTGGGCCGTTTCGCCTGCGGCTGGCATCGGCTTGCCGGGCCGTGCGCTCCGCGAGCGGAGCGCACGGCCTGACGCAACCACGGACCCGGACGGGTGCCATGACACGAACGCTAACTCGATACGGACAGAATGTCAGGAGGGATGTGTCTACTACCAGTCACGGAGGGTGAAATATATGTGCCTCCAGCCTGGTCAGACACCATCGGACGATCGATCGAATCACACGGCGCCGCCAAGCCACCCTGACCAAAATGCGGCAGGCTCCCAGCCCGAAAGCCATCCTCATCCAGGGCGGCGCGGCGCGGCTCACCCGGGATAGGCCGGGGCCCGTCCCGCCCCGATCGGGATCCACGGGCTGCCGAGGCTCGTGGACATGGCCACGTGGCCGTCTCTCAGCCCCGCGGCGATCGGGTTCGGGGAGGTAGTCACCAGGGGATTCGGCGCACCGAGCGCCGTGACCGAGATCGCCTCTTCGGTGGGCGGGATCTCGGTCGGCGAGTCGCCGTTCACCGGGACCTTCACCAGCTGGCCGCCGGCACCCGGCCCGGTGAGCACGACCAGATCATCGGCGTCGTACCAGGTCAGCGCGGCGGGATCGGAGACGCCGGCGCCGATGGGCACGGTCTGGCGTATCGACGCCCTGGTCCCGTCGCGGGTGATCGCGCCGAGCAGCAGCTGCCGCGCCCCCGCCGCGCCCCGGGCGATCAGCGCGATGCGAACCCCGTCCGGGGCCACCCGGAGCGCGCTGACAGGCTCGTCGCCGGCAGGCATGGCCACCTGATGCGGGGCGGTGCCGTCGGGCGGCAGCATCCACACACCGCCACGCCCCGCGACCCACAGGTCGTCGTACCTGTCCCAGCTGAGCGCCGCGAGACCGGCGCCTGTCAGCCGCCGCGACAGCCGGGCGCCGCGGGCGATGGCGCCCGAGTAGACCACATCGCCCGCCGGGCTGAGACCCGCCACGAAGCCTCCGCCGGGAGACACCGCGATCTGGGCCAGCTGAACCTGTCCGGTGCCCGCCTGGCCGGCCACAGGCACGGCGTGAGCTCCCGGCCTTGACAGCACCTGCACCCCACCGTCACCGCCGACGTAGTACACGTCGCTCGACGCCGGTGCCGCGGGCGCGTAATCCGGGTACATGCCCAGCTGCTGCAGCTGACCGCCGGAAGAACTCGGCAGGGTGACAGGCCGGCCATCGATCTCGAGTACGACCGACTGGATGGCCGACTGCCCGTAGGACGGGCTGCTCAGTGTCCAGACCAGCTGAGCGGACACGCGCTCCAGGGCGGACTGCCCGGCGGCCGCGGCGGCTCCGCCGAGATTCACGATCGCCGTGCCGCCGCTGAGCGTGACACTGCCAGGCAGCGTGGTCCCGGGCGGGAGCGCCGTCCCCGCCGCGCCGTTCAGCCATCCTTCCGGGCCGTGCAGCAACGCCTTCACCAGCCCCGTGATCAGGTCCGTCGACGTAGCCTGCAGCGGCACGAATACCGGATCGGGGATGAGCACCCGGCCGGCTGGACCGAAGAAATACAGGTTCCGCGGCTGGTAGACCCGGGGGAAATCGGCCTGAGCGAGCAGGAGGTGATCAGGGAGGTTGCTGATGCGCCACTGTCCGGCAGTCTTGACCAGGTCAAACCCGCGCAGGACCGTTCCCTGCGATCCCGCGGTCTCGTACTGGCCGCTATCGGTCAGCGTGGCAAGCTCCGGACCGCTGACCTGGACCCGCTGCGCTGGAGTGGGCGGATCCCCGGCACTGCGCGGGATCGGCCTCGGCGGGCTCACCCTGGGCTGCCCGCTGACCATGGTGACCGCCCACCCCGGATTCCAGGTCTTGCTCGCTGAGGGCATCAGGTACTGGCGCGCGATCGCGTGATTGTCAGCGAAGCTCGCGCTGGCGGCGAGGAACCCGGACACGATCTGCGCGGGGGTCCAGCCAGGCTGCGGGGGTGATGCGATGAGCTGGAGGTAGCCCTGGCCCTGTCCGGCCGCGGCCCCCGTGACGCTGACCGGGCGGACAGGGCCGCTGACCGGAACGGTCGCGCATCCAGCTGCCAGCGTGACCCCAACGGCGGCGAGCGCCGTCTGCCAGATCCGTGACCGTACCCGCGGCGACCTCACACGTGACCACCGGCCGCCACCGGAGACCCGCCGCGCCGCCGCGCGGGGCCGGGCAGGAGCGGCGCCCCGCCGTGGGCTAGTCACTCACGCCCACCTCTGCCTCAGCGTGCTGGCCTGACGGGGCGCCGGACAGACCGGTGCCGGACAGATCGCCTGGCGAGCCGCCTAGCACCGTACCAGGGACGCCTAGCCCCGCCGCCGCCATCGGGCCGGAACCCGGGAGCACCTCGGTCTCGTCAGGGCCAAGCGGCAGCGGCGAGCCGACAAGCTCCTCGCCGGCTACCCGCGGAAGGGTAAGCCGGAAGACCGAGCCCTTGCGCTTTTCCCCCCAGGCCTGCAGCCAGCCCCCGTGCAGCCGCGCGTCCTCGAGTGCGATCGACAGGCCGAGGCCCGTACCGCCCGTGGTCCTCGCCCGCGCCGGGTCCGCCCGCCAGAAACGATCGAAAACGAGCAGTTCCTCACCCGGCCCGAGCCCGCATCCATGGTCGCGGACCGCCACGGCTACGGTGTCACGGTCTCCGGCGGCGGTGACCACCACGTCCCGGCCCTCTCCGTGCTCGACGGCGTTGACCAGCAAGTTCCGCAGGATGCGCTCGACCCGGCGCCTGTCCACCTCGGCGACGCAGGGCTCGGCGGGCAGCCGGAACTCGATCCTGGCACCGCGGCGCTCGGCAAGCTGCTGCGCGATATCGGCAGATCGCCGCACGAGATCGCAGACGTCGACCGATTCCGCCTCCAGGGTCGCCGCGTTGGCGTCATACCTGCTGATCTCCAGCAGATCTGACAGGAGCGCCTCGAACCGCTCGAGCTGGCTCTGCAGCAGCTCCGCCGACCTGGCGGCAGAGCTGCGGAGCTGCTGCCTGGCCTCGAAAAGTACATCCGCGGCGATCCGGATCGTGGTGAGCGGCGTGCGAAGCTCGTGGGATACGTCGGACACGAACTGCCGCTGAACCTTGGAAAGTTCCTCGAGCTCCCTGAGCTTCTCCTGCAGGCTGGCCGCCATCTCGTTGAACGCTGTCGCGAGCGCCGCCAGGTCATCCGTGCCGCGTACCTGCATCCGCTCCTCGAGCTGCCCGGCCGACAGCCGCTCGGCCGCCTGGGCGGCATTCCGGACAGGCAGCACCACCCAGCGGGTCACCAGCGACGCGATCGCGGCGAGCAGGGCGATGAGGCCGAGGCCCACCCCGATGAGCGTCCGCTGCACCAGCTGGAGGGTCCGCTGTTCCTGGTCGAGCGGGAAGACGTAGTACATCTGGTAGTAGCTGCCGAGGGGGGCGCCGATGGCGAATCCAGGCGCCGATGCGCTGCCGCTGGAGTACACCACCGTCGTCGGCGTGCCCCAGGGCTGGCTTACCGGGCTCTTCGCCTGTTCTTCATTGACCATCGCGACCAGCCTGGACGGGATGCTCGAAGCCGCGTCGATGCCCTCGAATACCCCCCGGATATACACGGGCGCCTGACTCGGCGCAACCATGATCACAACGTAGTAGGTGCTGCCCGGCCCGCTCCTGCTCTGCAGGCCCCGGTCCAGCGGATACATGAATGCCGCGGCGGCGTCGGCGTCGGCTGAGGGCGCGCGATTCAGGCCTGGCTGGCCCTGGCCGACGGCCAGGCCGTCGGAGAACAGGGTGGCGGACAGCTTCTCCTTGTTCCCGATGAGCACATTGGTGATCTGCTGCATGAGGATGAAGCCGAGCACCGCGACCACCGCGGCGGAGAAGACCAGGGTCGTCGCGACGACCCGCAGCTGCAGCGAGCGGTGCCAGCGGGCGCGCATGCGCTCGGCCAGCGTGCGCCAGCGGGCCCGCACGGCGATGAGCACTCGCCTTGCTGGCCGCGGCAGCCGCCGCGCGGCGCCGCGGACAAGGAGCGAAGGGCTGGATACGCTCAGGCGGCGCGCCCGGTCCCCGCTGCCGCCGCCGCGCCCCCCGCTGCCGCCGCCGCGCCCCCCGGCTGCAGGACCCCTCGTTACACTCGCGCCACCGTCGGCTCCAGGGTCACCGGCGCCACCTTCCCGGCTGACGGCGCGAGGTATCCCCGAGGCGCCAGAGGCGACGCGAACCTCAGGCGCGGGACCAGCGCCCGGGGCATCCGAACGCGCCTTCGCCCTCGCCGTCCTGCTCGAGGCTCCCCCCTTCATGATCCTTCTCCGCCAGTCGGAATAGAAGCTTGGTCCTATTCGACATATCTTCGGTCCATATTGTCCTGTTACGTGGTCACCTAGACCGAAATTTAGTACAGATTCACGGCACGCCGCAGCACCCCGCAGCACACAACGCTACGCTGCGGCACGCCACGGCACGCCGCGGCCAGGGCGCGGCCAGGCCGCGGCACCCGGGAGCATGCCACGGTACGCCGCGGCACCCCGGCGGCCCGCAGGGAACGTTCCACGGGGAACGAGCCCGCCCGGTCACCACCGCCGAACCCCAGCGCACCGCTAGCCAGGCCCCGCCTTGTACCCGACGCCCCGCACCGTCACGACGATGTCCGGATGCTCAGGATCCTTCTCGATCTTGGCGCGGAGCCGCTGCACGTGCACGTTGACCAGCCGGGTGTCCGCCGCATGCCGGTAGCCCCACACCTGCTCGAGCAGGACTTCGCGGGTGAATACCTGGCGCGGCTTCCTGGCAAGCGCCACGAGCAGGTCGAATTCGAGCGGCGTGAGGTTGACAGGCTCCCCGAACCGCTTCACCGAATGCCCGGCCACGTCGATCGTTATCTCGCCGATCTGCAGCATCTCCGGCGCGGGCTCGTCGGTCCGGCGCAGCCGAGCGCGGATCCGCGCGATCAGCTCCTTGGACTTGAACGGCTTGACGATGTAGTCATCCGCACCCGATTCGAGCCCGAGTACGACATCGACCGTGTCCGTCTTGGCGGTCAGCATGACGATCGGCACCCCCGACTCCGCACGGAGCTGACGGCACACGTCGATCCCGTCCACGCCAGGCAGCATCAGGTCAAGCAGCACCAGATCCGGCCGAGTGTCCCGGAAGGCGTCAAGCGCCCTGTCACCGTCAGCGACGAATGTGGGCTCGAATCCCTCACCGCGCAGGACAATGCCGAGCATCTCCGCGAGAGCTGCGTCGTCGTCAACGACAAGCACACGTCCTTTCATGAGCCTTATCGTTCCACGGGAAAGGCCTTAACGGGACCATCACGGCCCTGCCGGGCATCAGGCAGGCGCAGGCTGCCCGCATCCGCCGGTCGCGCGACCCCACGCTCGGTGACGATCGCGCTCACCAGACCGGGCGGCGTGACGTCAAACGCCGGGTTGTAGGCGGGACTCGCCGCGGGGGTCACTGGCACCCCCGCGAAGGAGGTGACCTCGGCGGCGCCGCGGTGCTCTATCACGATCGACGCCCCGTCCCGCGTGCCAGAATCGATCGTGGACACCGGTGCCACAACCACGAAAGGCACTCCGTGGTGCCGGGCGAGCACGGCCAGCCCATAGGTGCCTACCTTGTTCGCCACGCTCCCGTCGGCGGCTATCCGGTCCGCGCCGACAAGCACGACGTCCACCTCACCCGCGGCCATCAGCGAGGCGGCCGCCCCGTCGGGCAGCACCGCGTAAGGGATTCCCGCCCGCCGCGCCTCGTAAGCCGTCAGCCTGGCGCCCTGCAGCAGCGGGCGCGTCTCGCCCACCCACAGCCTGGCGAGCCGGCCGGCCCTGTGCGCCGCGCGAACCACGGCAAAGGCGGTTCCCTCCCCCGCCGAGACGAGCGCTCCGGTGTTGCAATGGGTCAGCACCCGGGCGCGCTCGGGGAGCAGGGCGAGCCCGTGGGCCGCCATCGCGGCGGACGCCTCGGCATCCGCCCGCTCGATCAGTCGCGCTTCGTCGAGGGCAGCGCGCGTCGACAGCCGTTCGGTATGCCCCGTATTTTTTATGTTGTCCGCCTGCGCGCGCTGGTAAGCGGCGAGCACCCGCCGCGCGCCCCAGCTCAGGTTCACGGCGGTCGGCCTGGCCTGGCCGATCGCGGACGCCGCGGCGGCGACGTCTTCCCCGCGGTGCGCCGCGAGCGCCACGCCGAACGCCCCGGCAACGCCGAGCACCGGCGCGCCCCGCACAACCAGGCGGCGGATCGCGTCAACGAGGGTCGCGACGTCCCCGCAGACCAGCACGGCCTCCGCGGCGGGCAGCCTCGTCTGATCGAGCAGCGCGATCGCCGGCCCCTCAGGGGGATCGAGCCAGCGGAGCGCGGGTATGTCCATCACGCAAGTGTGCGACCGCTGCCCGGCGATGCGCCAGCAAGCACATGATGCCTAACGGGAGCGCCGCGGGAGTCCCGCGCTACGTGCGTGCCATCCGTGGCAAAAAGCACGGCAGGAGTTCCCGCGCCACGTGCGTGTCGCGCGTGGTAAGAAATGCTGGCGGGTCAGCAGATTCCGCCCAACTGCGGGCCATCCTCCTTCGTGTCAGTATGGGCGTCAGCGTTGCGGCCAAGGCACCCGGCGCTCTGGACCAGGGGAGCCGTCATGACGGAGGAATCGGGATGGCGCGAACAGGACGGAGCGGGGTCTTCCCCACCGCCGCCCCCGATCGCCGGGCGGGATAATGGCACCGCTCCCCTAGACCCTCCCCCGACGGCACAGCCGTGGTTTCCGCCGCCCGGCCAGGCTCCTGCCGGGCCGCCCGCGGCGTACCCGCCAGGGCCGTATGCGCAGCAGGGACATGCACCGCCGCAGCCTGGCCCGTATGGCCCGCCCGGCCCGCCTCCCGGTTATGGGCCCCCTCCCGGATACGGCCCGCCCGGCGGATACGGCCCGCCCGGCGGATATCCGCCCCCCGGCTACGGGCCGCCCCACGGCTACGGGCCGCCCGGCGGATACGGTCGTCCGCCCTACGGCCCGCCGGGCCCGTGGCGGCCGCAGGCGCCCAAACCCGGAATCATCCCGCTGCGCCCCATCGGCGTGGGCGAGATTCTCGACGGCGCGTTCGCCTCGATCCGCCGCAACCCGAAGGCCACGCTCGGGCTCTCCGCGGTCCTTATGACGCTTTCCGGGATCCTCTCGACAGCGGCCAGCCTGCTGGCGTTCAGCAGGCTGAACGGCGTCACGGTGTCGAGCACCACGCAGACGCTGACGTCCGCCCAGGTGAAGCACCTGCTCGCGACCTTCGCGGCCACCGTCGGCATCACCCTGACGCTCACGTTCATCTTCGACGCGGTCCTGACAGGCATGCTCACCGTGGTCATCGGCCGCAGCGTGCTCGGGCATCCGGTCACCGCGGGCGAGGCGTGGCGGATCGCCCGCCCGCGCCTGGGCGCGCTGATCGGAGCGACGCTGCTGACCTTCCTCGCAGTCTTCGGCGGGTGGATGGTGGTGGCGGCGGCGACCCTGGCCCTGGCGGTCGCCGGCGCGGGGCCTGCGGCGGTCGCCGTAGGCGTCCTCGGCGGGTTCATCGCGGTCAGCCTGAGCGCCTGGTTCACCGGCATGCTCAGGGTGAGCGCACCGGCTGTGGTGCTCGAACGCCAGGGGCCCGCTCAGGCGCTCGCCCGGTCGTGGCGGCTGGTCAGCGGCAGCTTCTGGCGGGTCTTCGGCATCTCCCTCCTCGCGGAGCTCATCGTCCTTACCGTCGCGGGCGTGCTGCAGATCCCGTTCTCGGTCGTCGGGGCGATCGCGGGTGGTGGTTCCGGCGGGCTGCTGGCGCTGTCGAGCACCCACAGCGTGATGGGAACGATCATCACGGGCGTTGGCGGCATCATCGCAGGCGCGGTAGCCAGGCCGCTGATCGCCGGGGTGACGGTACTGCTGTACGTCGATCTGCGGATGCGCAAGGAAGGCCTGGACCTGGCACTGCAGACGGCGGCGCGGGATGACCGCACCGCGGGCGACGAATTCGCGTCGGTGTGGCGCCCGCCCTCGGGGGACTACACGGCGGCCCCGGGCGCACCGCCGTGGTGATCCCCCCTGGGCAGCCTGACGTCGGCCGCGGTGAGGGTCGCAGACTCGCCCGCGATGAGCTGTCCAAGGCGGTCTATCACCCGGGCGCCCCGCTGGCGCAGCGGATTCTCGGCACCATCGGCAGGTGGCTGGCCAGGTTCTACAACGACGTGAACACCGCGACCCCGGGGGGATGGTGGGCGTTCGTCGCCCTCGCTGCCCTCGCGGTGATCGTGATCGGCGTGGTCCGCGTCCTGATCGGCCCGGTCGGGCGCCCGCACCGCCGCGCCGGGGCGGGCCCGCTGCGGGGAACGCGGCCGCTGACAGCACGCGGGCACAGGGAGCGGGCCGCGCGGCTGGCAGCGGAGGGCGACTTCGCCGCGGCCATCATCGAGTGCCTGCGGGCCGTCGCCGCCGACCTCGAGGAGCGGGCCGTGCTCGCGGGCGACGCTGGCCGGACCGCCGACGAGTTCGCCGCCGAGGCCGGGCGGGCGCTGCCCGCGCATGCGGACGCGCTGCTTTCCGCCGCCCGGCTCTTCGACGACGTCTGCTATGGCGGGCGGCAGGGAACGCGGGAAGGATACGAGCGGCTGCGCGACCTCGACGCCGCCGTCCGGGCCGCCAGGCCAGGCCCGCTCGTGACGCCCGCGGGGATCCCGGCATGACAGCTGTGGCCAGCGCGCCCGCCGACGCGGGAACGGCACCTCCCGGCACCGGCATCACCGCCGGCGAGTCCCCGCGCGGACGGGACCTCTGGCTGCGGTGGCGCGCCATGTGCGCGGTGGCCGCGCTCGTCCTCACCGGCGGGATCATGATCGCGCTATTTCAGCCGGCGACCGCGCCCGCCGGCTACCTCGACCCCGGCAATCCCGGCGCGACCGGGGCCCGGGCCCTCGCCACCATCCTGACCGAGCGCGGCCACCCGGTTGCCCGGGTGAGCACCGTCGCCGCGGCCGACGCGGCCGCCAGCGGGGACGACTCGACGCTCGTCGTCACACAACCGGGGCTGCTCACCCCCGGTCAGCTCGCCGGGCTGGCCAGAGTCCCAGGGGACCTGATGCTTGTCGAGCCGGACAGCGCCTCGCTCGCCGCACTCGCACCCGGCGTCAGCCTGGCCGGCGAGGCGCCCGTGAGACCCGCCGGCCCTGCCTGCGGCATGCCAGCGGCACTGCTGGCGGGCAACGCCGACATGGGCGGCCTGCTGCTGCGGACCACCCGGCCGCCGCAGCAGCAGTGTTACCCGTCAGGCGGGCGGCCGACGCTTGTGCGGTACGCGGCCGCCGGCCGGACGGTCACCATCCTCGGCACCGGCGCGCCCCTCACCAATCAGGACCTGGCCAGCCTCGGCAACGGCGCGCTCGCGATCAACCTGCTAAGCAGCCGCGCCCATGTCGTCTGGCTGGTACCGGGCCCGGCGCCCGCGGCGGGCAGCGGTCAGACCCCGTTCACCGACCTGGTCCCGTGGCCCGCCTACCTGATCACGATCCAGCTCGCCGTCGCCGCGGTGCTCACCGCGCTCTGGCGGTCCCGCAGGCTCGGCCCGCTCGTCACAGAACGCCTGCCCGCCGTGGTCCGTGCCGCGGAGACGGTCGAAGGCCACGGGCGGCTCTACCGCGCACGCCGCTCCCGAGACAGGGCCGCGGCAGCTCTCCGCGGCGCCGCGGAGAGCCGGCTGGCGCACCGGCTCGGCCTCGCGGACGGCACGGACGGTTCTGGCCTGGGGGGACACAGTGCTCCCTGGGGACACCCCAGACCCCGATGGCCCAGCACCCCCCGCGCCGCGGCGCTCTGCGCGCTGCTCGCGGCCAGGACCGGGCGTGGCCAGGACGCGGTCACGGCGATAATGTTCGGCCCTGTGCCACAGGACGACGCCGCGCTCGTCAGGCTCGCCGACGCGCTCGACACGCTCGAGAAAGAGGTACGCACACCGTGACCGCCCAACACCCGTTCCCGGCCGGGGGCGCGTCGGCCGCCGAGGGCGTGACGCCCTCGGGCATCGCCAGCCAGGACACGCCCGGCTACGGGTCTTCGGTGGCCTACGATCCCCGTTCGGCACTGGATGCACTCAGGGCTGAGATCGGCAAGGCTGTCATCGGGCAGGATGCGGTGGTCACCGGATTGGTTATCGCGCTCCTCTGCCGTGGTCACGTCCTCCTCGAAGGGGTGCCGGGCGTGGCGAAGACCCTCCTGGTGCGCGCGCTCGCCGCGGCTCTGTCGCTGCAGAGCAAAAGGGTGCAGTTCACCCCCGACCTGATGCCAGGCGACGTCACGGGCTCGCTCGTCTATGACGCGCGGACAGCCGAGTTCGAGTTCCGCGAGGGTCCCGTGTTCACCAACCTGCTGCTCGCCGACGAGATCAACAGGACCCCGCCGAAGACGCAGGCCGCGCTCCTCGAGGCGATGGAGGAGCGGCAGGTCTCTGTCGAGGGCTCTCCCCGGCCGCTGCCGCGGCCGTTCCTCGTCGCGGCCACCCAGAATCCCGTCGAGTACGAAGGGACCTACCCGCTGCCCGAGGCGCAGCTCGACCGTTTCCTCGTCAAGCTGACCGTTCCCGTGCTCGGGCGGGACGCGGAGATCGGGCTGCTGACCAGGCACGCGGCAGGGTTCGACCCGCGTGACCTCGCGGCGGCGGGGATCCGGCCGGTCGCGGGCATCGCGGACCTCGACGCGGCGCGGCAGGGGGTGAGCGGGGTGCATGTCGGGGCCGAGGTGATGGGCTACATCGTGGATCTCTGCAGGGCGACGAGGCAGTCGCCGTCGCTGCAGCTCGGCGTGTCGCCGCGAGGTGCCACCGCGCTGCTCGCGACCAGCCGCGCGTGGGCATGGCTGGCGGGCCGGGAGTACGTGATCCCTGATGATGTGAAGGCGCTCGCCCGGCCGACCCTGCGGCACCGGATCCAGCTCAGGCCCGAGGCCGAACTCGAAGGCGCCTCCCCCGACGGCGTACTCGACGGCGTCCTGGCCTCGGTCCCCGTCCCCCGATGACCACGGAAGCGCAGTGGCGCTGACGGGACGCGCCGCGCTCGCGGCCCTGATCGGCGCCCTCGTCGTGCTCGCCTTTCGCGCCACGGCCGCGCTGCTTGCCGTCGAGGGACTGCTCGCCACCGGGATCGCGGCCGACCTGGTCCTCGCGGCCGGGGTGCGCCCGCTCCGCATGACCAGATCGGGTGACACCAAGGTACGGCTCGGCGAAACGGCGTCGGTGACCCTCACGCTCGAGAACCCCGGCAGGCGCCCGCTCCGCGCGATCGTGCGGGACGCGTGGCAGCCGAGCGCATGTGCCGCCCCCCGTCACGCGCGCATCCGCGTTCCGGCAGGCGGCGCCGTCGCGGTGACGACGGCGCTGACCCCCGTGCGCAGGGGAGACCGTACAAGCGCGGGGGTGACCGTAAGGTCGTTCGGTCCGCTCGGGCTGGCCGGCCGCCAGCGCAGCCGCGAGGTGCCGTGGACGGTCCGCGCGCTGCCCCCGTTCCGCAGCCGCCGCCACCTGCCGGAGAAGCTCGCCAGGCTCAGGGAACTCGACGGCCAGCACCGCTCGCTGATCCGGGGCCAGGGCAGCGAGTTCGACTCGCTGCGCGAATACGTGATCGGCGATGATGTCCGCTCCATCGACTGGCGGGGCACCGCGCGCCGGCTCGACGTGGTGGTGCGGACCTGGCGGCCCGAACGAGACCGCCGGGTGCTGATCGTCCTTGACACCGGCCGCACGTCGGCAGGCCGGGTCGGCGACGCCCCGCGCCTGGACGCCGCCATGGACGCCACGCTGCTGCTCGCGGCCCTCGCCGCCAGGGCCGGTGACCGGATCGACCTGATCGCGGTAGACCGCCGGGTCCGTGCGCGCGTGCTCGGCGCGTCCCGTTCGTCGGTGCTGCCCGCGTTCACTGACGCGATGGCGCCGCTGGAGGCGGAGCTGATCGAGTCCGATGGCGCGGCGATGGCCAGCGCCGTTCTCGCGCACGCCCGGCAGCGCTGCCTCGTCGTCCTGCTCACCGACCTGAACGCGACCGCGATCGAAGAGGGCCTGCTCCCGCACCTGCCGGTGCTCACCTCCCGGCACCTGCTGCTGATCGGCGCGGTCGCTGACCCGCGGGTAGACGAGCTGGCGACAGGCCGCGGCGACGCCGCCCTGATCTATTCCGCCGCGGCCGCCGAACGCGCGCGCGCGGAGCGGCAGCGCATCTGCGCGGTGCTCCAGCGACGGGGCGTCACGGTGATCGACGCCCCGCCCGACCGCCTCCCCCCAGCCCTGGCCGACGCCTACCTAGCCCTCAAGGCCGCCGGCCGCCTCTGAGATGAGCAAGATCATAAGGATGCCGAACGGGAGCGGCCAAGCGCGAGCGTCAGGGGCGGCGGCTCTGGCCCGCTGCGCCTGATCACGCCGAGACGGGGACCACGTCGGGGGCGGTTTCGATGTCGCCGGTTTCCTGTGCGATCGTCGCGCGGCGCCCGAGGACGATGATGTAGACGAGGAAGGCTGACTCCGCGGCTGCGCCGATCAGGATGCGCGCCCAGGTGGGCAGGGGTGACGGCGTCACGAACGCCTCGATGACCCCCGATACGAGCAGGACCACGATCAAGCCGAGCGCGATCGTCACCATGGCACGGCCCTCTTCGGCAAGTGCCCTGCCACGGGGGCGCGGGCCGGGGTCGATGACGCACCAGCCAAGCCGCAGTCCCGCCGCCGAGGCGAGGAACACCGCCGAGAGCTCGAGCATCCCGTGCGGCAGGATCAGCCCGAAGAACAGCGCCCCCTTGCCGTGCGCGAACATCAGCCCGCCGTCCACGCCAACGTTCACCGCGTTCTGGAACAGGACGAACAGCGTCGGCAGCCCGAGCAGGATCCCGAAGATCAGCGCCTCCGCCGCCACCCACGCGTTGTTCGTCCACACCTTCGCGGCGAACGAGGTGGCAGCGTACTGGGAGTAGTAGCTCTGGAAGTCGTGCCCGACGAGCTGCCTGACCTGGGCCGGCGGCAGGATCCCCGCCTGCACCTGGGGAGACCGCGCGATCCACCAGCCGACGACGAGGGCGACGACAAGCGAGCTGAGCGTGGTTCCCAGCCACCACCACCGCGCCCGGTAGGCCGCGGCGGGAAACGCGATCACCGCGAGCCGGCCGACATCGCGCCACGATGGGGTGTGCGCCCCGGTCACCGCGCTGCGCGCCCGTGCCACCCGGGTGGACATGGTCGCCACGAGGACAGGATCATGCGCGGCGGCCCGCACTGCCGACAGGTGTGTCGCTGCCCGCTGGTAGAGCTGGACGAGCTCGTCCACTTCCGGACCCGACAAGCGCCGCCGGCGGCGGACGAGCTCGTCCAGCCGGTGCCACTCGCGATCGTGCGCCGCCATGTAGGCATCGACGTCCACGACAGGAGACTAGCCGGGCCCCGCGCTAGCCTTGACCCATTGCGCGCAGCGGCTGGGGGTTCCCTTGTCAGACATCATCACCGGCGAAGCCGTCGTCATCGACGTGCCGTGCGCCCGGTTCCCCAGCCGGATGGTCGCGCTCTTCATCGACGTCGTTGCCCAGATCGCCCTGCTGATCACCCTCGGGATCATCGTGGCGGCGGCCGGGGCGGACGGGAGACTGGACAACGCGTCAGAGGCAGCGATCGTGCTGACCGTGTTCGTCCTGGCCATCGTGGGATATCCGACGATCTTCGAAACGCTGAGCAGGGGCCGGTCACTCGGCAAGATGGCGCTAGGCCTGCGGGTGGTCAGCGACGACGGCGGTCCCGAGCGGTTCCGGCAGGCCCTGGTGCGGGCACTGGCATCGGTCGTGGAGATCTGGTCGCTGTTCGGCTGCCCCGCGCTGATCACCTCGCTGATCTCCGCGAAGGGCAAGCGCCTCGGCGACATTTTCGCAGGGACATTCGTCATCCAGGAGCGCCTGCCCGCCCGGACCGGGCAGATGGCCATGATGCCGCCCTGGCTCGCGGCCTGGGCTGCCAGGCTGGAATTGTCCGGCCTGCCAGACGAGACAGCTGCCATGGCTCGCGGGTACCTGAGCCGATTCTGGGAGCTGACGCCCGCGGCGCGCGAGGAGTTCGGCCGCCGGATCGCCGCGGACGTGGCGTCGCGGGTCAGCCCGCCGCCGCCGCCCGGGACCCCGCCCGCCGACTACCTGTCCGCCGTCCTCGCCGAGCGCCGGGCGAGGGAACAGGCCCGGCTCTCGGGGTGGCAGCCCGGCTACGGACAGCCCGCCCCGTGGCAAGGCCCGCCCCCCGCACCACCCGCCCCGTGGCAGGCCCCTGCGCCCGCACCACCCGCCCCGTGGCACGCCCCGTCCGCGACGCCGCCCCCTGCTCCCCCGGAGAACGACGACGCGCCCGGCCAGGGCACCGCGCACCGCCCGGGCGGTTTCGTCCCACCCGCCTGACCCGTTCCTAGTCAGCCGATGTGCGGGCGGTGTCCTGGTTCCTGCACCGGTGGAGTCTGGTTCGTGGTGGGGGCGGCGGGGGGCGGGAAGTTGTTCACCTGATAGGTGGTGAGCGCGACCCTGCCGCCGGTGTCATGCAGGGACGGCGGCGGCTGTGCGCGGTCCTGGAAGGCACCGGTCAGGTCGCCGAGGGCCTGGCGGCGGTAGGCGCTGATATTCGGCTCGGGCACGCCGGTGACCTCCTCGAGGAACCGGAGCACCGACGTGTGGTCGAACGACTCCGAGCACACGTAGCCGCCCACGGTCCACGGCGACACGATGATGCAAGGAACGCGGAAGCCGGGGCCAACAGGGAGCCCGCCGCCCACGGTGGTCGGCGAGTTGCCCGTCACGTACTCGTCAGCGGTTCCGGCCGGGGCCACGGGGGGCGGCACATGGTCGAACAGGCCGTCGTTCTCGTCGTAGTTGAGGATGAACACGGTCTTGGCCCAGACGTCGGGGTTGGCGGCGATCGCGTCGAGCTTGGAGTAGATGTACTGCGCGCCGGGCGCCGGGGCGGCGCTGGGGTGCTCCGAGGCCGCGCCGGTGGTGGCGATCCACGACACGGCCGGCAGGTTGTCGTTCATCGCGTCGTACTCGAACTCCCCCGGCATGATGACCATCCCCCGGTCATGCAGCTCCGAGCCGGGCTCGGCGGAGGAGAACGCGGCGAAATTGGCCAGCATGTTGTAGGGGTAGCCGCCCTGGTCCTGGTACATCCGCCAGCTCACGCCGGCCTGGGTCAGCCGCTCCGCGTACGTGGTCCAGGTGTAGCCGCTCACGCCGTTGTCCAGCGCCGGGCCGCCGTTCTCGCCGTTCGGGTCGATGGTCCCGGTGAGCAGCATGAACCTGTTCGGGTGCGTGGGGCCGAGGACCGAGCAGAAGTAGTTGTCGCAGATCGTGAAGTTCTCGGCCAGCGCGAAGTGGAACGGGATGTCGTCGCGGGTGTAGTAGCCCATCACGTACTGGGCGTTCGTCACCCCGTCGGCCGGGATGTGGGCGCGCAGCCAGGCATCCATCGCCCCGTTGTTCCAGGCGGCGTGCTGGATGGTCCAGTCGTGGCTGGTGGACGGGATGGCCGCCGATGCCGTGGTCATGCTGTCCATGTGGTAGGGCAGCAGGTAGCCGTCCGGGTTCAGCGGATCGGGCTGGTAGAAGACAGAGCGGCCCGTCGGCAGGGTAAGCGCATGCGGGTCGCCGAACCCGCGCACCCCCCTGAGAGTGCCGAAGTAGTGGTCGAAGCTGCGATTCTCCTGCATCAGGATGACCACGTGCTCGACGTCCTTCGCGCCGAACGCCCTGGCCGGCTCGCTGGCCGTCTCCGCGACAGCCCTGCGCACGTTCGGCGGCAGCGCGAGGGAGGCGAGAGCGCCGCCGCCCGCCACCGCCGCCGAGCCGAGCAGGCGGCGACGGGACACGCGAGGCTGCGGGACGTGCGAGTCCTGCGAGCCGGATCCGGCCGCGCCGGGTACGCCGGAAGCTTCGTCGGGCATGGGAGGCTGCCTTTCATCGGGGTTGGGCTGTAGCACGCCCGGCGCCGGCCGTGACACTCCCGCGCAGGTGATCCAGGCGGATACCGAACGGGAATCAGGTGGCGGCGCCAGGAAAGCCGGTGACCTGCCGGACGGCGCCGGAGGCGTCAACGATGTACAGATCGCCTGCGGCACTGTCGAAGGCGACGTCGAACGGGGTCTGCAGCGCGGCCGACGTCGCGGGACCGCCGTCGCCGCTGTAACCGGAGTGGCCGTTGCCCGCGACGGTCGAGATCGTGCCTGACGCGGTGACCTCGCGGATGACCTCGTTGGCGGTGTCGGCGACGAAGAGATCACCCGCCGCGTCCACGGTGACGCCGAACGGCGCGTCAAGCTCCGCTGCCGTCCCCGTGCCGCCGTCGCCCGCATAGCCGGCCGTGCCGTTGCCCGCGACCGTGGCGATCACGCCGGAGCCGGTGACCTCGCGGATAACGTTGTTGCACGTGTCGGCGATGTACACGCTGCCGCCTGAATCGGCGGCCACGCCCTCGGGCAGGCACAGCTCGGCGGCGGTCGCGTGGCCGCCGCCGTCGGTGTACCCGGCCTTGCCGTTGCCGGCCACGGTCGTGATCGTGCCGGACGGCGACACCTTGCGGATGACATTGTTGTAGGTGTCGGCGATGTAGAGGTCGCCGGCGGAATCGACGGCGACGCTCTGCGGGTAGTCAAGCTCGGCGGCCGTGGCCGCGCCGCCGTCGCCCCGGTAGCCGGCCTTGCCGTCCCCGGCGACCGTCGTGATCGTCCCCGATGGCGACACCCTGCGGACCACGTCGTTGCCGGTGTCCGCGATGTACACGTCGCCGGCGGGATCGGCGGCCAGGCCGCCCGGGTAGTCGACCTCGGCGGCGGGCCCCTGGCCGCCGTCGCCCTTGTAGCCAAAGATCGTGTCACCCGCGATGACCCTGGTGCTGCCGGTGACGGCGGTCCCGGTGATCGACCCCGCGTAGGCGAGCACATCGACCGAGGACTCCGCGGCGGGCGTGCGCACCTGGAACTGCGGCGCGCGTCCTGAGGCGGCGGTGGTCGTCACCGTCAGCGTCTGCGGCGCGGCGCTGAGGGTGACGGCCGGGCTGTCGATGTCGGCGGCGCCGTTGAAGAAGTCGAGAAAGACCTGGCCGCTGCCCTGCACGGTGACCGCCGCGGTGTAGCTGGACCCGGCGATGAGACCGGGGCCCGGCGATGCCTGGATCCAGGTGTTGGCCGGCACGCTGGACTCGGTCCAGTGGACGGCCGACAGTCCCTGCGAGGTCTTCGTCTTGACGATCGTGGCCGGGGACGTGATCGCGCTGAACGACGAGAGGCCCCACGACAGGCTGCCGAACGGCGCGAGGTAGCCGAGCTGCTGGCTGCCCCACGTCGACGGAGCGGCGATGCCGCCCACGATGCCGTCGAAGGTAGAGGACACATAGATGTCCCCGGACGCGCCGGTCGCGACGCCCTCGTTCCCGTTCAGCCCTATCCCGGCGGCCGGCGTGCCCCAGCCGAGGTAGTCGGCGCCGCGTCCCGCGATGGTCCGGATCACGGGCGCCGTGGCCGCACGGGCGTGCGCGGGCCCGGCCAGCAGCTGCCCGGTCAGCGCCGACGGCACCACGAGCAGGGTGGCGAGGCCAAGTCGACTCATCGAGGAACGCATAGGACCCTCCTGTCACGGGCGCCAGCACAATGATCAGCGCTGCTCAGTGATCGGCTTACTGATCAGCAGTGCCCAGCGGAACCGGGTGCGCTCAAACCCAAACAGGAATCAATGACAACTTGGTTAACCCGAACTAAGCATCTGGCGAAGCCCCGACTGCGTCTTGCCCCGCCGCGAGCGTGTCGCGGGGTCCCGACCGCCTGTCCCGGCTGGGTCAGGCGGCGTGGACTGGTAGGCGCAGGCCGAGCGTGCTGACAAGGTGACGCATGTCAGCCGGATCGGAGGTGTAAATCGCGGCCTTGAACTGCGCAGCGGTGTGGGCGACAAATGCGTCCACCACGTCGCAGGTACCGGACGCGGCCAGAAGTTTCCCCACAGGCGCGTAGTGATCCTCAGTGAATGGGATCACCCGCGAGCCACGCAGGGCCAGCATTAGACGGGCCTGCTTGGCTGGGTCCCGCACCGCCTGAGCGGCAACAACAGCCGGCACAGTGACACGCGTCCCCTCATCGAGGAACTCCCTGTGCCGCACCATGGCTATCTCGCTGCGACCGTCGATGGCTATGAGCGCACCCGCGTCGTAGACGACCTCGCGCGGGCTCACGCGGCGGTCCCGCTGTCACGGGCACTGCCGACCTCGCGTCTGTCCACGTCGGCACGGCGTGCCTCATCGATCTGGCGATGAACCTCGGCCACCTCGGCCTTGGCCGCCGCCACTACCTCGGGAGCGGGATACCCGAACTCGCGATAGTACTCCTCGATGGCCGCTATGCCGTCGCGCCGGATGCGCTCCCAGTCGAGCAGCTCCCTCAGCGCCGCCTCCACGACACTGGAGATCGTGCTGCCCCGGAGGGCAGCCTCCTTGCGGACCGACTCGGCAACCGACTCGTCCACGGTGACGTTCAGCACGGCCTTCTTCTCTCCCATGTTATGAATATAACATGGGAGGCCGTCACGGCGCTTCCGTTCGGCTAACTGGGATTTTATGGCTGCCAGTCTGGTCTCCTCCGCAGTGCCCGGACGCCCGGCGCGCAGGGGGTTGACAGCACGCGATCCACGATCGGAGAGTAGCTGCGGGGGATCGCTCGCGGCCAGGATCGGGGGACGCGCCCAGTGGCAAGGAAGACGGCGCCCGCGGACTCGGGTGCGAGCCTGGGGCCCTTGTTCGCGGGCCTCGCCGCATGGTGGCTGTGGATGCCCGCAGGCGCGGCGGTCATCTGGCTGGTCAAGCATTTAATCTTCGGCGGATACGGCCAGCAGGATCAGGGATACGCCCTGTCCCTGCAGTCCGAGCTCTTCCCCCGCGGTTCCCTGCTGGATGCCACGCCCCTGTTCTGGGTGTGGGCGTTCGTCGGCTTTACCGGGACGCTCGTGATCATCGCCACCGTGACCGGGGGGCACCGCCGCCGCGGGGTGGCCCGCGCCCTCACCGTCGTCACCGTCGCGGCGATGGGCCTCTCGCTTGTGCTCGCCTGGACAGGGTTCTGGGACAACGACAAGAACGCGGCGAGGTACTACACGCAGGCAACCGCGTTCCGCACCGCCGGGATCGATCCGGCGCCGTCATCCCTGCGGGCTCTCACGAACGGCGCCCGCAAGGCATCGGGCGCCGGCGGATGCGACTACGCCGGCACCGCCGACGTCCCGTCATGTATCAAGATCACGCCCGCGCCGGACTTCAGCTGGGATCCGCGGACGGCGTCGTATGAGGCCGCGTCGACCATCATGTCAAGCAGTTCCGCCCTCGCCTCGCAGGTGGACGTGATGGGTGCCACCGTCCACTACCTGCCGGGCAGCACACCGGGACACGGCGTGTGGACGGCGATCCTGGACGGCTCGGGCACCCGGCCGGCCGAAGGCGTCGCGGTGTGGAACGGCCAGGCCAACGCCGCGAGCATCTGCCAGTTCCAGGGCTCCGACTCGTTCAACCGGGCGTTCGGCGGCTACGGGGCTGACAGCCTGCGTAACCTCATCGCGCAGAAGTTCCCCGCCCTGGTGTACGTGGACCACGACATCTCGGGCTACTGCGACGGCACCGGCGCGGCCGCGCGGCCGGTGATCGTCATCCCGGTCGAGCGGCAGATCGGCTGGAAGGACCGCACCGTGCTGCGGCCGGCCGGCATCCTCGTGCTGACCGGCTCACCGGACGGGCGCCCTGCCATGAGCTATCACGCGACGGTCCGGGCGGGCGAGTACCCGGACCAGGTGTACCCGGAGTCGATCGCGGCGGCCCAGCTCAGCGCCACCGACTGGGCGGCGGGGCGGGGCAACATGGACGACGGCGGCTTCGGCTACGCGAAAACCTCGGTGGACACGAACCGGGCCAACCCGGGCGAGTACGTGCTGCGCAGCAACGCCGACGGCCATTTCTACTTCGTCACCCCGCTGACCCCGCGCGACAGCTCCTCCCAGGCCGTCGTGGCCTACGCGGTGGAGCGCGCCGACGAGGTGGCGGGCGGCCTCAACCCGCTCGTGATCTACGTCCAGCGCGACAGCGCCAACCCGGTCAGCATGACCATCCTGCAGAGCCGGATGACGACCTACATCAACCAGGTCGCGCCGGGACTGCTGACCTCCGGAGCCGGCGGCCAGCTCCAGGAGATCATCCCGTTCGGCCGCGACACATGGCGGGGCTTCGTCGACATCAGCGGGGTCACCCAGGACTTCATCGACATGTCAAGCGACGTCACGGTCACGCCGGTGTTCGCCGCGCTGCACGGGCGGATCGCCGCGCAGCCCCCGGGCGCAGGCGGCGGCCCGCCGCCGTCCGGCCCGCCGGTCAGCTGCGCCGGCGCCCTCGCCACCATGACGACCAGCCAGCTGGCCCAGTGCATCCAGCAGTTCGCCAACGCACTCAGCCAGCGCGCCCAGTCCCCCGCGCCCGCGCCCGCGGCAACGCCAAAGCGCTAAACAGAGCGAACCGGGCGAGCGTCCCCTGGCACTGAACCCGGCGTATGGCACAACCTTTTATTCCGAACGGAAGCGGGGTGACACCATCCCGCACCGCCCCGAGCTTGCCGGAATGACCCCAAGCACTGCGGCTCCAGTTTCGTTAGTGAACTATTGTAGACATAATCATGAATATAGAGTGTTATTCAGAACCAACGCCGCCGGTCGCATCTGTGCAGGCACGGGCCGGAGGGCCGTAATCGCCTTGGCCGTTATGTATAAGGCTCATACTGTACTAAGGAAAAATTATCCTACGGGACAATTTCAAGCTGCTGAACTGCGGTGATGTGCCATGCAAAGTCCAGTAGCGGAATTTTTGACTAGTAGATCATCGGTGAGTTGAAATGTACCATGAATGCCTCCAGCGTGAGTCATAGATAACAATTATGGTCTGTCCGGAAATAACATGCTCTTTCCTGATCTTGCCTTGGTCCCGGCCCCCGTGTGATGCCAGGAGGGCTCTGGGCCGGGGTGACCAGCCATGGCCCAGCCATGGCCCGCCCCGCCGGAACTACAGCAATGGTCCATTCACCGACACCTGACTACAGCAATGGTCCATTCACACACTTCCAGCCGGCCTGGCCGCTGACGGCAGCGGTGCCCGCCGCCGAAGCCCGTCCCCGGCCGACCCGCGCGGGCACGCCGTAGCTGCTTGCTGGCAGGACCTCACGCATCACCGGTGGTCGGCAACGACGCTGCTGGGCGTCACGGTCGCGATGGGCTGGCGTGGGCTAGCTGACGAGCTGCCCGGGGAACTCGGCCGTGACGGCTCTGCCGTCGCGCCAGGTGATGACTCCGTTCACGATCACCAGACAGACCCCGGTGGCGTGCTCCAGGGGAGAGTCGTAGGTGGCGCGGGCGGTCAGCCCCGCGGGGCTGATGACGCAGATGTCGGCTGCGTTGCCGACCGCGAGCCGCCCGCGTCCGTGCAGGCCGTAGGCGTCCGCGGCGTTGGCGGACAGGTGGCGGACGAGCCGCTGGTATCCGGCCTCGGGCCCGCCGGCCAGATAGTGTCCGGCGAGCCGGGCGAACGCGCCGTATCCGCGCGGATGGGGGTGCTGGCCCTGATAGATGCCATCCGAGCCGGCGCAGTGCCGGTCATCGAGTGCGAGCCACGCAAGATCATCGTCGGTCAGCGGGGGCCGGTCAAGGTGCGCGCCCACGCTGAGATTCGCGCTGACCAGCAGGTCGAGGACCCACTCGCCCGCGGGCCGGGAGCCCCGCGCGGCGGCCTCGGTGATGGTCTGCCCGGCGAATCCGGCCGCTTCGCCGGGCAGGCAGCCGAGCGTGAGGCGCCGCAGGTATCCGTCGGTGAACTTCTCACCGGCCAGGACAGCCGAGCGCGATCGGGGGTCGGCGAGCGCGGCGAGCGTGTGCCCGGGCCCGCCGGATTGAAGGTCAGGGGGAAGCAGCAGCGCGGCCAGGATCGTGCTGGACTTGCGGTAGGGGTACATGTCGAAGCTGACGCCGACGCCCGCGGCCTCGGCCGCCCGGAACGCGGTACTGATATCGGCTGGCGTGCCCCACAGGTGGCTGGCATGCACCCGGACGCCGACTGCGGCGCCGACCGCCACCAGCTCGTCCAGGCCGGCCCGGACGTCCGGGCCGTAGGCACGCAGGTGCGAGACGTATGGCCGCCCTGCCGCGGCGAGGGGCCGGGCGATATCGGCGAGCTCACCGATGTCGCCAAACCGGCTCGGCAGGTAGTCGAAGCCGCTGGACAGGCCGACCGCCCCGTCCGCGAGCGCGTTCTCCACCTCGCGCCGCGCCGCCGTCCGTTCGCCGGGGCCGAGCCGCCGGGAACTCAGGCCGGCGATGTTGTGCCGGATGGTGCCGTGGGAGGCGAGGACGGCGACGTTCTGGGTCAGCCTGCCGGACAGCATGTCGCGATACCCGGCCACGCTGAGGTCACGGACAGGCTCCAGGGCACCGTTCACCGCAGCGAAGTACCGGTTCAGGTACCGGGCGGTGTCCGCGGTGGCACCGATCCACGATTCCCCGTCCTGGCCGACGACCAGGGTCGTGACGCCCTGCGCGAGCGCGCCGTCAACACGCCCGGCTGCCAGCAGCGGCCCTTCGGCGTGGGCGTGCGCGTCGATGAACCCCGGGCAGATGACGCTGCCAGCGGACAGGCTGATCACTTCGCAGCCAGGCGGAACACCGACAGCCGAGCCGATCGAGGTGATCACCGGTCCGTCAGTCAGGATGTCAGCACGCCGGGTCGTGCTGGCGATCCCGTCAGCGACCGTGCCGCCACGAAGCAGGACCGGTATCGCCACAACCTGATTCTCCTATGACGATGCGGGACTCGGTGCGCTTGCCCTGCCGCGCCCGCGAAAGCCAGCTGCGGCGGGGCACGCGCAACGGAACCTGCTCGGGCCGCGCGCCGTCCAAAGGGCATGAAGGCTCAGGGGCCAGGGCAGGTGGCGAACGGCACCAGGAACTGGCGGCGTCCGCTGGCCCGGTGGTTCACGGTGATGTGCGTACCGGTCCTGGTGATCGGGCTTGCGGCGTGCGGGACGCGATCGCCATCCGGCGACGCGCATGTCGGCAGCGCGCCTGCCGCGTACCATCCTGCACCGCCAGCGGTATCCGGCCACGGGGTGCGCGCGCTGTGGCAGGGCGCGCCGTGGGGCGGCCTCATCGTGGCCGGCGGGCTGGTGCTCGGCATCGATGACCAGGGCGGCCGGGCCGTCGTGCGTGCGGTATCCGCGCTTACCGGGAAGTACACGTGGGCAACGCCGGTGCCAGGGACACGGCAGCAGGTGCTTAGCCTGGTCGCGGGCGAGGGGATCGTCGTCGTGGCGGCGGGCCACGATGTCGGCACTCCACCTGCGATGGTGGCCCCGGTCGTCACCGAAGACATCGTGCTGGACATCGCGACAGGCCGACAGCTGTGGACCGTCCCGGTGCCCGGCCGCATCCAGGCGCCGCCGATCGCCATCGCGGCCGGGGGCATCGTGCTCTCCGGCAGCCCGTCGGGACAGATCACCGCCCGGCGGGCGCGGACCGGCCAGTTCGTGTGGCAGCGGCAGCGCTCGCCGCAGTGCCCCGCTACTAGAGTGGTCACCCTCGGCGACGAGGGGATGAGCCTGGCCGCGGACGGCTCGCTGCTCACCGCGTCGTTTGAATGCCAGGGCGGCCATGTGCTCGTGCAGCGGCTCACGCCTGCCACCGGACAGCCCGCCTGGCAGTGGATCAGTCCGGGCACCAGCCAGGCGGGCGAACAGGCGATCCTTTCCCTGGCGGGAGCGGCGCGGCTCGGCGGGCTCGTCCTGCTCGCCGGGCAGATCGTTCCCACCGCGGCAGCGCAGGCGCTGGCGGGGAGCGTCCCCAGGTCCTTCGCCTGGCCTGCCAGCCTCGGGCCGCTGGACGGTATCGAGGCGGTTCTCGCGCTCAGCGCGGATACCGGCCGCCCCCGCTGGATGGAGCTGGGCGGCCAGCAGCAGAGTTTCTCTCTCGCGGACGGCGCCGTCTGCGAGAGCGTCGGCGCCGGCCTGGAGTGCCGCGACGATGTCACCGGCTCGCCAAGCCGCCCGGTCCTGCTGACCGGCCAGCCGTCAGGCGCGAGCCCGCCGTATGGTGATGACGGCACGGTCGGCATCAGCGGGAGCGTTGCCGCCATGACCGTCGCCCCGTTCCGCGCGGGCCAGGTCCGGCTCGTCGTCGTCCCCGTCCATGGCACCAGACAGGTCGCGCAGGCCAGCCTCGCCATCGGCACCACCGCCTACCACGCGAACTACCAGACCTTCGTCGTCGCCGCAGGGCCACTCCCGGACGGCGGCACCCTGTTCCTGCTCCGCCGGGTCGACGCCCCCGGCTACCCCGTGATCGCCTTCGCCGTGACCGGCTAAAGCCTCACGTGCCATCGAGTCCCCTCTGCATCTGCTCATAGACGATCGGCCTGGTGGCCGACGATGATCAGCCCGTCGTGTTCCGCGAAGTCGGCATAGTCCTTGATGTTGAGGGTGGCTAGCGGGATGCGGTAGGCGACGTCCGTATCAAGGACGACTGCCCGCAGCGGCGGATCAGGCAACGTCCGCGTGCCGTGACCTGGCGACGAAGGCAAGGAAGTCGTCTAGTTCCTCGTCGGTCTCGAACGCATCGCTGCGCAGCTCGTTGACGGAGCGGATCGGGTGCGCGCCAGGCGTCTGCCTGATCAGTTCCTCAAGCGGCACCAGGTCCTCGGCGACCTGATACTGCGGGTACTCGGCGTTCGTGCTCGTCGGGACCACCTCCCCTAATCTGCCCTCCAGCGTCGCACCTACGACAAGGCAAGCGCAGCATCACACAGCGTAAAACGCCCTGAGCATGAACCGGCCCCCTGCCCAAGCGGGTGAGGCAGTGCTCGTCGGCCAGGTATGGCTAATCAGCCGATTCTGGTGCCACGCTTACTTTGACGCATCAACAGCCGTACCCTGGCCGTCCTGGCTGCATTCACGCCGACCGCCATGGCAGGCACGAGAATCACGGCGCCATAACCCACCGCGCCGTGCACGAGCTTTGCCAGCGTGATGAGCACCGCGAGCACGAGCACGTCACCGGTCAGCAACGCCACTGTCGGGTCGATGAGAAACCTGGCCAGGACACGCGTTCGCTTGCGCGTCCATGGGCGTGGCACCTGATCCCCTGCGCGGCAGGGCATCGTGACCAGCCGGTCGCCTCCGACCCCGGCATCGATCTGGCCGATGAGCTGCCCCTTCATCCGCCAGACCGTGGGCTCGACACGTACGCCGAGCGCGTCGCGGCGGATGAGATGACGCGCGCCGTCGGACCACTTGAGCAGAGCCACGCAGTCGGAATAGCGCACCGTCGCGGTCGTCTGGCCTTCCGTCACGCTCACCCCGTCCGGGCCGATGACCAGCTGCGACCGGTCAACCGGGTGATCGGCACTGCGTATGCGCGGCCCTGAAGTGACCGCGTCCGAACGCACCAGGACGTGAGTGAACCGTAGGCACCCCGTCCACCAGAGTGCGCGCGAACTCCACCCGCTCCTCCTCACCGGGGCTTCACACATACAAACGCACATACCTAACCATGCCGAACGGGAGCGCCGTGGCAGCATCCGTCCCGGCGACCCGTCTTCCTTATGGCGTCCTTGGGCGCGGTGCGCCATCTCGCGCACATACCGGCCCTGCTCGCGCCGCAGCGCACAATACTAAACGTCACGCGGGACGCAGCGCTGCTGCCAGGATAAGAGCGGAGGTCGCCGGTAAACCACTACCGGCCGCCGATCAGCTCGGCCGCCCGCTCGGCAATGGCCAGCACCGTCGCGTTCGGATGGGCGTTCGGGATCGTCGGCATCACCGACGCATCGGCCACCCGCAGCCCGGTCACCCCGCGAACCCGCAGCTCGGGGTCCACGACCGCGCCCGCGTCCGACCCCATCCGGCAGGTACCGGCCGGATGATAGTAGCTGCCCACCCCGCGACGGATGTAGTCACGGAGCCCTGCGCTGGTGCGGACATCCGCGCCGGGCCACACCTCCTCCTTGCGCACTCGCGAGAACGCGGCGCCGGCCGCGGCTTGCCGGATCATCAGCAGCCCCGCCTCCAGCCGGTCCACGTCGCGCCCGTCGCCCAGGAAGCCCGGATCGATCAGCGGGGCCGTCTGTGGCAACGGGGAGGCCAGCCGCACCGAGCCCTTGCTGTCCGGGGCGACCACCGAGGCCGCAAGGACATAGCCCCCCGCCGGAGGAGGCTGGCACCCGGCCGGAGCTAGCGGCAGCAGAATCGGGAACAGGTGCAGGTCAGGGTACTGGCCCGCCAGCCCGCTGCGGAGCGCCCCGCACGCCTCCCCGTTGTTGTACTGGCTCATGGGCAGCTGCGCCTGTGACGCATAGGACACCATGACAACCGGGTGGTCCTGGAGGTTCTCGCCGACTGCGGCGACATCGGCCACGAGGTCGATACCCAGGGCACGCAACTGCCCGGCGGGGCCGATGCCCGACAGCATCAGCAGCTGCGGCGAGCCGACCGCCCCCGCACACAAGATCACCTCACCGGAGGCTTCCGCCTCGGCGGGTGCTCCGTCGCGAACATAGCTGACGCCCGTGCAGCGGTCACGCCGCACCCGCAGTCGGGTGACCAGGCAATCAGTCTCGACCACCAGGTTCGGGCGATCCAGGACCGGCCTCAGGTAGGCATCGGCCGAGCTGACCCGCTGCCCGTCGGCGATGGCCAGATCGATCCAGGCCACGCCCTCTTGCTCCTGGCCACTAAGGTCATCCGTCACCGGGCAGCCGGCCCCGCGCAGGGCCTCGGCGAACGCCTGCGCGACCGGATGACGGTCCGTCGCCGGAGCTACCCGTATCGGGCCCTCAGTTCCGCGCAGCGCCGGATCGCGCCCGTCCGCCCGCTCGCTTCGCCGGAAGTAAGGCAGCAGGTCCGCGAATCCCCAGCCGGCCGCCCCGCCCGCGGCCCAGCCGTCATAGACCGCCCGGTGCCCGCGGACGTGTGCCATCGCGTTGATGGCCCCAGACCCGCCGAGAGCCCGGCCTCGGGGGTAGGCCACGCCCCCGGCATCGGCCTGGCCGGTCGTGACGTTTCCCCAGTCCGACGCGGAGCCGAGGTTTTCCGGCCACGCGTTCGGCACGGTCATGGCACGGGTTCGCTGGGAACTCCCGGCTTCGAGCAGCAGCACGCGGGCACCAGCGTCCTGTGTGAGCCTGGCCGCCAGCACGCAGCCAGCAGTGCCGGCACCGACCACGACGTAGTCATACTCCTTCACGCCAGTCCCTTCGCGGATACTGAACACGCCCACGTGCAGTGGTTTGGATGCCTGTAGCGCGTGAGCACTACAGAGCGGTACACTGTCACTTGAAGCACAAGGGAGGGCACCGTGGCCACAAGCACGTCGTTTCGCATTAGCGACGCCGCCAAGACCCGGCTGGCGTCACGTGCCGCTCGCGAGGGCATGACCGCCACCGCGTTGCTTGACCAGCTCATCGTTGAGGGCATAGATCAGCTCGACTATCCAGGAATCGTCTTCCGGGGCCCAGCGCACGATCGGCGGGCCGCCCTCGCCGCCGGCCCGGACGTCTGGGAGGTCATCGCACGCCTTCAGGAACTCAACGGTAGCGAGGAGCAGCGAATCAGCGTGCTGGGCGCCGAGTCGGATCTGCATCCGCGGCTCATTCGTATCGCCGTCGACTATGCCGCCGAGCACTCAGAGGAGGTCCGAGGGCGGATCGCCCGCAACCGGGCCATGGCGGAGCGAAGCCGCAGGACGTCGCGGCAGCGTGAGACGCTGCTGGCGTGACCGCCTTCATGGTCGATGAGATGTTCCCGGCGGCCACGGCCGTGCTCCTGCGCGACACGTACGGTCACGACGCGGTCCACGTCGCGGAGGCCGGCCTCCGCGCGGCCGACGACGCGCAAGTGGCGGCCGTTGCCCGGGCACAGGGTCGGGCTGTCGTCACCGAGAATGTTGCGGATTTCGCCGCCGAGCGCGACGTTGTGCTCGTGTTCGTCCTGAAGAAGAACCTGCCCGCAGGGGGCGGGCAGGCCGCCGCACTCGCAAAGGCCCTCGACCGCTGGACGCATGACCACCCCGACCCCTACCTCGGTCCTCACTGGCCATCAATGTAAGTCGGTGCCGGTTGGCAGCCCGTACCCGTTATAGCCCGTGGCCTGCTCGGTGTAGGCGCCCCGCCGTACCTTCGCCGCCGCCGGGGCACTCCCGGACGGCGGCACTCTGTTCCTCCTCCGCCGCGTCGACGTCGCCGGTTACCCTGTGATCGCGCTCGCCCTGACCGGCCGTGTCACTTCCCCGTGAATGAAGAAGGCGACCCCCGATTCGGAGGGGCGACGCTTTTTACTCCGTGACATCAAACCGATGAGTCTGCTTCTTGGCGACTAGGCCGCGCACGGCTTAGCTGTGTCTGCGCATCCTTAGCTACACGTTCTTTTCGCTGGTCAGCCCGTCCGTATACAAACACCGCAGCCAAGGCCACGACATCCACGCTCATACCCGTAGCCCCCTCCCACGCGTGGCCGGTATAGATGGCCCCTGCAGAAAGGCCGAGCACAACAAGTGAAATAAAAAAGCCGAGCCACAAGCCCCACCAAGAGCGCTGATTCCCTCCCTCGACAGCAATCTTCTCAAGGTGCATTCGATGCTCCTGTTGCCGTTCGGCCATCGCAAAAATACGCTCGGCGGCTCCTGGAAGAGCGCCCTCATATTCTCGCAGTTGCTGTGCTGATGGTAGCGGGCCTTCATGAGATGCGGCAAAAGCGGCAGCCGTGAGCGATACGACCTGTGACGCCCCAGGCTGTCTTAGGATCTCCCGGAACTGCGGAGGAAAGTGCTCAATAATCTCAGGCGGTATCGACGGCTCCGGCGGAGCCTCATGCTCCACCGTGCCGACACCCCCAGTTATGGGTAGAAGTGGGACATTGCCGAGCGGAGTTCGTCTCCGACAGCCATCCAGTCCTGAGTTGTCGCCCGCCGGTCCGCGGCCTCGGATCCACTGGTGGTGTTATATGCCGTGAGCGCATTACCGAAGTCTACTAGTCGGCCGACGCCTTCTTGCCAGCTGGGGGCGGCAAAGAGGAACATAGATCGGATGCTTTGGCCCATTTCGTTCCTCCCCATCACTAGCGGCTTCGCACGTAATAGACGTACTAAGTTGTACTGGAATGTCCGAGTCTGTTTAATCTTAGCACGCATGACTAGAGATCCAGTAGTAACCAATCGTATACATTAAGTTACATCACTCGTTCACCGCATGACTTCAGGTCGTCATCTCTCCCCGGTCCTTCCTCGCAGGTGCCGAATCCCAAGGGAGCGAACGGGAGGGTCAAGGGTCGGCGTAGCCGATCGCGTGCGACATCGTAGGCGCCCCTGACACTCCGGGAGCAACGGGGCAATGTGCCCAACCGGCCAGGCTGATGGAGCTTTGTTACGGCTGTCGTGTCGGGTGCTCGGCCGGGTCCGCGCTCGCCACAGCGGGCTCGCCGTGGCCCAGTCGTCGCCGCCGGGCCACTCCCGGACGGCGGCACCCTGTTCCTGCTCGGCCGGGTCGACGGCCCCGGCTACCCTGTGATCGCACTCACCCTGACCGGGATGAAACCGGACAGACGGCTAATCAGCCGATTCTGGTGCCACGCTGACTTTGACGCATCAAGAGCCGTACCCGGGCCGTCCTGGCCCAATGGCATTAAGTTAAGCAGGAACGGGCATCAGCCAGAAGATGATCCTGGTCAGCGGGGTCAGCCGCGTGGTCTCGCCGGGCTTGCGGGTCCTGTACCGGCCGCCGGGCCGCTTGGTCTTGCGCTCGTAACGGCGGCCGGGCCGTTCGGGCACCAGGTTGCGGCCGAGGGTGATCTCGAAGGAGAGGTCGGCCGCCAGATCGTCGAGGTCATGAGGGGGAAAGGCATCCGGAGTCGCTGATACGGCTGCGGATTCCGTCGCGGGCGCGGGTGAAGGAGATCTTCGCGGGGTCCAGGCCGGCGCCTGCGGCGGCGTGGCTGATCAGGGGCGGATCGCCTGGTAGCAGCAGAGCATCGCGTAGATCTCCTGGCGGATCATCGGCGGGGACTTCGAGCGCAGCACCACGGCGGCACCGCCGCGCAGGGAGGTTTCCAGCTCATCGAGGCAGGTCTCCAGCTCATACGGCCATCCCAGCCCAGGCAACAGGCCCAGGCAATAAACCGCCGGACACGCCCGCCCCCGCACGAACGCGGGCGCGCTATCCGGTCACGGCGAACCTGGCCCGGAACCTATCCGCGAAAGGGCCGGTACGCCCGGGTGTAGAAGTCCTCCTGCCCGGCAATCCGCCCAAGCTCCGCATCGATCACGGCCAGCGCGCCCACCCCATCCCCGTTCATGACCTTCGCCAGCGGCGCAACCGTCGGACGCACATGATCCACCACGAGCGTGCCATACTCCAGCTCGCGGCTCAGCTCCGCCCAGTCCGTCAGCCGGGAGATGAACACGCTCCCGTATTCCTCGATCAGGCCACAGAATTTCTCCGCCACTGCGGCGTGATCACCCCCGGGAACGAACTCCCACTCCCGGTACTGCCCCTCCGGCAGCAGATACCCCAGCGGGCGGGCCAGCGTCGGATTGATGTCCGGCTTCCCGTTGCCGCACAGCTCCTCGCGCAGCCCCTCAAGCTCCTCATGCCGCACCCCGACCACCGGGTTAATGCTGAATACCGTCGGCAGCCCGGCCGACACGGTATTCAGCCCGACCCACGCCCGCACGCCTGGAGCCGCATCCCGCATAAAGATATTGTTACCACGCCTGGCACGCTTAAAATCGGTGTCGCGCAGCGCCGTTTCGCACGCTGCCAGAGCCTCACTCTTCAGACCGGACACGGCGGCTAAGGATACCTGATGATATACACCGGCTGAGCACCGAACTGCCCGCTTAGCCCGGCGTTCGCCGCGTTCTGGCCGTAGAACTGGCCGCCGGTGCTCTCGACCGCAGGGTACCCGGTCGTTTGGTTGGGGGTGAACCCGGCGCCCAGTCCGTTCTTCACGTCGAAGAAGCTCCGCTGGCCGTTGCGTTCGGCGACGATGTCGAGCCGGACGTCGCCTTCGACGGTCCGCACGCTGCCGTTTCACTCGTAGATCTTTGCAGCTTTCAGGGCGTCCCTGATTACCTCCCAGCCGTCACTCGGCACGGCTCTCCCGTTATTAGCGTAATAGCCAGGGCAATCAGCGATCCAGGCCCCCAGAGCCTCCAGATATCGGATTAAGGTATCGTTCTCCCACTCAGCTCCGGCCTGGAGTTCGCTCACCATCTCTTGCAGGTCCTCTACGACGGCGTCGCATCCCGTTCTGGCGACTGTCACCACGCTCCCTCCATCAGAAGTATCATAACGCCCAACATCCTACACCATTTTCGTTCAGGCTATGAATTTAAAGGCAGTCTACGGCTGTTCCCCTTCTGGATTACCTGCGAGCATATCGGGGTTAAACCACTGTTCCCCGGTACCTCTAATCTGAATAGATATACCGCCGCTCCGCGTCGAGAACTTACCGCCTGAACTCGCGATTTCTTCAGAAGTTGCCGTACGGTAAGGAACCGGGATGTTGGCTTTCTGAAATACGACTAGCCGTCGGTTATCGAGAGTATAAAGGTCACCGTCTATCTCGATAAGCCTGATGGGCGGAAAGACTGCTGGATCGACCTCTCCAGATCTAATTCCCTGAACCGTATTATCAATAGTACTTCCATTCCGAAATGCCGATTTAACGCTATTCTGAGCGAAACGTACTAGGCGTGGGTTAATGAATGTCGCAGCGGCTAGAGCCCTGGGATCAATCAAACCGATGCCCTCGTTTTTGCCAATTTCCAGCAGTACGACGGTGTTGTTTGTGGAGTGAGTTAGGTCATCGGAAATCTGGATTTCCTGCTGGAAGAAGCCTTGTGCGCATAGTCCCTTGATCTGGCCACAGATTCCCACCCAGGCTGAGGCTTCCGCGCCTGACGTGTCAGGCATCGGGAAACCACTGTTGTGCTCGACGTACTGATGCCACGCGGCCTGATAGTCGGCCAGCTTCGGATCGTTTGATGCGACGAGCAGGTGGTTCCCGACTGGAACCAAGACAGGAACGGTCTGGCTGCCGCGGGGGGGCGCTGGCGGGCGGGGTTTCGTTGCAGGAGCCGTAGCAGGTGCCGCCGGCTCCGCCGGAGGGGATGGACAGGCCGGTGGGATCGGCGCTGGTGGAGGGGCTGTCCTGGGCGTAGGCGTACGGGTCGAGGTCTTTGGGGTTGTAGGGGGACAGGAGGGGGTCGGGGGACAGGAACTGGGTGGTGGCGGGGTTGTATTCGCGGGCGCCGAGGCTGGTCAGGCCGGTGGTGGTGTCGGCGGTGCCGCCGACGTAGCCGCGGGTGCCGGGCCAGGCGGCGGGCGGGGTGCCGATGGGCTGGCCGTAGGGGTCGTAGTAGCGGCGGGACACCGCGAGGGTCTGGGAGTCGATAGCCACCTGGCTGGTGCCCTGGCGGTCGCCGATCAGGTACTCCACCTGCCCGGCGGAGGTGCGGGCGGCGACGGTGACGCCGCCGATCTGGTAGTACCGGGTGCCGGAGACCGTGTTCGTCGTGGTGTTCAGGACGATCTGCTCGTCGGCGAGGTAGAGGGTGGTGGCGCCGGGGTCGGACTGGAGGAGCAGGTTCCCCGACGCGTCGTAAAGGTAGGAGGTGGCGGATCCGGCGGGGGTGGTGGTGACCGTGGCGAGCTTGCCCTGGTCGTTCCAGGTCAGGGCCTGGGACTGGGCCGGGCCGGTGACCGTGGTGGCCTGCCCGGCCGGGTTGTAGCCGAAGCTGGTGGTGCTGGCGCCGCCTGGGCCGGTGACGGCCTGGGAGGATACGGCGTGCGGCTGCGCGGATCCGGCGGCGGGGTAGGTGCTGGTGGTGGTGGTCGCGGTCCCGGAGGGCGGGGTGGTGAGGGTGCCGGTGGGGGCGTAGGCGTAGGAGTTCCAGTAGGGGGCGGCGCCGCCTTCGGCGGACTGGGACGGGGACGCCGCGCAGCCGGTGGCGCCCTGGGCCCAGGCCTGGGACAGGCGGCCGAGGTAGTCGTACTGATAGCACTGCACCTGGGCGGGGCCGCTGGCGGGGGTGTCGGCCGCGGACAGGACGTTGCCGGTGTTGTCGTAGGCGTAGTGCTGGTCATCGACGGTGACCGGGGTGGTGCCTGCCTGGGCCTGCTGGCGGGCCAGCCGGTTCGTCTGCTCGTCGTAGGAATCCACGATCCAGGCGGGCGCGGCGTTGGGGCCCATCTGGTACTCCAGCGGCTGCCCCAGCTCGGTGTAGGACAGCGACGGCACGCAGGCCCAGGTCCCGCCCACCCCGGAGGGCTGCCCGGCGGCGTTGTACCCGTAGTCAACGGTCTCCGCCGGCAGGCCGCCTGCCGGCACGATATCGGAGTAGCCGTGCAGCCGCCCGCTGAAGTCGTAGTCGTACGTCTGGAAGTAGGTCCCGGCGAGCTTGCCCTGCGCCGCGGGGATGATGGTCTCGGTGCCGGTCCGCAGGCCCAGCCCGTTGTAGCCCATGACCGCCTCGGTGTAGGCGTTCCCGCTGGCGTCATACGACGTCGCCGACGTCAGCTGGCCCTTGGCGAGCGTGTCCCACACCCAGGAGGCCACCTGGTCAGCCGGGCTCTCCGCGGCGCCGCCGGTGGTGTCGTACACAGCGGTCTTGCGGCCGTCGCCGTCGTAGGCGTAACTGGTGGCCTTGCCGCGGGCATCGGTGACGGACATCAGCTGCCCGGCCGGATCGTAGCTGCTGGCGGTGGCCCCCGCGTCCGGGTCGGCCTGCGACACCTGGTCGCCGTTCAGGTCATAGCCGTAGGACCAGGTGTTCCCCGCGGCGTCGGTGACCGACGCCAGCTTGTGCGCCGGGGTATAGGAATACGACGTCTTGTCATAGTCCGCAGCGGGATCAGCGGGGCTCGCGGGGACCCCGGCGTGGTACTGGTACACCGCGCTGGCCAGGCCCCGGCCGTCGGTGAACGTCGTCGCCGGGGTGCCGCCCTGCGGCCGCCCCGCGACGAGATTCTGGTAGCTGACCGTCGCGTAGCTGCCGCCGTAGGCGGTGTCGGTCTCCCACGTCTCAGTAGCCAGCGAGTAGGAGATCTGCCGGGTGACCCGGCCGTCGCCATCGTAGACGTAGCCGGTCTGCGAGGGCACCTGGGAATCCTGCGCCGTCACCAGCGTCCCCGACGGCGCCCCGGTCGCGAAATAGGGGTCAGAGGTGACGGACTTCCACCCGTCGGAGTCATACACGGTGTCGCTGATGTCCCGGTTCCCGCTGGGGGTCTGCGCCTGGGTCTCCCGGACCCGGCCGAGGGCGTCATACAGCGTCTTCGACGGCAGGTACGTGCTGGCATCGGGCTCCAGGGCGCTGGAGGTCACCACGCTCGGGGCGGTCGCGCTCACGCTGTAGGCGAAGGTGTAATCCGCCCCGGTGGGCGGGGTGTTCCCCGCCTTCCACACCCCGGTCAGCCGCCCCAGCGCGTCATAGGCCCTGACCGTTCTCCACCCCGCCGGGTCCGCGCTCGTCGCAGCGGGCTGCGTCACCGTCAGCGGCAGGTCACGCGCCGGGTCGAAGGTCGTGGTCGTCACCAGGCCCGCCGGATCCGTCACGCTCACCGATGTGGGCTCCGCCCCGGACGCCGGAGTGTACGCCGTCGCCGTCGTCCGGCTGTCCGCATCAGCCGAGGTCAGCACCCGGCCATACGGGTCGTAGCTGACCGCCGACTCGGTGGCGTACACCGGCGCGGACCCGCTGTAGGACGTGGCCCTCCGCGTCATCGTCACGTTCCCCGCACCAGGGGCCGCGCCGTTGACCGCGGACTGGTCATAGAAATACAGCGTGTCCGAGACCGCGTTACCCGGGAACGACGGCGTGACCGTGCACGGCACCGACACCACCCGCACCTCAGCGGGCAGGTCCAGCAGCCACGACGACGTATTCGACGCGAAACCCGTGGCCGTACAGGTGTCCTGCGACGCATCCGACGTGTCTGGCACATCGGACGCGGACGTGACCCGCCCGTACGAATCATGGGTATAGGTGACGTCCGATTCCCGGTTCCCGCCCGCCGCCAGCGCCGTGAACGTCCTCGTCTCCGCAGTACCCGGTCAGGTACGCGGCCAGCGCGGGCAGCGGGGTCGGCTGGGACCGGGAAGCAGTCGCCGCCGACGTCCACGGCAAGGTCACCGCGTCGGTGACCACCGCCCCGCCCCTGCCGTTATAGGCGATGTGCTCGAAGGCCATGCCCGCGAACTGGTCCGAATCCGGGATCGTGTCCCCCTTCGTATCAGTCACCGACACCGACGACGTCCCCCCGCCGGTCTGGTAATCCCCGTTCATCCCCTGGAAATACGTGTCCGCCACCAGGGTCACCGGATCCGGCGACGTCCCCGTCGTCGCCGTCACGGTGCGGAACCCCCGCCACTGATCCCACGTCCGCTGCGCCGACCGCGTCAGCGAATCATCATCGTAATGCCACGCCCCGCCGCCATAGGCATACCCCGTCACCACCGCCAGCCCGCCGCCCGTGGTGTCTACCTGGCTCACCGACACCACCACGTACTTGTTGAACCAGTCCTGCACCGTGGCCTTCCCCGACGGCGTCCAGAAATCCGGGTAACACAACCCCGTATTCGCATCCGCCGCCGGGAAGGACCCCGTCGAGCACGCCCCCGAATTCGCCGACGAGTAATTCACCACGATCTTCCCACCGGTCTCCGTGGTGACCTGCGCCACCCGGTTCCGGTCAATGACCGAGTACCCGTCACCCACATCCGCGCTGGCCCGGTTCGCCAGCGACACCGGCGCGAAACTCACCGGCGGCAGCGGCACCGCCGACCCGTCCTGCCCCGTCCGCGTCACCGACACCAGCCACAACGGCGGCGGCGCCGACGCATCCCCCGTCGCCGCATACGACTGCCCCAGCGCCCACGAATCAGCCTTCACCAGCGCCGGCCCCCTCAGCGCCCACGTCGTGATCCCGTACAGCTGATACCGCCCCCAGAACGTCGGCGACCACACCGCACACGCCGCCCCCGACACACACGACAAATCAGTGGGAGTATCACCACCGCGGTTCGTATACGCGCTGAACGTCACCTCCCCACCCGGAGTCACCCCGTACACCGACCCCGCCCGCAGACCATAGGAAACCTGCGACAGCGCCCCCGCTGCGCCGCACTACAACGATGTTTATCCCGAACGGGAGCGCCGTGGCACCAGCCCGCACCGCCGGGAGTGGGCGGGCGCGCTGCGCGCGGACGCTCTCGCCGCCCGCGTGCCACCGCGCGCCTGGCAGCGCATGTCCGCCGGGCCCGGTGCCAAGGGCCATCGGTGGTATGACTGGGCGTGGCTGGCCATCGAGCCCGGCCGCCCCGGCTTTCACTGTCTGCTGATCCGTCGCAGTCGGCGCACCCGTGAGCTGGCCTATTACCGCTGCTACGCTCCCCGCCACAGTCCCCTGGCCGCTTTCGTCCTGGTTGCCGGGCGCCGGTGGATCACCGAGGAGAATTTCCAGGCCGGCAAGGGCCTCACCGGCCTGGACGAGCACCAGGTCCGCACCTGGACCGCCGGGCACCAGTGGGTCACCCTCGCCATGCTCGCGCTGGCCTTCCTTACCATGGCATCGGTCACCGAACGCGACCAGCGGCCCCCGCCAGCCGGGATGATCCCGCTCACCCGCAACGAGATCGCCCACCTCGCCGCGGCCATGGCCGCCCAGCCGACGCACGGGCAGCACTGGCTGCGCTGGTCCGCCTGGCGACGCCGACACCAGCACCGAGCCCGCATCTGCCACTACCGGCGGCAAGCCGCCCGCGACCCGTGAACACCGTGGCCTGCAGCAGGACGATCAGCCGATCCATGCGCCGTGCCGATCCAGACCGGGCCGCGCGGGACCCGGCCTCCCCCGGCGGGCGCCCGGCTGCTGGCGGGCAGCCAGGCAGGCATGCTAGGGCCATGGCAACAGTGAACCCGGCGGCTGGTGACTACGATGCCTACGCTGACGAGTACGCGGCGAATGCGGCCTGGCGAGAGCAAGGCGGGACAGACGACGACCCGTTCAGCCTGCTCCCTCACCTGCTTGAGCTGCTGGGGGACATCGTCGGCTGCCGGGTGCTGGATGCGGGCTGCGGCGAGGGATACCTCGCCAGAGTGCTGGCGGCCCGCGGAGCGCAGGTCACCGGCATCGACCTTGCGCCGCGCCTGATTGAGCTGGCTCGCAAGAGGGACTCAGGCGGCCGCATCGACTACCGGGTCGCTGACCTGAGCCACCCAGTGCCAGGCACCGCCGGATACTTCGACGCCGTGGCCAGCTACCTGGCCCTCAACGACGTCACCGATTATCGCGGGTTCGCCGCCACGCTGACCGCCTCGCTCAGATCGGGAGGCCATATGGCGCTCGCGCTCAACAACCCCTACAGCGCCGTCATCGACCGGCACGTCGCCGACTACTTCGACTCCGGCGCGGCAAGCCCTTACCGCGGCCTGTGGGAAACGGGCATCAATGCCTACTACTACCACCGGACGCTGGAGAACTATCTCGACGCGTTCCTGGCCGCCGGCCTCCACATCACAAAGCTGGCCGACATCGCAGCCCTGGCCGATGCTCACAGGCCGGATGCCAGCCTCCCCGAGGGCGCCCGGTTCCCGCGCTTCATGCTCCTGGCGTTCATCAAGCCCTGACACCGCCAGGCTCAACCCAGAACACGCCAGCGGGTAAGGCCAGGAGATCACAATCTACGGCTGGAGTACTAAGCCACGTCACCCGTACTCGTGTTTATCAGATCACGACTCGTAGTCATGATACGAGAACCCGCAGGCAGGATAGGGCCAGCGATGACATCCGGCCATTCGTGTGAGCAGGGCGCCGCTGCCGCGTCCCGGTCGCGGAAGGCCCAGCAAGGCGGGCGGCCAAGAGAACGGGAAACCCCGCAACACAGCGCCCGCGCTCGCGAGTTCGCCCGTTACACCCGGGATGACCCAGCCAAGGCACACCCGGATGCCAAGGGGCAGCCGCAGGCCACAATACGACTAGAGGTCACCGCTGCCATGCCATGCCTGATGCCACCGGAACAGGCGCCCCGGGCGGCGCAGCGGCGGCACGGCTAGGCGCGCGCAGGGCAGGCAGCCAGGTAGTTATCCGGGGCTAACACGACCAACCACGGGGAAGAATACTTCGGCCTCCGCAAGAGCCTCAATGATCTCAGGCAGATAGGACTGGTCGAGACCATTGATCTTGAACGACAGCTCATTGCCGCTTCCCGGCCGATCGGTGACCTGCCCAGCTACCATGAGTTTCCCCGATCTGTCCGGAGTAACTCGGAGGAGCAGCCAGCCTTCCATCGACCGCAGAACCGCATCGCCCTGCAGAGATCCATAGATCCGTTCCAGTGCTTCACGGAAACCCTGAAGCTCCTCTGCCCGCAAGGATGCCCCAACGTCTCCCCGGAAACCGCCTATGACCACCTCGACAGGTGTCATCAGCCAGTTACCGTCCCAGAAGTCATCTGCTCCAGCGTGAACGCGGCCAAGGACTCGGATCGAGACGTGATCACCGTCCCTGTGCCCGACAGACACTTCGGGACGAAGATCAGATTCAGCCATCGGCTCCTGCCGCACCTCCTTCTGCCACGTCTGGTCCGGGGCCCGGGGCTAGCACCTCAGGAGTACCGGGAATTACGGTGATGACCTGGCCCTGATCGCCAGTAATGACTGTAACCCCTGTCGAGCCAGGATTCGCGATCTCCGCCTCGATCACGCTTGGGGGGACACCGCGAGGGTTAGGCCCGTTCGTGGCCCACCACTTCGAAAAATCCCCCGTACCTGGCTTGAGTCCGGCTGCTTCAGCCCGTACCAGTGTTCGGGCTTCAAGCTCTGCCCTGACTTGTGGCGTATCAGGCGCCATTCGCTCAAGTGCATGCTCAGTGTACCAGCGACCGTTAATCTCAGCGCCGCCGCCTGCCCTGGGAAGAACCCAGCGAGCTAGCGCGACAACGCTTGCGCCCGATACAAGGTAACCTCCGATGGTTCCATGGGCTACTGAGGAATCCAGAATACTTACACCTAGCCCGAACGCCTCCATGGTCTGAAGGCTCCGGGTCGTATCCATGAGGTTGAAGTTGAGCCCGAACTGGCCGGTGCAGACGCTGCTGTCGGGGCTGATACCGCAGATGTGCCACCAGTCGGCGTATTCCTGTTCGGCGTTGTGGGGGGCGCCGTAGGTCTTGACAGCCCAGTGCCAGGCGCTCACAAGTTTGGGGAGCTGGGGGTCGCTGGTGCTGGCGTAGACGTGGGGGCTGATCTGGGTGACGGGCGGGGTGCTGCTGCCGCGGGGGGCGCTGGAGGTCGGCGGGGTCTCGTTGCAGGAGCCGTAGCAGGTGCCGCCGGCTCCGCCGGAGGGGATGGACAGGCCGGTGGGGTCGGCGCTGGTGGAGGGGCTGTCCTGGGCGTAGGCGTAGGGGTTGAGGTCTTTGGGGTTGTAGGGGGACAGGAGGGGGTCGGGGGACAGGAACTGGGTGGTGGCGGGGTTGTACTCGCGGGCGCCGAGATTGGTCAGGCCGGTGGCGGGGTCGGCGGTGCCGCCGACGTAGCCGCGGGTGCCGGGCCAGGCGGCGGGCGGGGTGCCGATGGGCTGGCCGTAGGGGTCGTAGTAGCGGCGGGAGACCGCGAGGGTCTGGGAGTCGATGGTGAGCTGGCTGGTGCCCTGGCGGTCGCCGATGAGGTAGGCGACCTGCCCGGCGGAGGTGCGGGCGGCGACGGTGACGCCGCCGATCTGGTAGTAGCGGGTGCCGGAGACCGTGCTGGTGGTGGTGTTCAGGACGATCTGCTCGTCGGCGAGGTAGAGGGTGGTGGCGCCGGGGTCGGACTGGAGGAGCAGGTTCCCGGAGGCGTCGTAGAGGTAGGAGGTGGTGGCGGGGTTGGCGGATCCGGCGGGGGTGGTGGTGACGGAGCCGAGTTTGCCCTGGTCGTTCCAGGTCAGGGCCTGGGACTGGGCCGGGCCGGTGACCGTGGTGGCCTGACCGGCCGGGTTGTAGCCGAAGCTGGTGGTGCTGGCGCCGCCCGGGCCGGTGACGGCCTGGGAGGACACGGCGTGCGGCTGCGCGGATCCCGCCGCCGGGTAGGAGTCGGTGGTGGTGGTCGCGGCCCCGGACGGCGGGGTGGAGGCCTGGCTGGTCAGCTGGCCGGTCGCGGCGTAGGTGTAGGTGTTCCAGTAGGGGGCGGCGCCGCCCTCGGCGGACTGCGACGGCGCGGACGCGCACCCGGCTGACCCCTGGGCCCAGGCATGGGACAGCCTGCCGAGGTAGTCGTAGGTGTAGCACTGGACCTGGGCGGGGCCGCTGGCCGGGGTGTCGGCCGCGGACAGGACGTTGCCGGTGTTGTCGTAGGCGTAGTGCTGGTCATCGACGGTGACCGGGGTGGTGCCCGCCTGGGCCTGCTGGCGGGCCAGCCGGCTCGTCTGCTCATCGTAGGAATCCACCATCCAGGCGGGCTCGGCGGACGAGCCCATCTGGTATTCCAGCGGCTGCCCCAGCTCGGTGTAGGACAGCGAGTCCACGTAGGCCCAGGTCCCGCCGACGCTGGTGGGCTGCCCGGCGGCGTCGTACCCGTAGCCGACGGACTCCGTCGGCGGGCCCGCCGGCCCGCTATCGGAGTATCCCTGCAGCTGCTCGTTGGTGATCTCGTAGGAGTACTCCTGGAAGTAGGTCCCCGCCAGCTTCCCCGTCACCGCCGTGGACGGGATGATCGTCTTGGTGCCGTTCGACAGCCCGTACCCGTTGTAGCTCATAGCCTGCTCGGTGTAGGCGTTCCCGCTGGCGTCATACGACGTCGCCGACGTCAGGTGGCCTTTCTGCAGCGTGTCCCACACCCACGACGCCACCTGGTCGGAGGGACTCTCCGCGGCGCCGCCGGTGGTGTCGTACGCGGCGGTCTTGCGGCCGTCGCCGTCATAGGCGTAGGAGGTGGCCTTGCCGCGGGCGTCGGTGACGGACATCAGTTGCCCGGCCGGGTCATAACTGCTCGCGCTGGCGCCCGCATCCGGGTCAGACTGCGACACCTGGTTCCCGTTCAGGTCATAGCCGTAGGACCAGGCGTTCCCCGCCGCGTCGGTGACCGACGCCAGCTTCCGCGCCGGAGTATAGGCATACGACGTCTTGTCGTAATCCGCCGCGGGATCAGCCGGGACCGCGGGAACCCCGGCGTGGTACTGGTACACCACGCTGGCCAGGCCCCGCCCGTCGGTGAATGTCGTCGCCGGGGTGCCGCCCTGCGGCACGCCCGCGACGAGATTCTGGTAGCTGACCGTGGCGTAGTTCCCGCCGTAGGCGGTATCGGTCTCCCACGTCTCGGTCGCCAGCGAGTAGGAAATCTGCCGGGTGACCCGGCCGTCGCCGTCATAGACGTAGCCGGTCTGCGAGGGCACCTGGGAATCCTGCGCCGTCACCAGCGTCCCCGACGGCGCCCCGGCCGCATAGTAGGGGTCGGAGGTGACGGCCTTCCACCCGTCGGAGTTGTACACGACGTCGGAGATGTCCCGGTTCCCGTCGGCGGTCTGCGCCTGGGTCTCGCGGACCCGGCCGAGGGCGTCATACAGCGTCTTCGACGGCAGGTAGCTCCCGTCCGGCTCCATAGTGGCGGAGGTGATCACGCTCGGCGCGGCGGCGCTCACCGTGTAGGAGAACGTGTACTCGGCCGGGCCGGTGTCGATGTGCCCCGCGGTCCACACCGCGGTCAGCCGCCCCAGCGCGTCGTACTGCCGGGTGGCGGCCTGCGCGGCCGGGTTCGCCACCGTCAGCGGCAGGTCCCGCGCCGGGTCATACGTCGTGGTCGTGACCAGGCCCGCCGGATCGGTCACCGACACTGACGTGGGCTCCGCGCCGGACGCCGGGGCATACGCCGTCGCCGTGACCCGGTTGTCCGCGTCGGCGGAGGTCAGCGCCCGGCCGTACGGGTCGTAGCTGACCGCCGACCCGGTGGTGTACACCGGGGCGGACCCGTGATACGACGTGGCCTTCCGCGTCATCGTCACATTGCCGGCGCTGGGCGCCGCGCCGTTGACGGCGGACTGGTCGTAGAAGTACAGCGTGTCCGAGACCGCGTCCGCCGGGAACGACGGCGTGACCGTGCAGGGCACCGACACGACCCTCACCTCAGCGGGCAGGTCCAGCAGCCACGACGACGTATTCGACGCGAAACCCGTAGCCGTGCACGTGTCCTGCGACGCATCCGAGGTATCGGGAACATCCGACGCTGAGGTGACACGCCCGTACGAATCATGGGCATAGGTGACATCGGACTCCCGGTTCCCGCCCGCCGCCAGCGCCGTGAACGTCCTCGTCTCCGCCGTGCCGGTCAGGTACGCGGCCAGCGCGGGCAGCGGCGACGGCTGGGACCGGGAAGCGGTCGCCGCCGACGTCCACGGCAGCGTCACCGCGTCGGTGACCACCGCCCCGCCCCTGCCGTCATAGGCGATGTGCTCGAAGGCCATGCCCGCGAACTGGTCAGAATCGGGGACCGTGTCCCCCTCCGCATCGGTCACCGACACCGCCGACGTGCCCCCGCCCGCCTGGTAGTCCCCGTTCATCCCCTGGAAATAGGTGTCCTGCACCAGGGTCACCGGATCCGGCGGCGTCCCCGTCACCGCCGTCACCGTCCGGAACCCCCGCCACTGATCCCACGTCCGCTGCGCCGACCGCGTCAGCGAATCATCGTCGTAATGCCACGCCCCGCCGCCGTAGCTATACCCCGTCACCACCGCCAGCCCCCCGCCCGTGGTGTCTATCTGGCTCACCGACACCACCACGTACTTGTTAAACCAGTCCTGCACCGTGCCCTTCCCCGACGGCGTCCAGAAATCCGGGTAACACAAACCCGTATTCGCATCCGCCGCAGGGAAGGACCCCGTCGAGCACGCCCCCGAATTCGCCGACGAGTAATTCACCACGATCTTCCCGCCAGTCTCGGTGGTGACCTGCGCCACCCGGTTCCGGGTAATAATCGAGTACCCGTCCCCCAGGTCCGCGCTGGCCCGGTTCGCCAGCGACACCGGCGCGAAGGACACCGGCGGCAGCGGCACCGCCGACCCGTCCTGCCCCGTCCGGGTCACCGACAGCAGCCACAACGGCGGCTTCGCCGACGCATCCCCGGTCGCCGCATACGACTGCGCCAGCCCCCACGAATCCGCCTTCACCAGCGCCGACCCCTTCAGCGCCCACGCCGTGATCCCGTACAGCTGATACCGCCCCCAGAACGTCGGCGACCACACAGCACACGCCGCCCCCGACA
>WNFD01000074.1_pt1 | contig 196762 bp, 180 predicted proteins | sample 5400491 | NCBI WGS metagenome assembly WNFD01 (sample SAMN13153343, study PRJNA577476) | soil metagenome | isolation source: 120 cm saprolite under Douglas fir tree site 2 hole 2 replicate 2 | place: USA:California | collected 2015-04-18 | reverse complement strand
CACGCCTTCCGAGCCGGACGTGAACAGGATCGCGGCCCAATCGTCGGGCTTGCGCTCGACCAGCGGTTTGCCGGCGTTGAGCAGGCCGCGGATCTTGTCGCCGGCCGTGATGCTGGCGCGAATGTCCTCGAGATAGACGATCTCGACCGCCTTCTCGATTGCAGCGATCAAGTTGGTGAACCTGCCCTTCTCGATGAAGACGCGCGATGAGAGGATGGTGTCGATTTGCGCGGCCTTGCAGGCGGCGAGAATATTTGCCGCGCCGGCCGTGAAGTTGATCATGGCCGGCACACGGCCCGCCGTCATCAAGCCCAGAATCGTCACCACCGCGCCGTTCGCATTCGGCAGCATGACGCCGATGGCGCGCCCCTCTGCGGCCAGCGGCATGAGCTTGGCCCCGAGGATGGCGGCGCCGAGGAGAAGGCGCTTGTAGGTGAGCGCGCCGGTCACGGGGTCTTCGATCGCGACGCGGCTGCGACCGTGCGTTTCGGCGGCTTGCATCACCGCTTCGACCACCGTTCGGTCGGTCGAGGTGGTGCGGAACACGAGATCGGACATGATGCCGTAGAGCGCCGCGCCCGCGGCCTGCCGGCGCTTGCGGCCCTTGAGCTCGGGGTCGACGGTGAGCTTCACCGGCTCGAGGATCGTGACCGTCACCTTGGGAAACCAGCGCCGGCGCACCTGACCCTGCTTGAGCCGGCTGAACGGCGTCTGCTCCAGGCCTTCGATGCGTACGGGCACGATCTCGGCATCGGCCTTGTCCGCGATCAAGGCCGCACCGTCATAGACCTTCATCAGGCTGCCGGTGACGGTGATGCGCCCTTCCGGAAAGATGATCAGCGCATTGCCCGCCTTCACCTCTCCGATCAGGGAGCGCACCGCCATCGGCTTGAGCGGATCGAGCGGCATCGCCTTGGTCAGCTTCACGAACGGCCGCACCCACCACAGCTTCGCGATCCCGACGTCGATGGCAAAGATCGGCTTGCGGTTGCGCAGCGACAGCGCGAGACCCGCGTCGAGGAAGCTCACATGGTTGAGAGCGATGATCAGGTTGGGGCCGGCGTTGTTGAGATTGTCGATGCCTTTCACCTCCATCCGGAACAGGGTGCGATAGAGGATGGAGAGCGCATCGCTAAGCGCGCTCGCCGGCATGGTGCGGCCGATGGCGACGGCGACCAGGAGGCTGGCCGCGCCGAGCAACAAGAACAGCTGCGACGTCGTCATGCCCGCGGTCTGCAGAAGCGCCACGACCACCGTGCTCCCCGCCATGAACGCGGCATTGAGCACGTTGACGGCGGCCACCACGCGCGCGCGGCGGTCGGCGCCGGCCCAGGCCTGCACGGCCGCGAAGGTCGGCACGATGAACAGGCCGCCGGCGATGGCGAGCCCTGCGAGATCGAGCGCAAAATGAATGCCGCGCACGCTCGTGAAAATGGCGAAATAGCCATCCAGCCGCGGAATCGGCGGCGCGCCGATCGTCGAGAAGCCGAGGTCGATGGCGAACAAGCCCAGCAGCACGGCACCGATCAGCGTCGGCAACAGAATGATCCGCCCGGCGGCGAGCCAAGCCGCAAGTCCCGAACCGATGGCGATCGAGATCGAAAAAATCGCAAGGCAGGTGGTCACCACCTCCTCGTTGCCGCCGAGCACGTTCTTGACCAGCGGCGGCATCAGCGAGAGCGCGACCGCGCCGACGAGCCAGAACCAGCTCGTGACCAGCGCGCCCCACCACAGCCGCGGATCCTCGCGCAGAAAGTTCAGCAATCCGACGGTCGAGCGCAGGACGTTTTTCTGCACCTTCAGATCGGGCGCGGCTTGCCCCGTGGGCGGAATGAGCAGGCTCGCGCCCCAGCACAGCAACGAGAACACGATCATCAGGAACGCGAAGTGGGCGGGGTCGCCGCCGTCCTTGGCGGCCATGCCGCCGACGATGGTGCCGAGCAGGATGGCGATGAAGGTCGCGCCCTCCACCAGCGCGTTGCCGGCGGGAAGCTCCGAACGGGCGAGATGGTCGGGAAGGATGCCGTACTTGATGGGGCCGAACAGCGCGGCGATCACGCCGAAGAGAAACAGCGCGAAGAACAGCAACAGCACCGAATGCAGGCCGAAGCCGACGACGGCGATAACCGCGATGCCGATCTCGGTAAATTTGAGCCGCTGCGCCACCTTGGCCTTGTCGTAGCGGTCGGCAAGTTCGCCGCCGAGCGCCGACAGAAAAAAGTAGGGTGCGATGAAAACCGCGGCGGCGAGCGTAATCAGCGCCTCCGCGTCCGCGCCGCCGATATGGAACAGCAGGAGAAAGACCAGCGAGGTCTTGAGGAAATTGTCGCTGAATGCCGCGAAAAACTGGGTCCAGAACAGGGGCGCGAAGCGCCGCGTCATCAGCAGAGACGAGGACATGGCTTTTCCGCTGGTTCCAACGGGCGCGGGGCCCAGATGGGCGAGGAACGCTGGTTCGGTCTGCTCCCTCTCCCCGCAAGCGGGGAGAGGGTTGGGGTGAGGGGCACTTCGCGAGGGCGCCCCTCACCCAATTGAAGTCATGGCAACACCATTGTGCCCTCTCCCCGCCGTAAGCGCGTTCACGCGCGTCTTCAACGCGCTATGGCGGGGCGAGGGCACGTGTCGCGCCGACGGTTTACCGGCGACGACGACTTAAGAGACGATAATTTGGGCAAAAGGACAATCGCCCCGCCGCGGTAGAAAGCGCAGGCATTGGCGCGGCGCAAATGCCGATCGTGCACAAAACGAAGGCGGGCGGCCCGGGGCCGCCCGCCGCTCAGGTCCTGCCACGTTCGGTTTCGCTACCGGCGCAGGGGCTGCCCGCCGCGCTCCATCAGAATAGCTGCGACGCTCAGACAAACGGCGGCCCCACATGCAAGCGTAAAGAGCGAGATCCACATGGCGTCCCTCGTTCTGTTTGTCGACTTCGCTTCGATCGTTCCCTTGAGCGCGCAGTCAACGCGGAAGCGGCCCATCCGTTCCGGGAACTTTGCTTTTTAATTTAGGTAAAATAGCACCATTTGTTCGAAAAAACGTCTGCCAAAGCGGGTTACGACCTCATTGCGCGGGTCCCACCCCCGACACCGACCGGAAAGCGCCGCCAGCAGGCCGGACTTTTGACCTCGTACGGTCGATGCGCGACTATTCCCGCCGCGGCCTTCACCTGTTCACGTCCTCCCATCCCTGGGGCCGCTCCACCGGGGTTCGTCGTTCGCGTGCAATACCCTTCGCCAGACGTGAAAACAGGCGCGCGCGCCGCGCCGGTGACGCGACCATGAAGTTCACCGGCGACATCCACCTCAAGGCGCCGCGCGCGGCGGTGTTCGCCAAGCTGCGCGATGCGCGCTTCTTCGCGTCCTGCGTCGAGGGCGTGCAGGACTTGAACGAAATCGACGGCGACCATTACACCGCGGTATTGGACGCCAAGGTCGCGTACCTCAAATTCAAGTTCAACGTTACGGTCGAGGTGGCGCGGGCGGATCCGCCGCGCGAGATCGAGGCCAAGATCGAGGGAACGCCGCTCGGCATCGTCGGGCGGCTCACCGCCCGCTCGCTGACCCGGCTGATGGAGGACGACGGCGGCACCAAGGTAAGCTACGAGATCGAGGCGGCGCTGACCGGCAAGCTCGGCAGCCTCGGCCAGCCGGTGCTGCGCGCCAAGGCCAAGGAGATGGAACGGCGCTTCGCCGAGCGCATGCGGGCGGCATTTGCCGATTCGAAGTCCACGTCCGAGACCGCGACATGACTCCATTCGAACTCGTCGAGCCCGCTTCGCTGGATGAAGCCATCGCGCTGCTCGACCCCGACGATTCCACGGTGCGGCCGATCGCCGGCGGCACCGCGCTGATGCTGATGATGAAGGCGGGCGTATTTCGCCCCACGCGCTTGGTGAGCCTGCGCAAGCTCGGCGCGCGCTATTCGAGCGTTGCGGCGGGAAAGGACGGCGCGCTCACCATCGGCGCTATGACGCCGCTCGCGGCGGTCGAGCGCTCGCCCGAGGTGGCGCGGGCCGCCCCGGTGATCACGCGCACTATGCGGCGCCTCTCCAACATCCGCGTGCGCAACGTGGCGACCATCGGCGGCAATCTCGCACACGGCGATCCGCACATGGACTTGCCGCCCGTTCTCATTGCGCTGCGCGCCGAGGTCGCGGTGGTCGGACGCGAAGGCGCGCGCACGCGCGAGCGCACGATCGCGGTCGAAGACCTCTTCGCCGGCTATTTCGAAACGGTGCTGGCGAAGAACGAGCTGATCGCCGAGCTGCGCATCCCGGCGCAAGGCCAATCGCGCGCGTCCTATCTCAAGGTCACCACCGGCTCGGCCGACGACTGGCCGGCGCTCGGCGTCGCGGTTGCGCTCGAGGCCGAAGGCGCGACAGTCAAGTCCGCACGCGTCGTCGTCAGCGCCGCGACCGAGAAGGCTACGCGTCTGAAGGCTGCGGAACGATCGCTTGCCGGCGCGACCATCGATGACAGAACTCTCGCGCGCGCCGGCGATGCCGCCGCCGACGAAGCCGAATGCATTTCGGACGTGCGCGGCTCGGCCGCCTACAAACGCGAACTCACGCGCGTCTATGTCGCGCGCGCGGTGCGCCAAGCGCTCGACGGCAGCGGAGCGACCCACTGATGGCAACGAACACCATGCAAGACGCCCCGGTCGGCGCGCAAGTCGGGCGCTCGCTGCCGCGGCTCGAGGCGCGCGACAAGGTCACCGGGCGCGCCGAATACACCCACACCATGCGGCTTCCCGGCATGCTGCACGCCAAGATCTTCCGCAGCACCGTCGCGCATGGCCGCATCAGGTCGATCGACACGCGCGCCGCGAAGGCGGTGCCCGGAGTCCATCGCGTCGTCACGTCAGAAGACGTGCGCAAGGTCATCCCCTCCCCCTATTACGGGCCGGCATTCCACGACCAGCCGATCCTGGCGATCGACAAGGTGCACTTCGTCGGCGAACCGGTCGCGGTCGTGCTCGCCGCCGACCCGCACGTGGCCGAGGAGGCGGCGCAGCTCATCGTCGCAGAATACGAGGAACTGCCGGCGGTCTTCGACGAGGTCGAGGCCGCCGAAAACAAGACGCTGGTGCACGAGGAACTCAAGCCGGCCGGCACCTTCGCCGATCTCAAGCACCTCAAGGGCCGCAAGGGCACCAACATCGCGCTCGATTTCAAGCTGCGCCGGGGCGATGTCGACAAGGCCTTCGCCGAGGCCGCGCACGTGTTCGAGCACACCTTTCACACGCAGAAGGTGCTTCACCTCGCGCTCGAGCCGTTCGCATCGATCGCGGATTGGAACGAGCGAGGCGTCACGATCTACACCGCCTCCCAGGGTCCGTCGTTCGTGCGCACCGAGATCGCGCGCCTGCTCGGCTGGCCGGAGAACCGGGTGCGCATCAAGGTGCCCTATCTCGGCGGCGGCTTCGGCGCGAAGCTCTACATCAAGATGGAAGCGCTCGCGACCGCGCTCTCCATGATCGCGCGGCGGCCGGTCAAGGTCGCGCTGACCATGGAGGAGCAGTTCTACACCATCACCCGCCACCCCAGCACCTGCCGCATCAAGACCGGCGTCGACAAGAGCGGCCGCATCACCGCGCGCAAATGCGAGGTGTACTGGAACGGCGGCGCCTACGCCGACGTCGGCCCGCGGGTGACGCAGAAGTCGGGCTTTACCGCCTCGGGCCCGTACGACATCGACAACGTCTGGGTCGATTCGTACGCGCTCTACACCAACCAGCCGCCGGCCGGGGCGCTGCGCGGCTTCGGCATTCCGCAACTGGTGTGGGCCTACGAGAGTCACACCGACATGATCGCGCGCGCGCTCAAGCTCGATCCGCTCGAGTTCCGCCGCAAGAACCTCCTGCACGAAGGGCGACCGCAAGCCACCGGCCAGATCGTGCAGGACGCCAAGCTCGAGGCCGTGCTCGACCGCGTGGCCGAGCGGCTGAACTGGGGCAAACCGCTCGACCACGGCAACGGCGTAGTGCGCCACGGCCGCGGCATCGCCTTCGCCATCAAGGCGGTGATCTCGCCGACGACCTCGGTCGCCAATATCACCATCGCGGCCGACGGCAGCGCCACGCTCTATTGCGGCACCGTCGACATGGGCCAGGGCTCCGATACCGCCATGGCGCAGATCGTCGGCGAGGTGCTCGATATCCCGGCGCAGACCGTGAGGATCGTGCCGCGCGACACCGATGTCACGCCTTACGACATGGGCACGCTCGGCTCGCGCTCGCTGTTCCACATGGGCCACGCGGTGCGGCTCGCCGCGCAGGACGCGCGCGACAAGATCAAGGCGCTCGCGCGCGACGTCGGCGAGCCCGAGGGCAGCAATATTCCCCTGCCCGAGCTGTTCAAGAAGAAATACGGCATGCAGGCCGGCAATATCGTCGGCACCGGCAGCTACAAGCCGGACTACGTGCCGCCCGATCCGGCGACCGGGCTCACTCCCAATGTCACGCCGTTCTGGATGTGCGCCGCTTCCGGAGCCGAGGTCGAGGTCGACACCGAGACCGGCCACGTGCGGATCGCGCGGCTCATCACCGTGGTCGACTGCGGCCGGCCGCTGAACCCGAAGATCGTCGAGACGCAGATTTCCGGCGCCGCGCTGATGCAGCTCGGCTTCACCATGTTCGAGAAGATGCACATCGATGCCGGCCAAGTGACCAACGCCTCGCTCGCCGACTACAAGATTCCGGGAATGCTCGACGTGCCGCGGGTGATGGAGAACGAGACGGTCGATGCTCATCAATCGAACGGCCCGTTCGGCGCCAAGGGCGTGGGCGAAACCGCGACGTTTTGCGTGTCGCCGGCGATCGCCAATGCCATCGAGGATGCCTGCGGGGTGCGCCTCATGTCGCTTCCGCTCAACGCCGAGGCGGTGTTCCGCGCGCTGCGCGCCAAGGCCGACAAGCCGCTCGGGGACGAAGAATGACGCGCACGATCAGCTTCACCCTCAACGGCGAGAAGGTCGCGGCCGAGATCAAGCCGCATCACAACCTCGTCGAGCTGTTGCAGCGCGAATTCAATCTGATGGGTGCGCGCGAGAGCTGCGGGCAGGGCATGTGCGGCTGCTGCACCGTGCTGGTGAACGGCGCGGCCGTCTCCGGCTGCCTCTACTTGGCCGCGTTCGTCGACGGCGCCGAGGTGCGGACGGTCGAGTCGCTCGCGAACCCGAACACGCACGATCTCAATCCCGTGCAGGAGGCCTTCATCGAGGCCGGCGCCTTCCAGTGCGGATACTGCACGCCGGGCTTCGTGCTGATGACGACGCAGCTGCTCGAGGCGCATTCCGATCCGGACGAGGATCAGATCCGGCACTACCTCTCGGGCAATCTCTGCCGCTGCGCCGCCTATCCGGAGATCGTGAACGCGGTCAAGATCGCGGCGCGCAAGCACAAGGGCGTTGCCCAGTCGCGCTGACCGTATGTTGCGCGCAAGCGCCTTGGCGCGCGTGCTATAGAGTCATCATGTTCCAGACCCGCACCGAGGACATCTCCGCCGAACGAAAGCCGGTCGCCTTCGGCGATTTGCGCGGCTTTATCGAGGCGCTCAAAGCGCAAGGCGAGCTCGCCGAAATCGACGCCGAGGTCGACTGGAACATCGAGCTCGGCACCGTCATGCGGCTGGCGCAAGGACCCGGCACCGGCCAGGCGCTCATCTTCAACAACATCAAGGACTACAACGCGCCGACGAGCCGCTGCCGGCAAATCTTCGGCTCTGCGCTCAACAACTACCGCCGCATCGCGATGATGCTGGGGCTGCCGCCCGACACCCATCCGCGCGAGCTGGTCAAGGTCGGCCGCACCATCCTCACCGGCAGCGTGGCGCCCAAAATCGTCGCCACCGGACCAGTGAAGGAGAACATCCTCAAGGGCGCGGATGTCGATCTCTACGAGTTTCCTACGCCCCATTGGAACCGGCTCGACGGCGGCCGCTACCTCCTCACCTACGGCGGCTGCGTCACCAAGGATCCCGAAACCGGAATCATGAATGTCGGTGTCTACCGCGGCATGGTCGCCGGCCATGACCGCATTCCGATCCTGATGTGGCGCGCGCAGCATATCGGACACCACGTCACCGCGTGGCAGCGCGGCGGCAAGGCGGAGATGCCGATCGCGGTGGCGATCGGCTGGGAGCCGTCGCTGGATTTTTGCGCGGGGGCGCCGGTGCCGAAGGGGGTGTGCGAGTACGACGTGGTGGGCGCTGTTCGCGGCGCGCCGGTCGAGCTGGTGAAGTGCGAAACCGTCGACCTCTACGTGCCGGCGACGGCCGAGATCGTGATCGAAGGCTATCTCGGGCTCGATCCCGCGACCTACATGATGGAAGGCCCCTACGCCGAATTCACCGGCTACCTCGCCGGCGACCGCTCGCCCAAGCCGACCATCCGCGTCACCGCCATCACCCATCGCAACGATCCGATCCTGCGCGGCACGATCGAAGGCGCAATGCCCGGCAGCTATTCGGAGAACGCGATGTGCTCGTCGATCATGCGCGCGGCCACCGCGTGGAACGTGCTCGACCGCGCCGGCGTGCCGGGCATCACCGACGTGTGGTGCCCGCCGGTGCATGCCGGCATCAATCTCCTGATCCAGATGCAGCAGAGCTATCGCAACCAGGCGAAGCAGGCGGCCAACGCGGTCTGGGGCTCTTCCGCCGCGCACGTGCGCTACAAGCACATCACCGTGGTCGACGACGACATCGACATCCACGACTATGCGGCGGTGGACTGGGCGGTCGCGCACCGGGTGAATGCCGGCGAGAACGACGTCGTCATCATGCCCGCGACTTTCGGCATGGGGATCGATCCCTCGGTGCGCAAGCGCGACCGCAATCCCACGCTGTTCGGCACCGGCAAGTGGAACCGAGTGCTGATCGACGCCACCATGAATCTCGACTACGACCCCGACCCGGACCTCGGCGGCGCCCGCTTCCCGCCGACGGTGTGGCCGGACAAAGACGACATCGCGAAGGCTTACGCGCGCTGGAGCGAGTTTGGTCTCGGCAAGCCGAAAGGGGGAAGCGGACAGCCGTAGGATGGGACTCCTGACTGCGCGCGTCGTATGAAGTGAAGTGGGGCAGGCAGGCGGCAGATTCAGTCTGCTCCCTCTCCCTCAGGGAGAGGGGTGGGGTGAGGGGTTAAGGTCTGTCGATGGGTTTCGACCCCCCTCACCCCGACCCTCTCCCCAAAGGGGAGAGGGAGCACACCGAGCACGCTGCGGCATTGTGCTTCACGACGAACTACGCACAGCTCATGGAGACCACGCCGATGACCGAAGAAGCCGTCACCATCCCGTCCGCCGGTCTCAAGCTCTCGGGCGTGGTGCACGTGCCGCGCGCCTTGCGGCCGTCCGAGCGGCGCGGCGCCTTCCTGGTGCTGCACGGTTTCGGCAGCAACAAGACCTCCTCGAACACCATGCAGCCCACCAAGGTGCTGAGCGAGCTCGGTTACGTGGTGCTGCGTTTCGACATGCGCGGCTGCGGCGACAGCGAGGGCGAATTCGGCCGCGTGATCTGCCTGGAGCAGGTCGAGGACACGCGCAATGCGCTCTCCTTCCTCGCCCAGCACCCCGCGGTCGACCCCGCGCGCATCGGCCTCATCGGATCGAGTTTCGGCGGGGCGGTCGCGATCTATACCGGCGGCGTCGATGCGCGCGTCGCCGCCGTCATCTCCAACGGCGGCTGGGGCGACGGCGAGCGCAAGTTTCGCGGCCAGCACAAGAGCCCGCAGGAATGGGCGCGCTTCACCGACATGCTCAAGGAGGGCCGCGAGCACCGCGCCCGCACCGGCAAATCGCTGATGGTGCCGCGCTACGACATCGTGCCGATCCCGCCGCACCTGCGCAACAATCTCGCCAGCAATTCCATCCAGTCGTTCCCGGCGGAGACGGCGCAGAGCATGTTCGACTTCCGCGCCGACGACGTGGTCGGCCGCATCGCGCCGCGGCCGCTCCTGCTGCTGCATGCGGCGAACGATTCGGTCACGCCCACCGAACAATCGATCGAGCTGTTCAAGCGCGCCGGCCAGCCGACGGAACTGCACCTCATCAGCGACGCCGATCATTTCATGTTCGGCGAGGGCAACACACGCGTCTGGGAGCTGCTGCGCGGCTGGCTCGGCGATTATTTTCCGGCGACGGCGGCGGCCGAAAAAGTGGCGGCAGGATTGCACCGGTGAGCACGACGCTGGAACGCGTGCCGACCAAGCGGCGAAATGATTTCGCACGCTTGACGCGAACGTGCAGCATGACGGCGCTCTGGGCGCTCATGGGATGGGGCGCGTCGGTTGCGGCCGAGGATTATCCGTCACGGCCCTTAAGGTTGGTGCTCGGCTTCACCGCGGGAGGGCCTACCGACATTCCGGCGCGCTTCCTGGCCGAGCGGCTGAGCGCGTCCCTCGGCAAGCCGGTGATGGTCGAGAACAAGCCCGGCGCCGGCGCCTTGCTCGCCGCGCTCGACGTGCTGTCGCGGCCGCGCGACGGTCACGATCTGTTGCTGTGCACCTATTTCGATGCGGTCAACACGCTGCTCTACCGCAACGCCAAGTACAAGCTGTCCGATATCGTGGGAACTTCGCTGATCGCGAAATACAGCTACGCGGTCGCGGTGTCGCATTCCGTTCCGGCGCAGAGCTTCAATGAGTTGATCGAGTATACGAAGGCGCATCCCGAGCGCATCAATTACGGCCATCTGGGCGCCGGTTCCACGCAGAATCTGCTTGCCAAGAAGCTCGAGAAGGCGACCGGCATGAAAATGACGCCCATTCCCTACAAAGGCACTCCGGAAGCCCTGCAGGAAATCGTCGCCGGGCGAACGCATCTCCTGATCGCCCCGCCGCTGGCGGTGATGCCCATGTACGAGACCAAGCAGGTGAAGGTCCTCGCGGTCACCGGCAACGAGCGCCTGGCGTCGATGCCCGAGGTCCCCACGCTGAAGGAGAGCGGGATTCCGTTCTCGGCCTATGTCTGGCTCGGCGTATGCGCCGGCTCCGGCATACCGCAGCCCGTCGTCGATCTCCTCAACAGCCGGATCGCGCAGGTCGTCAATTCGGCGGACTATCGCGCGCTGGTCGAGAAATCGGGCTCGGTCGCGGTGTCATCGAGCGCGCCGGAATTTGGCGCCTTGATCGAGGAGACGGCCAACGACGCCGCCCCGATCTTTCGGGAATTCGGCGTGCAATTGGATTGAGTCTGTCGCGTGGTTCCTGCTTCGGCGGGTTCGTCGCGGTATGGCGCTTTGATCAATCAGGGAGGACGGCCATGCCGAACATCAGGATCATCGCCGCCGCCCTCGTGGCATTATGCTCGTCCGCTCAGGCGCAGGACTGGCCGACCCGGCCGGTGACCATGGTGGTACCGTTCGCCGCCGGCGGCGCGTTCGATGTCATGGCGCGAATCTTCGCGCCGCAACTCAGCCAGAGCTTGGGCCAGCAGGTGATCGTGGAGAACGTCGGCGCCGCCGCCGGCATCGTCGGCACCAACCGCGTGGCAAAAGCGACGCCCGACGGCTACGTGTTCCTGCTCGGCAGCGTCGGCACCCACGCCTACAACCAGACGCTTTACAAGAAGCTCCCGTACAACGCGGCGACCGATTTCGCACCGGTCGCGCTGTTCGCCGAGCAGCCGATGGTGCTGCTCACGCGCAAGGACTTTCCCGCCGACAACCTGCAGCAGTTCATCGCCTATGCGAAGGCGAACGCCGCGAAGCTGCAATACGGCTCGGCCGGCGTGGGTTCGACCACCCATCTCAGTTGCGCGCTGCTCAATACCGCGGCCGCGATCGACATCACCCATGTGCCCTATCGCGGCGGCGGGCCGGTGACGGCGGATCTGATTGCCGGGCAAATCCACTACATGTGCTCCAACAGCGCCGGCGCGCTACCGCAGATCACGAGCCATACGCTCAAAGGCATCGCGCTGCTGGCGCGCAGCCGCTCGCCGTTCCTGCCGACGCTGGCAACCGCGCACGAACAGGGTCTCGCCGATTTCGAAGCCATCACCTGGAACGCTTTCTTCATGCCCAAGGACACACCGGCGGCCATCGTCAAGAAGCTCAACGATGCGACGATCGAAGCGATGAATACGCCGGCGCTGCAGGATCGGATGCGGGAGCTCGGGGTCACTCTCGTGGCGCCCGAGCGGCGCTCGCCCGAGTACCTGCAGACGTTCGTCGAGAGCGAGATCGAGAAGTGGGGCGGCCCGATCAAGGCCGCCGGCATCAGCGCGGACTAGCGGGCGCCCGGGTTGTCGAATGCCGCTCGTCCCCGCGAAAGCGGGGACCCAGACTCTAGGGATAAGCTGGATTCCCGCTTGCGCGGGAATGAACGGAAGAAGGTGCGCCGACTCGAACGGGATTACTCTAGCGGCCACAAAGAAGGAGGACGCAATGACCAGCAAGATCTTCGGCTCGATCGTCGCGCTCGTCCTGGCGTGCTCCAGCGCCACCGCAGCCGACATCCGTCGTGTCGTGACCGCGCTCGATGGGAATGACAAGGCGATTGCGCTGTTCGACGGCCGCGTCACGCTCGAGCCCGGAGCGACTCCGTCGGCCAAGCTGTGGGTCACGGAGGCGGCGCCGGCGCCGCTCTCGTTCACGGACGACAGCGGCGCCAAGCCGACGGCGCTGCCGCCGGACCTCGGCACCGCGCTACTCGTGGTCGAATTTCCGCCGCTCGATCCGGCCGAAGTGGCGAAAATGGACCCGGACTTCATGATGAAGATCATCGGCGAACGCGCGCCGAGAAGGGGCCTTCCCGTGCGGCACCCGCTGATGCACCGCACGCGCACCGTCGATTACGCTGTGGTGTTGTCCGGCGAGATCGACATGATGCTCGACGATTCCGTGGTGCACGTGCGGGCGGGCGACGTCATCGTCCAGCAGGCGACCAATCACGCCTGGATCAACCGCGGCACGCAGCCGTGCCGCATCTTGTTTGCGCTGGTCGATTCGCGGCAGCCGTGATGGCCGCAGCGCCCGAGCGAGGAGCAAGGATGTGACGCGTCAAGGCAACAGGAAAACGGCGCGCCGTTCGTCGGTGACGCGGCGGCGCGTCTTGCAGAGCGGCGCGGCGGTGGCAGCGCTTCCCGCCCACCTCGCCGCCGGCGCGGTGCCGGTCGGGCCGGTGATGGCGGCGCTGAGCAGCTACATGAGCGCCGCGCGCGAGCGCGCGTTGCCGGACGACGTGGCGGAGAAGACCAAACACCACGTGCTCGACACCTTCGCCGCCATGATTTCGGGTTCGCAGCTCGCCCCCGGCCGCGCCGCGATAAAATTCGCCCGCGGCTACGGCGGCGAGCGCGTCGCCACCGTGGCGGGCTCCGACGTGCTGTGCGGCCCGATCGAGGCGGCGCTCGCCAACGGCGTGCTGGCGCACGCCGACGAGACCGACGACTCGCACGCCCCCTCGCTGTCCCATCCCGGCTGCGCGGTGGTGCCGGCGGCGCTCGCCGTGGGCGAAGCGCTCGGCATCGACGGGCGACATTTCCTGCGCGCGGTGGCGCTCGGCTACGACGTCGGGCCGCGCGTCACCATGTGCCTCGGCGTTCCGGCGCTCTCGCGCGATGCGCATTTGAGCTCCCACAGCATCGCCGGCGCCTTCGGCGCAGCCGCCGCCGCCGGTTGCGCTGCCGCGCTCGATGCGCAACGCATGCGCTGGCTCCTCGACTACACCGCGCAGCAGTCCTCGGGCATCGCCGCCTGGCAGCGCGACAGCGATCACATCGAGAAGGCGTTCGTCTTCGGCGGCATGCCGGCGCGCAGCGGGGTGACGTCGGCCTTGCTGGTGCACGTGGGCTGGACCGGCATCGACGATATTTTCTCGGGGCCGGACAACTTCCTGCTGGCGCACGCGCCCAACGCCGACGCGGCGGTGCTCGCCGATAAGCTCGGCGAGCGCTACGAGGTCATGCGCACCAACATCAAGAAATGGTCGGTCGGCTCGCCCATCCAGGCGGCGCTCGATGCGTTGGAGCTGATGTTGGAGCGCCGGCCGTTCGCCCCCGGCGAGGTGCGCAAGGTCGTGGTGCGGCTCGGCACGCGCAGCGCCTCGGTGGTCAACAACCGCGACATCCCCGACATCTGCCTCCAGCACATGGTCGCGGTGATGTTGATCGACCGCACCGTCTCGTTCGACGCCGCGCACGACGTGGCGCGCATGCGCGACACGGCGGTGCTGCGCGAGCGCGCCAAGGTGGAGCTCGTCGGCGACGCCGAGCTCGAGGCCCGCGCGCCGCGCCGCGAGGCGATCGTCGAGGTGGCGCTCGCCGACGGCACGCAACTCAGCGAGCACGTCGAGGCCGTGCGCGGCACCAGCGACAACCCGATGCCGCGCGCGGAGGTCGTCGCCAAATGCCGCGATCTCATCACGCCGGTATTGGGGGCGGCGAAATGCGCCGCGCTGATCGAGCGCGTGCTCGCGCTCGAGAGCGTGACCAACGTGCGCGATCTGCGCGACCTGCTGCAGGTGCGCGGCTAGGTGCCACCGCCTCCTGCTGTGATGTATGATCCGTCCATCCTCTTCGATGAAGCGCTTTTTCGATGGATGCCCGGGACGTAAGCGCGTTTACGCGCGTCTTCCGACGCGCTATGCCCGGGGATGACAGATCCGAACCAATTCGCAAGTGACGGCCTTGGTGCAAGATAAAACACAAGACAAGCAGAAGGAGATCGCGTTCTTCGACGGCCACGCCGCCGCGGACGACTACGACGTGTTCACGCCGCAGTCGAGCGCGCGTCTCATCGACGCGTTCGTCAAGCTGACAAAGCTGCCTCCCGGCGCGCGAGTGATCGATCTCGGCTGCGGCTCCGGCACGTTTACCGCGCTGCTCGCGCGCGCCGGCTTCGATTGCGTCGGGCTCGACATTTCCGCCAAGCTCGTCGCGGTCGGGCGGCGCAAGCATCCGCGGATCGAATTCGTCGCCGGCGACATCGAGCGGCTACCGTTTCCGGACGCGAGCTTCGACGGCGCGCTCTTGAGCGGCGTGGTGCACCACTTCCCCGACCCCTCGCCGTGCGCGGCCGAGACCTTCCGCCTGCTGCGCCCGCGCGGGCGCTTCCTCGCCTTCGACCCCAACCGGATGAATCCGTTCATGTGGCTCTACCGCGACCGCGCCTCGCCGTTCTACAGCTCCGTCGGCGTGACCGAGAACGAGCGCCCGGTGCTCGCGCGCGAGGTCGCCGCCGTGTTCGAGCGCGCGGGCTTTACGGTGTCGTCGCACTATCTCTCCGGCCTCGCCTACCGCTACGTGGCGTCGCGGCGCGCGCAGCTCGCGCTGCCGCTCTACAACTTCATCGACAACGCGGTGTTCGGCCTGCCGGTCATGGAACGGCTGCGCCCGTTCGTGCTCACCGCGGGCGCGAAACGCTGACATGCGCGGCGGCGGCATGACGCCCGAGCTCGACATCGTCATTCCGGTCTACAACGAAGGCCGCAACATCGTGGCGGTGCTGGCCGCGCTCAAGCGCGCGGTGGCGACGCCCGCGCGCGTGCTCATCTGCTACGACCACGCCGAGGACGACACGCTGCCCGCGATCCGCGCCAACCCGCAGGCACACGCCGGGCTGCCACTCGAGTTCGTATACAACGCGCGTCCTGGCGTGCACGGCGCGGTCCTGGCCGGCTTTGCCGCGAGCACGGCGCCGTTCATCCTGATGTTTCCCGCCGACGACCACGTCAACGCGCCCATGCTCGACCGCATGGTCGCGCTGGCGCGGGGAGGCTGCGACATCGTCTGCGCCAGCCGTTTCATGCCGGGCGGGGCGATGATCGGCTGCCCCTGGCTCAAGGCGGTGCTGGTGCGCAGCGCCAACTTCACCCTGCACCACGTCGCGCGCCTGCCCACCACCGACGCCAGCAACGGCTTTCGCATGTTCTCGCGCCGGGTGATCGACCGGATCGAAGTCGAGTCGCGCCAAGGTTTCTGCTACAGCATCGAGCTCCTGGTGAAGGCCCATCGCCTCGGTTGGACGGTCGCGGAGGTGCCGGTGACGTGGATCGAGCGCCAGAGCGGCGAAAGCCGCTTCCGGGTTCTCAAGTGGCTGCCGGCATATTTGCGCTGGTACGGCTACGCCTTCGCCACCACCTTCTTGCGGCGGCCGCCGCGCACGGTCACGCTTAAGGAGCCCACCTCTGCCGTTCATTCCCGCGGAAGCGGGAATCCAGACCCGCCTGTCCGCTATTCGTGATCTGGGTCCCCGCTTTCGCGGGGACGAACGGAGGGTGTACGGATTCCACGCAACCGCAACGCGTTCTATAGTTATAAGCTTGCTACGTTTAGGATCATCTCCATGAAATGGCCGCGCATACGCTCGCGCCGCACCACGGCGGTGTCGCCGTGGGTGAGCATCATCGCGCGCGAGGTGGAGTTTTCGCGCGGCGCGGCGCCGCAGACCTACCACGCGGTCGAGCAGGCCGATTACATCTCGATCGTCGCGCTCACGCGCGGCGGCAAAATTCCGATCGTGCGGCAGTACCGGCCGGCGCTCGAGGCGTTCGCGTGGGAGCTGCCGGCGGGCCTCGTCGATCCCGGCGAAGATCCGGCCGAGGGCTGCCGGCGCGAGCTCATGGAAGAGACCGGGTTCACCGCGCGCGCCGTTCACGCGCTCGGCGAGAACTCCGCCTGCACCGGCCGCCTCAACAACCGCATCCACAATTTCTTCGTCGAGGCCGGCGAGCGCGTGCGCGCCTTCGAGCCGGAGCCGGGCATCAGCGTGAAGCTCGTCTCGCCGGCCGAGATCGCGCGCCTGATCAAGCGCGGCGTGTTTCTCTCCCAGCTCCACATCGGCGCGCTGCTGCTCGCCGAGCTGCATGGCTTTCTGGCGCTGCCGCGCAACACGCCGCGCCTGGCGCGCCGCCTCCGCAAATAGGGTGGGCAACGGCCGCTTCGCCGTTGCCCACGCGACTTCGCCAACGTCGTTATCGACTCGTCAGTGCCCATGACCGCTGATATTGCTGCTGAGGCGCGTGGGCACGCTTCGCTTTGCCCACCCTACGGCTGCGGGCTAGCCCATGAGCGACCTCTTCCTCGGAATCGCCGACCCGGAATTTTGGCGCAACTGCGGCTACGCGCTGTTGGCGATCGGCTTGATCGGCGCCGTCGCCGTCATTCTCCTTCTCGACCGCAATCCTCGCCTGCAGAAGGGGCTTGCTTTGCTCTTCATCGCGGTGGTGCTCGCGGGCCTCGGCGTTGCGCGCTTCGGCAACAACGCGCTCCTCTCGGAGGCGCGCGAGCGCGCCCGCGAGGCCGAGGTCGAGCTCGGGAAATTGAAGACGCCGCGAACGCTGACGCCGGAAGGCCAACGCCGCGTTGCCGCGATGCTGCAGAAGTTCGCCGGCCAGGAGTTCGAGGGCCAGGTCGCGCCGGGATCCGAGGATGCGCGCCCGTTGTGGGAGGAGCTGGACCAGGCGCTGCGCGCGGCGAATTGGGTCCGCGTGGCGCCGTCGGGCCTTGCCGTCGGCGATCCTCCGGCCGGCATCCCGCTCTCCCCCAACTCCGGCGTGACCGTATTCGTCACGGCGAGCCGGGCGAACGAGCTCGCGCCGACCGCACACGCCTTGGCCGCGGCGCTGATGTCGGAAGGGCTCATCGCCGGCGTGACCGCCTCCGCCGGCCCGCGCATGGAGCAGCGGCCCAACGTCATCGTGATCGAAATCGGCCGCAAGCCGTCGTGAATTTCCTCTCCGTTCGTCCCCGCGAAAGCGGGGACCCAGATGCTGAGTGACAGACTGGATTCCCGCTTACGCGGGAATGAGCGGAGGAGAGATCACGTGCGATCATCGCTGCATCATCTCGGACATGCGATCGAGGCCGCGCGCGAGCGCGAGGCTTGCGGGATGCTTCGCCACCCACGCGCAGAATTGGGGAAACCAACGCCGCACGATCGGGAGCCCTTCGCCGTGCACCCAGGCTGCCACCACCAAGAGCGTGAGCAGCCAGGTCAGGTAGTGGTAGCGGCCGTCGCCGGGGTAGAACAGGGCGACGCCATGCTGCGCCAGCGTGGCGAGGGCGGTGAGGCGCAGCCACGGATCCGCCACTCGCCACAGCGCGACGCGGAGGAGCACGAGGATCGCCGCCGCGTTGAGCGGCGCCATCGCTGTCATTTCGGACGGGCCGGCGAGCCAGCCGCCGATCTGCCGCAGCGCGCGCGCCACGTATTCGCCCGCGAAGTTCAAATGCGCGAGCTCCGCGAATGCGGCAAGATAGGCCGACGGCGGCATCAGCAACAGGCGCGGAAGCTCGGCGGTGGTGGTGAACAGCACCAAGGCGCCGCCGTAGACCCAGTTGTGCAGCGCCATGCCCAGCACCGCCGCGAAGCCGACGACGAGGCCGGCGACGCGGCGAAACTGCCGCTGCGCCAGCGCCGCAAGCCCCGCGCCCGCGAGCAGAATACCCGCCGCCGGCGCGATGTTCGGCCGCACGAACAAAGCGAGCGCGAACAGGAGCCCGGCGCCGAAGGCGCGCGCGAAGCGGTCGCGCGGCCCTTCGTCCAGTCGGCCGAGCAGCAGCACGAAGGCGGCGAGAAAGAAGATGTAGGCGGCGGGATCGGCGAAGCCGCGCGCCGCCCACTTGACGTATTGCACCAGGCTCGAGCCGAAGAGCGCGCCGACGGGAACCGCGGCGAATACAAATGTCAGCGCCAGCGCCCACGTCAGCGGCAGGAAGCGCCGGAACAACGCGAACACCAGGAACGGCAGGATGAGAACGAGCGAGAGATAGCCGAGATAGCTCTCGCCGAAGATTAAATGCTCGGCGGCGCGCAGGTAGCGCAGCCCCGGCGTGAAGTAGAACACCGGCTCGACGCCCTTGAGCGCGCCGGCGACATCGCCCGCGACGAGCTGGCGCAGCATCATGCGCGCGTAGCCGTCGTAGACGAGGCCGTCGTCGCCGCTGTCGAACGGGCGCACGCCGCCGAGGAAGCTTAAGTCGTTGAACATGGCGACGAGGAGCGTCACCGCGATGAGCGCGAACGGCAGCACCACGCGCCGCCCCCGCACGCGCACCAGCAACGCCAGCACCGCGAAGCTGCCGACCAACGCAAGGCCGGGGTCGACCAGCTGGCGCAGCCGCACCTGCCACGTCGGCACGAGCCGCATGGCGAGCGCGTGCGCGATCGCGACGCCGAAGATGTCGCGCCCGACGTCGTCGGGCGTGAGCGCGCGGCATTGCATGTCGGCGTGCGTGATAGTGTCGAACGTCCCGTCCGCGCGCTCCCACAGCACCTCGCCCCGCCAGCACAGCCCGCTGCCGACGAAGTCGGCGGGGAAGCGGTAGAGCACGAACCACGGCATCGCCAGCGTCCACTGATGCAGGAACGCCAGCGAGCGGCGGTCGCGGCGCGCGCGGATGACGTCGCTCGCTCCCGAATTCCAGTTGTAGCCGAGCTCGTTGATGAACCCGAGGCGCAGCCCCACCGGATCGGAGAAATCGATTCCGGTCACGCGGCGCGAATACGCCGCGCGGTCGAAGATGCCGTCGGCGGAAAAAGCGAAGGTTCGGTCGGGAAAGGCTTGCCCGCGCCAGCAGCCGACTTGTTCGCGCGCGCAGCGGCGCGACGGCGGGTATATGGTGTCGAACTCCACGGCCATGATGCGGAACGCCGCGCGCGGCAGGCCGGCTGCGAGTGGGCCAGGAGACTCCGTTCGTCCCCGCGCAAGCGGGGACCCAGATTCTGGATTCCCGCTTTCGCGGGAATGAACGGAGAGTTGGTCACCTGCGTCGTCGATGAGAAAGACGTTGTGGCCCTCCGCGATGCGCGGCGCCGGAAACAGGATCTGCCCGAGCACGCAGAGCGCGACCGCCGCCAGCGCGGCGAGCCACGGCGCAAGCTGCGCCGCCACCGTCCCCGCCACGACCAGCACGGTCGCGATCACGAGCAGCGCGTAGCGGAAGAGGTCGTTGACGGGCAGCCCGAGTGCCGCGAGCACGAGGATGAGCGCGGCGAGCTTGAGCCACGGCTGCACGCGCGGCGGCGCGGCGCGGCGGTCATCGGGATGTGCGGCGTTCAATGCTCGGCGCCCGGTTTTGCCGGACGGTATCGACTCGTATCCTCGTTGTCGAAGGGCAGCGTGCGGCACACTCGGTCTGCTCCCTCCCCCCTTGTGGGGGAGGGTTGGGGAGGGGGGTGGCGCGTGGGGCAATAGCCGGGCGTCAACCTCGGGACCCCCACCCCCAACCCCTCCCCACAAGGGGGAGGGGAGCACACCGAGTCTGTAGAGAGTTGCTACACTGACAATTCACTCCACCGGAGACTCCCCCATGGCGCCCGTGCTCGCGCTTTACGAAGATGTGTTGTCGGACGGCGCGGCGCTCGCGCTGCCGGCCGCCGCGCGCATGATCTTCCTTGTGCACGGCGCCGCGACGATCGCGGGGCGCGCGTTGCGTGACGGCGAGGCCTGGCACGGCGAAGGCGCGGCGGCGCTCGTCGCGGCCAGCGCGGGCGCGACCTGCTGGCGTTTCGACTTTGCTTCGCCGCCCGCTGCCACTCCGGCCGGCGTAACCTCGCGCGAAAAACTGTCCGCGCCGCTCGCCACCTTGCCCGCGGGCGAGCTTCTCCTGCGCGGCGACAGCGTCGCGTTCCCGCCCGGCGGCTGCGCCCTCCCCCACCGCCATCAGGGGCCGGGCATTCGCTGCCTGATCGAGGGCGGCATCCGCATCGACACGGCCGGCCGCTCGACCTCCTACGGCCCGGGCGGCGCGTGGTACGAGAGCGGGCCCGAGCCCGTGTTCGCGCAGGCTGCCGATCGGCCGAGCCGCTTCATCCGCGTGATGATCCTGCCGCGCGCGCTTCTCGGCAAAAGCTCGCTGCAATTCGTCGACGCCGCCGACGCGGCCAAGCCGCGCGCGCAGCAATACCAGATCTTCGCCGACGTCCCGATCGCGCGGCCGCGGGGGTGAGGACCTCTCCACCGTTCATTCCCGCGCAAGCGGGAACCCAGTAGCCCGCATGAGCCATAAGCGCGTTTACGCGCGTCTTCGACGCGCTATGGCGATATGCGGGGCATCCCGGATTTCGCTAACGCTCATCCGGGCTACGAAGCCCTGGGTCCCCGCTTTCGCGGGGACGAACGGATGTTGCACGGCTCCCACGCAACCGGGACGCGTTTGCGCTATCATGCGAGCAAACCTCCGCCGAGGATAACCATGTACAGCGCGACCATTGCGAGCAGCCGCTACGTCTTCGGCGACCTCAAGACGCTGCTGGCGAAAGCGTCGCCGGCGCGCAGCGGCGATGAACTCGCCGGCATCGCGGCGGCCTCGGGCGAAGAGCGGGTGGCGGCGCAATACGCGCTCGCCGACGTGCCGCTCGCGTCCTTCCTCGAGCAGCCCGTCATTCCCTACGAGTCCGACGAGGTGACGCGCCTCATCGTCGATACTCACGACCGCGCGGCGTTCGGCGAGATCGCGCATCTCACCGTCGGCGGATTGCGCGACTGGCTCCTCGCCGACGCGCCGACGGCGCAAAAACTCGCCGCGCTCGCGCGCGGCATCACCCCGGAGATGGCGGCGGCGGTCGCCAAGATCAGCGGGCTCAAGGATCTGATGGTGATGGCGGCGAAGTGTTCGGTGGTGACGCGCTTTCGCGACACCATCGGCCTTCCCGGCCGCCTGTCGGTGCGGCTGCAACCCAACCATCCGACCGACGATCTGCGCGCCATCGCCGCGAGCATTCTCGACGGCCTGCTGCTCGGCGCCGGCGACGCCGTCATCGGCATCAACCCCGCGACCGACAGCCCCGAGCGCGCGCACGCGCTGCTGGCGATGCTCGACGAGGTGCGCGCCAAGCTCGACATCCCCACCCAGACCTGCGTGCTGGCGCACGTGACCACGACGCTCGCGCTCATCGCCAAGGGCGCGCCCGTCGATCTCGTGTTCCAGTCGATCGCCGGGAGCGAAGCCGCGAACAAAAGCTTCGGCATCGACCTCGCGCTGCTCGCCGAGGCACGCGCGGCCGCGCTGTCGCTTCACCGCGGCACCGTCGGCGACAACGTGATGTATTTCGAGACCGGGCAAGGCAGCGCGCTCTCCGCCGGCGCGCACCACGGCGTCGACCAGCAGACGCTCGAGGCCCGCGCCTACGCCGTGGCGCGCGCGTTCTCGCCGCTCCTCATCAACACCGTGGTGGGCTTCATCGGGCCGGAATATCTCTACGACGGCAAGCAGATCATGCGCGCCGGGCTCGAGGATCATTTCTGCGGCAAGCTCCTTGGCCTGCCCATGGGCTGCGACGTCTGCTACACCAACCACGCCGAGGCCGACCAGGACGACATGGACGCGCTGTTGACGCTGCTCACCGCCGCCGGCGTCAACTTCGTGATGGGCGTGCCGGGCGCCGACGACATCATGCTCGGCTATCAGAGCACGTCGTTCCACGACGCGCTCGCCATGCGCGATCTCCTGCAGCGCCGCCCGGCGCCGGAATTCGAGGCCTGGCTCGAGCGCCAAGGCCTGATCGACGCCGCCGCGCGCATCCGCCCGCGCGTCATGCCCAGCCGCTTCCGCGCGCTGCTGCCGGCGTGACGGCACGCGCGTGCAGCGGACTCGCTCTGCTCCCTCTCCCATAGGGAGAGGGGTGGGGTGAGGGGTTAAAGCCTCTCGATGGGCCTCGATCCCCCTCACCCCAACCCTCTCCCCGGTGGGGAGAGGGAGCACACCGAGTCTGCGTCGCTCTCCTCCGTTCATTCCCGCGCATCGCGCGTCAAAGACGCGCGTAAACGCGCTTATGCTGAGAATCCAGTCTTAATATCCCGTGCAGACCCTGGGTCCCCGCTTTCGCGGGGACGAACGGAGAAGACAGTTCGCGTGAATCCGCTTTATCCTACGCCATGTCCGAGCACCGCCAGCCGACACATACGCCGCCGCCGCCGCCGCAGGATGAGCCGTGGGCGGAGTTGCGCGCGTTGACCGCCGCGCGCATCGCGCTGCCGCGCGCCGGCGCCTCGCTCGCCACTGCCCCACAGCTTGATCTCCGCCTCGCCCACGCGCGTGCCCGCGACGCCGTGCACGCAGCTCTCGACGAGGCGCGCCTCGTCGGGGAGCTTGCGCCGCTCGGACCGCCCGTGCTCGCGGTCGCGAGCGCCGCCGCCGACCGGCAGCACTACCTCATGCGTCCCGATCTCGGCCGCCGCCTTGCCGGCGACGCCGAAGCGCGGCTCGCGGCCCATGCCGGCAGCGGCCACGACGTCGTAGTCGTGATCGCCGACGGCTTGTCCGCGCGCGCGGTCGAAGCGCACGCGCAGCCGCTGCTCGAGGCGGCGCTGCCGCGGCTCAAGGAATGGCGGATCGCGCCGACATCGCGGTCGTGCTGATCGGCGAGCGGCCGGGCCTCTCCGCGCCCGACAGCATGGGCGCCTACCTCACCTTCAAGCCGACGCCGCAGACCACCGACGCGGAGCGCAACTGCATCTCCAACATCCGCCCGGAGGGTCTCGCCTACGCCGACGCCGCGATCACGCTCGTCCATCTCCTGCGCGCCATGCGCGCGCGGCAAATCTCGGGCGTGCAGCTCAAGGACGACCGCCTCCTGCTCGACGGCGGGTGAGCACATCGACAGCGCCGCGAACTCGGTGCGCTCCCTCCCCCCTTGTGGGGGAGGGTTGGGGAGGGGGGTGGTGCGGTCATGCACCGACGTTGCCTCACACAATCACCCCCACCCCTAACCCCTCCCCACAAGGGGGAGGGGAATGCACCGAGTGAGCGGAGGGAGCAGACCCAGTTTGGGGAAGCGAGGGCACCGAGCTCGCGTCTCTCCTCCGCTCATTCCCGCGTAAGCGGGAATCCAGAAAGCTGGGTCCCCGCTTTCGCGGGGACGAACGGAGAGGAGTGATGCCGCCGCAATTACACGGTACGGAGAGGCGCGCTAAGCCGAGCGGCGGTTGGCGGCGGCCGTGCGCGTGATGACCGCGGCCAGGCGCGCCGCCGCCGGCTTGATCACCTGCGACGGGAAGCCGCTGAACCCCAGCATGAGCGCGGAGCGCCGCGGCGCCGCCAGATAGAACCGGCTCATGGCGCGCACGACGATGCCCCGCTCCCTGGCGGCGGCCTCGACCTCGAGATCGGACGCGCCGGCGCGCAGATGGGCGACGAGGTGCATGCCTTGATCCGGCACATCGATGCGGACATGACCGCCGGCGTGCCGCGCCAGCGCCCCGGCGAGCGCGTCACGCTGCTCCCGGTACATGAGCCGCATGCGGCGGATATGCGCGGCGAAATAGCCCTCGCGCATGAACTCGGCGACCACCGCCTGGTGCAGGCTCGGCGGCTGGCGGTCGATCAAGTAGCGCGCGGCGACATAGGCCTGCAGCAGCGCCTCGGGCACCACGGCGTAGCCGATGCGCAAACCAGGGAACAGCGCCTTGTTGAGGGTGCCGACATAGATCACGCGCTCGTCCTCGTCCAAGCCTTGCAGCGCGGCGAGCGGCCGGCCGGAATAGCGGAACTCGCTGGCGTAGTCATCCTCGACGATGAAGGCGCCGGCCTTGCGCGCCCATGCGATGAGCGCCAACCGGCGCGCCATCGATAAAACGACGCCGGTTGGAAACTGGTGCGAGGGCGTCACGAACGCGGCGCGCGCCCGCGGCGCCGTCGCGATGCCGACGTCGACGCGCAGGCCTTCGGCGTCGACCGGCACCGGCTGCAACACCGCCTTCGCCAGCATGAGCTGGCGTCGCGTCAGGAAATACCCGGGATCCTCGACCCACACCCGGTCGCCCGGCGCCAACAGCACGCGGATCGCGATGTCGATCGCCTGCTGGGTGCCGGCGGTTACGACGATCTGCTCGGGATCCGCGCGCACCCCGCGCGCCGCCTGCAGATATTCGGCGATGGAGCGGCGCAACTCGATCAAACCGCGCGGATCGGTATAGCCGAGATGCTGCGGCCCAAGCGTGCGCACCGCGCGATGCGTCAGCTTGCGCCAGATCTCGATCGTGCGCGCATCGACGAGCGTGCGCCCGGTGTTGAACGGCCGTTCGTCGGCTTGCGCCGTCGACGGAGCGAATTCGGCGAAGGCGCGCGCCGATGCCGGGGCCGCCGGCGTGCGCCGCAACGTCGCGCGGTTGCGCCGGCGCGCGGCCGCGACGACCGCCTCGGGCAAGTCGGTCGACACGTAGGTGCCCGAGCCGGTGCGGCCGAACACATAGCCTTCGGCCAACAGTTGCTCGTAGGCCGCCACCACCGACGCCCGCGCGGCGCCGAGCTGCGCCGCCAGCGCCCGGCTCGACGGCAGCCTCGTCCCCGGACCGAGCGTGCGCGCGAGCACCGCGGCGCGGACCTGCGCGTAGATCTGGCGAAACACCGGCGTCGCGCTATCGCGGTCGAGCCGCCAGTCGTAGAGCTCCGCCCAGCCGCGTGACCGCATCGGACCTCCGAAAAAAGTGGTCTGCCGTGATTTTGCAAATTGGACCACTTGGTGGGGCCAATTGAACGCTAGGTTGGCCCGCCAGCGCAACCCGAAAGTTCACATGATGAGCCAAGCCGCCGAGATCGAGCTGCTGCAGCGCGTGTGGGACTATCCGCTGTTCGCGGCGCTCTACGGCCGGCGCTCGCGCCGCTTCGGTCTCGGCTTCGAGATCGCCGAAGGACCGTTCCGCTATCGCTCGCGCCATGCGGCGCTGCCACTCGACGAGTTCGAGGAGGCGCTGCTCGTCGCCGCGGGCACCGGGGTCAGCGGGATTCCGTTGTGGGACGGCAGCCGGCCGCCCGCCGTGCGTCGCGGCGACGGCCGCACCTTCGGCAGCACCGCGCATGGCCGCGACACCGCCCTCTTCTTCACCAACGATCGCGGCGTCTACGTCATCGATCCGGCCGATGTGACGGCGAGCAAGCTCGGCGAGATCGAGACGCGCGACGAGCGGCAGCGCGTCCTCGCCCTCTACCGGCAACACCGCAAGCAGCTCGGCGACGGCCGGCTGGCGATCCCGCGGCGCGTGCCGCCGCTGTTCGGCCATAACATGTGGAACTGCAACATGCCCGGCACGACGCTGTTCATGCCGGTCTGCGACGTGAGCTTGACGCTGATCTCGCTGATTCTGAATTTGGTCGACGGCGAAGCCGGACGCTACGTCCGCGGCCATGGCGGCGGCATGAACATCGTCGACGACCGGCGCGGCGGCCGTCCGGCCGGCACCGAGGCTTACCTCGCGCGCGGGCTGATCGACCGCGAGAAGGTGCTGCCGCTATCGATCCTCGAGCGGCAAGCCTGTTACTTCATGTTCAGCGAGCCGGCCGTGATCTGCCACAACATCTTCCTCGCCACCGAGGCGATGGGGCTCGGCGGCTGGATGCACTGCGGCTTTCTCTCGCTCGAGGTGATGCAGGCGCTCGGCTTCCGCATGGTTGATGCCGCGGATCAGGGCGCCTGCGCCAATCCGGTGGGCCTCGACGGCGTGCTCGAAGGCTTTTGCCCGCCCTACTTTCCGAACATGGACGCCGCCGTCGATGCGGCGCTCGTGCGGATATCGCAGGCACGCGCGAGCGAGTCGCAGCCTTACACGATGCCGCAGTCCGAGTATCGCGCTGCGATCCCGCGCGCGCCGAGCGATGCCGGCCTCGCCTGCACCAAGGCGGTGTGCCGCTACATCCACGACACCTATGGCCGCTTCCCCGCGAGCGTCGACACCATGCACCTGATGTGGTTCATGCAGGCGCACCATCTCGATCCCGACTACTACCGCAAGTTTTTCCATTCCGGCGCGCTCGGCCCCACCCACGTGGAGCACATGGCGGCGTGGCATGGCGACAAGGCCGCGCGGTGATGGGAGCTCGAACCGCGCCGTCTTCTTGGTCATTGCCAGGCTTGACCCGCAGTCGTCATTGCCGGGCTTGACCCGGCAATCCATCCGCTTCGCAAAGAGTTCTTGCGAAGATGATGGACCCGCGGGTCAAGCCCGCGGGTGACGGGGAGAGGACTGCGGCCCATCCTTTTCTGTCATTGCCAGGCATAGCGCGTCGTTAAGGGCGTTGCCGCCCGTCTTCGCGGGCTATGGACGCGCGTGAACGCGCTTATGCCCCGGCAATCGGTAGTGGGCTCCTTTGATTATGGTAGTGGATTCCGGCTTGCCTAACATTCCGAAGGGAGCATATTTGGTCTCATGGCCAAAGTCTGGAAAATCACCGCATATGAAGAGCAGATGGGAGGCGGCCCTCCACGGAAGCACTACTACCTTGTGGCGATGTCTGACCAATCTGCCGCCTTGTCGGCCCTTCGCAAGCGTCCAGGTTTGCGTGATGTCGAGCTGACCGTAGTTGGCGAAGCATCCCCCAATGATGTCGAATGGCTGGATGCAAAGGACGGCGAAATATACTGCGTCATACCGATCTTCGAGACTAGGTTCTCAAAGTAGCCCACTACCCGGCAATCCATCTCCTTCGCAAGACATCTTGCGAAGACGGATGGACCACCCGAAATCGGGTTCTGCGCTGCCAAGACCATCATGAACCGGAATTAACGCGACGGATGCGCCCGGTGCGATAGAATTGCAGCGGCGGCGTGAATGCGCGCGACATCGTCACGCGCGCGGGCGCGAAGCCGACGGGAGGGAACGATGCGGGTGATGGCGGCGGCAGTGATGGCGGCTTCGGCGCTCGCCGCCGCGATCATCCCCGCGGCCACGGCCGCGCGCGCCGACGACGCCGAGGTGGAGCGGATCGTCCGCCAGCACGTGCAGCCGATGCTGATTGCCGCCGGCGGCATGGCGGTCGCGGTCCACCTCGAGGGCCGCACCCTGTTCTTCAACTACGGCATGGCCGACGTCGCGCGCAAGGAGCCGATCACCTCCGATGTGCTGTTCAACCTCGCGTCCGTCACCAAGGTGTTCCTATCGACCTTGCTGGCGCAGGCGGTGAAGCGGGGCGAGGTCGCGCTCGAAGATCCCGTCGCCAAATACGTGACCGAGCTGCAGCAGGGCGGCGACATCCGCAAGGTCACGCTGGGCGAGCTCGCGAGCCACACCTCGGGCCTCACCCGCGTGCCGCAGCAGTACGAGCCGTGGCATCGCGGGCCGTACAAGCTTCCCGACTTCATCCGCTATCTCAATTCCTGGAAGGCCGACGACGCGCATCAGCCCGGCAAGCAGGAGATCTATTCCAACACCGGCTTCTTTCTGCTTGCGCTCGCGCTGCAGCGCCGCTTCAACACGCCGATCGCGAAGCTCATGGAGGCGCGCGTGCTCGCGCCGCTCGGCATGAGCTCGACGGTGTGGCCGGTGCCGTCCGCGAATGGGCGCGGCCAGCTCGCGCCGGAGTTCCGCCGCCGCGCAGTGCAGGGCTACAACGCCGACGCGCACCCCGTGGGCGAGCCCGGCAACCAGCAGGGCGTGTTTCAGTGGCCCGGCACCGGGCAGATGTACTCTTCCGCCCGCGACATGGCGGTGTTCCTCGCCGCCAACCTCGGCGTGCTGCCGGACCATCGCCCGCTGGAGGAGGCGATGGCGTTCGCGCAGACCGGCATGTTCACGGTGAACCCGCGCTTCACCCAGGCGCTCGCCTGGCAACTCGTGCACAACGGCGACATCACCTTCGTCGACAAGAACGGCGGGCTCAGCAACACCTCGACCTATATCGGCATGATCCCGCAGAAGCGCCTCGGCATCGTCCTTCTCTCCAACTGCGGCGGCGAGCCCGCGACCCGCATCGGCCGCCAGATCATGCTCGCGCTCGCGCGCAGCAACGCCGTCGTCTCCGACGACGGCCGCCAGGGGGATTGAGTCTGCGGCCCCGCGATTACGCAGCAGCAGTGCAACATCCGCTCGTCCCCGCGAAAGCGGGCACCCAGATCACTCGCTGCATGCGTCACCCGCGGGCTTGACCCGCGGGTCCATCATCTTCGCAAGATCTTTTTGCAAAGAGGATGGATTGCCGGGTCAAGCCCGGCAATGACAGAACAGGATGGGCCGCGTTCCTTTCCCCGTCACCCGCGGGCTTGACCCGCGGGTCCATCGTTCTTCGCAAAAACTTTTTGCGAAGAGGATGGATTGCCGGGGCGTAAGCGCGTTCACGCGCGTCTTCGACGCGCTATGCCCGGCAATGACACATGCGGAAAAACCGCTAGCCGCGGTTGCGCAGCACGAAGCAGGCGCCGCCGGCGCGGCGGATGCTGCCGCACAGCGTTTCCGCGGCGTTGCGCGTCTCGGCGCCCACGCGCACCTGGTAGAACGGCTGCGTGCCGCGGCTGCGCAGGAGCGAGCTCAACAGGCTCGGATCGCGCCCGGTGAGAAGTTCGGCGTAGCGCTTGGCGAGGCTCGCGTAGTTGGCGAGCGCGTGGTCGCGCGAGAAGCCCGCCGCAAGCTGCACGCCCCACGGCGCCGCCGCCACCACGTTCACGCGCTCCTCGAGCTTCTGCACGAACGGGTTGGGGGCGCGATGCAGCAGCGCCATCAGCTCGCCGCAGCCGGCCTTGGGCACGTGCAGCGGCTCGCGCTTGCCCGAGCTCGCCCACTCGTCGACCGAGATGCCGGTGATGGCGAGGACGTAATGGCGCGTCTCCGCCGGCAGCGGGCGGCGCCCCGACAGGAACTCGCGCAGCCGTCCCGGCCCGGCGTTGTAGGCGGCGGCGGCGAGCCCGAGATTGCCGAACTGGTCGGCGAGCTCGCGCAAGAATTCCGCCGACTTCGGCAGCGCCTGCACCGGATCGAACGGATCGAGCAGACCGCGCTCGGCGGCGGTGCGCGGCATGAACTGCGCGATGCCTTGGGCGCGGTCGCCGCTGCGCGTGCGCGGGCCGACCACGTCCGACTGGAAGCGGCTCTCCTGCCAGATCACGCGCGCGAAGAACTCGAGCGGCAGGTTCTGCGCCCGCGCCGCCGATTCGATCATGAGGCAGAGGGATTCGCGCACATCGACGTTCCCCGTGCGCGCCGGCGGCGGTGGTGTGGGCGCGGCAGCAGGGGGCGCATCAGCGGTAGCGGGCGGCGGCGTTGCGTTGCTGTCTGCAGGCGGGGCCGGTGTCGTGGCGGCGGGCGGTGATGTCGCATCGTTGCCGGCCGCCGGCGGTGCGGCCGTGTCCGCCGGCTGCGCCAGCGCCGGCGCCGCCGCGAACAGCATCAGCGCGATGATGGCAATGCGGGCCATGCGCGATAACGACAAAGACGTTGTGATCGTTGCACGCCAGCATACCAGCGCGCGCCATGGCGGCGAAGCTCGCCGCACCCGATTCGGTCGCCACAGCCAGCGAACCAGCAGCTCCTGCGTCCCCTCCCCCGTTTACGGGGGAGGGACAGGGAGGGGGCACGCAAAAAAGATAGAGCGTGCGCGCTCACCCCCTCCCCACCCCTCCCCCGCAAGCGGGAGAGGGAGCAGACCGAGTACGCGGCGCCGTCAGCGGACTATTCGCTTCACGGCATTCCAGGCCCGTTCGTCCCCGCGAAAGCGGGGACCCAGATCACAAATTACGAGCGGGCGGCTCTGGATTCCCGCTTGCGCGGGAATGAGCGGAAGAGGTGCGTCGACTCGAACGGGATTTGCTCTAACATCACGCGCCCGCCCTCACCTCCAACTTCGTCGCGCACCCGCACCCATGCCCCTTCCCCTGTCAGGCCTGTTGGTGGTGTCGCTGGAGCAGGCGGTGGCGGCGCCCATGTGCACTTGCCGGCTCGCCGACGCCGGGGCGCGCGTGATCAAGGTCGAGCGGCCCGAGGGCGACTTCGCGCGCTACTACGACAAGCTGGCGAAATCCCGCGACGGTCATGGCGCCGGCGAGAGCGCGTATTTCGTCTGGCTCAACCGCGGCAAGGAATCGCTGGTGCTCGATCTCGCGCGCGAAGACGACAAGGCGCTGCTCGCGGCGATGCTCGCCAAGGCCGACGTGTTCGTGCAGAACCTCAAGCCCGGCGCCGTCGCCAAGCTCGGCTTCGCGCTCGACGCGCTGCGGCGCGCGCATCCCCGCCTCGTGATCTGCTCGATCTCCGGCTACGGCGAGGACGGCCCCTACGCGGCACGCAAGGCCTACGACATGCTGGTGCAGGCCGAATCCGGGCTCGCCTCCGTCACCGGCGGCCCCGAGGCGCCGACGCGCGTCGGCGTCTCGGTGTGCGACGTCGCCGCCGGCATGAACGCCTACGAGGCGATCCTCCCGGCGCTTTTTTCGCGCGCGAAGACGGGCGATGGTGCCGCGATCTCGATCTCCATGTTCGACGCCATGGCGGAGTGGATGGCGGTGCCGCTGATCCAATACGAGGGCGGCGCGCCGCCCAAGCGCATGGGGCTCGCGCACACCTCGATCGCGCCCTACGGCGCGTTCAAGACCAAGGACGGCGCCGACATTTTGATTTCGATCCAGAGCGACCGCGAGTGGCGCGTGCTGGCGCAGATGGTACTGGATGACAAGGCGCTCGCCGCCGATCCCGCCTTCGCCACCAACGTCGAGCGCGTCAAGCGCCGCGCCGAGACCGACGCGCGCGTCGCCGCGGTGTTCGGCGCGACCGAGGAGGCGGCGCTGACGAAAAAGCTCGCCGCCGCCGACATCGCCTTTGCCCGCGTCAACGCCACCGCCGACCTCGCGGTGCATCCGCAGCTGCGCCGCATCGACGTCGCCACGCCCTCGGGCATCGTGAGCTATCCCGCGCCGCCCGCGCGAGCACACGACGAAGATTTGGGCCGAGTTTCTGCCGGAAGCACCGCGCAAGTGATGCGACACTCACCCTGCACACTCGGTGCATTCCCCTCCCCCTTGTGGGGAGGGGTTAGGGGTGGGGGTCGTTGTTGATTGCGCTCAGAATGTCCTCAAGCACGCCATCGATATTCGATAGCACGTCGTTATTCCAATAGCGCAGCACGCGATAGCCGTGCGCTTCGAGAATTCTCGTGCGGTCGTCATCGGCAGCCGATCTCTCTCCATGCTGGCCACCATCGACCTCGATGACGACGCGCCGCGCGTGACAGGCAAAATCGACGATGTAGCGGCCAATGCGAACTTGGCGACGGAAATGTGTGCCTCGGGTGGCAAGCCGGTGGCGCAGGTGCCACCAGAGTTTCCGCTCTGCTTCCGTCGGCGCGGACCGCATCTCGCGGGCGAGTTGACGTTGTCGCGGCACGATTGAACGATCGCGCTTGGCCCAGACTCGCGGCTCGTCCCGTGCGGACATATTGTCGTGCCTCGACTGCGACCCCCACCCCCAACCCCTCCCCACAGCCGGCTGCGGGCTTGCCCGCTTCCGGCAAATCTTAAGAGTGACCAAACCCCGGCAGGCGGGGTTTGGTTGGGGAGGGGAGCAGACCGAATGCGCGGCACGGTAATGCAACGTTCGCAAAGCGCCAACAGGCTGCCCTTACCACGCGCGGTGTTTGCAACTCACATAACCTGTTGATCCTGCGCGCACATCTTTTGACTTCGCGGCAGCACCGGACTAAGCCCGAGCAAGATCACGCAGGGAAGCGCAGATGGCGGGCAAACGCGCGGACATGGTAGCCTTTTCCAGCGCCGGCACGGCCAACACCGGCGCCACAGGCGGAAACACCGACGTGCGCAACGAGATCTACCGCGAGAGCGGCGTCGACACCGCGGAGGCGGATGCCGGGCTTTCCCGCATCATCGCGCGGGTGCAGCGCACCTGGCCGCCGGCGGGGCTCGGCCGCGTGGTGCTGCCGATCGGCTATTTCGCCAACGTGATCGAGCTCGACGGCGTCGGCATTGCGCTCTGCACCGACGGCGTCGGCTCCAAGACCATCATCGCCGACATGATGGGCAAATACGACACCATCGGCATCGACTGCGTCGCCATGAACGTCAACGACATGATCTGCGTCGGCGCCAAGCCGCTCTCGATGGTCGACTACATCGCGGTGGCGCAAACCGACGCCGCCATGCTCGACGCCGTCGCCCAAGGCCTGTGCGCGGGCGCCGAGATCGCGGGCATATCGATTTCGGGCGGCGAGACCGCGCAGCTCAAAGACCTGGTCAAGCACTTCGACCTGGTGGGAATGGCGGTGGGCCGCGTTGCCCTCGACAAGGTCATCGACGGCCGCCACGTGCGCGAAGGCGACGTCGTCATCGGCGTGAAAAGCAGCGGCATCCACAGCAACGGCCTCTCGCTCGCGCGCAAGGCGTTCTTCGCCGACCACGGCTATGGCATCGGCCACAAGTTCGACGAGCTTGCCGTGACGCTCGGCGAGGAGCTCCTGCGCCCGACCGACATCTACGTTCCGGAGGCGCTGGAGATCCTGCAGAAGGTTGCCGGGGTGAAGGCGCTGATCAACATCACCAGCGACGGGCTCCTCAACCTCACCCGCGTCGCCGCCCCCGTCGGCTACGAGATCGACCGGCTCATCGAGCCGCATCCGATCTTTCCCCTCATCCAGCGCCACGCCCAAGTCGACGACAGCGAGATGTTCGAGGTCTTCAACATGGGCATCGGCTTCTGCTACGTGGTCGAGGCGGCCTCCGCCGAGCGCACGCTTGCGATCCTCAAAGCGCACGACCGCGCGGCGCAGGTGATCGGCACCGCCGTCTCCGACCCGCAGAAGATCGTGCGCATCCCCGCCCGCGGACTTGCGGGGCAGCACAAGCGATTTTGGCGGGAGGACCGCGGCGCGCGGCGGACGGGGTGATTTGGCCTGGGGAACTCCGACGGGCAACGGGCGCTTGCCGTCATTGCCGGGCTTGACCCGGCAATCCATCGTCTTCGCAAAACTTCTTCCGAAGAAGGATGGACCACGGGTCAAGCCCGCGGGTGTGGCCATCATCTACGGTTCACGCCGGCGAGTCGGGCAACAGGCCCTGCTGGTGCAACATCAAGCGCACACCGAACCGAACGTCCTCGGGATTCGCCTGCGCCAGTTTCTTCGCCGTGGCCTCGGCCTCCGGGAACGTCTCGAAACATTTGTCGTCCAAGACATTCGCATGGTGCCTAAACGCAGTCAGGTTCATAAAGAGTTTCATCTCCTCAGGCGCCGTGCCGCTCAGGCCCATGTAGGACGCACAGTTGAGCATCGTCATGATCTCGTTCAGGGTGTTGAGCTTGTCTCCGTCGGGGCCAACGTAGTCCTTGTCCGGGTCCTTGTCGGCGTGCTTGAAGAAATTGTACGCACTCCGTACATGCTGCCTCCACTCATTGAGGCGATCCGGCTTAATCGCGTCGTCGAAGCTGCCCGACAATTTCACCTGCTTGGCTTCGGCAATCGAACGGAGCATCTCTTCGCATGCCATGACGATCACGTGAGTGGAGTGAGGATTCGCGCCGACTGCGATCATCTGGATCGCCGCCCTGATGTGGTCACCCGCAATGTCTAGCTTCGAGGTCATACGCCCCTCCGCGCCCTAAAAATACATCGACTGAAAGCAGCCGACTACGACACAGCGCGGCGCACCGACGTCGACTTCTTTAATACCAGAACGCGGTTAGACGCGCAGCAGCTCCCCAACGGCCTGGGTCAGCACAGCGCCTCGCCCGAAGCCGACCGACCGCGTTGTCAACGGCGCTCCGCAAGCGCTGGTTGACCTGCCGCGGTGATCCGCACCCGCGCAAGCTCGATCAGGCGTCCGCCAGCGACTACGCGTTCGGGTGCGCGCTCGCGACCCCGGCACGGACCAACTCGACCAACGTCTCAGTCGTGAAGCCATGTGCGCGCATAAGGGCCTCGGCGCACCCCTCGCGGGAGGCGGCGAGCAGTTCGAGCGCGCGGGACGGTCGGGCTTAGGACCGCGCCTACGGCTGCGCTGTGTCGTCTGGTCGGGCACTTCTCGGGAGGGAACGGGGGGCTGGCGCGGGATACCTCGGCCTACACGGCGGGCTTGGGTGCGAGCTTCGCGCGGTATCGCCGCGGCAAGAATCCCGTCGGCAGTTGGTACATCAGGCGCGGAGTAGGGCCGCCCTCGGCATATACCTCGCCGGTGCCGGCCGCCGTAGACCTGTGTTTGTTCTGGCCTCCTGGCGAGCGCGGCCGGCCCTCCCGGGTCGGGCAGGTTATAGCAGAAATACAAGGTGATGCCTGCTTACCCCGGAGCGCCGCATGAGGACCCCCCCTGTGGAAAAGCTGTACGACGGCCGCTTGGGCCTTGACCTGCGTCCGGTCCAGCGCGAGCTATTCGCGATCTCCCCGCCAAAATTGGCAAGCCGATGCGACCCGCCAGAAAGCGCGGGAGCGCAAGAGACTTACACGAACTGTTTCAACTTTGAGAATATTTGTTACTACATATATTGAATATATGCGCGTTGCATATATGCTACACATGTCGCCGAATCATGCGACGGCATATATGTTGCATTATGTCGCCAAGTCGTGCGGCGGCAGCAACAGCAGGATCGACAAATGGCCAAGGTCAAAGCAGCCACCAACGAGTCGCCGCGCGAGCGGTTCTTGCGGCTCGCACCGCCCCGGGTCGACGCGGCGCTGAAAAAGATCAGTTTGATCGGCAACCTCGCTCGTAGCGGCTACGAATATGAGCCGAGTGAGGTCAAGCAGATGATTGGCGCCCTGGAGGATGCGGTCGCGGAGGTCAAACAGAAATTCGCAAGGAAGAAAGAGCCGAACAAGAAAGTCGGCTTCACCTTCGCCACCCCCTTCAAGCGCTCGGCGGCGTAATCCTCACGGGGGGCCCCGGCAAGGATCAAGCCATGACCAACATCGTGAACACCCTCAACGAGCACGCCAACGCGATCCGTTCGCTCGGCAAGCAGACGGTCAAGAACGTGATCGAGACTGGCTACCGCCTGACCGAGTGCAAGAAGCTGATCAACGACAACGCCGGCGAGAGTTGGAGCGACTGGCTCAAACGCGAGTTTCAGTGGAGTGTCGGCAGCGCGCTCAACTTCATGCGGGTGTACGAGTGGGCGAGATCCGAACTCTCAACGGTTGAGAATTTGGATTTGCCGCTCAAGTCACTCTATCTGCTCGTTGAGCCGACCACATCAACGGAAGCGCGCCGAGAGATCGTCGCCCGCGTCCAGCGAGGCGAGAAGGTCAAGCACAAGGACATCGCTGCGATGGTGCGCAAGACGAAGAACCCCAAGGCGTTCTTCGGTCTCAAAGCCAAGATCGTCACGGCGGTGCAGGACGCGGGCACCAAGGGCCTGACCACCGACGAGTTGAAGATCAAGATCAAGCACCGTCATCCGCAGACCGTGAACTCGGCGACTAACGCGCTGGCGAAGGCCGACGTGTTGCGGGATAGCGGCGAGCGCCGCGAGACCAGCAGTGGCGGCGGTCGTGCTGCCATCGTCTACATCTTCAATCCCAATCCAGCGCCGAAGAAAAAAACGTCGGCCAAGGTGGTCGATCTCAATCAGCATCGCCTGCACGCCACCGTCGCCGCCATGATCCAAGATGGCTCGATCTGCAACGACATCGAGCGATGGGCCAGAAACAAGAGCAAAAAAGAGCGCGTGCAGAAAGCCTACCGCCTCGTGGTTCCGCTAATCGGCGAGTCACGCGGTGGCATCCTTGCGCTAGCCGACGAGCAAGAGCGGGTGGCCCTGGCCGATGGCCGCGCCGAAGTCATGAAACTGTAGAATGAACTGGGAGACGTAGACACATGTCCAAAACCTTCGATACCACGCCGACCGCAAAGCACCTGATCGCGCTTGCGAGCCAGAAATGGACGGCCGTAGGAGCGATCAGCGAACTCGTTGACAACTCGCTCGGACGCCTGCGCGGCAACGCCAACAAAGTCCTGATCATCCATGACAAGCGCGAGAAAAAGATTTCCGTGCTCGACGACGGCGTTGGCATGGATCGCATCGGTCGGTTGTTCCAGCTTGGCAACACCATCGGCATGGGCGCCGGGGATATCGGCAAGTACGGGAGCGGCGGCACGATGGCGCTGCTCTGGCTGCCCACCGATGTGCGCATCTGGACGCTGCGCGGGGGCAAGGTGATGCGTGACCATGTTTCGTGGCGGGACTACATCGATCAATATCCGCAGGTCAACGACGAGTGGGAAGTCGCCTCGCTGCGCAACACCCCCACGCCGCTCTTCGAGCTTGGCCACGGCACTTTGATCGAGATGAAACTGCGGCCCGAACGCTCTATCAATGCTGACCAAGTACAGCGCGAACTGGCTCGCCTTTATGCGCCCGGCTTGCGCCACGGCAAGAGCATCAAGTGGCTGACGATCTCATCCAAGAGCCGCAGCTACATGCAGACCTTGCAGGGCGAACCGTTCGATTTGCCCGCCGACGAAAGCAAGGTTCGTCGTTTCAATATCGTCTTGCAGGCCGGCGACCGCGAGTTGCCTGTCAGCGGCACCGTGGCGCTGATTGACGACCTGCCTTATAAGGACTCGATGATCTCGATCGGCTTTGGCAACCGCGTGATCATGACCACACGCGAGTGCTACCAGTCGGCCGATGGCGAGACACGATATAGCGGGGCTGGAGTTGCGGGATGGCTCGATCTCGGTGACGGCTGGCAGGATTTCCTGTCCACGACCAAGGACGACATCAACGACGCCCGCGTGTGGGCCGTGCTGATGCACCACGTCTTCGAGGAAATCGAGCCGCTGTTGAAGCAAACCGAGGAAGATCGGTTGAGCGTCATCCTCGACGGGATCGCGCTCGATCTGTCGGATGCACTCAACGGCATCAATGACGTTGACTTCAATATCGAAGGTCATGGCGCCGCCGGCGCCGGTAATTTCACCGACGCCAGCCTGAACACCGTTATTGAGCCCTTCAAGCCACTCGGCAACTTCATGCCCAAGGTGGTGGACCCTTCGCGCAAGGGGCCGTATCCCGATGGGAAAACGCCGCCAGCAACGCGATTGCTGATTCATCAGTGCCCAGACAAAGACATCGACGGCGCCCTGTGCCGCATGGGCGTGATCAGCGAGCACGAGAACAACTTGCGGATCGAAGTCAACAAGGACCACGAAGTCGTGCAGGAACTTCTCAAAGCACGCCCGCTCAACAAGATGGCGCTGCATTTGATGGTCACCCGCGAGATCGCGTCGGCCCTGACTGACCATGATGGTTTGCTGCGGCGCGTGCTCTCAAAAAAGGTGCAGTCGAAGCTCAATGTCTTGTCGGACGATGGCGCGCGCGAGCGCGCCTTGGCTCGATTGCTAATGGACAGCGCTCGCCGTCCTAAGCTGGAGCCGGACTCTCAGGCCGCATAATGATCGGGGCAGAAGATGAGAGTGACAAAGAGTCAACAGATCGGTGCATTGCTGTTGCGACCGGAAGGCGCAACCGTCGCGGAAATCAAGGAGGCGATCGGCTGGCCATCAGTATGGGTACAGGGTCACGCGAAGAAAAACGGTCTGCGTCTGGAAGTCATCCGGCAACCTGGGCGGCCGAAGCGCTATCGTGGCTATCGACCCGAGGCGCCGCAAATCATCGATAAGGAGGGCACGGCATCCGAGGCGGAAGGAACCAACGACGTGACCAACGTGGTTTCGCTCAACTTGACCAAATCGCCCGATCCGACCGCGAAGGCGCTCTATGATCTGTTCAAGAAAGAACAGAGGGCGCAAGCCGCGTGGAATAGTGCGTACCACCGACTGACCCAGGCGTTGGTGAAACAAATGGAGGATGTGGGCAAAACTCAGTTCCTCAAATGGATCGTGGACGAGAACTTAGCGTCCTGGGTCCTGCATCACCTGAGAGATTCATCAGGACAAGCTACCCGGTCCCAGCGACGACCTGCAGAAGATTCTCTGGCCGCTCGCCGAGACAATGGTGAAGGCCGGCAAGAGTATCGATCGCTAGAACGTTGCCCGCTCAGGCGCGGCAGTCAGAGCGAGCGGGAGGTCTTATCAAAACCTCCGGCGGGCGACCCTTGGGGCGCGCGGTTACCCCGATGCGTTCAACCACTCAGCGACCTTTGTTTGGTGGCGGCGCGCACCTCGTTGAAGATTTTAAATAGCACGACGGCATCGTGGCATCACAAAGCGTCGCACCAAGCCGCCCTAACTCATCCCCGCAAACCTCACCTTCTGCCCCTGGTCGAGCGCCTCGTAGAAGTGCACGAGCGCGGGGCGGATCGCGGCGGTGGCCGCGCGCACGGCGGCAAGGCGCTGGCGCATCGCGTCCATGCGGCCGACCGGGGTGAGCGCGCTCTCGGCGGGGCAGGCGCTCGCGAGCGTGTCGGCGGCCTTGAGCGAGGAGGTGACGAGCTCGTAGAACGCGACGCGCTGCGTCGAGCTCAAGCGCACGTCGCGCTCGATCTCGCGCACCGGCCAGTTGCGCAGCACCGCCGCAAACTCTTCGCACGTGGCGCTCCAGGGCGGCGCGGCGGCTTGGCGGGGCGCGGTCTCGCGCGCGGCCGCCTCGCGCGCGGCGGCGTAGGCGCGCCAGCGATCGCGGCGTGACCGATACTCTCGGGACGCGCGCCGCTCGTCCTGCGCCTGCCGCCGGGGCGTGGTCTCGCGCGCAGTCGCGGCCGGCGCCGCCATGTCGCGGTAGAGGCGCGCCTTCTGCTCGTCGTCGAGCGCGCCGTAGAACGTCGCCAGCGCCGGCTGCACCTGGTCGAACGCCGCAAGCGCGGCGTCGATCCCCTGCTCCACCGCCTCGAGCCGCGCCGACGGCGCCGCGGGCACGTCCCGCGGGCAGTCGGCGGCGAGGCGCTCCGCCGCCGCCTTGGCGCTCTCGCGCAGGCCTTCGAGCGCTCTGCGCTGGGCCTCGTCAGCGCCGACGATCTGCGCGATGGCGTCGAACGGCCAGTTCTCGAACTCGGCGCCCTGCTGGCCACAGCCGCGCACGAGCTTCTCGACCACGGCGGCGAACGGACCACCGCGGCCGGGGCGCATCACGGCATCGCTACGCGCGGCCTCGCGCCGGCGCGCCCCATCCTCGCGATCGCGGCTGCGCCGCCAGTCATCGCGATCGCGGCCACGGCGCCACTCGTCATAGCGGGCGCGCCGGCGATCGTAGCTCTCGCGGGTGCGGTCTTCGCCGCGATCCCGGGCGAGAGCTTGCCCGCGATCTTGCCCGCTGTCTTGTCCCTGATTTTGGGTCTCGCGGCTGCGCCGCCACTCGTCGAGGCTCCGGGCGCGCCGGCGATCGCCGCCCTCGCGCCCGCGATAGTCCCGGCGATCTTGCACGCTGTCTCGTGCGCGATTCTGGTTCTGATCCTGGGCCTGATCTTGTCGCTGGTCTTGTTGTTGACCTTGAGTCTGATCCTGCCCGCCGCGCCCGTCGTCGCGCGTGGAGACGCTTTCGCCGTAGTCGTAATAGCCGTGATGATGGCGGCGGCGGGCGTCGGCGCTCGAGGCCACGCACACCACCAGCACCGCCGCAAGCAGCATAGGCGCCTTCAACATGGGTCGGGGCCCCGTTGGTCCTGCCCCATAAGAACGCGCGAGACGGCGTTGGGTTCGCCTGCTTGCGGGGTGGGGCCCACACGCGTCACCCCCGGGCTTGACCACGCAAGTCGGATTTATCCGACTTGCGCACCTAATACGCCCGAAATCGGGTAAACCCGATTTCGGGTGGTCCATCATTCTTCGCAAGGACTTTTGGCGAAACGGATGGATTGCCGGGTCAACAGCGCGTTACGCGCGTCTTAGACGCGCTATGCCCGGCAATGACGGTCCCGGGTTTTGCGGCGATATTTTTTTGACTACACCGCAACTACGCTATTGACTACGTATCGCGCCCATGCTAGACACTACGCAGCCTCGCTCATTGAGGGCGTGTTCTAGAGACGATCCCGAATGCGGAGCGAGGCGTGGCGTCCTGCGGCAGGCGGCTCGTAACCGCTCGCCTCGGGAGGCAGGGACCCCGCCCTCCAGGCACTACGACCTGGGTGCGAGGAGCTCGCTGCACGGATCCGCAAGGCACCTGCCCGCCGTTGTAGGCGCCGTTGTAGGACGGCGGGCGCCCAAGGAGACGGAAGCGCGGCCCCGGGAGCCCAAAACCGCCACGGTGGAGCGCCGAGAGGCGAGCGTCCCGCGTCATGGGACGCAAGGCGCCTCGCAAGCGCCTGGCCTGCCGCGTCATGTGCAGGCCTAACGGGTGCCGCTGCACCCGAACGTTTCTCGGCGCTCCGCCCACCCCTCGATTCGGGTGAGCGAAGCAAAGTTGCAAAAACCCGGGCGCAAAAACGCGCCGCGGGAACGAGAAGATCTGGGCTGTTTGAAAAGTGAATAAGGCTACGAACGCGTCCGAGGCTTGGGTGTCCCGGATGCGATGCAGCGCGAGCGCAGCGAAGCGATGCAGCGCTGATCCGGGACCGCCACAGACTGGAACGGTCCCGGGTCTGCAGCGCATCATTCCGCTGCGCTTCATGCTGCGCTGCGCCCGGGACACGAGAGCGCGGCGACAACTGCTGCGTCGTGTGAAGAACCAACCTTCACGTGTGGTCGGATCCGCTCCATTGTTTCCGGCCTGTTATTTACAATGAAAACCGCAACTCGAACGTGTGAGCCGTCAGCGCGCGGTGCGGAGCCGGCATTCGTCATTGCCGGGCATAGCGTGTTGAAGACGCGCGTCCGCCGCTATCGCGTGTCCCGGATGCGATGCAGCGCGAGCGTCAGCGAAGCGGTGCAGCGCTGATCCGGGACCGCCACGGACTGGAACGGTCCCGGGTCTGCAGCGCATCATTCCGCTGCGCTTCATGCCGCGCTGCGCCCGGGACACGAGAGCACAGCGAAACGCGTTCACGATCGCGCGAGTGGGATGTTTTGCAAAGCAGGGTTGTGGCTTTTCCCTGTTTTCGTCCTGTTCCGGCCTGTTATCGACGCCCAAATCGGGCGACCCACGCGACGCCGCCCGCGCGGATTTCCCGTTTGCATCCCGCGGCTTACGGACAACGGCGTCGCGGCAGGTTGTGGCCGGCCGCCTGTTTTTCCCCTGTTATTTACAGGGAAAAACAGGGACGCGAAGGACGCGTTCGCACGTTGCCGATGCCGCACTGCATCACTACCTCACGCGTGTCGGCGGGGGCACGGTCGAGGGACTCATTTCGCATGGCGTTGTTGCCGCTCTTCAGAAGCCGCACGCACGAGGTCGAGCTCGAGCGGCGCATCTACGCGCTGCAGGCGGCGCTCGACCAGTGCAAGGGCGTCGCCCGGACGTGGTGGAGCATGCGCGTGCGCTTCACCGTCGCCGTCGCGCTCGTCGCCATGGCGGCGGGCTTTGCGCTCGGCGTCTACCGCCATCCGATCAGGCAGGCCTTCGTCGATAGCGCCGTGGCGGTGGGCCTCACAAGCCCGGCGGACGAGGCGGGCACCGCCGAGATCGCCTTCCAGCGGGCCGACTACGCCAAGGCGCTCAAGCTTGCGCGCCCGCTCGCCGAGGCCGGCGATCCCCGCGCCGAGGCGATCGTCGGCTCCGCCTATTACCGCGGCCGCGGCGTCGCGCAAAACGACACCGAGGCGGCGAAGTGGTTTCGGCTTGCCGCCGACAAGGGCAACGCCGCCGCGCGCTTCACCCTCGGGGTGATGTACGGGGAAGGCCGCGGCGTGCCGCAGGACTACGCCGAGGCGGCGCGCTGGTATCGCCTCGCCGCCGAGCAGGGCGACGCCCAGGCGCAGTACAATCTCGGCCTCGCCTACGCCCGCGGCGAAGGCGTGACGCAGGACGTCGTCGACGCGCACATGTGGTTCAACCTCGCCGCCGCGCGCTTTCCCGCCAACGACACCCGCAACCGCACCGCCGCGGTCAAGAACCGCGACACGGTCGCGGGCGAGATGTCGTCCGAGCAGCTCGCCGAGGCGCAGAAGCGCGCGCGCGAGTGGAAGCCGCGATCGTAGCCTGTCGTTATCCCGTTAAGCTCTCCGGTCGTCCCCGCGAAAGCGGGGACCCATATTCCAGAGACGGTGGTTATGGGTTCCCGCTTGCGCGGGAACGACAGAGGGATGATCGTCGCGGCGCGTGTCGATGCGGGCGGAACGCAGAGCGCCAGGATCCGGCGGAAAATCTGCTGGTGCCGCAGGGCGGATTCGAACCGTCAACCTATCGCTTACGAAGCGATTGCTCTGCCGTTGAGCTACTGCGGCGTCCAGAAAGAGCCTTGTAGCAAACTTCTATCAAACAAGCCGCCCCCAGTTGAAGAGGCGCAATCTGTCGTCCCCGCGCAAGCGGGGACCCATAATCACCGGCTCTGGAATATGGGTCCCCGCTTACGCGGGGACGACAGTTACGATGTGATGCGGGGGACGACGGCAACAATGTGATTAAGGCTGCACGTCGGTTACACCTGACCTGCGGTGACGGCGCCATGCAGCCGCTACGGCCGGAACAGCGCGCGGATGCGGCTCCAGCCGTCGGCGGGAGGTAGCGCCGGCTCGGGCGCGGGCTCGAGCTGCGTCTCGCCGTTGGGGCCGGGGTCGTCGGGCGGCGGCACCAGCGGGATCACCGCCGGCACGAGCGGCGTCATCTCGCGGCCGCGCCGCGCGCGCGACTCATCGGCCGTTGCCGCCGCCATTGCGCGGCGGGCGCTTCGACCACCAGCGGAGAAAGGGTCGGAGTGAGCGGCCTCCTCGGCCGCTCGCTGCGCTTTCTCCTTCTCCGCGCTCGCAGGGAGAGCGGCCGGCTGAGACGACTCGGCTGCCGGCGGCCCCTCACCCGCCGCGCTTTGCGCCGTGGCCGATGGCTTCGCATCGGCCTCCTTGGCGCTGAGAACGGCGGGCGTGGCAGGAGGCGCCGCGGGCACCTCGGCGCGGTGCTCGATCACGGCGCCGTGGTCCTCGCCCGCGAGCGGATCCTTCCACTCGAAGGCGTCGAGCCGCCCGCTCACCGGCGAGATCGGCAGCCAGTGGTCGGACACGAACGCGTCCGCGGTCCAGGCCGGATCGCGCCGCGCGTTGAGCGCGCGCGCCATCCATTCGCGCGCGCGGCCCTCGTCGCCCTGGGCCATTTCGAGCTCGGCCATCAGCGCCGCCACGCGCTTCCTCGGCGACGCCGTGTACGGCGCCAGCGCCTTGCGCGCGGCGGCGAACTCCTGCGCGTCGAGCGCGACGCGCGCGACCGCGAGCGCGGCCTCGGCGTCGGCGGGCCCCTTGGCCGCGAGCGTCTCGACGCGACTCAAGCGCTGGCGCGCGGAATCGCCCGGCCGCAACGCCGCATAGGCGGCAGCGAGATCGGGATGCGGATTGGCCCGCCACGCCCGCTCGATGGTGCGCGCGGCCCGGCGCCGCTCACCCGCTTCGCCGAGCAGCCGCCCGGCGAGCGCCGCCGCCGGCACGAGATCGGGCGCGAGCTTTGCCGCCTCGCGCGCGAGCGCGATCGCGCGCGCGCGGTCGCTGCCGGCCAGAGACTGCGCGTGCGCGGTGAACAGCACCGCGCGCTGGCGGCGGTAGGTGCGCTTGTCGATGAGGCCGCTCTTCATGTTGCGCTCGAGCCGGTCGAGCGCGCCGCTCCAGTCGCCGGCGACGCAGCGGAATTCGAGCACCGCCTGCCCGGCCCACACCGGCACCGAGGCGTGCTTGGCCGCCTCCTCGGCATAGGCGAGCGCGGCGGCGTGGTCGTGGCGGCGCTGCGCCTCGACGAACAAACCGTGCAGCCCAAGCACGCGGGTGTCGTCGCGGTCCGCCATCTCCTGGAAGGTCGCGACCGCGGCGTCGCGATCGCCGGAGAGCTGCGCGGTCTGGGCACTCAGCAGCAGCGTGAGCGGCTCGCGCGGGGCGATGCGCACGGCCTCGGCGGTGAATTTCTTGGCGGCACGCGCGTCGCCCGAGCCGACCGCGATCAGCCCCTGCGAGACTGCGCGATATCCGCGCTCGCCGCGGCGGATGCGAAGATAACGCGAGAAGAGATCGGGCGCCCGCAGGATGGCGCGCAGGATCGACCAGAGCATCACGGTGGCGACGGCGACCGCGGCGACCGCGGCGGCGAGCACCATGACCGAGGTGTCGATGCGCCGGCCCTGCCAGGTGATGGCGACGTCGCCCGGCCGCTCGGCGAACCACACCGCGCCGAACGCGAGCACCGCGACGATGACGAGATAAACGAGGACGCGGATCATGGGGTGATGGGAGTTGGTTGGACGTTACTTTGACTCACAAACTTGTACCCAGAGCTCGGTGCGCTCCCCTCCCCCTTGTGGGGAGGGGTTGGGGGTGGGGGTCCTTCTGTGAGGGAAAAATCGTGCGTCACCGCACCACCCCCCTCCCCAACCCTCCCCCACAAGGGGGGAGGGAGCAGACCGAGTCTGTTGCGCGGCTGTGTGCATTAACATCACTTGCTGAGCCCCGCGAGCGCGTCGGCGGCGAGGCGGCGGCTCGCCTCGATGGCGGCAGCGCGCGCCTGTACGCTCTTGATCCAGGCTTCGGCCGGCGCGCGCGCATTGGGCGGAAGCTGCCCGAGCTCGGCCGCCGTGCCGGCGAGATCGCCGCGCGCGGCCTTGCCCTCGCTGCGCGCGACGATCGCGGCGGCATCGCTGCCGGGCGCTTCGTCGACGCGGCGGATACGCACGAGCTTCTCGGCGTTCATCTGCAGCCGGCCCAGCACGCCTTCGGGCGGCGGCGCGCCCGCAGCTTGCAGCGCCGGCGCGACCTCCGAGAACTGCCGCGCGAGCGCCGCGGCCGACGGCACGCCCGAGCGCGCGAACGGCTCGAGCGCGGCGACAAGCTTGGGATCGGCGCCGAGCGCTTTCACAGCCGCGAGCTCGGCGGAAAAGGCATCACCGCGCTCGGCCGCGGCGTTGAGCGCGGTCGCCGCGAGCGCGAGCCGCACGGCACGATCGGCGCTCTCCGCGGCCTTCTCGGCGGCCTTCTCGCTGCGCTCGGCCGCGGCCACGCGGTTGGCCAGCGCTTCGAACTCGCCGCGATCGACGGCGGCGGGAGGTTTCTGCGTGAGCTCGGAAATCTCCGCGGCGCCAGCGTCGGCGCGCACGCGCGCCTCGCGGGCGGCGGAGAGCGCTTCGTCGTTGCGGCGGCCGAGAACGCCCACGGTCTCGGCCAGCGCCTTCATCTGGGTTTCGAGCGCGGCGACGCGGGCGGCGAGCGCGGGATCGACCGCGCCCTGCGGCGGCGTGGCGCCGGCGGCTTCGAGCTTGGCGACGCGGCCCGCCACCGCGTCGAGGGCTTTCGGATCGGCGGCAGGCGGCGGCGCGCGCGCGGCGAGATCGCGCAGGTCGAGCTCGACGCCGGCGAGGCGCGCGTCGAGGGCGCTCACGCCGTTGTCGCGGCTCAGCAGGAGGCTCACGACCCCGAGCACGGCGAGAACGACGCCGATGCCGGCGACGGCTACGCCGAGCCAGGAAACGCCGCGCCGCGGCGGCGCCTCGGGCGGCGGGGTGGCCGGCACATCGGGGGGCAGCGGGTTGCCCAGCGCATCGGAGGGCGGCGCGCTGGAAGGCTCTTCGTTGGCGGGTCGATCGGGGGACGCGTCCATGCGGGGCGTTGCCTTCTCCGTGCCGGGCGCTGCGCCGCAGCCAATTGATTCGTCGAACGAATGCGCAGTTTAGAGCAAATGCGCGCCGCTGTCGTAGCAGATTCCCGGCAGCGAACCTATGCGATGTTTGGCGTGTGACGAATGCGGTTTTTGGCCAAGAAAATGCGGCGTTTGGTCAAGGAATGGCATGGCGTTTGGCCCACGACGGCACGGCGGACTCGGTCTACCCCCTCCCCCGCTTGCGGGGGAGGGTTGGGGAGGGGGTGGCACGCACGCATGAGCCTTGCTGCGTGCCCCCACCCTAGCCCTCCCCCCGCAAGCGGGGGAGGGAACGCACCGAGTGCGGGGAGGAGCAGACCGCGTGCGCGGCAGCGACATCGCCCAACAGCGATCACGCCGGCCCGACGAGATCGATCATGGCGGCTTCGTTGGGCTGCGGCGCGAGGCGGATGGCGGCGGCGCCGGCGGCGGCGAGCGGCTGCGAGACCTGGCGCGAGAGACAAAACTGCACCGGCGCGAGCGCGCGCTCGAGAATGCGGGCGCGCGCGGCGCAGTCGAGATAGGCCTGCGCGCTGCGGCGGGAAAAATACAAGACGCCGTCGAGCGCGCCCTCCGCCAACGCCGCCGCAACGTCCGGCGCGAAGCGCTCGACCTTGACCGCGCGATAAGCCACCGCGGTCAGCAGCGGCACGGCGCTCGCGGCAAGATCGCCGGCGCGATTCTCGCCGGCGAGATAAAGGAGCGGCGCGGAACTTTCGTTGAAGCGCGCGCGCAGCAGCGCGGTGAGATCGTCCTTGTCGCCGTCGGCGCACTCAACCTCGCGGAAGCCCGCGGCGCGCGCCGCCTCGGCGGTGTGGCGCCCGACGGTGAATGCCGGCAGCGCGATGAGCGCGTCGCGCCAGGGATGGCGGTGAACCGCGCGCGCGGCATTCGCGCTCGTCATCACCACCGCGCTCAACCGCTCGCGCGGGAGTTCGAAATCGACGGCCTCGATGCGCAAGAGCGGCGCGAGCGTGACGTGGTGGCCGCGCGCGCGCAGGCGGGCGGCGGTGCGCTCGCCATCATCCTGCGGCCGTGTCACCAGCAGGCGCATGCCGTCACACGAATGCTGGCTCGTCATTGCCGGGCTTGACCCGGCAATCCATCCACCTTCGCAAAAACTTTCTTGCAAAGAAGATAGATGCGCGGATCAAGTCCGCGCATGACGGCGTGGCAAGATCTGAATCCAACACTATTACCTCACACCGGCGCGAAGAAATCGGCGCCCGCGCGCTGCTTGAGCTCGCGGCCGGCCTCGGCGCCGAGTCGGACTGCATCGGCGGCGGCGCCTTGCCGCTTCGTCTCGAAGACACCGCTGCCGTCGGGCTTGGCGATCAAGCCGCGAAAGCGCAATCGCCCGGCGGCGGCGACGGCATGACCCGCGATCGGCGTGCGGCAGGAGCCTTCGAGCACCGTGAGGAAGGCGCGCTCGGCCGTGAGCGCGGCCGCGGTGTCGGCGTGATTGACCGCGGCGAGCAGCGCGAGCGTGCGCTCGTCGTCGCCGCGCGCCTCGATGGCGATGATCCCTTGCCCGACCGCCGGCAGGAAGTCGTCGACGGGAATCACCGCGGTCGCGGCGTCGGCAAGCCCAAGCCGCTTCAAGCCGGCGAGCGCGAGCACGATGGCGTCGACCTCGCCGGCGGCAAGCTTGCGTAGGCGCGTCTCCACGTTGCCGCGCATGGGAACGACCGCGAGATCGCCGCGCAGCCGCTTGACGAGCGCCTGGCGGCGCAGCGAGGCGGTGCCGACGGTGGCGCCCGCCGGCAGCTCGGCGAGCGTCTTGGCCTTGGGGCTGATGAAGACATCGCGCGCGTCCTCGCGTGGGAGCACCGCCGCGATCACAAGTCCCGGCGGCAGGATCGTCGGCATATCTTTGGCGGAATGCACCGCGAGGTCGACCGCGCCGGCAATGAGCGCCTCCTCGATCTCCTTGGTGAAGAGGCCCTTGCCGCCGGCCTCCGCCAACGGCCGGTCGCGGATGACGTCGCCGGTGGTGCGGATGACCTCGAGCTCGATGCGCTCCGCGGCAAGCGCATGCGCGGCGGCCAAGCGATCGCGCACCTCTCTGGCCTGCGCGAGCGCGAGCGGACTGCCGCGCGTGCCGATGACGAGCGGCGCGGATCGGGTCGAGGACGGCGGCGAGGATTGCACCCCATGACCTCGCAATGCTACGCCGGTCGCAGCCGGCCAAGGCAGCGTAGCGCGGATGGCGCAGCAGCGAAATCCGGGCTCGGCGCGGGGATCGGATCCTGGATGGTTGTGCTCGGCATCGAAACGACCTGCGACGAGACCGCCGCGGCGGTGGTCGAGCGCCCCGGCGAGGGACGCGGGCGGATTCTGTCGAACATCGTGCTCTCGCAGATCGACGAGCACGCTGCCTTCGGCGGGGTGGTTCCGGAGATCGCGGCGCGCGCCCACGTCGAGGCGCTCGACGTCATCATCGCCAAGGCGATGGCGGAGGCCGGGCGCACCTTCGCCCACCTCGACGGCGTCGCCGCCGCCGCGGGGCCGGGATTGATCGGCGGAGTGCTCGTGGGGCTGACCACGGCCAAGGCCATCGCGCTCGTCAGCGAGAAGCCGCTGATCGCGGTCAACCATCTCGAGGCGCACGCGCTCACCGTCCGGCTCACCGACGCCACGCCGTTTCCTTATTGTCTCTTCCTCGCCTCCGGCGGACATACGCAGATCGTCGCGGTGCTCGGCGTCGGCGATTACGTGCGGCTCGGCACCACCGTCGACGACGCCATCGGCGAGGCCTTCGACAAGATCGCCAAGCTCCTCGGGCTTGCCTATCCCGGCGGCCCGCAGGTGGAACGGGAAGCGCTCTCCGGCGACGGCGCGCGCTTTGCCTTGCCGCGGCCCATGCTCGGGCGTCAGCATGCCGACTTTTCCCTCTCCGGTCTGAAGACCGCGCTGCGGCTCGAGGCGGAAAAGATCGCGCCGCTGAGCGAGGGCGACGTGCGCGATCTCTGCGCGTCGTTCCAGCAGAGCGTGGTCGAGGTCGTCGCCGACCGCCTGCGCGCGGGGTTGAAGATGTTCCGCGAACGTTACGGCAAGCCGAACGCGCTGGTCGCGGCCGGCGGCGTCGCCGCCAATCAGGCGATCCGCAAGGTCCTGCACCAGGTCGCGTTCGAGACCGGGACCGTGCTGGTGGTGCCGCCCGCGGCGTTGTGCACCGATAACGGCGCCATGATCGCATGGGCGGGCGCGGAACGCCTCGCGCTCGGGCTCACCGACACGCTCGACGCGGCGGCACACGCGCGCTGGTCGCTGCACGACGTGACGGGACCGGCGCCGCCGACGAGCGCCGACGCGCCCGCGATCGAGGCCGGCGGCGCGACAGAGTCAAGGGTGGCTGATGACTAGCGCCCAGCCGTCGTCCCCGCGAAAGCGGGGACCCATAACCACCGATTCTGGAATATGGGTCCCCGCTTTCGCGGGGACGACAGTCTTCTAAACTGCTCACTGGAAAGAGCATGGCCTTCGATCGCATCGCCGTCGTCGGAGCAGGCGCGTGGGGCACGGCGCTCGCGAACGCGATCGCACGCGCGGGGCGCGCGGTGCTGCTCGCCACGCGCGACCGCGTCGGCGCCGACGTGCTCGTGAAGAGGCGCGAAAGTCCGCGCTTGCCCGGCGTGCGACTGCACGAGCACGTTGGCATCGCGCCGGTGGGGGCCGACGTCGGGCGCTACGACGTCATCCTGCTGGCGGTTCCTTCGCAGCACCTGCGCGCGGCCGCCACCGCGATCGCGCCGGCGCTGCGCGAGGGCACGCCGGTCATCGCCTGCGCCAAGGGCATCGAGCGCGGCACGCACCGGTTCATGACCGAGGTGATCGCCGAAAGCGCGCCGGCCGCGCAGCCGGCGATCCTCTCCGGCCCGAGCTTTGCCGCGGACGTGGCGCGCGGCCTGCCTGCCGCGGTTACGCTCGCCGCCGGCGACGAGAGCGTAGCTGCAGCGTTGGCGCGCGCGCTCGGCTCGTCCGCATTGCGGCCCTATCATTCCACCGACGTGCGCGGCGTCGAGATCGGCGGCGCCGCCAAGAACGTGCTCGCCATCGCCGCCGGCATCGTCGCCGGGCGCGGACTCGGCGCCAGCGCCGATGCCGCGCTGGTGACGCGCGGTTTCGCCGAGCTGTTCCGTTTCGGCCGCGCGTTCGGCGCGCGGCCCGAGACCTTGACCGGCTTGTCCGGGCTCGGCGACGTGATCCTCACCTGCTCGAGCGCGCAGTCGCGCAACTACTCCTACGGCATGGCGCTCGGCCGGGGCGATGCGGCGCACGCCGGCGGCGCGCTCGCCGAAGGCATCTTCACCGCGCCGGTGCTGGTCGAGATGGCGAACGCGAAGGGCGTCGACATGCCGATCGCCAACGCCGTCGTCGACATCCTTGCGGGCCGCACGAGCGTGGACGAGGCCACCGAAACGTTGATGACGCGGCCGTTCCGCGCGGAGGGTTAGACATTTCTGTCACCCGCGGGCTTGACCCGCGGGTCCATCTTCTTCGCAAATGTCCGATGGAGAGCTAGAGGAGAAGACGATGGCCTACTGGCTTTTGAAAACCGAGCCCGACGTATTTTCCTGGGACGATCAGGTCAAGCGCGGCGCCAAGGGCGAGCCGTGGACCGGCGTGCGCAACTTCATCGCGCGCGGAAACCTCAAGGCGATGAAGAAGGGTGAACACGCGTTCTTCTATCACACCGGCGAGGAGAAGCAGGTCGTCGGGATCGTCGAGGTGATGCGCGAGAGCTATCACGATCCCACCGACGAGAAGGGCGTGTTTCTCGCGGTCGACGTCAAGGCGGTGAAGCCGTTTCCGAAACCGGTGACGCTGGCAGCGGTCAAGGCCGAACGGCGCCTCAAGGAGATGGCGCTCGCGAAATATCCGCGCCTCTCCGTGCAGCCGGTAACCGCGCAGGAGTGGAAGATCGTGTGCGGCCTCGGCGGCGTGAAGGATTAATCCACCGCGAGGCCGATGTCCTTGATCAGCTTGCCGTAGCGCGCGTGATCGCTGCGGATGCGCGCCGCGAGCTCCGCAAGCGTGGTGACGTAGGGATCGCCGGAGCCGGCGGCGGCGAGCTTCGCCACGATGTCCGGCTGCGCGAGAACCGCATTCGCCTCCTCGCGCAGCCGCGCCACGATCGCCGGCGGCGTGCCGACCGGCGCGAACAGACCCTGCCAGATCGTGACTTCGTAACCGGGATAGACGTCGGCAATGGCCGGCAAGTCGGGCAGCAGCCGCGAGCGCCGCTGCCCGCTGACCGCTAACCCCTTGAGCTTGCCCGCCTGCACCAGCGGCGCGACTGAGCCGCCCCCGAACATCGCCGCGACGTCGCCGGCCATGACGCCGATGGCGGCGGGACCGCCGCCGCGATAAGGCACATGCACGAGGTCGATGCCGGCCTGCTGCTTGAGCAGCTCCATGGCGAGGTGATGCTCGCTGCCGTTGCCGATGGAGGCGTAGAACAAGGGCGGGCGCGCGTCGCGCGCCAGCGCGATGAAGCCGCGGAAATCCGTCACCGAGGGGAGCGCCGGATTGGCCGCCAGAATAAGCTCGTTCGACACCAGGCTCGCCACCGGCAACAGGTCCTTGAGCGGGTCGATCGCCATCTTGGCGTAGAGGTGGGGATTGATTGCGAACAGTGAGCTCGGCCCCAGCAGCAGCGTGTAGCCGTCGGGCGTTGCATGCGCGGCGAGCTCGCCGGCCAGGTTGCCGTTCGAGCCCGGCCTGTTCTCCACCACGACCGGCTGACCCAGGCGCGCGCCCAGCGGCTGACCCAGCGTGCGGGCAACGAGGTCGGATGCGCCGCCCGGGGGAAACGAGACCAACAGCCGGATCGGCCGCGCGGGATAGGTTTGCGCCGGCGCGGCGCTCGCGAGCATCGCGAGCACGGCCGCGAGCGCGAAGCGGATGAGGCACGGCAGGATGACCCTCATGATGCGGTGTTCCGGAGCAGCCGGGTCGGCCCCGTCATTTTGCCGCATGCGGGCACGTGCCGACAACCAAAGTCGAATATTCGGAGACTTGTCGCTCGTCCGCCGAGCGTCGCATAATGGCATTCACAGCCCTTCGGGGCGCGGGTCTTAAAGAGAATAATCGCGCACGGTCCTTTTCCGCCGCGGCGCGTGGAGGAAGAGAGATGTCCGAGAAGATCTACGATGTTCCACCCGAGTGGAAGAAACGCGCCTATATCGACGCCGATAAGTACAAGGAGATGTATGCGCGCTCGCTCAAGGACCCGAATGGCTTCTGGGCCGAGGAGGCCAAGCGTCTGCACTGGTACAAGGCGCCGACCAAGATCAAGAACAGCTCCTTCGGACCCGGCAACGTCTCGATCAAATGGTTCGAGGACGGCGTCCTCAATGCCGCCTACAACTGCATCGATCGGCATCTTTCCAAGCGTGCCAAGCAGACCGCGATCATCTGGGAGGGCGATGATCCATCCCAATCCAAGCACATCACCTATCGCGAGCTGCATGACGAGGTCTGCAAGTTCGCCAATATCTTGCGCAACCGCAACGTCGCGAAGGGCGACCGCGTCACCATCTACTTGCCGATGATCCCCGAGGCGGTCTACGCCATGCTCGCCTGCGCGCGCATCGGCGCGATCCACTCGGTGGTGTTCGGCGGCTTCTCGCCGGACTCGCTCGCCGGCCGCATCTCGGACTGCAAATCCAACGTCGTCATCACCGCCGACGAGGGCTTGCGCGGCGGCCGCAAGATTCCGTTGAAGGCCAACGCCGATGCCGCCATCGCCAAGGCGGGCGGCGTCGATCACGTGATCGTGGTGCGCCGTACCGGCGGCAAGGTCGACATGGAGCCCGGACGCGACGTCTGGTACCACGAGGCCGCCAACGTGGTCACATCGGAATGTCCGTGCGAGCACATGAACGCCGAGGACCCGCTGTTCATCCTCTACACCTCGGGCTCGACCGGCCAGCCGAAGGGCGTGCTGCACACCACCGGCGGCTACCACGTCTACGTGGCGATGACGCACCAATTGATCTTCGACTACCACGACGGCGACATCTATTGGTGCACCGCCGACGTCGGCTGGGTGACCGGCCACAGCTACATCGTCTATGGGCCGCTGGCCAACGGCGCCACCACGCTGATGTTCGAGGGCGTGCCGAACTACCCGACGATGTCGCGCTTCTGGGAAGTTTGCGACAAGCACAAGGTCAACATCATTTACACCGCCCCGACGGCGATCCGCGCGCTGATGCAGGCCGGCGACGAGCCGGTGAAGAAGACCTCGCGCAAGTCGCTGCGGCTGCTCGGCACCGTCGGCGAGCCGATCAACCCGGAGGCATGGGAGTGGTACTACCACGTGGTCGGCGAGGGCCGTTGCCCGATCGTCGACACCTGGTGGCAGACCGAAACGGGCGGCATTCTCATCACTCCCCTGCCCGGCGCGACGCGCCTCAAGCCAGGCTCGGCGACGCAGCCGTTCTTCGGCATCGTTCCCCAGATCGTGGACGCCGAGGGTAAGGTGCTGGAAGGCGCCGGGGCCGGCAATCTCTGCATCGTCGATTCCTGGCCGGGCATGATGCGCACGGTCTATGGCGACCATCAGCGCTTCGTCGACACCTATTTCAAGGCCTATCCCGGCAAGTACTTCACCGGCGACGGCTGCCGCCGCGACGCCGACGGCTATTACTGGATCACCGGCCGCGTCGACGACGTGATCAACGTCGCCGGCCATCGGCTCGGCACCGCCGAGGTCGAGAGCGCGCTGGTCGCGCATGCCAAGGTGTCGGAGGCCGCCGTGGTCGGCTACCCACACGACATCAAGGGCCAAGGCATCTACGCCTATGTCACGCTGATGTCAGGCGAAAGCCCGAGCGAAGAGCTGCGCAAAGAGTTGGTCGCCTGGGTGCGCAAGGAGATCGGCCCGATCGCCTCGCCCGATCTCATTCAATTCGCGCCCGGACTGCCGAAGACGCGCTCGGGAAAGATTATGCGCAGGATTTTGCGCAAGATCGCGGAAGACGAGTACGGCAATCTCGGCGACACCTCGACGCTCGCCGATCCGACCGTGGTCGACGACCTCGTCGGCAACCGGCAGAACAAGAAGGCGCACGCTTAGCGGACGTCCGCGCGGCTCGATCGGCATGATTCGTCACCCGCGGGCTTGACCCTTGTAGGCAAAGCTTTTGCGAAGAGGATGGATTGCCGGGTCTAGGCGCGTTCACGCGCGTCCATAGCCCGTCGAAGACGGGCGTGAACGCCCTTAACGACGCGCTAAGCCCGGCAATGACGACCGAGTGTGAGCTTAGGCTGACGCATCGGCGAGACGATGCGCCGCTGGTGTGGCGCGCGCGGCACAGTCGCCGAGATTCTTAACCATTCACTGATCCTAACGCGCGGTTTCGGCTGAGGTCGCGCGCAGATTCGATTATTATGGTTACCGATCCGTCGCCGCCCGCTTCGGGGAAGCCAAACGAATTGTCGGGCGTCGACGATCGAGGGGATAACGGGCAACAGACGCGGGTCAAAATCATGCATCGGTCACGCGCTTTGGCGGCCGCTTCGGCCGCGGTGCTCCTTGCTGCGCTCATGCCGCAGCTGGCGCAGGCACGCGAAATCGTAGGATTTTCCGACACTTATTCGAGCGGCACGGTGGTGGTGAAAACCAGCGAACGGGCGCTCTATTACGTGCTCGGCAACGGCAAGGCCGTGCGCTATCCGGTCGGCGTGGGCCGCGCCGGCAAGCAATGGACCGGCACGGCGTACATCAACAGCAAGCAGCTGCGCCCGGCGTGGTCGCCGCCGGCCGAGGTCAAGCGCGACAAGCCCTCGCTGCCGAATGTGATTCCAGGCGGAAGCCCGGGCAATCCCATGGGAGCGGCCGCCCTGACGCTCAGCGGCGGCGGAGAATACGCCATCCACGGCACCAACAATCCAGGCTCGATCGGCGGCTTCGTCTCCTACGGCTGCATCCGCATGTACAACGCGGATGTGCTCGATCTCTACAGCCGCGTGGGCTGGGGCACGACGGTGGTCGTGACCCGCTGAATCGCGGGGTTTAAAAGCCAAGGTCAGGAATCAGGAGCACCGCCTGGTTGCTGCCTTCCGACGCCTGATTCGCACATAGAGCGCGCCGGCGCCCCCGTGGCCGCTATGGGCGTCCTCGAAACCAATGACGTAGCTGCGGAATTCCGGCAGTTTCAACCACTGCGGCACCTGGCGCTTGAGCACGCCGCGCTCGCTCCAGTCGTCGCGCGCGCCGCCACCCTTGCCGGTGATCACCAGGGCGAATTTGGCGCCATGGCTCTGCGCCTTGCGCAAGAAGGAAAGCAGCGCGGCATGCGCCTCGCTTTGGGTCTTGCCGTGGAGGTCGATGCGGTCATCGAGCGATTCGGTGCCGCGCGCAAGGCGTTGCTTGAGCCGCCGATCGAACGGCTCGAGCCCGGGCGCGGTCCGTGCACCGGCCGCGGCGACCCGCGCCGGCGGACGAACCTGGGTCGGTGATTTCGTCTTGCTCGACGCGGCCGTCGGCGGGGGAGCAGCCGGCACCAGCCCTCGCCCCAGCGGCGCGACCGAGCGCGTGAAATGGCCCCAAAGCTTGCGCTCCTCGGCGCTGAGCCGGCGCGACTTGCCTTCGCCCGCGCTCATGATCGCGGCCGCCATCGCTCGGTGCCGACTTGGCGGCGCAATTTCTTCGCCCTCGATTTCTCCTCGGTCTTGCCGGCTTGCTGCTTGGGCTTGCCCTTCTCATTCTTGACTTCGGCCTCGGGGATCTTCGGCTTCGACACCGGCAGCGGCACCTGCTTGCCGGCCTCGATCATGTCAAGCGCGCGCGCCGCCTGCTGCTTGGCCTTGCCCTCCTCCTTCTTGACTTCGGCCTCGGGGATGTTCGGCTTGGCCACCGGCAGCGGCATGTGCTTGCCGGCCTCGATCATGTCGAGCTCGCGCGGAAGCAGCATGACGAAGCGGCCGGGATGGCGGATGCGACCGGCGATCCGCGCGGCATCATCGCCGGCCCCCCAATAGAGGTCGGCGCGCGCCGGCCCGACGATGGCCGAGCCGGTATCCTGCGCGATCATCAGCCGGCGGAACGACGTGTTAGGCTTCGCACTCTCGATCGGCAAGCTCGCGTCGATGAAGAACGGCGTGCCGTAGACGTGGATCTTATCGACCGCGATCGAGCGGCCCGGTATCAGCGGAACGCCCTGCGCGCCGACCGGCTCGCCCTCGTTCGACAGGCCGCTGACGCGAAAGAACACGTACGAGCGATTCGTGGCGCGCACCTTCGGCGCTTCGTCGGGATTGGCGGCCATCCAGTCGCGGATGCGTTGCATCGACATTTCTTCCCGCGGCACGAGGTTGCGCTCGATGAGCACCCGGCCGACCGACGTATAGGGATAGCCATTGTGGGAATCGTAGTTGAGGCGCAGCGGCGTGCCGTCTTCGAGGATCACCCGCGCCGAGCCTTGGATTTGAATCGCGAGCGCCTCGAAGGGATCCCTGAGCCAGCAGATTTCGAGCTTTTGTCCATCAAGCGCGCCCGCCTCGATGGCGCCGCGATCGTGGTAGGGCACGATCTCGCTGTTCTCGTTGCGGCGCCCGATCAGCGCGCCCTTGTTGGGAAAGTCGCCGGAACCCGGCTTGTAGCCCGCAGCCACAAGATCATGCGGACGCCGGTAGAGGGGGACGTGAAATTCAGGATTGGGAAAGCGCGAGCCCTCGACGATCGGCTCGTAATAGCCGGTTAGAAAGCCCTGCGCCTCGCCGAGACGGGTGATCTGCACCGGGCGAAAATTGTCCTCGAAGAAGCGGCGCGCAGCTTCCTTGTTGCTTGGCCGCGCCGCAGCCGCGCGCCGACAGACCTCCCGGAGCGCGTTGTAGATCGGCCGGTCGTCCTCCGGCCGCTTGGCGCTGCGAAAGGTTTGGCAGCTCACCTGGAACGCCGCGAATGCGGCCAGGTGATCGTCGGCCGCCCAGCCGTCGACATCATCCCATTTGACCGGCTCGAGCTGACTGTCGGCGAGTTTCAAGGGCTCGTCACCCGGCTCGGCGCAAGCCGGAATCGAGAGCCACAGCGCGGCTGCAGCGATGCTTCCGAGGAAGACGCACAGACGCAGCGGCATCGCGTTCCGCCCCGGTTACTGCCCGGCTTCGGTGGCGACGAGCTTCCAATTGGGATCGCGCGAGGAGAGGTCGCGCGCGAACGTCCATACGTCGGTGACGTCGGTGACTTTTTCTGCGTTGCCTTCGATCACGTTGCCGGACTTGTCGCGGGTGACCGAGATCAGCTGCGAGACGAAACGGACCGTGATCTGCGCGGTGCGCCCGCGCAGTTCGACGCCGGCAATGTCGGACTTGTCGATCGCCACGAACCGGGTCTCGACGGTCTCGCCCTTGTTCTCGCGCTCCCGGATCGCGGCCTCGAACCCCTCATATACATCGCGCGACAGCAGATTCTTGAGCGCGCGTCGGTCACCCTCGGCATAAGCCAGCACGATCATCTCGTAGGCGGCCCGCGCGCCGGCGATGAAATGCTTGGCGTCGAAAGTCTTGTCCTCGCGGGCGATGGCGTCGAGCCCGGCGGCGACGGTCGAGCCCGCCTCGGCGATGCCCTTCCAGCGCTCGGCCGGCTCAGGGGTATCGACCGGCTTTTGCACGGTCTCACCGCCCCGGCCGGGCAGCGTCACCACATTGTCATTGGTCGCACCGCGCACCGCATCGCGCGCGGAATAGGGGTCGTAAGGCGGCCGTTCGCGACCCGTGCGCTGACCCAGCACGCTTCGCAGGCGCAGGAAGATGAACACTGCCAGCGCCAAAAAGATGATGGTGTAGATATCGAACACGTCTGGCACGCTCTCGACCGCCGTGACGGAACCGCGGGATCAGTGGGAAGCCGGCAGATAGGAAATCTGCGGAAGCAGAGATCGGTTCCCGTACCAATATGTAGGTGCGCGACCGCACTGATCCAGAGGCTTGCGCCGAACCGCCGGCGCATGTCGCACCCGCGGAACCATAGACGATCCCAACCGTGGCGCCAACAAGGCTGATGCCCAAAGCGAATGCAGGAATGGGGCCGATGTCCTTGGTTAAATGGACATTAATCGGGCTGCTCGTGCTCCCCGCGGCCGAACTCTTCGCCTTCTTCCTGATGGCGGCGTTGATCGGCTGGTTGTGGGCGGCTGGCCTTTTCATCGCCACCTCCATCGTGGGGGTGCTGTTGCTCAGAAGGTTCGGACGCGCCGATCTCGGCGGCTTGCGCACCGCCTTCGCTCGGGACGGGATTCGAGCACTGCATTTGGAAACGCCCGGCATGGCAACGATGCTCGGCGGAATCCTTCTGATATTTCCGGGTTTTATAACGGACCTCTTGGGCGCCGCGTTGTTGCTGCCCGCGGTTCGCCGGTGGGCCGCAGCAAAACTCGCGACGTTCGCGCGCAGTTCCCGGCGTACCCCGCGCGACGATCGCGTCATCGAGCTTGAGCCCGGCGAATGGCACCAAATCCCCGATCGGGGGCGCCGCCGGCGGCGTAAGTCCAAGCGCGGCGCGTGATATCCTTGTCCGACCGGAGCGCCTGTGTTAGCCACGCCGCCGACTGCGGCAATTGTGGGCAGTGAGAGGGTAGAGTCGATGGCCACCACCGGCGGCAATGGCGGACCCGCGCCGAGCGCGAGCGCTCCGCAAGGCCAGGCGCAGCTCAGCGTGCTTGGCCAATACATCAAGGACTTCTCGTTCGAGAATCCGAACGCGCCGCGTTCCTTGGCGCCCAATCAGACGCAGCCGGCGATCAACATTCAGATCAATGTGAGCGCCCAGCAGCTTGCCCAGACCGACTACGAAATCTCCCTCAAGCTCGAAGGCAAGGCCGAGAGCGCAGGAACGATCCTGTTTGCCTTCGACCTGACATTCGCTGGCGTTTTCCGCGTCCAGAACGTGCCGGCAGAGACATTGCAGCCAATCGTCATGATCGAGTGTCCGCGCCTGTTGTTCCCGTTCGCGCGCGAGATCGTCGCAACGTCCGTACGCAACGGGGGCTTCCCGCCGCTGCTGCTCGATCCGGTCGATTTCGTCGCGCTTTATCAGCAACGCGCGGCCCAGACGCAGGCGGCGCAGCCAACGCCCACGTCGAGCTAGCGATCCCTGCCCTTGCCACGCGCTTGCTTGACGGGCGCCAGCCAGAGCGATTCGGCCCGATTCGGCTGAGTGATCGCGGTGGAAAACCCGCCAGTCTTGCGCTTCAGGCGTTCGCGCCGGGTCTGCGCACCTCCAAATAATCGCACCAGATCGCGCCTTCGCCGAGCGTTGCCACGAAGGCGAGATGTGCATCGCGTTCGTCGGCAGTCAGGCGGACCGCAAGCGCGGTCGGTCGCACGCGAATGGGCACTGGACCCGCAGGCGCGCCGATCGCGCTGGTGCCGACGTCCACCAGGATGAGCTGGGCTTGGCGGGCGCCGATCAGCTCGAGATAGACCTCGGCCAAGAGCTCGGCGTCGAGCAGCGCCCCATGCTTGGTGCGCCGCGAATTGTCGATGCCATAGCGCGTGCAGAGGTCATCAAGCCGGTTGGGCGCGCCCGGGTATTTGCGGCGCGCCAGCAGCAGCGTGTCGACGAGCCGCTCGCGCGGCACCAACGTTTTTCCCACGCGCTCCAGCTCGGCGTTGAGGAAGGCGAGATCGAACAGCGCGTTATGCGCAACGAGCGGCGCGTCGCCAATGAACGCGACCAGGTCATCGACGATTTCGGCGAAGAACGGCTTGTCCTTGAGAAACTCGCTCGACAAGCCGTGGATGGCGGCGGCCTCGGACGGCACGTCGCGCTCGGGATTGAGATAGCGATGAAAGCTCTGCCCGCTCGGAATGCGATTGACGAGCTCGATGCAGCCGATCTCCACCAATCGGTGCCCCTGGAAGGGATCAAGCCCCGTCGTTTCGGTATCGAGCACGATCTCGCGCACGTCTATGCTCCCGCATCCGCTCCCGCCATGGGCGGAAGCGACGAATCACCGCCGCCGCCTGGGCATTGTAGCAACCGCGTCGAGGATCGCACGCACGTCGGCCCGCGCCGCCTCGAAGCCGCGCGACGTATCCACGACGAAATCCGCGCGGCGGCGCTTTTCGTCGTCCGGCATCTGCTTGGCCAGGATCGCTTCGAGCTTTTCTACGGTCATGCCGGGGCGTTCGAGCACGCGCGACCGTTGGACTTCGGGCGGCGCTGAGACCACCACCACCGCGTCGACCCGCTTTTCTCCCCCGGTCTCGAACAAGAGCGGAACGTCGAGTACCGCCACCTTCTCGCCCCGCGCCTCGGCCTCGGCCAGAAGACGCCGCTCGGCCTCCTGCACGAGGGGATGAACGATCGCCTCGAGTCGTTTCAGCGCCGCGCCGTCACCCAGAACGCGCGCGGCGAGCTTGTCACGATCGACCTTGCCGCCCGCGGTGGTGCCGGGAAATGCCGCCTCGATCGCCGCCGCGGCCTCCCCCTCATAGAGGCGATGCACGACGGCATCGGCGTCGTGCACCGGCACGCCTTGCTCGGCGAAAAAGCGCGCCGTCGCCGACTTTCCCATACCCAGCGAGCCGGTCAGACCGAGAATGAACATGCCGTCTCGAATAACCTAAAGTGCGGCGCAATTCACGCCGCCAGCCATCCCGCCTCCCGCAGATATTGCAGCAGCGCCACCAGCGGTAGCCCGAGAATTACAAAATGCTCGCCTTCGACGCGCTCGAACAGCTGTATGCCGATCCGCTCCAGTTGGTAGCCGCCAACGCTTGCCGTGACCGCAGCCCCCACGGCATCGAGATAGGATTCGAGAAAGCTATCGGAAAAGGTGCGCATGGTGAGCCGCGCCACCTCGCGGTGCTCGAACACGATCGTGCTGTCTCGCACTAGCGCAACCGCGGTATGAAGCTCATGCGTTCGGCCGCGCAGCGCCTTAAGCTGTGCGCGCGCGCCGGCGCGGTCGCCGGGTTTGGAAAAGCGCCGCTCGCCGAGCGCCAAAGTTTGGTCGGCGCCCAATACCAGCCGGCCGGGAAGGCGGGCGGCAATCGTTTGGGCCTTCTCCCGCGCCAGCAGCGCGGCGAGTTCGCCTGCATCACGCGCCGGGCTCCGCTGCTCGATCGTCCGCTCGTCGATATCGGCCGGCTGGACCTCGACCGCAACTCCGGCGTCGCGCAGGAGGGCATGGCGGATCGCGCTCTTGGACGCGAGCACGAGCGGTTCGCCGGCGAGCCAAAGCGGCATCGCTCAAGCGACCGGCTGGCGACGACGCTCGGCGAGAAAGCTCATAACCGCCGCGGCGGTCTCCTCGATCGAACGCCGCGTGACGTCGATGCTCGGCCAATTGTGCCGCGCGCACAGCTTGCGCGAGAATGCGACCTCCTCGGCGACCGCCTTGCGGTCGATATATTGATCCCCGTCGTGATGCGCCCTGAGCCCGAGCAGGCGATTCTGTCGGATCTGTACGATCCGCTCGGGACTGGCATAGAGTCCCACCACAAGCGGTCGCGACAGTTCCTCCACATGCCTGGAGACCTCGACCCCGGGCACGACCGGGACATTGCCGGTCTTCACGCCGCGGTTGGCCAGATAGATCGACGTGGGTGTCTTCGACGTGCGCGACACGCCGACAAGCACGACATCGGCGTCCTCCAAATCCTCGAGATGCTGGCCGTCGTCATGCAGCATCGTATAGTTGAGCGCATCGATGCGCTTGAAATAGTCCGCGTTGAGCGTGTGCTGCGCACCCACTCGGTGGGAGGTTTCGGCGCCGAGGTAGGATTGCAGGAGCTGCAGGACCGGACCCAAGATCGACAGACAGGGGAGGCTCAGCTCACGGCAGTGACTTTCGAGCCGTTGCAGAAGTTCGTCGTCCAGCAGCGTATAGAGCACGATGCCCGGAGACTCCTCGATCTCGGCCAGTACGCGATCGAGCTGCTTCTGTGTCCGCACCAGGGGATAGACGTGTTCAACCGCCGAGACCTTGGTGTATTGCGCGGTCGCAGCACGCGCGACGGTAGTCAATGTTTCACCGGTCGCGTCGGACACGAGGTGAAGGTGGAAATAGCTGATGGCACGCTGCGGCATGATAACAACGGGACGAATTGTGAACTTCTGGGGAGAAGGCCACGGGTGCAGGGTAAGCGCAAGCCCGCAATCGACCGAGTAACTCAGACCTTCCACATCGTCGCCTTGGGGACAGCGTTCAAAGGCACTCGGCTGACAGGTCGGTTAAATGTGAATGGGCGCTGGATTTCACCGCTGTGGACCATTCGAAAGTAGCGGTAAACCACGCCTTCCAGGCTGCTTCATGGGAAGGGTATTTGCTCCCCACATCCATGGCATAACTTGCCAAGGCGTGGATACCATGTGGACGCCAATGTATGAGTCCAATCAACCGTACAAGAATCACAACAAGAGTCTTTAAGATTTAGATTTTAAGGGAAGCGCCAACTTGGATCATGCGGTGAGTAAAGCTCTTCTTGATGTCCTCGATCGTGAGCGTCGTAGTCCGCCGCCCATATGGTTGATGCGGCAAGCCGGCCGCTACCTGCCGGAATACCGGAGAGTGCGGGAAAAGGCGGGAGATTTTCTCAAGCTTTGCTTTAATCCGGCACTTGCGGCTGAAGTGACGCTTCAACCCGTGCGCCGGTTTGGTTTCGACGCCGCGATCCTTTTCTCGGACATTTTGGTGGTTCCCTATGCGCTTGGGCAGTCGGTCCAGTTTACTGTAGGTGAGGGACCGCAGCTTGACGCCGTTGCCGATCGCCGAGGGTTGACGCGGCTCAAGGCGCAAGTGGACCATGACGTACTTGCGCCGATCTACGAGACGATCAAACGGGTCAAAGCAGAGCTTTCGCAGAATGTGGCGCTGCTCGGCTTCTGCGGCGCACCATGGACGGTTGCCAGCTATATGATTGCGGGCGGCGGCACATCGGAGCAGGAGCCCGCGCGGCGTTTTGCCTATGGAGATCCGGACGGATTTGCCGAGCTCATCGACAAGCTAGTCGATGCATCCGCCAGTTATCTGGTCCGGCAGTTGCAGGCAGGCGCTGATGCGGTGCAGATTTTCGATACCTGGGCCGGCGTTTTGCCGGCGGACGAATTCCGTCGCTGGGGTGTCGGTCCCACCCGACGCATCATCGCAAAGGTACGCAGCCACATACCGGGCGCGAAGGTGATCGGATTTCCGCGTGGCGTCGGTGCCGCGCTCCTGCGCTACGTCGAAGACGTCCCGGTCGATGCGGTCGGCCTCGATTGGACGGTTGATCCCGTTTTTGCGCGTGATCAGATCCAACGGCGCGTGCCGGTGCAGGGAAACCTCGACCCGTTGGCGCTGCTCGTCGGCGGCGCTGCGCTCGATCGCGCGGTGGACAACATACTCGAGGCATTTTCCGAGCGGCCCTTCATCTTCAATCTCGGACACGGCATCTTGCCGCAGACGCCGATCGCACATGTGGAGCGAATGCTTGCACGCGTACGCGGGACATAAGATCACGCCGGAATGAGCATCGGAGCGACGCATGTACGTGTGGTTGAAGGCCTTCCACGTCATCGCGATCATCGCCTGGATAGCGGGAACGCTCTATCTGCCGCGGCTTTTCGTTTATCACTGCGAAGCCGAGCCCGGCTCCAAACAGTCGGAGACCTTCAAGGTGATGGAGCGGCGGCTGCTCCACGCGATCATCACGCCGGCCATGGTGGTGAGTTGGGTGCTTGGCCTATGGCTCGCATGGGCGGGGGGGTTTTATGCCGCCGGCTGGCTGCATGCCAAGCTGGTGTTGGTTATCGCGCTCTCCGCTCTGCATGGTTTCCTTGTGCGCTGGGTGCGCGAATTCGCCACCGACCGCAATCGCCATTCTCAACAATTCTATCGGAATCTCAATGAGATACCGACCATTCTCATGATTGGCATCGTCATCCTTGCGGTGGTGAAGCCGTTCTGAGGGCGCCGCGGCCGCAGCCGCTGGGCGCATGTGCCGCCGTCCACATGCCGTTGGCGCCACTTGCGCAGCGAACCGTCTTTACCTATCTTGGGTTCACCTCCCCGAACGCAGGCAATGCATTGAGTACCGGCCCATCTGCGGGAGCCGGCCGTTGTATCGGGGCTCCAAACGCCTCGTTCAAGACCTGCGATTCCCCTTCCGTACCGATCGGCAGCTTTTTCAATCACCGATCCCCTCCACTCCATAGGACTACCCCGTATGCGGGAAATGAAACTCCAAGACCTCAAGGCCAAAACACCGGCCGAGCTCGTCTCGTTCGCCGAGGAGCTCGAGGTCGAAAATGCCAGCACCATGCGCAAGCAAGAGCTGATGTTCGGCATTCTCAAACAGCTCTCCATGCGCGAGACCGACATCATCGGCGAAGGCGTGGTCGAGGTGCTCTCTGACGGCTTCGGCTTCCTGCGCTCGCCGGAAGCGAATTACCTGCCCGGCCCGGACGACATCTACGTCTCGCCCTCGCAGATCCGCCGCTTTGGTCTGCGCACCGGCGACACCATCGATGGTCACATCCGCTCGCCCAAGGAAGGCGAACGCTATTTCGCGCTGCTCAAGGTCAATACCATCAATTTTGAGGACCCTGAGAAGGCGCGCCACAAAGTCAACTTCGACAACCTCACCCCGCTCTATCCCGAGGAGCGGTTGCGAATGGAACACGAGGATCCGACCAAGAAGGATCTGTCCCCGCGCGTCATCGATATCGTGGCGCCGATCGGGAAAGGCCAGCGTGCGCTCATCGTGTCGCCGCCGCGCACGGGCAAGACGGTGCTGTTGCAGAACATCGCGCACGCCATCACAGCCAATCATCCGGAATGCTATCTCATCGTTTTGCTCATCGACGAGCGGCCCGAGGAGGTAACCGACATGCAGCGCTCGGTGAAGGGCGAGGTCGTGTCCTCGACCTTCGACGAGCCCGCGTCGCGTCACGTCCAGGTTGCCGAGATGGTGATCGAGAAAGCCAAGCGTCTGGTCGAGCACAGCCGCGACGTGGTCATCCTGCTGGATTCGATCACGCGGCTGGGACGCGCCTACAACACCGTTGTGCCGTCGTCGGGCAAGGTGCTCACCGGCGGCGTCGACGCCAACGCGCTGCAGCGGCCGAAGCGCTTCTTCGGTGCGGCACGCAACATCGAGGAGGGCGGCTCGCTCACCATCATCGCCACCGCGCTGATCGACACCGGCAGCCGCATGGACGAGGTGATCTTCGAGGAGTTCAAGGGCACCGGCAATTCCGAAATCATCCTCGATCGCAAGGTGGCGGACAAGCGCACCTTCCCGGCGATGGACATCACGCGCTCCGGCACGCGCAAGGAAGAATTGCTGGTGCCGCCCGATCAGCTCAAGAAAATGTACATCCTGCGCCGCATCTTGAATCCGATGGGCACGATGGACGCGATCGACTTTCTGCTCGATAAGTTGCGCAATACCAAGAACAATGGCGACTTCTTCGAATCGATGAACGCGTGATCACCGGCGTGCCGCGGTCACGGCCGCGGCAATGGCGTCGGGCTCAGTCACCGGTAGCGAGCAGGTTTCGCCGACGCAGACGAAGGCTGCGCTCTGCGCCGTCGCCTTGATTTTCTCTTGCGCGGGGTGCGAGGCGGGTAGCGCAGGGGATGCGTGCAACACGATGCGATCGAGGAACGGAAGCTTGCGCGCGGCGGCCAGGAGGTCGTTGGCGCGTGCCCCCTCTCCTGCCACGACGATCTCGGCCGCGCGCAGGCGCAGATCGAGGGCATTGAGCAACGCGAGATGCGCAAAGAGATTCTCGCCCGCGCTCGCGGCAATCCCTTCAAACAGCCGGTCGGCCTTGTCGCGCCAAGCGTGCTGACCGGTAAAGACCGCGAGGCGAAACAGGTTCTGCGCCGCCACGGCGTTGAGGTTCGGGGTCGCATCGTCGGTGGTGGCGTTGGGCCGCACCACCAGGCCGGCGGCGTCATCGGCCGTCAGGAAATAGCCGCCGTTGTCGGGATTGGCGTAGTGACGATCGAGCGTTGCCTGCCACGCGAGCGCGCGCTCGAGATGGGCATGCGCGCCGGTCGCCTCGTGAAGCGCCAGCGCGGCTCGGATCATGGCGGCATGATCGGAGGCGAGGCCCGGAACGAGGAGCTTGCCCGCGCGCCAGGAATGACCGAGCCGGTCACCATGCGCCATCTTGGCGTCGACAAACAGGAATGCGCGCGCGGCCATTTCGAGCCAGTGCGGTTCCTCGAACACCAGGCCCGCATTGACGAGCGCCGCAATCATCAGGCCGTTCCAGTCCGCGAGCACCTTGTCATCGAGGCCGGGCCGCACTCGCTTGGCGCGCGTTGCCAGCAACTTCTCGCGCATCCGCGCAAGTTTTTTCTCGTCGTCCATGCTGCGCGGTAAGTGCTTGAGGCGATTGAGAATATTGTGTCCTTCGAAATTCCCGTCGAGGGTCACGTCATAGTGCGCAGCAAAGAAGGCGGCATCGTCCTCGCCCAGGACCGCTGTGATTTCGGCCAGTGACCAGACGTAGAATTTGCCCTCCTCGCCTTCTGAGTCGGCATCGAGCGAGGCGCAGAACGCCCCCTCCGCTGTCGTCATTTCGCGCGCCAGCCAACCGACGGTCTCACGCGCGCGCTGCCGGAATAGTTCATTGGCCGAGCGCTGATGTGCGAGCGCAAGCAGTTCGAGCAGGAGCGCGTTGTCGTAAAGCATCTTTTCGAAATGCGGCACCAACCAGCGCTCGTCGACCGAATAGCGCGAGAAACCTCCGCCGAGATGGTCGTAGATGCCACCCTCGCAAATGCGGTTAAGCGTGAGTTCGACCGCACCGAAATAGCGCTTGTCGTTCAGGCGCAGTCCGGCGCGCCACAAGAACTCGAGCATCGTCGACTGCGGAAATTTCGGCGCGCCGCGCATGCCGCCGTTGACCGGATCGATCATGCCGGCGATCTGGCTGGCCGCGCGGTCGAGCTCGGGCGCGGCGATCACGACGCGCCCTTTGGGCCGCGCGCTCTGCGCGAGCCGCGCCATCAGCGCGCTGCGGTTTTGCTCCACGCTTTGCGGGTCCTGGCGGAAGGCGCGCTCGACCTCGCGCAAGAGATCGACGAAGGCGGGTTTTCCATAGCGCGAAGTCTTGGGAAAATAGGTGCCGCCCCAGAATGGCTCGCCGTCGGGGGTGAGAAACATCGTGAGCGGCCAACCGCCGTGCTCGCCGAGGTGATGCAGTGCCGACATGTAGATCTGATCGATGTCGGGGCGTTCTTCGCGGTCCACTTTGATGTTGACGAAGAGATCGTTCATCACTTGCGCGGTTGCCGCGTCCTCGAAGCTCTCGTGCGCCATGACGTGACACCAATGACAGGCAGCATACCCGACTGAGAGCAGAATCGGCTTGTTGGCACGCTTTGCCTCGGCAAGCGCTTCGGTGCCCCACGGCCACCAGTCGACGGGGTTGTGCTTGTGCTGCAGCAGATATGGGCTGGTCTCGCGGGCGAGACGGTTTTCGTGGGAGGTAGCGGCGGTGTCGGTCGACATCTGATGCCAATGCCGGGCAGCGTGGTTGGTTCAGCGCATGAACCAACTCAAATCATCGATGGATGGCGTGTGGCGGCTGCATGTAACCTAGTTGGCCGCGTCTGCACCCGCAACCCACGGGACGATCCGAAGACGAAGAATGACGACCGAGCGCGACACCATCTTCGCCCTCTCCTCCGGCCGGCCGCCGGCGGCGATCGCGGTCGTTCGCATTTCGGGTCCGCGCGCGCGCGTCGCGCTCGAACAGCTCATCGGCCGCGTGCCGCAGCCGCGGCGCGCCTCGCTTGCGCGCGTGCGCGAGCCGAAAACCGGGGCCATCATCGACGAAGCGCTGGCGTTGTGGTTTCCCGCGCCGAACAGCGAGACCGGTGAAGACATGGCCGAGTTGCAAGTGCACGGCGGCCGCGCGGTGATCGCGGCGGTGCTTGCGGCGCTGGCTAAGGTCGCGGGCTTGCGCCATGCGGAAGCAGGGGAGTTCACGCGCCGCGCGTTCGAAAACGGCCGCATGGATTTGACCGCGGTCGAAGGACTCGCCGACCTGGTCGCGGCCGAAACCGAGGCTCAGCGTCGGCAGGCCTACCAGCATCTCAAGGGTTTGCTCGGCGACCGCGCCGAGACATGGCGGCGGCGGCTGATCGAGGCGCTGGCTCAGGTCGAGGCCGGCATCGATTTCTCCGACGAGGACGATGTCCCGAAGGACATGATGGCGCGCGCGCTCGAACTCATTCGGCCGTTGGCCGAGGAGATCAGCAAGGCGGGCGCGGGGCAGGGCGAGCGTCTGCGCGAAGGGCTGCGCGTCGCCATCGCCGGTCCACCGAACGCGGGCAAGTCGACGCTATTCAATCGACTGGCGCGGCGCGAGGCTGCGATCGTCTCGCCGTTTCCCGGCACAACGCGCGACGTCCTCGAACTTCATCTCGATCTCGGCGGCTATCCGGTGACGGTGCTCGACACCGCCGGCATTCGCGAAACGAACGATCCGGTCGAACGCGAGGGCGTGCGGCGTGCGAGCGAGCAAGCCGCCGGCGCGAACCTGGTGCTTTGGGTCGTCGATGCAGCCGCGAGCGAGTGCCAGACGCTGCGGCTTCCCGCGATCAACGTTGCATCCGAGTCCGCCGCTTGGCTGGTGGTTAACAAAATGGATCTGGTGGCAAAGGAGACGCAGCGAAGAATTGAATCGAGATTCGATACGAAAGAAGTTGTTAACTTTGTTTCCAGCAAGACAGGCGCCGGTGTGGATGAATTGGTTAACGCGGTGGCGCGCTTTGCCGAGCGCTTCTTCACGCCTGAGCCCGCGTTGGTGACGCGTGAGCGTCAGCGCGCGCATCTTAAGGAAACCGCGCTCGCGTTGCAGGGCGCGCAACGCGCCGCGCAAGACGGCCGAGAAGAAATCATGGCGGAGCACCTTCGCCTGGCGACGAGGGCGTTGGGCAAGCTTCTCGGGCGAGTCGACGTGGAGGATGTTCTCGACGTGATCTTCCGGGACTTTTGTATCGGCAAGTAGCGGCGCGCATAGGTGTGTGAGAGGCCCGCAAGCGAACGACTAGGCCGATGGCTGAGAGCTCCCTTGGCGGTCGATGGTTGCCTACGTTTCACGTGAAACACATTGGATCGACAGGTCGTTTGTGAAAATGGACGCTCCGCCCGCGGTCGGGTAGAAGCTCGACGCTCGGAGAAATTTGGCACATGAACTTGCAATACGACGTCGTCGTCGTGGGTGGCGGCCATGCCGGTTGCGAGGCGGCTGCGGCCGCCGCGCGCATGGGGGCCAAGGTCGCGCTCGTCACCCATCGCCTCGCGACCGTCGGTGCGATGTCGTGCAATCCTGCGATCGGGGGCCTGGGCAAGGGCCATCTCGTGCGCGAGATCGATGCGCTCGACGGCCTTATGGGGCGGGTCGCCGATCTTGCCGGCATCCAGTTCCGCGTGCTCAACCGTCGCAAGGGGCCTGCGGTGCGCGGGCCGCGCGCGCAAGCCGACCGCAGGCTTTACGCCAGCGCCATGCAGCAGGCGATCGGCAGCACAGCGAATCTCGCGGTGATCGAAGCCGAGGCGGACGACCTGGTAATCCGCGGCGAGCGAATCGGCGGACTCAAGCTTGTTGATGGGCGCGAGCTTTGGGCGGGGGCGGTCGTGCTCACGACCGGAACCTTCTTGCGCGGGCTCATCCATATCGGCGAGCGGCAGACGCCGGCGGGGCGCGTGGGGGAGGCGCCGGCGCTCGGCCTGTCGCTGACTTTGCAGCGATTGGGATTTGCGCTCGGCCGGCTCAAGACCGGAACGCCGCCGCGGCTCGACGGCCGCACCATCGACTGGGCCGCAGTGGAGATGCAGCCGGGCGACGAGCCGCCGGAGCCGTTCTCGATGCTGACGAAGCGCATCGATAACCCCCAGGTTCAGTGCGGCATTACGCGCACGAACGCCGCCACTCACCGCATCGTCCGTGACAACGTCCACCGCTCGCCGATGTATTCGGGCCAGATTTCGAGCAAAGGGCCGCGTTATTGCCCCTCGATCGAGGACAAGATCGTGCGCTTCGGCGAGCGCGATGGGCATCAGATTTTTCTCGAGCCCGAAGGACTCGATGATCCGACCGTCTACCCGAACGGCATCTCGACCTCACTGCCGGAAGAGGTCCAACTCGCGCTGATCGCGACCATCCCGGGGCTCAAGAATGCGCGCGTCATCCGACCTGGTTACGCCATCGAGTACGACCACGTGGATCCGCGCGAGCTCAAGCCGACGCTGGAGACGAGGCGCGTGGGCGGACTATTCCTGGCGGGGCAAATCAACGGCACGACCGGTTACGAGGAGGCGGCGGCGCAGGGCTTGGTCGCGGGCCTCAATGCAGCGTCCCGAGCGGGCCGGGGAGGCGATATTACGTTCGACCGCGCGGAAGCCTATCTTGCTGTTATGATTGACGATTTGGTCACGCGCGGGGTCACCGAGCCGTACCGGATGTTCACCTCGCGCGCGGAGTACCGGCTCACGTTGCGCGCCGACAATGCCGATCAGCGTCTGACCGCCAGAGGCATGGCGATCGGCTGCGTGCGCGCCGAGCGCCGCGCCCGACACGAGGCGAAAATGACGGCGCTGGAAACCGCGCGCGATTTCGCCCGTTCGGTCTCGCTCACTCCAAATGAGGCCGATCGGCACGGACTTGCCCTGAACAAGGACGGCCAACGACGCAGCGCGTTCGAACTGCTGTCGCACCCAAACATCGCTATCGCAGACCTTGCGAAGATCTGGCCTCGGTTTGGCGATCTCCCCCAGAAGATCGCGGAGCAGGTCGAGATCGATGCGAAATACGACGTCTATCTCTCACGCCAAGCCGCCGACATCGCCGCCTATCGCCGGGACGAGAGCCTGGAACTGCCGCAAGGGCTCGACTATTCCCAGGTACGCGGGCTGTCCAATGAAGTCCGCCAAAAGCTCAACTCCGCGCGTCCTCGCACCATCGGTCAGGCTGCCCGCATGGACGGCATCACGCCTGCGGCCCTCACGCTCCTCGTTGCGCATCTCAAGCGCAATGGGCGATTTGCAAAAGTGGCATCGACCGGCCGCTGATGCCGAAGGCCCGCCGGCCGCGTCTCGATCGGGAGGGAAAAAGCCCCCGGCGTGGGCGAATCAGACGCGGTCCCGAGCGCGCTGAACCTGCCGACCGTGATCGCGCCCTGGCGCTGACGCCTGTTTCACGTGAAACGTTGGAGCGTCTCGATCGCTTCGTCGCGCTTCTGCTCACTTGGCAGCGGACCACCAATCTCATCGCGCCATCCACGGTTTCGCGCCTATGGATGCGGCATGTCGCGGATTCCCTCCAGCTTCTCGACCTCGCCCCTGAAGCCCGCCTTTGGATCGACCTCGGTGCGGGCGGCGGATTCCCCGGCCTGGTCATCGCCTGCGCGCTGGCGGGCCGCCCCGGTGCGCATGTCCATCTCATTGAAAGCAATACCAAAAAGGCCGCATTCCTGCGCGAGGCTCAACGTCTCACCGAGACGCCGGCGAGCGTGCATGCCGCGCGCATCGAGGATTTCGTGGCGAGCTTCGAGGGACCGGCGGATGTCGTCGCCGCGCGCGCCGTCGCTCCGCTCAAGTCCTTGCTCGACCAGTGTTTTCCGCTTCTGGGGAAAAGCGGTGCGATGGGCTTGTTCCCCAAGGGGCAAAATGCAGAGCTTGAACTTAGGCAGGCGCGCGAGTCGCGGATGGCAAAGGCCTGGACCATGAACGCCACGCTGGTGCCGAGCCGCACCGATCCCGCCGCCCGTATTATCGTGATCCGGGATGTGGAGCGCAGCAGGACGACGTAAGATTCCACCCGATTCGCGAACCGAAACGACCCGGATGCTGGACGCAATGCCATGACCGACCACGCGGATTTGCCGGCGGCCTCGGCCGAAGAGTCTCAGGTCATCACGCTCGCGAGCCGCATCCCCAACCCTGCGCCGCCGCGCGTGATCGCGATCGCCAACCAGAAAGGCGGCGTCGGCAAGACCACGACCGCGATCAATCTCGGCACGGCGCTCGCCGCCATCGGCGAGCAGGTGCTGATCATCGATCTCGATCCCCAGGGCAATGCCTCGACCGGGCTCGGTATCGACCGCCGCAGTCGTCGCCACTCGACTTACGATGTGTTGATGGGCGCGGCCACCTTGTCCGATGCGGTGTTGGCGACCGCGGTGCCGCGCCTCTCCATCGCGCCGTCGACGCTCGATCTCTCCGGCCTCGAGCTCGAAGTCAGCCAGGAGCGCGACCGCGCTTTTCGATTGCGCACCGCGCTCGCGCCGCTGCGCATCGCAACGCCGCGCGTGAGCGACTTCAGTTATGTCCTCATCGATTGTCCGCCGTCGCTCAACCTGCTCACGGTGAACGCCTTGGCCGCGGCCGATGCGATTCTGGTGCCGCTGCAATGTGAATTCTTCGCGCTCGAAGGATTGTCGCAATTGCTGCAGACGGTCACGACCGTGAAATCTACGCTCAATCCCGAGCTCATGATTCACGGCATCGTTCTCACGATGCACGATGCGCGCAACAATCTCTCCAACCAAGTCGTCGCCGATGTGCGGGCGAACAGCAAGCAGAAAGTCTACGACACCATCATCCCGCGCAACGTGCGGGTGTCGGAGGCGCCCTCGTACGGCAAGCCGGTGCTGGTCTACGATCTCAAATGCGTCGGCAGCGAAGCCTATCTGCGGCTCGCGACCGAGATCATTCAGCGCGAGAAGGAATTGATAGCGAACGCGCCGCGCGCGGACGCCACGATCGAATCGGATCAACAGCACGGCGCAGCGTGACGCAGGAAGGTCGGGAGACATGACAATGGCAGATGACGGCCGATCGCGACTGGGACGCGGCCTCGCCGCGCTCATGGGCGACGTCAGCGCCGAAGCGACGACGACGACGCCCGAACGTGCGCGCACCCAACGCCGCGTCCCGATCGAATATCTCAGGCCCAATCCGCGCAATCCTCGCCGCAACTTTCCCGATGCCGAGCTCGATGAGCTGGCCGCGTCGATCAAGGAACGCGGCATCATCCAGCCGGTGGTGGTACGTTTGGTGCGCGGTGCCAAGGACGCTTACGAGATCATCGCCGGCGAGCGGCGCTGGCGGGCGGCGCAGCGCGCGGCCCTGCACGAGATTCCCATCGTGCCGTTGGAAGCGAGCGACAGCGAAGCGCTGGAGCTTGCCATCATCGAGAACGTGCAGCGCACCGATCTCAATCCGCTGGAAGAGGGCGCCGGCTATCAGGCGCTGGCGAGCGAGTACGGCCACAGCCACGAGGACATCGCCAAGATCGTCGGCAAGAGTCGCAGTCACGTCACTAACACGCTGCGGCTGTTGAAACTGCCGGAGCCGGTCAAGGCTTACATCCATGCCGGCAAGATCACGGCCGGTGCCGCGCGCATGCTCATCGGCGCGCCCGATCCCGAAGAGATGGCGCGCGAGATCGTCGATCGCGGGCTCAACGTTCGTCAGGTCGAGGCGCTGGCGAAGGACCGCGCGCCGGGATCGGGCAAGGCGGTCAAGAAGCGCGCGGTGAAAAACGCCGATACGATTGCGCTCGAGCGGCGGGTATCGGACACGCTGGGGCTTACCGTCACGATCGATCATCGCACCAAAGGCGGCGTGTTGCACATTCATTACCGTAGCCTCGATCAGCTCGAAGAGGTGCTGCGGCGATTGGAAAAGAATTGATTGGGCCGGCCAAACCTGGTCGCGTTGAACAGTCGTTGTTTGCGGCAACCCGCGTAAGCCGAGCCGCCGGATCATTCCTTCCGCCGCGCTTTGATGGCAAGCGCCAGCAGCGCGCGCTGCGCGATCAGCTCGGCCATCGCGGACTGCCGGCGCGCTTCGAGCGCGGCCTCGGCGAGCTCCGCCATCGCGCGTTCGAGCCGCGCCGACGTCCACGTCTTGAGCGCGGCTTCGACCGCAGCCTTGCGGCTGAAATGAACGAACGGCTGGATGCCTTGGACGGCATCGCCGATCGGGGCGCCCTCCTCGACCGAGAGCCTCGCCTTGTGCAATTGCGCGACTTGCCGCAACGCAGCCGAGACGATCGTGCCCGGCGCCGTGCCGGCGGTGCGCGCCTTGCCGAATTGTACTTCGAGCTCGCTGGTGCGCCCGGCGAAGGCGGCATCGATCAAGCCGTCGAGCGCCAGCGTCGAGGCGTCAGCGACCACCGCCATCACATCTTCGAGCTCGACGCGCGCCTTGCCGCGCGCGAACAGCGCGAGCTTGCGAATCTCATGGCGCGACGCGAGCCGATCGCCGCCGAGCAATGGAACGAGGGCAGCACGCGCTTGCGGTGAGATGGCGAGCCCCGCGTCGCGCATCTCGTCATCGATGAGGCGAACCAAATCCCGTTCCGAGTCGGCGTAGCAAGGAAGCGCGACGGCGTTCCCGGCGCGCTCGCAGATCGCGCGCAGCGGGGCGTTGCGCTTGAGATCGCCGGCCTCGATCACGACTCGGCAGTCCGGCGCCGGCGCCGCAATGAGCGCCTCGACCGCGGGAGCAAAGTTGCGCGCGCCGGCTTTCACCCAGACCGCGCGGCGGCCTCCGAACAGCGGAATCGTGTTGGCCTCCTCGACGAGGCGCGAGGGCTCGCTGGCGAGATCGTCGCCCTCGAGCCGGGCCAGTTGAAAGGGATCCTTGGGGTCGTCAACCGACATGCGTACGAGCGCTTCCGCGCGCTCGCGCACCAGGCCTGCGTCCGGGCCGAAGACGAGCACGATCGGCTGATGCGGATGCGGACGCGCGAGGAATTTGTCGATGTCGGAGCCTTTCAGCGCGACCATGAGATCTCCGTGACCACACCGTCGGCGTGCCCGCGGCTGCGGGCATCGAGCATCCGTTCGCGGCGCCGTGGAGCACGCGCGCGGATCAAATACGGCCTTGGTGGCCGCCGGTGGACGATGACGGTGAAAGCTCTCTTACGTGCCGGCAATGAAATAGGACGAAAGTCGCGACCTGATATTGTCCGCGACAACTTTTGCCGCGCGCAGCTCTGCGTCGCGCAATCCGCGCACGCGCGCGTACCGTTGCTCCTGGCCGGGGATGTCATAAGAGACGCGAGCGAAGGTGGTGCCGGTGACCACGATTTTGCCGGTTGCGATTTCGGTCAACGTATAGGTCGCATTGATGCCGTAGTTCTCGACGTCCGGCCGCGAGGTATTGACATCGACGATGATCGACGCGCGCGTGGAGCTCATGGCGATCTTCAGCCGATGGGTGGGTGGGGCGGCGTAGCCCCCGCCGGTGAAGTCGTAAAGAAGCGAGTTGCGAATCTCGACCGCGATTCGCGCCTCGTCGGTTCCCTTCGGGGCGCCGATCTGAAGGACGTCGACGGCGCTGAGCTGGTCGCGCAAGATCGGCCCGCCGGTCGGAGACTGTTCGCCATAGAGCGGCTGGAAGCAGCCGCCGGCGAGCGCGGCGATCACCAGCGCGGCGGCGGCCCGCATGATTCTTCCCTGCGCCGAGCCCATCGGCGTAGGCGCGGCTTCTCGGCGACCCGCCCCGCGAGGGGCGCAGACCACCGACCGATCCATGCCTTTGTCATGCCACCACATTGACGATCCTTTGCGGTACCACGATCACCTTCTTGGGCGGCCTGCCATCGAGTGCCCGTTTTACCGCATCAAGCGCCAAAACGGCAGTTTCGATCTCGCTCTTCGCCGCATTTCGGGCGACTGTGACATCTCCGCGCCTCTTACCATTGATTTGGACCGGAAGTGTGATCGTGTTCTCGACCAAAAGTTCTCCCTCGAGTGCCGGCCAAGCCTCTGAGGCCACAAGCGTTTTATGGCCGAGCGCGGCCCAGCACTCCTCTGCCAAATGCGGCATCATGAGGTGGAACAGCCGCACCAGGACGTCCCCCGCTTCCCGTACTGCCCACCGGTAGTCGGCCGCTGGCTCAGTCTCGAGGCTGGCGAGCGAGGCCTGGAAGGCATTCGCGAACTCGTAGATGTGGGCGACGCAGACGTTGAAGCGCAGCCGTTCGATGTCTTCCGACACGCGCGCGAGCGCGCGGTGGGCGGCCTTGCGCAAGGCGAGCGCCGGCTCGCCGAAGCGCGGCGGTCGCGGCAGATCGGCGGGCGCCGCCACCTCTGCCGCCTCCCGTACGAGACGCCAGAGTCGTTGTACGAATCGCCAGGCCCCCTGCACGCCCTCCTCGGTCCAGATCACGTCGCGCTCCGGGGGCGAATCGGAGAGCATGAACCAACGCGCGGTGTCGGCGCCGTAACTCGCGATGATGTCGTCGGGGTCCACGGTATTGCGCCGCGACTTCGACATCTTCTCGATCGGGCCGATCGCGACCGGCTCGTTTGTCGCGAGCAACGTGGCGCGCCGCTCTGCGCCCGCGCCTTCGACCTTCACCTCGGCGGGCATCACCCATTCGCCGTTCGCCGCCTGGTAGGTCTCGTGCACCACCATGCCCTGGGTAAACAGCCCCGCAAACGGCTCGTCGAGATCGATCTGTCCGGTCGCGCGCATCGCGCGGGTGAAGAAGCGGCTGTAGAGCAGGTGCAGGATCGCATGCTCGATGCCGCCGATGTACTGATCGACGGGCATCATGCGGTCGGCGACCGCACGGTTGGTGGGACGCGTCGTCCAGGGATCGGTGAAGCGGATGAAGTACCAGGACGAATCGACGAAGGTGTCCATGGTATCGGTCTCGCGCCGCGCCGGACCGCCGCATGTGGGGCATGCAACGTTCTTCCAGGTCGGATGGCGCTCGAGCGGATTGCCCGGACGATCGAAATCGACATCGTCCGGCAGCGTGACCGGTAGATCGCTTTCCGGCACCGGCACGATGCCGCAGCGCTCGCAGTGGATGACCGGGATCGGGCAGCCCCAGTAGCGCTGGCGCGAAATGCCCCAGTCGCGGAGACGGAAATTGACCTGGCGCGTGCCGACCGGACGATTGCCGCGCGACGCGTGCTCGAGCCGGCGCGCGACCTCCTCCTTCGCCTCTTCGATGGTCATGCCGTCGACGAAGCGCGAATTGATCATGCGGCCGTCGCCGTCATAGGCGGTGTCGGTGATGATGAAGGTGCTCGCGTCTTCGCCCGGTGGGCACACCACCGGTGTGGCGCCGAGGCCGTATTTGTTGGCGAAATCGAGATCGCGCTGGTCGTGCGCCGGGCAACCGAAGATCGCGCCGGTGCCGTAGTCCATCACGATGAAATTGGCGACATAGACCGGAAGCCTCCAGTCCGGATCGAAGGGATGGAGCGCCTTCATCCCGGTGTCGAAGCCCATTTTCTCGGCGGTGTCGATCAACTCCTGCGCGGTGCCGTGCCGCCTGCATTCGGCGATGAATGCGGCGAGCGCGGGGTTTTTGGCCGCGGCGGCCGCGGCGAGCGGATGGTCGGGCGAAAGCGCCATGAACTTGGCGCCGAACAACGTGTCGTGGCGGGTGGTGAAGACCTCGAGCTCGTCTTCCGCGTTCGGGGTTGTTGCGGGATCGAGCGCGAAGCGCACGAGCAGCCCCTCCGAGCGGCCGATCCAATTGCGCTGCATGAGGCGCACCTTCTCGGGCCAGCGGTCGAGCCGGTCGAGCGCCTGCAGCAGATCCTCGGAAAATTTGGTGATGCGGAAATACCATTGCGGCATTTCGCGCTGCTCGACCAACGCGCCCGAGCGCCAGCCGCGCCCGTCGATCACCTGCTCGTTGGCGAGCACGGTGCGGTCGACCGGGTCCCAATTCACCTTGCCGAGCTTGCGCTCCACCAGACCCGCCCGCAGGAAGTCGAGGAACATCCTCTGCTGGTGCTTGTAGTAGGCGGGATCGCAGGTCGCGATCTCGCGCGCCCAGTCGAGCGAAAGCCCCATCGATTTGAGCTGCGCTTTCATGGCGGCGATGTTCTGATAGGTCCACGCCTTGGGGTGGACGTTGCGCTCCATGGCGGCGTTCTCCGCCGGCATGCCGAAGGCGTCCCAGCCCATGGGATGGAGCACGTTGAAACCCATGGCGCGTTTGAAGCGCGCGACCACGTCGCCCATGGTGTAGTTGCGCACGTGCCCCATATGAATGCGCCCCGATGGATAGGGGAACATCTCCAGCACGTAGTATTTCTGGCGCGGGTCGTCGTTGCGGGTGGCGAAGATGCCCCGCTCGTCCCAGACCTTTTGCCAGCGGGCCTCCGCCTCGCGGGCGTTGTAGCGTTCGCTCGTCATCGGCCGCGCTGCCGCAATCCCTCGGGTCTTTCGGACGCAAGACTAGGACGCAGAAACTACCCTTGGCATGCTAATAAATCGTGCGTCCTGCTTGGTTTTTCGAGCGGCACTTGGACATGAAAGCGTCGGGGTGGTCAACGGTCCCGGCCTTCGCCCACCGCGGCGCGCCGCTCGGACGGGACGGGCTGCGGATTTCGGGTGGCGCGCCTATCTTTGATTTGAGAGCAAGGAGCGGAGTGCTTGCGATCCTGCGATCCATAAATTGCCGATCAGGAGACGGACCCGATCCGTCGGAGCCTGAGGGAGCAAGATCATGTCTTTGCTGACGCGGACCAACGAGACGCCGCGGAAATCGTCCTTGTTGGACGACGACGCGTGCTGGAAGGCGGTCAAGCGGCGCGATCGCGCGGCCGACGGCACGTTCTTCTATTCGGTGCGCACGACCGGCGTCTATTGCCGGCCGTCATGCGCGGCTCGATTGCCGCGGCGCGAGAACGTGGCTTTCCACAAAACTTGCGCCGACGCCGAGCGGGCGGGATTTCGGCCGTGCAAGCGCTGCCGGCCGAACGAGCCCACCCTTGCCGAGACGCATGCCGCTGCGGTCGCGCGCGCCTGCCGGCTGATCGAAGAAGCCGAGGAGGCGCCGAGCCTCGACGCGCTGGCGCAATCCGCGGGCATGAGCCGCTTCCACTTCCACCGCGTGTTCAAGGCGGTGACCGGGGTGACGCCGAAGGCATATGCCGCCGGCCATCGCGGCAAGCGCGTGCGCGAGGAACTCGCCGCCAGCAATACCGTCACCGAGGCGATCTATGGCGCGGGCTTTAATTCCAACGGCCGCTTCTACGCCGCCGCGTCCGACCTGCTCGGCATGACGCCGACGCAATTCCGCGCCGGCGGCAGCGGTCACGTCATCCGCTTTGCGGTTGGCCAATGCTCGCTCGGTGCGATCCTGGTCGCGGCCACGGACAAAGGTGTGTGCGCCATCGAGTTCGGCGACGATCCCGAGGCACTGGTGCGCGGTCTGCAGGACCGCTTTCCGAACGCGCGCCTCGTCGGCGGCGACGAGAGGTTCGAGCGACTCGTGGCCAAGGTCGTGGGCTTCATCGAGGCACCGGGGAAGGGGCTCGACTTGCCGCTCGACATCCGCGGCACCGCGTTCCAGCAGCGGGTGTGGACCGCCATCCGCGATATCCCGGCCGGCTCGACCGCAAGCTACCGCGAGATCGCCGAGCGAATCGGGGCGCCGAAGGCGGTGCGTGCGGTGGCGCAGGCTTGTGCCTCGAACGACATCGCGGTCGCCATTCCGTGTCACCGGGTGGTGCGCATGGATGGATCGACCTCGGGCTATCGCTGGGGTGTTGCCCGCAAGCGCGCCCTGCTGGCACGGGAGAAGGCGGCGTGACGCGGGTCCTTCCCGCCGCAGGCGAGCGCACGCCGGCATCGAGCGCGCGCGCTCTCGCCGCGCAAGTTGCGGCGCTCGATTGGGTGAGCATCGCCGCGCAACTGGATGCGTACGGTTGCGCGACGACCGGGCGGTTGTTGACATCGCAGCAATGCGTGGACCTGGCCGAGACCTACGCGTCGGACACGCTCTTTCGCAGCCGCGTGGTGATGGCGCGGCATGGATTCGGTCGCGGCGAGTACAAATACTTCGCCTATCCGCTGCCGGAGTTGGTGGCAGCACTGCGCGGCGCGCTCTATCCGCCGCTTGCCGACATCGCCAACCGCTGGAACGAATCCATGGCGATCGGTCTGCGGTTTCCACGCGATCACGCGACCTATCTCGCGCGCTGTCACAAGGCCGGACAGACGAAGCCGACGCCGCTCCTGCTCGCGTATGGCGCCGGCGACTACAATTGCCTGCATCAGGATCTCTACGGCGAGCACGTGTTCCCGTTGCAGGTTGCCTTTCTGCTGTCGCGGCCGGGCGAAGATTTCACCGGCGGCGAGTTCGTGCTCACGGAGCAGCGGCCGCGCATGCAGTCGCGGGCGGAAATCGTGCCGCTGGCGCAGGGCGAGGGCGTGATCTTCCCCGTGCATCATCGACCGGTGCAAGGCATGCGCGGCACCTATCGCGTCAACATGCGCCACGGCGTGAGCCGTCTGCGATCCGGCCGCCGCCACACGCTGGGGATCATCTTCCACGACGCCCAATGAACGCGCCTGCGGCAGCGCGCGGTAAAGCCCGCAATCGTGCTATGATCGCATGATGAGCGGCGCAACAAATGTGCTCGAAACGCCTCTGGCCAAGGTTCGCGATCAGATCGCGCACGCCTGCGCCGAGGCCCGGCGCGATCCGGCCTCGGTGACGCTGGTCGCAATTTCCAAGACGTTCGGCGCGGATGCGATCGAACGCGTGATCGCCGCCGGCCAACGTGTGTTCGGCGAGAATCGCGTGCAGGAGGCGAAGGCGAAATGGCCGCCGCTCAAGCAACATCATGGCGGCATCGACCTCCATCTCGTGGGCTCGCTGCAGTCGAATAAGGCGAAAGAGGCGGTGGCGCTGTTCGACGCGATCCATTCGGTCGATCGGTCGAGCCTCGCCGAGGCGTTGTCCAAGGAGATCGCCCGGCAGGGCCGCACGCCGACGCTGTTCGTCGAGATCAATACCGGTGCCGAGCCGCAAAAGGCTGGCGTGCTGCCGGAGGAGACCGACGCGTTCCTCAAGGCGTGCCGCGAGCGCTACGGCCTTGCCATCGCCGGGCTCATGTGCCTTCCGCCGGCGCATGAACCGCCGGCGCCGCATTTCGCCCTGACCGCCAAGATCGCACGGCGCAACGGCCTCTCGCTGTTGTCCATGGGCATGAGCGCGGACTTCCCGCTCGCCATCGAGTTCGGCGCCACCCATGTGCGGGTTGGCACCGCGATCTTCGGCGAAAGGGCCACGCGGGGCGAAACTCAGGCCTAATATCGAATTGCGATTCGCGTCTTTGGCCCAAGGACCGCAAGCAGACGTCGCAGGTTGTTCGCCGCGAGCGCAACGCAGCCGGCGGTCGGCGATCGGTTGGGCCGCGCCACATGCATGAACACGGCGCTGCCTCGGCCTGCCACCCGGGGGCGGGTGTTGTGGTCGATTTCGACGATGAAATCGTAGACGTGGTCGGTCCGCCAAAGGCGGTCGCCGCCGTCGGAGGTTGCCCGTCGAAACGGGCGGTTATACCGTCGGTCGGTGGTATCTTCGCACCACGCGAGGTCGGGGGTGATGCGGTGAGCGGGCAGCAACGTGCGCGGGTGCCAGTGGCGATCGGCCCGCCACCACAGGCGGATCAGCCGAAATCGGCCCCGCGGGGTCGCGCCGTCGCCCTCGAATTTGTTGGCGCGGATGCCCCCTCGGCCGAGCACGACCGGGAGCGCCAGCGGGCCAGCGAGCAGAATGCCCAGGGTCGGGCGGCCCGGTCGGGCCCGCACCCGGATCAGAGAGAAAGCGCGGCGGCGCATGGACCAAGCCCTGGCATCCGAGCCCATGAACCTATCGTAGAAGTAGCAAACCGGCTTGCTCTTTTACCCCCGAATGCTCTATTTCGCGCGACGCCGTTCCGGGGTGATGCCGATTCTGGGGCCGAGGAATGACGAATACCCGCAAGATCCTGATCGTGGACGACGACTCCGAACTGCGCGAGGCGCTGGTCGAGCAGCTCGCGCTGCACGAGGAATTCGAATCGATCGCGGTCGACAATGGCACCAAGGGCGTGCAGGCGGCCAAGGCCGGGCAGATCGATCTCGTGATCATGGATGTCGGGCTGCCCGACGTCGACGGGCGCGAAGCCGTGCGCATCCTGCGCAAGAACGGCTTCAAGGCGCCCATCATCATGTTGACCGGACACAATACGGATTCCGACACCATCCTCGGGCTCGAGTCCGGCGCCAACGACTACGTGACCAAACCATTCCGCTTTGCCGTGCTGCTCGCGCGCATCCGCGCGCAGCTGCGCCAGCACGAGGCGAGCGAGGACGCCGTATTCACCATCGGCCCGTACACGTTCCGCCCGAGCTCGAAGATTCTACTCAATCCCAAGGGCAACAAGGTGCGGCTCACGGAGAAGGAGACCGCGATCCTGCGATATCTCTATCGCGCCGGCCAACGTCCGGTTTCGCGCGAGACCTTGTTGCAGGAGGTCTGGGGCTATAATTCCGGCGTCACCACCCACACGCTCGAGACGCACATCTATCGGCTGCGCCAGAAGGTCGAGAGGGACGCTGCCAGCCCTGCCATCCTCGTTACCGAAGCGGGCGGTTACAAATTGGTGCCGTAACCGCCCCCCATGGCCATCGACGACGACATCGCCTTCCTCGAACGCGTGCCGACGCTCGGTCTCTTGGGGCGGCCGGCGTTGCGCATTCTGGCGATCGGGGCGGAGACTCGACACCTCGACGGCGGGGAGGTGCTGTTCAACGCCGGCGACGAGTCGGAGGGCGGCTTCGTCGTGCAGGAGGGCCGATTCAACCTCTCGTCTGCGGAAGACGGCAAGGACCTCACCGTCGGCCCGTGCACGCTTCTGGGAGAGGTCGCGCTGTTCACCGAGACCAGGCGCCCGGCGACCGCCAAAGCGCTCGAGCCCGCGACCGTGCTGTGCATTCCGCGGCCGCTTTTCATCAGGATGTTGGACAGCTTCCCGGATGCGGCGCGCAAGCTGCGCGCGACGCTCGCGGGCCGGCTCGATCAAGCGACGCGCGAGATCGTCGATGTGCGCGCCTTTCTCGACGCGCACGAACCAAAGTGATTGCGCATCGCGCTCGCTACACCTCGAGCGTCGCCGTTACCGGGACATGGTCGGAGGGCCGCGACGAGCCGCGCCAGTGCTTGAGCACGCGCATGCCGATGACGCGGTTGGCGAGCGCGGGCGCGACCCAGATGTGATCGAGCCGGCGGCCTTTGTCCGCCGTTTTCCAATCGAGCGAGCGGTAGCTCCACCAGGTGTAGAGCTTGGTCGGCTCCGGGACCAGCATGCGCATGGCATCGACCCAGCCGCCGTCCTTCTGCGCGGCCACGAGCTTCTGGCATTCGACCGGCGTGTGCGACACCACCCGCAACATCTGTTTGTGGCTCCAGACGTCGTGCTCGAGCGGCGCGACGTTGAGATCGCCGAGCAGAATCATGCGGTTCGAGTCGTGACAGCGCAGCGCCGAGGACGCTCGCATCTCGTCGAGAAAGGCGAGCTTGTGCGCGAATTTGGGATTGACCGCCGGATCGGGGACGTCGCCGCCCGCCGGCACGTAGAGGTTATGCAGCGTGATCGGATCGCGCAGCCCCGCGCGCTCGCCGAGCACGGCCGAGATGTGCCGGCAGTCGGCCTTGCCGCAAAAGGACTGGATGTTGAAGCTTTCGAACGGCAGGCGCGAAAGCACGACGACGCCGTGATAGCCTTTCTGTCCATTGAGCGCCACGTGCTGGTAGCCGAGACGCTTGAAGCGCTTGAGCGGAAACCTGTCGTCGGGACACTTGGTTTCCTGCAGACAAAGCACGTCGGGGCGAACCGCCTTCACGAACCTCGCGACGCTGTCGATGCGCAACCGCACCGAATTGATGTTCCAGGTCGTAATCGTCAGCCGCATCAGGAGAATTGAGAGATCGGTGGTCAGCGCTCAGTGATCGGATGCGCGTCGTAACTGGCGATCGTTCGCCAGAAGGTCAAGCGCCGTCTGATCAGTGATGACTGGGTACGGATACGCGCTTACTGGATGTAGCGCGTATAGTCGATCTTGAACAGGCTGGGATCGGGCCGCTTGCTGTTGTCGAGGTTGGAGACGGCAACCGTGGTGTCGTAGCCCTGCGGGTCGGTGATCGTCCACTGCTTCAACTTAAAATCCTTGGCGCCGACCATCATCACCAACCGGCTGGTGCCGATGAGCGGTTGCGTCTCTTCGATGGTAACGGTCACGAACGTGTCGTCGGCACGCACGCCTACGATGTTCGTCTCCCGCAGGAGGTCGATACGCTCGGAGAGAAGAAAGCGCAGCGGCGTCTGCGAGAGCGGATAAAGATCCTGCGTGGCGAGCTTGCGGTCGCGCACCACGACCGACTGGCCATCGGCGATGATCTCGATTCGGCTCGGCTGCTCGTAGTCGAAGCGGACCTTGCCGGGCTTCTGGATGTAGAACTCGCCCCTGACGCGGCTGCCGTCGGGACCGATCTGGACAAAATCGCCGACCAATTGCTGGATGCTCGAAAGATAGGCGCTGACCTTGTCGACCTGCGCGCGCTGGGCGGAGTTGAAACCGGTGGTGGTCGACGACGGTGTTGCGGCGGCCTCGGGCTCGCGCTCGAGATGGAAGAGCGATTTCAGGGCGGATCCGGCGGCTTGTGCCGCCGTGCCGGTTCTGGTCGAAGAGGAAGCCCCTTCCTTCGGGAGCGGTGCAGGCGTCGGTAGCGGAATGGGCTCGGCGCTCGCCGAAGTGAGCGCGACCATGCCCAGCGCCGCCCCAACCAACAGTCCCCGGCCCATGCCAGCCATGGTCCCTCTCCCAGCGTCCCCTCCGGTCGGTAGCCGCCCCGTGTGGCGAGAAGACGACGAATTTTGGCAAAAAGCCCTTAACAGCGGCTCACGGAATTCTCAATAACGCTCGGCATCCTCTTCGCCGACCAGGATCTCGCGCTTTCCCGCATGGTTGGCTTGGCCGACGACGCCTTCCTTCTCCATGCGCTCCATGAGCGACGCCGCCCGGTTGTAGCCGATCTGCAACCGGCGCTGGATGTAGCTGGTCGAAGCCTTGCGGTCGCGCATGACAACCTGCACCGCCTGCTGGTAGAGGTCGCCGCCTTCGGGCTGGCCCATGCCGGTCGCGTCGAAGACCGCATCGCCGTCCTCGTCCTCGTCGTCCGCCACGGTGACGGCCTCGAGGTATTGCGGCGTGCCTTGCGATTTGAGATGGCGTACGACCTTCTCGACCTCCTCGTCCGAGCAAAACGGTCCGTGCACGCGGCTGATGCGTCCGCCGCCGGCCATGTAGAGCATGTCGCCCTGCCCCAGCAGCTGTTCGGCGCCCTGCTCGCCCAGAATGGTGCGGCTGTCGATCTTGGAGGTGACCTGGAACGAGATGCGGGTCGGAAAATTGGCCTTGATCGTGCCGGTGATGACGTCGACCGACGGCCGCTGCGTGGCCAGGATCACGTGCAGACCCGCCGCGCGCGCCATCTGGGCGAGGCGCTGCACCGCGCCCTCGATGTCCTTGCCGGCAACCATCATCAAATCCGCCATCTCGTCGACGATGACGACGATGAAGGGCAGCGGCTCGAGGTCGAGCTCCTCGTTCTCGTAGATCGCTTCCCCGCTCTGCTTGTCGTAACCGGTGTGGACGGTGCGGGTGAGCTTCTCGCCTTTCGCCTTGGCCTCGGCCACGCGCGCGTTGTAGCCGTCGATGTTGCGCACGCCGAGCTTCGACATCTTCTTGTAGCGCTCTTCCATCTCGCGCACCGCCCATTTGAGCGCGACCACGGCTTTCTTGGGATCGGTGACCACCGGCGTGAGCAGGTGCGGGATGCCGTCGTAGACCGACAGCTCGAGCATTTTCGGGTCGACCATGATCAGCCGGCATTGCTCCGGCCGCAGCCGGTAGAGCAGGCTCAAGATCATGGTGTTGATGGCGACCGACTTGCCGGAGCCGGTGGTGCCGGCAATCAACAGGTGCGGCATGCGCGAGAGATCGACGATCACGGGCTCGCCGCCGATGGTCTTGCCCAGGCAGAGCGGCAATTTCGCGCTGCTGTCGACATAGTCGCGGCTGGCGAGCTGCTCGCGCAGATAGACCTTCTCGCGGGTCGGGTTGGGCAGCTCGATGCCGATCACGTTGCGTCCCGCGACCACGGCGACGCGCGCCGAGAGCGCGCTCATGGAGCGGGCGATATCGTCGGCGAGGCCGATCACGCGCGAGGATTTGATGCCCGGCGCCGGCTCGAGCTCGTAAAGCGTGACGACCGGGCCCGGCCGGGCATTGATGATCTCGCCGCGCACGCCGAAGTCGGCGAGGACGCCTTCGAGCGCGGTCGCGTTCGTCTGCAGTGCGTCGGCGCTGAGCACAGCGCGCCCGATCGCTTTCGGCGCAGCCAGCAGTTCGAGCGAGGGCAGCACATAGCCGCCGCTCGGCGATTTTCGTGGCGCGCGCGGCGTTGCTTTCGGTTTGCGCGCGGCTTGCGGGCTCGCCTCGTCCTCCTCGTCCGCCTCCGGCGCGATCGCCGGCTGCAGCGTGGTACGGGCGCCCGCATCGAACCGCGGTTCGACCCGGGCATGCTGCGGCGTCTCCGAACGCACCGGTGCGCGCGCCGAAGGGCGGCGCGTCAGCGCCCGCGCGAGCCGCGCTTTGAGGCTGAGAAAGCCGTGGGTGATCCAGCCCAGCGGAACCCATCCGCGCGCTTCATCCTCTTCGAGCGGACCCTCCGCATCGTCGCCTTCGGCGCGCCATCCAAAGCCGGCGGCGACCGCGAAGCACAGCAGCATTCCCGCGCCGGACGCGACCGCGACCGCGATGCGCGCCGGCCCTGCGAGCGTTCCGCCGGAAAGCGCCGTCGGCAGCCGCAGCATCCAGTCTCCGATCACGCCGCCGAGCCCAACGGGCAGCGGCCAGGCGCTGCTGCGCGGCAGCGCGGCGGCGCAGCCGGCGGTGAGCAGCACGCCCAGCAGCCAGAACAGCAGGCGCACGCGCTCGCGCTGCATCGGCCGGTGGGTGACGAGGCGCCAGCCCCAAATGGCGATCGGCAGGATGAAGGCGAGCGCGGCCAGGCCGAACAGCTGCGTCAGCAGGTCGGCGACAATGGCGCCAGGCACGCCGAGAATGTTGCGCACCGGCGCATTCGTGGCATGGCTGAGCGAGGGATCCTGCACCGACCAGGTCGCGAGCGCGAGCGCAACGAGTGTCGCGAGCACGATCAGGGTGAGGCCGCCGAGTTCGCGCAGGCGCCGACGTAGACCTTCGCGCATGGCGTCGGAGAGGAAGCTCAGACTGTCGAAGCCGCGGTCGATGGCCGCCATGATCTCCCTCAGCCGAGCACCGCGACGAGGCGGTGGAGCGCCTGTGCCGTCGTGTGCTGGTCCTGCACCATGGCGACCCGGATGTAGCCGCGCCCGGGATTCGAGCTGTCGGCTTGGTCGCGCGCGAGATAGCGGCCCGGCACGACGCGCAGCCCCGCCTCGCGCCACAGCCGCAGCGCCACCGCTTCGTCGCCGCCCTGCGCCGAGACGTCGAGCCACAGAAAGAATCCACCGGCCGGCCGCCGGTAACCGTAGCGGTCGCCGATGATCTGGTCGGCGAGATCGAATTTTTGCGCGTAGAGCCGGCGATTTTCTTCGACATGCGCCTCGTCGCCATAGGCGGCGATGGCCACGCGCTGCGCCGGCATCGGCACTTGCGGCGCCGAGACGTTGCGCAGCTCCAAGAAGCGCGCGAGGAATTGTCGGTCGCCGGCGGCAAAGCCGATGCGCAGGCCCGGCAGGTTCGAGCGCTTGGACAGCGACTGGAACTCGACCACGTTCGCAAAATCGGGGCCCGCCGCCTCGAGCATGCCCGCGGGCGCGCGTCGGGTGTAGATCTCGGAATAGCATTCGTCGCTGAACACCAGGAAATCGAACCGCCGGGCAAGCGCGACCACGCGTGCGAGATAGGCGAGGTCGGCAACCGCGCCCTGCGGGTTGGCAGGCGAGGCGATGAAGAAAGCAACCGTGCGCGCGAGCAGCTCTTCGGAGAGCGCGTCGAGATCGGGAAGAAAGCCAGTCGCGGCGGTCGCCGGCAGATAGACCGGCTCGCAATTCGCCGCCACCGCGCCCGCGGCATAGGCGGCGTAGAAGGGATTGGGAATGAGCATCGCCGGGCGGCCGCGGCGGCCGCCGACCGAGCGTGCCGCCGCGATGGCGGCGAGAAACAGCCCCTCGCGCGAGCCGTTGAGCACCAGGATTTCACTCGCCGGATCAATCGGCCGCGGCAGCGCGAAGCGCCGCCCGAGCCAGCCGGCGGCTGCCTGGCAAAACGCGTCGAGGCCTTTGTTCATGGGATAGCGGCCGAACTCGTCGATATGGGCGGCGAGGACCGAGGCGACGAACGCCGGCACTCCATGCTGCGGCTCGCCCACCGCCAGGCTGATCGGCGGCTTGCCGGGCTCGGTGTCGCCCAAGAGCTCGCGCAGCCGCACGAAGGGCGAGCGGCCAACGTCGGCCCGGGCGGGCGAGGGGGGAGGAACGCGTTCGGCGGCGGTCATGAACATCGACAAAGCGGCGCCAGCAGGCGCGATTAACCATCGGTCGCGGCGTGGCGGCGTTGAAGCGCCAAAAAGTGAGGGGCCCCAGCTTGCGCTGGGACCCCCCGACGGCAAGGGCGGTGCCGGGTCTCCGCCCTAACCGTATCTCGTCAATGAACGGTCTCGCCGTGCAGCGCGAGATCGAGACCCTCGCGCTCCACCTCGTCGGTGACACGCAGTCCGATGAAGATGTCGACGACCTTGAGGATGATCAGCGACACGACCGCGTCGTAGACGAAGACGATGACGATGCCTTCGATCTGGTTGATGACCTGCATCGCGTTGCCGTCGATCAGCCCGGCCGTACCGCCGTATTGCTCGACCGCGAACACGCCGGTGAGCAACGCGCCGACCATGCCGCCGACGGCGTGCACGCCGAAGGCGTCGAGCGCGTCATCGTAGCCCAGCATGTGCTTCAAGCCGGTGCAGCCCCAGTAGCAGAACATACCGGCGGCGATGCCGATGAACAGCGAGCCCATCGGGCCGACGAAGCCCGAGGCCGGGGTAATGGCGACGAGGCCGGCAACGGCGCCGGTGCAGATGCCGACGACGGTCGGCTTGCCCCGCATCATCCATTCGACGAGCATCCAGGTGAATGCGGCTGTCGCCGTGGCCATGTGCGTTACCAGCATGGCCATGCCGGCCTGCATGCCCGCGCTCACGGCCGAGCCGGCGTTGAAGCCGAACCAGCCGACCCACAGCAGCGACGCGCCGATGAAGGTGAGGACCATGTTGTGGTTCGGGCCGGTGTCTTTGCGCTTGCCGAGGACGAGGCACGCCATCAGCCCCGCCACGCCGGAATTGATGTGCACGACCGTGCCGCCGGCGAAGTCGAGAACCTTCACCCACGCGTCTGGGTTTCCGGAGGCGAGGAACCCGTCCGGCCCCCAAACCCAGTGCGCGATCGGCGAATAGACGAAGATCGCCCACAGGCCGACGAACCACAGCATCGCCGAGAATTTCATGCGCTCGGCGAACGCGCCCGCGATCAGCGCCGGCGTGATTATGGCGAAGGTCAACTGGAAGCACAGATACACGGTCTCCGGGATGGTCGGCGCCAACGGATTGGGATTGCCGATCCCCTTGGAGATGTCGCTCACGATGCCTTGCAGGAAGGCGCGGTCGATGCCTCCAATGAACGGGGTGCCTGCGCGGAATGCCAGGCTATAGGTGCAGACCAGCCAGAGAATGCTGATGAGACAGGTGACGGCGAAACTCGTCATCACGGTGTCGCCTACGTTCTTCTTGCGCACCATGCCGCCGTAGAACAGGCCCAGCCCCGGAATCGTCATCATCAGGACCAGCGCCACCGAGGTGAGCATCCAAGCGGTGTCGCCGGAATTGGGCGTGCAGTTCTCGAGCACGGCCAATTTCGGATCGGGGTTGCCGGCGCAGGCGGGGGGCGCCGCGTCCGCGACCGGCGCAGCCGCGGCCTCTTCGGCGTATGAGTGGTCGATCACCGACAGGTTCAGGAACAGAGCGAAGAGAGCCCCCAACGCGAGAGCTAGGAGCCCCGCACCGGTTGGCTTCTTGAACGTCATGGGTCTAACTCCTGTCGCTCGACGTGTGGGTGCGGGATCTCAGAGCGCTGCGGCGTCGGTCTCGCCGGTGCGGATGCGCACGGCGGCGTCGAGGGCGAGGACGAAGATTTTTCCGTCCCCGATTTGACCGGTCTTGGCGGCTGCGCAGATGGCGTCGATCGTCCTGTCGACCTCGTTGGCTGCGACCGCCACTTCGATCTTGATTTTCGGCAAGAAGCTCACTGCATATTCGGCGCCGCGATAAATTTCGGTGTGGCCCTTCTGGCGCCCGTAGCCCTTGACCTCGGTCACGGTCATTCCATGCACGCCGATCCCGGTCAGCGCGTCGCGGACCTCGTCGAGCTTGAAGGGCTTGATGATGGCCATGACGATTTTCATGGGTTCGGCCCCCCGCTTGGGCCCTCCCTGCGGGAGCAGGGTTGACGACAGTCTCGCTTGCGCGTTTTCGCGAGAATCCTCGCTTCGCCGAGCAATGCCGCTGCCACCAATCAAGCGCCGTGCCAGTTCGCTCCATCGGCCGTAAGTACCTGGAAACAAAAAGCATTTGCGGCTCGGCCGCGACCTGCCTGCGACCTTTTGTCAAGCGCCGCACAAACCCCGCTCAAGCCTGCTCAATTTTTAATCAGGAGCTGCCAAGGACCGAATGCCTCCGCCCTGAGCATCGATGCCCGCGATCGCCTGAGGGGTATTGCAGGCGCGCACGTCGAACGCGGCCATGCACCACCCGCGAACTGCTCGGGCGGACGGCGGACGGTGGCCCGCGGCGGCTCCGGTGTTCGCTTGCGCTTACTGCAGCGCTTCGCCGTGCTGGGTCAGATCGAGGCCTTCGATCTCGTGCGGCTCGCTCACGCGCAACGGGACGAGCAATCCAATCACCTTGAGGAGAATGTAGGTCAACACGCCCGACCAGATGAGGACTGTAACGACCGCGTAGAGCTGGATCAGCACCTGCCTGGCATTGCCCTCGAACAGGCCCGGGGAGCCCTGCGGCGCGTCCGGGCTAGCGGACAGCGCCGCCACCGCGAACACGCCCGTGAGCAACGTGCCGGTCGCGCCGCCGATGCCGTGGACGCCGAACACGTCGAGCGAATCGTCATAGCCGAGCCGCAGCTTCAGCGACGTGCAGGCCCAGAAGCAAATTGCGCCGGCGATGAGGCCGATGATGACGCCATGCCAGGGCAGCACGAAGCCCGACGCCGGCGTGATGGCGCCGAGACCGGCGATGGCGCCCGTGATCATGCCGAGCACCGATGGTTTTCCGCGCGTCGACCATTCCAGGAACATCCAGGTCAGCGCGCCGGTCGAGGCCGCCAGATGCGTGGCCGTGATGGCAAAGGCGGCGCGCGAATTGGCGCCGAGCGCCGAGCCGCCGTTGAAGCCGATCCAGCCGACCCAGAGCAGGCCCGTGCCGATCACCGCCAGCGACAGGTCATGGGGGGCGAAATTGTCGGTGCCGTAACCGTGGCGTTTGCCGAGCACATACGCCGCGACCAGACCTGCAACCCCCGCGTTGAGATGGACGACCGTGCCGCCGGCGAAATCGAGAACGCCGGCACTGGCGAGAAAGCCGCCGCCCCATACCCAATGCGCGATCGGCACGTAGACGAAGAGCAACCAGCCCGCGACGAACCACAAGAACGCGGAAAACCGCATGCGGTCTGCGACCGCGCCCGCGATCAGCGCAACCGTGATGATCGCAAACGTCATCTGATAAACCACATACAAGAGTTCCGGAATGGTCGGCGCGAATACGCTCGTCGTCTCCATGCCGATGCCGCGCAAAAACAGCCGCTCGAACGTTCCGAGCCAGGGCGCATCACCGGCAAAGCTCAAGCTGTAGCCGACGGCGAACCACAGGAGCGAGCAGACGGCGGTGCAGGCGACGCTCTGCGCCATGGTCGCGAGCACGTTCTTCTTGCGCACCATTCCGCAATAGAACAGCGCCAGCCCTGGGATGGTCATCATCAGCACGAGCGCGGTCGCCGAGATCATCCAGGCGGTGTCGCCCCCGTCGATCTTCGATGTCATCTCCTGCGCCAGCGCCGGCGCGGCGGCGAAGACCAAGCCCAGCGTGGCGGCAATGCCGCACGCCATGCGACCGATGTCTCTCGTCATGCTGTCCCTCTGAATCGTTCAGGCGCCTACAACGCGTCTACGTCGGTCTCGCCGGTCCTGATGCGTACGGCTTGATCGATCGCGGTGACGAAGATCTTGCCGTCACCGATCTGCCCGGTCTTGGCTGATGCAATGATGGCCTCGACGGTGGCGCCCACGCGATCGGACGGCACCGCCACCTCGATGCGAATCTTGGGCAAAAAGTTCACGACGTATTCGGCGCCGCGGTAGATTTCGGTGTGGCCTTTCTGGCGGCCATAGCCCTTGACCTCGCTCGCTGTCATCCCGTGCACGCCGATCGCGACCAACGCATCGCGCACGTCCTCGAGCTTGAACGGCTTGATGATGGCGATGACCATTTTCATGGATTCGTCCCCCCGTGAGGCGCCTGTACACAATATCGGCGTTATGGCCAAAGATTAAGCGATTAGTTTAGGGGTTCGCGCCCGCGTGAGCACCAGGACAAGGCGCTTTTAGCGAAGGGTCTTGCGCTCGCGCAGCAGGCCCTCCTGGGCCACGGAGGCCACCAGCGTGCCGTCGCGGGCGAAGATGAGACCGCGCGAGAAGCCGCGGGAGCCCGAAAGATTGGGGCTGTCGTGGGCGTAGAGCAGCCAGTCGTCGGCGCGAAACGGGCGGTGAAACCAGAGCGCGTGGTCGAGGCTCGCGGCCATCAGCGTCTGCTCGAACACGGTGCGCCCATGCGGGATCAGCGCCGAGTCGAGCAGCAGCATGTCCGAGGCGTAGGCGAGCACGCATTGATGGATCGCGGGCTCATCCGGCAGCCGCGCGGTCGCACGGATCCACACGTGGAAGCGGCCGTCCTCGATTTTTTTGCCGAGGTAACGGTCGAGCTCCACGGGTCGCCATTCGATCGGGCGCTCGCGCTCGTAGTAGCGCCGCACCGGATCCGGCATCAACGGCAGCACGCGCTCCTTGATGTGGGCTTCGTTCGGCAGGTTCTCCGGCTTGGTCACCTCCGGCATCTTGGCCTGGTGGCTCATGCCGGGCTCGTCGCGGTGGAACGACACCGCCATGGTGTAAATCGCCTGCCCGTGCTGGATCGCGACCACGCGCCGCGTGGTGAAGCTCTTGCCGTCGCGGATGCGGTCGACCTCGTAGATGATCGGCACCTTGGGGTCGCCGGGGAGCAGGAAATAGGCGTGCAGCGAGTGCGGCGGCCGGCCCGTCACGTCGACGGTGCGGCAGGCGGCAACAAGCGCTTGCCCGATCACCTGCCCGCCGAACACGCGCTGCCAGCCGACCTGCGGCGAGCGGCCGCGGAACAGATTGAGCTCGAGTCGCTCGAGATCGAGGATGGCGAGGAGGTCTTGGACCGCGGAGGACATTGCAAACCTTTCGTTTCGACGCCCATCATCATCCGCTGAGGCGGGACATGACAATGCTATAGTCGCGGCAGGAGGCGGCCGTGGAGTCATCGTCGAAGGATGCGCAGAAGGTCGACGTGCTGATCGGCGGCGCGGGCTTTGCCGGTCTCGCGCTGGCGATTGCGCTGCGCCAAGGCCTTGCGCCGTCGTTCTCGGTCACGGTCGCCGACCCCGCCCTGGCAGGCCCGCCAAAGGACGCACGTGCCTCCGCCATCGTCGCCGCGGCGCGGCGCCTGTTCGAGACCATCGGCGTCTGGCGGGACATCGAGGCGCAGCCCATCCTCGATATGGTGGTGACCGATAGCCGCCTCGCCGACGTCGTGCGGCCGGTCTTTCTGAGCTTCGATGGCGATGTGGAACCGGGCGAGCCGTTCGCCCACATGATCGAGAATGGCCCGCTGCTCGTTGCGCTGGCGGCGAAGGCGAAGGACGAAGGTGTGGCGCTGCGGCCCGCGGCAGTCACGGATCTCGCGTTTGCGGCCGACCGCGCCAACGACCGCGTCAACGTGCGCTTGTCCAATGGCGAGGCGCTCGCCGCGCGGCTCCTGGTCGCCGCCGACGGCGCGCGTTCGGCGATCCGCGAGCGTGCCGGGATCGCCAGCCACGGCTGGAGCTATGGCCAGTCCGCCATCGTCACCACCGTCGCCCACGAGCGCGACCATCACGGGCGCGCCGAGGAGCATTTTCTTCCCGCCGGGCCGTTTGCGATCCTGCCGCTGACCCGCGATGCCGCCGTGGGCCACCGTTCGTCGATCGTGTGGACTGAGCAGGCGCAAGAGGCGGCGCGCCTCGTCGCGCTGCCCGATGCGGAATTTCACGCCGAGCTCGAGCGGCGCTTCGGCCTGCGTCTCGGCGAGATCGCGGCGGTCGGCCCGCGCCGCGTCCATCCGCTCGGCCTTTCGGTGGCGCGCGCGTTCATCGCCGATCGCCTCGCGCTCGTGGGCGATGCCGCCCACGTCATCCATCCGATCGCCGGGCAGGGGCTCAATATGGGGCTCAAGGATGTCGCCGCGCTCGCCGAAGTGATCGTCGATGCGGTCCGGCTCGGGCTTGATCCCGGCTCGCTCGCCGTGCTCGAGCGCTATCAGCGCTGGCGGCGGTTCGACACCATGGCTATGGGAATTGCGACCGACGGGCTCAACCGGCTGTTCTCGAACCAATCGGACGTGCTGCGGCTCGTGCGCGACGTCGGCCTCGGTCTCGTCGACCGTCTGCCCGCGCTGAAGCATCTTTTCATCCGCGAGGCCGCCGGGCTCGTGGGGGAAGTGCCGAAGCTCCTGCGCGGTGAGGCGTTGTAGCGCCGGGCTCGCGAGCGGCTGTCAGACGAACGGGATCGCCAGCACGTGTTGCTTGAACGCGGGGCGCTGCTCGATGGCGGCGAACCAGCGCTCGAGGTGGTCGAGCGCAGGGCGCTCCGGCACCAAGCGGCGGAAGCGGTAGGCCATCAGCGCGACCGGGATGTCACCCATGGACAGCGTGTCGCCGGCGACGAACGCGGTCTTGGCGAGGTGCGCGTCCAGAATCGTCATGGCCGCGATGCACTTGACCTTGCCGGCTTCGATCGCCGCATGATCGCGCTTCTCCGGCGGCGTGCGGATGAGCCCCCAGAACACCGGCGTGAGCGGCGGATGCGCGACCGTGAGCTGCCAGTCCATCCAGCTGCTGGCCCGCGCGCGCGAGCGCGGATCGGCGGGCGCGAGCTTGCCGGCGCCGTATTTCGCCGCGAGGTAGCGCACGATCGCGTTCGATTCCCACAGCAGGAAGCCGTCTTCTTCGAGCGTCGGCACCAGGCCGTTGGGGTTCATGGCGAGATAGGCGGGCTCCTTGTTCTTGCCGAAGGCGCCACCGACGTCGATGCGCTCGTGCGGCAGCTCGAGCTCGCCGACCGCCCACATCACCTTCTGCACGTTGACCGAGGTGTTTCGCCCCCAGATTTTGATCATGGCTCTCCCTTTCGCTCCCTCGTGACGGCCGCTTCGCTGTCTCGGCCGATTCATCTCTTCGCGCGGGCAGAAAACAAGCCGCGGGTCCCGCCAGTGAAGGGGAGCGAGGCCGGCACACGCTGCAGTTGCAAAAAACAATCCGAAACAACAGCCGCTTTTCTGCTGCAGCTGCCGGTTGCATTCGCGCTCGGGGTGCTGAACGCCAGGGCCCAGCAACAAAAAAGCCCGGCGCGTTTCGCCCGGGCTGCTTGGCGCAGCTTTGCTGAATACGCTTTTCTGGAAGATTCTCGTTACGCGAGTCAACTGAAAAAGTGGGGCGCGCGAATTATCCGCCTGCGGACGCAACTGGCGATCTTGAGCGAACCTCAATCCAGCCGGCGCGCTTCTTCGGGCAGCATGATCGGGATGCCGTCGCGGATCGGATAGGCGAGCTTGGCCGAGCGCGAGATCAGCTCCTGTTTCTCCGCATCATATTCAAGCGGCCCCTTGGTCAGCGGGCAGACCAGAATTTCCAGGAGCTTCGGATCGACGCTGCCGGCGGGGCGCTCGGGCGAGGTGGTCATGGGGCCACTCCAAACTGCATGCGGCTTGCGGCGCAAGCTTGGCTGCGGCGCCGAACACGCGCCATCAGCTATAGCACGCGGGCGCGCTTCCCTACCGCCGGAAATTGGGACGGCGCGCCGGCGAGGGGCCCGCGTTTTCGTCCTTGTGGCGGAAATTGATGCGGCCGCGGGTGAGATCGTAGGGCGAGACCTCCACGACCACGCGGTCGCCGACGCCGGTGCGGATGCGAAACTTGCGCATCTTGCCGGACATGTACGCGAGAATCACATGTTCATTGTCGAGGGTGACGCGGTAATTGCCGTCGGGCAGCACCTCGGTCACCGTGCCGTTGAATTCGAGCAGCTCTTCCTTGGCCATTTTCTCTCCTCCGATCCGGTGCGTGGCTTTGGCCGCAATGACGGCGCGCGCCATGCTTGAGTTCGACGAACGTCCCAGTATCGCGGCGGCGACGCGCCGCGCTCCGCGCCCGATCTGCGCCCGCGCGTGCGAGGACACTAGTGTGGTGGATTTGAAGTTTCTACGCGTCTGCAGCGAGCTTCGTATAGGAACTTCAAATCAAAAACCACACTAGAGTCATAAGTTTGCTAGTGTCCCTTAGATTCCGAAGTTCGCGCGAGAGTGTGCTGTAAGGCCTTGCGAACTTCGGAATCGGGACACTAGTGCCTTCATTGCAGGGGCGTTTCGCCGCCCGATGTCTTCTTGGCAAGCTCGATCTCGGTGGCCGCGATCAGGATCTCGGCGCGGGTCTTGAGATCGGGCGCTTCCAACAGCGCCTGCTTCTCGGCCGTCCCATAGGGTGACATCATTGCCAGCGCATTGACCAGCGCTTCGTTGGGCGCGTTTTCGATACCCTCCCAATCGGCCTTGAGATCGTTGGCCTTGAGAAAATCGGACAGCGCCCGCAGCAGGCCCGCGCGGTCGACATCGTCCTCGCCCTTGCGGGGGGTGAAATCGTCGATGAAGGGGGCATAGCTCACGCGGCATTGGCGATAGGGCGTCGACACGTTGAGCTCCTCCTCGACGCGAAAGCGGGCAATGCCGGTGAGCTGCAGGAGGTAGCGGCCGTCGCCGGTTTCGGCGATCTGGGTGATGCGGCCGACGCAGCCGATCTTGTAGAGGTTGGGCTTGCTCTCGGGTCCGGGATGGGCGTCGTCGGGCTGGATCATGCCGATCAGGCGGTGACCTCCGCGCAAGGAATCATCGATCATCGCGACATAGCGCGGCTCAAAAATGTTGAGCGGCATTTGTCCGCGCGGGAGCAGCAGCGCGCCGGGCAATGGGAACACGGGGATCACAGCGGCGAGGTCGCCGGGATTGTGGTAGGCCGCGTTCATCGGCATCGTCGCTCTCCCGCGGCGGCAATGCGACCGGAGCTGCTCGCCTCATCCTCGCCCTGAAGCCCCTCGAGCCTCACGTCACGAAAACAAGATCGACGACAGCCGTTTGCGGCCGTTGACGGTGGCCTCGTCGGTCGGCCCCCAGGCCTCGAAGAACTGCACCAGTTGCTTGCGCGCGCCGTCGTCGTTCCATTTGCGATCGCGCTTGACGATTTCGAGCAGATTGTCGACCGCCTCCTGGCGGCGCCCTTTGGCGTTCAAGGCAAGCGCAAGATCGAACCGCGCCTGATGGTCGAGCGGATTGGCCGCGACCTTCTGTTCGAGATCGGCGATGGGTCCGACCGATTTCGCCTGCTCGGCGACCTCGAGCGCCGCGTGCGCGGCGGCGACCGCGGGGTCGTTGCGCTTGGCTTCGGGCACCAGGGCGAGCGTCTGCTTCGCCTGTTCGGTGGCGCCGGTGCGCACGTAGCTGCGCGCGAGGCCGGCGAGCGCGGCGATGTTGCCGCTGTCCTGCGCCAGCACCTGCGCGTAGAGATCGGCGGCGCCCGCGGCATCGCCCTTGGCGAGCGCGTCATCGGCGCTCTTCAACAGATCCTGTTCCTCGCCGCCGATGCGGTCCTTGGTGACGCGTTCGATGAAGGCCGCGACCTGGCCTTCCGGCAGCGCGCCGAGGAAGCCGTCGACCGGCTGGCCGTTGACGAAGGCGAACACCGCTGGAATCGACTGGATGCCGAGCTGCCCCGGAATCGTGGGGTGCTTGTCGATGTCCATCTTGACGAGCTTGACCTTGCCCTTGGCGGCGCGGACGACCTTTTCCAGCACCGGACCCAGCTGCTTGCACGGCCCGCACCACTCCGCCCAAAAATCCACCAGCACCGGCTGGCGCTTGGACTCCTCGATCACGTCCTTGACGAAGGTTTGCGTGGTCGTGTCCTTGACCACGCTGGGGGCCGCTGCCTCGCCGCTCTGCAACATCGTCATGTCGTCCGTCCTTCGTCCGTGCCATCTACACCGGCCGCCGTCGGCCGTTTCATCAGACCGTTTGAGCCGTTTGATTGGGGCGCCTTGCCGATCCCGGCTCACAAGGCGGGCCCACCCCGCGCCGAAAACCCGAATATGGCCAATTAAATGGTGTCAGCGGGGGTGTTTGCAATCGATAAACTCAATGCGGCGCCGGCGGCTCCTGTTCCGGCAGTATCAGGTTTGACGCGTTTTCTTCGGCGAACCTGCTTCCGAGCGGATCGGGTCCAAGACATCGGGTCCAAGACGGGGTTTCGCCGGAAAACGCTATAGTGCCACGATCCGGGGCGGATGGCCGGTGGCTTCGAGAAAGCGCACCAGGTCCGCGCCCGCGATCGACGTGGTCATGGTGTTGACCAGAGGATGACAGTTGAGCGTTTCGTGGCGCATCAGGGCGGCATCGAGCACCACGCTCACGCGCCGCTCGCTGTCGTTCATCGCCGCGAACGGCGTGACCGCGCCGGGCTCGATGCCGAGCGTCGCGCGCATGAGGTCGGCGGGGCCGAAGGAGAAGCGGCCGGAAGCCGCGAGGCGCCGGTGCAGCGATTTCAACTCGATCACCGCGTCCTCGAGCGCCGTGACCAGGAACAGCGCCCCCTTCTTGTCCTTGAGGAAGAGGTTCTTGGTATGGCCGCCAGGAATGGTTCCGCGCAACTCCCGTGATTGCTCGACGGTGAACAGCGCCGGATGCGTCACCGTCACGTGGGCGATGCCGAGCCGGTCGAGGAAGGCGAAGAGGTCGGACGGAGTGGCGGGCATGGGATCTGACCAACGGCGGTTGTTCTCGACTCGTCATGCGCGGGCAGAAGCGCGTCGAAGACGCGCGTGAACGCGCTTATGACCCGCGCATCCATCAAAAAAGGGCTTCATTCAAGCCGATGGATTGCAACGGAACTCGGGCTTGCCCGAGTTTCGCACTAATTAAGCGCCTCAAGTCGGGTAAACCCGACTTGCGGTGTCAAGCCCGGCAATGACGGCGGATGGGTCAGCGCCGACAGCCCTTCGCATAATCTGCGATGAGTGCGTTCACGCGGCTTTCGGCGCCGGCCTGATGTCGAACCCCTGATTGATCGCGGCGAACATCTGATAGAATCCCGACAGCACCACGATCTCGACCAATCCGCGCTTGCCCCATTGGGTGACGGCCTGCACCTGCAGGTCGTCGGGCACGATCTGCCACGCCATCGTCTTCTCCAGGATCGCGTGCGCGAGGGCGTAGGGTTGCGGCAACGCGGCGGTGCGCGCGGAACCGATGCAGTCGATCACGTCCGCCGGCAGACCGGCGGCGCGCGCGTGCGCGATGTGGTCGTGCCATTCGAAGCCGGCACCGGTCGCGCGCGCGACGGTGAGCACGATGAATTGGTAGATCGTGCGCGGGAGCGCGCCTTCGAACTTGAGGAAGAAGCCGAGCTCTTCGATGCGGCGCGCCAGCTCGGGATGGTTGAGCAGCGCGAGATACGGGCCGCCGAAGCCTTCGCCCTGCGCCTTGCGCCGCGCCGCCATCTTTTCGTAGAGCGCTCGCGCGTCGGCCGGCAGCGTCGCGGGATCCATGTCGAGCTCGCTCATCGAGCATCTCCTATTCGTGATAGGACCAGGCCCGCGCGCCGGCGCTGAAATCGTAGACCGGGGTCACGCAATTCTTGTCGGCCTTGACGTCGACGAGTGCGGTGGTGGCGGCGGCGAGCGCCTTTTGAAGCGTGCTCTCGAGCTCCGCCGGGTCGCGCACGGTGAAACCCTGCGCTCCGAGCGCGCGTGCAAATCCCGCCCAGTCGTGATCGGGAATGCTGGTGAGCTCCGCCGGCAGCGCGCCATATTGCCGTGCACGCAGCCAGACGTTGCCGAGCGCGGAATTGTGGATGACCACGTAGACGATCGGCAGCCGGTAGCGCGCCGCGGTCTGCACCTCGATGCCGTGCATCTGCATGCAGCCGTCGCCGGTGATGACGGCGACGCGGCGATCTGGCCGCGCGCATTGCACGCCGACGGCCGCCGGGATCGCCCAGCCCATGGGTCCGAGATTGGTGGCGGAGATGTAGGTGCGTGGCGCGTAGGCGCTCCAGTAGTGCCCGGCGAAGGCGCGGTGCGCGCCGGAATCGACGAGCACGATGCCGTCGCGGGGAAAGACCTTGCGCAGCGCGGCGATCGCCGCGGCGGGATGGATGGGGGCGGTCGCCCGGCTTAAGTTCTCGACGTCGTAAAGCCGCGGCTGGGCCTTGATGGCCGCGAACCATTCGCGCCGGCGCGCCTCTCCCGCCGCAAGCGCCGGCGCGATCAAAGCTGCGCGCGCGTGCATGCAGTCGAGGAAGGCGTGGGCGCTCCCCGGCACCACATGACCCAAGTCGCCGTGGGCGGTCAGCTCCTCCATGTCGGTGTTCACGTGGATCATGAAAGCCTTGGACCGTTCGCGCACGGTCCAATGCATGGTGTCGCGCTCGTTGAAGCCGGAGCCGAGCACGAGGAGGCATTCGATGTCGCCGCCGAGGATGGCGGCGGTGGCGTGCCGGGTGCCGGCATAGCCGAAGACGCCGAGCGACAGCGCATGGTCCTCCGGAAACACGCCTTTGGCGCGCAGCGTGGTCGCGACCGGAATGGACCAGCGCTCGGCGATCTCCTTGAGGCGCGCCGCGGCCGCATCGTGCTCGACGCCGGCGCCGGCGAGAATGGCGATACGGCTCTTTGCTCCCGCTTGATCCGCAAGCAGCCGTAGCGCCGTTTCGGCGGCCTCCATGCTCAGCCGCCACGCATGCGCGAAGAAGCCGGAGACCGCGACGTAGTCCGCGGCGCTTTCGCCGACGAGCGCGTCGTGCGTGAGCGAGAGGTGGACGGGACCGCGCGGCTGCGCCCACATGGTGGTGAGCGCATGGCGGAACCAGTGATTCAGGTTCTTGGACGTAGCCACGGTCTTGGACAGGCGCGCGAGCGGGGCCATGACCGCGGTGTCGTCGAGGGTTGCCTGGCTCGCATCTTGAAACGCGCCGCGATCTTCCAAGTCGAGCGGCACCTCGCCGGTCATCACCAGCACCGGCGAGCCGTCGGTCTTGGCGGCGGCAACGGCGGTTGCCATGTTGCAGCAGCCGGGACCGCCGATCCCGAGCGCCGCCCCGAAGCTGCCGCTGGCGCGGGCATAGCCATCGGCCATGTAGACCGCGCCGCCCTCGTGCGCCGCGACCACCGGCGTGAGCTTTTTCTGCCGCGCCAGCGCCGGGAGGAACGGGTCGACCAATCCGCCCGGAACCATGAACAGGTGACCGAGGCCCTCCGCCGCGAGCGCCTCGAGGATATAGTCGGTGCCGAGGATCGTGCGGGGCGTGGTGGGGGATGTCATGCGGTCGGTTGTCGGTCGCGACGGCGATGTCAGGTGGAGGGCTTACACTCGATTGATGTTGGCGAGGGTAGTGACACGTGAGGCCGCGCGCTTCATGCAACGCGGGGGAGCGCGCGACAAGGGGCACGGCGCGGCGATGAAGCGGCTGGCGGGATGGTTGCAAAGGTTGCGCCCTTTTGGCATAGGTGCTCGATGGTCCGGCCGCCCATTGGCGCGGCCGGATTTTGGATGCGGGTGTAGCTCAGGGGTAGAGCACGACCTTGCCAAGGTCGGGGTCGAGGGTTCGAATCCCTTCGCCCGCTCCAAAATTGCCTCCGAAAAATCGTCGCAACGACGCGGCGCGTTTGAGCATTTTGCCAGCGTCGTACCGCCTTGAACGTTATTGATCTACGTCAAGAAGTTTCTTGATCGCGGAGCAAATGATTGCCTTTGCTGCCGGCGGCACGACCCTGCCAATGGCGGTATATCCCAAGGAGGTACACTGCCGTCGGAACGATGAAATTTGACCAGGCATGTCAATCGACTACTGGGCGCGGAAAAGTTGGCCATGAAAGAGGATCGGCGCCGTCGCCGCAAGCCGCGAGCGGTATTGCTACCCGATACCAACCCTCGCCGTTTTGTCGTCACACGTCGTCCGCGCCTCTCGAAGTTGAGAGATTATCCTGAATTGGACTTTGCTGACTACGAACGGCGGCTCGCTTCACTCCAAGGCGTGCTTCAACTCATTCAGCAGGCTTACCTTGGCAGTTCGGAGCGAGCCCTGATCGTGCTTGAAGGCTGGGATACCGCCGGCAAGGGCGGTGTCGTTCGCCGCCTCGGCTGGGCGCTCGATCCTCGCAGCTTCAAGGTCCATCCGATTTCAGCGCCCGATCAGCATGAGCGTGCCGAACATTACCTGCAGAGATTCTGGCGCCGTCTGCCGCAGAATGGTCAGATAGTCGTCTTTGACCGTTCGTGGTACGGACGGGTGCTGGTCGAACGGGTCGAAGGACTTGCGACCGAGCCTGAATGGCGACGCGCCTATCGTGAGATCAACGAGTTCGAGCGAGTGCTGACCGTCTCCGGCGTTCGTCTCGTCAAGCTATTCCTGCACATTACATCGAAAGAGCAGGCCCGCCGTTTTCGCGACCGTCTCATCAACCCCCTCAAGCGATGGAAGCTGTCCTACGAGGATTTTCGTAATCGTACCCGCCGGGCAGACTATGTTGTGGCGGTCGAGGACATGTTGGAGGAGACATCCACAAAATTTGCACCGTGGTACCTGATCCCAGCCAACGACAAGCCGTTCGGCCGAATCACAGCGTTTCGCATCCTTGCGGAACGGCTCGGAAGGGGCGTGACTCTAAGGCCGCGCCCGATCGATTCCCAACTGTTCAAGGAAGCAAAACGGATACTAGACCTCTCCGCTGCTGACATCAGGCGCGCAGCGAAGGAAGCTGATCGCAAGATCAGGTCGAAACACAGCCCGGGTATTGACCGACCGGTCTGAGACAGGATCGCATCCGTTGCCACTAGCCAAGCATCCACCGAGCCTTGGCCCGAGCAAGCTACGCCCCCTTCCGGAAAAAACACTGCCGGACGCCTGCGCGTCTACGAGGCGGCAACATGTGTACTGTGCGGCGTGCGGTAGCCCATGCCGCTGCCAAGCGAGGGTTTGTCGGACGAGAAAACTGTTGGGCGTTATCTGCTATGATCGACCGGTAAATTTGTGCCGGTCTAGCCGTCCCGTCGATTTTGGTATTGCCCATTGACGTCCGCACTCGACATCGAGCGCCGCCTGCGCGAGCGCTACCGACAGCCCGCCGGCGTCGAGCAGTTCGGCATCGAGCCCGTTCCGGAAGAGCGCAAGACCGCCGGCTGGTTCGACCTCTTCAGCATCATGTTCAACTTCCTGATCAACCCCGGCATCATGCTGAGCGGAGGGTTGATGGTGGCGGCCGGGCTGTCCTTTCAGGCCGCGGTGGCGGCCGGATTTTGTGGCACCATCGTTGCGCTCCTCTTCTATCTGATCATGGCGACGCTGGGGGTCGACTACGGCATCCCGGGTCAGGTCGCGACTCGCGCCGTCTATGGGCTGCGGGGAGCAAAGCTGATCCCCTCGCTGTTGCGGACACTGGTGTCGGTCTACTGGTTCGCGTTCCAGACGCTTGTCGGCGCCTCGGCCATCGTCGCGGTGCTCGCGAAAATAACCGGCGTCACCTATCCGCTGATCTGGGTCAGCGTGATCTTCGGGTTCATTCAGGCGTGCGTCGCGGTGATCGGCTTCGGATCGCTCAAGGTGCTGGCGCGAATAGCATTGCCGATCAAGGTCGTCGTGTTGGCCTATCTGTTTGTTCTATTCGCGCGCCATGACGATCCGAATTTCGAGCTTGCCAAAGTCCTGTCCTACCCGGGCGCTAGCGGCTGGACCTGGGTTTTGCTGGCGGGCTGGGTGAACGTCGCGATTGCCGGCTGGCTGACCAACATCACCGATGCGGCGGATTTCGCCCGTTACACGCGCTCGCGGACCCAAATGTGGGCGGGCACCTTCGCCGCGAGCGTGTTCGGAGCGTTGCTGTCCACCGCGCTCGGCGCGTACGGCGCGGCCGCGACGCTGGGCAAGGTCACCAATCCGTTCGTGCTGACCGTCCAAATCGAAACCAGCTGGGTCGCTTTCCTCCTTGTGCTGGTATTTCTCTGCGTCGACGACTGGACCATCAACGTGCTCAATCTCTATTCGGGAGGACTGTCGCTTTCCAACATGTTCGAACGGCTGGGGCGGTTCTGGACCACGCTGATCGCGAGCGTGTTCGGGGTGGCGCTGTGCGGCGTGCCGGATGTGTTGAACTTTTTTCGATACGTCACCTTGTTCGGCAACGTGTTTTCGCCGGTCGCAGGCGTGCTCGTGTTCGATTATCTGTTCGTGCGACGCATGCGGATCGACGTCGCGGCGCTCTACGACCCGAAAGGCCGCTACCGCTACTGGGTTGGCTTCAATCCGATCGCGGTTGCCTGGACGGTGATCGGCTTTCTGATCTGCACCTACGCGATCCCGACCGCATGGATCCCAGCCTTGCTGACGCTGCTGATCACGGGTGTCGGTTACCTGCTGACCGTTTGGATCATGCAGCGCGCGCGACCCGGCTTCGACCATGGCGCAACCACCTTCACGCGTCGTTGAAGTGATTCACACAGCGGATGCGGACTGAGTGAGCTCCCCAACTTCGGAGAGAGTGATCGGGAGAAAAAACATGCGGTTGCGGTCTTGGCTTGGCGTGATGGTCATGTCTGCGGTGCTCGCGGCGAATGCGGGTGCATGGGCGCAGGGCTATCCCGACCGACCGGTGCGCATGCTCATTGCGTTCCCGGGCGGGGGCACCATCGACACGCTCGGCCGCATCCTCGCGCAGAAGCTCACCGAAGCGTGGGGGCAGAACGTCGTCATCGAGAACCGTCCCGGCGCCGGCGGCAATATCGGCGCGGCGGCCGCCGCGAAGTCCGCGCCCGACGGCTATACCTTGCATTTCGGCGCGCAAACGCTCGCCGTCAACGTGACGCTGCAGCCGAGCAAGGAGTTCGATCCGGTCAAGGACTTCGACCCGATCATGCTGGTCGCGACTGCGCAGGACGTGCTGGTGGTGCCGCCGAATTCGCCGTTCCATTCGGTCAAGGAGCTGATCGATTACGCCAAGGCGCATCCCGGGGAATTGAATTACGCCTCGCTCGGCACCGGCACCAGCGGGCATCTCGCCACCGTGATGTTCAGCGACCTCGCCGGCATCAAGCTCCAACACGTGCCCTATACCTCGGTGTCGCAAGCGACGACCGACGTCATCTCCGGCCGCATCGCGGTCTTCCTGCCGACGCTCGGCGGCCATATCGGCAACGTGACGGCCGGCCGCATGCGCGCGCTCGCGGTGTCGGGGCGGGCGCGCGCCGTGCAGCTTCCCGATGTGCCGACCTTCAACGAGCTCGGCGTCAAGTTCGTCGACGAGACCAGCTGGTACGCGCTGTTCGCGCCCAAGGGCACGCCCAAGGAGATCATCGCCAAGGTCAACGCCGACGTCGAAAGTATCCTGGCGATGCCGGACGTGAAGGAAAAAGGCGTCACGCTCGGCTATCGCTTCGTCGGCGGCTCGCCGGACAAGCTCGGCGCTTTCCTCAACAGCGAAATCGCCAAGTGGGCTGAGGTCGCCCAAAGCGCCTCGCTGAAGTGAGAGCGCGCTTTCAACGCCTACCCAGACGTGTCACCCGCGGGCTTGACCCGCGGGTCCATCTTTCTTCGCAAGAAGCTTGTTGCGAAGAAGATGGATTGCCGGGTCAAGCCCGGCAATGACGGACCCAAGATCAACGCAAGTGGAAATGCTCTAATACCCCGCGGCGAGCGCGCCGCGGGTGCGGTTGTCGGCGGCGCCGAGAAGGCCCGTCGGCGTTACCAGAATCGAATTGGCCGAGGTCGGCGGCGATCCCTGCACCACCTCGTGGCCGCGCGCCTTGAGCGCGCCCACGAGATCGAGTGAAAACCCGCGCTCGACCATGACCTCGTCGGGCGACCATTGATGATGGAGGCGCGGCTCTGCGATCGCGTCCGCGATCGACAGCTTGCGGTCGATGACGTTGACGATCACCTGCAACACCGTGGTGATGATGCGGCTGCCGCCGGGCGAGCCGGTGACGAGAAACGGCTTGCCGTCCTTGAGCACGATGGTCGGCGTCATCGACGAGAGCGGGCGCTTGCCCGGTCCCGGCGCGTTGGCGTCGCCGCCGACGAGACCGTAGGCATTGGGCGCGCCCGGCTTGGCGGCGAAGTCGTCGAGCTCGTTGTTGAGCAGGATGCCGGTGCCCTCGGCGACGAGGCCGAGACCGTAACTGAGGTTGAGCGTGGTGGTGTTGGCGACCGCGTTGCCGAAGCGATCGACCACCGAGAAATGCGTGGTGTTGTCGCCCTCGCGCGCCGGCGCAAAAATCGAACCGAAGCTCGCCGCCGCGGTGGCGCGGGCGGGGTCGATGCGCGCGCGCAGCGATTCGGCGAAGCGCTTGGACGTGAGATAGGCCGGCGGCGTGACGCTCGCGGGATCGCCGAGAAATTTCGCGCGATCGAAATAGGCGCGCTTCATCGCTTCGACCATGAAATGGAGGCGCGTCGCCGCGTCGACCTCGCCCAAACGGTATCCCTCGAGAATGTTCAGCATCTCGACCAGCGCCACGCCGCCCGAGGAGGACGGCGGCATCGAGACGATGCGATAGCCGCGATAGCTGCCGGACGTGGGGGTGCGCTCGATCGGCTGGTAGTTCTTGAGATCGTCGAGCGTCATGATGCCGCCCGCCGCGCGGACGGCGGCGACGAGCTTGTCGGCGACCGCGCCGCGATAGAACCCAGCCGGCCCCTCGCGGGCGATTGCGGCGAGCGTGTCGGCGAGGTCGCGCTGCAACAACGTCGCGCCCGGTGCGAGCGGACGGCCGTCGGCGAAGAAGATCTTGGTCGTGGCGGGCCAGCGCGCCAGGCGCGATTGCGACCGCGGCAGCGAGTCCGCGATGTCATTCTCGATCGGAATGCCGTCGCTCGCGAGCGCGATCGCCGGCGCGATCAGTTGGGCGAGCGTGAATTTGCCCGAGCCGTATTTCGCGTGCGCGAGCGCGAGCCCCGCGACCGTGCCGGGGACGCCGATGGCGAGCGCGGAGTCTTGCGATTTGCGCGGATCGGCTTCGCCCCGCTCGTCGAGGAAGATATCGCGCGTGGTCGCCGCCGGCGCGGTCTCGCGATAGTCGATGGCGGTGGCGGCCTGGCCGCCGGCGAAGTGGATGATCATGTAGCCGCCGCCGCCGATATTGCCGGCGCGCGGATAGGTCACCGCCAGCGCGAAGCCGGTCGCGACCGCGGCGTCGACGGCGTTGCCGCCTTGCTCGAGCACCTCGACGCCGATGCGCGCGGCGCGCCCTTCCTGCGCGACCACCATGCCGTGGCGCGCCGCGACCGCCTCGAGGCGTGCGGCGGTTACGGGCGCGGCATCGATGACCGCCGGCGCCTGCGCCGCAAGCGGCCCGAGACAGGCCAGGCATGCGAGGAGCGCGAGCAGCGCGTTGCGCACCACGCCGATCATCGAGCGCTCCAGGGCGGATACTTCAGGATTTGAAGATTCACGCGCTCGCCTGCCAACGGACATTCGCCCCGCCCTCGCTATAATGCCTCGTCATCGCCGAGGCGAGGGCTTGCACGCAAGTGTGATGGCGCAAGTGTGATGGTTTGAAGGTGCGGCGGATTTGCGCGGCATTCATTCATTCGCCTTCAATGGGCTGTAGCAGGAGCCGACGCGCTGCTATGAAGGAATATCGGAGGCCGATCATGAGCACCAGATCAAGCGTACGGCGCTTTGTTTGCATTCCCATGTTAGTCGCAGGTCTTTGCCTGCTGCTCGCGGGCTGCGGCGTCAACAACATTCCGAGCTACGAGGAGAGCGCCAAGGCGCAATGGTCGCAGGTGCTCAACCAATATCAGCGCCGTGCCGATCTCATTCCCAACCTGGTCGAGACCGTGAAGGGCTACGCCGCCCAGGAACGGCAGGTGCTGGAAGAGGTGACCAACGCGCGCGCGCGCGCGACCCAGGTCCAGCTGCAGATTCCGCCGGACATCGTCAACAATCCGGAAGCGTTCAAGCGCTTCCAGGAGGCACAGGCGCAACTCACCGGCGCGCTCGGGCGGCTGCTCGCGGTGTCGGAGCGCTATCCCGATCTGAAGTCGAACCAGAACTTCCTCGCGCTGCAGTCGCAGCTCGAAGGCACGGAGAATCGCATCGCGGTCGCCCGGCGCGACTACATCGAAGCGGTGCGGCAGTACAACACGGAGCTGCGCACGTTCCCCGGCGTGATTTGGGCCTCCACCCTCTACCGGAACAACAAGCCCATGGAGACGTTCACGGTCGCGGAAGACGTGACCCGGCCGCCGCAGGTGAAGTTCTGATGGTTGCGCCGTGAGCGCGGCATGCGCCTCTGAGGTCGGCCCTCGCTCCGCACTCGCTGCACGCTCCCTCCCGCTTGCGGAGAGACGGGACGGTCGGCGACGCCCGCGCGCAAGCCTGGCGCTGTTCTTGTGCACTTTGCTTTGGCTCGCCGCCGTCCCGGCGGTTGCGCTCGTGCTTCCCGCGCTCAGCGGCCGCGTGGTGGACGAGGCCAATATCCTCGATCCGGCGGCGCGTGCGGCGCTCACCCAGAAGCTCGCGGACTTCGAAGCCAAGACCAGCGACCAGCTCGTGGTCGTAACCTTGAAATCGTTGCAGGGGACCTCGATCGAGGACTTCGGCGTCGAGCTCGGCCGGCGCTGGCGAATCGGGCAGAAGGACACCAACAACGGCGTGCTGCTCATCGTGGTGCCAAGCGAGCGCAAGGTGCGCATCGAGGTGGGTTACGGCCTCGAGGGCACGCTCACCGATGCCGTCTCCAAGCTCATCATCGAGAACGCGATCATCCCGCGCTTTCGCGCCAACGATATCCCCGGTGGCGTCAGCCGCGGCGTCGACGACATCATCAGCGTGCTCAGCGGCGACGCCGAGGAATGGAAGCAGCGCGCGGCGAAGCGCCCGGATCCGACGCCGCCTTGGGGCACGATCCTGATCCTGATCTTGGCGTTCGGCGTGTTCGCGCTGGTTTTCATCATGATCGTCGGGGCGATGCCGAACGCTGCGAACAACCGCCGCCGCCGAAGGTCGGCGAGCCCTTGGTCATCCGACTCGTCCTGGTGGTCGGGTTCCTCCGGGGGCTTTTCAGGGGGCGGGGGCTTTTCCGGCGGTGGCGGGTTTTCCGGAGGCGGAGGATTCTCCGGCGGCGGCGGCTCGTTCGGCGGCGGCGGCGCGTCGGGAAGCTGGTGAGGCGTCGCGATGATCTCGCAGGCCGATCGAGAGCGCATCTCCGAAGCAATCCGCGCGGCGGAAACGAAGACTTCGGGCGAAATCTTCTGCGTCATCGCGCGGCATGCGAGCGACTATCGCCTGGTGCCGCTGGCGTGGGCCGCCGCCATCGCGCTCGTCGTTCCTGCGCCGCTGATCTATTTCACGCTCTGGCCGGCCTCGGTGATCTATCTCGTACAACTCTTCGTCTTTATCGCTACGGCGCTTGTGCTCTCGCTGCCGGGCATTCGCTTTCACATCGTGCCGCGACGCACCCAGCACGAACGCGCCCACGTCCAGGCCATGCAACAGTTCTTTGCCCAGGGCTTGGATCGCACCGAGAACCGCACCGGCGTGCTGATCTTTGCCGCGGTGGCCGAGCGCTATGCCGAGATCGTGGCGGATGCGGGCATCAACGCCAAGGTGACGCCGCAGGTGTGGGAGGCGGCGATCGGCGCGCTGATCGCGGGGATAAAGCAGGGCCGCCCAGGCGACGGCTTCGTCGCCGCGATCGAGCAGTGCGGCGCGGTGCTGGCCGAGCACTTCCCGCCCGGCGCGCTCAACCGCGACGAGCTGCCGAACAGGCTGGTGGAGATTTGAGGCCGGCAACTCGGTGACGCCTTGCGCACCGAGATTGCCGCGCGATCACCTGCCGTTGCCAGACGACAAGACCAGGCGTGCCGCATCGGCGTATCCGACGCGCTGCGTTTGCGGCGCGCCATGTTGGTCGGCGACGCGAGCCAGGATCAGACGGATGTCCTCCGCGCGCCCGGCCTTTACCGCCGAGTCGAGGAAGAGCTGGTTGAGCACGTCCTGTTGCGCGTGGCTGCCGCCGAGGCGATGCATGTCGTCGACCACCGGCCGCATCAGGTCGACCGCGCGGGAATATTGACCGCGCCGATGCGCCAGCACCGCCTCGCCGACGGGGAGCGCGACTTCGCCGACGATCGGAGCGATGGTTTCGCGGCCGTGGCTGAATGCGCGCATAGCATCGAGCATGCGCTGCGCCGCCTCGTCGCGGCCGGTCGCGGCGAGCGCCATCAGCCAATGCGGCAGCGTGAACGGCGATCGGCAATCGCCGATCCGCTTTTCGGCCTTGTCGGCAAGCTCGATCCAGCGATCGCCGACGCCTACGTCATGGCGCTCCAGCCGGAAGAGCATCGACGCGGCATTCTGGATGTCGATATGGAAGTCGGGCTGCAGTTGCGCCAACGGCGAATTCAGGTCGCGAAAACGGCGATCGTAGAGGTCGAGAACCACGTCGAACTCGCGCCGCTCCAGATGGAACAGCGCGCGATGCCACCACAGATGATGCAACAGGTTATTGGCGCCGGCCCAGTGTGGCTCGAGCTCGCCGAGCCAGGCAATGCCCTCGTCGTGCCGATCTTGCATCTCCATGATATGCGCGACCGCGTGCGTGGCCCATAAATCGGCGGGATCGAGCTCGACCGCCGCGCGGCCGGCCGCCTCGGCGGTCGCGTAGTCGTCGCCGCATTCCTCATGGGCAAAGCAACGGCAGGAAAGCACCGCACCCCAGCCGGGCAAGTCGCGGCCCCATCGCGGAACAACGCGCTCGACGGACGCAACCATGTCGCGGGCCCGTCCCAGCCAGAAATATTTCAAGTGCGCGAGTCGCAGCGCCAACGCGTCGGTCGGATGGTCGGCGAGGATCGTTTCCCAGATCGCGACCGTGCGGTCGAGATCGCCCGCAGCCCAGGCGTCCAGAGCTTCCACGTGGGACTGCTCGCGCGCCGTCGCCTTGGCCACCAGCGCGCGCGCGGTCCGCGCCGACTGCGCCGCCGGCGCCACGCCCGCCTGCTTGTAGAGCAGCATGGCGAAATAGCCCTTGAGGCAGTGCGCCAGGCCGAACTCCGGATCGGCCGCAAGGCAGCGCGACAAATGTTCCCGCGCATCGAGGCGAAACTTGAGAAAGCTCGAAAGCGCGCGCTCCATCGCCGCGCCCGCCTCGGCGGACGAGGTCGAAATCGTCAGGCCGTGAAGGTCCTTCACCGGCAGCCTCCAGAACGCATCCCGCCGTGTCGTCGCCGCTGTTCGGCGTCTGCGCGCTGTCTACTCTTTTTCGTGTCGGTCAGCTATCGCACGCGCGCCATTTGTGGTGACATTTGCGCCAAAAGCGAGCCGCCCGCGGTGCCGACGATCGCTGTTGGTCGATGGCTCCGTTGCGCGCGCCCACCCGGCCGGGAGAACCGTCCATGGATTTCGAGCTCTCGCCTGCCCAAAAAGAGCTTCAAACGCGCGCCCGCGCACTCGCCGAGACGCACATGGCGCCGCGCGCCGCCGAAGTCGACCGCACCGAAGCTTACCCGTGGGATCACGTCGAGCGCCTGCGCGCCGCTGGAATGATCGGCATGACCATTGCGAAGGAGCTCGGCGGCCAGGGATTGGGCTACCTCGAGGCGGTGCTGGTCATCGAGGAAATGGCCAAGCATTGCGGCGCGTCGGCGCGCATCGTGGTCGAAACCAACATGGGCGCCATCGGCGCCATCCTCAAATACGGCACCCCCGCGCAGCGCAAGCTCGCGGCGGAGCTGGTTCTGTCCGGCGACAAGCCGGCGATCTGCATTACCGAGCCGCAGGCCGGCAGCGCCGCGACCGAGATGACGACGCGTGCGGACAAGCGCGGCGACGTTTATATCCTCAACGGCAGGAAGCATTGGATCACGGGCGGCGGAATATCTCGACTGCACCTGGTTTTTGCGCGGGTGTTCGACGAGCGCGGCGCCGAGCAGGGCATCGGCGGATTCATCCTCGTGCGCCATCCCCAGCTCAACACTCCCAAGGGATTGATCATCGGCAAGCGCGAGCCGGCGCTGGGCTTGCGCGGCATTCCGGAAAGCGAGCTGATCTTCGACAATCTCGAAGTGCCGGCCGAGATGTTGCTCGTGCCGCCACGCGGACTGCGCCACGGTTTTGCGGACCTGATGGATGCCTATAACGGGCAGCGGGTGGGTGCGGCGACGGTGGCGCTGGGTCTTGCTCAAGGCGCTTACGAGAAGGCCGTTACCTACGCCAATAGGCGTGAACAGTTCGGCCGTCCGATCGCGGAGTTCCAGGGGCTGCAGTGGATGATGGCCGACATGTCGATCGCCCTCGAGGCGTCGCGCGCGTTGATCTGGAAGGCGGCATTGAGCGCGCCGCCCGGCGGCTTTCCCGATGCGGTGCTCGCGGCGCGCGCCAAGATTCTCGCCGCCGACACCGCGATCAAGGTGACGAACGACGCCTTGCAGATCTGGGGCGCCGCCGGCTATTCGCGCGACAATCCGCTGGAGCGGTATCTGCGCGACGCGCGCATGTTCACGATCGCCGGCGGCACCGCGCAGGTGCTGCGCACGTTCGTCGCCTCCTCCATCCTCGGCCGCAAGTTGCCGCAGACCCGCGACGGCTATCTGACGGCGGGCGATGAGATCGGCAGGCCGGATCTTCGTCGCGACAAGCAATCGTCGCGCGCTAAGGCTCGCACGTGAAGCGGACCGGGTGGGAAAGACTTGAGGGTCGAGGACTTTCGCGCTTGAAGACTTGGCGCTGACACACTTGGGTCTTAGCGACTGGGTCTTAACGACCCGGCATTTAAGTGCTTGGCACCTAAGCAGGTGGGGGCTTAAGGATTGCGAGCCTTATCCGCGGCGCGCGCGCGCCGAGGGAGAACGCCATGGCAGCCGCCGACCTTCCCGGCACCGATGAAGAACGCGCCGAAGCGGCGCTGATCGCGGCCGCCGGCAACATCCTGCGCAGCGAAAATCGCGAAGTTCCCGAGGATTTCGTCGCCGCGCTGTTCGCCTACGCCGTCCCCGAAGACCTCATGCGCTACGACCCGCGCCAGCTCGCCGAGCTCGCCGCGAATGCGTGGTCGTTGCTCGCCGTGCGCAAGCCGGGCGTGCCGAAGATCCGTCTCGAAGCTTTCGACCCGGCCGGTCACGAGCGGCCGCGCAACGATTCGGTGCTCGAGATCGTCAATGACGACATGCCATTCCTGGTGGATTCGGTGCTGGCGGTGCTCGCCGAGCGCGGGATCGATGTCCGTTTCGTCGTGCATCCCGTGCTGAGCGTCGCGCGCGACGCGGCGGGGCGTCTCACCGCCTTCAAGGGCGCGAAGCCCGCTGCCGGGGCGCTGCGCGAAAGCGTCATCTACATCCATATCGAGCGTATCGAGGAGGAAGCGCGCCGGGCCGAGATCGTCGAGGCGATCGAGCGCGTGCTCGCCGACGTGCGCCTGTGCGTTCAGGACTGGCGGGCGATGACCGCACGCGTAGCGGACATGGTCGCCGAGCTCAAGGCCAATCCGCCGCCATTGCCGGCGGCCGAGATCGCGGAGGCCGTTGCGTTCCTGGAATGGCTCGCGGACAACAATTTCACCTTCCTCGGCATCCGCGACTACACATTCACGGCCGGTGAGGATGCGCTCGAGCCCGTGTTCGAGACCGGACTCGGCATTTTGCGCTCGCGCGACATGCGGGTGATGCAACGTTGGAATCAGCCTCTCGTCATCACGCCGCAGATGCGCGCGCTGCTCAAGCAGCCGACGCTGCTCATCGTCACCAAGGCCGCGGTGCGCTCGCGCGTGCACCGGCGCGTCTACATGGACTATGTGGGCGTGAAGCGCTTCGATCGCGACGGCAGGCTCGTGGGCGAGTTCCGCATCGTCGGTCTGTTCACGTCCACCGCCTATACCCGCTCGACCCGGTCGATTCCGTACTTGCTTCGCAAGGTCGACGCGGTGCTGGCGCGCGCCGGCTTCGATCCGGACGGGCACTCCGGCAAGGCCCTGGTCAACGTGTTGGAGAATTATCCGCGCGACGAGCTGTTTCAGCTCGACGAGGACACGCTCTATCACTTCGCGCTGGCGGTGCTGCAGCTCGACGAGCGGCCGCGCGTGCGGGTCTTGCCGCGGCGCGACCGCTTCGATCGCTTCGTTTCGGTGCTCGTTTACGTGCCGCGCGAGCGCTACGGCAGCGGCGTGCGCAAGGCGATCGGAGATTATCTCGCCGACGCCTACAAGGGCCGCGTGAGCGCCTTCTATCCGTTCTTCCCCGAGGGGCCGTTGGTGCGCGTCCACTTCATCATCGGACTTCCGCCGGGCGAGGCGCCGAATCCGGATCGCGCCAGCCTCGAGCGCGCGATCGAGGCGATCGTGCGCACCTGGGTCGACGAGCTCGGCGACGAGCTCGCGCGCGTCTACGATGCGGCGCGGGCGCGTGTCCTGTTCAGGCGTTACCGCGACGCCTTCTCCGAGGGATATCAGGAGGATTATTCTCCCGTCACCGCCGGCGGCGACATCCGCATCATCGAAGGCCTGTCGCCGAGCCGCCCGCTCGGCGTCGATTTTCACCGTGGCGCCGCCGACCCCGGCGACTGCGTCGGGCTGAAGGTGTGGAGCTACAACCGGCCGATTCCGCTGTCCGAGCGCGTCCCGGTGCTCGAGAACATGGGCTTCAAGGTCGTGGACGAGCGAACCTATCGGATCGCTCGCCACGCCGAAGACGCGCAAGGCGGCGCGGACGTTTGGTTCCACGACATGTTCCTCGAGCGCGCCGACGGCCGCGCGGCTGCGCTCGAGGTCAACAAGCGCGCCCTCGAAACCGCCTTCGTGATGGTGATGCGCGGCGCCGCCGAGAACGACGGCTACAATGCGCTGGTGCTGGCGGCCGCCCTGGCGTGGCGCGACGTGGCGCTGATCCGCGCGATCTCACGCTTTCTGCGGCAAATCCACGTGCCCTATTCCCAAGGCTATATGTGGGCGACGCTGGTCAAGCACGCCTCGATCGCCACCGATCTCGTGCGTTTGTTCAACGCGCGCTTCGATCCGCGTCTCGATATTTCCGCCGATGAGCGCAAGGCGCGCGAGGCCGAGATCGCCGGCGCGATCGAAGCCGCGCTGCGAGAGGTTCAAAGCCTCGACGAGGACCGCATCCTGCGCCGCTTCGTCAATGCGATCCAAGGGGCGATCCGCACCAATTTCTACCAGATCGACGCCAGCGGACACCCCAAGCACCTCATCGCCATCAAGTTTGCGAGCCGTCGGCTCGACGCCGTGCCGCTGCCGCGACCGCTCTACGAGATCTTCGTTTATTCCCCCCGGGTCGAAGGCGTGCACTTGCGTTTCGGCAAGGTCGCGCGCGGCGGCATCCGCTGGTCGGACCGGCCGCAGGACTTTCGCACCGAGGTTCTCGGCCTGGCCAAGGCGCAGCAGGTCAAGAACGCGGTCATCATTCCGGTCGGCGCCAAGGGCGGGTTCGTGCCCAAGCTGTTGCTCAAGGGCGGATCGCGCGAGGCGGCGCAGGCCGAGGGCACGGACGCCTACAAGCTGTTCATCTCAACCTTGCTCGACATCACCGACAATCTCGCCGACAAGGAGGTGATCGCGCCCGACAACGTCGTGCGCCATGACGACGATGACCCCTATCTCGTCGTCGCCGCCGACAAAGGCACGGCGACCTTCTCCGACCTCGCCAACGCCATCGCGGCCGAGCACCGTTTCTGGCTCGACGACGCGTTCGCGTCCGGCGGCTCGGCCGGCTACGACCACAAGAAGATGGGCATCACCGCCCGCGGCGCCTGGGAATCGGTCAAGCGCCACTTCCGCGAGATGGACGTCGATATCGGCGCGACGCCGTTCACCGTCGTCGGCGTCGGCGACATGTCGGGCGACGTCTTCGGCAACGGCATGCTGCGGGCGCGCACGATCAAGCTCCTCGCCGCCTTCGACCACCGCGATATCTTCATCGACCCCGCTCCCGATCCGCCTAAAAGCTTCGGCGAGCGCCAGCGGTTGTTCGATCTGCCGCGTTCGAGCTGGCAGGACTACGACCGGGCGCTCATTTCCAAAGGCGGCGGCGTGTTTTCGCGCGCCTTGAAGGAGATTGCGCTTTCGCCCGAAGCGCGCGCCGCGCTCGGCTTTACGGCGGCCACGGCGACCCCGGACGAGGTGATCCGGGCGATCCTCAAAGCGCCGGTCGATCTTGTCTTCTTCGGCGGCATCGGCACCTACGTGCGCGCGTCATCGGAGAGCGACGACGCGGTCGGCGACCGAGGCAACGACGCGGTCCGCGTCACCGGCGCCGAGCTCCGCGCCAAGGTGATCGGCGAGGGCGCCAATCTCGGCATGACCCAGCGCGGCCGCATCGAGGCGGCGCTGCGCGGGGTGAGGCTCAACACCGACGCCATCGACAATTCCGCCGGCGTGAACACCTCCGACCTCGAGGTCAACATCAAGATCGCGTTGGCGCGGCCGATGCGCGACGGTCGGCTCTCGCGCCCGGCACGCAATGCGCTGCTGGCCGAGGTGACCGAGGACGTGGCGGCGCTCGTCCTGCGCAACAATTATCTGCAGACGCTCGCGATCTCGCTCGCCGAGCGGCGCGGACTCGAGGACCTCGGCTTCGAGCAGCGGCTGATGCAGACGCTGGAGACGGCGGGCGAGCTCGACCGCGCGCTGGAGTTCCTGCCCGACGACATGGAGATCGCCGAGCGGCGGCGGCGCTCGCAGGCGTTGACCCGGCCCGAGCTTTCGGTGCTGCTCGCCTACGCCAAGCTTTCGCTCAACCACGAGCTGGTGCAGTCGAGCGTGCCGGACGATCCCTATCTCGGCCGCGAGCTCGATCGCTATTTTCCCAAGGCGATCGCGGACCAATTCCCCGACGCGCTCGCGCAGCACCGGCTGCGGCGCGAGATCATCGCCACCCAGCTCGCCAATTCCATGGTCAATCGCGGCGGCCCCTCGCTCTTGGTGCGCATCGGCGATCAGACCGGTGCGCCGCCGGCGCGCATTGCCGCCGCCTTCGCCGCCGTGCGCGACAGCTACGGCATGACCGCGCTCAACTCCGCCATCGACGCGCTCGACAACAAGATTTCCGGCAAGCTGCAGCTCGAGCTCTATCAGGCGGTGGAGGATCTGTTGCTCGACCGGTTGGTCTGGTTCCTGCGCAACGTCGACCTGGCGCAGGGGTTGGCCGCGATCGTCGCCCACTATCGCGAGGGCATCGCGGCGGTCGAGACCGCGCTCGACACCGCGCTGCCGGAGGCCGCCGTCGACGCGCACCAGGGGCGCGAGGCCGATCTGCGCAAGCAGGGCGTGCCGCACGAGCTTGCGCGCCGTCTCGCCACGCTGCCGGCGCTCCTCGCCGCGCCCGACATCGTCATGGTCGCGGAGCGCACCGGGCAGGACATCGCCGAGGTTGCGGCGATCTATTTCGCCGCCGCGGCGTTCTTTCGTCTCGATCACATCGCCCGCGCCGCGCGCGGCATCGTCATTTCCGACTATTTCGATCGCCTTGCGCTCGACCGCGCGCTCGATTCGATCGGCGACGCGGAGCGGCGGCTCACCGCCGCGATGGCAGGGAACGGCGCCGTCGGGCTCCATGCGGTGGAAGCCTGGGTCGCGCCGCGCAAGGCCGAGGTCGAGCGCATCCGGCTGGCGGTCAACGAAATCGCCAATTCCGGGCTGACGCTGTCCAAGCTCTCGGTGGCGGCGAGCCTGTTGGGGGATTTGGTGAAGAATTGAGCGCGTGTCCCGGTGTCGTGCTGCGCCCGGCACGCGAGCTCAATGCCTGAAATGCCTTGTCCCGGTGAACACCATGGCGATGCCGTGGTCGTCGGCGGCCTTGATCACCTCGTCGTCGCGCACCGAGCCGCCGGGCTGAATCACCGCGGTCGCGCCCGCCTCGACCGCGGCCAGAAGGCCGTCGGCGAAGGGGAAGAACGCGTCCGACGCGACCACCGAGCCTTTGGTCAGCGGCGCTGGCAACCCGGCCGCCTTGGCGGCGTCCTCGGCCTTGCGCGCGGCGATGCGCGCGGAATCGATCCGGCTCATCTGGCCGGCGCCGATGCCGACCGTGGCGCGATCCTTGGCATAGACGATGGTGTTCGATTTCACGTGCTTGGCGATACGGAAGGCAAAGGCGAGATCGGTGAGCTCGGCGTTGGTGGGCGCGCGCCTGGTCACGACTTTGAGCTTCATGTCGTCGACCACGGTATTGTCGCGGGACTGCACGAGCAGGCCGCCGGCGACCGATTTCACGGTCATGCCTGCCGCGCGCGGATCGGGCAGGCCATCCGCGATGAGCAAGCGAAGGTTTTTCTTCGCGCCGACCACGGCGATTGCTTCCTCGCTCGCCTCGGGCGCGATGATGACCTCGGTGAAGATGTCGGTGATGGCGCGCGCGGCCTCGGCGTCGAGCGTGCGGTTGACCGCCACGATCCCGCCGAAGGCCGACACCGGATCGCAGGCGAGCGCCTTGCGATAGGCCTCGATGAGGCTTGCGCCCTCGGCGGCGCCGCAGGGATTGGCGTGCTTGACGATGACGCAGGCCGCCGTGCGCTGGGGATTGAATTCGGCGACGCATTCGTAAGCCGCGTCGGTGTCGTTGATGTTGTTGTAGGAGAGCTTTTTGCCCTGCACCTGCCGCGCGGTGGCGACGCCGGGGCGCAGATCGCTGGTGCGATAGAACGCCGCCGACTGATGCGGGTTCTCGCCGTAGCGCAACGGTTCGATCAGGTGGCCGCCGATCGCGCGGAAGGCGGGCGCGGGATCCGAGAGCTGTTCCGCGAACCAATTTGAGATCGCGGCGTCATAGACGCCGGTGCGGGCATAGGCCTTGGCGGCGAGCTTGCGCCGCAACGCGAGCGTCGTCGCGCCGCCGTGTTGCCCGAGCTCGGCCAGCACGACGGCGTAGTCCGAGGGATCGACCACGACTGCCACCTCGGCATGGTTCTTGGCCGCGGCGCGGATCATGGCGGGACCGCCGATGTCGATGTTCTCGATGCAGGTTTCGAAATCGGCGCCCTTGGCGACGGTTGCTTCGAACGGATAGAGGCTGACGACGAGAAGATCGATCGGCGCGATCTCGTGCGAACGCATGGCGGCGGCGTGATCCACGTTGTCGCGGATGGCGAGCAGACCGCCATGGATCTTGGGATGCAGCGTCTTCACCCGGCCGTCCATCATTTCGGGGAAGCCGGTCACCTCGGAGACTTCGAGTACGGGAAGGCCGGCGTCCGCCAGCGCCTTGCGCGTGCCTCCGGTCGAGATGAGCTCCACTCCCTCCGCCGCCAGCGCACGCGCGAACTCGACGAGACCCGACTTGTCGGAAACGGAAATGAGGGCGCGAGAGACGCGGCGGAGGCGTTCGGTCATGATCGACTAGTGTCCCGATTCCGAAGTTCGCAAGCCCTCGCAGCGCCCTATGATGCGAACTTCGGAATCAAAGGGACACTACCAACTCTATGATTCTAGTGCCGCTCTTGAACCCGAAGTTCGCAACCGCACTTGCCGCACGATGTGTGCGAACTTCGGGTTCGCGGCACTAGCGGGTATCACAGCGAGCGCGGCATTCAAAGCCGCGCGGAGCAAGCCTCACAATGGCAGCTGCGGTTCGTCCTCGCGACCGCGGCGGGGGCCGGCGGGGCCCGTGCCTTGCACGGCGTGCGGCGCAAAGGTCCACTGCACTCGCATCGTGTTGCGGGCACGACCGTAGATGACGAGTTGCACCGTGCGGCGCGGTCCGTCGGGGCCGGCGAGGTAGACGCTCTCCTCGACGTCGACGCGGTCCTCGTAGGCGCTGAACGTCCACACCTCCCTGTTCGGCATCGCCAGCATGGCGCTGTGCCCGTCGGCCAGCCGGTTGGCCTTGACCGACGGATGCAGGTGAAAGCGCACCGCGAACTGATCGCGGTCCGCCGGGATCAACGCGCCCCGCGCCGGCGTGAACAGGTCCTCACCGTCGAGCCTGCGTCCGTCGTCGGCGAGCATGAGCACGCGCTGGTGGATGACGTTGAAGATGTCGGCGTAACCGTCGTGCGACGTGCGCAGTATGACGGCGTCCGCTTGCTCCTCGCGGGCGACCGCGACCTCCCGCGGACCGGCGATCATGGGCGTGCCGTTGAGCATGCGCTTGATGGGCCCCGCTTCGATGAAGCGGCATGAGGACGTGTCGTTGAACGTCACGGTGGAGTGCGCGGCGGTCGTGCGTGCGACTTGCCGCCAGCCTTCGCGGCCGGCCACCGGCAATCCGCAATTGACCACGATGCGATTCTGCTTGGTCGAGAGTTCGAACGACAAGCAGCCGGCATGAGCTTCCTGGCTCACCGCCATCGGCGGCGGCCGGCCGGCATCCATCAGGACGAGCGTGCCGGCGCTTTCCAGGCGCTGATAGCCGGAATGCGGCGCGTTCGCGAGCGGCGCGCCGCGTGCGTCGTCGTAGGCGAGGACGGTGGTGAGCAGGTCGGTCGGCGTCGGGCCCATGCCGTTGAAGAGCGCGAAATTGCCGTCGCCGTGCCGGAAGAAACGCAGCATCGGCATCATGCGGTCGATGGCATTGAGCAGCGCCGGCGGCGGTACGAGGTTGCGGGCGGTGAACACGCTCCGCAGCGGCAAAAGGTCGACCAGCAATTCGATCAGGGCGCCGGGGTTGCGGCTGATATGGCCGCCGTCGGGGAGGATCTGGCGTGCGAGCTCGTCCGAAAGCCGCTTGCTCGCGGCGCGGATATGGCGCTGTTGGCGTGCCATGCACAGCGCCGCATAGGCGAGCGCGATCGCGGCCTGCAGGCGCGGTACCCCATCGCGCGCCTGCCAAACCGTGTGGCGCAGGTGGCGGACCTGCCGCGTCAGGCTGCGCAGGAAGCGGCGGTAGAACTGCGCGTCGGCATCGTCGAGCACCAGCGGCGCCTGGCTGAGCCAGGACATGACCCGGCGCGCGACCACGTCCGCGCGCCAGGCAATCGGGTCGTGGGAGCGGTTGAGCGTGATCCACTCGTCCACCAGCGCGCGGGCGTTGGCGCGGGTGATGCCGGATTGGGCGGCGCGCAGGTGGCGCAGCCAGCTGAAGCCGAAGAGCGCGGCCGCCCAGTCCTCGGACGGCGCGGCCATCTCGAAGGGCGAGCGGGAATCGCAGGTGACGACCTTGCCCGCGAACGCGAAGCGGCCGGCATAGATTTCGCTTGCCCGGGTTGCATCGCTGGTCCGCAAGTCCTGCGGCGCGATGGCGATGCGGTCCGCTTTGCCGAAGGAAAACGGCCAGTTAACGATGGGATGCGCGGTGACGCGGCTGGTGACCCTGCCAAGAAGGCCACGCGCCAGGAACACGGACAATCGAGTGCCTTCCGCGACCGAAACGCGCGCCATCGAGGCGTTGGCTCCCTCCTCGCGGGCGTTCTTGGTCCCGCGGGGCGGAACATAGCGAAGGGCGGGGCAGCGGCCAACCGCCCTAACCCGTTCAAATCCTTTGCAGACGGGCGGCGTAGAAGCCGTCGAGGCCGCCCATGCGCGAATCAGGGTCGCCCAGGTGGCAGGGAAGCGTCCGCAGGTCGCCGTCCGCCGTCAGCCACTCGGAGCAGCCGTGGACTTCCCCCGCCGAGATCGGTTGGCGGCGCAGGTTTGGGTTGTGCGCGAGGAGATCGCGGATGACCTCGATCCCTTCCTCCGGTTCGAGCGAACAAGTGCAATAGACGAGAACGCCACCCGGCTTCGTCAGCTCGCTCGCCTGAGCCACGAGCCGGCGTTGCAGCGCTGCGAGCGCAGCGACGTCGGGCGCGTGTTTGAGCCAGGGGATGTCGGGATGTCGGCGGATCGTCCCTGTCGACGAGCAGGGGGCATCGAGGAGGACGGCGTCGAACGGCTCCGGCCGCCATTGCATGACGTCGGCCGCGACCGTTTCCGCCGCGAGATGGAGGCGGGCGAGATTCTGCTGCAGCCGTTCGAGCCGTCCCGGCGCGCGGTCAACGGCGATGACGCGGGCGCCGGCGGCCGCGAGCTGGGCAGTCTTGCCGCCCGGCGCCGCGCACAGATCCGCGACGCTGCGGCCGCGCACGTCGCCGAAGAGCTTCGCCGGTAATGCCGCGGCGGCGTCCTGCACCCACCAGGCGCCCTCGCCATAGCCCGGCAGCTGCGATATCGGTCCATGAACAATTGCGCGCACCGAGCCGGTTAAGAGCACGCGCCCGCCGAGCGTGCGTGCCCATTGCTCGGGATCGTTCTTCACCGTCAGATCGAGCGCCGGCTCCTGCCCGTTCGCGCCGGCAATCGCGCGCGCGGTCTCCGCGCCGTAGGTCTTTACCCAGCGCGCCATGAGCCACTCCGGCGTGTCGAGCGCGATCGTGTCGACGGTCGCGAGGAATTGCGCGCCCTCGCGGGCGACGCGCCGCAGCACCGCATTGACCAGGCCGGCGTAGCGCGCGGCGCGCCGCTCCGCCTGCACCAGGCGTACCGCGAGGTCGACGGCGGCGTGGTCCGGCACCTCGAGCCACAGGATTTGCGCCGCGCCGAGGAGCAACGCGGTTTCGACCCGCGGCGCGTCGGCGGGAAGCTTGAGCCAGTGGCCGAGGAGATGGCGCAACGTCCCGAGCCGGCGCAACACCACGGTCACCAGCGCGCGCACCAGCGCGCGGTCGCGATGCGCGAGCGCTGCAAAGTCTGGGTGCGCGGCCCTTTCCTCGAGCTGTTCGTCGAGCGGGCGGTGACGGCGCAGCACGCCGTCGAGGATGTCGACCGCGATCCGCCGCGCCGCGAGGCCAGGAGGGTCGATGGCGGAATCGGTACGGGCCATGCCCGTCATTTGCCATGAAACCGCGGAACGCAGCGAGCGGTCGAAACCATAAACCCCACGGGCCGCGATTTTCCGGCATTAGGTAGCGAACTGGCCCCGGTTGCTCCAATCCTTGGGAGGGCGGAACGCCTTGGGCTTGATCGTCTCGACTCGGAAATCAGGCTCGAATTGCAGGATCGTGGCGTCCAGATTCTCTAGGTCGAGAACCATTTTGCGGAGAGCTTCGTGGGTTTTCTCAATGTCACCGGCAAGCTCGGCACGGCGCTTGACTAGCCCGCTCACAACAAAGGCGTTCATGGATGCCCGTTCAAAATCCACCAAATGTATTGGACAACGTAGACGGCGCTGATCGCAAAAATGACGGAAAAAACTATGTCTCTAAGGACGTCTCTCAGGAGCGCCATGTTTAGAACGGTAGCACGGCGGGCAGGCTAGGTCGCCAGGATAGAAGGTGAGTTTGCTACCTAGTGCCGCGATTTTCGCCGCGCGCGCCGGGACTGCCCCAAGGACCTGCGGGACGCCGGGGATAGGCGGGGGCGCTCGGCCGCGGGCCGTATCCGCCTGAACCGATCTCTCCCGCCAATCGCTCCAGCGCGGCGATGCGATTCTCGGTGGAGGGATGGGTCGAGAACAGGTTGTCCATCCGCTGGCCGGTCAGCGGATTGACGATGAAGAGATGCGCGGTCGCCGGTGTGCGCTCCGCGCTGGGGTTCTCGATCGTCTGCGCGGCGGCGGAAATCTTGGCCAGCGCCGAGGCGAGCGCATCCGGCCGCCCGGTGGTGCGCGCGCCGAGTTCGTCGGCGGAGTATTCGCGCGTGCGGCTGATCGCCATCTGCACGATCATGGCCGCGACCGGGGCGAGGATCACCATCGCCAGCGTGCCGATAACGCCGAGGCCGCTGTTGTTGTCGCGAGAGCCGCCGAAGAACAGCCCGAACTGCGCCAGCATGGAGATCGCGCCGGCGATGGTCGCGGTGATGGTCATCGTCAGCGTGTCGTGATTTCTGACATGGGCGAGCTCGTGGGCGATCACGCCGGCGATTTCCTCGCGCGAGAGCATCTGCAGGAGGCCGGTCGTTGCCGCCACCGCCGCGTGCTCGGGGTTGCGTCCGGTTGCGAATGCATTGGGCTGCGGATTGTCCATGAGATAGACGCGCGGCATGGGCAGGCCGGCGCGCCGCGCGAGGTCCTGCACGAGGTGCACGAGCTCGGGGGCCGTGGTCTCGTCGACCTCATGGGCGTCGTGCATCGCCAGCACCAGCTTGTCCGCATTCCAGTAGCTGGCGAGGTTCATGCCGGCGGCGACGAGGAGCGCGATCACGGCGCCGCTTGCGCCGCCGATGAGGTAGCCGACCCCCATGAACAGGGCGGTGAGCCCGGCCAGCAGAATGGCGGTACGCAGATAGTTCATGGGTCGCTTCCTCGGGGGCGAACCACGGGCGCAACGCCTTCGCGTCGCAACGGGTTCGACATCGCGCATAAAATGTTGGGTCGGTCGGGCCCGGTTGCCAGAGGCCCCTTTGTCGCGCAGCACGGCGGGCCTTGATCGGGGCGCGGCAGGGGGCATCTAGAGGGAATGGGCGATCCAAAATTGGATGCGCCGTCCACTTCGGCGCCGAAAAAGCCCCTCTCGCCGGCGGCCGAGCGCGCGCTCGCCGAGGCCGCCGTCCGCCGCGCCGAACGCGACCGCGCGGCGGCGCAACGGCCGCCGGAGTCGGGCCGCCGCAGCGGCGAGCTCGACCCCGTCCGCTACGGGGACTGGGAGGTCAAGGGCATCGCTACCGACTTTTGAGTGCGGCAACGCAGCCAGCGTTCCTGCCGCCATCTCTCAAACATCGTCCCAGGGATGCAGCACGATGCGGCCCACGACATCCTCGCTGTGTTCGAGCATGGTGTGCGCCTCCGCGGCCTTGGCGAGCGGCAGCACCGCATGGATCGGCATGCGGATACGCCCTTTCTCCAAGAGTTCCGCGACCACGCGCTGATCGTTGCGCGTTGCGCCGCGAACGCCGTGGACGTTGAGCTCCTTGCTGACCATGTCGACCACGCGCAGCGGGATCTCGCGCAATTCCCCGCCCACCGGGCAGAACGTGCCGCCCAGGCGCAAGGCGTCGATGCACAACCGCATGAGTTCACTCGCGCCGGTATACTCCACCGCCGCGTCGACGCCTTCGCCGCCGGTCGCCGCGCGTGTCGCTTTGACCGCATCGTCTCCGCCGCTGTCGACGACGATATCGGCGCCCCAGCGCTCGAGGCTCGCGGCCTTGCCGGGATGGCGCGTGGTGGCGATGACGGTGGCGCCGGCGAGCTTGGCAAGCGCGATGGTGGCCGTGCCCATGCCGCCCGACGCGCCGGTAATGAGAACGTTGTCGTTCATCCGTACGTTAAGTCGGTTGGTGATGATGCGGTGGGCGGTGGCGCACGGCCACATGGCTGCGGCGCCCTGATCGAGATCGAGATCGGGCCGCACTTTGATCCAGTAGCTCTCCGGACGCGACACGAACTGCGCGTAGCCGCCGAACATGGTGTGGCCGGGGAGATCGATTCCGCCGGAGAGATTGCCGAGCCCGCGAATGCTCGCGAGCGAGAGCGTGTTTTCGGGATTGGTCATGCCGAGCACGCGGTCGCCGGGCGCGAGCGTCGCCACGCTTGCGCCCACCGCCGCGACTTCGCCGGCGACGTCGCGGCCGAGCTGCATCGGCATCGGGAAAGCGCGGCGGCCGTGGATGCCGCCGTGATGTCCGGTGGATTTGCCGTAGAACTCGTGCACCTCGCCGGTGCGGTACTTGATGTCCCAGCGCGAGACCGAGGTGGCGACCACCTTGACCAGAACATCGGTGGGCCCGACCTCCGGCATCGGATGGTCGCCGTAGCGGAGCTTGTCGGGCCCGCCGAACTCGAACAGCCGGACCGCTTTCATCGTGGTCATGGAATTGCCGGCGTTCGCTTCGGCTTCTCAGAGAATGAAGCGGCTCAAATCGGCGTTCTTGGCGAGGTCGCCGATGTGCTTGTGCACGTAGGCGGCGTCGATCGCCACCGTCTCCCCGGGGCGGTCGGGCGCCGCGAATGAAATCTCGTCGAGCACGCGCTCCATCACGGTCTGCAGCCGCCGCGCGCCGATGTTCTCGATGCTCGAATTGACCGCGACCGCCACATCGGCGATGGCGTCGACCGCGTCGGGGCTGAATTCGAGCTTCACACCTTCGGTCGCCAGCAGGGCGACGTACTGCTTGAGCAGCGACACTTCGGTTTCCGTCAGAATGCGCCGGAAGTCGTCGCGCGTGAGCGGGCGCAGCTCCACCCGGATCGGCAGCCGCCCCTGCAGCTCGGGCAGCAGGTCGGAGGGCTTGGAGAGATGGAACGCCCCGGACGCGATGAACAGGATATGGTCGGTCTTGACCGTGCCGTGCTTGGTCGAGACGGTGGTGCCCTCGATCAGCGGCAACAGGTCGCGCTGCACGCCCTCGCGCGACACGTCGGCGCCCGCGCGCCCCTCGCGGCCGGCGATCTTGTCGATCTCGTCGAGGAACACGATGCCGTTCTGCTCGACCGCCTTGATCGATTCCAGCACCAACTGGTCGTTGTCGAGGAGCTTGTCGGATTCCTCGTTGATCAGGACGTCGTGGGATTCTCCCACCGTGACGCGGCGAGTCTTGGTGCGGCTGCCGCCGAGCTTGCCGAAAATATCGCCGATCGAGATCGCGCCCATCTGCGCGCCGGGCATGCCGGGAATTTCGAACAGCGGCATGCCGCCGCCGCTCGCCTGCACCTCGATTTCGATCTCCTTGTCGTTGAGCTCGCCGGCGCGCAGGCGTTTGCGGAAGGCTTCCTTGGTCGAGGCGCTGGCGTTCTCGCCCACCAGAGCGGTCACCACTCGATCCTCGGCGGCGAGCTGGGCCCGCGCGCGCACGTCCTTGCGCTTTCGCTCCCGCGTCTGCGTGATCGCGACTTCCACGAGATCGCGCACGATCTGCTCGACATCGCGCCCGACATACCCGACCTCGGTGAATTTGGTCGCTTCGACCTTGATGAACGGGGCCCCCGCGAGCCTGGCGAGGCGGCGGGAAATCTCGGTTTTGCCCACGCCGGTCGGTCCGATCATCAGGATGTTCTTGGGCAACACCTCCTCGCGCATTTTCTCGTCGAGCCGCAGGCGCCGCCAGCGATTGCGCAGCGCGATCGCCACCGCCCGTTTGGCATCGGCCTGGCCGATGATGAAGCGGTCGAGTTCGGAGACGATTTCGCGCGGTGAAAAGTCGGTCATGCGTGGCACACCATCAGAAGGGCGCGGCCGTCGGGCGTGTCCACCATGCGGTCCTTGCGGAAGCCGGCCCTCTCGTAGGCGCGGATCGCGCGCGCATTGGTGGGATCGGGGTCGGTCAGGACGCGCGGCGTCCCGGCCCTCATCAGGTCAACGATGAAGGCGCGAATGAAGGCAGAGCCGTGGCCGCGACCGGTCATGTCCGGCTCGCCGATGAATTGATCAATGCCGCGCGTGCCCGGCGGATGGATGCCGAGCCCGTTATCCGGCCACGCCCTCTGGTCGTAACACTGAAGATAGGCGAAGGGCCGCCTGTCGATCGTTACGACGAATTGGTCCATTGCCGGCTGTTCAAGGTCCTCGCTCACTAGCCCGAACTGCTCGTCGGGATCGCCCCACCACTGGGTGACGTGCGGTGCGGCGAGCCAACGACGCACCAACGGCAGGTCGGCGGCCGACATCGGGAGAAACTGATAACGCGACATCACAGCTTCTCGATCGTGACGTTGCGGTTGGTGTAGACGCAGATGTCGGCGGCGATGTCCATCGCCTTGCGCACGATCGCCTCGGCGTCGAGCGGCCCGTCGATCATGGCGCGCGCGGCGGCGAGCGCGTAATTGCCGCCGGAGCCGATGCCCATCACGCCGGCCTCGGGCTCGAGCACGTCGCCGGTGCCGGTGAGCACCAGCGACACCTGCGCGTCGGCGACGATCATCATGGCTTCGAGCCGGCGCAGGTAGCGGTCGGTGCGCCAATCCTTGGCGAGTTCGACAGCGGCGCGGGTAAGCTGGCCCGGATATTGGTCGAGCTTTGCTTCCAGCCGCTCGAACAAGGTAAAGGCGTCGGCGGTGGCGCCGGCAAAGCCGCCGATCACGTCGCCTTTGCCGAGGCGGCGCACCTTCTTGGCGTTGGCCTTGACGATGGTCTGCCCGATCGAAACCTGACCGTCGCCGCCGATCACGACGCTGCCGCCCTTGCGGACTGTCAGGATGGTGGTGCCGTGCCAGGGGTCGGAAGAGATGGGCTGCATGCGTCGATCCGGTGCGCGCAATGATTTAAGCCTTGTCGGACAAGGGTGCAATTGCGGCGGCCGCTAGAGTGGCGAAGGAAGTCCGGCCCTGATACAAGGCGCGCGGCTCAAGGCGAAAGATCCGTTCATGCGCAAAGGCTCGGTCAAGCGCAGCACCAAGGAGACCGACGTCGAGGTCGCGATCGATCTCGACGGCGCCGGCGTTGCGTCGATCTCGACCGGGATCGGCTTCCTCGACCACATGCTCGAGCTTTTGGCGCGCCATTCGCGCATCGACCTCACGGTCAAGGCCAAGGGCGACCTGCACATCGATCACCACCACACCACCGAGGACGTCGGCATCGCGCTCGGGCAGGCGCTGAAACAGGCGCTCGGCGACATGAAGGGCATCACCCGCTATGCCGACGTCCACGTGCCCATGGATGAAGCGCTCACCCGCGTCGCGCTCGACATTTCCGGCCGGCCGTTCCTGGTGTTCAAGGCCGAGTTCGTGCGCGACAAGGTCGGCAGCTTCGACACCGAGCTGGTGCAGGAGTGGTTCCAGGCGTTCGCGACGAACAGCGGCGTAACGCTGCACGTCGCGACACTCTACGGCACCAACGACCATCATATCGCCGAGTCCTGCTTCAAAGGCTTGGCACGCGCGTTGCGCGCTGCGGTCGCGATCGATCCGCGCGCGGCCAACGAGGTTCCTTCGACCAAGGGCTCGCTCGGCGGCTGACGCGTTGCCGCCAGGGAGAAAGCAAGACACCATGTCGATCTACACCGTGTACGAGCCGCCGCTGAAAGCGCACGAATCCGCGCCCGATCCCGAGCGCTTCGTCTTCGTGCGCGACGGCTTCTCGTTCTGGGCCTTCCTGCTGGCGCCGTGGTGGATGCTGCGGCATCGGTTGTGGCTGGCATTGGTCTGCTACGTCATCCTTGCCGTCGCGCTTTCGGTCGCCCTGCGTTTGATCGGCACCTCGGCGGCGGTCACGATCATCGCCGGCGCCCTCTTTTCGCTTCTCGTCGGCTTCGAGGCGGCGACATTGCGCCGCTTCGGGCTGGCACGCCGCGGCTGGAGGAACGTGGGCATCGTCGTCGGCGACGATGTCGAATCGGCCGAACGTCGATTCTTCGATGCTTGGGCCAACAAGACTTGGGCCAACAAGACTTGGGCCAACAAGACTTGGGACAACAAGACCTCGGCCGAGCGACCATCGGTCGACGGTGTGCCGCGCGCATCCTCGCCGGCAATGGGCGTGCCGATGGCGCGCCGGCCGTCATCCGAGGTCATCGGCTTGTTTCCACAACCGGGAGCGCCGCGGTGAGCGTCGCCATCGTTGATTACGGCTCGGGCAATCTGCACTCGGCGGCGAAAGCATTCGAGCGCGCCGCGCGCGAGGAAGGGTTGGCGCAGCCGATCGTGGTGACGAGCGACCCCGAGGAGGTCGCGCGCGCCGACCGGGTGGTGCTGCCGGGCGTCGGGGCCTTCGCCGACTGCCGGCGGGGGCTCGACGCCGTCGTCGGCATGGTGGAAGCGCTCAACGACAGCGTGCGCGGGCGGGGCCGGCCGTTCCTCGGCATTTGCGTCGGCATGCAGCTCATGGCCGAGCGCGGCCGCGAATACGAGGTGACGCCGGGGCTGGGCTGGATTGCGGGCGAGGTCGAACGCATCGCACCCTCGGATCCGAGTTTGAAGATCCCGCACATGGGCTGGAACACGCTCAATGCATGGCGGTCGCATCCGCTGTTCGACGGCATCGCCGTCGGGCCGCAGGGTCTGCACGCTTATTTCGTGCACTCGTTCCACCTCAAGACCACCGCGCGCTCCGATCTCATCGCCGAAGTGGACTACGGCGGTCCCCTCACCGCGGTCGTCGGCCGCGACACGATGGTGGGAACTCAGTTCCACCCGGAGAAGAGCCAACGGCTGGGCTTGCGGCTGATCGCCAATTTCTTGAAGTGGAAGCCGTGATGCGCCTTGCGCTTCGGTCGTTGCCGGCGCGCGCAAGCGAGGGCGGCCCGCGGCGATCGTCCGAACGTGCCTGCGAAGCGGCGCCGGCGAATGACGTCAAGCGAGTGTCGTCGTGATTCTCTTTCCCGCCATCGACCTCAAGGACGGCGCATGCGTGCGGCTTGAGCAAGGCGACATGACGCGCGCCACCGTGTTTCAGCGCGATCCGGCGGCGCAGGCGCGAGCCTTCGAGGCGATGGGCTTCGAGTATCTCCACGTGGTCGATCTCGACGGCGCCTTTGCCGGCAAGCCCGTCAATGTGGCCGCGGTCGAGCGCATCATCGAAGCGACCAACATTCCCTTGCAGCTCGGCGGCGGCATTCGCGACATGGGCACCGTCGAGGCCTGGCTCGACAAGGGCATCACCCGCGTCATCATCGGCACCGCGGCGGTGCGCGATCCGGCGCTCGTCATCAAGGCCGCGAGCCGCTACCCCGCCCGCGTCGCGGTCGCGCTCGATGCCCGCGACGGCACGGTGGCGGTCGCGGGATGGGCGGAAACCTCCGAGCTCAGCGCCTTCGACATCGCCAAGCGGTTCGAGGACGTGGGCGTCGCGGCCTTGATCCACACGGACATTTCCCGCGATGGCGTGCTCGCGGGCCTCAACCTCGACGCCGCCATCGCGCTCGCCGAGGCGGTGAGCATCCCGGTGATCGCCTCGGGCGGGCTTGCCTCGATCGCCGACGTGGCGGCGCTGTTGCAGCCGTGCGCGAAGAAACTCGCCGGCGCCATCGCCGGCCGCGCGCTCTACGACGGCCGGCTCGACCCGACGGAAGCATTGCGGCTGATCCGCACGGCGCGCGCGGCGACGTGAGGCCATGTTCAAGGTTCGCGTCATTCCCTGCCTCGACGTCAAGGACGGCCGTATCGTCAAAGGCGTGAAATTCGTCGATCTGCGCGACGCCGGCGATCCGGTTGCGGCGGCGATCGCCTATGACGCCGCCGGCGCCGACGAGCTCACGTTCCTCGATATCACCGCCAGCCACGAGAACCGCGACATCATCCTCGACGTGGTGCGGCGCACGGCCGAGGCCTGCTTCATGCCGCTCACCGTCGGCGGCGGCGTGCGCACGGTCGAGGACATCCGCAAGCTTCTCGCTTCGGGCGCCGACAAGGTGTCGATCAATACCGCGGCGGTCGCCCGGCGCGCGTTCGTCAAGGAGGCGGCGGAGAAATTCGGCGACCAGTGCATCGTGGTTGCGATCGACGCCAAACGCGTGTCGAAGCCGAACGAGCGCGAGCGCTGGGAAATCTTCACCCACGGCGGCCGCAATCCCACCGGGCTCGACGCCTTCGATTACGCGCGCGAGGTGGTCGCGCTCGGCGCCGGCGAAATCCTGCTGACCTCCATGGACCGCGACGGCACCAAGCAGGGTTTCGACATCGCGCTCACCCGCGCCATCGCCGATGCAGTGTCCGTGCCGGTGATCGCCTCGGGTGGGGTGGGCACGTTGGAGCACCTGGTCGAAGGCATCCGCGACGGCCACGCCACCGCGGTGCTCGCGGCCTCGATCTTCCACTTCGGCGAGTACAGCATCTCCGAGGCCAAGCGGTACATGGCCCGTGCCGGCCTGCCCATGCGGCTCGATCCTTAGCCGCGGTTGGCGGCGGCCTTCGCCCAACGCAGTGCCGGCTCGAGCCGGTCGTTGCCCCAGAACAATTCGCCGTCGGCGGTGGTGAAGCTCGGCGCACCGAAGACGCCGAGCCGCTGCGCTTCATCGGTTTGCGTCCGCAGTCGCGCTTTGATCGCATCCGATTGAGCCGCCGCGAGCGCAGACTTGGGGTCAAGCTTAAGCCCCGCCAGGATGTCGCTGATGGCGGCGGTATCGTCGATGCGGCGTCCGTCGGCGAATTGCGCGCAAAAGATCGCGAGGCAGAACTCCTCGCCCCACGCCTGGTCGAGCCCCACCAGCGCCACGCGGGCCGCGAGCAGACTGTTCTGCGGGAAGGGATCGGGACGCCGGAACGCGAGCTGCAACTCCGCGCATGACCGCTCGAGGTCGCGCCACATATGGCGGCCCTTCGCCGGGTAGAGGTTGAACGGCGAAGTGCTCCAGCCCTGCGCCTTGAAAATCGGCCCGAGCAGGAAAGGGCGAAAGCGCACCCGGACCTCGGCTTTTTGCGCCAGCGGTCCGATCCGCATGGCGGCGAGATAGGAATAGGTCGAGGCAAAATCGAACCAGAAATCGAGCACGGGAAGGGGCATGCAGGCATGCTAGTGTGGTGGATTTGAAGTTCCTACAAATATGCAGCGCGCTCACATAGGAACTTCAAATCCAAAAACCACACTAGAGTCATAAGTTTGCTAGTGTCCCTTTGATTCCGAAGTTCGCACGAGAGTGTGCCGCAAGGGCTTGCGAACTTCGGAATCGGGACACTAGCCGGCCCAGGCGCAATGTGAAGCGACGATGCCTCGCGCCTGGGCTTGTGCCAAGTACGCTCTCCGATTTGCGGCGGCGGGCAGAGATGGTATGCCAAGGCGGAGCAGAAGCGATGTCGAACTTCACCCTCCGCGATCTCGAAAAGCGCGTGCACGAGCGCGCGAAGGCGAGCGCCCATGTCTCTTATACGCGCAGGCTGCTCGACCAGGGCGTGGCGCATTGCGCCAAGAAGCTCGGCGAGGAGGCGATCGAGACCGTGCTGGCGGCGGTTGAGGAGGATCGCGCGCGCTTGATCGCGGAAGCCGCCGACCTCATTTACCACCTGCTGGTGGTGCTCGAGGCGCGCGGGATTTCTCTTGCCGACGTGGAGGCGCAGCTCGCCGAGCGCACGCGGCAGTCGGGCCTGACCGAAAAGGCGTCGCGCAATCGCGGCTGAGCAAGGACGATGGAGCAACGCACCGACGATGGCCTCTCGCCCTACCGCATCTTCTCGCGGGCGGAATGGGCGGCAAAGCGCGCCGACACGCCGATGACGCTCAATCCGGACGAGGTGACGCGGCTGCGCTCGCTGCACGACCGCCTCGACATGACCGAGGTCGAGGAAATCTACCTGCCGTTGTCGCGGCTGCTGTCCCTTTACGTCGCGGCGACGCAGCGCCTGTTCCGGGCGCAGCAGAACTTCCTCGGCACCGAGGACGCGAAGGTGCCTTTCATCATCGGGGTCGCGGGCTCGGTGGCGGTGGGCAAGTCGACGACCGCGCGCGTGCTGCAGGCGCTGCTGGCGCGCTGGCCGAACGTGCCCAAGGTCGACCTCATCACCACCGACGGGTTTCTCTATCCGAACGCGATCCTCGAGCGCGAAGACCTGATGGAGAAGAAGGGCTTTCCCGAAAGCTACGACCTGCCGGCGCTGCTGCGCTTTCTCTCCGACATCAAGGCCGGACGGCGGCCGGTGCGCGCGCCGGTCTACTCCCATCTCACCTACGACGTGACGCCCAATCGATGGATCGAGATCGATCGCCCCGACATCCTCATCGTCGAAGGCCTCAACGTGTTGGAAGCCGGCGCTCCGCCGAAGGGCGGCAAGGCGATCCCGTATGTGTCGGACTTCTTCGATTTCTCGATCTACCTCGACGCCGACGAAGATTTGCTGCAGAGCTGGTACGCGGACCGGTTCCTGACCTTGCGCGGGACCGCGTTCCGCGATCCAAAATCATACTTTCACCGCTACGCGACGCTGTCGGACGTGGAAGCGGTTAAGACCGCGACCTCGATCTGGACGCGCATCAATCGCCTCAATCTGCGCGAGAACATCTTGCCGACGCGTCAGCGCGCCGACCTCATCCTGAAGAAGGTCGAAAGCCACTTGGTCGAAGAAGTGGCGCTGCGGCGGCTGTAGGCGGCGCGCACGCTCACGCGGCGCGGCGTACCTCGTCGACGAGGGCGCGGTAGGACAACGCCTCGGCGAGATGCACGCGGCCGACTTTTTCGGCGCCGTCGAGATCGGCGAGCGTGCGCGCCACCCGCAGCACGCGATGATAGCCGCGCGCCGAAAGCCGCATGGCATCGGCGGCGTCGCGCAAGAGCGCAAGCCCGCCCGCGTCCGGCCGCGCCAGCTCTTCCAGCAGTGGACCGTGCGCGGCTGCGTTGGTGCGCACCTGCGGCAGGCCGATCGCGGCGTAGCGCTCCTCCTGCATCGCGCGGGCGCGCGCGACGCGCGCGGCCACCTCGCGGCTTCCTTCCGCCGGCGGCGGCAGGATGAGATCGGCGGCGGTGACCGCCGGCACCTCGATGTGCAGGTCGATACGGTCGATGAGGGGGCCCGACAGCCGCCCCTGATACTCGGCGGCGCAGCGCGCGTTCGCGCCGCGCTTGCAGGCGAATCCCGGCTCGCTGGCGCGGCCGCAGCGGCAGGGGTTCATGGCGGCGACCAGCATGAAACGCGCGGGATAGGTCACGCGATGGTTCGCTCGGGCGATCGCGACCTGCCCGATCTCGAGCGGCTGGCGCAGCGAATCGAGCGCCTGCGGCTGGAACTCGGGCAACTCGTCGAGGAAGAGCACGCCGTGATGGGCGAGCGAGATTTCGCCCGGCCGCGCGCGTAATCCGCCGCCGACCAGCGCCGGCATGCTGGCGGAATGATGCGGCGCGCGGAACGGGCGGCGATTGGTGAGCGCGCCGCCCTCAATCTCGCCCGCCACCGACGCGATCATCGAGACTTCCAGCAGTTCCGCCGGCGTCAGCGGCGGCAGGATGGTCGGCAGCCGCGCGGCCAACATCGACTTGCCGGCGCCGGGCGGGCCGACCATGAGCAGATTGTGGCCCCCGGCGGCGGCGACTTCGAGCGCGCGCTTGGCGCTCTCCTGGCCCTTGATGTCCTTGAGGTCGACCAGCGCGCCGTCGACCTCGCGGATCTTCGGCTGTGGGCGGGCGAGCACCTGCGTGCCGCGGAAATGATTGGCGAGCTGGATGAGTGACGCGGCGGCGACGATCTCCATTTCCGGGCTCGCCCAGGCGGCTTCGGCGCCGCAGACGGCGGGGCAGATGAGACCCTCCCCGCGCCCGTTGGCGCCGATCGCGGCGGGCAGCACGCCCGCGACCGCGGCGATCGAGCCGTCGAGGCCGAGTTCGCCCAGCACCGTGAAGCCGGAGAGCGCATCGCTCGGGACGGCGCCGATCGCGGCCATCAGGCCGAGCGCGATCGGCAGATCGTAGTGACTGCCTTCCTTCGGCACGTCGGCGGGCGCGAGGTTGACGGTGATGCGCCGGGCCGGCAGCGCCAGCCCCGAGGCGACGAGCGCCGCGCGCACGCGCTCGCGGGCCTCGGAGACGGCCTTGTCCGGCAGGCCCACGACGTTGAACGCCGGTAGCCCCGGTGCGACCTGAACCTGGACATCGACGGCGCGGGCCTCGATGCCCTCAAACGCCACTGTGGCGACGCGCTGAACCATGCTGCCCCTGCTTGCTCACGATAGTAGCGGAAAATCTCCCGGCATCAAGAACAATTCGTGAACAAAAGCGTTCGAGGTTGTGTAGACGGCTGGGCGCGTTGGCCCCTACAAAAACGTGTAGAGGTTGGAGGCGGGTTGATGGATTTCGCACGTTCACGCGGGGCCATCGGTGTGGCCGCGCTGGCGTCCTTGTGGCTATTGGTGTGGCCCGAGGGACGCGGGGCGCCGACGAGTTCGGCGCAAGAGGCCAAGTCCGGCCCGCAGATCTGGACCGTGCCCGAGATCGGCGCGCTTCCGAACAATACCCATGGCCGCCTGGTGCGGCGCGGGCGCGATCTCATCACCGCGACCTACGCCCATATGGGTCCGGAGGTTGTGGATCGCGCCAAGCGCTTTGCCGGCAACAATCTCGCTTGCAGCAATTGCCATCTCCAGGCCGGAACGAAGAAGTTCGGCATCCCGCTGTTCGGCCTGTTCGGAGAATTTCCCCACTACAGCGCCCGCCTGGGGGCGGAGATGACCATCGAGGAACGGATTAATTCCTGCATGACGCGCAGCATGAACGGGCGGCCGTTGCCGACCGGCACGCCGGAAATGCAATCCCTGATGGCCTACAGCAAATTTCTATCGACCGGCGTCGCGCCCGGGCAGCTCCTGCCGGGGTTGGGCACCGGCAACATGCCGGAGCTCGATCGGGCCGCCGATCCCGTACGCGGCGAGGCACTCTACGCCAATGCCTGCGTCGCGTGTCACGGTCCCAATGGCGCCGGCATCCGCCGTAGCCTGCCGACCACCGATCTCGGCTACATGGTGCCGCCGCTCTGGGGCAACGACAGCTTCAACGACGGCGCCGGGATGGCGCGGCTGATCCCGGTCGCAAATTTTCTCCACTTCAACATGCCGCACGGGGTCGACTACCTGAACCCGCAGTTTTCGCCGGAACAGGCCTGGGACATTGCGGCTTACGTCATCTCCCAGCCGCGGCCGCGCAAAGCCGGCCTCGACAAGGACTTTCCCGACCTTTTGCAGAAGCCGGTCGACGCACCCTACGGCCCCTATGCCGACGGCTTTAGCGAGCAGCAGCACAAATACGGGCCGTTCGCGCCGATCCGCGCCGCGATCGCGCGCCTCAAGGCGGAGAAAGCGCCCGCGTCATCCCCGCCGCCGCGCTGATCATTTCACTTGTGCCGCCTCGCCTCGATCTTGTCCCAGATCATGGCCGCGACGTCCGGACCGCCGAGATTTTTCACCGCGCGGATGCCGGTCGGCGAGGTGACGTTGATCTCGGTGAGATAACCGTCGATCACGTCGATGCCGACGAAGAGGAGCCCGCGCTCGCGCAACGCCGGGCCGATCCGAGCACAGATGTCGCGCTCGCGCGCGGTGAGCTCGGTTTCCGTCGGAGTACCGCCGCGCGCCATGTTCGAGCGCAGATCGTCGGGCGCCGGCACGCGGTTCACCGCGCCGGCGAACTCGCCATCGACCAGGAGGATACGCTTGTCGCCGTCTTTGACCGCGGGCAGGAATTTTTGCACCACCCACTGCTCGCGGAACGTCACGGTGAAGAGATCGTAGAGCGAGCCGAAGTTGAGGTCTTCCTTTGCCAGCCGAAACACCGCCTCGCCGCCCTTGCCGTAGAGCGGCTTCATCACGATGTCGCCGTGCTCGGCGCGGAACGCCTTGATCTCGGCGAGGTCGCGGGTGATCAGCGTGGGCGGCATCAGCTCGGGAAATTCCATCACGAACATTTTTTCCGGCGCGTTGCGCACCGCGCTCGGGTCATTGACGACCAGCGTGCCGGGCTGGATGCGCTCGAGCAGATGCGTGGTCGTGATGTAGGCAAGGTCGAACGGCGGATCCTGCCGCAGCAAGACGACGTCGAACTCGGTCAACTCGGTGCGCCGCGCCTCGCCGAGCGTGAAATGGTCGCCTTGCTGGTCGCGAACCTTGAGCGGCTGCACGTTCGCGACCACCTTCGCGCCCAGCAACGCCAGCCGGTCCGGCGTGTAATAGGCGATGCCGTGGCCGCGTTTTTGCGCTTCCAGCAGCAGCGCGAAGGTGGAATCGCCGCGGATGCTGATCCGCTCGATCGGGTCCATCTGCACGGCGATATTCAGGCGCATCGATGCCCCAAGGACATGTTTCGGTGCCGCAAGTTGTCACCCGACCGCATCAGCCGCTAGTGCGGTGGATTTGAAGTTCCTTATCATTGCGGCTGGAAGCTCGTTTAGGAACTTCAAATCCAAAACCGCCCTAGAGTCATAGAGTTGCTAGTGTCCCTTTGATTCCGAAGTTCGCATCAGAGGCTGCCACGAGGGTTTGCGAACTTCGGAATCGGGACACTAGCGTCGAACGCCGCGGGGATATGACGCGGAATACGGCCCGGCGCCACCAGCATGGCATCGAAGCGGATGTCGCGGATGCGGTCATCGCCGTTTCGCGCGAGCCACGCCTCGGCGGCGGCGGCGATGCGCAGGCGCTGGCGATCGGTGACGGACCATGCGGCGTCATCGAGCTTTTCGCGCGCCTTGACCTCGACGAACACCAACAGGCTGCGGCGGCGGGCGATGATGTCGATTTCGCCGACCGGGCTCCTCCAGCGCCGCGCCAGGATGCGAAAGCCTTTGGCGATGAGAAACGCCGCCGCCCGGCTCTCGGCTGAAATCCCGGTGCGAAACGCGATCTGGCGCTCCGGGCGCGGAACTTGAATCGGGCTTGCGCGCGGGCGCTCATCGGCCATGCTCGCGCTCCTTGGTGAGTGCGAGCGCGCGCTGGTAGACCCCGCGGCGGGATTCTCCGGTGACGGCGGCGATTTCGGCGACGGCCTCCTTGACCGAAAGACGCTCGAGCGCCTGACGCAGCAACGCATCGAGATCGGCCGCTCCCACCTCGGCTTGCCGATCGGGCGGCGCCACGACGATCACGATCTCGCCCCGCGGCTCCTCCGCTTGCGCCGCCGCGCGCGCGAGCATGCCGAGTTCGCCGCGCCGGACCTCCTCGTAGAGCTTGGTGAGCTCGCGGCAGATCGCGGCCTGGCGCGGACCAAGCTCCGCGGCAAGATCGGCGAGCGTCGCGGCAATACGCGCGCCGGTCTCGAACAGAACGAGCGTTCCTGGAATGCGTTTGAGCTCGTTGATGCGCGCGCGCCGCGCGCCTTCCTTCGCTGGCAAGAATCCCTCGAACAAGAACCGGTCGGTGGGAAGCCCGCTCAGCGTAAGCGCTGCGAGCACCGCCGAGGCGCCCGGCAGTGCCGTCACGCTCGCGCCCGCCGCGCGCGCGTCGCGCACGAGCTTGTAACCGGGGTCGGACACGAGCGGGGTCCCGGCGTCCGAGACCAGCGCGATCGCCGCGCCCTCGGCGAGCCGGGCGATGAGCTTCGGTCGCGCCTCGGCGGCGTTGTGGTCGTGATAGGGGGCGAGCGGGGTGGTAATGCCATAACGGTCGAGAAGCTTGCGGGTGACGCGCGTGTCCTCACAGGCGATGAGGTCGGCGGCGGCGAGCACCTCGAGCGCCCGCACGGTAATATCGCGCAAATTGCCGATGGGGGTGGCGACCAGATAGAGGCCGGCCGGAAGCGGCGGCGCGCTGGTCGAGTGGCCGTTGAGGACGTAGGGGCGAGCGGCGCGGTCGCGGAGCGCGCGGGGGGTTGCGGCGGCGGGTGCGGTCGTCCTCATGCGCCTTACTCTAGCGGCGCGCTCTTGCCCCGTCATGGGCGGCGTAAAAAATCATTATCCTTTTCATTCAGTTAACTATTCACCGACAAAATGCCGATTGCCGGCGTGGGCTGGCGTCGACATTATCGGTCGTCGTCGAGGAGACCCCTCCCCATGTTCGGAGGACTTAAGTCCCGGGGCCCGCGGCCGGCGCGCGCTTCTTCCCCGTGGTGGGCCGCGCTCGCATCCATCGTCGTGCTGGCGGGCTGCTCGGGGAATCTTCCCGATTTGGGCTCCTCGCCGGGCGCGCCGTCGCAGCCCTCAACCAATATCGGCGAAGGAAAGGTCAAGGGCGGTCTGATCCTGCCGTTGTCCGCCAGCGGCAACGCGGCGGTCGCCGCGCAATCCATGCGCAACGCCGCCGAGATGGCGCTCGCGGAATTCAACAATCCCGATCTCCAGCTCCTGGTGAAGGACGATGGCGGCGGCGCGCCCGGCGCGCAGCAGGCGGCGCAGCAGGCGCTCGACGAAGGCGCCGAGATCGTTTTGGGTCCGTTGTTTGCGCTCACCGTCGGGCCGGTGGGACGGGCCGCGCGCGCTCGCGGTGTGCCGGTGATCGCGTTCTCGACCGACGCCAATGTGGCGGCGCGCGGCATCTATCTCCTGAGCTTTCTGCCGGAGTCCGATGTCGATCGCATCATCGGCTATGCCGCGAGCCAGGGCCGGCGGTCGTTCGCGGCGCTCGTTCCGGACAATGCCTACGGCAGCGTGGCGGAAGCGGCGTTCAAGCAGGCGGTGGGGCGCGGCGGCGGCCGCGTCGTCGCGCTCGAGCGTTATCCGCTCGACAAGGCGCAGATGCAGGGCCCCGTGCGCAACGTCGCGCAGGCGGCGAGCGGGGCCGACGCCATCTTTATCCCGGACGGGGCCGACGCCGTGCCCGCGCTGGTGCAGGCGTTGACCGCAAATGGCATCGACACCAAACGCGTGCAGCTGCTCGGGACCGGTTTGTGGGAAGACGCGCAAATCTTCTCCAGCCCGCTGCTCGACGGGGCGTGGTATGCGGGTCCGGATTCGACCGGTTTTCGCAATTTCTCCGCCCGCTACCGCAGCCGCTACGGCCGCGATCCCGTGCGCACCGCCTCGCTCGCCTACGACGCCGTCGCGCTGGTCGCGGCGCTGGTCAAGACCCAGGGCAAGCAGCGCTTCTCGGACGAGGTTCTGACCAGTTCCTCGGGCTTCACCGGCATCGACGGGCTGTTTCGCTTCCGTCCCGATGGCACCAACCAGCGCGGGCTCGCCGTGATGCGGGTGTCGCCGACCGGCGGCCAGGTCATCAGTGCGCCGCCGAAGGGTTTCGGCGGCTCGGCGACGTAACCGTCCTCACGCCGCGAGATCGGCGACCACGGCGTCGAGCACGGGAAAGCCGGCGAGCGTCAGGCGCAACATGCCGTTCGCCGTGGTCTCGAGGGCGCCCTGCTCGCGCAGGAGGGCGATGCGGCGCGGATCGAGCGGCCGACCGGCAAGGCGCGCGTAGCGCGCGGGATCGATGCCCTCGGCCAGCCGCAATCCCATGAGCAGAAACTCGTCCGCCACTTGCTCGCGCGTGAGCGCCTCCTCGCTCACGACGCCGTGCCCGAGCGATTCCACCCGTATCAGCCAGCTCTCCGGCCGCTTCTCGGTCGCAGTGGCGTGGCGCCCGCCCGCGACCTCAAGCCGGCCGTGGGCGCCCGGCCCGATGCCGGCATATTCCTGCGCGCGCCAGTAGACGAGGTTGTGGCGGCATTCGGCGCCGGGCCGCGCGTGGTTGGAAATCTCGTAGGCCGGCAGGCCCCCGCGCGCGCAGATCGCCTGTGTCGTGTCATAGAGCGCGCGGGCGGTGTCGTCGTCGGGGACGACGAGCTTTCCGGCCGAATGCAGCGCGGCAAATGGCGTGTCTTGCTCGATGGTGAGCTGATAGAGCGAAAGATGCTCGCCTGCCTCGACCATGGCGCGTGTGAGCTCGGCGGCCCAGGCCTGCGGCGTCTGGCCCGGTCGCGCATAGATCAGATCGAACGAATAGCGATGGAAAATCGAGCGCGCGAGCGCGACCGCATCGAGCGCCTCGCGCGCCGAGTGCAGCCGCCCAAGCTCTTTGAGCGCACCATCGTCCAACGCCTGCACGCCGAGCGAGACGCGGTTGACGCCCGCCGCGCGAAATCCGCGAAAGCGCGTCGCCTCGACGCTGGTCGGATTGGCTTCGAGCGTCACTTCGACATCGGGATCGATCGGCCAGTGGCGCGCAACGGCATCGAGGATTGCGCCAACGGTTGCGGGCTGCATCAACGACGGCGTGCCGCCGCCGAAGAAGATGGTCGAGACGGTTCGCGCGGGCAGGCGCGCGGCGGTCGCGGAGATCTCGGCGGCAAAGGCGCGCGTGAAGCGAGCCTCGTCGACGGCGGCATGGCGCACATGGCTGTTGAAGTCGCAGTACGGACACTTCGACAGGCAGAACGGCCAATGGACATAGACGCCGAAGGCCGGAGCGTCGTTGCGATCAGCGCGCTGCAAGACAAGCCTCCGCGAGCTTGAGAAACGCACGCGCCCGGTGCGAAAGCCCTTTGCCCCGCGGCGGCAGGCCGTGTTTATCCACGTTCGTCATCTCGCCGAAGGTGCGGGAATGGCCGGTGGGCAAAAACATCGGATCGTAGCCGAAACCCTTCTCGCCGCGCGGCGGCCAGACGAGCGTGCCGTCGACGGTGCCCTCGAATGCTTCGACGTGTTCGTCGGGCCAGGCGAGGCAGAGCGCACTGACGAAACGCGCCGTGCGTTGGCTGCGCGCACGCGCGCCGCGCTCGCGTAACTTGTCTTCCACGATCTGCATGGCCCGCCGGAAGTCCTTCTCAGGGCCCGCCCAGCGCGCCGAATAGATGCCGGGATCGCCGCCGAGCGCATCGACCGTCAGCCCGGAATCGTCGGCAAAGGCCGGCAAACCTGACGCCTTCGCCGCCGCGCTCGCCTTGATGCGGGCGTTCTCCTCGAAGGTCGTGCCGCTCTCCACGGGCTCGACCAAACCGAGGTCGGCTGCCGACACCGCGTCGATCCCGTACGGCATGAGGAGCTCGCGCATCTCCTTGAGCTTGCCCGGGTTGTGCGTCGCAATCACGAGACGGCCGGCGAGCCGTCGATGCGCGGCGTCGCTCGGAGTCATGATCGAGGTCGCGGAGCGCGCGCTCACATCACCGCCAGTTTCTGCAAGTCGACGAGTTTCATGACGCCCTTTCGCGCGAGCGCGAGCAGGTTGAGGAATTGCTCCTCGGTGAAGGGAATTTTCTCCGCCGTGCCTTGCACCTCGACGATTCGTCCGGCGCCGGTCATGACGAAATTGGCATCGGTGTCGGCCTCCGAATCCTCGGCGTAATCGAGGTCCAGCACCGGCGTGCCGTTGCAGATGCCGCAGGAGATGGCGGCGACGTGGTCGCGCAGCGGTTCCCCCGTCACCATGTCGCGGGTCTTCATCCAGGTGATGCAATCGTGCAACGCGACCCAGGCGCCGGTGATGGCGGCGGTGCGGGTTCCGCCGTCGGCTTGGATGACGTCGCAATCGATCGTGATCTGCCGCTCGCCCAGCGCCGGCAGATCGAGCACCGCGCGCAGGCTGCGCCCGATCAGCCGCTGGATCTCGATGGTGCGCCCGCTCTGCTTGCCGGCGGATGCCTCGCGGCGCGTGCGCTCCGAGGTGGCGCGCGGCAACATGCCGTATTCGGCCGTGACCCAGCCGCGCGCCTGGCCCTTGAGCCAAGGCGGCAGCCGGTCCTCGAGCGTCGCCGTCACGAGCACGTGAGTATCGCCGAACTTCACGAAGCAGGAGCCCTCGGCGTATTTTACCACGCCGCGTTCGAGCGAGATGGCGCGCAGCTCGTCGGGTTGTCGGCGGCTCGGCCGCATGCTGGTCTCCTGCTCGGCATATCGGCAAGCTTTTAGGGGCGCGCGCCGCGACCGACAAGAGGCGAGGCAGCGGTTGCGCGCCTCGCGTGAACGAATTTGGCGCTGGCGGAACGGGCAAAGCCGTCAGGCTTGAACTGTGCAGCCGGAATGGACCATTCTGCTCGCGTTTGAATGGAGCGCTCATTGTCCCACGACGTCCCGATCGGCGCGACGCAGGTGAGCCTCGCCCAGCTCAACGAGCGCTCGCGCGATATTTTCCGACAGATCGTCGAAAGCTACCTCGCCACCGGCGAGCCCGTGGGCTCGCGCAATATTTCACGCTTGATCACGACCCCGCTGTCGCCTGCGTCCGTGCGCAACGTGATGTCGGACCTGGAGCAGCTCGGCCTCATTTATGCGCCGCACACCTCGGCTGGGCGGCTGCCGACCGAGCTCGGCTTGCGCTTCTTCGTCGATGCATTGATGGAGATCGGCGACCTCGGTGAATCCGACCGGCGCGAGATGGAGGCCAAGGTGGCTGCCGCCGGCAAATCCCTGGACGCCGTGCTGAACGAAGCCTCCGGCATGCTGTCGGGCCTCACGCGTGCCGCCGGGGTGGTGCTGGCCGCGAAATCGAACGTGCGATTGAAGCATATCGAATTCGTTCGGCTCGAGCCCGAGCGCGCGATGGTGATCTTGGTCGCGGATGATGGACAGGTCGAGAACCGCATCATCAGCGTTCCGATGGGGCTGCCGGCAGCCTCTCTCACCGAGGCTGCGAATTTCCTCAACGCCCATGTGCGCGGACGCACTTTGGCGGAAGCCAAGGTCGAACTCGAGAAAGCGCGCGCGGTGGCACAGGCTGAACTCGACCAGCTTACTCAGAAGATCATCGCAGCCGGACTCGCGAGCTGGTCCGGCGGGGAATCGGACGAGCGCAAGCTCATCGTGCGCGGCGCCGCTCACCTGCTCGACGATCTCAAGGCACTCGAGGATCTCGAGCGGGTGCGGCTTCTGTTCGATGATCTCGAGACCAAGCGCGGGGTGATCGATCTCCTCGGGCGGGCCGAGCGCGCCGAGGGCGCCCATATCTTTATCGGCTCGGAGAACAAGCTGTTCTCGCTCTCGGGCTCCTCCACCATCGTCGCGCCTTACCGCGAGGGCACCGGCCGCATCGTCGGCGTTCTCGGCGTGATCGGCCCGACGCGGCTCAATTATGCACGGGTGATCCCGATGGTGGATTATACCGCCAAGGTCGTGAGCAAGCTCATCGCCGGATGACATCGCCGCAACAAATGGCCGTTGCGGCTTGATTTTTTGGGCCTCAGCCCTGATATCGGAGGCGGGTCGAACTACAAGCGGGAACACGACATGCCGGATTGGACCGTTCGCGCACCGGGCGCCGCGACCGATCAGAACGATCAAGGAGCCGATCAGGCCCCGCCCGAGACATCGATCAGCCAGACGCCAGCCGCCCCCAACGAGGATCCCATGGTCGCGCTCGCACGCGAAGCCGCCGACTACAAAGACAGGCTCCTGCGGTCGCTCGCGGAGATGGAAAATTTGCGCAAGCGGACCGAACGGCAGGTGGCGGATGCCCGCGACTACGGCATTGCCTCGTTCGCGCGCGATATTCTGGCTGTTGCCGACAATATGGAACGCGCGCTCGGCGCGCTCGACGCGGAACTGCGAGAGAAGGCCGACGCCGGGACCAAGGCGCTGCTCGACGGCGTCGAGCTCACCGAGCGCGAGCTGCTGAAGGTGCTGGAAAAGCACGGGGTGAAAAAGTTCGAGCCGCTGGACGAAAAATTCGATCCCAACCTGCATCAGGCGATGTTCGAGCTCCCGGATGCCTCGCGGCCCGCAGGCACCGTGGCGCGCGTGATACAGCCCGGCTACATGATCGGCGAGCGCATCCTGCGGCCGGCGCTGGTTGCCGTTGCCAAGGGCGGACCGAAGGGTTCGATCGAGCCGCCCGCCAACGACAACGCCGGTGCCTCGCAGGAGCCGCGAGGTTCTCGCTGAAATACCAACTCGCCGTCCGGACTGCCGGGGAGGAAGCGCTCAACGTGCCTCGATGCCGTCACGCACGGAGCGGAAGCGGGGATAGGCGTCTTTCCAGGCGTCGGCGCGCGCGATCCCGATCATCTGCAAATAGGCGCTGCCGCCGAAGCGCAGCCACTGCACCACCGTCAACGTGGCAGTGCCGGTCGGGTCCCTGGCATCGGCGAGGATCTGATGGCCTTGCTGGCCACCGATCCGCAACGGCTCGGACGTGGTGATGCGAATATCCCTGAGGTTGGGGACGGTGGCGAAGACGTCGCGGGCGAATGCGTCGCGGTCGGCGGCTTGCATGGGCGCGCCGGGTGAAATGGCCACGAAAATGTGGGGCTCCATGCGGGTATCCAGCGGCCCCGGCGCATCGGCGGGGGCGTCGCTCAGCATCAGCGCGCGCCCCGGAACGACGCCGCCGACGCGAAAACCCGCGAGATCGCCCACCTTGAACGGCAGCAGGCCAAGCTGCTCGTCCACCGGGACGGTATCGCGGATGGCGAGCGTGACGAGCGCCGCGCGGATCGCAGCGTCGGGGTAGAGCGTTTTCGCTGCGTCGGGGATCTGCACCGTGACCAGCGCGGTCAATGCGGAGGAGCCGGCCACCAGAATCCATTTATGAACGAGGTTGTTTTCGACCTCCTGATGCGCCGTCACTAGAAATGCCTTGCCGACGGCAAGCGGCACGTCCTCGCGTGTCTCCAATGTCACGCCTTGTCGTTTGAGCGTGTCGGCGGTGACGGACTTGTCGAGATCCGCGTAGGCCTGGGCCGGCAGCGCGAGCAAGATGATGGCGGCGTTGTTGTCGGGGTCCTCGTAACCAAAAAAGCTCTTGCTCGTCACCATGCCGGTGGGCGGCGCGAGCCCGATGCGGGAGCCGGGCGGATAGGTGGCATCGGCGGCGCGCGCGGGCGAGATGCCAAGCGCAAGCGCGAGGACGATGAGGAGCCGCGGGATCATGGCGATCGTGATAGTACCGCGATCGAACGGGGGAAAATACAGCGGACGCGGCGCCGCCGTTCGCAAAGGCGTGATCGGCCTTCAGTCCGGACGGCGTTAAGATGACGCGATCAACCATGGAGAACGGCAATGTGGTCGCATGGCAGCTTCTATTGGAACGAGCTGATGGCGCGCGACGTCGAGCAGGCGAAGAACTTTTACGGTTCCACGATCGGCTGGACGTTCGATGCCATGCCGATGCCGGACGGCACCTATTGGGTGGCGAAAATGGACGACGAACCCGTTGCCGGTATTTTCCCGATAATCGGGCCGGACTTCGACGGCGTGCCGGAAAACTGGCTGCCCTATCTCGCCGTCGACGACGTCGACGCAGTGCTTGAGGCGGCAAAGGCCGCCGGCGCAAAAGTCATGCGAGAGCCCTTCGACGTTCCGACCGTGGGACGTGTCGCGATCGTTCAAGCGCCGGGTGGAGCGACGATTGCGTGGATCACGCCGGTCGGCGATCAGTAGTCGAAGTCAGACGTCAGCGGCGCGTCCTTCTGACTCAGCCTGATCGCTGTTGCGGCGTTGGCAGCGTCACCCGCCGCAGCGTCAGGTTGATCCGCCCGCCTTCCGGCAACAGGGTCGACGTGCCCGCTATGATCCGGTCGACGCCGTGGAACGCCAGACGTGCCCCGCCGCCGAGCACGACGGCATCACCGGAGGCGAGGCGCATGGTGCGGGTCGGGTCGCTGCGCTTGGTCCCCCCAATGCGAAAGAGGCAGGTATCCCCGAGCGAGAGCGAAACCACGGGCGCCTCGAAGTCGAGCTCGTCGCGGTCCTGATGCAGCCCCATCTTCGCCGCGGGCCCGTAATAATTGATGAGGCAGCTTTCGGGGGTGTGGGGATAGCCCGCGAGCGACTTCCAGGCACCGATAACGAGATCCGGCATAGCCGGCCACGGCTGGCCGGTGTGGGGATGCAGGGGCTGGTAGCGATAGCCGGCTTCATCGGTGACCCAGCCGAGCGGCCCGCAATTGGTCATGCGCACCGAGAGCGGCTTGCCGCTGTTGGGCATGCGCGGGGTATAGAGCGGGGCGCGCGCGAATACCGCGCGCAGCGCGGCCAAAAGCGCTTCCTGGGACGGCCGATCGAGATAGGCCGGCACGAGACGCAAGCCGGAAAGCGGGCGCGCGGCGGTCATGTCGTCATCGTCTCTCGTCGTTGCACCTTGTCAAATACGCATGGGCGAATACGCATGGGTGGGTACGCATGGGCGAGCGCCGTCCCCAGCGAGGTGGTTCGTGCGGCGAACCGCTTCCGCTTCGCGGGACGGGCCATGGCGTTGACCTCGCCGCTCGCGAATCCGTGATCATATGTCTTGCGGGGCAAACCCGCCCTCCTATATGAGCCAAGACGCCACCGGGGGGCGGCATCGATGTGCATTTAGGGGGTCGGATGAGGGGGGCTCCGCGGGTCTCGCGGAATCTCCCGTTCGGGTGCCGAAAGGACCCGGCCGACCTGCCGCAGACAAGAGGAAGCGAGACATGGGCAAGGTCATCGGCATCGACCTCGGCACCACCAATTCGTGCGTCGCCGTGATGGAAGGCAAGACGCCGAAAGTTATCGAAAATGCGGAGGGCATGCGTACGACGCCCTCAATCGTGGCCTTCACCGATGACGGCGAGCGACTGGTCGGGCAGCCGGCCAAGCGCCAGGCCGTGACCAACCCGGAGCGCACCATCTTCGCAGTCAAGCGGCTGATCGGTCGCCGTTACGACGACCCGATGGTGGACAAGGACAAGAAGCTCGTTCCTTACAAGATCGTGCGCGCCTCGAACGGCGACGCCTGGGTCGAGATCGAAGGTAAGACCTATTCGCCCTCGCAAATTTCCGCCTTCGTCCTGCAGAAGATGAAGGAGACGGCGGAGGCCTATCTCGGCCAGAAGGTCGAGCAGGCCGTCATCACCGTGCCCGCCTATTTCAACGACGCCCAGCGCCAGGCCACCAAGGACGCCGGCAAGATCGCCGGCCTCGAAGTCTTGCGCATCATCAACGAGCCGACCGCGGCTGCGCTGGCCTATGGCCTCGACAAGCAGAAGACCGGCACCATCGCGGTTTATGACCTCGGCGGCGGCACTTTTGACATTTCGATTCTGGAAATCGGCGACGGCGTGTTCGAGGTGAAGTCGACCAACGGCGACACCTTCCTCGGCGGCGAGGACTTCGACATGCGCCTGGTCAATTATCTCGCCGACGAGTTTCAGAAGGAGCAAGGCATCGATCTGCGCCGCGACAAGCTCGCGCTGCAGCGGCTCAAGGAAGCCGCGGAGAAGGCGAAGATCGAGCTCTCCTCCACCACGCAGACCGAAATCAATCTGCCGTTCATCACCGCCGATGCGTCGGGTCCCAAGCACCTGACCATGAAGCTCACCCGCGCCAAGTTCGAGGCGTTGGTTGACGATCTCGTGCAGAAGACCGTCGAGCCGTGCCGGCTCGCGCTCAAGGATGCCGGTCTATCCGCGGCCGAGATCAACGAGGTCGTTCTGGTCGGCGGCATGACGCGCATGCCGAAGGTGCAGGAGGTGGTCAAGCAATTGTTCGGCAAGGAGCCGCACAAGGGCGTCAACCCCGACGAGGTCGTCGCGGTCGGCGCGGCGATCCAGGCCGGCGTGCTGCAAGGCGACGTCAAGGACGTGCTGTTGCTCGACGTGACGCCGCTCTCGCTCGGCATCGAGACGCTCGGCGGCGTGTTCACGCGGCTGATTGATCGCAACACCACGATTCCGACCAAGAAGAGCCAGGTGTTCTCGACCGCGGAGGACAATCAGAACGCAGTGACCATCCGCGTCTTCCAGGGCGAACGCGAGATGGCATCCGATAACAAGATGCTTGGCCAGTTCGATCTGGTCGGGCTGCCGCCGGCGCCGCGCGGCGTGCCGCAAATCGAGGTGACGTTCGATATCGACGCCAACGGCATCGTCAACGTGCACGCCAAGGACAAGGGCACCGGCAAAGAGCAGCAGATCCGTATCCAGGCGTCGGGCGGCCTGTCCGAGGCTGACATCCAGCGCATGGTCAAGGACGCGGAATCGCACGCCGAAGAGGACAAGAAGCGCAAGGCCGAGGTCGAGGCGAAGAACCATGCCGAGGCGCTGGTCCATGCCACCGAGAAGGCGCTCGCGGAGCACGGCTCGAAGGTCGGCGAAGGCGATCGGCGCGCGATCGAGAACGCGATGGCCGACCTCAAGGAAGCACTCAAGGGCAGCGATGCCGCGGCGATCACGGCCAAGACCAACGCGCTCGCGCAAGCCTCGATGAAGCTCGGCGAGGCCATGTACAAGCAGGCCCAGGAAGGCGCGGCGGCGGGTGGTCCCGGCGGTGATGGCTCCGGCGGCGAGGGCTCCGGCGGCAAGAACGAGGATGTGGTCGACGCGGAATTCACCGAGGTCGACGACGACAAGAAGAACAAAAAGTCGGCCTAACCTCGGCGAGGCTGCCTTTGCCATGCCGTTTTCGATTGCAACCAACCCCCTGGGGCCAAAGCCCCGGGGGTGCATCTTTTTTGACGCGTCATGAGTGACCGGGTCGGATTTGACGACGCTGCGGCGGAAATGACGGGGGTGGACGCGGGCATGGCCAAGCGCTGCTACTACGAGGTTCTCGAGGTCGAGCGCACGGCGGGCGACGGCGAACTGAAATCCGCCTTCCGCAAGCTCGCCATGAAGTGGCACCCCGATCGCAATCCCAGCGACAAGAGCTGCGAAGTCCGCTTCAAGGAGATCAATGAGGCCTACGAGATCCTCAAGCATCCCGACAAGCGCGCGGCCTACGACCGCTTCGGCCACGCCGCTTTCGAGCATGCCGGCTCCGGCGCGGCCCACGGTTTCGGCGACGTGGCTTCGGCCTTTGCCGATATCTTCGATGATCTGTTCGGTATGGGCGGCGCTCGCCGGGGACGCGGGGGCGGCCGCGAGCGCGGCGCCGATCTGCGCTACAACATGGAAATCAGCCTGGAGGAGGCTTATTTCGGCAAGACCGCCCAGGTACGCCTCCCCACCTCGGTGACCTGCGAGGCTTGCTCCGGCTCCGGTGCCAAGGCCGGCACCAAACCCAAGGCTTGTCCGACCTGCGGCGGCCACGGACGCATCCGTCACGCCCAAGGTTTCTTCACGCTCGAGCGGACCTGTCCCGCCTGCCAGGGTCGCGGACAAGTCATCGACAACCCCTGCCCATCCTGCTCGGGCTCCGGGCGGGTGACGCGCGAGCGCGCGCTCTCGGTCAACATCCCCGCGGGCGTCGAGGATGGCACCCGCATAAGACTCGCGGGCGAAGGCGAGGCGGGCGTGCGCACTGGACCTGCCGGGGATCTCTACATTTTTCTCGCGATCGGCTCACATCCGTTCTTCCACCGCGAGGGCGCCGATTTGCACTGCCGAGTGCCGATCTCCATGGTCCTTGCGGCGATGGGCGGCGAGATCGAGGTGCCGACCATCGACGGCAACCATAGTCGCGTGAAGGTGCCGGAAGGCACCCAGTCGGGGCGCCGCTTCCGCCTCCAAGGCAGGGGCATGCCGGTGCTGCGCTCAAAACAAACCGGCGATATGTACATTCAGGTTCTGGTCGAGACGCCGCAAAAACTCAGCAAGCGCCAGCGTGAATTGCTGAACGAATTCGAACGATTGTCGTCCCAGGACACCCAGCCGGAAGCGGCAGGATTCTTCGGCAAGGTCAAGGAGTTGTTGGGTCGGTCGGGCTCGGCCTGAGGAAATTGCCGCTTGACCCCTGCACTTGCGCCCTTTACGGGTTGGAGGGTCAATTAGGCAGTTATTCCGTAGCGTTAGCCCCAAAATGCCGCTCCCAGCCCTGCAATTGCTCGAGCAGAAACTTGAACAACAGAAGCGCCTCTTCGAATTGAGAAGGGGCGCGCTCGAAAAAACGATCGAGCAGCACATCCAGCTGTTCGAGCAGCGCAAGGGCGCGCTCGAAAAAAAGATCGAACATCAGTTCGAGACGCACAAAAAAAAGTTCGAGCAGAAGTTCGACACGCAAAAAAAGAAGATCGAGACGCGCATCCGCCGCTTCGAGCAGAAGAACGGCATTCGTCTCGATGACGAAGTGCGCTTCATCCGTTCCTGGATCGAGAAGCCGCTCACGACCGGCGCCGTAACCCCGTCGGGCCGCGCGCTCGCGCGCACCATGGCCTCCTATGTCGATCCGCGCCGGCCGGGTCCGGTCATCGAGCTTGGCCCCGGCACCGGGCCGGTCACCGAGGCGCTGCTCGCGCAAGGCATCGACCCGTCGCGCCTCATGCTGGTCGAGTTCGATCCGATCTTCTGCCGCTTGTTGCGCGCGCGCTATCCGGCCGCGACCGTGGTCCAGGGCGACGCCTATGGCCTTAAGCGTCTGCTGAGCGGGGTCTTGCAACAACCGGCCGCCGGGGTGGTATCGGGCTTGCCGCTCTTTACCAAGCCACTGCACATGCGCCTGCGGCTGTTGTTCGAAGCCTTCGGCCTGATGTCGCCGGGCGCGCCCTTCGTGCAGTTCACCTACAACGCGGTTGCGCCGATCCCGAAACGGCTCGATCGTGTGAGTGCGCAAGCATCCGAGCGGGTGTGGATGAATATTCCGCCCGCGCGGGTATGGGTGTATCGGAGGGACTGACGACAGACGATGGGACATGTGCGTATCATGTCGTCTGAATCCACCGTCCGTCGTCTGTCATGGCCGCCCCGAAAATCCTGGTCATTCCCGGCTCGCTGCGGGCAAAGTCGTACAATGTGCGGCTGGCTGCGCTCGCGACCAAGGAATTGATGCTGGCGGACGCCGACGTCACCCGCATTTCGCTCTTGGACTATCCGCTGCCGATCTACGATGCCGACAGCGCCGAGACCGCCGGCCCGCCGCCCAATGCGCTCAAGCTCAAGCAATTGATGTCCGCGCATCAGGGCGTGTTCATCGCCAGTCCGGAGTACAACGCCTCGATTACGCCGCTGATCAAGAACACGATCGATTGGATCTCGGCCGTGCGCGAGCGCGGCGATCCGCCGCTCGCGGCCTACCAGAACCGGGTCTTCGCCTTGGGCGGCGCCTCGCCGGGCCGTTCCGGCGCGACGCATTCGTTGCTGGCACTGCGGCAAGTGCTGGCGGTCGGCTGCCGGGCACTGGTGATCGCGGAGCAGGTGACGGTGCCGAACGCCGAACAGGCCTTCGACGAGATGGACGAGCTCAAGGATGCGCGCGCCGCGAGCCAGCTCAAGGTCGTGGTGCGCAAGCTCATCGAGACCGCCAAGCTGTTGGCATGAGAGGATGGTTGGCCGCGTCCGGGACGCACGAGGAGGAGGTCGGCCGTGAAGCTTGATGCGCGCGAGCGGTTGATCGTCGCGCTCGACGTGCCGTCGGTCGCCGAGGCGGAGGCGCTGGTCGCGCGGCTCGGCGAAACCGTCTCGTTTTACAAGATCGGCTATGAGCTTGCCTTTGCGGGCGGGATCGACTTCGCGCGCGTGCTCGCCGGCGCCGGCAAGCGCATCTTCCTCGACCTCAAGCTGCACGACATCGGCAACACCGTTGCCAGGGGCGTCGAAAGCGTTGCGCGGCTCGGGGCGTCGTTTCTTACCGTGCACGCCTATCCCCAGACCATGCATGCCGCGGTCGATGCGCGCAAAGGTTCCGCCTTGCGCCTTCTCGCCGTCACCGTGCTCACCTCCTACGACGACGCCGATCTCGCCGCGGCCGGGTATGATTTCACGGTTTCAGAGCTCGTCGGCGAACGCGCGGCGCAGGCGCGCGACGTCGGGATCGACGGGCTCGTCTGCTCGGGCGAGGAGGCGGCGCTGCTGCGCCCGATCATCGGTACCGACATGGTGCTGGTGACGCCGGGCATCCGGCCGGCGGGTGCCGCAGCCGGCGACCAAAAGCGCATCATGACGCCGGCCGCCGCCATCGCCGCCGGCGCCGATCATCTCGTGGTGGGCCGGCCGATCCTCGCGGCGGCCGATCCGAAGGCTGCCGCGGGCGCGATCATCGCTGAAATCGTCGGCGCGGTGCCGCCATGACAGGGAGGTCGAGATGGCCAAGGGTTATTGGATTCCGCACATCGATGTGAGCGATCCGGAAGGATACAAGGCCTACATGGCCGCAACTCCCGCGGCGCACGACAAATACGGCGGACGCGCGCTGGCGCGGGGCGGGACGCAGCAAGTGGTGGAAGGCAGCAGCCGCTCGCGCAACGTGCTGCGCGAATTTCCGGACTACGCCACTGCGCTCGCCTGTTACCGCTCTGCGGAATACCAGCGCGCGAAGCCGCTGCGCCTTCCCCATTCGGTTTGCGATTTCGTGATCATCGAGGGCTACGACGGCGTGCAGCCGGACCGGCCGGTGACGCAGCCGGCGGCCGCGCCCCGCAAAGGCTACTGGATCGCCCACGTGGATGTCACCGAACCCGAGGGCTACAAGGCCTACATGGCCGCCGACATGGCGGCGTTCGGCAAATATGGCGGGCGCTTCCTGGTGCGGGGCGGCCAGCGCGAGGTGGTGGAGGGCAAGGTGCGTGGGCGCACCGTCGTGCTCGAATTTCCGAGCTATCGGGTCGCGCTCGATTGCTACCGCTCGCCGGAGTACCAAGCCGCGGCCGCGCTGCGCAAGGGCAGAGCCGAGTTCGATCTCTTCATCATCGAGGGCTGTGACGCGCAATCTTAGCGCAAGGCGCCGCGGCCGAGCCCGAGGTCGAGAGGAAGCGCGAGCGGTGGTCAGGCGCGTTACTTTCCTTCGCATCCCCACCTCGCTATACCCGCAGGCCGAATTGGCCGGAGAGATCCCATGTCCGACATGCGGCTGATCGTGGCTGGGGCCGGCGGACGCATGGGGCGCACGCTCGTCCATGCTATTGCGGCCACGGACGGAGCAATCCTGGCGGGCGCGGTGGAGGCGGCCTCCTCGGAGGTCATCGGCCGCGACGCGGGCGAGCTCGCCGGGCTGGGCCGGAACGGCGTGGCGGTCACCACCGACATCGAGCCGCTGCTCGCCCAGGCGGATGGGCTCCTCGACTTCACCGTCCCCGCCGCCACCCTTGCTTTCGCCGAGCATACGGCGCGCAAGGGCTGCGTTCACATCATCGGTACCACCGGGCTCACGGGCGAGAACGAAAAGCTGATCGAGCAGGCGTCAAAGCGCGCCGTGATCGTCAAATCCGGCAACATGAGTATGGGGGTCAACCTGCTGGCGGCGCTGGTCAAGCAGGTGGCGAAGACGCTTGATGAGGATTTCGACATCGAAATCCTCGAAATGCACCACAACAAAAAGATCGACGCGCCTTCGGGCACGGCGCTGATGCTGGGCCGCGCGGCGGCCGAAGGTCGCAGCGTCGACCTCGACCAGCGCTCGGTGCGCGGCCGCGACGGCGTAACCGGCGCACGCGGCGCCGGCGATATCGGCTTTGCCGCGCTGCGCGGCGGCTCGGTCGTGGGCGATCACACCGTGATCTTTGCCGGGCCGGCCGAGCGCATCGAGCTCGTGCACAAGGCCGAAGATCGCATGATCTTCGCCCGCGGCGCGCTGCGTGCCGCGCTCTGGGCGCGCGGGCGCAAGGCGGGGCTCTATTCGATGGCCGACGTGCTCGGCCTCAGGGAGGCCTGATCGCGAGCGTGGATCCCGCGCAGCAGGGATCGACCGGTCATCTCGCCCGGCTGGGGAAGGCCCATAAGGTCGAGCAAAGTGGGCGCTACATCCGCGAGCCGTCCTGACGCCAGGGAAACGTTGCCCCCGCCCGAGAGCAGGACCGGCACCGGATTGGTGGTGTGGGAGGTGTGCGCCCCGCCGGTGTCGGGATCGCGCATCAGTTCGCAATTGCCGTGGTCGGCGGTGACCAGCAAAGCGCCGCCGGCCCCTGCGATCGCCTCCGCGATGCGCCCCAACCCGGTATCGACCGCCTCGACCGCCTTGATCGCAGCCGGCAAGCTGCCGGTGTGCCCGACCATGTCGGGATTGGCGTAATTCAACACGATCAGGTCGTATTGGTGCGAGTTGATCGCCTCCACCGCCTTGTCCGTCAATTGCGGCGCCGACATCTCGGGCTTGAGGTCGTAGGTCGCAACCTTCGGCGAGGGAACCATGATGCGATCCTCGCCGTGATAAGGCTTCTCCTCGCCGCCATTGAGGAAATAGGTGACGTGCGCATACTTCTCCGTCTCGGCCATTCGCAGTTGGCTGCGGCCCGCGTCGGCGACCACCTGGCCGAGAACATTCGCTAGAGTCTGCGGGGGGAAGATCGTTTCCAAAAACGCGTCCAGCTGTTCGCTGTATTGTGTCATGCCGACCGCGACGGCGACGCGGACGGTGCGCCGGCGCGCAAAGCCGGCAAAGGCCGGATCGAGGAGCGCGGTAAGAATCTCGCGCACGCGGTCGGCGCGGAAGTTGAAGCAAAGCACGCCGTCGCCGTCGCGCATGCCGCGATAGCCGCCGACCACCGCCGGCACGACGAATTCGTCGCTGATCTCGTTCGCATAGGCATCCGCAATCACCGCGCGAGCATCCGCAAAGTGCGCCCCTTCGGCGTCCACGATCGCGTGGTAGGCCTTGGCGACGCGGTCCCAGCGCTTGTCGCGATCCATGGCGTAATATCGACCGCTGACCGTCGCGATCGGAACGGATCGCGGCAGCGCCGCGAGGAGGCGAACAATGTCCTCCCCCGCCGATCGCGGCGGCGTGTCGCGACCGTCGGTAAAGGCATGGAGGAGCGTCGGCACGGAGGCCGCGGCGAGAATGCCCGCGAGCACCGCGGCATGATCCTGATGCGAATGCACACCGCCCGGCGACACCAAGCCCATGACGTGGCAGCTGCCGCCGGTCTGCTGCAGACGTTCGATCAGGCGCTTGAGTGCAGGCGCCCTTGCGATATCGCCGCCGGCGATCGCCGCGTTGATGCGGGGCAAATCTTGCAGCACGAGACGGCCGGCGCCGATGTTGAGATGTCCGACCTCGGAATTGCCCATCTGCCCCGACGGCAGGCCGACGTCCTCGCCCGACGTATGCAAGAAGGCGTGGGGGCAGGTCGCCCACAAGCGGTCGAAGCTCGGAGTCCGAGCCTGCCGGATGGCGTTGTCGGCCGCCTCCTCGCGCCAGCCCCAGCCGTCAAGTACGACCAGCATCACTGGACGGCGCTTCTGCATCTCCACGTTCCCCAACTCGCCGGCGTTGCTCACTGCATTCGCCCGCAGCGACGGCGCTTCGAAGGTTGTGTGGGATTGCGGCATCATCGTCAACCAGCGCGGCCGCTCGCCGCACGGACCGGCGATGTGAGACCGTGCTTTTCGGGTCACACCGGCGCGATTTCTGCTCCGCGCGACGTCTAATCTGCTGGCCCGCGATCAATTCGCTCTCGTGATCGGATAGACTGACAGCGAATCGCTGTCACTTTCGGTCGGGGGGCTGAATTGACTGCCGGAAGACTCGTCGCCGCAGTGGCGACGCTCGTTACGTTTGGCGCCGGTACGCCGTCGCGGGCCGGCGTCGATCGCCCGCCGCAATTCATTGTCATGGCGTTCGACAATTGCACCGAGCTCGAGCGTTGGCAGGAGCTCACCGATTTCGCTACCGAGCTGAACAGGGACGGCGACCGAGTTCACTTCACCTTCTTCGTCAGCGGGAGCAATTTCATCGCCGACGGCAGGCGGAGCATCTATGAAGGTCCGCACCAGCGGCGGGGTTATTCCCGCATCAGCTTTGGCGGCTCGCCCGAGCAAGTTCGCAGACGCGTCGAATACGTGAACGCTCTTTACCGCAGCGGCCACGAGATCGCCTCGCACGCGGTCGGCCATTTCAACGGTGCGGCGTGGTCGGTCGGCGATTGGGAGAAGGAATTTCGTGCGTTCAACGACGTCTTAAAGAATGTGGGGCCGAACAACGGAATCGCCGACTCGAAGTTCGCGTTTGCGGCCACGGACGTGGTCGGTTTCCGCGCGCCTTATCTCGCCAAGGGCGCTGGCCTCTATGGGGTCCTCAAGGCGCATGGCTTCCGCTACGACACCAGCGGAGCTAGCTTTGCCAATGCCTGGCCGGAGAAGATCGACGGAGTGTGGCGGTTCAATTTGGCCATGTTGAAGATTCAAGGTTCCGGCAAGGGCGCGCTGTCGATGGATTACAATTTCTTCTTCGCACAATCCCGCGCCGTTTTTGATCCGCGCCGCTACGAGACCATGCGCGAACAGACGCTGCAAACCTATCTTCACTACTTCAAGACCAATTACGCGGGAAACCGCGCGCCGCTGCACATCGGGCATCATTTCATGAACTATGCGGGCGGCGCCTATAACGAAGCGCTCAAAGCCTTCGCGCGTGCGGTCTGCGGCCTGCCGGAAGTACGCTGCGTGACCTATGCCAAGCTTGCCGACTTCATGGATCAGCAGAACGCGGACACGCTTGCGGCCTATCGCAAGGGCGACTTTGCGCGCGCCGCCACGCCGGCGCTGAACGTCGCGCAAGCCCGGCGCTAGGCGACAGCCCCGGCCTTGCTGCTGCTGCGGCGCCTTCAATTCAGCTTGTCACTTTTGCCGCTTCCCAGCCCAGCATCGCGCGTTTGCGCGTGAGGCCCCAGTAATAACCGGTGACGTCGCCGCTTTTGCCCAACACGCGATGGCACGGCACCACGAACGAGACCGGATTCTTGCCGACCGCGGCGCCTACGGCGCGTGCAGCTTTGGTCGCGCCGATCTTTGCCGCGATGCCGGAATAGGTCACCGCCCGGCCCATGGGAATCCGGAGCAACGTCTCCCACACCCGCACCTCGAAGTCGGTCCCGATGAGCACCACCCGCAGGGGCCGGTCCGCCCGCCACAGCCTGCTATCGAAGATGCGGCGTGCGAGCGACGCCGTCCGTGCGCGGTCTTCGACGATGTTCGCCATCGGCCAGCGGGCTTTCATGTCGGCGAGCGCGGTCTGCTCCTCGCCGGGATCGGCGAACGCGAGCCCGGCAAGCCCGCGCTGGGTCGTCATCACCAGCGCGGTACCGAACGGGGAAGGATGAAAGCCGTAAGCCATCGTCAGCCCACTCCCGCCCGATTTCCATTCGCCGGGCGACATCGCTTCGTGAGTGACGAACAGATCGTGCAGCCGGCCCGGCCCGGACAGGCCGACCTCGAACGTGGTGTCGAGCACGCTGGCGGAATCCCGTAGCAGTCTGCGCGCGTGGTCGAGCGTGAGTGCTTGCAGGAAGGCCTTGGGCGTGATGCCCGCCCAACGGCGGAACAGACGATGCAGGTCGCTGGCGCTTACCCCGGCCGCCGCCGCGACGGCATCGATCTCGGGCTGGGCGCGCCAGTGCTCGGAGAGGAACGCGATGGCCCGGCGCACGACGTCATAGTCTGCGGCGGCGTGGCTGAGCGGCTCGTGGTCGCAAACCCGATCGGGAGCGAGCATGGTGGCCTCCATCGCTGGCTGCCTCCTTAGGCCGTGGTCGATGGCCCGGCCACCCGGTTTCTGCGCGCCAAACCCCTAGTCGAATACGGTGCGCGTTGGTCCACGCTTGGCCTCGCCGAGCGCCGCCGACAGCGCGAGCGCGAAGCTTTCCTTCTCCTGCGGTCCGAGGCACCCCGCGATCGCAAGTCGCCGCCCGTGCGAAACCAAAAACAGCCGCTCGATGCCGAATTCGGCATGCACGACGCGGTCGAGCCGAACCCAGAGCGGATTGAGCGTCCATTCGCTGATCCGTCCGCGGTGGCTGACCTGACGCACGGTGAGCTCGCAGGACGTGACGGTGACCTGCTCGTAGGCTTTGGCGCGGCGGTAACTCACCTTGAACGCCCAATAGAGCAGCAGCACGTCGAGCCCGCAGAAGCCGAATACCGGCCAAGCGCCGACGAGGAGAAATGTCGTTCCCATCGCGAGGCTCGCTCCGCCCGCTACCAGCATCAACGCCAAAAAACCTTTGCGGCTGAGCGAGCGGTGCGGGGTGAGCACGGCCGAAAAGATCGCGGGCTCTTGGGTGGGGTCGTTGTCGGGTGCCATGGAGCTCACTATACCGAAACTATGGCTCGCAAGACACCTCGCAGGGTGGTCCGCAGAACCGCCCGCAAAGCGCCTTGGAGAACCGCGCAGAGCCTGCGTCGGTCTCGCGCGCGCAAGGCGGCTAAAGTCAAAACTGCGGCCAAGCGTTCGGCCGCCGACCACGTGGCCGCCGCCGGCGCGCTGCCGCAATGGACAACCGCCGAAATCGAGGAAGCGTTCCGCCGCTTCAAGGCCGCCAGCCCGGAGCCCAAAGGCGAGCTCAAGCACATCAACCCGTTCACGCTGCTCGTCGCGGTGGTGCTCTCGGCGCAGGCGACCGACGCTGGCGTCAACAAGGCGACGCCCGCGCTGTTCGCCGCCGCCGACACGCCGGAAAAGATGGCCGCGCTCGGCGAGGAGCGCGTGCAGGGGTTGATCAAGACCATCGGCCTCTTCCGTACCAAGGCGAAGAATCTCATCGCGTTGTCGAGGAAAATCGCAGACGAGCACGGCGGCGAGGTCCCCCGCACGCGTGAGGCGTTGGAGGCGCTGCCCGGGGTCGGCCGCAAGACCGCAAATGTCGTGCTCAACGTCGCTTTCGGCGAGGCCACCATCGCGGTCGACACCCACATCTTCCGCGTCGGCAATCGCACCGGCATGGCAACCGGCAAGACGCCCCTCGAGGTCGAGCTCAAGCTCGACCGCGTGGTGCCGGCGAAATACAAGCACCATGCCCACCACTGGCTGATTCTACACGGGCGCTACGTCTGCCTGGCGCGTCGACCCCTGTGCGAGAGGTGCCTGATTGCCGACCTCTGCAAGTGGCCAGGGAAAACGGTGGTCAATCGTCCCGCATCGGAGCACTGACGACTGCCCTGTGGAGGCTGCCGCCTTGCTGGCACCACGATCGGCGGGCAATGAGATTCGGCCGCAATCCGGAGGAAGTGGCCAGCATGCATTTGCCCTGGGGCAAGATCGTCATCGGCGTGCTGGTCGCCATCGTCTCATTCGGCGCCGCGATTTGGGCGTTGAACTGGATTTCGCCTGGTCCGAAGGAGCAGCGGCCGGCGCTGGTCGAGGTGCCGCCGCTGGCGCCGGTCGCCCGCAAATCGGTGATCGTGACGCCCGCGGCGATTGCGCTCTCCGCAATCCACAGCGCACTGGAGACGGCGGCGCCGCGGCAGCTCGTGGGCAAGCGCGAGAACCCGCTGCCGCAATTGCTGTCCAACGCCGAAATCGATTGGACGGTCGCGCGCAGCCCGCTCGCGGTCAGCGGCCGGCCGAATGCGCTCGTGGTGTCGACCACGCTCTCCGGAACCTTCCGGGCGACCGGACAAGTCTCCGGTGACGCAGGCAATCTCGCGGGCGCGCTCGGCGGCCTGCTCGGCGGCCGTGTCGGCCAAGGGATTCAGAACCTGCAGGGAAAGACGCTCGATCAGCGTGCCGATATTCGCGGCAACGTCACGCTCACGGCCAATCCGTCGCTCCTGCCGGCGTGGCGGGTGCAGCCCAACCTTACGACTCAGGTTGCGCTGGCCGATGCCTCTCTGCCGGTCCTCGGCACGAAGCTGAGCGTATCGAACGAACTCAAGCCGCTTCTCGATCGCGCCGTCAACGAACAGGTGACGGCGCTACAGGCGCGCCTGCGCGATGATCCGTTTCTCGAAGTGGCGGCACGGCGCGAGTGGGCCAAGATGTGCCGCTCGATCTCGCTCGGCGCGGCGGCGGCCGGCATGCCCAATCTGTGGTTGGAGCTTCGCCCAACGCGAGCCTTCGCGGCGCAGCCGCACATTGACGGCACCGCGGTCACGCTGACCATCGGCGTGGAGGCGCAGACCCGGATCGTGCCCAATGAGACCAAGCCCGATTGCCCGTTCCCGGCGCAACTGGAACTCGTTCCGCAGATCGAGCAGGGCCGAGTCAATATCGCGGTGCCGATCGATATTCCGTTCACCGAAGTGAATCGGCTGCTCGAGGCGCAACTTAAAGGAAAAACTTTCCCCGAGGACAAGAGCAGCGCGTTCAGCGCCACGATCCGGAGCTTGAATCTGGCGGCATCGGGCGACCGGCTGCTGCTCTCGCTGCGCGTCAAGGCAAACGAGAACAAGAGTTGGTTCGGTCTCGGTGCCGAAGCAACGGTCCACGTGTGGGGCCGGCCGGTGCTCGACCGCGCGCATCAGACGCTGCGTCTGAACGACATCGCGCTCGACGTCGAATCGCAGGCCGCGTTCGGCTTGTTGGGCACGGCCGCGCGCGCCGCAGTGCCTTATCTAGAACAGGCGCTGGCGGAAAACGCGGTGGTTGATCTCGTGCCGCTCGCCGCGAATGCCCGCAAGAGCATCGAGGCGGCAATCGCCGATTTTCGCAAGAGCGCCGACGGCGTTGCCGTCGACGCCGCCGTCACCGAGCTGCGACTCGTCGACATCGAGTTTGACGCCAAAACGCTGCGCGTGATCGCGGAGGCCGACGGCACGGTGAAGGTCGCCGTGACGAAGCTCGCGGACAAATGACGGCGAACGGCGCCCCGCCGATGCAGGAAGAGGCAGAACGACGATTGCGTTTATCGCGCTTTATCTATCCGCGGACGCGTGTTGTGGTCTAGCCGCAGTCGGGTGTCGTGCATGATCCGTTGATGCACGTGCACCATGAAAGCCATGGCGAACACCGGCGTCGCGAGATTGACGATCGGGATCGACACGAAGGCGGCGATGAACATGCCGGCGAGAAACACCGTGCTCTGGTGCGTTTTGCGCAGTCGTTTGGCCTCGGCCATGGGCTGATGGCGCATGGCTGCCAATTCAAAATATTCGCGGCCGAGCAAATAGGCGCTGGCGAAGAAAAAAATGAGGAGGCCGGCGCCGGCGAAGAGGAGAAACGGCAGCGCGATGAGATAAACCAAGACCGCGAGCAAAGCCGTTTTCAGGCCTTCGACGAGCGCCTGCATCAGCGGCAGCGGCCTGCCGACAGGCGCGGCGGGATAGTGAGTGCGTTCCACTTCGAGCGCGATGTCGTCGACGAAGAAGCTGCCGACCAGCGCGGTGACCGCCGGCATCAAGAACACCGATCCGACGATGATGCCGAGGCCCGCGGCGACAGAAACAATCCAGATGAGGATCGACAGCGGCGCGTGTGCGCTGACGCCGAATACCGTCTCCGCCCAATTCGCGCCGGTGGTTGCGAGCCAAAGCAGCAATCGATGAAGGCCAATGGCGATAAGCACGATCAGAAAAAGGGCAAGCCCGGCGGATTTCAACAGTACCCACCGAAACGGCGGCGCGAACATCTGAGCGAGCGCTTTGACGGCCGCGTCGATCATCGTTGTCTCCCTGCCTTGGTTCCGGCTCCGTTGGGTGCCGGCCTTGAATAAGGCATCGCTGTGGCGATACCGCAAGCATGCGACGATGAGACAAGATTTCCGACGCGCGGCACGCGCGTTCCGTGGTAGACCTCGCAACGCTTGACACCCTGTGTGCCATGAGACGTTTGAGCCGCCGATCCTTCCTCGCCTCCTCCGCCGCGGTCCTGACGGCCGCGCCCGCGCTTGCAGCGCCGCGCCCCGCGCCGGCACCCGAGGTGCCGCGCTCCGGCTGGGTCGATGCCGTCATCGTGGGTGCGGGCGCCGCCGGCATCGCCGCCGGGCGGCGACTTGCAGCCGCACGCAAACAGTTTGTCGTGCTCGAGGCCGCGGATCAGGTCGGCGGGCGCTGCATTACCGATACCAAGACTTTCGGCATACCCTACGATCGCGGTGCTCATTGGATTTACGCGGCCGACATCAATCCGCTGGCGAAGCTTGCCGTGCAGTCCGGGCTCGACATCTATGCGGCCCCGCCTGGCCAGCGCGTGCGCATCGGACGGCGCTACGCCCGCGAAAGCGAGATGGAGGACTTTCTGTCCAGCCTGGTGCGCGCCAACACCGCCATCGCGGATGCGGCGCGCAAGAGTGACGTCGCCTGTACCCAGGTGTTGCCGAAAGATCTCGGCGAATGGCGGCCGACGATCGAATTCGTACTGGGGCCTTACGGCTGCAGCAAGGAACTCGCGGACGTTTCGACCGCGGATCTCTCCCGCTCGGGCGAGCGCGACAACGGCGCGTTCTGCCGCCAGGGATTTGGCGCTCTGCTCGCGAAGCTCGCCGCCCCCCTCCCACTGTTGCTGGCAACGCCGGTGAAAACCATCGAATGGTGGAGCCGCGCGCGCATCGAGGTCGACACGCCGAAAGGTCAGTTCAAGACCAGCGCGGTCATCATCACCGTCTCGACCAATGTGCTCACGAGCGGAAAAATCAAGTTGGCGCCCGATTTGCCCAAGCGCCATCTCGACGCTGCCGCCAAGCTCAAGCTCGGCAGCCGCGATCACGTGGCGCTGGAATTGACCGGCAATCTGCTCGGCTTGCGCGCCGATGAGCTGGTGTTCGAGAAAAGCGAGAGCAGGCAAACCGCTGCGATCTTCGGCAACATGGGCGGCTCGACGATTTGCGTCGTCGACGTGGGAGGCAGTTTCGGGCGCGATCTCTCCGCCAAGGGGGAGGCCGCGATGATCGACTTTGCGATCAACTGGCTCGGCGGGCTTTACGGCGCCGACATGAAAAGCGCGGTCAAACGCCGCCACGCCACGCGCTGGAACAACGAGCCGTGGGTGCTCGGCGCCATCTCTGCCGCCGCACCCGGCGCTCAGTCCTCGCGCAAGGTGCTGGCGGAGCCGCTCAGCGGCCGTATCTTCTTGGCTGGAGAAGCCACGCATGAGACGCTGTGGGGCAGCGTCAACGGCGCCTGGGAGTCGGGCGAACGTGCGGCCGATGCGGTGGTGAAACTCCTCGGCGGCCCGAGCAAGCGCTCGTGAGCGTTCACGCCCGCAATACCCCGCCCGTCCGCTTGCCGACCTCGGCGACGATCTTCGCGGCTACCGCATCGATCTCCGCGTCGGTCATGGTCTTTTCCCGCGGCTGCAACGTCACCGTGATCGCGATCGACTTCTTGCCGGGCTCGATCCCTTCGCCCTCGTAGACGTCGAACACGGTGACATTGGTGATGAGCTTGCGATCGACGCTCTGCGTCGCGCGCAAGATGTCGGCGGCCTTGACCGTGTGATCGACCACGAAGGCAAAGTCGCGCTCCACCGGTTGAAACGGTGAAAGCTCCGGAACCGGCCGCGCTCGCGTGGCCCTCGCCTTCGGCTGCGGGATGTTTTCCAGGATCACCTCGAAGGCGACCAGCGGGCCCTCGGCATCGAGCGCTTCGAGCGCGCGCGGATGCAGTTCGCCAAAGTGCCCGAGCACGTTCTGCGGGCCGATCTGGATCGTGCCCGAGCGTCCCGGATGGAACCACGGCGGCCCGCCCGGCACGACCTGCAGCGCCTGTGCCGGCGCGCCGGCGGCCGTGAGCACGGCGAGCGCGTCGGCCTTGGCATCGAAGGCGTCGACCTCGCCGGCAGGCGGCGACCACGACCGCCCGATGCCGGTCACCTTGGCGAGCGCGCGGCGCACGCCGCTGGCGGCGGTGAGCTGGTCCTGCGGCCGATCGCCGCGGAAGACTTGCCCGACCTCGAACAGCGCCACGTCGGCAAAGCCGCGGTCGGCGTTCTTCTGCGCCGCGGCGGCAAGCCCGGGAATCAGGCTCGGCCGCATGTCGGATAGGTCGGACGCAATCGGATTGGCGAGCGCAAGCTCTGCTTTTCCGCCGCCGAACAGCTCGGCTTGCGCCTTCGAGATGAACGACCAGGCCACCGCCTCGACCATGCCGCGTGCGGCGAGCGCGCGCTTGGCTTTGCGCGTGCGCAGCTGGATGGCCGTGAGCACCGGCTTGCGCGGAGCCTCGCCGCGGTCGAACGGCGTCGCCGCAACGCGGTCGACGCCGAGGATGCGCACCACTTCCTCCACCAGGTCGGCCTTGCCCTCGACGTCACCCCGCCACGAGGGAACGGTAACTTTCAGGTTCTTGCCCGTACCAGCGACGGAGAAGCCGAGTCGGCCGAGCACGCGCTCGACCTCGCGCTGGTCGACCGTTAGGCCGGTGAGCCGCGGCACTTCGGTGAGCGGAAAATCGATGATGCGCGCGGGTACCTCCGGCGTGCCCGCGACCGTGACCTCCGAGGGTTCGCCACCGCAGAGATCGAGCACCATCCTGGTTGCAGGCTCGAGCCCCGGCAGCATGAAGGCGGGGTCGACCCCGCGCTCGAAGCGGTAGCGGGCGTCCGAATTGATGCCGAGCTTGCGGCCGGTCTGGGCGATATTGAGCGGATCCCAAAGCGCCGATTCGATCAGCACGTCGGTGGTCGTCTCCGAGCAGCCGGTGGCCTCGCCACCCATGATACCGGCAAGGGATTCCACGCCGGTCTCGTCGGCGATCACGCAGATGGTCGGATCGAGCGCGTAGCGCTTGCCATCGAGCGCGAGCAGGGTTTCGCCATCGCGCGCGCGCCGCACGGTGAGATTGCCGTGCACCTTGGCGGCGTCGAACACGTGCAGCGGACGGCCGCGATCGTAGGTGATGAAATTGGTGATATCGACCAACGCGTTGATCGGACGCAAGCCGATCGCGACGAGCCAGCGTTGCAGCCATGCGGGCGAGGGGCCGTTTTTCACCCCGCGCACGAGCCGCAACGCGAAAGCGGGGCAGAGCGAGGGCGTCGTCCCGAAGTCGAGCGTCACCTTCACCGGGCATGGGAACCGCCCTTCGACCGGGCCGATGCTGGTCTCGCGGAGCTTGCCCATGTCGGCGGCCGCGAGGTCGCGCGCGATGCCGTTGACGCCGGCGCAGTCGGCGCGGTTGGGCGTGAGATTGATCTCGATCACGGGATCGGCGAGGCCGGCCCACTGCGCGTAATTCGCGCCCACCGGCGCCGCATCGGGGAGTTCGATGATGCCTTCATGGTCGTCGGAGATTTGCAACTCGAATTCGGACACCAGCATGCCGCGGCTCTCGACCCCGCGGATCTTGCCGACGCCGAGCGTCATGTTCTTGCCCGGGATGAAAGCCCCGGGCGGAACGAACACGCCCTTCATGCCCGCGCGCGCGTTGGGCGCGCCGCACACGACCTGCACCGGATCGCCCGCGCCGGTATCGACCATGCACACGCGCAGCCGGTCCGCGTTCGGATGCCGTTCGGCCGAGATCACCCGCGCGATGATGAACGGCGCCAGCATCTTGCCCCGGTCTGCGACGCTCTCGACCTCGAGCCCGATCATGGTGAGCTTGTCGGCGATCGCCGCAAGCGGCGCGTCGGTGTCGAGGTGCTCCTTGAGCCAAGCGAGGGTGAATTTCATCATTCCGCGGACTCGGGATCTATTCCCTCTCCCGTTTGCAGGAGAGGCTCGGCGGCGGCAGCGAGCTGTGTGTGATCGTCTCGAACGGCAAGCGATCCACGGATTGGATCATGGCGACCTGCAAACGAGAATGATCAGTTGCTCAGTCCTCCTGCAAGCGTGGGGAAGTCGAGCGGGCGGAAGCCGTAATGGGCGAGCCAGCGCACGTCGGCCTCGAAGAACGGGCGAAGATCCGGCATGCCGTATTTGAGCATGGCGATGCGATCGATCCCCAGGCCCCAAGCGAAGCCCTGATACTCGTCGGGATCGAGCCCGCAATTGCGCAGCACGTTGGGATGCACCATGCCGCAGCCGAGAATCTCCATCCAATCCTCGCCCTCGCCGAATCTGATCTCGCCTTTGTCGCGCTGGCACTGGATATCGACCTCGAGCGAAGGCTCCGTGAACGGAAAGAACGACGGGCGAAAACGCATCTTGACTTGATCGACCTCGAAGAACGCCTTGCAGAATTCCTGCAGGATCCATTTCAGATGGCCGAGGTGGGAGCCCTTGTCGATGACGAGCCCCTCGACCTGGTGGAACATGGGCGTGTGGGTCTGATCGCTGTCGCTGCGATAGGTGCGGCCGGGAATGATGACGCGGATCGGCGGCTTCTGTGCCAGCATGGTCCTGATCTGCACCGGCGAGGTATGCGTGCGCAGCAGCAGCCGCGAGCCGTCGGGCTTCGGATTGAAGTAGAAGGTGTCGTGCATGTCGCGGGCCGGATGACTTTCCGGGAAATTGAGCTTGGTGAAATTATAGTCGTCGGTCTCGATATCGGGCCCTTCGGCGACCGCGAACCCCATGTCGGCGAAGATCGCGGTGAGCTCGTCCACGACTTGGCTGATGGGATGGATGCGGCCGATCTCCGCCGGCGGCTCGCGCACCGGCAGCGTGACGTCCACGGTCTCGGTGTTGAGCCGCTGCTCCAGCGCCAGCCCTCGCAGCGCGTCCTTGCGCGCGGCGATCGCGGCACTGAGTCGATCTTTGAGGCTGTTGATGAGCGGCCCCTGCTCCTTGCGTGCCTCCGGCGTCATCGTGCCTAACGTTTTCAACAGCGCGGACACCGAGCCGCTGCGGCCGAGCGCCGCCACCCGCGCGGCTTCGAGCGCGGTTTCGTCCTTGGCGGCCGTCACGGCGGCGAGGAGTTCGGTCTCGAGCGCGCGAAGGTCGGTCATTGATACTGCTCCACTGCGCCGGCGCAGCGTCTTGGGTTCGAGCGCATTGACGAAGGCCCGCTCTGCGCCGCCATCCATTCATCCTTCACGGGTGCCGCCAACGCGTCTGGATATCGACGTCGTTGATAAGCATCAGCGGGGGCCTCTGTACAAGGCCTTCGCGCTGCTTCGCCGCCGCGCGCTCGCCCGGTCGCTAGGTCGGCAGGAACGGCAGATCGGTATCGCCGGGTTTGCCGCCGGCCTGCGTCAGCATGCAATGGACCTGGCCGCGATGATGCGTCTGATGGTTGAACATATGCGTGACCAGAAGCCATGTCGGCTTGTGCACTTCCCGCTTGATCGCGCCGGAGTAATAGGCGAGCTCGCCTGCGAGCGACGCGGCGTCGAGCCGGTCGGCCCAGTCGATCACGACCGCGTCGAACGCCTTGCGCTCGCGCTTGAGCTCGTCCCAGTCGCTGTGGAGCGCCACGGATTCGGGAATGCCGCCGTTGGGGCACGGCGTGCCGGCAAGACGGCTCATCCAGATGCGATCGGCCCAGAGCAGGTGATTGAGGGTGGCGTGGATCGAACCGAAGAACGCCCCGCGGTCGCGTCGTCGCTCGGCGTCGGACAGCGTGTCGGCAGCGCCGTAAAGGTTCTCGTTCTGCCAGCGGTTATAGCGGGCCATGCATTGCACATAGGGGACATCGATCATCGTCTAGTTCGCAGGACGGACGGCACAGGACAGAAGGCAACATCGTCTCCGTCGTCCATCCTTCGTCCTCTCACGCCTACGCCGCGATTGCCGCTTTGGCCTTCTCGACAATCGCCGCAAAGGCCGTGGGCTCGGTAATCGCAAGATCAGACAGCACCTTGCGATCCACCAACAGTCCGGCCTTGCCGAGGCCGCCGATGAACCGGCTGTAGGTCAGCCCGAACGGGCGCACCGCGGCATTGAGGCGCTGGATCCAGAGTGCCCGGAACGTGCGCTTGCGGCGCTTGCGGTCGCGATAGGCGTACTGGTTCGCCTTCTCCACCGCCTGCTTGGCGACGCGAATGGTGTTCTTGCGTCGGCCGTAATAGCCCTTGGCGGCCTTCAAGACTTTCTTGTGCTTGGCGTGTCCGGTGACGCCGCGCTTGACGCGTGCCATGGCTGATCTCCTGACTGATAGCGTGCGACGATTGAGTGCGGACGGCCGCCGGTGGACGGCCGCGGGCGATCAGCCGTTCGGCAAATAGTATTTCTTGATCTTATCGCCGTCGGTCTTGAACAGCACGGCGGTGCCGCGCAATTGGCGGATCTGCTTCTTGGTGCGCTTGATCATGCCGTGGCGCTTACGGGATTGCTGGTAGAGCACCATCCCGCTCGCGGTCACCTTGAAGCGCTTCTTGGCGCCGGATTTGGTCTTGAGCTTGGGCATTTGGCTCTCCTTTGCGGCGGCAGGCATGGCCCGGCCGGCCGGATGCGCTCGTTTGAGCGTGCTGATCGCCGTCGCCACGGCAGCCCTTTTCGGCCGGGCGACGGAAGGGCGGCGTTATGGCAGAGGCCACCGCGAAATACAACCAGAACCCGGGTTGATGGGCGCTATGGGCCTTCGCCGGCTCAAGCAAGCAAAGGGGCGCCAGCTCTTCCGTCACGGGCCGCCTTTTGGCCCTTTGGCACGGCGTGCCGCCCTCACCGCGGCGCCAACACCATCACAACCTGGCGGCCTTCGAAGCGCGGCTCCTGCTCGACCTTGGCGACTTTGGAGGTGTCGCCCTTGACGCGATTGAGAAGCTGATAGCCGAGCTCCTGGTGCGCCATCTCGCGCCCGCGGAAGCGCAGCGTGACCTTGACCTTGTCGCCCTCTTCGAAAAAGCGCTGCATCGAGCGCATCTTCACGTCGTAATCGTGGTCGTCGATCATCGGCCGGAGCTTGATCTCCTTGACCTCGACGATCTTCTGTTTCTTGCGGGCTTCCGCCGCTTTTTTCTGCGCCTGGTATTTGTATTTGCCGTAATCGAGAATTTTGCAGACGGGCGGGGACGAATTGGGGGCGATCTCGACGAGATCAAGCCCGGCCTCCTGGGCCCTGTCCAAAGCGATCTGGATTTCAGTCGGCCCGTGATTGTGGCCGGCCTGGTCGATCAATTGGACTTCACGAACACGGATCTCCTCGTTGATGCGCGGGCCGTCCTTCGGGGCGGGCTGCGCGGGTCTCATTGGGCGACGAATGGCTCTGCTCTCCTCATGCCGTTGCAACGTCCCTGCTACCGCAGGGTGACGAAGGATCAGGACAAACCGCGCATAAGTCAACGGCCTTCCGTCCATTTCGCGGCCGAGCCAACGCGTTCCCCGCTATCCGCTGGTCGCGCCAGCAGCGCACCGTAGACGGCGTGGGTCGCGACCACGGCGTTGCGTGGAGAGAACATGTATTCGGCGAAGTGTCGCGCGCGCTCGGACATCGTGCCGTAGGCGGTTTCGTCGAGGGCGAACGCCTCGCCGAGCGCGTGGGCAAATTCCCCCGCGTGGCCCGCCTTGGCCACCCACCCCGTGCGCACCTCTTCCGGCATTTCCGGCGGCGCCGCCACGTGCTCGGGCAAAATGCCGATATCGGACGTGACGACCGGCCGCCCCATGGCTTGCGCTTGGGCCACCACGCGGCCGAGCACCGGCGCCTCGATCGCGGGCACCACCACGGTATCGGCGACGGCAAACGCCGCCGGCATGTCGCGGCAATGACCGGCGAAGCGAATGAACGCCTGCACCCCTTTGAGCTCTGCCTCCTTCGCGACGGCGCGCGCGTATTTGCGATAACTGCGATGTTCGCCCGCGAGCACGAACACGAAGCCGCGCACACCGCCGTCGAGCAGGAGGCGCGCCACGTCGGGCAGAATGAGTTGGCCATTCCAAGGGGCGACGCGTCCGGGAACGAGCAGGATCCCTGCGGTTTGCGCAATTCCCCACGCGTCGCGCACCGCTTCGACGCGCGCGACGTCAACCGCCGCGGGATCGAAGGCGGCGACGTCGATGCTGCGTGGAATGATGGTAACGCGCTCAATCGGAATCTTGTGACGCGCCATGACCGGCGCAGCGGCGAAGTTCGATGGCGTGATCACCCAATCGCCGCGCGCGAGCGCGCCGGCCCAATAGCCGCGCAGCCCGGAAGCCGGCACGTCGAGCAGCGTGGTGACGAGCCGGACCGGGATGCGCGCCGCCGCCATCCGGGCGATCCAGGCGCCACCGACGCTTTGCGCGTGCACGATATCGATGTGCTCGGAGGCGATCAGACGTTCCAGAGTGCGTGCGCTTCGCCTGAGCCTGAACGGATTGACCGTGGCATTCACGAGCGGAGCCCATTCGCCGCCGAAGGCGGTGAGCTCCCCAACGAGCGGCCCCTCCTCGGCTGCCACGAGCGCGCGGGCGCCCGACTGCACCAGCGCCGAAGCCACGTTGAGCGCGGTGCGGGCGACCGGCTCCTCGCGCAAGGCCGGCACGATCTGCAGGACGGTCGCGTTCTCCAAGGTGTGCGGGGGCGCATGGCTATCGTCGTTGTGCACGGAGGCCAATTCCTTCGACCCGCATCGGCTTGTTTGCCGCTCGGGCATCCTTGTATTCAATGGCGGCACGCGGCGAAACACGCCCGCCGCAAGCGTGCGCCCAAGACCAGGTTCCCCAAATGAACGATCTTTGCCCGAAATTCTTGGATGTTGGAACCGGTATTGCGGCCCGCAGGATTGCCGTCCGGCGGCGCGAGGGCGCGGCACCCGGCCTGTTCTGGGTGGGCGGCTTCAAATCGGACATGAAGGGCACCAAGGCCGAGGCGCTCGATCTGTGGGCGCGGGACCACGGCCGGGCGATCACGCGCTTCGACTATTCCGGCCACGGCGAATCCGGCGGAAACTTCACCGACGGCACGATCGGTCGCTGGTTCGAGGAAACGCTCGCCGTGTTCGATGCCTTTTGCCGCGGGCCGCAGGTTGTGATCGGCTCGTCGATGGGAGGGTGGCTGGCGCTGCTGCTGACGCGCGAGCTGACGCGCCGCACGCAGCCAGACCCGAGCGTGGTGCGCCTCGTGCTGATCGCGCCGGCGGTCGACTTCACCGAAGAGCTGATGTGGAAACGGTTTCCGCCGGAGGTCAAGCGCGAGATCGAGCAAACCGGCGTTTGGGCGCGACCGTCGCAATATTCCGAGCAACCCTATCCGATCACCCGCGGGCTCATCGAGGAGGGACGCAGACACCTGCTGCTCGACGGTATGATCGAGACCGGCTGCCCGGTGCGGATCCTCCAGGGCGTGCAGGATCCCGACGTGCCCTGGCAGCACACGGTCGAGCTGACCGCTCGCTTTGCCCGCGACGACGTCGTGCTCACGCTGGTGAAGGACGGCGACCATCGCCTGTCGCGCCCCGAGGACATCGAACGGCTGATTGCCGCCGTGGCCGAGGCGTGAAATGACCGCAGCCGTTAGCCGTGCTTGGAACGACTGTCGGCGGGAACCTGCGCGCGCTCGGACATGCCGTAGTCCCTGATCACGCCGGCAATCCGCAATCGATAGTCGGAGAATATTTCCGCCCGGCCGAGCGCCTGGGCGCGGCGATGCGGTTCGAGGTTTCTCCATGCGCTCACCGCCGCTTCGTCGCGGAAGAATGAAAGCGAGAGCATCTTGCCGGGCTCGTAAAGGCTCTCGAAGCGTTCGATGGAGATGAAGCCGTCGATGGTTTCGAGCAGCGGGCGCAGCTCGGCGGCCAGGTCGAGATATCGTTGCTTCTGTCCGGGTTTTGCCCAGATCTCGAAGATGACGGCGATCATTTTGAACACCTCGTTGAGCCTGCCGTCGCGTTCGGCCGTTCTCCACGGCGAAGCGGACAGGCGTTGCGCCGAAAACCTTAAGTCGCCGCGGCGGCGACGGCACGCCTCATTTCAACAGAAGCCGTGGCTCAGGTCACGGGCCGCAGGAACGTGCGCTCCTCGCTCAAGATAAAGCGTTGCTCCTGCGCAAAGCGGAAGTTGGCGGCGCCTTCACGATCGGACTTGAGCCGCGCGCGGTAGGCTTCGTAGGCGGCGAGGCTGTCGAACGAAATCAGCCCATAGCCGACGTTGTTGGTGCCCTCATGCGGCATCCAAAAGCCGAGAAGATTTCCGCCGCACTTGGGAATGATGGTGAGCCACCGCCGGGCGTAGTCTTCGAAGGCGTCGCATTGAAACGGATCGAGTTGGTAGCGGATGAAGAGCGTGATGCTCATGGCAGTCTCCTGGGCAGTCTCCTGGGGTCACCTGCCCACATCCTGCCGCGTTGCGTGGAGAGCATGCTTCGGATATTACCGAACTATGTTGGCATGTTGGGCTTGTCGCGGCGCTGGCGGACGGCACGATCAAGGCTTGGCCGGCGCGGCCGGCCCGGCGAAGGTGAGGTGATCGCCGGCCGCATAGAGGGCGCGCAGGCCGTCGCGGTAGGTCGGATACCGTAGCCTCACGCCGAGCGCGGCCTTGAGCTTCTCGTTACGCGCCCGAATGCACCCGTCGTAGAAGCTCAGCGTCATGGGCGAGACCAACTTGCCGGCCTCCGCATAGGGGATCTCGGGCGGCGGATCGATGCCGATGAGGTGTGCCGCAAACGCGATCTGTTCGCTCGGCGATGCCGGTTCGTCGTCCACGACGTTGAAGACGCCGTCGGCGCGTCGCGCGAAGGCCGCATCGATCGCCTGCGCGATGTCGTAGACGTGAATGCGGTTCGAGACGTGGCCGGGCTTGGCGATGCGGTGCACCGTGCCGCGCCGAAGCCGCACCATTGCGTTCTGTCCCGGACCGTAGATGCCGCCAAGCCGCAGAATGGCAACCGGCAGGCTCCGCCGCGCCCCGAGCGCCCGCCACTTAAGCTCCGCGTCGATGCGCGTGCGTCCGCGGCGAGCCAGCGCCGGACTTGTTTCCGCGGCCTCGTCGATCCACGCGCCGCCGCTATCGCCGTAGACCCCGAGGCTCGACAGATACACCGCGGACTTAAGCCGCGGCGCCCGTGCGATCTCGTCTTCCAGCGCCGCGAGCACGGGATCGCGGCCCTCCGCCGGTGCAGCCGATATGAGCAGCGCGTCGGCTCGCGCAATTGCGGCAGCGAGCTCGCGCGAGGGCGTTATCCCGTCGAACACCAGCATGTCAGCCGGCCGGCCCGCGAGGCGCTCTTGTGCGAGCGCAGCCGCGCGTTGCGCGCTGCGCGTGGTTCCGACGATGCGGTCGAAGCGCTTGCCGAATTCGCTGACGTAATGCCGGGCGCAGTAACCCAGCCCGAGACAAACAAGCGTAGCCATCAGGCCGCCGGCGCCGCGAGCGCTGCCGTCCATTCGTCCGCGACCAGCGGCTCGCTCTCGCGCGCGCGCTGATCCGTCGCCAGCACGGCGAGCCGTTCAGCCGGCAGCAGGCGGCTGAGCGCCCATACCGCCGCGCCTCGCACCAGCGGCGAGGGATCGCCCAACAGCCGCATGGCCTCGGACGCGAGCGTCGCGTCGCCGGAATTGCCGATGGCGATGAGCACGTTGCGTACGAAGCGATTGCGCCCCGTGCGCTTGACCGGCGATTTCGAAAACATCTTCCGGAATGTCGCGTCGTCGAGACGGGCGAGATCGGCGAGGCGAGGAGCCCGCAATTCGCGGCGCGCCGCGAGCTTCATCTCGCGGCCCGCCTGCGCAAATTTGTTCCACGGGCACACCGCCAGACAATCATCGCAGCCGAAGATGCGGTTACCGATCGAGGCGCGCAGATCACGCGGAATCGGGCCCTTGTGTTCGATCGTGAGGTACGAGATGCAGCGGCGCGCATCGAGCCGATAGGGCGCGGGGAACGCCGCGGTCGGGCAGACGTCGAGACAAGCACGACACGTGCCGCAGTGATCGATTTCCGCCGCGTCCGGCGGCAGGTCGAGCGTGGTGAAGATTGCGCCGAGGAACAACCACGACCCGAATTGACGCGAGACCAGATTCGTGTGCTTGCCCTGCCAGCCGAGGCCGGCGGTGGCGGCGAGCGGCTTCTCCATCACCGCCGCGGTGTCGACGAAAACCTTCGCGTCGCCGCCGGCTTGCGCGATCAGCCAACCGGCGAGCGCCTTGAGGCGCGGCTTGATGACGTCGTGATAGTCGTCGGCTTGCGCATAAACCGAGATTGCCCCGCGCTCGCGCCTCTTCAAGATCGCCAGCGGATCGTCCGGGCCATGGCCGTAGTTGAGGCCGAGCATGATGACGGAGCGTACCTGCGGCCAGAGCGCGCGCGGGGTACCGCGCCGCGCGGCGGTCGTTTCCATCCAATCCATGTCGCCATGGGCGCCTTCGGCAAGGAAATGCCGCAGCCGCTCGGCCGCTTGCGGGATCGAGTCCGGCCGCGTGACGCCGACGGTGTCGAAGCCGTATTGGCGCGCGGCGCTCACGAGCGCCGCTTTAAGCGACGCCGGATCGTTTAGAAATCGAGGTCGGCGTAGGTCTTCGACGGCGGGATTCCCGCCAGCGTCTCGGCCAGGATCGGACGAAACGATGGGCGCGACTTGATCTGCGCGTACCAGGTCTTCGCGGCTTCGTCTTCGTTCCATGGCACGTCGCCCAGATAGTCGGCCGCCGAGAGGTGGGCGGCCGCCGCGAGATCCGCGTAACTCATCCGCCCCCCTGCGAGCCAATCGCGCGTGCGCACCAGCCAACCGATATAGGCCAAATGATAGCGCATGTTGTGGCGCGCCGCGCGGATCACTTCGGTGTCCGGCGATCCGCCGCCCGCGCTCGTCGGCATCTGGCGCTTATATAGGCGTTCCGTGGTGAGCGGGCCGCTGACCTCGGCAAAGAATTTGTCGTTGAACCAGCTCATGAGCCGGCGCACTTCGACCCGTGGGCCGGGTTCGCGCGGCAGCAGGCGCAGTTCGCCCAGTTCACCCCCTCTGGTCTCGTCGAGATATTCGGCGATGACAGCCGCTCCCGGAACCGCGGGACGACCTTCCTCCACCACCACGGGAGTCGTGCAAGCGGGATTGAGGATGAGGAATTCTTGGCGGCGTTCCCACACGCGCTCCTCGACCGTGCGTGCGGCGAGGCCGTATTCGCCGAGCGCCAAGCGTACGAAACGCGAGTGCGGGCAAAACGGGTGGTGGAACAATGTCAGCATGCGGCCTTAAGGATTGCGGCGATCTAGGGGCGCGCGCGGGGGCCGCGCGGCGCGTCACGGTAGGTTGCTCTCCGCCGTTTGAATAGGGGCGGCCGGGAGCAACCTGTGCAATGTTCGCCCTTCCCCGTTGCTCCGAGGTTAATGATGCGGGAAAACCGCATCTCCCGGACCTTCCGCGCGCGGTGGTGCGCGGCGCCGTTTCCTCTTTGCCCCGCGGAGCCCGCCCATGTCCTTCGAACTTTTCAAGGCCTTCGTCCTCGGCGTCGTCGAGGGCCTGACCGAGTTCCTGCCGGTGTCATCGACTGGGCACCTCCTCCTGGTCCAGCATTTCTTCGGTTTCGACGATGACGATTTCGGCAAGACCTTCGCCGTGCTGATTCAGTTCGGCGCCATCCTCGCGCTGTTGTCGATCTATTTTGTCCGTATCTGGCAGATCGCCACCGGCATGTTCAGCGATCCCGCGGCCCGACGCTTCGTCCTCGGCGTGCTGATCGCGTTCCTGCCGGCTGCGGTCGTCGGCGCGCTCGCCCACGATGTCATCAAGTCCGTGTTGTTCAACGTTTGGATCGTCTGCTTCAGCCTGATCGTCGGCGGCGCGATCCTGCAGTGGGTCGATCGCATGGATCTCGAGACGCGTTACCACGACGCCACGAAGTTCTCGCTGCCGATGTATTTCGTCATCGGCTTGGCGCAGTGCGTATCCATGATTCCCGGCGTCTCGCGCTCGGGCGCAACCATCGTGGCCGCCATGCTGCTGGGCGCCGACCGGCGCTCGGCGGCGGAATTTTCGTTCTGGCTCGCCATGCCCACCATGGCCGGCGCGTTCGCCTACGACCTCTACAAGAGCCGCGGGCAGATGAGCATGGACAACACCATCATCGTGGCTTTCGGATTTGCGGTATCGTTCGTGTGCGCCTGGTTCGTGGTGAAGACGTTTCTCGACTACGTGCAGCGCCACGGTCTTGGCTTGTTCGCCTGGTGGCGCGTCATCGTGGGAGCGCTCGGGCTGATCGCACTGGCGGCTGGATACTGAGGAAGCAGGAGCGAGGACGCGCAAGCACCCTCTTCCATCCTCTGTGACGCAGCTCGACGTTGGCGAGGATGGGAATGCCTGGCGGCAGGGATCAGCATTGACTTATCGGCGGTGACCGCGCGGTGGGCTGATCACTGACTGCCGACCGCCGTCGAGTTAAATTGGCCGGCCTTGCGGAATCGCCACAGATAGGAGGGGACGATCGCAGCCATGGCGACGGGGTCGATGCCGAGCGCTTCGAGCGTTCGCCCTTCGCGCTTGGCCTGGTCCGAGACGGTGACGTCGCGGCGCAGCAGCTCGACCTGATCGGGCGTCAACAGCGGCTTGGGCAGCAGCTGGAGGATGCCGGCCTGAAACTTCGCGAGCGCGAACGGAAGTGGCACCAGCAGGCGCTGGCGCTCGATGGTCGCGAGCATGAATTGCATCAGCTCCTTGAAGCTGCGCGCTTCCGGCCCGCCGAGCTCGTAGATCTCACCATCTTTGGCGCGGCCCTCAATCGCCGCAACGACCGCGCTCGCGACATCGCCGGCGAAGACCGGTTGGAACCGGGTATGCCCGCCGCCGATCAGCGGCAGCGCGGGGGAAAAGCGGGCGATCGCTGCGAACTTGTTGAAGAAGTCGTCTTCGGGCCCGAACAGAACCGAGGGCCGCAGGATGACGGCCGACGGCACGGCGGCGAGCACCAGCCTCTCGCCGACGGCCTTCGAGCGCGCATAATGCGAAGGGGCGTGCTCGTCGGCGCCGATCGCTGAGACGTGCACCATGCGCGCGCCGAAGGCGGCCGCTGCGAGCGCCACGGCTTCGGCTCCAAAGGCCTGCACCGCATCGAATTTTTGTCGCCCGCGCTCGAACAGGATACCAACAAGGTTGATCACCACATCGGCATCGCGCGCGGCTGCCTCCACCGAGGCTGAATGGCGCACATTGGCCTGCACGGCATGGATCTGCCCGACTTGTCCCAGCGGCTGCAGGAAACCGGCAAGCTCAGGCCGGCGGACGGCCACCCGAATGCGGTAGCCGAGTTTGGCCAACGCGCGCACGACGTGACGGCCGAGGAAACCCGAGCCGCCGAAGACGGTGACGAGCGTTTCGAGCGGAATGGCGGTCATGCTCGCTCACGTTCCTCGATCGCGGAATACAGGATCGCTTCGATAGTGTACAGGACGCGTGCACCTAATTTGACAACCACAGGCGCGCTCCGTACCTATCCCCGATGAAGCCCAGGTGGCGGAACTGGTAGACGCACTAGTTTCAGGTACTAGCGCCGCGAGGCGTGGAGGTTCGAGTCCTCTCCTGGGCACCAGATTTGCAGCATCGCCCGTCCGTGAGCCGTCATGACTATCCGCTTGCATCGCGGGGATCTGCCCAACCTCTCGCACTACCGCGGCGACGCGGTGGCGATCGACACCGAAACCATGGGGCTCGATCCGATCCGCGATCGGCTGTGCGTGGTGCAACTGTCGCCGGGCGACGGCTCCGCCGACGTGGTGCAGATCCCGGCGGGCGCCAGCGCAGCGCCGAACCTGACCAAACTTCTCGCCGACGGCACGATCCTCAAGATCTTTCATTTCGCCCGCTTCGATCTCGGTGTGTTGCAGCAGCGTTTGGGCGTCATGGCTTCTCCGGTCTACTGCACCAAGATCGCCTCGCGGATCGCGCGCACTTACACCGACAAGCACGGCCTCAAGGACCTCGTGCGTGAAGTGCTGGGCGTCGACCTCTCCAAGCAGCAACAGCTTTCCGATTGGGGCGCCGAGGCGCTGACCGACGCGCAACTCGCCTATGCGGCGTCCGATGTGCTGCACCTGCACGCGCTCAAGGAAAAGCTCGACGCCATCCTCGTCCGAGAGGGGCGCGCCGAACTCGCGGCGGCCTGTTTTCGCTTCCTGCCGGACCGGGTACGGCTCGACCTCGCCGGCTGGGCCGCCGAGGACATCTTTGCCCATTCCTAGCATTCCCCGCCCTCGGAATCGTATGAATTGGGTAACTTGTCCGCGCTATCTCCTTCAATAGACCCGATTTTCCGGCCGGGTCCTCCGCCGTGGTCCTGCGCGGCCGTGCCGCGCCCGGGCCATATTTGGGAGCGACCATGGGGCGCCAAAAGAGGCTAATATCGAGTGGGGCCGCCTGATTCTCTTGGGCGGACGGGGGCTCGGGGATGAACTCTTTCACGGCTGTATCCGAGGTCAACCCGGGAGGGCCGCGCGTTGATGCGCGCTTTGGCCGTACCGATACGGCTCGAGCCTTCCGGGCCGCCGTGCGCCACAGCCGGCATGTGCGCATCTTGCGGGTCGCGGTCCCACTGACCACGGCCGCGGTCTTTCTCTCGGGAGTGGCCTTTACAGTTCTGATGAAGCCGTTGCGCGCACTCTCGGGCCTGCCCGTCAACGTCGGCTCGCTGGTCGTTTCCGGCACCAAGATCAAGATGAATCAGCCCCGCCTCGCCGGCGTCACGCGCGACAATCGCCGCTACGACATGATCGCCCAGGCCGCTGCTCAGGACGTCACCAAGCCGGACATGCTCGAACTGCACGGCATCCGCGCGACAATGGAGATGAGAGACAACGTCACCTTCGAAACGACCGCGAAGGATGGGCTATATAACACCAAGACCGAGCAGCTCACGCTCACCCAGGACATCGTGGTGACGTCTTCGAGCGGCTATCAGGCGTTCCTCAACGAAGCGGTCGTGGACGTTCGCGGCAGCAACATCGTTTCGGACAAGCCGGTCGAGGTGAAGACGGCGACATGGACCATCAACGCCAACCGCATGGAGGTCCGCGACTCCGGCGATCTCATGCGTTTCGAGCGCGGCGTATTCGTCACCTTGATAATGGACAACACGGCCTCCACCGCGGGCGGAGGGCGCAAGCCATGAGCAGGCGTCGAACGCGAAATCGGTTCGCGCTGCTCGCGGTGACGGGGCTCGTCGTCGCCTGCGCGGTCTGCGGGTCCGATGCAATGGCGCAGAAAAATCAAGGTCCGCCGAACGCGCTGCAGGGCTTTTCGCAGAACCGCGACGAACCCGTGAAGATCCGCGCGGCCGCGCTCGAGCTGCGCGAGAAGGACAAGATGGCGACCTTCACCGGGGATGTGTACGTGCTGCAAGGCGACACCGAAATGCGCTGCAAGCAGCTCGTCGTGTTCTACGAGGAGGAAACCGGCACGCGCACCGTCAAGGCAGCCGATCCGGGGCCCGGAGGCGACCGGCAGATCAGCCGGATCGAGGCGAAGGGCAACGTCGTGGTGGTTCAAAAGGATCAAAATGCGACCGGCGATGCCGCCACCTTCAACATGCGCGAGAACACGGTGACGCTCGTCGGGAACGTCGTCGTGACGCGAGGCGCGGACGTCCTGCGCGGGCAGCGGCTGGTGGTCGATCTCACCAGCGGCGTGTCGAAGATGGATCAGGGTCGGGTCGAGGGCCTGTTTAAATCGGGATCGCAAAGCCCTCCCGATCCGCGCAACGCTGCGGAGAAAAGCAACACCGCGGACAAAGGCAACACCGCGGACAAAGGCAATCCCCCGGAGAAAAGCAACACCGCGGATAAAAGATGACGCTCGTCGACCGCGGATCGCTGCCGCGCCCCGTCGTGGCCGGCAAAACGGTTGAAAGCACTTTGGGACATCACATCGGGCGCTCCACACTTGATCGGCAAGGCTCGGATCGTGTCATGGAATTGACAAAGCGCTGCGGCCCATTCCCGTCGGCGATGTTTGGCTTCGCCATCGAAGGATTGCGTTGAACCCCGGTTTCGAGGGCAGAGGCTTGGTCGACATCCTCGCGTTGTTCCGACATCGCCGCGCGCCTCAACCCAGACGACGAGTGGGCAACGGCGGCTGGCAGGATATCGGCCTGACCTCTTTGGGTGGGCCGATGGCGCTCGCCCGCGGCAAGAAGGTGGCTCCCGCCGCCACCCGGCCGCGCCCGCGCCCGCAAGCGCCGGTGGCGCGGCAAGAGGCCATAGCGCCGGCGGCGCGGCAAGAGGCCATGCGGAGCTACTTGGCTGCGCACAACCTGGAAAAGACCTACGGCGGACGGCGGGTGGTCAACGGCGTCAGCCTCTATGTGCGGCGCGGCGAGGCGGTCGGTCTGCTGGGGCCGAACGGCGCCGGCAAGACCACGGCGTTCTACATGATTACCGGTCTAATCAAGGCCGAGCGCGGCAAGATCGAGCTCGATGGCCACGACGTCACCCATCTTCCGATGTACCAGCGGGCACGCCTCGGCATCGGCTATCTACCGCAGGAAGCGTCGATCTTTCGCGGCCTCAACGTGGAAGACAATATCCGCGCGGTCCTCGAAGTGGTGGAGCCGGACCGCCGCCGCCGCGAGGCGGATCTCGATGCGCTGTTGGACGAGTTCGAGATCGCCCCCCGTCGCAAGACGCCCTCGATCGCGCTTTCGGGCGGAGAGCGCCGCCGCGTCGAGATCGCCCGCGCGCTCGCGAGTCGGCCGAATTACATGCTGCTGGACGAGCCGTTCGCGGGCATCGACCCCAAGGCCGTGGTCGAAATCCAGAGGCTGGTGCGGCGTTTGACCAGCCGCGGCATTGGCGTGCTCATCACCGACCACAATGTGCGCGAGACCCTCGACCTCACCGACCGCTCTTACATCATCTATTCGGGCCAGGTCCTCATGGAGGGCCGCAAGGACGATATCGTGAACGACCCCGAGGTCCGCCGCCTCTACCTCGGCGAAGAATTCCGCGTCTAGTGCGGCGGTTCAGAAGTCCGCATCATTCATGCAGCGAGTCCGAAATGCGGGCTTCTGAACCAAAGCCACACTAGATCAATAAGTTGCTAGTGTCCTTCGATTCCGAAGTTCGCAAACGAGGCTGCGGCACAATGATGCGAACTTCGGAATCGGGACACTAGCGGTTGTCCCCGCTATTGTAGCGCCTCTGCTCCCCTCTTAACGACAGCTCCGTGGACCTGGTATACACCGGGCCAAGAACCCGATACGCAAAAATCGGACCAATTGCTATTGCGCGCTTGCGGGGCTGAGTTGATGCTGTTGAGGCCGGCCCCGGGGGACGCCCCTTAAGGACGAGATGGCGCTCACTCAACGACTCGAAATTCGCCAGAGCCATGCGCTGGTGATGACGCCGCAGCTGATGCAGGCCATCAAGCTGCTGCAGCTCTCCAATCTCGACCTTGCCGCCTACGTGGAGGGGGAGCTCGAGCGCAATCCGCTGATCGAGCGGGCGGGAGAGAACGACGGGGAAGGAGAGCGGCGCGCGGCCGATCGTGAAGCTTCACCGGGTGCCGCCGCGACGGATTGGGCGGCCGAGGGGCATGACCGAAGCGACGGCGCAGCCCAGCAACAGTCGGGGGCGGAGCTTGACGATGTCCCCCCCGCCGACGCCGACGCCGCGACCTCGCGCTCGAACGGCGAGGCGCCGCCGGGCTATTCCGAATGGGCGAGCACCGGTGCGGGCGGGCGCGACAACAGCGACTACAATCTCGAGGCCTTCGTCTCGGTCGAGGCCACGCTGGCCGATCATCTCGCCGAGCAGCTCGCGCTTGCGGTGGTCGATCCTGCGCGGCGCATGATCGGGCAATATCTCATCGATCTCGTCGACGAGGCCGGCTATCTCAACGGCGATCTCGCGCTGGTCGCCGAAAAGCTGGGCGCGCCGGCTGCCGAGATCGACGCCGTGCTGGCGATCCTGCAGGGTTTCGATCCCCCCGGCGTGTGTGCGCGAAATCTCACGGAATGCCTCGCCATCCAACTCAAGGAGCGCAATCGCTTCGATCCCGCGATGCAAGCGCTCGTTGCTCATCTCGATCTGCTTGCCAAGCGCGATCTCGCGGCCTTGCGCCGCATCTGCGGCGTGGGCGAGGAAGACTTGGCCGACATGATCGGTGAAGTTCGCAAACTCAACCCCAAGCCTGGCCTCGCCTTCGGCTCCACTCTGGTGCAACCGATCGTGCCGGACGTGTTCGTGCGCCTGGGGCCGGATGGCGGCTTCATCGTCGAGCTCAATTCCGACACGCTGCCCAAGGTTCTGGTCAACCAGAGCTACCATGCCGAAATCGCCAAGACCGCGAAGAACGAGAAAGACAAGGGCTATCTCGCCGATTGCCTGCAGACCGCGACGTGGCTGATCCGCGCGCTCGACCAGCGCGCCAAAACCATCCTGAAAGTATCCACCGAGATCGTGCGCCAGCAGGACGCCTTTTTCGTTCACGGGGTGCGGCATTTGCGGCCGCTCAACCTCAAGACCATCGCCGACGCCATCGACATGCACGAATCGACCGTCTCGCGCGTCACTGCCAACAAGTACATGGCGACCAATCGCGGCATCTTCGAGCTGAAATATTTTTTCACCTCGGCGATCGCGGCAGCGGACGGAGGGGAAGCCCATTCGGCGGAAGCGGTGCGCCACCGGATCAGACAGTTGATCGACGCCGAAAGCCCCGAGCGAGTACTGTCCGACGATACCATCGTGGAAAAGCTGGGCGAGGCGGGCATCGACATCGCCCGGCGAACGGTCGCAAAATATCGCGAGGCGATGCGGATTGCCTCGTCGGTGCAGCGGCGGAGGGAGAAACAGACGTCCCTGGGCGCGGCCCCCTGACGCGCCCCTCTATGATATTGTGCTGAGGGCGTTGATATTGTGCTGAGGCGTTTTCTGCGCCGAACCGCAGTCGGCCGGAAAGCGCAAAACGCGTAGGTGCGGCGCAAGCCGGTTCGTGTGCGCGGCCGGGATCGTTCGGGCAACGGTCATCGGAGGGCGATCATGCCATTTCGCGTCTCGGGCAAGAACCTCGACGTTGGCGAAGCATTGCGCGAGCGCGTCAATGCGCGCGTCGCCGAGGCGCTGGCGAAATATTTCGACGGCGGGTTTTCCGGGCACGTCACCATCGGTAAGGAGGGATTCGGTTTCCGCACCGAATGCGTGGTGCATCTCGACTCGGGCATTGTGCTCGAAGCGGAAGCGCTCGCGGCAGACGCTTATGCAAGCGCCGATCAAGCAGCCGTGCGCATCGAAACGCGGCTGCGGCGTTACAAGCGTTGGCGCAAGGATCGTCAGCGTCGATGGGCAAGCACGCGGGCGTGATGCGCGCGAGCGCGCCGCAATCGACGCGCCGAGTCCCGTGGTTATCGGCCCGCGCGCGACGAGCGGGAGGCAACGGCGTGGAACCCGCTCACGATTGCCGAGTCGATGACGGCCTTGAAATGCCTTTCGGTCAGCGAAGCCTTGAAGGAACTCGACGCGACGGCGCGCTCCGGCGCTCGTGTTGCGTCACGCTGGACATGGCCGCGTCAATCTGGTTTATCGCCGCGCGGACGCCCATTGACGGCCTCCTGGCGGCTACTTATGGTCCGCCGCCTTTGCGATGCCGGCCCTGCTGAGCCTCCAGACCCTTCGGAAAAGGTCCATGCTTCTCACCGATCTCGTCGCGCCTAACGCCATCATTCCGGCGCTCAAGGTCAACAGCAAGAAGCAAGTCCTGCAGGAGTTGGCCGCCAAGGCCGCCGAGCTCTGCGGTCAAAGCGAGCGAACGATCCTGGAGATTCTGCAGCAGCGCGAGAAGCTCGGTTCGACCGGCGTCGGTAACGGCATCGCCATTCCACACGGCAAGCTGCCGAAGCTCAGTAAGCTGTTCGGACTGTTTGCGCGACTCGAGAGACCCGTGGAGTTCGAGGCGCTCGACGGTCAACCGGTCGATCTCGTGTTTTTGCTGCTGGCGCCGGAAGCCGCCGGCGCCGACCATCTCAAGGCGCTGGCGCGCGTCGCGCGCCTCCTGCGCGATGCCGATGTCGCCCGCAAGTTGCGCGATTCACGCGACGCCGACGCGCTCTATGCCGTGCTCGCGATGCCGTCGGCCTCGGCGGCTTGACGGCGCATCGGCGATGAAGGTGTAGCTCGCTTTTCGCGGCGGGATATCTTTCGCAGAGAGGGGCGGGATATCTTTCGCAGAGAGGCAAGACGGCGTTGCCAAACCTGGCCGCCTTCTTCCGCGCCGCTGCCAACGCAGCTCAATGCAGGCTGACGGTTTCGATCTCGCGTTCCGCCGCATCCGCCATGACCGCTTCGCGGCTGTGAGCGAGCATGATGGGCGTGCCGTCGGCCGCATGCAGCACGAACACGCGGTGACCGGCTGGGAGCAGCGGCGCTTCCGCGCACAGGAATGCAACCTCCTCAGAGCGGATCGCCCGGATATAGGCAACGCGATTCTCACCCAAGGCCGCGAATGTTTCGGTCGACATCGCCGGGCGGGGCATTGCGGACGGATCGAACATGACACGTGCTCCTCGCGCTGGGATCGCGCGTAGGTGCACTATCCTTCAATTCGGCCGCGCTGACTGTGCCCGGGATCACACAGTGGGGCCAAATGTTGCGCTTGGCGAGGTTGAGGCGCTAACGCGGCCGTTTCTACTGTGTCCTAGATCACACAGTCGGCCGCAAATTGTTTGGGGCGGGAAACCTCAGTGCACGCTGACGGTCTCGAGCTCCTGGCTCCAGGCGTTGGCGATGGCCGCCTCGCGGCTGTCGGTCAGCAGGATCGGCGTGCCGTCGGCCGCGTGCAGCGCGTAGAGCAAGGTGCCCGGCGCAAGCTGCGGGGCCTGCGGAAATTGCTTCCGCACGTCCTCGGAGCGGACCATTTTCACGTAGGCGATCTTGCCGCCGCCGAGAAGCGCAAGCGCTTCGGGGGAGATCTTGGGTTCTCTGGAGGTGATACTGTTGTTGGTCATGGCACTCGACTCCTTGGTCATTTAACGCGTCGAGCCCTGCTCCGGTTCAATCACAATCCGTGATGCTGATCGTCTTCACGATCCGTTCCGGTTCCGGCCGGGCGAGATCGATCGACAGCAACCCGTTCTTCAAGTCCGCGCCCAATACTTCCATGCCGTCGGCCAGCACGAAGGTGCGCTGGAATTGGCGTGCGGCGATGCCGCGATGGAGATAGTGGTGCTCCTTGTCGTCCTGCTGCCGCCCGCGGATGACGAGCTGGCTCTCCTCGACCGTCACGTCGAGTTGATCGCGGGTGAAGCCCGCGACCGCGAGTGTGATCCGCAGACGCTCGGGTTGGCTGTTCTGACGGGCGATCCGCTCGATGTTGTAGGGCGGGTAGCCGTCGGCGGCCTTGGCGACGCGGTCGAGCGCACGCTCGATCTCGTCGAATCCGAGCAGGAACGGGCTGGATAGAGACGGAACTCGGGACATGGTCTCAAAGCCCTCGTAAGCGACTTTGAGGGGCCCTTGCGGCGCCCCCTGACCGTCCGACGGATGAATTGCGCCCGCCGGGCCGATCGAGCCCAATATGGGGACTTCCCCTTAAGCCCGCAAGAACGCTGGCGAACCCGACAAGGGCCCTCGATCGCATCCGTCCGCAAAGCGGCTCCGCCCCCAACCGATTGAGGTGCGAGCGCGGGCACAGTATTGCTGCGTCGGCTTGCGGTTGGAGAGCACGTTGCGAATTGCGATCATGGGCTCGGGGGGCGTGGGCGGCTATTTCGGCGCCCGGCTCGTCAAGGGCGGCGCCGATGTGCATTTCGTCGCGCGCGGCGCGCATCTTGCCGCCATGCGCGAGCACGGTCTCGCGGTCGAAGGCGGGCCGGAGCCGCTCCACCTGCCCAAAGTCAACGTGACCGACGATCCCCGCACCATCGGCCCCGTCGATATCGTGATGTTCTGCGTCAAGCTCTGGGACACCGAGAACGCCGTGCGCCAACTGCTGCCGATCGTGAAGTCCGGCACCGGCGTCGTCTCGTTTCAAAACGGCGTGCAGAAGGACGACATGCTGCGGCCGATCCTCGGCGACAAAGCGCTCATGGGCGGCGTCGCCTATGTCGGGACCCATATCGGCCGGCCCGGCGTGATCGCGCAGACGGGTTCGCTGCAACGGCTGGTGTTTGGAGAATACCACGGGCGCCGTTCCGCGCGCCTCGAGACATTCTACGAGGCCTGCAAGCGCGGCGGCATCAACGCCGAGATCAGCGACGATGTCCGCCGCTCGATCTGGGAGAAATACGTGGCGCTGGTCGCCATGTCCGGCGCAACCACCGCCATGCGCCAGACGATCGGGCCGATCCGCGCGAACCCGCTGACGCGAGAATTCCTGCTCGACCTCGCGCGCGAGGTGGTCGCCGTCGGCCGCGCGCATGGGGTCGCGCTGCCCGCGGATTACGCCGAACAGCGCATGGCGTTCTTCGACGGCTGGCCTCCCGAAATGACGACGTCGATGCACCACGACCTGCAGCAGGGCAAGCGACTCGAGTTGCAGTGGCTCTCCGGCGGCGTGGTCGACCTCGGCGCCGAGGTCGGCGTGCCGACGCCGATGAACCGCGCCGTGCGCGACGTGCTCGCCCTTCATGCGCAGGGCAGCGCGGGGCTCGAGCCCGCACCGGCCGACCGCCAAGAGTGACCGATCGGGACGAAAGCCAAGGCAGGCGTCCGTCATTCCGGACGCGAGCTTTGCGCTCACGCCCCCGGTAGCTTGAACAGCTTCATCGCATTCGTGCGCCCGATCTTGCGGCGATCGGCTTCGCTGATCTCGGCATGATCGAACCAGTCGGCGGCGTCGCTGAAATCCTCGAACGGGTAGTCGACGGAGAACATGACCCGGTCCGCCCCGACCTCGGCCACGGCGTCGATCAGCGCGGGCGTGCTGAAATGGCCCGACGTGGTGAGATGGAAGTTGGCAAGGAAATAGTCCGCCACCGGTTTGCGCGCCGCGTATTTGTGCGCGGCCTTCATCCAATTGTTTCGGTTGTCGATGCGCCAGAGATAGAAGGGCAGACCTTCGCCGAGATGGCCGAGAATGATTTGCAGCCGCGGATGGTCGTCGAACAGGCCGCTGCCGATCAGCCGCAACGCATGCACCGAGGTGTCGGCCGCAAAGCTCCAGGTCGGTCCGATCAGCCAGGAGTGGCCTTGGTAGAGCGGCGAGCGGACCGAGGGCGGCCGCGGATGCAGATAGAAGGGAACGTCGAGGCTCTCGACCGTTCCCCAGAACGGCCGATATTGCGGCATGTCGTAATGCACCATCCGGTTCGGGTCGTTCGTCTGCGAATAGTCGTTGACGAGCGCGCCTTTGAATCCGAGATCGTTGATGCAGCGCTCAAGTTCTTGCGTCGCGCTCTCCGGCTCCTGCATCGGCAAGGCGGCCACGCCGACGAACCGGTCGGGACGCTTGGCGATCTCCGCCGCAAGGACGTCGTTGGCCCGGCGGGCGACCTCCGCGGCCTGTTTGGCGTCGGCGATGCCCTGAATCGCCGGCGCATTGAGCGACGCAATCATGATCTCGACGCCGGTTGCGTCCATCAGGCGCAGACGCTGATCCTGAAAGTCCAGAAGCCGGTGCCGCAGTTCCGGCCACACATGGGGACCGAACGGTTGCGAATCGCCGAGCGTGGCTTCGATCGCGAAATGATCCTCGAGCGTGACCTTTCCCTGCATGTGCTCTCCTGAAACAACAATGATGCGCTGGACGAGACGCGGACTGGGCCGTGCGCATTGGACTATGCGCGGACTTGGGAGCGCTGGCCAGTATCCATCACGTTTGCCGGGCTTTGCGGTCGCGGCCGCGGCGACTTAAGCTTTCGCCCATGCAGGCGCCGCTTCTGACCATTCGCGCGATTCGCTCGATCGGGGTCGAGGTCCCGATGACCTACGCGCTGGGCACGAGCCGCGGCGTGATCACCAAGGCGCCGCTACTCCTCATCGACCTCGAGACCGAGGAAGGCGTCACAGGCCGCTCGTACCTCTGGTGTTATTTCCCGGCCGCGATGCCGGCGATCGCCAAGATCCTCGAAGAGGTGGCGCGCGTGGTCGAGGGCGAGCGCTTGGCACCCGCCGACCTCTGGAGCAAGCTCGCCGAGCGGTTCGCGCTCATCGGGGTGCAGGGCATCGTGCGCATGGCGATGGCGGGATTTGACGTGGCCGCCTGGGATGCGCTGGCGATCGCCGCCGGTTGGCCGCTCGCGACGCTCATCGGCAGCAGTCCCAAACGCATTCCCGCCTACAACTCCTGCGGTCTCGGTCTGATGGCGCCGCGAGAGGTGGCGGACGAGGCGGAAAAACTCCTCGCCCGCAGCTTCCGCGCGGTCAAGCTCAGGCTCGGTTATCCGACGCTCGCGGAGGATCTCGCCGCGCTGCACGCGGTGAAGAAGCGCGTCGGCAGCGAGATCGCCGTGATGGTCGACTACAATCAAGCGCTCAGCCTCGCGCAGGCGCTCGAACGCGGTCGCGCGCTCGATCAAGAAGGCATCTATTGGCTGGAGGAGCCGATCCGCCACGACGACTATGCCGGCAACGCAACGCTCGTGCGCGAGCTCGAGACGCCGATCCAGATCGGAGAGAATTTTTCCGAAAGCTCGGCCATGGCCGTGGCGCTCGCGGCCGGCGCCGCCGATTACGTCATGCCCGACCTCGAACGCATCGGCGGCGTCACCGGCTGGCTGCGCGCGGCGGCGCTCGCCGCCACCCACCGCATCGAGATGTCCTCGCACCTCTTTCCCGAGGTGAGCGCGCATCTGCTCGCGGCCACCCCCACCGCCCACTTCCTCGAATATATGGATTGGGCCGACAGGATCCTGGCGCAACCGCTCGAGATCGTGGACGGCTTCGCGATCGTGCCGCAGCGGCCGGGCAATGGGCTCACGTGGGATGCGAAGGCGGTGGAGAAATATCGGATCGGGTAAGGCCGACGCCGTCAAATCTTCACCCACCCTGGCGGCGGCCGCTTGCCCGGGTGAATGGCGCCGCAGTTCTTGCATTTGCGCGCCTTTTCGTCGGCGTAAAATGCCTCGTAGAGCGGCGGCAGGTCCTTCACCAGGTGCGCCACTTTCACCTCGATGCGGTGGACCAACGCTCGGCAGTCGAAGCAATACCATTCGAAGGCATCGAGCTCGTCGGGCCGCGCCGCCTCGACCACGAGGCCGACCGAGCCTTCCTGCGGTCGCTGCGGCGAGTGGCGGACATGCGCCGGCAGCAGGAAAACCTCCCCTTCGCGCATGGGGACGTCGTAGAAATTGCCGTTGTCGACGACCTTGAGCAGCATGTCGCCCTTGAGCTGATAGAAGAACTCCTCCACCGGATCGTCATGATAGTCCGTACGCTCGTTCGGCCCGCCGACGACCTGCACGGTCATCTCGCCGTCCTCGAATACTTTCTTGTTGCCGACCGGCGGCTTGAGCAGATGCTGGTTTTCGTTGATCCAGTTCTGAAAATTGAAGGCATGGAGTCGTCGCATGTCTCCTCCTTCGATCAAGCCGCCGACGAGCGTTCGCTGGGCGCGCCGAGTCTCAGGCCGCAGCTCTCGAAGGCCCGGTGCGTGGCGTCCCTCTCCGCCTGCGTGAGTTCGAGCAACGGCGGGCGCACCGCGCCGCCGGTCTGGCCCAGCAGCTCCTGCCAGCATTTCGAATGGGCGTGGAATTTTTCCGCCGGCCGCGTGCGCCGAAGCGCCGCGCGCACCGGATCGAGACTGTCGCGCACGGCTTTCGCGCGCGCGATTTCGCCGCGGAACGCAAGGTCAGTGTATTCGCGCATGCGGCGATCCGCCTTGGTCTGCAGCAGGTAGGGCGGAGAAGAGCAGAGATAGAGCCGCCATCCGAGTTCGACGATGTTGTCGAACCATTCCTCTTCGGAGGCGGTGCTGACCAAGATCTTGTCGGCGGCAAGCCGCGTCAGCCGCACGTACATGTCCCGCGGCACGCTGTATTTGATGGCCACCACGTTCGGGATGTCGGCGACGCGGGCGCACAATTCCGGGCTCATCAGATAGCCGCTGTCGGGATGGCTCCACAGCGCGATGCCGATCTCTACCTGCTCGCTGATGCTTTGGTAATACTGGTAGAGCGTATCGTCCTGCTCGTGCGAGAAGTGCAGCACGGGCGCGTGCACCACGATGTAGTCGGCGCCGATCGCCTGCGCGTGCTTGGCGAGATCGATGACGGTGTCGAGATTTTGGTCCGAGCACGACAAGATCGTGCGATGGCCGCCCAGCTCCTCGACCGCTATGTCGAAGCTGCGCTTGCGCTCGGCGACCGACATGGAGAAGAACTCGCCTTGCTTGCCGCAGACGAAAACGCCGTCGATGCCGAGATCGTCGATCCAGTGGCGCAGGTTCTTGCGCAAGCCCGCCTCGTCGACCGCCAGGTCGGGAGCAAACGGCGTCAATGCGGCCGCCCAAATGCCCTTGAAATGCTCGCGGGCGTAATCCTTGGCATCGCGTCGGCGGTAATTCATCGGCCAGCGCCCTATTTGATCAGGCTGCTGATTTTAGCCACGATCGGCTTGGGCGTCGCGTAGATTTTCATGGTCAAACGCTGCGATATACTCCCCATCGTCTGGCTTGAGTTTCGAGTTCTGCACCACCGCTGACCCCCCAACCCTGGGAGAACGTCTTGCCCGTCATGTCCGGAAAACGCGCCTTCCTCGATCTGCTCAAGCAGGAAGGCGTCGAGATCATGTTCGGAAATCCCGGCACCACTGAGCTGCCGCTGATGGATGCGTTCGCGACCGAGAACGAGCTGCGTTACCTGCTCGGCTTGCAGGAGGCGGCCGTCATGGCGATGGCAGACGGCTATGCGCAGGCGTCGGGCAAGCTCGCGGTGGTCAACCTCCATGTCGCGCCCGGCCTCGGCAACGCCATGGGCATGCTCTACGACGCGCAGAAAGCGGGCTCGCCCATTCTCGTGACCGCCGGCCAGCACGAGCAGAGCTTCACCGCCACCGAACCGATTCTATGGGCGGACCTTCCCACCATCGCCCGTCCGCTGGTCAAATGGTCGTCCGAGGTGCACCGCCTGGCCGATCTGCCGCGGCTCATCCATCGCGCCGCCAAGACCGCGCTGGCGCCGCCCACCGGGCCGGTGTTTCTCTCGCTGCCCGGCGATATCCTGCGCGCCGACGCTGACATCGACCTCTCCGCTCCCACCCGCGTCGCGCCGCGCCTGCGCGGGGATCGCGCCGCGATCGAAGCGGCCGCCGCCTTGCTCGCCGATGCCAAGCGCCCGCTGATCATGGCCGGCGACGCCGTGGCGCAAAGCCGCGCGCACGCCGAACTGATCGAGCTCGCGGAACTCCTCGGCGCGCCGGTCTATACCGAATTCGTGCCGAGCACGGCGTCGTTTCCCGCCTCGCATCCGCTGTTCCGCGGCTCCATGATCCGGCTGGCGCCCGACGTGCGCAAGGTGCTCGAGCAGTACGACGTGCTGTTCTCGGTCGGCGGCGATCTTTTCACCCTGTCGCTGCCCTCCGACGTCGATCCGATGCCGCCCGCGATCAAGCTGATCCATCTCGACGTCGATCCCTGGGAGCTCGGCAAGAACTATCCGCCGGCGGTCGCCATCCTCGGCGATCCGAAGGCCACGCTGCCGGACATCACGGCCGCCGTGCGCGAACGCTTGACCAGCGGCGCACGCGGCGCGGCGCGCGAGCGGTTCGCGGCTGCGACGAAGGCGATCGCCGCCGAACGCGACGCCCTCACCGCCAAAGCCCGCGCGCTCGCGAGCGCGACGCCGGTGCAGCCGCTCGCGCTGCTCCATGCCATCGGAGAGACGTTGCCGAAGGACGCGGTCGTCATCGAAGAGGCGCTCTCGTCCGCCCCCGGCATCCGCCAGCTCATCCGCAGCGACGACCCGCAGAGCTATTTCGGCTTGCGCGGCGGCGGCATCGGCTGGGGGCTCCCTGCCACCATTGGCGTCAAGCTCGCGCTCCCCGAGCGGCCGGTGGTCGGGCTCATCGGCGACGGCAGCGCGATGTATACCTGCCAGGGGCTGTGGACGGCCGCGCACTATCGCATCGACGCGGTCTTCGTGATCCTCAACAACACCTCCTATCGCATTCTCAAGCAGCGCCTGCACGCCATGCGCGGGCTCGCCGAGCAGGCCGACAGCTACGTCGGCATGGAGCTTGTCGATCCCAAGATCGATTTCGTGGCGCTGGCGCGCTCGCTCGGCGTTGCCGCGGAGCGCGCCAAGACCGTGCACGAGACCACCGATCTCATCGCCCATGCCCTCAAGAATGGCGGCCCCGCCCTCATCGAGGTGGAGGTCGACCGGGCGTTCAAGCCGATGTGACAGCGCCCCGGCCCTCAGTTTTGGGCGGGAATAAAGCTCCCGGACCCCGAGTCTTGGCTCCGTCGGCGCAACCGGCGCCGGCGGCGTATTTTTTCTCGAGGAGATGGCCCATGCTCAACCTGTCGCGTCGCGACTTCGTGGTTTCCACCGCCATGGCGGCCGCGCTCGGCCTCAATGCCCGGCTCGCAGTCTCGCCGGCCTTCGCGCAGAAGACCCCGGACCCGGCCAAGGGATTCGTGACTTACAAGGTGGGCGCGGCCGAGGTCACCGCGCTCTACGACGGCATCTGGGAAAAGCCGCACGATCCGGCATTCATCGCCAATGCCTCGGTTGAAGACGTCAAGGCGGCGATGGTGAAGGCGGGATTGCCGGCCGACTTCGTCTCGATCCCGTTCACCGTGTTGGTGATCAAGACCGGCGGCAAGACCATCATGTGCGACAGCGGCACGGGCGGACAGGTGCAGCCCACCGCCGGCAAGCTCACGGCCAACATGAAGGAGGCCGGCATCGACCCCGCCAAGATCGAGACCATTCTCATTTCCCATTGTCATCCCGATCACATCTTCGGGCTGATGGAAAAAGACACCAACAAGCCGGTGTACCCCAACGCCGAGCTCATCATGTCGGATGTCGAATACAAGTTCTGGACCGACCCCGCGGTGATCGACCGCCTGCCCGAGGCGCGCAAAGGACTGGCGCGTCGCATCCAGGCCGTATTCCCGACCTGGAAGAACATTCGCCAGGTGGAAGGCGAACCCGAGGTGGCTCCCGGCATCCGTTTGGTCAGCTCGCCCGGTCACACCCCCGGCCATCGCGCCTTCCATCTGTCGTCCGGCTCGAGCCAGCTCATGATCTCCAACGACACGGCCTACGTGCCGGCGCTGGTGGTGGCCAATCCGGGCTGGCACGGCCAGTACGACCAAAACGCGACGATGGCGGAGGAGTCCCGCCGCAAGCTGCTCGACCGCGTGATCGCCGACAAGATCATGATCTGCGGCTATCACTTCCCGTTCCCGGGCGCGGGCACCGTCAGCAAGGACGGTGCCGGCTATGCGCTGACCGTCATGAAAACCTGAGCGGCGGCCATCGCCACTTGGCTCACGCCGCCATCGAAAAGGAGATCATCATGAAAACGCCTGCGCTTTGGCTTTCGGTGTTGCTCGTCGGTGCCTCTGTTGCCGCGACCGGCGCGCTCGCCGTGGATAACGTCAGCTCCCGCGACGCGCCGGACCTCAGCTCCGTGCGCGCCAAGATCAAGGCCAAGGATTACAAGGCCGCGATCGCGGAGCTCACGCCGATGCTCGCGACCTATCAGCACGCCGACGTCTACAACTTGATGGGTTTCAGCCTGCGCAAGACCGGCGACTACAAGCAGGCCTATACCTTCTACCGCAAGGCCCTCGACTTCGATCCCGAGCACAAGGGCGCGCTCGAATATCTGGGCGAACTCTACGTCGAAACCGGGCAGGTCGATAAGGCGCGCGAGAACGTCGTGCTCCTGAAAAAGCTGTGTCCCGGCGGCTGCGAGGAGCTGGCCGACCTCGAGCACGCGATCGCCGGAGCCTCGGCCAAGGTCAACTGAGGCTCGCCGATGGCGTTACCCGTGATGGCGGCGGCCGCGCTTGCCGGCCGCCTCCTGCTGGCGGCGATATTCCTGCACGAGGCCTGGAGCAAGCTCACGGGCTATTCGGCGGCGCTCGCCTACATGCAGGCGTTCGGCGTGCCCGGGCAGCTGTCGCCGCTCGCCATCGCGGTCGAATTGGGGTGCGGCGTTCTGATCCTCTGCGGCTATCACACCCGTGCGGCCGCGCTGCTGCTTGCCGGGTTTTGCCTCGTCACCGCCGTGCTCTTTCACACCAAGTTCGGCGATCGCAATCAGCTCCTGCATTTCGAGAAGGATCTGGCGATCGCCGGCGGGCTTCTCGTGCTGTTCGCGCACGGCGGCGGCGCATGGGCGCTCGATGCGCTGCGCCCATCGCGAAGGAGAAGGGGGCCGCCTGTCGGGGCTCGGGAAGAAGGCGTTACCATCTAAAGCCCGCGTGCTCGTTAACCTCCTGAGGCGTCGTCCCGAACGTCACCGTCATTGTCGAGAATTGGGCGCTGCGGCCCTCGAACCTTTTGCCGCCCCACGCGACTAATCCTGTGAGCCCAACGGCTTCATAGGAGTTCTGCGCCTCCGCGCACCTCAAGGGGGGGATTTCGTGGACAAATCTCGGCGGCCCAATGCGGGCCGAAGCGCCTATTTCCGTAATCGGGAGAGCCTCTTGGCCATGACCGCGAGCGCCGCCTTGCTCGCCGGTCTAAGTTCCGCCAGCGCCCTTCCACTCAACGCAGTGCCGGCGGCGCCGCAGGCCGAGGCGGGACGGCCGGTGGTAAAGCCGAACCGGCTGACCGTGGCGTCACGCGAGAAGTCGCCGACCAAGGCAAAGGCGAACACCGACGACGTGGCCGCCAAGGCGAAGGGGCTGCTCAGCGTCATCATCTCGATCGACAAGCAGCGGCTCACTCTCTATTCCGATGGTCAGCCCATCGCGTATTCGCGCGTCTCGACCGGGGTGCCGGGCCATCCGACGCCGACCGGCGTGTTCAGCGTCATCCAGAAGGATCGCTGGCACCACTCCAACATCTACAGCAACGCGCCCATGTACTTCATGCAGCGCATCACCTGGTCGGGCGTCGCCATGCACGAAGGCGTGGTCCCCAACCACCCGGCCTCGCACGGCTGCATCCGCCTCCCTGGCGCGTTCGCCCGGCAGATGTGGGGCATCACCAAGCTCGGCGTGCGCGTCATCATCACGCACGGCGACGTCACTCCGGTTGCGATTTCCAACGAGCGCTTGTTCACGCTCAAGCGTGAGCCGGCCGAACCGAAGGGCGAGGCGCAAGCCAAGTTGCCGGAGACGACGGGCGGCACTTCCAATGCCTTCGAGTTGGCGCAGCTCAGCGCGGCCAGGCGCGACGGGCAAGCATCCAACGCCACGGTGTTGGACGTGTCCAAACCTCTCGCCCCTGCGCTCGACGCCATGGCCTACGCGCTCGGGACGCCGCGCGAAACCACGGGGCCGGAGTTCAAGCCGGTGGAGCCGAAGCCGCTCAAGCCCGGTCCGATCGCGGTCTTCATCAGCCGCAAGGAAGGCAAAATCTACGTGCGCAAGGGCTTCGAGCCGGTGTTCGATGCGCCGGTCACGTTCGAAGAGCCAAATCGGCCGCTCGGCACCCACGTCTTCACCGCCTTGGCGGTCAATGGCGACAATACGACGCTGCGCTGGAACGTGGTGTCGATGCCGGGCGCGGGATCGCCGCCGGTCAAGAAATCGGCGAAAGGCAAGCGGGTCGAGACGCCGGCAGCGCCAGTGGTTGGGCCGGCATCGAACGCGACCGATGCGCTCGACCGCGTCACCATCCCGCCCGATGCGCTCGAGCGGATTTCCGAGCTGATGTCGCCCGGCGCGTCGCTCATCATCTCGGACAAGGGACTTGGCGGGGAGACCGGCAAGGGCACGGACTTCATCGTGCTCACGCGCTGACCTTCAACGCAGACGTCTCGTCACATGCCCGGCTTGTGCCGGGCATGTGCGTTTCAAGGCCGAGTGTCCCGATGGCAAAGCTCGCAAACCATTGCGGCATCCTTTGTTGTGAACTTCGCAGTCGAACGGAACTAGACCATGTTCCGGTCTTCGCCCATTTCGTCATTGCCGGGCTTGACCCGGCAATCCATCCTCT